>ENA-OPSJ01000001-OPSJ01000001.1-human-gut-metagenome-genome-assembly--contig:-NODE-1-length-539969-cov-4.813898_pt1 | contig 539969 bp, 521 predicted proteins | sample MGYA00241801_ERZ501893 | MGnify/ENA primary metagenome ERZ501893 (study PRJEB25962, sample SAMEA2042219) | human gut metagenome | biome: human gut; feature: human-associated habitat; material: faeces...
GTTGAAAGTTCTGATAAATGAATCGGAAAGATAAATCCGATGGCTTGTTCACAAGCCACAAATTAACAAAGTTAATTTGTTCTGACCTATGAATCGGAAAGATAAATCGGACACACGAAGTGTGGCTTTCAACGAAGTTGAAAGTTCTGATAAATGAATCGGAAAGATAAATCCGATGGCTTGTTCACAAGCCACAAATTAACAAAGTTAATTTGTTCTGACCTATGAATCGGAAAGATAAATCGGACACACGAAGTGTGGCTTTCAACGAAGTTGAAAGTTCTGATAAATGAATCGGAAAGATAAATCCGATGGCTTGTTCACAAGTCACAAATTAACAAAGTTAATTTGTTCTAACAATGAATATCTTAGTTTTGAATATCTTCTCTCTTATATCCTAAAAGTTTAACGGCATCAACATAGCTTGCAATACCGGCAACAACTTTCTTTGCCTCTTTCATAGCAAGTACAACAGTTGCAGGCTGATGAACTACATCACCACCAGCAAATACGCCGTTTAATGTTGTCATACCATATGGCTTTTCCTTAGTAATAAGGTAGCCATTGTCATTTACTTCGATACCCTTTGTAGTAGAAATAATTCTCTTAGCTGGCTTAGAACCAATAGCTACAAGAACCTTGTCAGCTGGAATAATAAATTCGTTGTCATTATTCATTACTTTAAGACCCTCTAATCTACCGTCACGACCAACATATTCTACTGGAGAAGTTTCCCACATAAACTTAACATTATCAGCTACAGCACTTTCGTATTCAGCCTTTTCAGCAGACATATTTTCCTGTCCTCTTCTGTATACTACAGTAACAGACTTAGCACCCATTCTGAGAGCTGTTCTGGCTGCGTCCATAGCTACATTACCAGCACCGATTACAAGAACTGTATCTCCCTTGTCAACAGGAACTTCCTTTCTTTCAAGAGATTTGCTGTTGTAAAGGGCAACCATTCTGAGGAAATAGTGTGATTGAATTACACCAGTAAGTTCCTTACCAGGAATATTAAGCTCCTTAGAAATAGCAGTACCAGTACCAATAAATACAGCATCAAAGCCACTTTCAAACATCTGGTCAATAGTAATATCTCTACCTACAATAGAATTGCAAATGAAACTTACGCCTAATTCTGAAATTCTCTTTGTTTCTCGTCTTACAACTTCCTTTGGAAGTCTGAATTCTGGAATACCGTAAAGTAATACGCCACCTGGCTCGTCCTCTGCCTCGTAAACAGTAACATTAAAGCCCATCATAGCTAAATCGCCGGCTACAGTAAGACCAGCAGGACCAGAACCGATAACAGCTACATTACCTCTTGTCTTTGGTGGAATTTTTTCTCTGATTAAGTTCATATCAGCATCAAAGTCAGCAATAAACTGCTCTAATTTACCAATTCTGATTGGCTTGCCAGCTCTGTTAAGTACACAATGACCCTCGCATTGTTTTTCGTGAGGGCAAACTCTACCACATACGGCAGGAAGATTAGTCTTGCCGGCAAGAATTGTTCTAGCCTCGCCAAAGTTACCTCTTGAAAGCTGATGAATAAAGTCAGGAATGTCGTTGCTTATAGGACAGCCTGTTATACAACCTGGCTTTTTACAATTAAGACAACGCTTTGCTTCCACAATGGCTTCTTCCATTGTAAGGGGTGTTGCATCGTATTCATCATAATTTTTGTTTTCTTCTGACATTTGGTTTTTCACTCCTATTTTTCTATTATTTTTTTGAGATTACTCAAAAGTAAATTGTTTTCCTCTTTATTTAATATGCAAAAACGCAAGAATTTAGAACCAAGATAAGGGAAATTAGAGGCATCTCTGATGAGAAGTTTTTTCTGTATAAGATTATGGAAAATCTCATCAGAAGTTATATCATCTCGCAATATTTCAACAAGGAAGAAGTTAGATTGTGTGTCATAAACCTTAATATTCTTCCATTTTGAAAGCTCCTCTTTTATTCTTGTACGCTCTGCTGAAATAAAATCAGTAGTAGATTTTATAAAATCAGTATCAACAAACATAACTTTTCCAGCTAATTCAGCAAACACATTGACAGACCAAGGGTCTTTGTGTGAGTTTACATAATCGAGGGTTTCCTTGTCTGAACAAGCACCGTAGCCTAAGCGAAGTCCAGGACAGGCAAAGAACTTTGATGTACCTCTGACAATCATAAGGTTAGGGTATTTATCTATCAAAGGCATAGCTGAAACATGTTTTTCAGGCTCTGAAAATTCAACATAGGTTTCGTCCATCATAAGACGAACACCACAATCCATACAATGCTTGAGAATTTTCTCTGTCTGGTCAATGGTTACATATGTTCCAGTAGGGTTGTTAGGATTGCAAATAACAACAAGGTCTGTATCCTTTGTGATGTGGGAAATAAGTGTATCTACATCAAGCATATAGTCCTTATCTTCCATTAATTCAAAAAGCTCAACTTCGCCACCCAGTAACTTAATTTCCTTTAAATATTCAGAATAGGCAGGGGAAACAATAACAGCTTTTTTCGGCTCACTTACCTTAATAAAGGCAGATATAAGTTCTGTAGAACCGTTGCCTACAACTATGTTTTCGCTCTTAACACCTGTGTAGCTACTTATGGCATTTCTTAATCCTACATATGAAACATCAGGATAATCAGTTGCACAATCTACATTTTCTTTTATTGCTTTTTTTACAGATGGTGGAAGTCCAAGGGGATTTACATTACCACTAAAATTAACAATTTCGTTTTTTGGAATGTTATATTCCCTAGAAATTACATCTAAATCGCCACCATGAACAGTCATTAGTTTCATATACATTACTTCCTTTGTTGATTTTCTATACCATTATACCATTTATGCGTAATAAATAAAAGAGATTTTAACAAAATTGAAATAAAAAAATTTCCCATTTTCTATTGGTATTTGTATGAAAATGTGGTATAATCAAAGCATTGTAGACTTTGGTTTACTTTTTAAATTTCAGATTAATTATTCTTTATTTAGGAGTGTGATTTTTGTGGACTCGGAAAGTTCGCGATATTTAATTGTTCTCGTAATATGTTTGTGTTTTTCAGGCTTTTTCTCTAGTGCAGAAACTGCCTTGACCTCCCTTAGCAAAATCAGACTAAGGACAATGGTTGACGATAAGGTTAAAAACGCAAAATTAATTCAAAAGGTATTAGACAACCCTAACAAACTTTTAAGTGCAATATTGATTGGTAATAACCTTGTCAATAACCTTGCTGCATCTTTGGCTACTATACTTGCTACAAAGTTCTTCGGCAGTAGTGGTGTAGGTATTGCAACTGGTGTGTTGACAGTTCTTGTGCTTATTTTTGGCGAAATCACTCCAAAGACATACGCCCGTAATAATTGCGAAAAAATTTCAGTTTTTTGTATTAAAATCATATATTTTTGTACGATAATTTTTACACCTATTATTGCTATTTTAAATGTTATCACTAGCAATATTGTTAAACTCTTAGGTGGTAACAATGATGACAAGCATAGTGTGACAGAAGTGGAATTCAGAACAATGGTTGATGTAAGTCACGAAGAAGGTGTATTGGAAAGTACAGAAAAGGAAATGATTACTAATGTAGTTGATTTTGGGGACTCTGATGCAGAAGATGTTATGGTTCCTAGAATGGATATGGTTTCTATTCCGGAGGATATGTCTTACCAAGAAGTGATGCAGGTCTTTAGAAAAGAAAGATTTACTAGACTTCCTGTTTATGCTGAAACAAATGACCATATTGTAGGTGTGTTATCTTTTAAGGACGTTATGTTTGTAGAGGATACAGACAATTTCAAGGTTGCTGATTATATGAAAGAACCTTACTTTACATATGAGTCAAAGCCTTGCTCAAAGCTCTTTAATATTATGAAAAGAGATAAATTGTCAATGGCAATAGTTTTAGATGAATATGGTGGAACGGCTGGTATTGTTACACTTCAGGACCTTATTGTTGAAATTGTGGGAGATATTATAGAAGACGATAGAGATGATGAGGAAGAAATTATTAAGTTCAGGGACAATGAATATATTGTCAACGGTAGTGCCAAACTTGATGATGTAAACGAAGTTCTGGGTACTAATTTTGAATTTGAGGATGTTGAATCTATTGGTGGTTATGTTATAGCCCTTGTAGACAGATTTCCTAAAAAAGGTGAGCAAATATCTGATAAAACTGCAGATTTTACTATACTTTTAAGTGAAAAAAACAGAATAGAAAAAATGAGGATTGTTTTGAAAAAGCAGTCTGATGATATAGAAGAAGTAAAGGAGAGCTAAACTGATGTTTTTAGGCAATGATATTGGGATTGATTTAGGTACTGCCTCTGTTCTTGTATATTGCAAGGGACAAGGTATTGTACTTCAGGAGCCTTCTGTAGTGGCTATTGATGATAACACTAATTCTATTGTTGCAGTTGGGGAAGAAGCCAGAAAAATGCTGGGCAAAACACCTGACAATATTGTAGCTATTAGACCACTTAGAGAGGGTGTAATTTCAAACTTCGAAGTTACAGAAAGAATGATAAGATATTTTATTGGCAAGTCTGTTGGTTTCCATTGGTTTAAGAAGCCAAGAATTGCTGTTTGCGTGCCTAGCAAGGTAACAGATGTTGAAAGGCGTGCTGTGGAACAGGCAACAAAAAGTGCTGGTGCTGGTCAGGTATTTATTATTGAAGAACCTGTTGCTGCTGCTTTAGGTGCAGGACTTGATATTTCAAGACCTTGTGGCTCAATGGTTGTTGATATTGGTGGTGGTACTACTGATGTAGCTGTTATTTCATTAGGTGGTATTGTAGTTAGTACATCTATTAAGGTGGCAGGGGATAAATTTGACGATGCCATTGTAAGATATATGCGTAAAAACCACAGAATTAACATTGGCGAAAGAACAGCAGAAAACTTAAAGGTTATTTTAGGTACAGCTTGTGCAGATACTCCAGAAAGCAAGCTCACAGTAAAGGGCGGGGATATGGTTTCTGGCTTGCCTACAGAAATTGAGGTTAGCTCAAAGGAAATGTATAAGGCTATGTCTGAATGTGTAACAGCTATTGTTGATGCCATTTTCCATGTTTTGGAACAGACTCCACCTGAACTTTGCAGTGATATTTCTGACAGAGGTATTGTGCTTACTGGTGGTGGCTCACTTATTTCCGGTCTTGACAGAGCAGTAGAGGAAAGAACTGGTATTCGTTGTGTTACAGCCGAAGACCCTATTTCTTGTGTAGCCATTGGTACAGGCAAGTTTTTGGAATATTTAAACGGTGGCAACAGATTTACTTCAGAAGAAATTAAAAATCCTGAAGAAAGTATTGACAAATAAATAAAGTGATGTATAATGAATATATGAACATTCATTCATATAATGTGAATGAGTTCATATATTTTTTTATTTTATATATGAATAAATGAACATATGAGAGGATAATAATATGATTAAAATTAATGATGAAGTCTGTAGTGATATAGCTGATTTTTTTAAGATTTTTGGAGATGCCGGCAGAATAAAAATATTGTGTGCCTTAGTTGACAACGAACTTTGTGTAAACGATATGGTTGAACTTCTCAATATGAGCCAATCAGCAGTATCTCATCAACTTAGATTGTTGCGTCAGAACGATGCCGTAAAATTTAGAAAAGACGGAAAGACGGTGTACTATTCCCTTGATGATGAACATGTTAGCATACTTTTGAAAAAGGGTATAGAACATATTAAGCATAAGAATGGTTACGAGGAGGAATAGGTATGGCAAAGGTTGAACTGGTTTTAAATAACTTAAATTGCCCACATTGTTCAGCAAAAATTGAAGAAACAGTAAAAAAGCAAGCTGAATTTGAAAATGTAATATTTAATTTTGTAAATAAAAAAATGACAATGGAAAGTCAATTAAGTGAAGAAGAAACATTGTCAAAGGTAAAAGGTATTGTAGACTCTATAGAAGAGGGCGTAGATACTGTACTTAACAGAAAAGGAAATTATAATAAGGTTGAACTGTTGTTAAACAATTTGAACTGTCCAAACTGTTCAGCAAAAATTGAACAGAAAGTGAAAGAACAGGCTGAATTTAAAAATGTAATGTTTAACTTTGTAAATAAAAAAATGACAATGGATAGTCAATTAAGTGAAGAAGAAACATTGTCAAAAGTAAAGGGCATTGTAGACTCTATAGAAGATGGAGTAGATACAGTTTTAAATGGCACAACTAATTTAAACAAAGTGGTTTTGGTATTAAATAACTTAAATTGCCCACATTGTTCAGCAAAAATTGAACAGAAAGTAAAAGAACAGGCAGAATTTAAGAATGTAGTTTTCAATTTTGTAAATAAGAAAATGACATTGGATAGTAAATTGACTGCTAAGGATACTCTTGTAAAGGTCAAAGGTATTGTAGACTCAATAGAGGAGGGCGTTGACACAGTTTTAGAAGAAAATAAGAAAGTTGAAGCTAAAAAGACTAAAGACTCAGATTTTGGCAAAAAGGCTATAGCTAGAATTATAGTAGGTGTTGTGTTAATGGGTGGAGGAATTGCCATTAACAGCAATTTCGGCTTTTTGTCAGAAATATTGTTTGTTTTAGCCTATGTTGTTTTTGGCTATGATGTAGTTATAAAGGCTGTTAAGAACATTTTCAAGGGAGATTTCTTTGATGAAAACTTCTTGATGAGTTTGGCAACAATATGTGCCTTTGTTATTGGAGAATGGACTGAGGCTGTAGCTGTTATGTTGTTCTATCAAGTTGGTGAATACTTCCAGAGTATGGCTGTAGACAAGTCACAGAAGTCAATTAAGGGGCTTTTGGAAATTAAGACTGATAGTGTTACAGTTGAAAGAAATGGAGAGGTTCAGGCAATCACTCCAGAGGAAATTAATATTGGTGACATTATAGTTGTAAAAGCTGGCGAAAAGGTTTGTGTTGACGGTGTAATAGCAAAGGGCGACAGTAGTTTTGATATGAAAGCCCTTACTGGCGAATCAGTTCCTGTAGAAAAGAAGCAGGGGGACACAGTTCTTAGTGGCTCAATTAATACTGGTGCTGTAATTTATATGAAGGCACAAAAGAGATTTGAGGACTCAACTGTTGCTAGAATAATTGAAATGGTTGAAAATGCAACAGCTAACAAGTCTAAAACAGAAAACTTTATTACAAAATTTGCTAAAATATATACACCAGTTGTAGTATTTTTGGCAGTAGCTTTAACTGTTCTTCCTACAATAGTAGTGGGAGATTTCCAACAATGGTTGTCAAGAGCCTTGGTTTTCTTGGTTGCATCTTGTCCTTGTGCCTTGGTACTCTCTGTTCCCCTTACATTCTTTAGTGGCATAGGTGCTATATCTAAAAAAGGTGCATTGGTAAAAGGTAGCACATATTTACAGACACTTAGCGGACTTAATACTCTTGTTGTAGATAAAACTGGTACAATTACAAAGGGCGAATTTACTGTTGTAGAAACTGACGGCGAAGATGATGTTATGAAAGTTGCAGCATCTCTTGAAAGATTTTCAAATCATCCTATAGCACAGGCTATTGTTAAGTCTTATAAAGGGGACTATATCGACTTTGACACAACAGAGGAAATAGCTGGTTATGGCTTAATGGGTGTTAAAGATGGCGAAAAGTATTTTGTAGGTAGCCAAAGACTTATGGAAAGAGAAAATGTGGCTTTAAGCAATACAAAATACAATATATATGTATCTAAAAATAATGAATACTATGGTGCTATAAAGGCAGAAGATACAATTAAACCGGATAGTAGTAAGGCTATTGCAGATTTAAAGGCTTTAGGCGTAAAAGATGTTGTTATGCTTACTGGCGATAAACAGGATATAGCCGAAGAAATTGGCGAAAAAGCTGGTGTTACAAAGGTTTATGCAGGCTTGCTCCCACAGGGCAAGGTTGAAAAGGTAGAAGAAATTTATAGCAAGAATAACAATGCTGTTGTAGGTGCTGTAGGCGACGGTATAAACGATGCTCCAGTATTGGCAAGAGCTGATGTTGGTATTGCTATGGGTGGTATCGGTTCTGATGCAGCTATTGAGGCAGCAGATATAGTAATTATGAATGACGAATTGTCTAAGCTCCCAGTAGCTATAAAGTACGCTAGAATGACTATGAAAACTGTAAAAGAAAATGTATGGTTTGCCTTAGGCGTAAAGGCTGTAGTTCTTATTTTGGCAGCCTTAGGCTATGCAAATATGTGGCTTGCAGTTTTTGCCGATGTAGGCGTTGCACTTCTTGCAATATTAAATGCTACAAAGGTTATGAGAAAGTAAAAGTGTGGCAAATAAAAAGAAGTTACTTGAAAAATAGTAACTTCTTTTTTGTTTACGATAATTAACCCCCAATAATTAGACATTAAAAGCTAACCATTGGGGGTTATTTTATACTTCTACACTTCGTTTCAGTTTCCATTTTTCTTGCTTAAATCTTACAATAAATGCAGCTCCTCGGAAACATTCGTCTGTTGCCATAGCTATCCATATACCTATAAGACCCATTCCCAGTTTAATACCTAAAACATAGCTTAGACCAACGGCTATAATCCAAGCTGAGAAAAGGCAAAGTATAACCGGTATATTGACATCGCCAGTAGCCACCAAGCTGTTTACCATAGAAATATTTATAGAACGACCGACTTCCAACACAATTTCTACCATTAAAATCTTCTTGCAAAGGTCAAGTATAAATTGTTCTGATGTAAATATGCCTAAAATCATATTGCTATTAAACATCATTATAACAGTAAGTGAAACAGAAACAGCCATTGATATAAATACGGAGTTCCACACTCTCTTTTTAATACTTTCGTAATCTCCCTTACCGTAGAGATAGCCAACTAAAATCTGTGTTGCCTGTGCTATTGCCATAGAGTAAACATAGGCTATATTTGCAAGTATCATACAGTAACTTCTTGATGCAATAACCATTGTACCAAAGGTGTTTACAAATCTAAGTATTATAAGCTGTGACATTTGGTAGCTGAATGCCTCTCCACCAGAAGGAACAGCAATTAAAAGTACCTTTTTTGCCATATTAAATGAGAAATACTTTAAATTCAAAAAGCCTAATCCCATATTTGTCTTTTTTAAGAAAACTAAAATTATAATAACAAGACCAATAAACTTACTTATATTAGTAGAAATAGCTGCACCAATAATTCCTAAACGAGGGAAACCGAACAAACCATTAATTAAAATTGCATTACCTAAAATATTTAATGTATTCATAATTATTGCCACAAAAGTAACATATTTCATTAATTTGTGACTTCTCAATATAGATGCAAAAACCATATATATTGCTTGAATTAAAACACAGGTACTAACTATAACAGTATAAGAACAGGTTTCGTCTAAAATTTCATTTGGTACTTGTAGCCATTGAAATAGTGGCCTTTGAAAACCATATATTAATAAGGTAACTACTATACTGAAAAAGCTCAAAGAATAAATTGATGCGTTAGAAACAGACTTTGCTTTTTCAGGGTCGCCTGCACCAAAATATCTTGAAATTAAAACAGTAGTCGCTACAGTCATAGAACTAAGCACAAGTATTATAATATTCATAATCTGATTACCATTACCAATGGCAGCAACTGACCCTTGTGAATAGTGGCTTACCATTATCTGGTCAATGTTACCAACCAACAACTGGAGCAAAAGCTCAAAGAACATTGGTATGCTCATTTTGAATATTTCTTTGCTAGTATTTTGATACATATTCTTTATCCTCCGTAATTTTTTATAGCAACTCATTCTATCATCAAAATATACAAAAATCAATGGTCAAAATACATAACCTTGTGCAAAAAATCAATGGAAAAATTGAATAAAAAGGAATATAATTTTTTTAGTAAGTTAGAACTCTAACAATTTAAGTTTTTTGTAATAAAAATATGTAATTGTTCTAAATAAATCTGTAGTACAATTACTATAGATAAAGATTAGGGCATTAATCTTATTTTGAGGGAAATTGTACTTTTGTTATTAAATCTTAATAAATTTTGGCATATTGTTAAAACTTTTCTAATGAAGATTTAATTTTGAAATGTTATAATTTTTATAGTTGGAGTTTTCCATATGGGTTGTATATTCCGATACGACCTCTCACAAAAACTTTTGGAGGGAATTTTAGAATGAAGAAGAAATGTATGCTTGCAGTTGGAATGTTATTAGTTCTTTCGATGCTTTCTGGCTGTGGTGCTAAAAAAGACGGTCCTATGGACCAGGTACAGGAAAAGGTTTCAAATGTAGAAGTTGAAAATCCTCAGACTGGTACTATGAAAGATGAATACATGTATTCAGGTACTATTGAACCTAAGGATACAGTTGATGTTACAGCATCTATGACAGGTACAGTTAAGGCAGTCAACTTTAAAGAGGGTGACAAGGTAAACAAGGGAGATGTACTTTTCACTATTGATACTAAGGACCTTGAAAATACTATAAAGACTAACAAGGCTTCACTTGCTTCAGCTGATGCAAGTATACAGTCTGCTAAAACTAATTTAGAGCTTGCAAACGGTGCAACTATGCAGACTCAGATTGAAAATGCTAAAAATGCGGTTACTAATGCTAAAAACAGTATTGCAACAGCACAGACAGCTCTTGATACTGCTGGTGTTAGTGTAAACAATGCTAAAACTACATTAGACGATAAGCAGAATACATACAATATTAATAAACAGCTTTTTGATGCAGGTGGTCTTTCTAAGCAGGCACTTGACGATTCTCAGACAGCCCTTACTGCTGCTCAGAACGCATATACACAGGCTGTAAACTCTAAGCAGCAGGCAGAAGTTACTTTAAGTCAGGCTAAGTCTTCTCTTGAAAATGCTCAAAAGAGTTATGATATTCTTGTAAACCAGACTTCAAAGGAAAATGTAACTAAGGCACAGGATAGCTTAAATACAGCACAGGCATCAAGAAAGTCTGTTCAGGCTCAGATTGAGGCTAGTGAATCTAAGCTTAGCGATGCAGTTGTTAAAAGTCCTATTTCTGGTACAGTATCAGAATGTAATGTAACAGCTGGTGCTCAGCTTTTAACTGCTAAAACACCATTTACTATTGTTGACTTAAATACAGTTGATATTCAGGTTAATGTATCAGAAGATGTTGTTCCAAACCTCAAGGTTGGCGACTCTGTTCAGATTACTATTCCTACACTTTCTAATCATGCTATAACAGGTCATATTAGTGAAATTTCTGATGTATCTAATGCAGACGGTACATTTAAGGTAAAGGTAGAAATGAGCAATACAGACGGCAAGTTAAAGGCTGGTATGTTTGCAGAAGTAAACTTTGCTAAGTCTACAAGTGACGGAGCAGTTATTGTTCCTAGAGATTCAGTTCTCAGAGATGGCGATGACTACTATGCTTTCGTTATTGAAGATGGCAAGGCTAAGAAAGTTGATGTTACAATCGGTATTGATGCCGGCGAAACTATTGAAGTTAAGAGTGGTATCAAGCCTAGTGATAAGGTTGTAACAAAGGGTCAGACTTACCTTGATGACGGTTCTAAGGTAAAGGTTGTATCTGATAATGGTACAGAAATTACAGAGGCTACAACTGAAGCCACTACTGAAAACCCTAAGGCTAAGAAAAGCAAGGGGGAAAATAAGTAATGACTAAAACAGCAGTTAATCGTCCTGTAACAACTGTAATGTGTGTACTTATTGTATTCCTTGCAGGTATATTTGCTTATTCTTCTTTGGAACTTGCTTATATGCCTTCAGTTGATTTGCCAGTAGCATTGGTAAGTACAACATATTCAGGTACAGGTCCGGAAGAAATGGAAGACCTTGTAACAAAACCTATTGAACAGACAATGGCTACACTTACTGGTGTAGATACCATTACATCACAATCTTCAACAGGCTCATCAATGGTAGCTGTACAGTTCGTAGATGGTACAGATATTGATTCGGCTGTAAACGATATGCGTGATAAGTTGGATAGAGTTAAACATCAGCTTCCTGACGATGCAGATGACCCATCAATTATGAAGATGGATATTAATGCACAGACTATTGAAGTTGGTGTAACAAGTGATAAACTTAATCCAACTACACTTTATGAACTCCTTGATAACAATGTAACATCACAGTTTGAAAAAATTGAAGGTGTTGCATCTGCTGATATGAAGGGTGGACAGGAAAAGGAAGTCCTTATTACTGCTGACCCAGATAAATTAAGCAACTATGGTATCACATTGAGTACAATTTCTCAGACTTTAGCATCTGAAAATAAGAATACTCCAGGTGGTTCATTATATCAGGGTACAAACGAACTCCAGATTAAGGTAAGAGGTAAGTTCAAGTCTCTTGAAGATATGAAGAACTTATTTATTACAACAAAGGGTGGCAACAGAGTTCTTTTAAAGGATGTTGCTACTATTGAAGAAACAACTAAGGAACAGGATAATGTTTCTTATATTAATGGTAAAGAGGGTATTGTGTATTCTCTTTCTAAGCAGTCAGATGCTAACATAGTTACAGTTACAGATAATGTAAACAAAACTATTGAAACTTTGAAAAAGCAGTATCCAGACCTTGACTTTGCAATGATGTCTACAACTGCTGACTATATCAAGTTATCATTAAGTAATGTAACATCAACAGCTTTCCAGAGTGCGTTGATTGCTGTTATCGTTCTTCTTATTTTCCTTAGAGATTGGAAGACTTCATTGGTTATCGGTGTATCTATTCCTACATCTATTATGGCAACATTCGCCCTTATGTACTTTAAAGGTATGACAATGAACATACTGTCAATGGGTGGTGTAGTTATTGGTATAGGTATGCTGGTAGATAACTCCGTAGTAGTATTGGATAATATTACAAAACACTATGCCCTTGGTAAATCTCCAAAAGCTGCAGCCATTGACGGTACTAAGGAAGTAGGTATGGCTATATTTGCCTCTACACTTACAACTGTAGCCGTTTTCGGACCTATGCTTTTCATTACTGGTATTATGGGTAAGATGCTTCAGGATTTCTGTTGGACAATCGTATTTGCATTGTCAGCATCTATCGTTGTAGCCCTTACATTCGTTCCTATGGCTTTCGCTGTTATTAATGGTAAGGCAAAGAAGGGCAAAAAGAGAACTGGCGGTATTATAGGCAAGCTTGATTCTTTCATTGGTAAAATCCTTGGCGGTTTGGATAATTTCTATGGTAGAGTTCTTGGTCTTGTATTAAGAAACAGAGGCAAGATGATAATTATAGCTATTGTTTTCTTTATTCTTTCAGCTTCTACATTTGGCTTAACTGGTATGGACCTTATGTCAAGAACTGATGAAGGTGCATTAAGTATTTCAGCTGAAATGCCTAGTGGTGCTAGTTTTGATGAAACAGAAAAAATGCTTAACAAGATTGTTACAGCAATAGGCGAAATTCCAGAACAGAAGAATATGACAGCCAATGCCGGTGGTGGTACATTTACAGGTGATGCCATTACAATCAATATTAACCTTGTTGACAAGGAAGACAGAAATAGAAGTACAGACGATATAAAGGCTGAAATTGAACAGAAGGTATCTAATATTGCCGGTGCTGATATTAAGGTATCAACTGGTAGTGCCGCTATGGGTTCAATGGGTGGCAACGGTTATACTGTTAATATCATTGGTGATGATAGTGATACATTAAAGATGATTTCTGATGATTTAATGGAAAAATTCAAGGAAATCCCTAACTCTACTAATGTAGAAAGTTCAATGGATAATTCAGTACCAGAAGTTAATATTGTTATTGATAGAGCTAAGGCATCTCAGTATGGTTTAACTACTGCACAGGTTGCATCTCTTGTATCAATGGCTAACTCTGGTTCAACAGCAACAGAATACAATGTAGACGGTACAGAAATTGATGTAACAATCAAGTACCCAGACGAAGATATTAATTATGTAAAAGACCTTAATAACTTAACAATTACAACTTCAACTGGTGCAGTTATTCCTCTTACACAGGTTGCTACTATTGAGATGTCAGATAGTGAAGTAACAATTAAGAGAGAAAATCAGCACAGATATGTTCAGTTGACAGGTGAAATTGAAGGTATGGACTCTAGTGCACAGCAGAGTACAGTTAAGAAGATTCTTGATTCATATGTATTCCCAGAAAACTATTCTTACGAGTTTGATGGTACAATGGATATGATGAATGATACATTCCAGAGCTTGGCTATAGTATTCCTTGTAGCTATTCTCTTAATCTATATGATTATGGCATCACAGTTTGAATCTTTTGTATACCCATTCATCATTATGTTCTCAATTCCATTGGCTATTACTGGTGGTGTTACAGGCTTGTTCCTTACAGGCAAGAGTATAACTTCTACATCAATGCTTGGTTTCATTATGTTGGTAGGTATGGTTGTAAACAATGCCATTGTATTGGTTGACTACACTAACCAGTTAAGAGGTAATTCAGGTTGTACTTGTGATGAGGCTCTTATGATGGCTGGTCCTTCAAGATTAAAGCCTATCCTTATGACAACACTTACTACAATTATTGGTATGCTTCCAATGGCGTTTGCTTTAGGTTCTGGTATGGAATCTCAACAGCCAATGGCGATAACAATTATTTTTGGTCTTACAGTTTCAACATTAATCACATTGTTACTTATTCCAGCATTGTACTCTTGTGTAAATAGTACAAAGCGTTGGCTTGACAGAAAAATTGTAAGTGCTAAAATAAGAAAGAGAGATAGAAAGGCGGTAAACTAAATGAATAAATTTATTTGTACTACACTTGCTTTTTCAATGCTTTTGACTTCTGCCGTTTTTGCTGACGGTCAGACTTTAACTAATAAAAGAAATTATAGCTTCGGCTCTGATGTTCAGGCTGTACAGGATGCAAAATATCCTGTGCAGGACTTGACTGTTGACGATGCTGTAACAAAGGCTATTGCAAACAGCAACACTATAAAGACATTAAAGGAATCTAAGGAACTTGCCGAAGATTCTCAGGACGATTTAACATTTGCTTTTTCATACACTCAGGACTATGCTACTAACCTTAGTCTTACAGTTCAGATGAAAAGATTACAGGTTGCTTTACAGCAGTATGATGAAAATACTGAATTAGCAAAGCAGACTATTGATTATTCTGTAAGAAGTATTTTCTATGGTATCAGAGAAGCTGAAAATGGTATCAAGCTCTATGAACAGAGTATGAAAGTACAGGCTGACCAGCTTAAAATTGCAGAAGTATCATTAAAACTTGGTCAGATGAGCCAGAGTGACTATGATGCAAAGGTAAAGGACTACAAACTTGCAGAGTCTAACAAGGAAACTTTACAGACTTCTATTGATAATGCTTTTACTACTCTTAACCAGCTTATGGGCACAAATGCAAATCAGACTTACAATATAATTTTTGATGATGTATCTTATGAAAAAATGCCAGAAAATGTAAATGTTGATGGCAAGATTAACTATGCTTTAGCTGTTAATCAGACAGTAAAGGGCAAAAAGGACTCAGCTGATGTAGCTAAGTATGCTCTTGACAGATATAATTCAGTATATGATACTACAACTAACTACAAGGATAGCTTATATAATTATACTCAGGCATCAAGAGCTTATCAAGATGCAAAAGATGCTCTTACAACTTCTGTAAAGAAGAATATTAATGACCTTAAAGACCTTGAAAAGAGTTATAAGGATAACGAAACAACTCTTGAAAATATGGAAAGCCAGTTAAAGGTTTATGAAACTCAGCTTGCTTTAGGTCAGACAACTCAGATTGTTGTTGATGCTTATAAGCTCCAGATTGAACAGTTAAAGAATACTCAGCAGACAATCGTTTATAACCACGATTTACTTTTAAGACAGTTCAATAACCCTAATTTACTTGGCTAAAACAAAATAGCTTGTATTTAACCCCTGTTTAGTGTATAATGAACCTAAGGTTTATTATGAGAAGATACTCTGAACAGGGGGTTTTTTATGAGAAAACATTTGCTCTTGGGTTCTTTGTTGGCTTGTTTGCTCTTTAGTGGTTGTGCTACAGCTACTAATACTGACGCAACTCAGATACATAGTCAATCAGAAGAAACATCATCAGAATTGACTACTGATACTTTTGGCAAAGACCTAAAGGAAGGTGTTGATATTAATGTTAAGGTTCAAAGGAATGGTGAAATGTATAGAGTTATAATTTCGCCGGACTTTTTCGGTGTAAATGAAAACGAGGAAGATATAAAGAATGAAGTTAAGTCTTGGGGCGGGGAAAATATAATTATTGACCCAGACACAAAGGCTGTTATAGTTGATATGTCCGTAGAAAAATACGATGAATATGTCAATAGTTTAAAGCAAAAATTAGAAAAATGTATGGAAACTATTAAAACCGATAACAAAAAATATCCGTCTATTTCTGATGTAAAGGCTAATGATGAATTAAATCAGTTTGACATTTATTGCAAAAAAGATATAAGAATGGAAAAAACCATTTCAGCTATTGAGCTTTATTTGGATAGTGCTACATATCAGGTTTTCAAGGGTGTGCCACAGAAAGATGCAACTGTAGATATAAATTATATTGACGAAGAAACTGGCAATATAATCGAAACTATGAATACATCTCAATTAGTGAGCAGATAGTATTATGTCTTAAAAGGAGGTAAATTTGTTTACCTCTTTTTGCATATATAAATTTTTAAAGGAGTTGAAAAAATGAAAGGCTTTATGAAAAGTTTTCTTGTTGCTTTTCTTATTTGCTTATTGTCTATGACAGTATTTGCAGATACGGCATCAAGTAATAAACTTATTGTAAATTACATTGATGTAGGTCAAGGAGATTCAGAGCTTATTGAATGTAATGGTCAGTTTATGCTTGTAGATGCAGGGGAAAGGGACAAAGGTACTGTTGTTGTAAATTATTTGAAATCAAGAGGGGTAGAAAAATTAGATTATGTAATCGCTACACACCCTCATTCAGACCATATTGGTGGTATGTCAGAGGTTTTAAATACTTTTCCTGTTAGTAATATTATTATGCCAAAGGTAAATAATACTACAGCAACATATACTAATATGTTAAAGGTTATTCAGCAAAAAGGTATTAAAGCTATTGAACCTAAAATAGGAGATAGTTACAAATTAGGTAATAGTACATTTACTATTATAGGTCCTAAAAAATATGATACTAAAAATATGAATAATGATTCTGTAGCCTTTAGATTGGTATATGGAAATAATAGCTTTATTTTCTGTGGCGATGCTGAAACAGAAGAGGAAAACGACATTGTAGCTAGTGGTCAGACACTTAAATCTGATGTTTACAAGGTATCTCATCATGGTAGTACAACTTCTTCTAGTTCAGCATTTTTAAATAAGGTTCAGCCTAAATATGCTGTAATAGAAGTAGGTGCAGGCAATAGCTATGGTCACCCAAAGCAGAAAACACTTGAGGCTCTCTCTAAAATTGGTGCAACTGTTTACAGAACAGATTTAAACGGAAGTATAATTATTACAAGTGATGGCAAAACATTGTCTTTTGGCGATGGTAGTGTTGATAATGGTGCTAATAGTAGTAACGATAATAGCACTAATAATAGTACTGATGCCAATGGTGGAGGTGATGCCACTCCCTGCACAAGCCAGTCTGTTCTCAAAAATACAACAGGTGCTGGCTCAGTTAATGGATTTGGTACAGCAACTTCAACAAGTGTTCCACAGTCTGTAAGCATTACATATGTGTTGAACACTAATACTCACAAAATACATAAGCCAAATTGTAGGTCTGTTTCTCAAATGAAAGAGAAAAATAAGAAAACTTATGTTGGTAAAATTGCGGATTTAATTTCACAGGGATATTCTCCTTGTAAAATTTGCAATCCTGCATAGAAAGGTTGTGTTATTGTGAAAAAATATATAGTAGATAGAATAGAAGAAAATATAGCAGTTTGTGAAAACGAGGATATGACATTTTCAGAAGTCAATGTTTCTCTACTTCCAAAGGGAGTAAAAGACGGCGATTGTATTGTGGAAGAAAATGGTGTCTATACAATAGATGTTTCAGAAACTGAAAAAAGAAAAGCAGAAGTTGATAAATTGCTTGATGATATATTTGGATAATTGACATATTATGTAATATATGATACAATTTTGTCAACAAGATTTACAGGTGCATACTGAAATGTATGAGAATAGGGAAACAGATGAAAATTCTGTACGGGACCGCCGCTGTGATAGGTTGTCTGTTTATGTGCCACTTTGGTTACACAGGGGAAGGCAAAACAGACTATAGCTTTAAGTCAGAAGACCTGCCTGTATTTGTGCCTTGAAATAGAGGCAAATGCAATACTGTCGGACTAACAGTAGGTGCAAATAAGACTTCTGCAACGGTCTTGTTATGCCCTTTTGGGGCATTTTTTTATGCAGAAAAAAGGAGAAAAATATGAAAAAAATTGAGAAACTGTTGTTGACTCTCTCAGTTGTTTTTGCTTCAGTCTTTGGTGTAACACAAAGTGCTTTCGCAATGCATATTATGGAGGGTTATTTACCTAAGGCACATTGTATTGCTTGGGGTGTAGTTTGTATACCTTTCTTAGTTGCTGGTTTTATCAGCCTCAGAAAGATTGTAACAAAAGAGAGAAAATCTCTTATTGTCCTTGCTATGGCAGGTGCATATACTTTTGTTCTTTCTGCTTTGAAGATTCCTAGTGTATCTGGTTCTTCTTCTCACCCTACAGGTACTGGTCTTGGTGCTACACTTTTTGGACCAAGTGTAATGAGTGTAATCGGTATTATCGTTCTTTTATTCCAGGCACTCTTACTTGCTCATGGTGGACTTACTACTTTAGGTGCTAATACATTTAGTATGGCTATTGCAGGTCCATTCTTATCTTATGGTATCTATAAGTTATGCAAGGCTTTAAAGGTAAATAAAATGGTAGGCGTATTTTTAGCTTGTACTTTAGGTGACCTTTTCACATACTGTGTTACAAGTTTCCAGCTTGCTTTAGCTTACCCAAGTGAAGTAGGTGGCGTTTTAGCATCTGCTGCTAAGTTCTTAGGTATCTTTGCTGTAACTCAGGTACCTCTTGCAATTATTGAAGGTATTCTTTCAGTAGTTGTTGTAATTGGTCTTGAAACTTATGCTAAGCCTGAACTTGAGGCTATTTCATTTACAGGAGGGGAAAAATAATGAAGAAAAGTACATTGGTTATTGCACTTTTAATTTTATGTGTTGTTATTGCAGTTGTCCCTCTTGCTACTATTAAAGATAGTGAATTTGGTGGCTCCGATGATAAGGCAGAGGCTGTAATTTCTGATATTAATCCAGATTATGAACCATGGGCAGAAAGTATTCTCACACCTCCAGGTGGCGAAACTGAAAGTTTACTTTTCTGTTTACAGGGTGCTTTTGGTGCTTTAATTATTGGTTATGGTTTTGGCTATTTTGTAGCTAGAAAAAAATACAATAAATAGAATTAGTGTGCTTTCTGAAAAGAAAGCACATTTTTGTATACTTTAAGTATGCTTTAAAGAGGAAAAATTATGAGTTTAATATTTAAAATGATAAAGGCTGTATTTTTCTTTCTTCTGTCTTTTGCATATGTTTTTGTTATGTTTAGTGGAAAATACAGTATAAAATTTATAGTTATATGTAGTATTATTTTTGCTATGTCTGCTATTTATGTTTCCTTTACTCATAAGCATTTGAAAATAGATTATTATAGCTATTTTTCTGAATTGCGATTTGTAAATCCATATATAAAAACAGCTTTCTTTGTTTTTGTGCTTTTTTATTGTGTATTTATGGAGAATATTTATGTCTCTCTTTTTGTTATAATCACAATGGCAATAATTACAACACTTGTAGGTGGTATTAATTTAAAGGACTATGTTTATGCCATGCTTTTACCTCTTTGTTTTATAATGCTTAGCACAATAACAATAGCCATTAACTTTACATCAACACCAATAAATGACTATTCTATAAAAGTTTTAAATTTCTATATAAATTTCGGTAGCAGATACCGTTGTATAGAGTTGCTTTTCAGAAGTATGGGTGCTGTCAGCTGTCTGTATGGAATATCAATGTCAACTCCTATAGCTGATATTATACAGGTTTTGTACAGTATAAAATGCCCTAAATTGGTTGTAGAGCTTATGTTTTTGATTTATAGATTTATTTTTATGCTTATGGATGTACTCCACAATATGACTATATCAGCTACTAGCCGAGGTGGTTACGATAGCTATAAAAATTCATATTATACTTATTCAAATATAGGTAAAAATTTGTTTTTGTATGCTTTAAAAAAGACAAATAATTCCTTTGATGCTATGACATCAAGAGGCTATGTTGGGGATTTGAATTTTTATAATGAAAATAGTAAAGTGAAATTTAAGGAAGTAGCTAGTTGTGTAGTATATGTTATAGTTTTAATAGGAGTTAGTTTATGCTTGAAATAAAAAATTTGACTTATAAATACGAAAACCATATTGCCCTTAATAATATAAATTTAAAAATTGAAAAGGGCGAAAAAATTGCAATATTGGGTAACAATGGTTCAGGAAAAACAACTTTCTTTCTCTGTTGCAACGGTGTTTACAAAACTAAAAATGCTGTAAGTTTTAATGGAGATTATGAGCCTAAAACTCTTAGAAGAAATGTAGGTCTTGTATTTCAAGATGCAGATACACAGATAATTGGAAATACTGTAGAAAAGGAAATTTCCTTTGGTTTAATGAATTTTGGCTTTACAAAAGAACAGACAAAGGAAAAAATTGACTACGCCATTTCAGCTATGAATTTGGAAGAAATGAGAAACAGACCTACTTATTATTTAAGTGGTGGCGAAAAGAAAAGAGTAACAATAGCAGATATTATTGCTCTTGAAACAGAAATAATATTTTTTGATGAGCCAACAGCAAGTCTTGACCCAGCAAATATAGAAAAGTTTAAAAATACTATAAATAAACTGGACAAGACAATAGTTATTTCTACTCACGATATAGATTTTGCATATGAATGGGCAGACAGATTTATTATATTTAATAATGGAAATATTATTGCTGATGGTGACTATGCAATTTTTGAAAAAAATGATATAATAGAAAAAGCGAATTTAAGGAAACCTATACTTTGGCAGACTATGGAGGTAATGGGCTATAACGATTATAGCAAGTACCCAAGAAGTATAGAAGAATTAAAGAAGAATTACGGAGAATTGAAATGAAAAAAGCAATATTAGTTGTTAGTTTTGGTACAAGTTTTGACGAAACTAGAGAAAAAACTATTGGAGCAATAGAAAAGGAGATTGCAAAGGAATTTCCTGATTATATTGTAAAAAGAGCCTTTACAAGTGGGGTAATTATGAATAACCTTGCTAAAAGAGGTATCATAATTCCTAATGTTGTTACAGCTTTAGAGGAGTTGTCAGCTCAGGGTGTAACAGATGTGTTTGTACAGCCTACACATATTATTCCGGGAGAGGAATATGACAAACTTGTGTCAATGGCTGAGGGCTGTAAGGATAAGTTCGGTAGCTTTAAAATAGGCAAGCCACTAATGTGGAATGAAAATGACTATAAAAATGTATCTGATTTCCTTATTAAGGAATATGGAGATACTGAAAAGGCTGTTATTCTTATGGGACATGGTACAGAACACAGAGCCAATGATGTTTATTTAAAATTATCTGATATTTTGGAAAGTCATAATATTTTTGTGGGTACAGTTGAAAATAAACCAGATATTTATGATGTTTTAAATAAAACAGAAAACTTTAAGAATATTGTTCTTGTGCCTTTTATGGTAGTTGCAGGCGACCACGCTGTAAATGATATGGCAGGCGATGATGATGACAGTTGGAAAAGTGTTATGGAAAATGTCGGCAGAAATGTAGAAGTTGTCTTAAAAGGCGTAGGAGAATATTTGCCAATAAGAGAAATTTATTGCGAACATATTAGGAGAGAGTTATGAAAAAAGGAAAACTTTACGGTGTAAGTGTTGGACCGGGAGATAGCGAACTTCTTACTTTAAAGGCTGTAAAGGTTATTAATGGGTGTAGTGTTATTGCTACACCCATAACACCTCAAGGAAATACAATGGCTTTAGATATAGTAAAAGGTGCAGTTGATTTATCAAACAAGAAAATTATATATGCCCAGTTTGCTATGACTAAAAGTGCAAAGGCTAATGACAAAAGCCATAATGAGTCAGCCAATGAAATTATTGAACAGCTTAATAATGGTAATGATGTGGCTATGCTTTCCATTGGAGATATTTCTGTTTATTCCACATTTAGCTATATTATGAATATTATTTGCGAAAGTGGTTTTGAATGTGAAATTGTTCCCGGTGTACCTAGTTTTTGTGCAGCAGCAGCTAAGTTGAAACAAAGTCTTACTACACGCAAAAAGCCTTTGATTATTATTCCAGGAGGCTATAAGGGTGTAGATGAATTGTTGGCTGAAGAAGGCACAAAGGTAATTATGAAAAGTGCATCAGAACTGGAAAATGTAATTGAAACTATAAAAGAAAAGAATATTGAAAACAAGGCCTCTATTGTTCAAAATTGTGGTCTTGAAAATGAAAAAATAGTAAAAAACATAAATGATGAAATAAATAGTAGCTATTTTACTACTATATTGATTAAGGAGTAAAAATATGCTTTGTTTGAGTATTACTTATAAGATGACCCCTGTTGAAATAAGACAGAAATTTGCTTTTTCAAAGGAAGAAATATTAGACTATATATCAGAGATTAATATGCCTACAGTAATTGTTTCTACTTGTAACAGAGTGGAAATATATGTATCTGGAGATATGGCAAACCTTAATAAAGTACAGGATTTATGGTGCAAACACAAAAATATTGATAAAGAATTGCTTTTAAAGCATGTTAATGTTTTTGTGGGAAATGGTGCTATAAAGCATTTATACAATGTGGCCTGTGGTATGGAATCTATGATTTTAGGGGAAGACGAAATACTTGGACAGGTAAAAGACGGATATTATTTATCCCATAATAATTTTGAATTAGACTATGAATTGAACCATATTTTCTTAGGTGCAATTACTTGTGCAAAGAAAATAAAAACAGATACACTTATTTCTAAAACCGCTGTGTCTGTAGGTACTTTAGTTGCAAATATGGTATTTGATTTTAATGCTGAAAATGTACTTATAATGGGTGCTACAGGTGTAATAGGCAATATAGTCCTTAAAAATATTTCAGCTAATGAAAATATAAATATATATGGAACTAGGAGAGTACATAATGCACTTACTAATTCCAATAATGATAGAGTAAAATGGGTTGATTTCAATAACAGATATGATTACATAAATATGGCTGATGTTGTAATTAGTGCAACAGCATCACCACATTATACTGTTACAAAGGGTCAGCTTAAAAATTTAAGTAACAAAGAGAGATTGTTTATAGATTTGGCTGTGCCTTTTGATATTGATAAGGGCATAGGAGAAATAGAAAATACAAAGGTGTTTGATATTGATTACTTTGAGGAGGCTGCCAAAGAAAACAACACAATTAAGTTGAGAGAGGCAGACAGAGCAAAGGTAATTATTGAACATATGGTTGATGATACAAAGAAAAATCTGTTTTTCCATAGTATTATGGGTAAAATGGATAGCTTGAAAGAAAATTGTGAAAAACATAGCTTCGAACAGCTTTTTTACAATTTGAGAGATGGACTTAATACAGAGGAATTTACTAAGGTAGTGAAAATTATGGAGAATATGGGGTGTAACTAATGGCATATTTTCCTGTAAATATAAATATTGAAAATAAAAAATGTTTTGTAATTGGTGGAGGAACAGTTGCCAAGAGAAAAGCTAATATGCTTTTGGATTTTGGTGCTGATGTTACAGTTGTTGCAGAGGAATTGAAACAAGATTTTGAGGGTTGCAAGGTTTTGAAAAAGCCCTTTGAATATGATGATATTAAATCGGCTTTCTTTGTTGTTGCCTCAACAGATAACAAAAAGTTAAATTCGGAAATAGCACAGTATTGCAGAGAAAATAATATTTATGTAAACTCAGTTACAAATGCTGATGATTGCACATTTACATTATCCTCTTATATTAGACAAGGTGATATTGTTATTTCTGTAAATACATCTGGCAAATCTCCTGCACTTTCAAAATATTTGAGAGAATATATTGAAAAAATAATTCCTAGTAATTTGAGCGAATTACTTGACAATATAAATGGAATAAGGCAAAATATATATGAAAAGTATGGGAAAAATGCAAGGCATATTTTTCGTAAGTTAATAGACTATGGTTTTAAAAATCAAGGCAAATTGCCAGTAGGTGATGATTATGAAGATAAAAATAGGGACTAGAAAAAGCAAATTAGCCTTAATACAGACTAATATAATAAAGAATTTAATAGAAAAAAACACTAATCATAAATGCGAAATAGTTGAAATGTCTACATTAGGCGATGATAGACGAGATTTGAAGTTGACAGATTTTGGTGGCAAAGGTGCTTTTGTAGATACTATTGAAAAGGCTTTGCTTGATAAGTCAATAGATATTGCAGTTCATAGTGCCAAGGATTTACCGGTTCAGCTTGAACAGGGATTGGAAATTGGTGCAGTAGCCAAAAGAGCAAACCCTCAAGATGTGCTTATTATGGCACAGGGGAAAACGATTTCTTCTGACTCTGTTATTGGCACAGGCAGTATAAGAAGACAGTTGCAGATAAAGGCAAAATATGGCTGTAAGTGCAAGGATATAAGAGGAAATGTGCCTACAAGATTGAAAAAACTTGATGACGGAGAATATGATGGCATTATACTTGCCAGAGCAGGTCTTGACAGACTAGATATGATAGATATTGATAAGTACAACTATGAATTTTTTGAAACATCAGACTTTGTGCCAGCTTCTTGTCAGGGTATTATTGCTGTTGAGAATAGGGCTGACGATGAGTATATAAGAGATGTTTTAAAAGCTATAAATCATATGGAAACTTATGTATGTTTTGTTGCTGAAAGAGCATTTCTAAAGGCTATGGATAGTGGTTGTCAAACTCCTTTAGGTGCGATTTCGGAAATAGGAGAAAATAATCTTAAAATGGAATGTTTCTACTACAAAGACAGAATTGTAAAAATGTCTATAGAGGGAGAAAATCCTGTTTTAACCGCTGCTGTATTGGCTAAAAAACTAAAGGAGGTCACTAATGAAGGGTAAAGTATACTTAGTAGGTGCAGGACCTGGAGCAAATGACCTTATTAGCCTTAGAGCTTTAAACATTTTAGGCAAATGTGATACAGTAGTATATGACAGACTTGCATCAGAAGATTTTTACAAGGATTTGAATTGTGAAAAAATTGATGTAGGTAAAAAAGTAGGACACCATAGCGTTAAGCAAAATGAAATAAATGAAATAATAGTTCAAAAGGCTTTAGAGGGAAAAACTGTAGTCAGATTAAAAGGTGGCGACCCATTTATTTTTGGCAGAGGTGGGGAAGAAGTTATCGCTTTGCAGGAACACAATATTCCCTATGAAGTAATTCCTGGTATTACTTCGGCTATTTCTGTTCCAGAGCTTGCCGGTATTCCACCAACTCATAGAAAAATAAGTCAGGATTTACATATTGTTACTGGTCATACAGCAGAAGAAGAAAATGTAAATTATAAGGCACTTGCACAGGAAAAAGGTACTCTTGTGTTTCTTATGGGTGTTGGAAATATTGAAAAAATTGCAAATAGACTTATGGAATTTGGTAAAGACGAAAATACGCCAGTTGCTTTTATAGAAAATGGTTCAACACCAAAAGAAAGAATAACAAAAACTATACTTAAAAATGCCTATACCACAGTAGTAGAAGAAAATGTTAAACCTCCAGCGATTATTGTAATGGGAGAGGTAGTCAGCTTGGATTTTAGAGGGACTATCCACAATAAATCTGTTGCAGTTGCAGGTACTAACTCCTTTAGAAACAGACTTAAAACAGCTTTGGAAAAAAAGTGTTATGTTACTAATGAGGTTTGCAAACTTGATGTATCAGCCTATGAAAATTCTACTATTAAAAATGTACTTGCTAATATTTCAGCCTATGAATGGGTTGTACTTACTAGCAGAAACGGTGTAGAAATTTTTATGGAAAATATGAAAAAATATTCTATTGATATGAGAAGCCTTTATAATTTAAAATTTGCTGTAATAGGCAAGGGTACTTATGATAGATTGGCTGACTATGGAATATATGCTGACTATACACCAGAAAAATATACAGCAGAGGAATTGGGGAAGGGTCTTAGCACTATTGCAAAAGGCAGAATACTTATTCTTAGAGCTGAGAAAGGCTCGCCGGAATTGACAAATAATTTGATTGATTACGATGATGTGCCTATATATGATATAAAGTGTAGCTACTGTACACAGGCTACAGAGGATTATATTGTTTTTGGCAGTAGTTCGGGAGTAGAGAGCTACACAAGTTCAAATGCAATAGAAGATAAAACAAAAATAATTGCCATTGGAAATATAACGGCAAACAAACTGAAAGAAAAAGGGTATTGTAACATTTATATTGCAAAAGAATATTCCGTAAATGGAATTTTAAAAGAATTGGAGATAATAGAAAATGCAGAGAATGAGAAGATTAAGGGTAAATGAAAATATGCGTTCTCTAGTAAGAGAAACATCAGTAGAAATTAGCGATTTAGTTTATCCTATTTTTGTAGAAGAAGGGGAAAATATAGCAGAGCCAATTCCATCAATGCCTGGCATAAATAGATACAGTATTGATAGAATTGATGAAGAACTTGACAGAGTCGCTGAAAGTGGCGTTAAGTCTTTGCTTATATTTGGTATTCCAAAGCATAAAGATGAATGTGGTAGTGAGGCTTATAATGATAATGGTATTACACAGCAGGCAATAAGACATATTAAAGAAAAATATGATATGCTTGTTATAGCCGATGTTTGCCTTTGCGAATATACATCTCATGGCCATTGTGGTTTAATACACGGTACAGAAATTTTAAATGACCAGACTCTTGACTTACTTTGCAAAATGTCTGTTAGCCTTGCAAAAGCAGGTGCTGATATTATTGCACCATCTGATATGATGGACGGTAGAGTAGGAGCTATTAGAAAGAGCCTTGACGAAAATGGCTTTATAAATGTTCCAATTATGGCTTATAGTGCAAAGTATGCTTCAGCTTATTATGGTCCATTTAGAGATGCAGCAGATTCAGCTCCAGCCTTTGGCGATAGAAAAACTTACCAAATGGATGTTGCGAATGGTCAGGAGGCTATGAGAGAAATACAGGCTGATATTGAGGAGGGTGCAGATATTGTAATGGTTAAACCAGGTCTTGCATTCCTTGATGTAGCAAAAGAGGCAGCCTTAACATTTAATTGTCCATTAGCTGTTTACAATGTAAGTGGCGAATACTCAATGGTAAAAGCAGCAGCATTGAATGGTTGGATTGATGAAAAGAGAATAGTAATGGAAAATATGCTTGCATTTAAAAGAGCAGGTGCTAAAATTATAATTACATATCACGCCCTAGATGTAGCAAAATGGATAAAGGAGATGTAACTCTTGAATACACAAAAGTCAGATAGTATATATAATGAAGCTGTAACTGTAATGCCTGGTGGTGTAAATAGCCCAGTTAGAGCATACAGGAATGTTGGTAGAAACCCACTTTTTATTGAAAAAGGTAAAGGTTCAAAGATTTATGATATAGACGGAAATGAGTATATTGACTATATCTGTTCTTGGGGCCCTAATATTTTAGGTCATTGTTATCCAAAGGTTATTGAAGAGGTTAAAAAGGCCTGTGATAATGGTCTTACTTTTGGTGCACCAACTGAAAAAGAAGTAGTTTTGGCAGAGCTTATAAGAGAAATTATGCCGTCTATGGAAGTCCTCAGAATGGTAAACTCTGGTACTGAGGCTGTTATGAGTGCCATTAGAGTAGCTAGAGGTTTTACAAAAAGAGATATGATTTTGAAGTTCAAAGGCTGTTATCATGGTCATTCAGACGGACTTCTTGTAAAAGCTGGTTCTGCCGCACTTACAGCAGCAGTTCCAGATAGCTTAGGTGTGCCAAAATCTTATACAGAAAATACACTTGTAGCATTATACAATGATGAAAAATCTGTTGAAGAATTGTTCGAAAAGTATGGAGATAAAATAGCTTGTGTTGTTGTAGAGCCAGTTGCAGCAAATATGGGTGTAGTTCTTCCTAAGAAAGGCTTTTTACAGTTCTTGAGAGATATAACAGAAAAGTATGGCTCACTTTTAATATTTGATGAAGTAATAACTGGTTTCAGACTTTCATTAGGTGGTGCTCAGGAATATTTTGGCATTAAACCGGATATGACTACTCTTGGTAAAATCGTAGGCGGTGGTATGCCTATGGCTGTCTATGGTGGTAGAAAAGAAATTATGGACTGTGTTGCTCCTTTAGGTGGAGTATATCAGGCTGGTACTCTTTCAGGCAATCCTATTGCTACAACAGCCGGTATTGCTACTCTTACAGCATTAAAGGAAAATAAACACCTTTATGCAGACCTTGAGAAAAAGGCTGAAAAAATTGCCAATTCTTATAGAAAAATAGGTGCAAGTGTAAATCAAATAGGTTCTCTTTTAAGTGGATTTTTCACAGATAGAGAAGTAAACGACTATGATAGTGCAACTTCATCAGATACAGCAAAGTATGCCAAATTCTTTAATTATCTTCTTGAAAATGGCATATATATTGCACCGTCACAGTATGAGGCTATGTTTGTTTCTATGGCACACAGTGATGAAGATATTGAAAAGACTTGCAAGGTTATAGAAAGCTATAAGGGTTAAGTTTATAGTAAAATTAAATAGGGGGTATTCTTATGAAAAAAGTATTAATGGTGTTGTTACCTTTTGTATTTTCCTTGTGTTTGTTGACAGGCTGTTTTTCTCCGGAAGATTTGCTGGAAAAGGCTAAACTTCAACAAGACGAAACTGAAACAACTACAGATTTTCAAGGTGCAGTACAGGGAAGTAATGATTTATCCTCTAGTGGAAGTTATATTCAAAAAAAGTAATATTGAAATGTAGCTTGCAGTTGTACAAAAATGGGCAGATAATGGTTGCTAAAATACATTATCTGCCTTAATTTATGTCCTTGCACAATATGACAATATATGATATAATTTAATGATGTGTAATTGTGATAATTTGGAGGAAGAATAGTGGAAAGAAAAAACAATATATCTGCCGAAGAACTTAAAAAGCAACAGGAATATATAGCTAAAATCCGTAGCATAAATGAAAAGTTTGAAGAAACAGAGGGAAGAAAGAAAACTATGTGTATTCAGACTTTTGGCTGTCAGATGAATGCTCACGACTCTGAAAAGATACTTGGTATGCTTGAAGAAATGGGCTATGTAGAGGCTAAAGACGAAAAAAGTGCAGACTTTATAATTTATAACACTTGCTGTGTTCGTGAAAATGCAGAAAACAAGGTATACGGTAACTTAGGTTTCCTTAAACACCAAAAAGAGTTAAATCCGCATATGAAAATTGCTCTTTGTGGTTGTATGATGCAGCAAAGTACAGTAATCGAAACTATCAGACAGAAATATAAGCATGTTGATATTGTTTTTGGTACATTTAATCTTTATAAATTACCAGAACTTATGTATCGCAATATAGAAACAAATTCTACAATTTTTGATATTTGGGATAAGCATGGAGAAATTATTGAAGACTTGCCATCTATTAGAAAATATAAATTTAAGGCAAGTGTAAATATTATGTTTGGTTGTAATAATTTCTGTTCTTATTGTATTGTTCCTTATGTTAGAGGTCGTGAAAGAAGTAGAACTAGCGAAGATATTGTAAGAGAAATTAAATCACTTGTAGCTGACGGTGTAAAGGAAATTACACTTCTTGGTCAGAATGTAAATAGCTATGGTAAAAATCTTGAAGAAGATATTACTTTTGCTCAGCTTTTAAGAAAGGTAAATGAAATTGAGGGTCTTGAAAGAATCAGATTTATGACAAGTCACCCTAAGGATTTAAGTGACGAACTTATTATTGCTATGAAAGAATGTGATAAGGTTTGTAATCATATCCATTTACCATTTCAGGCTGGTAACAACGAAATCCTTAAAAGTATGAACAGAAGATATACTAAGGAACATTATCTTGAGTTAGTAGAAAAAATTAGAAAAGAAATTCCTGATATTGCTATTACTACTGATATTCTTGTTGGTTTCCCTGGAGAAGATGAGGAAAAAATCGAGGATACAGTTGATGTAGTAAAGAAAGCAAGATTTAGTGGTGCTTTCACATTTATCTATTCTAAGAGAACAGGTACACCAGCTGCTGTAATGGAAAATCAGGTAGATGAAGAAGTTGTAAAGAAGAATTTCAACAGAGTTTTAGAGGTTTTAAATCCAATAATTCTTGAAATAAATAAAGAAAAAGTTGGCAAAACTTATAAGGTTTTAGCTGATGATGTTAGTGCCAATGACCCTAGCTTTATAACAGGTAGACTTGAAGATAATTCACTTGTTCATTTTAAGGCAGACAAGTCATTAATTGGCGAAATAGTAGATGTAAAAATAACTGATTGTAAAACATTCTATTTAATTGGAGAAAGGGTTTAATTATGAATACAGTTTTTGATAAGGCAAGAGATTTAGCAACAGCATTACTTGAAAGTGAAGCTGGTAAAAAGGTTAATGATGCAAGATTTATTTTTGACGGTAATGAAGAAGCTCAGAAACAGCTTTTTGAATATTCAAACTTCAGAACAACACTTGAAACAGGTATTCAGAATGGTTCTTTAAGCGAAGAAGAAATTGATGCACAGGTTAAAGTTCTTGACCAGATGGGTGCAGAGCTTAATAAAAATCAGGTTGTAGCTGATATGGTTAGAGCTGAAGACGAATTTAACAAGTTTGTTGGTCAGGTAATGAATGTATTTAATGCTACACTTTCTGGAGATAGCGAAAATAGTAATGGTGGTTGTACCGGTAGTTGTTCAACTTGTGGTGGTTGCCACTAAGGAGTAGACTATGGGAAAGTATACGCCTATGATGGAGCAATATCTGTCTATAAAAAAGGATTATAAATATTGTCTTCTTTTCTATAGATTAGGCGATTTTTATGAATTGTTTTTTGATGATGCTATTATTGCTTCAAAAGAATTGGATATTACATTAACAGGCAAGGACTGTGGTATGGAGGAAAGGGCACCAATGTGTGGTGTTCCTTTTCATTCTGCCGACGGTTATGTAGCTAAGTTAATTGAAAAAGGCTACAAAGTTGCTATTTGTGAACAGACAGAAGACCCTAAAAAGGCAAAAGGTATTGTAAAAAGAGATGTTATTCGAATTGTTACTCCAGGTACAGTTTTAGACACTAATATACTTGATGAGGGTAGAAATAACTACATTATGTGCCTTTTTAAAAATGTTGACGGTTTTGGTGTAGCTACTTGTGATGTTTCAACAGGAGAATTTGTTGTTACATCTTTTGAAGATACTGCTGAAAACAAGGTTATGGACGAAATAGCTAAATATATGCCGTCTGAAATTATTTGTAACGACGGTATAGACTTTGGCAACCAAATAGAGAGAGTTTTTGGTATTAAAACAGCTACATATAACGATTGGTCTTTTGATTATCAGAATGCAAATATTTGCTTATGTAATCATTTTAAAACATTGAATTTATGTGGTTTTGGTATTGATGATGACAGACCAGCTGTTTGTTCTGCAGGTGCTTTGATGGAATATCTCCTTGAAACACAAAAAAATGCTTTAAGTCATATTACCACAATTAAGAAATATGGTATCAATAAATTTATGGTTCTTGACATTAGTTCAAGAAGAAATTTGGAACTTACTCAGACTATAAGAGAGAAAAGTAAGAAAGGCTCATTATTGTGGGTTTTAGATAAAACTAAAACAGCAATGGGTGCTAGACTTTTGCGTACTTGGCTTACAGAACCTCTTGTAGAAGTAGATGCCATAAACAAAAGACTTGATTGTGTAGAAAGTTTTAAAAATAATGTTCTTGATAGAGCAGAGTTAAGAGAACAACTTTCTTCTATAAATGATATTGAAAGACTTATGAGTAAGGTTATCTATGCCACAGCAAATGCAAGGGATTTGCTTTCACTTAAAAATTCTTTTAAGTGTTTGCCAGATATTAAAAATGCCATTAAATCTTTCCCTTGTGCTTTAATTGATGACATAGTAGGTCAGTTCGATGTTCTTGAAGATTTATATCAGTTGTTAGATGCCAGTATAAATGAAGAACCACCTTTTAGTGTTAGAGAGGGTGGACTTATTAAAAAAGGCTATAATGAAGAAGTTGATAAACTCCACGCAGCAAAAGAAGAAGGTGCGTCTTGGCTTTTAGATATTGAGAACAGAGAAAAAGAAGAAACAGGCATATCTAAACTTAGAATAAAGTATAATAAGGTTTTTGGTTACTATATTGAAGTTACAAATTCCTTCAAAGATATGGTTCCTGACAGATACATAAGAAAGCAGACTCTTACTAATTGTGAAAGATTTATTACACCTGAATTAAAAGAAATAGAAGATACAATTCTTGGTGCAGACGAAAAGGCTGTTGCCCTTGAGTATGACATTTTTTCTGAAATCAGAAATAAGGTTGCTTCTCAAGTAGAAAGAATAAAGTCAGCTGCTTACATTATTTCACTTATAGATGTTATGCAATCTATGGCTACAGTTGCCGAAAAGAATAATTATGTTAAGCCAGTTGTAAATAACGGCAACAATATTGACATCAAAAATGGTAGACACCCTGTTGTAGAACAGATTACAAAGGAAAGTTTTATTCCTAATGATACATTCCTTGACTTGGGAGAAAACAGGTTGGATATTATTACTGGTCCTAATATGGCAGGTAAATCTACTTATATGCGTCAATGTGCCTTAATTGTGCTTATGGCTCAGATAGGTTCTTTTGTTCCGGCTGAAAGTGCAGAAGTTGGCGTTGTAGATAGAATATTTACAAGAGTTGGTGCATCTGATGATTTGGCAACAGGTCAGTCAACTTTTATGGTTGAAATGATAGAAGTTGCAAATATTTTGAATAATGCAACAAACAGAAGTCTTTTAATACTTGATGAAATTGGTAGAGGTACTTCTACATTTGACGGTTTAAGTATTGCATGGGCAGTCCTTGAACATATTGCTCAGAAAATAGGTGCTAGAACATTGTTTGCAACTCATTACCATGAACTTACAGAGCTTGAGGGAAAGGTTTCCGGTGTCAGAAACTTCTGTGTAAGTGTAAAGGAACAGGGAGAAGATATTATTTTCCTTAGAAAGATTATAGCCGGTGGCACAGACCGTAGTTATGGTGTTCATGTTGCTAAATTAGCCGGAGTTCCTAGAAATGTTGTAGATAGAGCAAATGAAATTCTTGAAAATCTTAATAGTGGTAATGTAGGCATATCAGAGGATATGGATTTTAAATACAATGAAAGGCCTATTGACCCTATGGTTACATTTATTAATGATTTTAAAGAAGAAATGGATACCCTTGATGTAAACAATATGACACCTTTTGAGGCTATTAGAAAACTTTATGATATTAAGGAAAAGCTTAAAAAATTAAAGTGAGGTAATTAAATGAACAAAATTCATCTTTTGGATAATGGACTTATAAATAAAATTGCTGCTGGCGAAGTAGTAGAGCGTCCTGCGTCTGTTGTAAAAGAATTAATGGAAAATTCAATAGATGCTGGTGCAACCTCTATTACAGTTGAAATTGCAGAAGGTGGCACAAGTGTTATTAAAATTACTGACAACGGTAAGGGTATACCAAAAGATGAAATAAGAACGGCATTTATGCGTCACGCTACAAGTAAAATAGATTCCTTTGAGGACTTGGAAAATGTTTTAACTCTCGGTTTTAGAGGAGAGGCTCTTTCTTCTATTGCATCTGTTGCACAGGTGGAAATGCTCACTAGAACAGAAAATGACTCAATGGGTACAAGAATTGTTATTAACGGCGGTGTTGTAGATAGAGAAGAAGAATGTGCTGCCAATGTTGGTACAGTTTTCTATGTTAAAAATATATTCTTTAATACTCCGGCAAGAAGAAAATTCTTGAAAAAACCAGCGACAGAGGGTAGTTATATTTCTGAAATAGTAAATAGAATAGCTTTGGGACATCCTAATATTGCTATTAAATATGTCAACAATGGAAATATTGTTTTGCAGACTAATGGCGATGGGAATGTGAAAAATTCACTTTTCTATATTTATGGCAAGGATATAGCATCTAAAATGCTAAGTTTAGAAAGTGAAAAAGAGGGCTATATATTAAAAGGTCTTGTTGGCAAACCGGAATTATCCAGAGGTAATAGGAATTATGAAAACTTCTTTATTAATGGCAGATTTATAAAATCTACATTAGTGCAAAATGCTGTTGAAGATGCCTACAAAAATAAAATAATGATAGGCAAGTTTCCAATTTTTGCTTTGGACTTAATTGTTCCGTCAAATACTGTTGATGTAAATGTTCATCCAACAAAGTTAGAAGTAAGATTTTCCGATGAAAACTTTATTTATGACTTGATTTATGGTGCAGTTTTAAAGGTTTTAAAAGCAGAAGAACTTATACCAGAGGTAACTTGGGACAAGCCAGTAAAAGAAAAGAAAGTTCCTGTTGTTCAGTTAGGACTAAATGATGTAAAAGTTGAAACAGATAAAAATAAGGCTGTTGAAGTTGAAAAAACTCCTTTAGAAGTAATAGAAAAAAGTGCGGACTTTGTTTATAATGATAAGGGTATAACTGTTGATAATGTACCTAAGCCTAGAGAAAATGATATTTCATTAGCAGAAACGCCAGTAAGTTCTGGTGGAAATAATATTGCTAAAGCTATGGAAATACTATATGGCAAAGAGGTAGCAAACCCTGAAAAATATGGCATTTCAGCAAGAAATGAAAAAGAAAAGTATGCCGAAATAGATATTACAAAATATAAAACAGAACCAGAAATTAAGCATAGAAAAGCATTTTTCTCTAATTATAAAATCGTAGGACAGCTTTTTAGTACCTATTGGATAGTTGAACAAGGGGAAGATATGTATCTTATAGACCAACACGCAGCCCACGAGAGAGTTCTTTTTGAAAAGTTTACAAAAGACTTAAAAGAAAAGAAAACAGTAAGTCAGCTATTGTTACAGCCTGTTGTTGTGGCTCTTACAGATAGAGAAAAAGTAATTGTTGAGGAAAACAGAGAACTCCTTGAAAGTTTTGGTTTTGAATTTGAACAGTTTGGAGAGAAAGCTTATGCAATAAGAAGTGTTCCATGGGTATTTAATGAGGATACAAGAGCAAGTTTCTTTACTGATATTGTTGATGCTTTAGGTGAAAAACATATTTCTAATATTTATGATACTAAGGCTGATGAAATTGCTATGATGAGTTGTAAGGCTGCTGTAAAGGGAAATGACAAATTAAGTTATAGTGAGGCACAGGCACTTATTCAGGAATTGCTTAAACTGGAAGACCCTTTTACTTGCCCACATGGCAGACCTACAATTATAAAAATGAGCAAGTATGAATTGGAAAAGAAATTTAAGAGAATACAGGACTAGGGGGATTTTATGGATATATTGATTTATTATGGCTTGAGAGCTATAGCCGGTGTAATTGTTTTCACACTTTTTGAATATTGCAAGGTTGTTGTAACAACATTACAGGGAGATAATACTCCAAAGCAAAAGGGTAAAATACTACCTAATCCATTAAAATTTGTAGAGCCAATAGGTTTTCTTATTTATGTTTTTACAGGTTATGGTTGGTCAAATCCGGCAGAAACTTCTCCTTTTATGTATAAAAACAGAAAAGTAGGCAATTTACTTACTTATGGTTCTCCTATTGTTCTGTGCATTGTTTTAGGAAAAATACTTGCATTGATTTCTGGAACTGTGCCAAATGCAGTAGTTGTAGCCTTTTTGGTAAGTTTAGCAAAGGCCTTTGTTTCAATAGGTGTATTTAACATTATACCTGTTTATCCTATGGCAGGCAGTTGGATATTGAGAAATTATATTTCCCCTAATTCAGCTATGAAATATTCTCAGTATGAAAGAATTATATTAATGGTTCTCTCTTTTGCTTTAATAGCAAATTATCTTGTAACACCTCTTAATGCTATTGTGTCAGCTATTTTAGGCTTATAAGAGGAGAGCTTATGGATATAAATATAAAACTTGAGAGTTTTGAAGGACCTATGGACCTTCTTTATTCTCTTATAATAAAAAATAAAATAGATATTTATGATATTCCTATTGTTGAGCTTACAGACCAGTATTTAGAATATGTAGACTATATGCAAAGAGAAAATATGGATTCTATTAGTGAGTTCATATTAATGGCTGCTACACTTATAGAAATAAAGTCAAAAATGCTGTTGCCTAAGGAAGTTGATGAAAACAACAAAGAAATTGACCCTAGAGAAGAATTGGTAAATAGACTTGTAGAATATAAAAAGTTTAAAACTCTTGCAAAGGATTTTGCCTCAAAACAGAAATTAGCCGCTTATAACTACTTTAAAGGTGGAGATAAAGCAATAATTTCAAAAGTTAGAAAAGATGTTCCTAGAGAAATATCAGATATTTTAAATGGTGTTGATATGGAAATGCTTTTTAATGCTTTTGAGGAAGTTTTAAAAAGACAGGAAGTAAAAGTCGACAAGGTGAGGAGTAAATTTAACTCTGTTCAAAGGGAAGAATTTACAATAGAAAGTAAAATAAAGTATATTAATAATTTGCTTGAGTTGAATAAGACTGTTAGTTTCTTCAATATATTTGATTACAAGGCTAGTAAAGGAGAAATTGTTGCAACATTTCTTGCTATACTTGAGCTTATAAGAAGTAATGGACTTAAAATTAAGCAAACAAAGCAATTTGGCGATATAATTATGTATTATGAGGAGGTGTAGGAAGTGTCTATAGAGGAGCTTGAACATATTATTGAAGCTATACTTTTTGCAAATGGCGATGTTATAAGTATAAAAAGTATTGCCAATGCTACTGAAAATGATGAAAAGACAATAAAGACAGTAATAAATAATTTGTCTGATAAATATAGAGATGAAAAGCGTGGCATAAGTATTACACAAGTTGGAGATGGATATCAAATGTGTACTAATGAAGAATATTATGAGTACATAAGAAAGCTGTATAATGCACCAGCAAGAAAGCACTTATCTAATACACTTCTTGAAACCCTTGCTATTATTGCTTATAAACAGCCAGTTACAAAGGCACAAATTGAGGAAATAAGAGGTGTAAATGCAGACCATGCAGTAAATAAATTAATAGAATATAATTTAGTTACTGAAAAAGGTAGACTTGATGTTCCGGGTAAGCCTATACTTTTAGGCACTACAGAAGAATTTTTAAGATACTTTGGTTTCAAGGATATTGATTCATTACCAGTTACTTTCTTTGATGATGACCAGTTAAGACTTGAGGCTGAAGAAGAAGTAAGTAAAATAACAGATGCTAAATAATTTTTTATTGCATAAAATAAAGTCGGGAGAGTGGTTTTATGAAACGATTTTCGGCTTTATTTTTTTGTTTTATTTTGCTTATTAATATAGTAGTTTTGGCAGAAGAACCAAAGGTAAATGCTATTTCAGCTGTTGTAGTAGACGGCGATACGGGGCGAATACTGTGGGGCAAAAATGAAAATAAGCCTATGGCGATGGCAAGTACAACTAAAATTATGACAGCTTTAGTTGCATTGGAAAATAGTGATATAACAAAGGAAACTACTGTTTCAAAAAATGCTACTTTGGCATCTCCGGTAAAAATGCACCTTTCTGTTGGAGAAAAAATGACTATAGAACAGCTTTTATATGCTATGATGTTACAGTCTTATAATGATTCGGCAGTAGCAGTTGCTGAGGCTGTTGGTGGTAGTGTAGAAAAGTTTTGTGCAATGATGAATGAAAAAGCTAAGGAAATAGGCTGTAATGATACAGTATTTGAAACACCAAATGGTTTAGATAAAGGCAATCATCATTCAACAGCAGAGGATATGTCAAAAATAGGTGTGTATGCCCTGAAAAATCAAAAACTTATGGAAATAATGAATACAAGGAATTATACCTTTAAAAGTAGTAAAACTACATATTCTTTTGTAAATAAAGATAGGCTACTTAGTGAGTACGAAGGTGCTATAGGTATGAAAACTGGTTTTACGGGAAAGGCTGGTCATTGTTTTGTAGGTGCAGCTAATAGGGAAAATATAACATTAGTGTCCGTTGTATTAGCAAGTGGTTGGGGAACAGCAGGAAAAAGCAGAAAATGGATAGATACAAAGGCTTTGCTAAATTATGGCTTTAACAATTATAAAAAATATAGTATAATAGACGGTAGTGAAAAAATGAATGTTCCTATAGATAAAGCTGAAAAAGAAATTGTAGAGCTAAAATATGATGATAGTGTAGATTTGCTCCTTTCTGAAAATGAAAAAGCTAACTTAAAAATAGAAAATGAATTGCCCCAAAATGTAACAGCTCCTATAAATTATGGAGATAGTGTGGGCGTTGGCAAAATTTATACAGGAAATACTTTGCTTAAAACAGTAAAAATTATTTCAGCAGAAAATATAGAAAAAATTGGTGTGGAATACAATATAAAGAAATTAATAAATCAATGGTTAAAACTTGTAGGCTAGGAGAAAAATAATGTTAGTTAGATTACAAAAATATTTAGCACAGGCACAGGTTGCCTCAAGAAGAAAAGCAGAAGAAATTATACTTCAAGGCAGAGTTGAAGTAAACGGCGAAGTTGTTGATACCTTAGGAACTAAAGTTGACGATGAAAACGATGTTGTAAAAGTTGATGGAAAAGTTGTTTTAGAAAATAAACAGCATATTTACATAATGCTTAATAAACCAGAGGGTTGCGTAACAACAGCTAAAGACCAGTTTGAACGCAAAACAGTTATGGACTATGTTGATATTGATGAGAGAGTTTATCCTGTTGGTAGATTAGACTATGATACCTCAGGTCTGTTACTTTTGACAAATGATGGAGATATGACATATAAACTTACTCACCCAAAGCATAATGTAGATAAAACATATATAGCAACAGTAGAAAATATGCCAACAGAGGCAGACTTAAATAGATTTAGGTCAGGACTTATAATTGACGGATATAAAACTGCAAAGGCTAAAATTGCTGTTGTAAAGAATACAGGAAAATATATAAGTTTGAAAATTTCTATACACGAAGGTCACAATAGACAGGTTAGAAAAATGTGTGATGCTATTGGCTGTCCAGTCAAGTTCTTAAAGAGAATAGCTGTAGGTGATTTGAAAATAGGTAGTCTTGAAAAGGGAAAATACAGATTGCTTACAGAAGACGAAATTTCATATTTACAAAAACTATAATTAATTTGGAGATAGATTTGTGCTTAGCTGATACAATTTTCTATCTCCTTTTTATGTATTTATAATTGCCTTTTTGGAAAACATATTACAAAGAGGTGATATAATGAAGTTTTTAAGGGGTATAGCTTTATTTTTTTGTGCTTTTTTTGCTATAGTATTGGGATTTAAAATATTTTCTGTCCCAGCAAAAATAAATATGACGGAGGGATATTCCCAGTCTATGTCAATATCCTTTCCGTTTTCCATATCAACAGATAAGATTTCTCAGCCAGTAGTAAGTATTAATAATTCAGCTAGTAATGTTGAAATACAGCCTGTAAAATCTGGAAATACACTTTTAAAATTGAATTTATTTGGTTTGCCTGTAAAAAATGTAAAAGTAAAGGTTCATCCTCAAAAGAGCCTTTGTGTAGTAGGTAAATCTGTTGGTATATGTATTGATACAAAGGGAGTTCTTGTGTTGGGAACAGGTTCTGTAAAAAATAAAAATAATGAAAGTATAGAACCATCAAAAAATAAGCTGTACCCAGGAGATGTTATTGTATCAGCTAATGGAATAGAAATAAAATCAAAAGAAAATTTAATGAATGTAGTAAAGTCCTCTGATAATCTGGCAGTTGATGTTTTGAGGAATGAAAAGCATATTATAGAAAATATTGTGCCGATAAAGGCGAAAGAGGATAATGCAAATAAAATAGGTGTTTGGGTCAGAGATAGCACACAAGGTGTGGGAACATTAACATATTTTGATAAAGATACTAAAAATTATGGAGCTTTAGGTCATCCTATAGTTGATGTAGATACTGGACAAATGATGTCTATTTCCTCCGGAGAATTACTAAAAACAAGTGTAATTGCTATAGATAAGGGGGAGAAAGATGCCCCTGGTGCAATAATAGGAGATACAGACTATAGCAGTAATTTAGGAACTATAGTAAAAAACAATAGTTGTGGAATATATGGCAAGATAAATAATGCCAAGCATTTTACAAGTATTACAATGCCTGTAGGCTATAGAGGAGAAGTAAAAAAAGGCGAGGCTAGTATACTGGCAAATATTGACGGTAAAGAAACAAAAGCCTATAAAATTAATATAGACTATATAAATAAATATTCTTCTGGTAATTCAAAAGGCTTGGTAATATCTGTTACAGACCCACAACTTTTAAACAAGACAGGTGGAATTGTACAAGGTATGAGTGGTTGCCCAATAATACAGAATGGAAAAATAATAGGGGCTGTCACTCATGTTTTTGTAAAAGATAGTAAAAGAGGATATGGTATTTTTATTGAGAATATGTTGGAACAAAGTGAAAATATAAGTTAGTTTTTTTGTAAAAGTCTGTTGAGAATTACCTCCCAATATAGTATAATACAAGTAATTGTTGGGAGGATTTACTGTGAGCAAAATCAGTTTTAGAATTAATACAACTTATACTTCTATAGAGAATATTTTTATTGATGAATATATGCCAAAAGCACCTGCACCTTTGTATTCATTGGTCTATATTTATGGACTTAGATGTGCCTGTGCCGGTATTCAAGTAGATAACAAAGAAATTGCAGAAAAGTTCAGCGTTATTGAAAGTGATGTAGTTAATGCTTGGGTGTATTGGAAAGACCGAGGCTTGGTTTTGCTTTTAGGTAATAAGGAAAAACCTGTAGTTGAATTTCTTCCAGTTAAGTCCTTGGGTGATAATATAAAAGAAACTGTCCCTCGAAATAAGATAAAGCAATTAGCAACCAAGCCAACTTATAAACCAACAGATGTAGCAGATTTAATGGCAAATAATAAAGAAATTGAACAGCTTGTTAAAATGGCAGAGGCTACAATGGGTAAAATTTTGACACAAAATGATACGCAGGCCATAGTTAGCTTTTATGATTGGATGGGATTGCCGGCTGATGTAATTACAATGTTGCTTTCTTATTACAAAGATAAGCCTATGGGCTATATTGAAAAGGTAGCAATAGATTGGTCAGAAAAGGAAATTGATACCATTGAAAAAGTCGATAAATATATGTCAAGACGTAAAGATTATAGTAAAATTATGGGTTACTATGGCGTAGACAGAAAGCCTACAGAAAAAGAAGAAAAACTTATTAGAATATGGCTTGATGAATATAAAACTCCTTTTGAATTAATAAAAGAGGCTTGTCAAAGAACAATAGAAAAAACAAATGGTCCAGCTGTAGGATATACAAATGGAATACTAAAAAATTGGTATGAGAACGGTATTAATTCAATAGAAGCTGTTGAACAAATGGATAAACAGTTTAATAGCAAGATTGAAAATAATGAAAATAATAAGAGTGTAAAAATAGTAAAACCATATGCTGAGAAAGGCGTTATGAATAATTCGTTTAATAATTTTACACAAAAGATTTATACAAATGAGGAACTTCTTGCAAGAGCAGCAGAAAAGAATAAACAGAGGAGAGATAAACTTGGAGAGAAGTGAAATTTACGCACAAATAAAGCGTGAAATGGAAAAATACAGAGATTATGCAATAAACAAAGCTGATGAAGAAATAAAAATTATATATAAAAAATATCCTAGACTTAAAGAAATAGATAAGGAATTAAAAAATGCCGGTTCTCATATGCTTAAAGAAACCCTTAGAAGACGAGGAGAAGACAGAGATAAGCTGGTAAAAGAATTTAAGGAACATTATGCTAATCTTGAAAAAGAAAAACAATCCATTTTAGATAATGCAGGTATATCTCAGGATATGCTTAAACCTAAGTTCCGTTGTAGACTTTGTGAGGATACAGGCATTTACAATGATAAAGAGTGCAAGTGTATGAAAAAAAGACGTATAGAAAAAATGTACACTCTTTCTAATATACACGAAAATATGAAAGAACAGAATTTTGAAAAATTTGATAGTAGCATATTTTCAAAAGAACCTATTTTAAATGGGATTTCTCAGTACGATAGAATATTAGAAATAAGCGATACTTGTCGTGAAGGTGTTGTTGCTATGAAAAAATACCCCTTTTATGCTATTTTTATGGGAGGTGCAGGTCTTGGAAAAACATTTCTCTGTTCTTGTGTATCCAAATTAGCAATTGAATTAGGGTATAGTGTTGTATATGTGACAGCTTATGATATAGCAGACGTATTGGTAAAAATTAGATTTAATAGAGCAACTGGTGAAAATTATGAAACACTTGATTTGATAAAAAATTGCGATTTATTAATTATTGATGATTTAGGGGCAGAAGGTACAAATGGAGCTACAAATACAGAAATATTTACGGTGATAAATAATAGAATTTTAAACAAAAAATCTCTTATAATATCTACAAATTTAACACTTGAAGATATAAATTGTGTTTATGGTGAAAGACTTGTTTCACGATTTGTAGGGGAATTCGAAACTTGTCAGTTTATAGGAAAAGATTTACGTTTATATTAATTTATTATTTAAAATAGGCAAATTTTTCCGTTTATTTAATAAAAATTTGTTGATTTTAACATTTGGTATTGTATTTTCAACCTGAATAGTGTATAATATGATTAATATTAGAAAAGGTTGCGTTTAGTCAGCCATACAGTATACAGGACGGAGGAATACCCATGACAGAAGCTGTTAGCTGTGGAGGGGTAGTCATCCATGACGGTAAGGTCTTGTTGCTTTATAAAAATCAAAATGGTAGGTATATGGGTTGGGTGTTGCCCAAGGGTACTGTCGAACCAGGGGAAACCTATCAACAAACTGCCTTGAGAGAGGTTAAGGAGGAAACAAATTCTGATGCTGAAATAGTAAAATACATCGGAAAGACACAATATACATTCAGAGGTAATGAGGATATAGTTAGTAAGACTGTTCATTGGTATCTTATGGTTACTGATTCATTTGACTGTAAGCCTCAGGCTGAAGAATTTTTTGTTGATGCCGGTTTTTATAAGCAACATGAGGCCAGTTATCTGCTCAAGTTCCATGATGAAAAGCAGATGATGCGTAGAGCCTTTATGGAGTATAATCAACTGCAAACCCGGAAACAGTATATTTGAAAGTCATAAAAAGGAGGAATTAGTATGAAGACAGAACTAATCTTAGATGAAATGAAAAAAGCAATCAAAAGATTGGAAAAGGATAATAAGTTAAAGACTATTATTTGCATAGGTGCAGGCCTTGCAGTAGTAATTGTCGGTATTGTTTTCCTTGTTGTTAAGATGAAAGATAAAAATCAGAACCAGTTGCCTTGTGATTATGACGATGGTTGGGATGCTTGGGACGAAGATGACTATGCAGATTATGAAGACTATGATGATGACGATTATAGTTATGATGATGCTGATGTTGATTATGATGACGAGTATTCTGAAGATGAATAATTTATAATTTAGAGTGTGGTTGAAAAGCCACACTTTTTATTACTAAGGAGATGATTTATAGTTATGAAGTTAAAAAGAATTATTACAGGTGTTTTAGCCAGCGTTATGTGTGTTGGTGCATTTAATGTTACTTCAGCTTTTGCTAGTGATGAAACAAATATTTTTATTGTAGGGGATTCTACATCTTGTATTTATGGTTATGACGATAACTATGCTTTGCCACGAGCTGGTTGGGGTATGTATTTAGGAGATTTTCTTAGAAGTAAATATCATGTTGAAGACCTTGCTATGTCAGGTAGAAGTTCAAAAAGTTTTGCTACAGAGGATAACTATAAGAAACTTTTATCTGAAATGAATGAGGGGGATTATGTCCTTATTCAGTTTGGCCATAATGATGCAAAGAATAAGACAGAGGCAGATATACAAAACAGATATACTGATGCTGATGGTGATGTTAAGACAGAGGGAAGTTTTAAAAATTCCTTATACAAAAATTATATTGAACCAGCTGAAGAAAAGGGTGCAAAGCCAGTTCTCCTTACTCCTATTGTTCGCCATGAATTTGACGAAAATGGAAAAGTAATAGATGCACATGGTCATTATGATGATGCTATAAGAGAACTTGCAAAAGAAACAAATGTACCTTGCATTGATGTAAATCAAATGACTACAGATTTATATAATAAGTCAGGTAGTGAAGAAACAAGAATTCTACATGCTTTGTTCAAGAGTACAGAAAAGGGCGATAATGGTTTTGATTACACACACCTTAATCACTTTGGAGGAATGACTGTAGCGAAAATGGTTGCTCAGGCTCTTCCTAGTGTTGATGGACTTGCAAATTGTGTTAATACAAATGCTATAAATGATGATAAATATAAGTTTATGACTAGAGATGAGTTTGTAGGGGAAATTGTACGCCTTACAGATAAAACAGAAAGTGGTTCTGCTGTATTTGCTGATGTAACTCCAGATAATAAATATTATGATGAAATTTACACAGCAAAGAAACTTGGACTTGTCCAAGGCGATGATAAGGGACTTTTCAATCCTAACGATTATATAACGGTTCAGGATGCCTTTGTTATTATTGATAGAATGTATAAAGAAGAAAATGTTCCACTTAAAACTGATGAAGCTGTGTTTAGCCAGTTTAAATATGCAAGTGAAACAAGCGACTATGCAAAAGATGCAGTGGCAAATGTGCTTACTAAACTTAATAAGAGTGCAGCTTCAAATATTCTTCCAAAAATGAAAGCAGAAAAATCAGCTTGCTATGTTCTTTTTGATAAAATCTACAATGATTTTTATGTATCAGATGTAAGAAATGAAGCTCAGTCTGCTGACGAAATTGAAGTAGTTGAATAATTTTATTAAAAAAGAGATTGTGTTTTAAATGGCACAATCTCTTTTTAGTGAACCGAAAGATAAATCGGACACACGAAGTGTGGCTTTCAACGAAGTTGAAAGTTCTGACCAGTGAATCGGAAAGATAAATTCGATGGCTTGAAAACATATTTTTTCTGAATAGTGATTTTTATACAAATATATGATATACTATTTTATAAGTTAAAATCTTGGAGGTTACATATATGAAGATAGTTGCAGATAGTGGTTGTGATTTCACAACGGAAATGAAAAATAATTCTAATATTGTGCAAGTTCCTTTGACTTTACAAATCAATGATGAAATTTTCTCTGATACTTTAGATTTAGATATTGTTAATTTTAGAAATAAATTGAGAGAAAATAAGAAAAATAGAAAAACTGCTGCTCCATCTCCACAACTTTATGTTGATGCTTATGGAGGAGATGAAGATGTATTTGTTGTTACTCTTTCTAGCCATTTAAGTGGTTCATATAATAGTGCTGTTACAGCACAGGACTTGTATTTTGATGATTATGGCAAAAAGAATATTTTTGTTGTAGATAGCAAAAGTGCATCTGTTGGAGAAACTTTAATAGTTAACAAACTTTTAGAATTAAAGGAAAAAGGTCTTTCTTTTGATGAAATAAAAGAAGAAATTTGCAAGTTCAGAGATAACTTAAATACATATTTTATATTGGAAAATTATGATTCTCTTGTAAATACAGGTAGATTAAATCCCTATGTAGCTAAATTGGCAGCATTATTGGGTATAGTTCCCATTTGTGGTGCTGACGATGGTCATGCTGTGCTTACAGCTAAGGCAAAGGGGATGAAAAAGGCATATTTAAAGCTTATAGACGATATAACAAAAAAATGTAATGATACAGAAAATAGAGTTCTTTATATTACCCATATTGATGCTTTAGAAAAGGCTAATGAATTAAAAGAAATTATGATGTCAAAACTTAATTTTAAAGAATGTCATATTACAGAAGGTAGTGGATTATGTTCTTCATATGCAGATATTGGTGGTTTAATAATTAGCTTTTAAATTTTTCTTGATTAGTTTGAAAAATTGTGATATAATTCAGCCATAAGTTAAAGGCGTAGATAAGGATTAGTATTTGTCCGGATTTTTCAGAGAGAAGATGGTTGGTGGAAATCTTCATTGAAAGGCATTGAACCTCCCTTTGAGCTTATTGACCCAATTAAGTCAATACGGTATCCTCCGTTATAGGGAAAGGCATCAAACTTTAGTTCTCGTGCTGTTGAGAGTGGATTTTTCCAAAATTAGGTGGTACCGCGATATTTCGTCCTGAGTGTTAAGCTCAGGACTTTTTTTATAGTGAATTTTTATAATAAATCGGAAAGATAAATCCGATGACTTTATATGACAAAACATAAATTAACTAAAATGAAAAGGAGAATGTAAAATGGAAACTGTAAAAAACAGAGTTGTAATAAAAGTTGGAACATCAACAATAACTACAGAAACAGGGGAAAATAATTTTAGAACTATGGATAAGTTAGCACAGGTTTTGTCTGGACTTGCTAATGAGGGCTATGAAGTTATACTTGTGTCTTCAGGTGCTATAGCTGTAGGTGCTAATAAAATGGGACTTCAACAAAAGCCAAAGGAATTAAAATTGAAACAGGCAGCGGCATCAGTAGGTCAATGTGAGCTTATGCACCTTTATGATAAATTCTTTTCAGAATATGGCAAAATGGTAAGTCAAATTCTTTTAAGTGGTGATGATGTTGAAAATCCAGTAAAAAAACAAAATTTGAGAAATACATTTTTTACACTTATAGAACATAACATAATACCTATTGTAAATGAAAATGACTCTATTTCTTCAACAGAAATTGAAAATGAAAAGAAACTTTTTAGTGATAATGATACATTGTCAGCCATTGTTGCTATTCTTACAAAGGCATCTAAGTTAATTTTGTTATCTGATATTGATGGTTTATATAGTGAAGACCCAAGAAATAATCCAGATGCAAAAATAATACATAGAGTAGAAAAAATAGACGATAAAATAAGAGCTTTGGCTAGTGGTTCTGGTTCTAACAGAGGTACTGGTGGTATGGTTTCAAAACTTGATGCAGCAGAAATGGTAACATCTAAGGGTATAGATATGGTTATTGCTCATGGCTCTAAGCCTGAAAATATATTTAAGATTTTAGATGGAGAAGAAATTGGTACATTTTTTAAAGGTACAGAATTATAATAAAATGTTGTTAAATATTTCCTTTTATGATATACTGTTTTTATAGTAGGAAAGGGGAGATTTTTTATGAAAAGAAAAATAGCATTACTGTTATCAGTAATTATGACGGTGTCCGGTTTATCTACAAATGCTTTTGCAGCAGGTAGTAATACACTTCAACAGGCGTCATCAACAGCAAAGGTAATAATTAATGATACTGTTACAGTAGGGGATATTAGGGATTTATGTAGTAAGTGTCCTGAAAGTTATAACCTTAATATGGATGTTTTTAAAAGCTATAGCGATAGTAATACACTTACAGTAGCAAATGCTTTTAAATTGTTAAATGACTTGTGCAATAAGTTGCCAGAAGCAAAGGGCTATAATTTATATAGCAGACCTGACTATGATATGTCTAAGCTAGAAATATATACTAAGGATTATGGAAATCTTTATAAAGCTGGTTTGCTTCCTCAAATGGTAACTAGCAGTATGAGTACAGTTGTTAGTATGAATAGTCAGATGTTAAATGACTTCTTTACAAATCTTCATAGATATTATGGACAAGATTTAAAAAATGACTATTATGCAACAGAGAACAAAAGTTATTTGGATTCTATAGTTTTAGATGAAGATGATGACAAATACGAAAAATCTGTAGTGTCAGATATTCAGACTAAAAACGAGAATAACTATGATAAGATACTTGATGACATAGTTAAGGGAACATATGCAGAGGGAACAAAGGAAAGACAGATACAGGACTTCTATAAATCTCTTATTGATGTGGACGCTAGAAATGCCAGAGGGGCAGAGCCTATTAAAAAGTATTTAGATGGCATTGATAAAGCAAATAATCTTAATGAGCTTTTGAGTTATTTAAAAGAAAATTGTAACATTTATAACTACCCATTAATTGGTTTTGCATATGATGTTGATTTGAATGACTCTACAAAATCTACAATTTACATTAGCCCTTGTGTAGAAGAAAGCATTGCTGATATGTATAAGTACGCAACTACTACAGATGTAAATCAAAAGATTATGGAATACTATGTAGATTATTTTACAGATGCTGGAGAAGATGAAGCAACAGCAAAGAAAGATGCGAAAAATTATGATATTATTGCTAGACAGGTTGCACAGGCTATGACAAGGGATAGCAATAATTCATTTGATGATTATATGGACGGAAAAGATGTAAAGCAGGTTAAGCTTTCAGAAGTTCAGAAGTATTATAAAACACTTAATATTGCAGATTTATGTAAGAGTTTTGGCTTTAATGTAACAGATACCAACTGCTGTACAATTAGTTTTGAGGCAACAAAGGCATGGGGCTCATATTTGGATAATTCTCGTATTGACCAGTTAAAGGCTTTAGCTAAGTTTAATATTATTAATATTTATTCAGAGGCTTTGGACTACAATGTTTATTATGGAAAGAATAAAATAGTTTCAAAAGACGAAATGAAAGATGATGTAAAAAATATTGTAGAACACTATATGGGTGCATATCTTGACCAGATTTACTGCGAAAAGTATTTACCAAAGGGTGCAAAAGACGATGTTACATCAATAGCTAAAGAAGTTATTGCCCAGTATAAGAATAGAATTAATAAGTTAGAATGGCTTAGTGATGCTTCAAAGAAAGAGGCAATTAAGAAACTTGACAATATGATTATTACTGTAGGTAATCCTGATTGGTCAAATATATTCGTTGATTTTAAACTTCCAACCCTTGAAAATGGTGGTAATTCATTTGTTTACTTTGAAAAAATTTACTCACAGCTTTCAGCTAGTGAGGCAGAAAAAATGAAGAAACCTCATACAAGAGTTTATTGGGAAACTGGTTCAGTAACTTCTTGTAATGCTGAATATATCAGAAGAACAAATTCAATCAATATTTATACAGGCATATTACAAGAACCTATTTATAGCCCATTATATAGTAGAGAAAAGAAGTTAGGCTCAATTGGCTATATTATCGCTCACGAAATTTCTCACGCATTTGACGCTAGTGGTGCTGATTATGATGAAAATGGTAATAACAAGCCATGGTGGAATGATAAGGAAAAAGAAACTTTTGACGATAAATGTGATGGTGTAGTGAAGTTATATGACGGCAAGCCATTATTAACTGACTTATATACTTCAGGTCGTAAAACAGAAAATGAAAATGTTGCTGATATAAGTGCTATGAGATGCGTTATTGATATTATGAATACTATTGAAAATGCAGATTATAAATCTTTCTTCAATTCATTTGCTAGTTCATTTGCCGGAGGGGCTACAAGAAAATATCTTGAATACTTAATAAGTGAAGATGAACACGCAAATTATGGTGTAAGAGTTAATACTGTACTTAGCAATTTCCAGGAATTTTATGACACATATGGAATATCTGAAAATGATGCAATGTATGTGAAGCCAGAAAATAGAATAACAATTTGGTAAAATAAAAAAGCGACTGATTTTTTCAGTCGCTTTTGTTATATTATAAATCTAATGTATCAAGAATAGACTTTAATTCTGTAGCAGATGCCTTTAAAGCATTCTGTTCGTTGTGGTCAAGTCTGATTTTTAATACCTGCTGAATACCGTTAGAGCCTACAATAGCAGGAACACTCATACAAATATCTTCAAGGTCATAGTTTATTCTTTCTTCGTGATAAGAACTTACAGGAAGAATACTGTGTTCATCGTGAACAATACTTTCGCAAATTCTTCTAACAGAAAGGGCAATACCATAATATGTTGCACCTTTTTTCTTTATTATTTCATAAGCACTATTTTTAACTTCTTCGTATAATGCTTGTTCATTTTCATTGTGGTTTGTCTTGTGACCTCTAAGTTCGCAGAAGTCAGTAATAGGAATACCACTTACATTAGCACTTGACCATACAGCAAGTTCGCTATCGCCATGTTCGCCAATAATATAAGCGTGAACACTCTTTGGGTTTACATCAAGGTGCTTGCCTAAAAGATATTTTAATCTAGCAGAGTCAAGAACTGTACCACTACCAATTACTCTGTTCTTAGGGAAACCTGAAAGCTTTAAAGTAACATAAGTTAAAATATCAACAGGGTTACTTACTACAAGAAGAATTGCATCTTTATTGTATTTTACAATTTCAGGAATAATGCTCTTGAAAATAGAAACATTCTTGTTTACAAGGTCAAGTCTTGTTTCTCCAGGTTTCTGACCAGCACCAGCAGTAATAATGATAATACCAGCATCTTTACAGTCAGAATAATCCCCAGCGTAAATATCCATTCTTCTTACATATGGAAGACCATGACTAATATCCATAGCCTCGCCTTCAGCTTTTTCCTTATTTACATCTATTAAAACTAATTCGTTAAAAAGTCCACTTTCCATAAGTGCAAAGGCAGAACTTGAACCAACAAATCCACAGCCAATTACAGCACATTTTCTTAAATTTGCCATAAGTAAATTAACTCCTTTCATTCATATACAATTTGTTTAAAAAGTGATTGATAAATAATTAACAATTACTATGCTTGATATTATAGCATTAAATTTCAATTTTTACCAGTAGAATATATTTTGTATATATATAGAATTAATTGTTATTTTTTAGTCAAATTTACTTTTTGATAATATTTTAACAAAGGTTATTTTGTAATGTTTAAATTTAAAAACACAATATTTATCATTTAGTGAAAATAGCATAGGGCATTATACACAATAAAATTTAACCTTGCCAAATAATTTTGTTAAAAAATAATTATATTAAATTGTTTTTAGCTAAATAATCCAAAAATCCCTCACAACCTTCAACAATATCGTCATAGGTTAAGTCAAAATTTCCAGTATACCAAGGATCAGAAATATCTCTGGTGCTTTTATCGTATTCTAATAGTAAATGTACCTTGTTTTCTGGGTCAGAACCAATAATTCGCTTTAAATTTTTAATGTTGTAGCTGTCCATACAAAGTATATAATCATTGTTTTTATAATCTTCTTTTTCAAAATGTGTAGCACCTCTTTTTGAAAATGGAATACTATGGGCAGTTAAAACTCTTTTAGTACCTGGATGAATATCGTTTCCTATTTCTTCGTAACTTGTAGCAGATGATGATACAGAAATGTCTATACCTCTGTCTTTTGCCATTTTCTTTAATATAAATTCAGCCATTGGCGAGCGACAAATATTGCCATGGCAAACAAAATTTACTTTTATCATATTGTTTATCTCCTTATCAACTATATTATTGTTCCCGAATTTTAAAGGGATATGATGAGTATACCATACTTAGTATTAATTATCTATATTTGAATGTATAGTAAATATAAACATAATTTTGGCTGAATAATACAGTATTTTAAAAGAAATATATCTAAATTTACTAAAAAAGAAATAAATAGAACTCTATCCATTGACAGAGTAATAAAAAAATGCTATACAAGAAATATAGATAGTGTATTTATATTAGTTAAAAAGGAGGTTTTTAAATATGAATAAAAATATTTTGACTTTATTCAAAAATTTTAGTATCTATACAATAAAATACATACTAAATAGTGTTTTTGTATTGGAAATGATACTTTTAACCACAATTGTATGTATGGCTAAAGATATGTCGGATATTAATTCAATTTTTAGAATTGCAATTTTCCCATTTGTTTTATTGGTGGTACATATAATAGGTTGTAAATTTTTAAAAATCAATATGAATAGAGTAGTGTTATGGATATATTTATTTATATTAATTATATTACAGTTAATAGTATCCTTTAATATAATAAATTGCATTTTAGAAAGTAATTCTATTAGTTTATATCTAATAATATATGATTTAATTGTATTAATTTTTATAAATATTTTTATTTGTTTAGAAGTTCTTATGGTAAAGGAGTGATGTTTTTGAGTAAATTAGTAAAATTTGTTTATAGGATTTTATGGACTATGATTTTATTGTTACTTGTGTCTATGGTTATTAAAGTAATAAAAAATGATGTACTATTTTCAATACAGAATTTATTAAAGTTTTCAATAGTGGGAGTGGTTATATTCCTTATTTATAAAATTCCTTTTTCTTTTGTGATGGATAAAGCAAAAAGAGAAAATCGTACTTTATCTACTAATATGATTAAGGATGTTTTGCTTATAAATTTTATGTTCTTTGCTTTGTTTGGAACTGTCTTTTTTATCTTTAATTTTGTATTTATTAGCGGTTATTGGTACTACAGTTTTTATTGTTTAATTATAACTTTGCAATGTGGAAATATGATTAATAAAACTTATGATATTTACTAAAAATATACATAATAAGTTGATAATATAATTTATAAGTGCTAAAATAAAGATATACAAGTAAAATAATAAGATAAAAAGGGGAGGTATACACTATGAAAGTAAATAAAGTATTGATGTTAGTATTTGTTTTTGTTGGGTTAATGAGCATTGTTTCGTTTGCTTCCAATGAAAATAATGCTTTTATGAAAAAAGATATAGATGTATATAATATAAACAATAAATGCTTTGATGACTTGATTTATGGAAATACAAATATCACAGAGTTTGTTAATGAACAGAATAAAATCAATTATTCTTTGATAGATGGTAATGATGAATATATGCTGAAGTCCGTAATCGAACAGGGAAAGAAAATAGAAGAACCAGTTAAGTATGGTTTATATAGCAGAATAGGAAAAGTACCAATCAATAAAGAGTTAATTGAGTATGTATCAGGAAAAGAAATAAAAAATTTAATAGAAAAAAACGGAGTAAAGGGTACAGTTAATAAGACTTTGATTTTTTATAGTGACTTTTCTGAATCAATGGATATTCCACCGATTATTTTAGTGAATAGTGGGGGAATGAATTATTTTATCACTATAGATTATAAGTTAAACAATGAAAGTACAGATTATAAATATGTATATAAATTTTACAATCAAAAAGAATTTTTGAAAAAATATGGAATTAGATATGGTAGTCTGAAAGTAAATGATAAAACTTTTGAAAAAAGTATATTGTTAAGAAATAATGGTGCATTAATTCCTCTTAGGAATACCATTGAAAGCTTAGAAGGAAATGTGTTGTGGAATGAAAATAGCAGAGAGTTGCAAATTTTTTACAATAATAATGAATTTACTATGGCAATTGGAAAAAAATTATCTTTTAAAAAGAATGAAGCAGTAGAAAACCTATTTTTAAATAGACCGGGAACGATTTGTGATTTTTATTATGATATTGTAGATGATAGATTATATATAAATGAAAGAGTAATGGAAGTTATTTTAAGTAATATAAACTATAAATTGTATGTGGATTTAGATAAATCAACAGTTTATATTAGATAAATGGAGGAATTGAAATGAAAAAAGCGTTTATAATTTTATTTTTACTTGTTTTTATAGTAACAGGAAATGTTTACGGTGGACAAATAGTAAAAAATAGTGAAAGTAATATTAGTCTTTTTAATGAGTTATCAGAAAAAAGAGAAATAAGTCTAGGAACTATTGCAAATACAAGAGGAGTAGATATTAAGGCTGTATATTTCAAGTCTGATAATAAATCTTTACCGGATAATAAATTGTTATGGCAATCAGAAGTATTAAATGTAAAAATGTCAGTAGACAAAGATGGTTGCAATAATATAATTACCAATTTATCTAAAATAACTGTGCCGGAAATTTGGTGGGATGCAAAGAATAATGATGCGGAAAAAGCTAGAAATAGAGTTTTAAATAGTCTGAATGTTAAAGATTGTTTATTAAAATTTGGTTTAAATATAGATTTAAACAATATGGATTATATAAAATACTTCTATAGTAAGGGTATAAATATGGAGGCAAATAGGCTAGACAATAGTGGGAATATACATATCGGAGAAATAAATAGTGGTTTTTATTATGAATATTTTTTAACCCCAAATGCAATTAAACAAGATAATAAAATTGACTTATACTATGGTACAGAAATTTATAGAAAACCCTATGAAACTATTATAAATGCAACTGTAGGACAAAAAATAATTGGGATTAATGGTGTAGAATATGAACTAGATTCACCAATAATATTAAAGAATGAGAAAATATATATTTCCCTAAATGCTGCTAAAATATTGTTAAATCAATTTGGTAAGGATTATTCTGAAAATTTAGATAAATTTTATGGAAATAATACAGTTTTAGTAAAAAATAAAACTTATATTTCTTTTAAAAGTGTATTAGATTTGATAGATACATATAAAACTCAATATTTTTATGACTCTGATTTAAAAATGGTATCTTCAATTTCTATGAATTTAGATGAAATGCAAAGAACATATTATGGTTATTTTAAATGATTATGAAATTTTGCGTTAAATGAGAAAATAGGAGATAAAAAATATGAGATTAATAGGGAAAAGAAAATATAAATTTATGGCACTTTTAATACTAGCAATAATTTTATTTGTTTTGTTAGCAAAAATTTTTATTTATATGAATTATAAACCTGTAAAAAATGCCATTGGAAAAAGTGAAATAAATACAAATGAAACTTATATTATTTGTGAATATATTGAAGTTACAGGCTTTTCTTGGGCTATCGTAGAAGATAATAATGAAAAAAATATTCATAAATATGTAAAGCTGATAGGTAATGACCCACAAGATATTTTCTCAGACGATATATTATATGGGGAAAATAAATTTGTGTTATATGGAAATTATGTTGAAAACCAAAAAGATGAATTGTTGGAAAATGAGGATTACTGTACTTTTTATGTAAAGGACTGGGAAATTTTAAAACCAGTTAAAAGACTTACAAAACTCTTTGGACCAATAGATTATTTGTACAATAACGATTTCGTAGACCAAAAATATAAAAAAGAGTATTAGTAAATGTGGTTAATTTAAAAAATGTATTTTAACATACAGAATAGGAGTTGATGTATTATGAAATTTATTAAAGTAATTGTTCTAACATTATCTTTGTTTATTGCAAGTAATAGTACAGTATGTTATGGAGCTATTTATGACAAAGATGAGTACAACGAAATTTGTAAAGTTTTACAGGAAAATAGTATAGTTGATGAGATAAAGCCTAGAAATACATACATAAACAGAAAAGAATGTATAAAAGGGGTTATGAGAGTTATTGGCACAACAGATGAAGTGGCAAATGAATGGTGTAATGTATTATTTTATGAACCTATTTTTTCAGATATACATGGATATGTAGATGGAAAGCTAGATTTGGGAAATGGTTATATTATATTTGCAGGTGTTCATCGAATAGCTTTAGGTATACCAGAGGTAATAGCTATCGTATCAAATGAAAAATATTATGATATTAATTTTAAACCGGATAATACTGCAAAAGTAAAAGATTGTGTGGCATTTATAATGAGGTGTATAAAAGAAAGAGAAAATATTGAAAATTGTGATAAATTATTTTCTGATGCAGAAGAGATGGGGCTTATAAGTAAAAATGACAGTTTTTATAATGATAAATATTTATATGCCTATGCTTATTATAATATGTTGTATCGAATGTTAAATGAACAAAGATACTATTATGTAAAGGAATATGTAAAAGAGAAAGATATGGATGTCGGATACACTATATTTGACCTTTTTACAAAGGATGAAGAAAGAAAAATTACTTATTTAGAATTTTTGAAACAAAGAGAAAAATAAATGCCTATAAGTTTATATAATAGAAAAGAGAAAGGTGGTATAAAAAATGAAAAAATATATATCATATGCTTTATTTGCTGTTTTGGGGGTTATGGTGTCTTCTGCCGTTTTTACACTTGGAAATAATAATAAATATAGGATATACAATAATGACAGTGATAATATAAAAATATTAAAAAATTCAAGTTCTAACAATGGAGAAAATTTAAAAATTGATAAGGAAGATGCTCTGAAACTAGCACAGATATATTACAAGAAACTTTATAATAAAGATTATGCAACAAATGAATTTGGCATTGTATACAACGATGCTTGGAAATGTTGGAATGTTTATTTAGAGAAAAATTACAATGATTTTGTCAACAATAATAAAGATACAAATTATGACGGTAAATATGGTGTTTTTATAAGTGATGAGAATGGTGGCTTGTTGGCTGATTTTGGCGATGATTATAAATGAGGGATTTGTATAAAAAATATTTTTGTTATTATAGGGATTATATATACTTTTATAGTTTTATACAATTTAACTCCATATCTATATAAAAATATAAATTTCCAGTATGTTGGTAAAGGCTATAGTTCTACAATAGATGATGAAATGTTTCCAACATGGACTTTATTGACAACAGAAAAACAGTTAAAAGATACTAATTTTAATGAAAATTTGGGCTTCGAAAAAATAATTACATAGCTTGTCGAGGAGGGAAAATAAAATTTATAAAAACAAAACTATATCTATTTGAAAATAAAAAGAAAGTTATAGTTTATGTAAATAGAATGGAGCAAAAAGATGTGTATATTTATAAAATTAAAAAAATTAATTTAACTCATGATTTAAAGGCTGCTCCAACATATATTATAGGTTAAGGGGGTAAGAATTAATGAAAAAATACATAAAAATAATAACTGCTGTTGTTATTTGTTTTATAGTTGCCTTTATTATGTTATTTTTAGCTAAAAAAGTATACTATAAAGTTAAAAATATAAGATACGAAAGGCAAATTATAGAAAAGAATAACTACAGTTTACTACAGAATATTCAAAAATTAACAGAAACAAAACCTAAATCAGTAACATTACAGGAGCTTACTGACTTTGAGTGGGACTATGTATATAATTTTGCACCTTATACTAATCAAAAATATATAGAGGATATGATTGGAATGAAAAGTTGTATTCCTATGTATTTCAGAGGGGATGGTGATGAAACAAGCATTTTGTTTATGAATAAGGGAAAGATAGTGTGCTATCTAGGAGGGAAAAAAGACAATTTAAAGTGTATGATTTCCTTAAATGGGAGTTATACAAATTACAATGCTATTAGATATGCAAATCAAAATATTAATACACTTTATGTTGAATATGATGGATATCCTCGCTTATATTTAGCTGATAAGGAAGTAGTAAAAAGTAAGGGCGAAAAATTTGAATTTAAAATGAAAGATAATGGAAAATATGAGAGTAAAAAGTGGGTAGAATGTACTCCTAACTAATATTTTTTCTTTTAATTATAAATTCAATATAACATAGGTAAAGGATAGAGCAGGGTGCATTAAATTGACTTAAATTATATGAAAAGATACTAAGATGTTATTGAAAAATATTTAAAATTTTTGTGAAAGGAGGTGGTTTATTGAAGTGCAACTGTAATACAATACAGGTTAAGGAAATAGAGCAAGGGTGTATTAGAATATGTTAAAAATACTGCCTGTATTTTTTCTTAAATATGGACAGGCTGTTTATAGAAAAGAAAGATACAGGTAGTGTTTAAACATATTAAAAATTAAAGATAAAAAATATAATAGCAAATAACGAAGAAAAAGTAAAAGCAGAATATACTTATGGTGCAACAGGGCAGGCAACAGAAGTAAAAAACAAGACTTCAGCTATATGTACTAAGTATGATAATAAAGGTCTTATAGGACAACAGAAAGTATATGAGGAAAATAAGAGTTATGTTATAACATATGCTAATGATGGAAATGGCAGATGTAATAAATATGAATTATTTGATAGCAGTGATGGATATTTTGGCGACTATACTAGAAAAGAAAAAGTAATGTATAAGTATGATGCTAAAGGTAACTTGTATACAGTAACAGATGTTACTACAGGTAGCGATAAGCTAATGGCAAAATATAGTTACGATGCTAATGATAATTTAAGTTCTGTAACATATGGCAATGGTACATCAACAACATATACATACAACAATGGTAATATGATACAAACTGTAAGTAATATAGGTGCTGATAATAGAAATATGTCGTACTACAGTTATGATTATTATCTTGATGGAAATGTTAGCCAACAAGATAGAAATGGTGTAAACTGCTATTATGATTACGATGAATTTTCAAGAATTATTGATGAAGATTACGATAGAGAAGAAATAGATTATTTTTATGACGCAGCCGGGAATAGAACTCTGAAGAAAATTTGTGATGATAATGGAGATACTGATGTAAACTATACCTATGACCTTAATAATAGACTTTTGGAAGAAAGTACCGATTACTATGCAAAAAATGAAACTGATGTAACAAAATATGTTTATGATAATAACGGTAATCAGATAAAGAAGATAGGTTACATAACAAAGGGCGTAAATGGTTCACCAAGTCAGGATTTAGTGTCAGAAAATGAATTAAATAATACTTATGAGGTATATAAGTACAATGAATTTAATGAAATGACATCTTTCGAAAGTAATAAGGAATCCAAGTGGGAATATGCATATCTTCCAAATGGTTTAAGATACAGAAAGAGCAATGCTACAAACTTCGATAGATACATATGGGATAGAAATGGAAACATAATAGCTGAAATGAATGGAGAAGGAAATCTTACAAATAAGTATGTAAGAGGAAATAAACTTATCTCTAAAGATGGAAATGAATATTTTGGCTATGATGGACACGGAAGTGTAGTAAACATTTCCGATGAAAGTGGTAAATCTATAAAGAGCTATGATTATGATGCTTTTGGTGTAGAGTTAAACAAGGATGCAAATGATACAAATCTTTTCAGATACTGTGGTGAACAGTATGACAATGAAACAGATAGTATTTACTTAAGAGCAAGATATTATAGCCCAAGTTTAGGAAGATTTACAACAGAAGACCCAGCAAAGGATGGAGATAACTGGTATAGCTATTGTGCTGGAAATCCGGTAAATGGCTGGGACCCTAGTGGGTTATTTGACTACAATACAAGATTGTCATTAGGTTCTTCGGGTGATGATGTTAAGGTTCTTCAACATGAATTACAAAATAGGGGATTTATGTCAAAAAATATAGTTGATAAAGAAGGTTATTTTGGAGAACAAACATTTCAAGCAGTAAATAACTATAAAAATTATTTTGGATTAGGAAATAAAGGAAAATACAATGGTGTTGTAGGGCTACAGACGTGGAAAAAACTTGGGCTTATTTATCGAGAACAAAAAGATATTAATGCTGGTGTAGAGATTATTACTAAAGAGAATAGACAATATTTTGATATGTCAGTTCCTGTAAATACCGATTTATGCCGAGATAAAGAAAAGTTTGCAAACCACAAAATGGATTTGAGTTGGTTTTATAAAGAAGTGAGTGATAAAGGAGAGTGGAATATAAAGAGTTCAGCGAAAACATGGGCTAAAACTTTGGGGGTATCAGAGAATAGTTATAACAGTAATTTAATATTATTTGAAGATATTGTAAAAATGGATGATATTGGTAATATTACATATGGATATTTGGGAAAAGTTTCTGGAATACCAGATGAAATGTTAATGGGAGGTTCTTTTCTAAATTATGCAAAAAATCATATTTTAGTAAGTTTTGATGGAATAGATGGATTCAACGATGAACGTGAAGATCAGAAAAATATAAAAACAGGAATAAATTGGTATAATAAAGTAAATTAAGAGGTGACAGAGATGAAAGCTATTAAATCTAAGTGTATTTTTAAAGGAGTAATTTTAATAGCCCTATTGCTATCTGCTATAATGACTACACAATTCATGTATACAGTTTATCTATCATTAGGTGGATTTGAACCAAGTAAGGAAAAAGTAATTCAAAAATATGACAAGTGTTCTAATGAAGTTGAATGTATAGGAAATTATTTGATTAAATTAAATTATGATTATCTTGCTTGGTATTCATATGACAATATGTATATTTTGCAAAGTACAAATGATGAAAATATTGACATTGATGTAGAAATGAGAAAATACTTTGATAAGATACATGAGGGAGGATTTAAGACTATAATAAAAGAAGATAATAATATTGTTTTTGTAAGATGGTCTTCTCTTGATGCAAGTTCTGGAGTTGTTTTTTCATTAAGTAAACCTAATTTAGATTGGTATGGTAATTTAAAAATTGAAAAGTTGAAAAATAATATTTATTACTTTTACCATTATTATTAATGTTACATAATAATTTGAGTGCTATATTAATTAAAAGAATAAAACAAAAGAAAAATTGATGAGTTTTCTGAAAAAGATAAGAAATTATTTTACAAGATGCAAAAGGAGAATAGATAAGTAAATTGGTTAGTAGCTATTCTGAAAGGAGGTGGTTTATTGAAGTGCAACTTTAATACAATACAGGTAAGGAACTAGAGCAGGGGTGTAAATTAAATATGTTTAAAATACTGCCTGTAGTTGTTCTTGAATATAGACAGGCTGTTTATAGAAAAGAAGGATACAGGTAGTGTTTAAACATATTAAAATTAAAGATAAAAAAATATAATGGCAAATAACGAAGAAAAAGTAAAAGCAGAATATACTTATGGTGCAACAGGGCAGGCAACAGAAGTAAAAAACAAGACTTCAGCTATATGTACTAAGTATGATAATAAAGGTCTTATAGGACAACAGAAAGTATATGAGGAAAATAAGAGTTATGTTATAACATATGCTAATGATGGAAATGGCAGATGTAATAAATATGAATTATTTGATAGCAGTGATGGATATTTTGGCGACTATACTAGAAAAGAAAAAGTAATGTATAAGTATGATGCTAAAGGTAACTTGTATACAGTAACAGATGTTACTACAGGTAGCGATAAGCTAATGGCAAAATATAGTTACGATGCTAATGATAATTTAAGTTCTGTAACATATGGCAATGGTACATCAACAACATATACATACAACAATGGTAATATGATACAAACTGTAAGTAATATAGGTGCTGATAATAGAAATATGTCGTACTACAGTTATGATTATTATCTTGATGGAAATGTTAGCCAACAAGATAGAAATGGTGTAAACTGCTATTATGATTACGATGAATTTTCAAGAATTATTGATGAAGATTACGATAGAGAAGAAATAGATTATTTTTATGACGCAGCCGGGAATAGAACTCTGAAGAAAATTTGTGATGATAATGGAGATACTGATGTAAACTATACCTATGACCTTAATAATAGACTTTTGGAAGAAAGTACCGATTACTATGCAAAAAATGAAACTGATGTAACAAAATATGTTTATGATAATAACGGTAATCAGATAAAGAAGATAGGTTACATAACAAAGGGCGTAAATGGTTCACCAAGTCAGGATTTAGTGTCAGAAAATGAATTAAATAATACTTATGAGGTATATAAGTACAATGAATTTAATGAAATGACATCTTTCGAAAGTAATAAGGAATCCAAGTGGGAATATGCATATCTTCCAAATGGTTTAAGATACAGAAAGAGCAATGCTACAAACTTCGATAGATACATATGGGATAGAAATGGAAACATAATAGCTGAAATGAATGGAGAGGGAAATCTTACAAATAAGTATGTAAGAGGAAATAAACTTATCTCTAAAAATGATAATGAATATTTTGGTTATGATGGACACGGAAGTGTAGTAAACATTTCAAACGAAAGTGGTAAATCTATAAAGAGTTATGATTATGATGCTTTTGGTGTAGAATTAAATAAGGATGCAAATGATACAAACCTTTTCAGATACTGTGGCGAACAGTATGACAATGAAACAGATAGCATTTACCTAAGAGCAAGATATTATAGCCCAAGTGTAGGAAGATTTACAACAGAAGATACGTATTGGAATGGTTCAAACAGAATTTATGGTGATAAAGAATATAAGGATGGTGAAATTAAATATCCAGATATAACTGCGTCATTGCAGGCTGAAAATTTGTATGTATATTGTATGGGTAATCCAATAAAATATATAGATAAAAACGGTTTTACTTCTGAAGTTGAAGCTGAAAAAATAATTAAAGATAATGCAATACTATAATAAAGGCAGGTGAAAAATTTAATGTAAATCCAGCAATAATTGCTGGTTGCATATATGCAGAGCAAACGATTAATGTTGATGTTAAGGACAAATATATTGATCCATTAGTTTATTCATATGGAATAGATGTATCTTTAGGGATAGGTCAAGTGAGAATATCGACTGCAAAAAAAGTTGAAAGTAAAGGATATATGCCTAGAATAATTGTTGACGATTTTGGAATCTCTAATGGAGAGGAGTCTATTATTGTTAATCAAGAAAATAATATGAGGGCAAGAGCTTTAATGAATGATAAAACCAATATAATGTATGTAGCGGCATATTTAAGATATATTCAGGATATTTGGAAGAATAAATATCCTCAAATAAGTGGCAAATCTGATATTTTAGGTACTTTATATAATATAGGTGAATATGGTAAAAATGGGGTCAATAGTAATCCACAATCTAATGATTTTGGCAAAACAGTTAAAAAGAATTATGGTAAAATGCAGGGGTTGCTAGGTTTAAAGTAAATTTAACATATTTAATGGAGGTGTAATTATGAAGTTTATAAAATATTTGATTTGTTTAATAATTATTTCAATTATATTGTGCTGGGGTAGTAGTTACATAAAATGTGAGATTAATACATCAAAATATGGTGAAATTTTTAAAGAAGTACTTAATAGTGAAAATGACTATGATACAACTGGAAAAATTAAGGTGATTAAATATTCTGAAAATTCAGCTAAAATATATCTGGTAAGTAAAAAATATAAATATGGGGTTGAACTTTGTTATAAAAATATAAACGGAAAAATGAAAAGAATTTCTGATAAAGTTATATGGTCTCAAGGTAGTGCTGATGAATTTATTTGGCCATATATAAGATAATATATATACCTTTTAATGGTACAAGTCTAAGGTCAGGTATCAAATACTTATGATAAGTTAGAAAATGCAACTATTGAAAATATCATATTAACAGGAGCAATAAAGCCTTATAAAATTAATGTTGAATTTAAAACTACGTATAATGGGAAGAAAGAGGGGGAAAAGAAACATGAAAAAAGTAAAATGATTTTGACAATTATAGGTGTAATAGCTCTTTCTGTTATTATGTCCATTTCTTCTATATTTATTACATATAAAAATAGAGATAATATAGTTGTTGGCATATTTCACATTATGTTTATAGGTTTTGAACACAATAGAGAGCTAGAAACAGGAAGCTATAATGTATAGGATTGGACAGATGGAACATTCCAAATTAACCAATTTCTTGGAGAGAGATGTTTGGAAATGCCTAAAAAAGATTATGATGTCATATTGTTAGATGATGTGAAGAATTGTAAAATCAAGAATAAAAAATTATTTATAATTGCAAAACAAGGTTATGCAGTTATAGATAAAGACAATAATGCTCAAATATTTATTTCATTGCATGAAGAAGGAGTGAAAGAAGAATTTTCAGTTTACTTAGAAGGAGTAGAGAGACTTTACAGTATCTGTTATAAGGATAAGCATATAAAATATTTAAATAGTTTTGATGAGTTTTCAGAAAAAGATAAGAAAATATTCTACAAGATGCAGAAAAAAGGTGATAACAAATGAAAAAATACATAAAGATAATAACTGCTGTTGTTATTTGTTTTATTATTGCTTTTAGTATGCTATTTCTGGCTAAAAAAGTATACTATAAAGTTAAAAATATAAGACAAGAAAGGCGAATTATAGAAAAGAATAACTACAGCTTATTACAGAATATTCAAAAATTAACAGAAACAAAACCTGAATCAATAACATTACAGGAACTTACTGACTTTGAGTGGGACTATGTATATGATTTTAAAGGATATACTGACTCAGATTATATAGAAAAAGTTATAGGTATGAAAAGTGTTTATCCATTGTACTTTAAAGGAGATAGTGATGAAACAAGTGTTCTATTTATGAATAAGGGAAAAATAGTATGCTATCTAGGTGGACATATTTATGATCTAAAGTGTAGAATTTGGTTGAATTTGGGACCTAATAGTAATTATAGAGGGGCAAGATTCAAATATCAAGATATTCATACTATTGCCGTTAAATATGGAGATTACACATATTTAACATTAGCAAATAAAGACATATTAAACGATTATGTAAAAAGCTATGGAGAAGGGGCTATAGTTTATACAAAAGATGGCGGAAAACATTGGTTAAAAAAATGGGAAAAATATACACCTAATTAATAGAGGAGAATACAAAATGAAAAAGACATTAAAGATATTTTGCTGTGTATTAGCTGTTTGTTCTGTTAATGTTGGGGTAGTGAAAGCTGATACAATTAATAATGAAAAGTTGTGGAATTGGTTTCAGCAAGATAGAGAAAATTCTATAGCAAATATTATAAATGATGAAAATGTGGTTGTTAAAGGAGTATATTGGGATACCTATTCAGATGAAAATGAAGATAAGAGGGTTTGGAAAGATGGGGATTTAATTATAAAAATGCAAGTAACTGAAAAGCAGTCACAAAGTATATTTAAAAATATAATCGAAAAGATATGGTACAAGCGAACTCTAACAGAAGAAGATATAGAAAGAGCTAACACTAATAAAAAAAGAATGGATGAAATGGAAAAATACGAGTATAGTCCTTTAGGTATGAGTATTAAAGAAAAAATATATAGTAGATATAGTAGATGGATAGGTGTTACAGTAAATAGTAAAGAAGAGGATGGTAAAATTAGCTTTGGTTGGGTTGATAGTAGAATAGAAGAGTTGGTAAATGTAGATTTACTAAATGGTTATTATGCAATGTATTATAAAGGTAGCATTTGCAAAAGAAATTATGAAAAAATAGTAAATGCCGTAGCTGGAGAAAGTAAGATTAGAATTAATAGTAAAGATTATGAATTAAATTCTCCAGTAGTATTAAGTAACGGGACAATGTATATTCCAGTGGATGGAGTAAAAATAATATTAGACCGTTATGGTAAGGAGATAGATAGCCAATTAAGTAGTGTTTGTAAGGAGATTGACGGTATAAACTATTATCCTTATAGAAATGTGATTAATGCTGGAGAAGATAATACAAATCAGATTTTCTTCGATTTAGATACAAAAATGGCATCTTCTTTATCAATGAATTTATCAGAGGCACGAGATACAGTTTTTGGCTTGTTTTATGACTAATACAAGGTATGGACATTGTACAGATAATGAACAATATACAAAAGGCAAGACAAAGGAATTAAACCTTGTCTTGCCTTTTAGCTTTATAAATTATTTGATAAATAAGTCTTGATATTATCCAAAACTTTTTTAGTTAAAAGACCGTAGGCTTGCTTAGTCATACCGGCAGATTTTTTAGCACATAAAACATTTGGATAGTTTATTAATTCTTTTGCATTATCGCCAATAGCCCCCTCAGTATCACAGCAATAGTAATTATCTTTGCAATCTAACCAATTTTTTAAGGCTTTTGAGTCAGATGCAGGGCCTATAGAGGTATTAAATAGTATTTTCTTGTTTCCTAAGCGTTTAAATTCTTCATCGTTAAGTAAAATTACATTCTTATTTAAACAAGCAAAAACTACCTGACTTTCTTTTAAAAGCTGAGGAAGTTTTTTGTACTGAATACCCTGTTGTTCTTTTTCAGGCTTTTTTGTACGACTGTAGTATGAAACATCAGAACCCATAAATTTAAGTGCATCAGCAATCATACCACCACTTACGCCAAGACCTATAATACCTACCTTTAAATCTGTTAACTCTAAAGGAAGTTCATTCCAAAGAGGAAAATCAAATCCATGAAGTATTCTGATAAGTTGGTACATAACATATTCTACAACACCTCTGTCCCCATAGTCACGAATACCTAAAACAGTAATTCCTTTACTGCGGGCAAAGGCTATATCCACATTTGCACTTTCTTCAGAATAAAGACTGCAACACATACCGACATATTTTATATTAGGGCATTTTTCTAATATATCCTTATTTATTCTGGTTGCGTAGCTTACCAGAACACCGTCAGCATTATCAATTCTATTTATTATTTCTGTATCATCTTTAGGATAATCACTATAGAAAATTACTTCATCAGCATAATTTTTTAATTCTTCTCTACCACTATCAATTATACTTACTGGGTCAATAGCAACAATTTTTTTGAATTTTTTCATATTTTTTCTCCCTTTAAAAAACTATAGGCGAAACTATATTTTGAAGTAAAGCAACAATACTCCAACCGGCAATAGCACTTGTAGAAGAATAAATATCTACCACAGCCTTAACTCCCTCTATTTCAGCTGTGATTTTGTGGTCATCTCCTACCATATTTGGCACACTATGTATATTAACTTGTGTATTTTCAGCTCCGGCTGTTGCTAAAGAGGCTGCTACAGCTACATTAACTTTTGTAGGTAAAAGACTTATTGCTTTTTTAGCATTTCCGTCAAATACTTCCTTTTCATCAGTATCAATCATTAACTGGTCATTGAATAAAGGTGTTCCTTTTAATGATTCAGGACCTTTTCTTGTTTCAATTCCAGATTTTACTTTTCCCATTAATGATACAGTTCTAAGAACATCAAATCCACCAATAGCACCTGACGCAATATGTACCTTTGTGTTATTTTGTATTGCTGTTTCTTTTACTTTATTATAAAATTCTTCATCAGCAAATGCACCAATAGATAATACGGCAAAGTTACAATTAGAAGAAAGAATTTTTAAAGCATAATCACGAACAGCTTGTCCAGATGCTGCCTCTGCAATATAGTCAGGTTTTAATTCTAATAATTCGTCAATATTACTACAAAGTTTACACTTGCCTTTTTGTGATAATTCTTCAGCAGATTTTGAATTTCTACCAAGTACACCTACAAGTTCATATTCCTTTAACAATCCATTGTTGTAGGCATCTACAATTATATTACTTAAATAGCCACAGCCAATAATTCCAAGTTTTAATTTAGTCATTTTGATATACCTCCCTTTAGTTTTTGATAAAATATCGCAACAACTATACTATTATAACATAATTCTAACTTTAATTTTAAAGTATATACTTCATAAATTCTTAATAATTTAAAGTGTTGACCTGTAGTTTACTCTAAGGTTTATAATAATATTACAAAACATTATAAGGAGTGATTTCATGAAGAAATTAGGTTTTGGTTGTATGCGTTTGCCTATTACTGACCAGAATAATCAGACAAGTGTTGATTTTCAGCAGTTTTGTGATATGGTTGATAGTTTTATAGAGCAAGGTTTTACATACTTTGATACAGCTTATATGTATCACGATTTTAAAAGTGAAGAATTTGTAAGAGAGGCTTTAGTAAAGCGTCATTCAAGAGATTCTTTTACTTTGGCGACAAAAATGCCAACAATGTTCTTGAAAAAAGAAGAAGATTTGGAAAGAATATTCAATGAGCAGTTAGAAAAATGTGGTGTAGAATATTTTGATTATTATCTTCTTCACAACTTAAATGTCATTAATTATCCTATTGCAGAAAAGTTTGATGCCTTTGATTTTATTATGAAAAAGAAAGCAGAGGGCAAAATTAAGCATATAGGTTTTTCATATCATGATAATGCAGAATTATTGGAAGAAATTTTAACTAAGCACCCAGAAGTAGATTTTGTTCAGTTACAGATTAACTATCTTGATTGGAATAGTGAGGGTATACAGTCTGGTAAGTGTTATGATGTTGCTACAAAACATAATAAACCGATTGTAGTAATGGAACCAATAAAGGGTGGTACACTTATTAATATTCCAGATGAAGCAAAAACACTTCTTACAGAAACAGACCCTGATTTATCAATAGCATCTTGGGCAATTAGATTTGTAGCTAGTCTTGATAATGTTATGGTTGTATTAAGTGGTATGTCTAATTTTGAACAACTTAAAGATAACACAAGCTATATGAAAGATTTTAAACCTCTTAACGAAAAGGAACAAGAAGTAATCAAGAAGGTTACAGATATTATTACAAAATCAATAGCAGTTCCTTGTACAGCCTGTCGTTATTGTGTAAAGGGTTGTCCTAAAAATATTGAAATTCCAACATATTTTAGCTTGTATAATGAAGAAATGAGAATGAATAAGGATAAGAAACTTCCTTTTACACCTCAAACAGTATATTATGCGAACTATATTAAGAGCTATGGTAAGGCCTCTGATTGTATAGCCTGTCATCAATGTGAAAAGAGCTGTCCTCAGCACATCAAAATTGTAGATATGCTTAAAAAGGTTGCAGGAGCTTTTGAAGTTTAGTTTTGACAAAAAATGAATTTTGTGGTAATTTAGTACAGATATATGAAATGTTTGCTATTTACGGTTAATTCTAAATTTATATAGATTTTTGAAAGGGTTATTTTTATGAAAATTCTTGTTATAGATGGACAGGGTGGAGGAATAGGCAGACAGCTTGTTACAGCTGTAAAAAATAATTGCAAAGATGTAGAAATTACAGCTATAGGAACTAATTCTATTGCTACATCGGCTATGCTTAAAGCCGGTGCAGATGTAGGTGCAACAGGAGAAAATCCAGTTATAGTAGGCTGTAGAAATGCAGATGTCATAGTTGGACCTATTGCAATAGTTGTAGCTGATGCCTTGTATGGTGAAATTACACCTAAAATGGCAGTTGCTGTAGGGCAGAGTAGTGCCAAGAAAATATTTATTCCGGTAAATCATTGTAATAACTATATAGCTGGAGTACCAGATACGGATTTGAATAGCCTTATTAAAAATGTAATAGATACAATTATAAATATGAAATAAAATTTTATTGCCATGAAGACAATTTTAAAATACGGTAAAGTATTTTTGTCTTTGTGGCTTTTTTATTATAAAGGAGAATAGTTATGACTCTTAAAGAATTTTTTACAGTACATAATAAAATAGCTTTGGGATTTTCTGGTGGTGTAGATTCATCATTTTTATTGTATACAGCTATTAAATATGGTGCAGATATAAAGCCTTATTTTATAAAAACTGCTTTCCAGCCGGAATTTGAATTGGAAGATGCAATGAAATTGGCATCACAGCTTAATATTGAACCAGAAATTATAAGAATTGATGTTTTACAAAATGAAAAAGTAACTAAAAATCCCAAAAATCGTTGTTATTTTTGTAAAAATACACTTTTTTCTATACTTAGAGAAAAAGCTGATGCTGAGGGTAGAACACTTATTGATGGAACGAATTATTCAGATGATGCAGGGGATAGACCAGGAATGAAAGCGTTAAAAGAAATGAATGTTCTTTCTCCTTTAAGAGAATGTAAACTTACAAAGGCTGAAATTAGAAAGTTATCTAAAGATGCCGGATTATTTACTTGGGATAAGCCCGCCTATGCCTGTCTTGCTACAAGAATACCTACAGGAACAACTATTACATTAGAAAATTTAGAAAAAGCAGAAAAGGCAGAAAGTGCAGTTGCAAAATTAGGATTTAAAGATTTTAGAGTTAGAATAATAGGAAATACAGGAAAGTTACAAGTAAAGCCAGAACAAATGCAGAAAGCTATTGAGTTAAGAAAAGAAATTTTAGAGGCTGAAAATGGAATTTTAGACGATGTAGTTTTGGATTTAAAGGAGAGATAGTATGGATAATGTTAAAAACATACTGGAAAATGTTAAAAATGGAAATATTTCAGTTGATGAAGCTCTTTTAAAATTGAAAATAGAACCTTTTGAAGATTTAGGTTTTGCAAAAATTGACCATCATAGACAAATTAGACAAGGAATAGGAGAGGTTGTATATGGTGCAAGCAAAACACCAGAACAAATTGTAGAAATAACAAATTCTCTTTTAAACAATGGACAGGAAACAGTTTTGATTACAAGAATGAGCAAAGAGGCAAAAGAGTACGCACAGGGGAAAATGCCTTTTGAATACTACGAAATGCCTAAACTTGCTATAGCAGGTAAAATGCCAAAACCTACAGGTAATGGAAAAATAGTTATTGTGACAGGTGGCACAAGCGATATGCCTGTTGCAGAGGAAGCAGCTCTTACAGCGGAAGCCTTAGGAAATAAAGTAGTCAGAATATATGATGCAGGAGTTGCAGGAATACATAGACTTCTTTCACATACACAGAATATTATGTCGGCAAAGGTTATTATTGCTATTGCTGGTATGGAGGGTGCATTGGCAAGCGTTGTGGGAGGTATGGCAGATTGCCCTGTTATTGCTGTGCCTACAAGTGTAGGTTATGGTGCAGCTTTTGGCGGACTTGCAGCACTTCTGTCTATGTTAAATTCTTGTACTAGTGGTGTAAGTGTTGTAAACATTGATAATGGTTTTGGAGCTGGCTATCTTGCTAGTATGATAAATAAGATAGGAGAGAATTAATATGAAAACTTTATATATACAATGTAATATGGGTTGTGCAGGAGATATGTTGATGTCAGCACTTTCTGAACTCTTGCCAAATAAAGATGAATTTTTCAAAAAATTAAATGAAATAGGTTTAACAGATGTAAAATATGAATCAAAGGCTGTTGAAAAATGTGGAATAACAGGTACTTTAACAGATGTAAAAATTGGTGGGAAAATAGAAGAAAGTATTGATAATGACCATCATCACGAACACCATCATCATCATAATGATGAACATAAACATAGTCATCATCATGAACATAGCAATATGAAATCTATTACAGAAATTATAAATGGGTTAAATATTCCTGAAAAAGTGAAAAATGATGCTATAGAAGTTTATAATATAATAGCAGATGCCGAAAGCAAGGTTCATAATAAGCCTGTAGATATGATTCATTTTCACGAAGTTGGAAATAAAGATGCTATAGCAGATATTGTTGGTGTTAGCTATATGATGTATGAATTAAATGTAGATAACATTTATTGCTCAAATATAAATGTGGGAAGTGGCACAGTAAAGTGTGCTCATGGTATACTTCCAGTTCCAGCACCAGCTACGGTACTTATAATGAAAGGTATGCCTGTTTATTCTAATGATATAGTAGGGGAGTTATGTACTCCTACAGGAGCTGCTTTATTAAAATATTTTGTAAATGAATACAAGCCTATGCCTACAATGAAAATAGATAAAATTGGATATGGTATGGGACATAAAAATTTTGAAGTGGCAAATTGTGTTCGAGTTATTTTAGGAAAAACACAGGATAAAAATACAGATACTATTATAAAATTGGAATGTAATATTGATGATATGACAGGAGAGGAAATATCTTTTGCTGAGGAAATGCTTTTTAGTGCAGGAGCAAGAGATGTATTTACAGTACCAATCTATATGAAGAAAAATAGACCGGCAGTTATATTAACTTGTCTTTGTGTTGAAAAGGATAAAGATAAAATTATAGAAATATTATTTAAGCATACTTCTACTATTGGCGTAAGAGAAAGTATAATGAATAGATATATTTTAGAAAGAAAAATAGAAGAAAAAAATACTAATTTGGGTACAATACAGATAAAGAAATCCTTTGGATATGGTTGTGAAAAGGAAAAAGTAGAATATTCTACACTATCTGGATTGGCATTAAAAAATAATATGTCAATTTCACAGGTTAAAAAAATAATTTCAGAAGATAAGTAATTGACAAAATAGCTTGTTTATTGTATAATCTAGGAAAATATGGCGATGACAAAGACAAGTAACATAAGTAATCGTTTACAGTGAGCAAAGGATAGTGGAAACTTTGTAATAGAGCTTATGCGAATAACACTTTACCAGCCACAATCTGAAAGAGTTTTCGAGTAGGTGCGTCGCTTTACTGGGCGTTATCAGTATTGAGGGACTGTTAATCAGTAATTCAGGTGGTACCGCGGACATTTAACTGTTCGTCCTGACATTTGTTTTGGATGGGCAGTTTTTTTATTGCCTGAAAATCTGTACTATAAAATATATAAGGAGAAAACAATGAACACATCTAACATTTATCGTAACATAACATTAGATAAGCTCACAGAAGGCGATGTTGGCTCAACTAAAAAAGTTTGTGGTTGGGTAGAAAACATTCGTGACCATGGTGGTGTATCTTTTATTGACCTTAGAGATATGTATGGTGTATTACAGGTAGTAATGCGTGATACAACTCTCTTAGATGGTATTAACAAAGAAGATTGTATCTCTATCGAAGGTGTAATTGACCACAGAGATGAAGATACTTATAACCCAAAGATTCCTACAGGTACTATCGAACTTGAAGCTCATAAGGTAGAAATCTTAGGTAAGGTTTACAGACAGCTTCCTTTCGAAGTTGCAACTTCTAAGGAAATCAGAGAAGATGTTCGTCTTAAATATAGATACCTTGATTTAAGAAATACAAAGGTAAGAGATAATATGATTTTCCGTTCTAAGGTAATTAGTTTCTTGAGACAGAAAATGACAGAAATGGGTTTCTTAGAAATTCAGACTCCTATTCTTTGTGCTTCTTCTCCAGAAGGTGCTAGAGATTATATCGTACCTTCAAGAAAGTTCAAGGGCAAGTTCTATGCTTTACCACAGGCTCCACAGCAGTATAAGCAGCTTCTTATGGTTTCTGGTTTTGATAAGTATTTCCAAATTGCACCTTGCTTCAGAGATGAAGATGCCAGAGCTGACCGTTCTCCAGGCGAATTCTATCAGCTTGACTTTGAAATGAGCTTTGCTACTCAGGAAGATGTATTTAGAGTAGGCGAAGAAGTTCTTACTGAAACATTTAGCAAATTTGCTCCAGAAGGTGCTGTTGTTACACAGGCTCCTTATCCAGTAATTAGCTATAAGCAGGCTATGCTTGAATTTGGTACAGATAAGCCAGATTTAAGAAACCCTCTTAGAATTGTAGATACAACTGACTTCTTCCAGAGATGTACATTTAAGCCTTTCCATGGCAAGACTGTAAGAGCTATTAAGGTTCATGCTGATATGTCTAAGGGCTTCCATGAAAAACTCTTAAAGTTTGCTCAGTCTATTGGTATGGGTGGTCTTGGCTACCTTGAAGTTCTTGAAGATAAGTCTTACAAGGGACCTATTGACAAGTTTATTCCAGATGATATGAAGCAGGAAATTGCTGATATTGCAAACCTTGAAGTTGGCGATACAATCTTCTTTATTGCTGATACAGAAGAACACGCTGCTCTTTATGCTGGTCAGATTAGAAATGAACTTGGTGCAAGACTTGACTTACTTGAAAAGAATGCTTATAGATTCTGTTTTATTAACGACTTCCCTATGTTTGAATATGACAAGGAAGCTAAGAAGATTATCTTCACTCACAACCCATTCTCAATGCCACAGGGTGGTTTAGAGGCTCTTAATACTAAGGACCCTAGAGATATTCTTGCATATCAGTATGATATTGTTTGTAATGGTGTTGAACTTTCTTCTGGTGCTGTAAGAAACCATAACCTTGATATTATGGTTAAGGCTTTCGAAATCGCTGGCTACACAGAAGAAGACTTAAAGGAAAAATTCGGTGCATTGTACAACGCATTCCAGTTTGGTGCTCCACCTCATGCAGGTATGGCTCCTGGTGTTGATAGAATGATTATGCTCCTCAGAAATGAAGAAAATATCAGAGAAGTAATTCCATTCCCTATGAATGGTAATGCACAGGATTTAATGTGTGGTGCTCCTAATGAAGTAACTGAACAGCAGTTAAGAGAAGTACACATTAAGGTTAGACAGTAATATTTGTTTTTAAAGACGAGATTGTGTTATGCAATCTCGTCTTTTTAGTAATGAATTGGAAAGATAAATCTTATGCCATGAATTATCAAAGCACAAATTGTTATTTTGTAAGGTTGTTCTTTTTTTGTGAAGATAGCTATAGAATAAATAGTGAAAAAATTATTTTTTTATTACAATACCTGTTTTGCGTTGATTAAATGATGTTATGTGATATAATAAAATGTATTTGTGTGACCGAAAGGAGGAAGAATATGGACTTATTTGAGTATCAATCTCAACAAAAAATGAAAAAAGAAAGTCCTCTGGCAGCAAGATTAAGACCTACTACTCTTGATGAATTTGTTGGACAAGAACATATTGTTGGTAAGGATACTTTACTTTATAGAGCAATAAAAGCTGACAAACTTTCCTCTATTATACTTTATGGCCCGCCGGGTACTGGTAAAACTACTTTAGCAAAGGTTATTGCCAATAGTACAAAAAGTGATTTTCAGCAAATTAATGCAACAACAGCAGGGAAAAAGGATATTACAGATACTGTTGAAAAGGCGAAAATGACTTTAGGTGGCTATGGTAGAAAGACAATATTGTTTATTGACGAGATTCATAGATTCAACAAATCACAACAAGATGCTCTTTTGCCATATGTTGAAGATGGTACTATAATTTTAATAGGAGCAACAACAGAAAATCCATATTTTGAAGTTAATAAAGCCCTTGTTTCAAGAAGTATAATATTTGAATTGAAAGCTCTTTCAATAGAAAATATTAAGACTATTATAAAAAGGGCGTTAACTGATGTAGAAAAGGGATTGGGTGTATATAATGCTGTTATTGATGATGATGCCCTTGAGTTTTTGGCAAATACAGCCAATGGAGATGCACGAATTTCATTAAATGCCATTGAATTGGCAGTTCTTACTACAGAACCAAGCTCAGATGGCAAAATACATATTGATATAAGAACAGCAGAACAATGTATACAAAAACGAGCATTAAATTATGATAAAGACGGAGATAACCACTATGACACTATTTCTGCTTTTATAAAAAGTATGAGAGGTTCTGACCCCAATGCTACAGCATATTATTTGGCTAAAATGATTTATGCCGGAGAAGACCCTAAGTTTATTGCCAGAAGAATTATAGTTTGTGCATCAGAAGATGTAGGTAATGCAAATCCTATGGCATTAGTGGTTGCAAATGCAGCTATGGATGCAGTTAATTTTATAGGACTTCCGGAGGCAAGAATAAACCTTTCTCAAGCAGCTATGTATGTAGCCTGTTCGCCTAAGTCTAATGCCAGTATAAATGCTATTGATATGGCTATGGCTGATGTAAGAAATATAAAAACATCTGGAGTTCCTAATCATTTAAGAGATGCACATTATCCAGGGGCTGAAAAGATGGGTCATGGTTTAGGTTATAAATATGCCCATAACTATAATAACCATTATGTGCAACAACAATATTTGCCCGATGAATTGGTTGATAGAGTATATTATGAAATGTCAGATAATGGCGAAGAAGTAAAAATGAAAAAGTGGATGCAGTACATAAAGGAGAATAGTAATGAATAAAAGAGGAATTGTAACAATAATATTATCTGTTATACTCTCACTTCAAATTTGTGGACTTGTTACAAAGGCTGATTCTAATGATTCCACTAATACTGCCAATACAAGTATTGTTACAAGTGGAAATATGCGTGGAGTGTGGGTTGCAACAACAGCAAATTTAGATTATCCTACAAAGGCAACTACAGATGCAGCTGCTTTAAAAAAAGAAGCTGATACAATACTTGATAATATTAAGGCTATGAATTGTAATGCTGTGTTCTTCCAAGTAAGACAGGCATCAGATAGTCTTTATAAATCAAATATTTTCCCTTGGAGTAATGTTTTAACTGGTTCACAGGGAACAGCACCATCTGATAATTTTGACCCCCTTGAATATTGGATTGAGGGTGCTCATAAGAGAGGAATGGAGTTACACGCTTGGGTAAATCCACTTAGAGCAACTAAATCAAATAATGCTAGTTTAGCAGGTCTTGCTAATACAAATCCGGCAAAGCAACATCCGGAATATTGTGTAAAGTATAGTGACGGAAATTATTATTATAATCCGGCACTTCCAGAAGTTAGACAACTTATTGTGAATGGTGTTGACGAAATAATACGAAATTATGATGTTGACGGTATACATTTTGATGACTATTTCTATCCTGGTCAAAAATTTGATGATGATGATTCTTACGCTAAGTACGGAAACGGTATGAATAGGGCAGATTGGCGACGAGAAAATGTAAACAAAATGGTTCAAGCTGTTCATAATGATATTAAGAATTATGATTCAAGTATTGCCTTTGGTATTAGTCCTACATCTGTATGGGCAAACAAAACTTCTAATGCTTTGGGCAGTGATACAAAGGCCTATGAATCATATAATGCAATATATGCTGACTCAAGAAAATGGGCTTTGGAAAATTGGGTTGATTACATAGCACCACAGGTGTATACTGAAATAGGTAATAGTGCTGCTGATTATAAAACTGTAGTAGATTGGTGGTCTGATACTTTAAAAAATTCTAAAACAAAACTTTACATAGGTCTTGCGGACTATAAATGCTCAGGAGTTGCTTCAACAAGTCCTTGGTATAATGGAAAAGCTATAAAAGCCTCTATGGATTACAATAGGTCTGTATCTAAGGTTGAAGGCGAAATTCATTTTAGATATAAATTCCTGTTGGCCAATGATGTAAATAGTGTCATAAAAACTGCTTATGCAAATTCATATTCTGCACCAGTCTTAGATACAGTTACAAAGGTTCAGCTTACTACACAAGCACCTACTACACAAGCACCTACTACTGTTGTTACTACAACAGAGGCAACAACTGAAGCAACTACAAAAGCTGTTACAACACAGACAACTACACAAACTACAACACAGGAAGTTGAAACTCAGACAGAAAGCACTACATTTAATATAAATTCTATAGTGAATAAGTCCAGAGTTAAAATTCTTGTCTATGTAGACGGTAAAAAAGTTGAGTTTGACCAAGAACCTGTAGTGATAAATGGTAGAACAATGGTTCCGATGAGAGCGATATTCGAGGCTTTCGGGGCAACTGTAAGCTGGAATAATTCAACTCAGCAAGTTGTAGCAATAAAAGATGCAACAGAGCTTTCATTTATTATTGGTGAAAAAACAATGCTGGTTAACAGAACAAATCTTTTAAAGATAGATGTTGCACCAGTTATAAGAAACGGAAGAACTTTAGTGCCACTTAGGGTAATAAGTGATGCTTTAGGATACAATGTTGTATGGAATGACCCTAACAGAGTGGTTTCAATTACGACAATATAAGGAGGAATAAAAATGGCGTATTTTTTTGATATTTTAAAAACGATTTTATTTGGTATAGTAGAGGGTATTACAGAATGGTTACCTATAAGTAGTACAGGTCACTTACTTATTTTACAGAGTATGGTTGGGGAAATTATTTCCCACGACTTTATGGAAATGTTTGATGTTGTAATACAGCTTGGTGCAATTTTAGCCGTTGTTGTTATTTATTTCAATAAACTTAATCCATTTTCATCAAAGAAAACAGCTATAGAAAAACAGAACACAATAAATCTTTGGATAAAGGTTATAGTTGCTTGTCTTCCTGCTGCTGTTATTGGTTTGCTTTTAGATGATTGGCTTGATGCTCATTTATTTAAAACAAGTGTTGTTGCTGTAACTCTTATATTATATGGTATTGCATTCATCGTTGTAGAAGAAAGACACAGAGGAAAGAAGTTTAAATATAAGGACTTAAATACACTTCCTCTTTCTGTTGCTATTGGTATCGGTATGTTTCAGGTGTTAGCACTTGTACCAGGTACATCTCGTTCAGGTGCTACAATTCTTGGTGGTATGATTTTAGGTGCATCAAGATATGTTTCTGCCGAATTTACATTCTTCCTTGCTATACCGGTAATGTTTGGTGCTTCACTTTTAAAACTTGTTAAGTTCGGTTTAGCTTTTAGCTTTGGAGAATTTTTTGCACTTATACTTGGTATGGTAGTTTCATTTGTAGTTTCAATACTTGCAATCAAGTTCCTTATGAATTACATAAAGAAACACAACTTCAAGGTGTTCGGTATTTACAGAATTATACTTGGTATTGTTATTTTAGTTTTCTTTGCTATCTTTGGAAAATAAAATATAATTGTATATTTTCACCCTTATCAGTAAAAAATGATAAGGGTGATTTTTTATGGAAATTTTTAATAATATAAATAAAAATATTGAATATTTGGAAAATCTTTTTGAGGATTGTGGAGATGTTGTAAAACGAAAAATTCCTATAGGACATAACAAGGAAAGTAGTATTTATGTTATATATATTGATGATATGGTTAATAGAGAAACTATAGAAAATACAGTTCTCGAAAATCTTATGATTAATATAAGAATTGCACCTCCCAATAGAGATATTACAAATGAAAATGCTATGGAAATTTTAACAGATGGTGGTATTACTACAGCCGATTTAAAAGAATGTGAAAATATGGAAGATGCAGTTGATGAAGTGCTAGTAGGTAATACAGCTGTATTTTTTGATAATTCAAATAAGGCAATTATTATTTCGTCAAAGGGTTTTCCGAAGCGTTCTGTAGATAAGCCTGATACAGAGGCTGTTGTGCAAGGTCCACAGGAGGCATTTACAGAATCTGTAAGAACAAATACCGTTTTAGTGAGAAGAAGAGTGAAAACACCTCTTTTAAAGTGTAAATCCTTAAAATTGGGAAAGAAAACTAAAACGGATATTGCATTAATGTATATCGAGGGCACAGTAAAAAATTCCATCCTTAATTCTATAACAAAAAAACTAAATAAAATAAAAAATTTAGATGTTTTAGATAGTGGATATGTAGAACAAATGATTGAGGAAAACAAATATTCTCCATTTCCACAAGTTCAAATGACAGAAAGACCTGATAAGACAGCATCAGCATTATTAGAGGGTAGGGTGGCGGTTATAGTAGATACATCGCCTTTTGTTTTACTTTTGCCAACGATTTTAGCTAGTTTTTATCAATCTTCAGAGGATTATTATGAACGCTGGGAAATAATGAGTTTTATAAGAATTATAAGGTATATTTGTGGCTTTTTTGCTTTTTCTTTACCAGCACTTTATATAGCGATTACATTATTTCATCCGTCTATGATACCAACAGATTTGGCGTTAAAAATAAGTGGAAGTAGAGCACCTGTACCTATAAATACTGTGTTTGAAGTAGTATTGCTTGAACTTATATTTGAGGCTTTAAGGGAGGCTGGAATACGCTTGCCACAGGCAATAGGCAGTACATTGGGTATAGTAGGTGGTATTATTATTGGTCAAGCTGCTGTAGAGGCCGGCTTAATTAGTCCAATGGTCGTTATTATTGTTTCTCTTACAGGAATATGTAGCTTTGCTATACCAAATATTTCTTTAGTTTCAGCTTTTAGGCTTTTAAAATATTTTATGATTTTGCTTAGTAGTATTTTTGGTATGTTAGGCTTTGCAGTTGGAGTATTTATGGTATTAACTCACTTGTGTTCTTTAAAATCTTTTGGAAAAGCTTATGTATCGCCTTTTAATTCACAAAGTTTTAAATCAGTTTTTCAGGATACTGTATTTAGATTTCCTCTTGATAAAATGAAAGAAAGTTCTTATAAGGAGGAATAAATATGAAAAATAATAAAATATCTTACACACAATTACAGGCAATAGTTTTCTTAGAAATGATAGGTATGGAATCTATGATTTTGCCTAAAATAGGTGGAAATATATATACCATACTTATAATGTCAGTATTTACAGTGCTTTTTGTTGCAGTTTCTGGTTGGTTATTTAATAAATTTTCTTATATGAAATTGCAAGGAATTGCTGGAAAAATATTGCAGTTTTTATTTTCTGTTAAAATTGCTTTAGTTTTAGGATTGGCATTATATATATTCTCATTTTTTATAAAAGAGATAATATTAGAAAATTCAAAAATATGGGCAATAGGTATGATACTGTTGCTTGGGGCAGTATACTGTGCTATATCCGGAATTGAAACTGTTGGAAGAACAGCTGAAATAATGTTGCCATTTATTGCTATACCTTTAATATTTGCTATTTGCGTCGGAATAAAGAAAATTGATTTAGAAAACTATAATATACTTTTTGAAAATAAAGATTTATGGAGAGGCTTAATGCTTTCTTTAAATGTGACAGCTATAGAAAGCGTAGTTTTGGGAAAAGATTATGTAAACAAAAGCAATTTAAAAATAAGAATACCTAAATCTATTGTCTTAGGGCTTTTGTTTATAATAGGGGCAACATCGGTAGCCTATGGCGTATACGGAGATATTGATTACAATTTGCAAAATTTCCCTACATTGGAAATAATATATACTTCAGGTGTATTTTCGTTTCTTCAAAGACAAGAGGAAATTTTTGTTTGTTTGTGGATATTTGCTACAGCATTGTATTTAAGCTCACATTTGTTTTTTTCTCAGGATTTACTTGCAAAATCTATGGGATTAAAAAAGGAATTAGCAACAGTGGTAATAGCTGTTTTTGCCTATATAATATCTTTTGTGCCGGATAATTTTAATCAAGCATTAACAGAGTTTTGCTATATTAATGTCTATGGAAGTATATTGTTTGTTTTAGCAGTACCACTTTTTGTAGGGAGATATTTGAAATGAAAAGGATTTTAGCATTATTTTTTTGCATATGTTTACTGACTGGTTGTAATGGAAGTAGAGAACCAGAGGAAAGAGATTATGTAATGGTTATAGCCATTGATAAAAACTATGACACCTATGTGTCTGTAGCACGACCTAATAGAGATAGTTCATCAGAACCTAAGGAAGATATTATTAGTAGTAAAGGAGAAAGTATAACAGATTGTATAAACAAAATAAATAAAAAATCCAGAGGACAGCTTTACTTTGGTCATACTGTAGCTTGTATTGTTGATAAAAGTTTATTAAAAAATTCAAAGGTAGTTAATGAGATAATTACAACTTGTAGAAATAGTAGTCAATTTTCAAGAAATATACTTTTGTTTTCTAGTGAAAATGTAAGGGCAGTTATGGAGGCTGAACCAGATAACACAACTGTTTCAGGGTATATAGAGGACTATACGGAAGTAAACAAAAGTTATAGCTATGATATTAATGATATGATAAAAGCAGTTACGCACAATAGAGAAATTATTCCACCTAAAATAATGGCTGATAAAAATGCTATAAACATTACAAAATAGTTAAGACACTTGTTAAATCCTTGCTTTTGTGATAAAATTTACTATTATGTTCAGGAGGGATTTAAAGTGAAAATTTCGATTAAAAAATTATTTTCATCGATACTTGCTGTTACAATGGTATGTGGTTTATTACCAACTGGTACTATTGTTATGGCACAGGCAACAACAATAACTGTCGGTAAGGGTAGTGGGTATGATTTTAGTACAGTACAATCAGCCATTGATTCTATTAAGATTATTCCTACAGAAAAAGACCCAGTAACAATAGAAATAGCTTCAGGTACTTATGAAGAAAGTGTTTCTGTAAATAAGCCTAATGTGCATATTACTCATGATGGTAAGCCGGAAGAAGTTGTTATAACTTATGATAAGGCAAATGGACATTCAAATCCGGCTAAAAATTTTGGTACCGATAACACAAGTACATTTTCATTAGGAGTTAATGCTACAGGATTTAAGGCTGATAATATTACTGTACAAAACTCATACAATATTGGTACAAATAATAGTCAAGTACAGGCTGTTGCTTTTTCATCACAGGCTGATAAAGTTGTTTTAAATAACTGTAGACTTATTGGTAGACAGGATACATTGTACCTTAGAGGTGCGTCAAAAGGACAGACTAATTATGGTAGTGCAAATAGCGTAAGAACTTATTTGAAAAATTGCTATATTGAAGGTACAGTTGATTATATTTTTGGTGATGGTACAGCATTTTTTGATAAATGTAACCTTAAAATGATGGCTTATCAGAATGGAGGACATTTTACAGCACCAAATACAACACTTTTCAATATAGGTTATGTATTTAATGAATGTAATTTATCTGTTGATAAAACTGCTACAGCAGATATATTAGGAAAAATAGATTTAGGCAGACCATGGCAATGTGATGGTGCTTATCCTAGCTATGGTTCAAATTCAGTATTTATAAATTGTACTTTACCAGATAATATTAATAAAGCTGGTTTTTCTAAGTGGGATGAAAATACTGTTTTAAATAAAGTTAGATTTTATGAATACAACTCAAAAGATTCAAAGGGTAGAACTCTTGATACAAAAAATAGAGCAGAATTTGTAAAAGAACTTACAGAAAAACAGGCAAAGCAGTATAATTGCTACAATGTATTAAAGGGAGAAGACGGTTGGAATCCAGCTTTGGCAAGTGGTACAACTGATGTTTGTGATATTACGCTTAATGGCTATAATTTATCAATACCAGTTGATGAAACATATACATTAAAGGCTTTCACATTACCTGTAAAGGCTAAAACAAAAGTTACTTACAATTCTTCTGATGAAAATATAGCATCAGTTGATAACAATGGTGTTGTAAAGGCAAAAGTTGTGGGAGAGTGTAAAATTACTGCGACAACTGAAACAGGTATGTCTGCGACAGCAAATGTAACAGTTACAGCAGAAAGAACAGCACTTCCAACTTTAAAATCTGTTTCAATAGAAAAAGACAGTTCTATTAAGGTGGGACAAAAGTTAAAGGCTGTTTATTCTTACAATTTAGATACAGATAATGAGGCTGATGCAGCTAATATTCGTTGGTATGCTGTAGATGGTAGTAAAAAAATCCTTATTAAAGAGGGTGTCGGAGAGTATTTCCAGTCTTACGAAGTAGAGGCTAAAGATGTAGGCTATAATATTATGGTTGAAGTTATGCCGGCTACAAAGACAACTTATGGAGAATATGGTGCAACTGGCACATATACTACTAAAGCTAAGGTAACAGGTAATTCTTCTACACCAAATACACTCTATAGAAGTAATTTTGATTCAATTAACGGTTGGACAACAAAAAATAAGTGGAATATATTTTCAAATGGCTACAATAACTTTGTTACAGCTGGCTGTGAAAATGGTAACACATGTTTAATGACATTTGATAAGGGTACTAACTGGAATAATGTAAATATTGACGGAAGATTTAGATTTAATCCAGACGGAAAGGGTCTTACTTCTGAGGGATTTTTCAATATTTATATGAATTATAATACTAATAGCTATTATAAGTTGACCCTTGGCAGAGGTAGCAATACAAAGAGTGTTAAGTTATATATTTATAAAAATGATGGTACAGGAGAAGTTCTTTTAGGTAAAGACGAAACAAGTCTTAAAAATAATATTTACCAAAATAGTGGAGAAGATAATCCTTATTTTTATGTTACTTTTGCAAAAACAGGAGATAACCTTACTGCTAAGGTAAGATTTGAGGGACAAACTAAACCTACAGCTATTCTCACAGCTAAAGAAACTGGAAATGCTTTATCAGCAGGTACAGTAGCTATGGAAGCTGGGGGAGATGCGAATATTGTTCTTGTAGACTCTCTTTCTGTTGAAAGTGCAGAGGAGGAAGATGATAGCAATAAAACAAGAATTTTTATACTTGGGGATTCAACAGTTAAATACTATGGCGATGATAACACTATAGGTGGTTGGGGCGAATACCTTGTAAATTATTTCAATGCCGATTCAGTTAAGTTTATAAATAAAGCAGAGGGCGGTAGAAGTACCCGTTCATTTATTAATCAAGGTAGATTGGCTGAGGCGATGAGCGAAGTAAGAAAAGGGGATTATGTATTTATTCAGTTTGGTACAAACGACCAAAGAACAGATGCAAATGCCTTTATGGAACACTCTGTAGCCCTTGGTACTCCAGACACTAATGGAATTTATCCAACAGTTCCTGGTGTAAAGTCAAAAACACCAGACTCAATATACAATTTCTATAAGGATACAGATTATCCATATGCTGAAACTTTCTATTCTTACAATACAGGTACTTTCAAATGGTATCTTGACCAGTATGTAACAGCTGTAAGACAGGCTGGAGGTGTTCCAGTTCTTTTAACTCCTGCTTGTAGAATATTCTTTGACAGTAATGGAAAAATAACTTCTCACTTTGGAGAAAATGATGGTTATGTAACAGCTGTAAGACAGGTAGCAGAAGAACAAAAAGTTGAACTTATAGATATGTTTAACATTACTAAAGATTTATATGAAAGCTATGGTGTGTTTACTACACAAGGACTTCACAATATAAAGGAAGACGGTACAGTTGACCTTACACATTATAATAAGTTTGGTGCTAACCTTATTGCTGGCAAAATGGCAGATGCAATAAAGAGTTTAAATCTTTCAGGTGTTTCAGAAAATGTTATAGCATCAAATAAGGAAGTTGCAAAAACTGATTCTCTTAAATCTGCAAACCTTGTAATAGTTGGTGGTAAAGGTGCTGCCGGAGATAATGAAGGCGATTACAGAGTAGATGCAGCTGGTTTTGGCAATTATATTAGTAATTATTTATCAGATAAAATAACAGTTAAAAACTTAGCTCAAACAGATGCAACAGCAAAAAGTTTTAGCAGAAGTGATAAGTATAATGAATTTTTAAACTCATTTAAAGAGGGCGATTATGTTATGATTGCCTTTACAAATGAAGACAAGTATACTTCTGACGATATTAAGTATTATTCTTCTCCATATGGAAATGTGGATACAACTGGCTCATACGAACAGTTCTTATATTATAGTTATGTTAAACCAGTTTTGGATAAAAAAGCAATTCCAATTTTGGTTACACCATATTACGAAAGAACAGAAGAAAATGGAGAACTTACAGCAACTGAAAATCCATATGTAAATGCTGTTAAGGATTTAGTTGTTTCTAAACAGTTGTTCTTTGTTAATATGTATGATTTATCAAAAAATCTATATGATGTAATGGGTGCAGAGGGGAGTAAAGTCCTTAACGCATATGATGCAAAAGGCAAAATATGTGGAGATACATTTAGTACATTTGGTGCTGAAACAATGGCGAAAAAAATTCTTACAGCCTTAAAGCAGTCATCAGCATCACTTAAAGATTATATTAACGATACAAAACTTACAGCAGTTTCGTATATGACAAGAGCAGATTTTACATATATGGTTATTGATGCTCTTGGTTGTGAAATAAACAATGGAAATAGCTTTGCCGATGTATCAAAGGGCAAATATTATCAGGGAGCTATTGCTACAGCAAAAAATCTTGGACTTGTTACAGCTGTTGATGGCAATAACTTCCATCCAGAAGAACCTGTTACAGCAGATTTTCTTCAATCTGTTATTGATAAGGCTTTAAAACACAAGAAGTCAAATGCAGATTTTAAGGATGTTTATGCTTTAGCAAAGGGTAAAGTGTCAAATGAAATTGGTATCTATGCCATAGATAAGTTAAATGAGGAGATAAATAAATGATGAAAATGGTTTCGTGGAATGTAAACGGTCTTAGAGCTTGCGTTGGTAAAAATTTTATGGAATTTTTCAACGAAGTAGATGCAGACATTTTCTCACTTCAAGAAACAAAGTTACAGGCGGGACAAATAGATTTAGATTTACCTAATTATCATCAGTATTGGAATTATGCTGAAAAGAAAGGATATTCAGGTGTAGCTGTATTTACTAAAAAAGAACCTATTTCTGTAACTTATGGTATAGAGGGAGAACAGCATAATAAAGAAGGTAGAGTTATTACTCTTGAGTTTGAAGATTTTTATTATGTAACTTGCTATACTCCAAATTCACAACAGGGACTTGCCAGACTTGATTACAGAATGGAATGGGAAGATGCCTTCAGAGCTCATTTATTAAAGTTAAAGGAAAAGAAATCCGTTATTCTTTGCGGGGATTTAAATGTAGCACATAAGGAAATAGATTTGAAAAATCCAAAGACTAATAGAAAAAATGCCGGCTTTACAGATGAAGAAAGAGGCAAAATGACTGAGCTTTTGAACTCTGGTTTTATAGACACTTATAGATATTTCGAACCAAATACAGAAGGGGTATATAGTTGGTGGAGTTATCGTTTTAAAGCTAGAGAAAAGAACGCAGGTTGGCGTATAGACTACTATATTGTAAGTGATGATATGAAAGATAGACTTGAAGGAGTAAAAATTCATACAGAAGTTTTTGGCTCTGACCATTGTCCAGTTGAACTTGATATAAGGTGATAAAATGTATAATAAAATTACAGCTGTAGAGGCAAAAAAAATTATGGATGACCATGAAAAGGTAACAGTTTTGGATGTTAGAGAACCTGATGAGTTAGTAGAGGGATATATAGAAAATTCAAAACTTATTCCTTTGGGAGAAGTATCCAAAAGAGCAGAAAAAGAGTTAGACAAAAATATTCCTGTTCTTGTTTATTGCCGAAGCGGAAGAAGAAGTGAAATGGCAGGAAAAGTTCTGTCAGAAAAGGGCTATAAAGTTTATGATTTTGGTGGAATTATAGATTGGCCTTTTGATAAGATTATGTAATAAAAAGCCCGTAAAGGGCTTTTTATTTTGAAAAGAGAGGAAATAAAATGTCAAAACAACAAACAGATTTAGGTAAAGACAAAATAGGTTCTTTACTGTTTAAATTGGCTTTGCCATCTATTTGTGCTCAAATTATAAACCTTCTTTACAATATGATTGATAGAATGTACATAGGACATATAAAAAATATAGGACCGTCAGCTTTAACAGGTGTGGGAGTTGCTATGCCAGTTATTGTATGTATTTCAGCTTTTGCAGCCCTTGTTAGTATGGGTGGAGCACCTCTAGCGTCTATCAATATGGGTAAAGGAGATAAAGAAAAGGCAGAAAATATTTTAGGTAATTGTACCACTATGCTTATTTTGACTGCTTTAATATTAACTTCGATTTTCTTAGTTTTTGGTAGAAAGATTATGATGCTTTTTGGAGCTAGTGAAAACACCATAGAATATGCTTGGTTATATATGAAGATTTATTCTTTGGGTACAATTTTTGTGCAACTTGCTTTAGGACTTAATGCTTTTATAAATGCACAGGGATTTTCAAAAATAGGTATGACTACAGTTGCCATAGGTGCGGTATGTAATATTATTCTTGACCCTATTTTTATTTTTGGTTTAAATATGCAGGTACAGGGAGCGGCTTTAGCAACTGTAATTTCACAGGCTGTTTCTTGCATATGGATTTTAAAATTTCTTACAGGCAAAAAGACTTTTTTAAAAATAAAAAGAAAATATATGCTTTTAAAGAAAAATATTATTCTACCTGCCGTAGCTTTGGGACTTTCTCCTTTTATAATGCAGTTTACAGAAAGTGTATTAGCAGTAAGTTTTAATACAAGTTTATTAAAATATGGCGGGGATTTAGCTGTAGGTTCAATGACTATATTAAATAGTGTCAACCAATTTTGTATGATGCCTTTAAATGGGCTATCTCAAGGAGCTCAACCTATAGTAAGCTATAATTATGGAGCAAAAAATGTAGATAGAGTTCAAAAAGCTTTTAAGTTACTTTTGAAAGTTTGCGTTATATATTCTGTTGCATTGTGGTCAATAAGTATGTTTTTGCCAAAAGTGTTTGTTTTAATTTTTACTTCTGATAGTGAGCTTATTAAATATACAATGTGGGCGATTAAGATTTATATGGCAGGTTCTTGTCTTTTTGGTATACAAATTGCCTGCCAACAGACATTTATCGCTCTTGGAAACGCCAAAAAATCTATATTCCTTGCACTATTGAGAAAATGTATACTTTTAATTCCATTAATTTATATTTTCCCATTATTTATTGCCAATAAAACCTTTGCAGTATTCTTTGCAGAACCGGTTGCAGATGTTCTTGCAGTTATGTGTACAGCTACTATGTTTTATTTTGAATATAGAAAATTGGGATTGATTGCTAAAAAGGGCTAGCATTTTGAACATAATAGTAGTATAATAAACTAAATTTATATTTTTTGGAGGTAAACGATATGACAACTATTTCTACTAAAAATGCACCTGCTGCTATTGGACCATATTCTCAGGCTATTGAAATTAATGGTCTTGTATTTACATCAGGTCAGATTGCTATAAATCCAGAAAACGGTAATATTGAAGCTACTACAATTGAAACTCAGACAGAACAGGTTATGAAAAATCTTTCTGCTATTCTTGAAGCAGCTGGCACAGATATGACTAAGGCTGTAAAAACTACTTGTTTCCTTGCAGATATGAATGATTTTTCAGCTTTTAATGAAGTATATGGCAAGTATTTTACTACTAAGCCTGCTCGTTCATGCGTTGCTGTAAAGACTTTACCAAAAAATGTACTCTGCGAAGTAGAAGTAATCGCAGCTAAATAAGGAGATAATATGTTAACTTTAGACAAAATTTACCATGCAGCCTTTGTTTTAAAGGATGTTATTAGAAAAACTGGTGTAATTCACGCACCTAAATTAAATCCAGAATCAAATATTTACCTTAAAACTGAAAACTTACAGGTAACAGGTTCTTTCAAGGTAAGAGGTGCTTACTACAAAATTTCACAGCTTACTGACGAAGAAAAGGCAAGAGGTGTTATTGCTTGTTCAGCAGGTAACCACGCACAGGGTGTTGCCCTTGGTGCAACTGCTAATGGCATTAAGTCAATAATTTGCCTCCCAGATGGTGCTCCTATTTCAAAAGTAGAAGCTACAAAGAAATATGGTGCAGAAGTTTGCCTTGTTAAGGGTGTATACGATGACGCTTATGAAAAGGCAATGCAGCTTAAAGAAGAACATAATTACACATTTGTTCATCCTTTTGATGACGAAGATGTTATTGCAGGTCAGGGTACTATTGGTCTTGAATTATTAAACCAACTTCCTGAAATTGACGCAGTAATCGTTCCTATTGGTGGTGGTGGTCTTATTTCAGGTGTAGCTTTTGCCATTAAGTCACTTAAACCAGAATGTAAGGTTTATGGTGTTCAGGCTGAAGGTGCTCCATCAATGGTAAATTCAATCAGAGATGGGGAAATTGAAAATCTTCCATCTGTAAAGACTATTGCTGATGGTATTGCAGTTAAAACTCCTGGTGAACACACATATGAATTATGCCAGCAGTATGTTGATGAAATTGTTACAGTTTCTGATGATGAAGTTGCAACTGCTATTCTTGCACTTATGGAACAGCAGAAGCTTGTTGCAGAGGGTGCAGGTGCAGTTTCTGTAGCAGCAGCTATGTTTAATAAGGTTGATGTAAAGGGCAAGAATGTTGTTTGTCTTGTTTCTGGTGGTAATATTGATGTTACTATTTTATCAAGAGTAATTTCAAGAGGTCTTTTAAGTACAGGCCGTTCTCTTACTCTTAAAATGGAACTTACAGATAAGCCAGGTCAGCTTGAAACAATTTCAAGAATTATTGCAGATTTAGGTGGAAACATCGTATCTATCCATCACGACAGATATGACTTAAATATTGATATTACTTCTTGTATATTGGATATAAGAGTTGAAACTAGAGACCAGGCTCACATTGATGAAATTGTTTCAGCATTGTTAGCTAATGGTATAAGAATTACAAATCTTTAATATTTACTTTAATATTTAATAAAAATAAAAGCTGTTAGAGAGAAATCTTTAACAGCTTTTTTGTATGTATTATAAAACAAAAAAGAGCAGATAAAATCTGCTCTTAAAGTTAAATCCGGGATGCCGTTCCTATCTCTTCGACACCTAGCTGAGCTAGGTGGGTGACCGCACACCGACATTTGCCTTCCACCGCCCAAAGGGAATTATCTTGTGGCCTGGCATTTGACGGAAGATGTAGGAAACCCGTTCAAGAAATGTAGGTTCAAAAATAATAGGTTCGCGAACATCCTAGACCTTTGCTATGAACATATTATATAATAACATTACAGAAAATGCAATAGTTATTTGGCAAATTTTCATTTTTATTTAAAAATTTTAATCTTTTTCTTTGGTTACGATTTTATTATATTCCAAATAGGGATAATTATATTCGTGAATTTGTTCCAAAATTGGAAAAATATAACTTGATAAATTTATATAAAAACAAAGAAAGTAGTTACCAGTCGAAAAAATAGTAAAAAAATATTAATAATTGTAAAGGGTGCTATTGCCAAAAGTAAACAATAATGTTATAATAAATATATAAATTTATGGATTGATAGGAGGAATAATTATGGCATTAGTAACAACAACAGAAATGTTTAAGAAAGCTTTTGAGGGTAAGTACTCAATCGGTGCGTTCAATATTAATAATATGGAAATTATACAGGGTATTTTAAGAGGTGCAGCTGCATTAAACTCTGCTGTTATTCTCCAGTGCTCAAAGTCTGCTTTAAAGTATGCTGGTCCAAAGTGTATGCATGATATGGTAGCAGCTATTGCAGAAGAAACAGGTGTTGATGTAGCTCTTCATCTTGACCATGGTCCAGACCTCGAAACAGTTAAGCTTTGTGTTGAAAACGGCTTTACATCTGTAATGTTTGATGGTTCTCACTATGACTATGAAGAAAATGTAGCAAAGACTAAAGAAGTTGTAGACTACGCTCATGCTCATGGTGTTGTAGTTGAGGCTGAACTTGGTAAGCTTGCTGGTGTAGAAGACGAAGTAAGTGTTGCAGAAGGACATGCTACATATACAGACCCTGACCAGGCTCTTGATTTTGTACAGCGTACAGGTGTTGATTCCCTTGCTGTAGCTATTGGTACAAGCCATGGTGCATATAAGTTTAAGGGCGACGCTAAGCTTGACTTTGACCGCCTTGCAGTTATTACTGAAAAGCTTGAAAATGCAGGCTTTAAGAACTATCCAATCGTTCTTCATGGTGCATCAAGTGTTGACCCTGATGTTATTGCTCTTTGCAATAAGTATGGTGGAGATATTAAGGGCGCAAAGGGTATCCCTTACGATATGTTAAGAAAGGCATCTAGTATGGCTGTTTGCAAGATTAATATGGATACTGATATTAGACTTGCTATGACTGCTGCTGTTAGAGAATTTATGGCTGAAAATCCTGATAAGTTTGACCCAAGAGGTTACTTAGGTGCTGCAAGAGAAAAAATTCAGGCACTTGTAGAAAACAAAATTAAGAATGTTTTAGGTTCAGAAAATTCAATGAACTAAATTGTAACATTATGTGTTTAAGCCCTATTTTTAGGGCTTAAACTAATTATTTTTGCAGATTTAAAAATTTTCATTGTCAAAATTGTAAATTTGTGGTATCATAAACCTTAACATTTTAGATAAATTATTTAGAAGGAGAAAACGATAATGGCTTTTTATTACAGTGAACCATCACATACTTTTAGTGAATATTTATTAGTACCAGGTTACTCATCTTCTGAGTGTACACCTGCAAATGCAAGTTTAAAGACACCTCTTGTTAAGTTCAAGAAGGGCGAAGAATCAGCTATTACAATGAATATACCAATGGTATCTGCAATTATGCAGTCTGTATCAGGCGAAAAACTTGCTATTGCACTTGCTAAAGAAGGTGGTATTTCTTTCATTTATGGTTCTCAGACTATTGAGGCTCAGGCTGCAATGGTAAAGAGAGTTAAGAGTTATAAGGCAGGCTTTGTAACAAGTGTATCAAATATTAAGCCAGACCAGACATTAGCTGATATTTTAGCTTTAAAGGAAAAAACAGGACATTCTACAGTTGCTGTAACTGATGATGGCTCTGCAAATGGTAAGCTTATCGGTATTGTAACAAGTAGAGATTATAGAGTTAGCCGTATGGACCCAGCTACAAAGGTTTCAGAATTTATGACTCCTATCGAAAACCTTGTTTACGCTGAAGAAGGTACTTCTCTTAAAGAAGCTAACAACATTATTTGGGATAACAAGCTTAATGCACTTCCTATTGTTGATAAGAATGGTAACCTTGTTTCTTTTGTTTTCAGAAAAGACTATGATAGCCACAAGGAAAATCCAATGGAACTTTTAGACAAGTCTAAGAGATATGTTGTTGGTGCTGGTATCAATACTAGAGATTATGCAGAAAGAGTTCCAGCTCTTGTAGAAGCAGGTGCTGATGTATTATGTATTGACTCATCTGAAGGTTTCTCAGAATGGCAGAAACTTACTATCGACTGGATTAGAGAACATTATGGAGATACTGTAAAGGTTGGTGCTGGTAATGTAGTTGATAGAGATGGTTTTAGATTCCTTGCTGAAGCAGGTGCTGACTTTATCAAGATTGGTATCGGTGGTGGCTCTATTTGTATCACAAGAGAAACTAAGGGTATCGGTCGTGGTCAGGCTACAGCTGTTATTGAAGTTGCTAAGGCTAGAGATGAATACTACGAAGAAACTGGTATCTATATTCCAATTTGTTCAGATGGTGGTATCGTACACGATTATCACATTACTTTAGCTCTTGCTATGGGTTGTGATTTCTGTATGTTAGGTAGATATTTCTCAAGATTTGAAGAAAGTCCAACAAATAAGGTTATTGTAAACGGTAACTATATGAAAGAATACTGGGGCGAAGGTTCTGCTAGAGCTAGAAACTGGCAGCGTTATGATGTTGGTGGTGCTGGTAAGCTTTCTTTCGAAGAAGGTGTTGACTCTTATGTTCCATATGCTGGTTACCTTCATGACAATGTTGCTGTTACACTTGCTAAAGTTAAGCATACTATGTGTAACTGTGGTGCACTCACTATTCCAGAATTACAGGAAAAGGCTAAACTTACTCTTGTTTCTTCAGTAAGTATCGTTGAGGGTGGTGCTCACGATGTAGTATTAAAGGACCAGGCAGCAGTTTCTGTAAAATAATTTAATATTGATGTAACTTATCCTCCTTTGTGTTTATAGAATAATACAAAGGAGGATTTTTTATGTTGGAAGATAGAGTTTTATACTATTATAGAAATGATTACAACTGTGTTCAATGTATGTTGATGGGAGCAAGAGATGAATATGGCTTGCCAATAGAATGTTGTTGTGTTGATATGTGTGCAGGCGTTTATAATGGATTAGGAGTGGAAAGTATATGCAGTATAGTTGTAGGAGGGGTAATGGTTATAAGTTTGTATTTTAAAAATGAAAATACAATAAAACATAAAAGAATGGAATTTATAAATAATATATATGAAAAATTTAATACTATAAATTGTGGTAAAATGCCAAAGCAAAATGGTTGTGATAATATTGTATATGAAGGGGCAAAAATATTGAGAATAGTTATAGAAAGTGGATAATATATAAAATAATAGACACAACTAAAGCCTATTTTCTTATTAAGAAATAGGCTTTAGTTTAAAGTAAATATTTAATTATTTTCTTATGTACTGTTCTACTTCCTTAGGAAGTTCTGCTGGGTCAACATTACCAGCTAAAACGAAGTCAACATTATAAGCCTTGCTCATAGAATCAAGTCTTGCAACAAGCTTAATCAAATCTTCATTGCCTAATGACTGAACGATTTTGAAGATACCATCAACAAATACCTTTGTGATGTCGCTATTCTGGGAGAAAATACCATAAATAAAACCAATAAGCTCTCTATAATTTGCTAAAGGAAATTCTGAAACCTCAACGAATCTAATCTTATGGTTAAGGTCATAAATATGACGCTTGTCATCATCAATATAAATAACATCACCATCAGAAGTGCTAACGCTTTCATTAGCTAAATCGATGAGGATTTTTGTCTTGCCTTCGCCTTTTTCGCCTGCTAAAATCTGTACCATAATAATCTCCTCCTTTATATATAAGTGAAGTGTTATTAATTCTATAATCTCCACCTTATGTTTCTTTAATATAACTATTCTACAACTATATAAAATATCCTTTTATTTTTTTATATTTTTTTTGAAAATAAATTTTGTCTTGACAAATCCCTACAAATTAGAGTATGCTATGCTTTGAGTTTTTATGTTCGATAGACGAAAATATGTAGCAATAATCAATAATTAAGTGTTTGAATTCGGAGGTATTATTTTGAATAGCACTAGAGAATATAACAATGAGAGTATAAAATCTCTCAAAGATGAAGATAGAGTAAGACTTAGACCGGCCGTTATATTTGGCTCTGATGGTTTAGAGGGTTGCGAACATTCAGTTTTTGAAATTCTTTCTAATTCTATTGATGAAGCTAGAGAGGGTTATGGTAAAAAAATAGAAATTACTGTAGGAAAAGACAATGATATTACTGTTTGTGACCATGGTAGAGGTATTCCAGTAGATTTTAATAACAATGAAGGTAAATATAACTGGGAACTTTTATTTTGTGAATTGTACGCTGGTGGTAAATATGATAACAATAGTGGCGATAATTATGAATATAGCTTAGGTTTAAATGGCTTAGGTCTTTGCTCAACACAGTATAGTTCTGAATATATGGATGTAACTGTTATTCGAGATGGATATAAGTATGAATTACACTTTGAAAAAGGTAAAAATGTAGGCGGATTAAAAAAAGAATCTACAAATTCTAAATCTACAGGTACTAAAATACATTGGAAACCGGATTTAGAAGTTTTTACAGATATTAATATTCCTATTGAATATTATCAAGAAATTTTAAAGCGTCAAAGTGTTGTAAATGCAGGTCTTGAATTTGAGTTGAAAGACCTAAAAACAGGAGAAACATATAATTATTGCTATGAAAATGGTATAAAAGATTATATCGTAGAGAGAGCAGGGGAAAAATCTCTTACAGAGATACAGTTTTATCATGATGAAACAAAAGGTAAAGACAGAGAAGATAAACCAGAGTATAAATTGAAATTCGATATTGCTTTTTGCTTTAATAATGAAGTGAATTTTCTTGAGTATTACCATAATTCAAGTTTCTTAGAATACGGTGGCTCTCCAGATAAAGCTGTTAAATCAGCATTTTTATCAGCCGTAGATAATTACCTCAAAAACAATAATATGTATAAAAAAGACGAAAAGAAAATTGTCTTTACCGATATTGAGGACAGCTTGGCTCTTGTGATTAGTAGTTTTTCTACTATAACAAGTTACGAAAATCAGACTAAAAAATCTATTACAAATAAATTTATACAAGAAGCTATCACTAAATTCTTGAAAAAACAGTTGGAAATTTATTTTATCGAGAACAAAGCTGATGCAGATAAACTTGCAAATCAGGTTCTTGTAAATAAAAGAAGTAGAGAAACAGCCGAAAAAACAAGAATAAATATCAAGAAGAAACTTACTGGTAATCTTGATATGAACAATAGAGTTAAAAAGTTTGTAAATTGTCGTACAAAAGATGTTACAAAGAGAGAACTCTATATAGTAGAGGGCGATTCTGCACTTGGTAGCTGTATGTTAGGTCGAGATGCAGAATTTCAGGGGATAATGCCTGTCAGAGGTAAAATTTTAAATTGTCTTAAAGCTAATCTTGAACAGATTTTTAATAGCGAAATAATTGTTGACTTGTTAAAAGTTTTAGGTTGCGGTGTTGAAATTAAGTCTAAACATAACAAGGACTTAAATAGTTTTGATATTAACCAGCTTAGATGGGATAAAATTATAATATGTACAGATGCCGATGTGGATGGTTTTCAGATTAGAACACTTATTTTGACTATGATTTACACTTTAGCACCTACACTTATTAAAGAAAAGAAAGTATTTATTGCAGAATCTCCTTTGTATGAAATTTCAAGTGGTAAAAAGACATATTTTGCTTATACAGAAAAAGAAAAAGTAGATATTCTTAATAAATTAGAGGGCAAAAAATATAAAATTCAGCGTTCAAAGGGACTTGGTGAAAATGAGCCAGATATGATGTGGCAAACTACTATGAATCCAGAAACAAGAAGATTGATACTTGTTATGCCTGAAGAAGTAGAAAAAACAGCACTTATGTTTGACTTGCTTTTAGGAGATAACCTTAGTGGAAGAAAAGAACATATTGAAACAGATGGGTACAAGTATATTGACCTTACAGAATTAAGCTAGGAGGGTTGAAATATGGGAAAAATGCTTTATACAGAACAGAAGATAACAGATACCCTTGAAAGCAATTATATGCCTTATGCGATGAGTGTTATTATTTCAAGAGCTATTCCGGAAATAGACGGTTTTAAACCTGCTCATAGAAAACTTTTATATACAATGTATAAGATGGGTTTATTAAATGGTGATAGAACTAAATCTACTAATGTAGTTGGTCAAACAATGAAACTTAATCCTCATGGCGATGCTACAATTTATGAAACTATGGTAAGACTTGCAAGAGGTAATGAAGCATTACTTCATCCTTTTGTAGATTCTAAGGGTAACTTTGGTAAAAATTATTCAAGGGATATGGCTTATGCCGCATCAAGATATACAGAAGTAAAACTTGATAATTTTAGCAATGAATTATTTAGAAATATTGATAAAAATACTGTTGATTTTATTGATAACTATGACGGTACTTTAAAAGAGCCTGTTTTATTTCCAACAACATTTCCAAATGTTCTTGTAACACCTAATAAGGGCATAGCTGTAGGTATGGCAAGTAATATTTGTAGTTTTAATTTAAAAGAAGTATGTTCAGCTACTATACATTATATTAAGAATAAAAATGCTGATATTAAAAAGTATCTCAAAGCCCCTGATTTTTCTACAGGTGGAGAACTTATATATAGAGAAGAAGAAATAGATAAAATCTATGAAACAGGTAGAGGTAGTTTTAAAGTAAGAGGTAAATATAGATACGATAAGAAAAATAGTCTTATTGAAATTTATGAAATCCCTTATACTACTAACATTGAAACTATTGTTGACCAGATTATTGATTTGGTTAAGAAAAATAAAATAAAAGAAATAAATGATGTAAGAAATGAAACAGATTTGGGTGGTCTTAAAATTACTCTTGATATTAAGAAAAGTGCAAATCCAGAACTTCTTATGAATAAACTCTTTTCTATGACTACATTGGAAGATAGTTTTAGCTGTAATTTTAATATACTTGTAAATGGCTCTCCTAAAGTAATGGGAGTGAAACAAATATTAGATGAATGGCTTATATTTAGACGCCAATGTATTAAGCGTCAATGTGCTTACGACTTAGAAAAGAAAAGAGAAAAGCATCATCTCCTTACAGGTCTTTCTAAAATTCTTTTGGATATTGACAGAGCTATTAAAATTGTAAGAGAAACCCAAGAAGATAATATGGTAATACCAAATCTTATGGAGGGCTTTGATATTGATGAGGTACAGGCTGAATATGTTGCAGAGATAAAACTTAGAAATCTTAATAAAGAATATATTCTTAAACGAACTGACGAAATTAAAAATCTTCAAAAGGAAATGGCTGAATTACACGAAATTCTTAAAAATGAAGATTTAGTCGATAACATTATTGTTGCTGATTTACAGGAAGTAAGTAAAAAATACGGTGTTCCTAGAAAAACAGATGTAATTTATCATGAAGAAATAAAGAAAATCACAAAAGAAGATTTAATTGAAAATTATGGAATAAAGTTATTCTTAACTAAAGAAAATTATTTTAAAAAGATTACACTTGTTTCTCTTCGTTCAGCTTCTGAACAAAAATTAAAGGAAAATGATGAAATTATTCAAGAAATAGAAACTACGAATAAGACAGAAATTTTATTTTTCTCTGATAAACAATGCTTATATAAAGTTAAAGCACACGAATTAGCTGAATGTAAAGCCAGTAGTTTGGGCGAATACTTAAATAACATTCTTCCTATGGAACAAGATGAAAAAATAGTTTATATGCTTGAGCCTAATGGATATAAGGGCTACATGCTTTTTGCTTATGAAAATGGTAAGATAGCTAAAATAGAAATGTCAGCTTATGAAACAAAAACATTTAGAAGAAAATTGGTAAATGCTTATTCAAATAAAGCGCAATTGGCTAAAATGCTTTATATTTCAGAAGATACAGATGTTGTTCTTATTAGAGATATTGACAAAGCTATGTTAGTAAATAGTGAACTTGTACCTCAAAAACAGACAAAGAGCTCCGGAGGTGTTCAGATTTATACCTTAAAGAAAAATAGTAAGTTAACTAATATGATGTATATGACAGATTTTAAGTCTGAAAATATTGAGTATTATAGAAGTACAAAAATACCTGCAACAGGCCATTTTATAAACGAACAAGACAAAATAGACAATGACATACCTAGACAAATAGGGCTTTTTGAATAAAAAAATACCTGCAAAGGACACTTCGGTGTCCTTTTTTTGTGCAATAAGTAGAGCGTGTAGTTAAAATCGCACAAAAATATAAAATACTATTGACAAATATAGGTTTGATTTGTATAATGTAATTACAGAAAAGGAAATAAACAAATAAAAAGTAAACAGCAACTGTACAGTAAATAAATGAAATTTCAGCTAGTTTATATAAAAGTTTGTTTCTGAAGATGTAATGAGAGATTTAAAAAGGTAGGTGTTGTTAGTTCGGCAATTAATAGGGTAATTGGGACTGACATTAAATGAGAAGGTATGAAAAAAATCTCTCTGAATGAAATAGTAAGTATCCTCAAAGGAGGAAATTTTACTAAAAAATAAAAAAATGAAAGAGGTGAGTCCGCCAGAAGTAGCAAGTTAGTCTTATAATCATTTAATCGTTTATGACTTTTTTATAAAAGTGCAGACATATTAGATTGAGAGCAAGTTGTGTGGAGTGTAGAAATAGCATATAAACACTATAAACGGTGCCTGGGATTATAAAGACATAGGATTATTTCATATATTCACATAGATGTAAGTGGAAAGTGTAAATGTATGATAGTAAGAACCGGAACTTGAATGCTAAACGAAAAGAAAAGAAATCCATACTATCGATGGAGCGTTTTTCAGAGATGACAGTATAAGAACTGATTGGATTTTAAAGTATCAGAAGGCATCGAAAAGGAATTATTTATTACAGATGTCAAATGAAGACAGAAGCAGATAGGTAATTGTAAACAAATTTAGAGTAAAGGAATGAGTCTAATGTAAAATTTACAATATTCGTTATGGTATGGTGAAAGGATACATTACGAATTAAAACAGACAGAAAGTACAATGTACAGAAAATTATGAGGAATTTGAAAATACATTGTTGCGGTAATTGTAAGTTATATAGAATTTAGAATAAAAGTTATAGTTGAATTTAAGAGTATTTAAAGTATCAATAAAGTAAACTGATACATCACAAAAGTGAAAAGAGATTTGTCAATATATGATGTATATTCTGTCAAAAGATTATATATAATGTTATGGTTACAGTATTAAAATTGAATAAAGTACATATAAAAAATGGTTCGGTAAAACCGAAAGAAAGAGATTTTAAAATGTGTGAAGAATCAATGAAATAGCTCGTTGTTGGTAGTGATTAGACCAATGGCGAGCTATTTTTGTGCTTAGTATGTAAAATAAGTTAATAGGTTTGCTTGACTAAGGTTGTTCTATATATTATAATTCTATTGTAGTTAAAGAATACACGAACAGGAGGAGAGGGTTATGTTTATAGGTTCTTGTATTATAACATTACGAGCAGAATGGGTACATACACTAAAAGAAAAGCGTATGATTATACAAAGTTTAACAAAGAGAGCTAGAAATAAATTTAATATAGCTATTGCTGAAGTAGATGAACAAGATACACATCAGCTTATAGTTATTGGCTTTGCTTGTGTAAGCAATGAATACAATCATGCAGATGAAATGGTAGAAAAGGTTATACAATTTATTGAGGGGAATACCGATGCCATTGTAGATAATGTTGAAAAAGACATAATTTAATAAAAAATACAAAAAATAGTGGAAATAGTAAAAAACTTATGATATAATGGTACCTAGTGCATTTATATATTTTTTAGGAGGACGTTTAAATGAGCACAATGGAAAAAATTGAAAAAAATAAGGTAAAGCTTACTTTCTCTGTAGACGCAGCAAGATTTGAAGAAGGTATGCAGTATTCTTACAATAAGAATAAGGGTAACATCGCTGTTCAGGGTTTCAGAAAGGGTAAAGCACCTAGAAAACTTATTGAAGCACAGTATGGTAAGGCAGTATTCTATGATGATGCAATTAACTTTGTTATGCCAGAAGCATACGAAACAGCAGTTAAGGAAAATAATCTTGATGTAGTATCAAGACCTGAAATTGATGTAACAGCTATTGATGAAAACGGTGTTTCTTTCACAGCTGAAGTATATACTAAGCCAGAAGTTAAGCTTGGCGAATACAAGGGCTTAAAGTATACTAAGATGGATGAAGAACCAACTGATGAAGAAATCGATGCAGAATTAAAGAAGGAACAGGAAAAGAATGCAAGAATCGTAACAGTTACTGATAGATCAGTTCAGAATGGTGATATTGCTACTATTGACTTCAAGGGCTTTATGGATGGCGAAGCTTTTGAAGGTGGCGAAGGTAAGGATTTCGACCTTGAAATCGGTTCTCACTCTTTCATTGATACATTTGAAGACCAGTTAGTTGGCAAGAATGTTGGCGATGATGTAGAAGTAAATGTAACATTCCCAGAAAACTATGGTCAGGCTTCTTTAGCAGGTAAGCCAGCTAAGTTTGAAGTTGAGATTAAGGACATTAAGGTTAAGGAACTTCCAGAACTTAATGACGAATTTGTTCAGGATACAACTGAATTCGAAAACTTAAATGAATATAAGAATGAAATTGCGGGTAAGCTTATTGTAGCTAAGAAGCAGCAGGCTAAGAATAAGATGGAAGAAGACCTTGTTACAGCTCTCGTAGAAGGTTGCGAAATGGATGTACCACAGGTTATGATTGACAATGATATTGATATGAAGATTGAAGATTTCTCAAGAAATATTCAGAGTCAGGGCTTATCTCTTGATGTTTACCTTCAGTACATGGGTCAGACAGTTGAATCAATGAGAGAAGCTTACAGACCAATGTCTGAAAAGCAGGTTAAGGCTAGACTTGCTCTTGAAGCTGTAGCTAATGCTGAAAACTTTACAGTAGAAGAAGCTGACCTTGAGGCAGAAGTTGAAAAGATTGCTAAGGCTTATGGTATGGAAAAGGATGTATTAAAGTCTGCTCTTAGACCAGAAGATACTGAAAATATCACTAAGGATATTAAGGTACAGAAGGCTGTTCAGTTTATCAAGGATAACGCTGTAGAAGCTTAATTTTAATATTGCTATATAATTGAGGAGGGGTTGTTTATGAGTCTTGTCCCAGTTGTTGTGGACAGCTCCGGTGCAGGAGAACGAGCATATGATATATATTCAAGATTGTTAAAAGATAGAATTATTTTCTTAGGCGAGGAGATAAATGATGTAACAGCTAATTTAGTAGTTGCACAGCTCCTGTTTCTTGCTGCGGAGAACCCTGAAAAGGATATTAACCTTTATATAAATAGTCCCGGTGGTTCAGTAACTGCCGGTATGGCTATTTATGATACTATGCAATATATTGCTCCTGATGTATCTACTATATGTATTGGCATGGCGGCAAGTATGGGCGCATTCCTTCTTGCAGGCGGTGCTAAGGGTAAGAGATATGCTTTGCCTAATGCTGAGATTATGATTCATCAGCCTTTAGGTGGAGCAAGAGGTCAGGCAACTGATATTCAAATTCAAGCTGAGCAAATTTTAAAGATTAAAGAGAAAATGAATCGTATGTTATCTGAAAATACAGGTAAAGATTTTGCTCAAGTTTGTCTTGATACTGAGAGAGATAACTATATGTCTGCTCAAGAGGCTAAGGAGTATGGCCTTGTAGATGAAGTTGTTAAGAAACCTCAATAAAGGAGAGATATAATGGCAACAAAAAATGAAGATAGAGTTATAAAGTGTTCATTTTGTGGTAAAACACAGGACCAAGTAAGAAATATTGTTGCTGGTCCAGATGTTTTTATATGTAATGAATGTGTTGAGAGATGCTGTGAAGTTCTTGAAAGAGGATATGCTGAAACCAACCAAAGTTTAATAAGCAATGGACTTCCTACACCAAGAGAAATGAAGGAAATGCTTGATGAATATGTTATCGGACAGGAACAAGCTAAGAAAGCTTTGTCTGTTGCAGTATATAATCATTATAAGAGAATTGCTTCTGATGTTATGGGCAAGGAAGTTGAGGTTCAAAAGAGTAATATACTTATGCTTGGACCAACTGGTGTTGGTAAAACACATGTTGCACAGACACTTGCTAGAATTATTGATGTGCCTTTTACTATTGCTGATGCAACAAGTCTTACAGAGGCAGGCTATGTTGGCGAAGATGTTGAAAATATACTTTTAAAACTTATTCAGGCTGCTGACTTTGATATAGAAAGAGCTCAAAGAGGTATTATCTATATTGATGAAATAGATAAGATTGCCAGAAAATCTGATAATCCATCTATTACAAGAGATGTAAGTGGTGAAGGTGTACAGCAGGCATTATTGAAGATTCTTGAAGGTACAGTTGCTAATGTTCCACCACAGGGTGGTAGAAAGCATCCACATCAGGAATTTATACAGATTGACACTACAAATATTCTCTTTATTTGTGGTGGTGCTTTTGCTGGAATTGAAAAGGTTATTGAAAAAAGACTTGCAAATAAAGTTATTGGTTTTGGTGCAGAGGTTAAGACAAAAGCTGAACTTAATAGTGGCGAGCTTTTAAAGCATGTTATTCCTCAGGATTTACACAAGTTTGGATTAATACCAGAGCTTATTGGTAGAATGCCAGTTGTTGTAACTTTGGATAACTTGGACGAAGATGCCCTTGTGCACATTCTTACTGAACCTAAAAATGCTATAATTAAGCAGTACCAGTATCTTTTATCTTTAGATGATGTAGTTCTTGAATTTACAGATGATGCACTTAGAGCCATTGCACAAAAAGCAATTAAGCAGGAAACAGGTGCTAGAGGTTTAAGAGCTATTGTTGAAAGCTTTATGACTGATGTTATGTATGATATTCCATCAAATGATAAGATTGAAAAATGTATTATTGATGCAGATGTGGTAAATGGCGAGGCTAAGCCACAACTTATATATAACGAAAATAGAGAATCTTTACAAGAAAATCAAAAAAGACATGTTGAAAATATAAATATTTGTTAGTTTTTTGCGATGCACAGGAATGTGCATCGTTTTTTGTATGAATTAATTGCATTATTTAATAAAATGTAGTACAATATTACTAAAATAAAAAGGAGGTTTTTATTATGAAAAAAAGGATAAATAAATTTATGGCTGTGATGATTGCGTTAGCTATGTCGTCTTCAACAGTAGCTGTAAACGCGACAACTATAAAGGTTGCAGAACCATCTACAGAAACAACAACTGGACAGACAAGAACAATAAATAATCAATATAATATATTTGATTTTTTAAAAAGTAATATGCCAGAAACTCCAGAATTAAGATTTGATGGTACAACTGTAGAACAATATAATCAATGGTCTAAAAAGACAAAAGCTAAATTAAAAGAAGTAATGGGTATTGATAAATTAGAAGCGTCTAAAATGGAACCCACATTACTTGAAACTAAAGTAATGGATGGATATACAAGATATAAATATGAAATAAAGACTACAAATGATTTAAGTATGCCTTATTATGTTTTAGTGCCAAAGCAGAATGCCAATGGTAAAGCTGCTATTGCCATTCATGGACATGGAAGTGACGGTAAAGAGGGTCTTGTAGGTAACGAAAAAGAAGATTTAAAATCAAGTGTAGAAAAATATCATTATACATATGCTATGGAACTTTTAAATAAAGGTTATACGGTCTATGTTCCAGATTTACTTGGAGCAGGGGAAAGAATGTTAGGTATATACAAGAATAATACAGCAGAATGTAATGATATTAATAATGCTCTTATTAGCCTTGGATATAGTTTACAGGGTATGATTTTGTTTGAAAATATGCGACTTACAGATTATATAGCAACCCTTGGTTACGATGAAATTGACTGTATAGGTTTTTCTGGTGGTGGCGAGGCTGCATTATGGTTATCTGTAATGGATGATAATGTTAGCAAAACAGTAGTAAGTGGATTTTTACATAGTTTCAAGGATACATTGATTTACAATAATAGATGTGGATGCAATTTTGTGCCTAATATGTGGAAGTATGTAGATATGGGCGATATTCTTGCATTAGATGCCAATAAGGAAATATATATTGAAACAGGAGATAAAGATGGACTTAATGGCGAAAGAGGTTTGGAAGGAGTTTATGAGCAAGTAAAGATTGCAAATAAATGCTTTAGTTTATTTAATAAAGAAGTTCAGTTAAATGTTTGTAATGGTTCTCATCAATGGTATGGTAGCTGGATGGATAAATTTTAATAGGTGTTTAAACGCTGTACATTTTTGTACGGCGTTTTTTTATAATTGCCATATTTTTTAAAACAAGTACATATATTTCCAAGAGGAGGTGTTGAGTTGGAAGATAACAGTTTCAATCCCGAACAGATTTCTCGAATGATGAATATGATAAAAATGGTACAAATGTTAAATAATGAAAACAAGTCTAATGAAGATGATATAAAAACAGTAAATGATAAAAATGATACAGTAGTTGAAGAATTAAATGAAAATATTAATCAAGTAAATGATGGTGTAAAGACAATAGAGAAAGCTATTCCATACATAGACCCTAAGTATCAAAAAAACTTAGAAATAATGGTAAAAATAATGGAATTGCAAAAAGTAATTAACTCTTTTTCGGCAATTACAATTCAATCTAAAAATCCAGAGGAAAAAAGCAGAAAAATGCTTATGGCTATTAAACCAGAATTGGATAATAAAAAGCAGAAAATGTTAGACCTGTTTGTAAAGGTAATGGAAATAAAAACAATAATGGAGGGAATATATGGAAAATAATAATATTGATGATATTCTAAAAGATAAGGCTTTTGACTGTATGGATGATAAAAGTAAACAGGAGTTAAAGGAATTATGTATAAAAATGCAGGGCAAATCTGTTGAGGAGGCTTTACCTTTTCTTATGTCCTATTCTGGGAGATTAAAGAATAGCAAGTGTACAAAATCTGAAAAACAGGCAATAATAAAAATTTTACTTTTACAACTAAGTGAAAATGAAAGAAAACAAATTATGAAATTTTTGAAGATTATGGAAATGTAAATTGCAATTATTATTGAAAAACTTTCAAAAATAAAGAAAAATCCACCTAAAATTAATTAAATAAACATTTAAAATGAATTTTTTTTGCAAAAAAATTCAAAAATGTGGTTAAACTTATTGACAAGTTAAAAAAATAAGTTTATTATATTAGTTAATGGAGGTGGGAGGATGTTTATATTTAACCCCAAATCAAATTTGATTGAAAGACGTGAATTGGAGTACCCGCTTCAGGATGTCGAAAAGCCAAATTTGTATGATAATTTATACAGTTATGATGAAGTTCCAAAGATTGCTTTTAACCATAGAATAGTACCTATTGATACTCCGGATAGAATCTGGATTACGGATACTACATTTAGAGATGGTCAGCAGTCAAGAGAACCTTTTACAGTAGACCAGATTGCTCATACATATGATTTACTTCATAAATTGGGTGGTCCTAACGGTATTATTAGACAGAGTGAATTCTTTGTTTATTCAAAAAAAGACCAAGATGCAGTTTATGAATGTCTTGAGAGAGATTATAGATTTCCAGAAGTTACAACTTGGATTAGAGCTAATAAAAAAGATTTTGAACTTGTAAAGAGTATTGGTGTAAAGGAAACAGGTATTCTTGTAAGCTGTTCAGATTACCATATCTTCTATAAGATGAATATGAAAAGAAGTGAGATTATTGAACATTATCTTGATATTATTCGTCAATGTATTGAAGTTGGTATTAGACCAAGATGCCATTTCGAAGATATTACAAGAGCCGATTTTTATGGCTTCGTAGTTCCTTTTGCTAGTGCATTAATGAAACTTTCTGATGAAACAGGTATGCCTATTAAGATTAGAGCTTGTGATACTATGGGATACGGTGTTACATTCCCTGGTACAGTTCTTCCTCGTTCTGTGGCTGGTATTATATACGGTTTGCACCACCATGCAGGCGTTCCACAGGAATTATTGGAGTGGCATGGACATAACGATTTCTATAGGTCAGTAATTAATGCTTCTACAGCTTGGTTATATGGTTGCTGTGGCGTAAATACTTCACTTTTTGGTATTGGCGAAAGAACTGGTAATACACCTTTGGAAGCTATGGTTATGGAATATGCACAGCTTAGAGGTACACTCGATGGTATGGATACTACTGTAATTACAGAACTTGCTGAATATTTCGAAAAGGAAATAGGTTATGAAATACCACCTATGACACCTTTTGTTGGTAAGAACTTTAATGTTACAAGAGCAGGTATTCATGCAGATGGTATTCTTAAAAATGAAGAAATATACAATATCTTCAACACAGATTTACTTTTAAACAGACCTGTACAGATTGCGGTTAGTAAGACTTCTGGTCTTGCCGGTATTGCTTATTGGGTTAATAATTACTTTAACTTTAAGGGTGATAAGGCGTTAGACAAGAAACACCCAATTGTAGTTAAGATTAAAGAATGGGTTGATAAGGAATACGAAAACGGTAGAGTTACTTGTATTTCTGATACAGAACTTGCAAAATTAGCAACTGCAGAGTATGATAAATATAAAAAAGGTATGGAGGAATAATCAAATGAGTATTGATAAAATTGAAGTAGCAAAAGAGAAATTTGGCAAACTTATTGAAGAACAGCTTGCTAGAGTAGAAAGAATGAAGGCAGACAAGGACTTTATTGACTATGCTAGTCTTCCTGTAATTAAGATTGGTATTTGTGGTGGCGATGGTATCGGTCCTGCAATTACTGCTCAGGCTCAGAGAATTCTTGAATTCTTACTTGCTGATGAAGTAGAAAAGGGTAAGGTTGAATTTAAGGTTATTGATGGTCTTACAATCGAAAATAGAATTAAGGCTAATAAAGCTATTCCTGATGATGTTCTTGCTGAATTAAAGGAATGCCCAGTAATTTTAAAGGGACCTACTACTACTCCAAGAGCTGGCGATAAAGTAAACATCGAATCTGCTAATGTAGCAATGAGAAAGGAATTAGACCTTTTTGCTAATGTTAGACCTGTTAGAATTCCAGAAGAAGGTATTGACTGGACATTCTACAGAGAAAATACTGAAGGTGGTTATGCACTTGGTTCAAAGGGCTTTAATATTGATGATGATTTAGCTATGGACTTTACAGTTGCTACAACTGACGGTACAGAAAGAATTATCAGAGCTGCTTTCGAATATGCTAAGAAGAATAATAAGGGTAAGGTTACTTGTGTAACAAAGGCCAATATTATTAAGACTACTGATGGTAAGTTCTTAAACACATTTAAGGAAATTGCTAAGGAATATCCAGATATTGAAACAGATGACTGGTATATTGATATTATGACAGCTAAGTTAATTGACCAGAATAGGCGTCGTGACTTTAAGGTTGTTGTTCTTCCTAACCTTTATGGTGATATTATTACTGATGAAGCTGCTGAATTCCAGGGTGGTGTTGGTACAGCAGGTAGTATTAATATGGGTAAGAAGTATGCTATGTTCGAAGCTATTCATGGTTCTGCACCAAGAATGGTAGAAGAACACAGAGACCAGTATGCAGACCCTTGTTCAATTATCAGAGCTGCTAGTATGCTTTTAGCTCACATCGGCTATGGCGATAAGGCTGAAAAGCTCGATAAGGCTCTTGATATTTGTACTCAGACTGAAAAGAAAATTAAGATTACTGGTAGACCAGATGGTTGTACAAGTGCTGAACTTGCAGATTACATTATGGATACTATTAAGACACTTTAATCTTTAGATAAAATATAGTATAATGGAGAGTGAGGATATTCCTCACTCTTTTTATATAGTGAATCAGGAAGATAGACCCGATGGCTTGTTTACAAGTCACATTTTGCAAAGCAAAATGTTCTGACAGTGAACCGAAAGATAAATCGGACACACGAAGTGTGGCTTTCAACGAAGTTGAAAGTTTTGATTAATGAATAGGAAAGACAAATTCGGTGGCTTACTTGTCAAGCCATGAATTAAAAGTAAACTTGTACTTTGATGGAGGTGTAATATGGAGAATTTTAGAGGATTTACAGAACAGACAAATGATTTTCTGGTCGGAATAAAATTTAATAATAATAAAGAGTGGTTTAATTCTAATAAACTTATGTATACAGAAAATGTCCATAAGCCTATAGTTGCTTTGGCCAATGAAGTATATGAAAAAATGCACGAATACAGGAAAAATTTTAATGAAAAGCCTAAAATTTCACGAATTAATAGGGATATAAGATTTAGCAATAATAAGTCGCCATATAAAATCAGTAAATGGTTTTTTCTAAGAGGAGATGGCTCTCCACATATTAGATATGAAAAGCCAACATATTTTTTTGAAATGTCTGGAGATTGGTGGAGGTATGGCTTGTTTTATGCTCCCACACCTACAGGTATGGAAAAATATAGAAATAAAATATCAGCAGATTTGCCGGCTTTTGAAAGGTTAGTTAATAAATACGATAGAAATAAAAAATTTGAATTATATGGAGAAATGTATAAAAGAATTTTCAATAAAGATTTGTCAGATAAAATAAATAATTGGGCAAATAGAAAAGAAATAGAGCTTATACATTATGAAGATTATGGCAATTTAGATTTTTACAATAGCGAATTAGTGAATATAATATATAATAGCTTTAAGGAACTTTATCCGCTTTACGAATATTTGAATACTATTGGGTGATGAAATGAATGAAAATATAGAAAACAATTTAGAAGTTAATAATGTTGATGAAAAATATATGAAAATAGCTCTACAAGAGGCTAAGAAAGCCTATGATAACAATGAAGTGCCAATAGGCTGTGTTATTGTATATAATGATGAGATAATAGGTAGAGGGGCAAATATGCGTGTTACCGATAAAAATGTATTATCTCATGCAGAAATTATAGCAATAAATGAAGCTTGTGGATTTATGGGAGATTGGCGATTAGAAGATTGTACTTTATATGTTACAGTTGAGCCTTGTCCTATGTGTGCGGGAGCAATAGTGCAAGCTAGAATAAAAAAAGTTGTTTTTGGTGCTGAAAATCCAAAGGCTGGTTGTGCTGGGTCTATTGTTAATTTACTTCAAAACGATAATTTTAATCATCAAGTTGAAATTGAAAAGGGTGTATGTGCTGATGAGTGTGCAACCCTTATGAAAGACTTTTTCAAAAGGTTTAGAAAGTAAGGAGAATAGAAATGAAAAAGGCAGTTATATTTGATTTTGATGGAACAATAGCCAACAGTAGATATGTGTGGCAAAAAGTAGACGTAGATTTTTTTGCAAAAAGAGGAATGGAAATACCACATGATTATGTAGAAGCTATAAGTGTAATGAGCTTTTATAATGGTGCTGTATACACCAAAGAAAAGTATAACATAAAAGAATCAGTTGAAGAAATTATGAACGAGTGGAATTCTCAAGCTTTGCACGAATATAAGGAAAATGTAGTTTTAAAACCTTTTGTTAAAGAGTATTTGAGAGAATTAAAGGATAAAGGGTATAAGATTGGTTTAGCAACAGCAGCATTACATGATTATTATGTCCCTGTTTTAGAAAGAGAAGGTGTGCTGGATTGCTTTGATGTTTTTACAGATACAAGAGATGATGCAAGGGATAAGAGTTTCCCTGATATATATTTGTTGTGTGCTGAAAAACTTGGCTCTGACAATAATAACAGTCTTGTCTTTGAAGATGTGTTAAAAGGTGTAAAGTCTAGTGTATCTGCGGGTTTTAATACTACAGCTGTGTACGATAACCAACCAGAAAATCAATGGGAAATTATTAAAAATACAGCAAATAATCATATTATGGATTTTAGTGAACTATTACATAAAAAATAAAAGTACATTTGCATATGTTGAAAAATAGAAAAAACAATGGTATTTTATAATCTATAAAATAGTTGACATTTGATTAAAAATATAATATAATAAACAATGTCCTGTGCTAGTCGGGGAGGTAGCGGTGCCTTGTATCTGCAATCCGCTGTAGCAGAGATGATGTTTCTTTTGAGGCTTCAGCCTTTGAGGTCTGACCTTGCCAACTGGTGTTGAGGGTGGAGTCTTACGCAATAGGGTCTTGTGAACCGTGTCAGATTCGAGAGAAAGCAGCACTAAGCAAGTAATTCTATGTGCCGTAAGGTAGCTTGACCTGAGTCAGTTGTCATTGTAACGCTTGGAGTCTGTTGTCGATGGGAAATGCACAGGATTTTAAAAAGTATGTATGTTCGGCTTATTGCCGGACTTTTTTTATTATTAATTTGTACTTTGACCAGTTTAAGGTATCGGATTTACCTTTCCGGTTCACTATAAAAAACTGCCCAAAGATATTTGAGCAGCTTTAGTATAAATTAACCTATGATTAAACCAATAAGTTGTTCTATATTTTCTGGATGACAAACTACAAATGTTATACAAGCGATAATAATACAGCAAATAAAAGCTAAAATTGCCAATGCAATTTTCTTTGAAACAGGAACATTCCTGAAAAAGAAACCGTCTTCATATTCAATAGCAGAAACGGGTTTTTGAATAATATTGTTATCGTCAGGTAATGGATTTACAGTAAATGTGTGCTGTAATGTCTGCACAGGCTTTCCACAGTATGTACAGAAAACGGAATTGTCATCTATTGACTTTCCACAATGTTTGCAATACATATAAATGCCTCCTAATAATGTTTTGTGGATTTGCTCCACTTTTAGGTAAACCTTATCACTTTTATGTGTTAATGTAAATAGAAAAATAGAAAACTTAATAATATATTAAAAATACTTGTTTAGAGGTGATTATTTTGAAGAATAGAAAATATAATATGACTGACTTGAATAATGTAATGGAGAGTTTGCTTGCTGAAAATGGTTGCCCATGGGACAAAGTACAAACTCACGAAACGCTTAAAAATTATCTTATAGAGGAAAGTTATGAAGTTGTAGAGGCTATTGATAATAAAGATAGTGAAAATCTTTGTGAAGAGCTTGGAGATGTACTATTTCAAATTATATTTCATTCCAAATTGGCAGAAAGGGAAAATAAGTTTGATTTTTCAGATGTTGTAAATAATGTTACAGCAAAAATGATATATAGACATCCTCATGTTTTTGCTGATGAAAGTGCAGATACTCCTCAAGATGTTTCAAAAAGTTGGGAAGTATTAAAGAAAAAAGAAAAAGGATATAATACTAAAAAAGATGTATTAGAAAGTATTCCAAATGCACTTCCAGCATTAATTAAAGGCGATAAAACTGTATCAAAAGCCACAAAATTAGGTCTTGAAAATATTAATTTGACTGATTCTATTAATAATTTGGAAATAGAATTACAGAAGATAAAAGAAAATAACATCTCGGAGAAAACGGAAAAAGAGGAAATAATTGGAAATTGCTTTCTTGAATTAATAAGAATTTCAAAGTTTTTCAAGCAAAATAGCGAAATTGCCTTGACAAATGCCATCAAAACATATATAAATAATCTTGAAGGTGTTGACGAGCAATTTTAATTCCCTTGAAATTCTTTTTAAATAACGGGTTTAAATTTGATGTACTTGCGTCAGCAATATTAAAGAATAAGGGGAAAGGTTGCCCCATTTTTAAATTAAGGAGGATGTTTGAATGAACAAGACAGAATTAGTTGCTAAGATTGCAGAAAAGGCAGAAATAAAGAAAGTTGATGCTGAAAAGGCTTTAAAGGCTTTCGAAGAAGCTGTTACTGCTGAATTAGTTGCAGGTGGCGAAGTTAGATTAGTTGGTTTCGGTACTTTTGATGTTAAGGAAAGAGCTGCTCACGAAGGTGTTAATCCTCAGAGTGGTGAAAAGATTCAGATTGCTGCTTCAAAGGCTCCTAGATTCAAGGCTGGTAAGGCTTTAAAGGATGCTGTAAATAAGTAATTTTTTAACTATGATGTGTTCGTGCATCATTGATTGTTAGTGTCTTGCTGTGGCTTGACACGAATATCTTTGGTAATCTTACCTGATAATACAGGGTGTTGACATTGTTGACACCCTGTATTTGTTTATTGAACGGAGGTAGAAAATGAGATTAGATAAGTATTTAAAAGTAAGTAGAATAATTAAAAGAAGAACAGTTGCAAATGAAGCATGCGATGCAGGCAGAGTTACTGTAAATGGCAAAGTTGCAAAGGCGGGGCTTGAAGTGAAGGTTGGTGATGTTATTGAAATTACATTTGGTAATAACACAGTTAAAGTTCAGGTAGAATCAACAGCTGAAGTAGTAAGAAAAGAAAACGCCCAAGCTATGTATAAAAATCTTTAAAATTTCATATATATTCTTATCATTGAAAATTTGATAGGAGTTATATATATGACAGACGAAATGACTTCACATGGTTTGACATTGACTCGTAGAGAAAAAATAAATGCCACAGGAATAACAGATGTAATAAGTTTTGATGAAGAAAATATAGTGGCTCAAACTACAATGGGAGTTTTAATTATAAGAGGGGATAAACTGCATATTAATTCTCTAAATCTTGAAAAGGGTACTTTAAATATTGATGGTAATGTTACTTCCCTTATGTATGACGATGATGAAGGTATGCAGAAAAATTCTTTCTTTGCTAAACTCTTTAAGTAGGTGCTTATATGATACTTTCAATGAATTTTCAAATTCAGCTGGCTTGTGTAGGCTTTTTCTTAGGTGTTGTCGGAGCTTTTGTGTATGACATTATAAGAATAATAAGGCTGTATATTGTTCATTCAAAATTTGTAGAATATTTAGAGGATTATTTATTTTGGGTTATATATGGACTTGTAGTATTCCTATGTTGTTTAAAAGTGAATTATGGGGAGATTAGACCATTTTTTTTAATAAGTCTTTTTTTAGCGATGATAATATATTATTTTTTTGTTGCTAATATAATACATAGCTTAATGATACCTTTAATAGATTTAATTTTAAAGATATTAAAAATGGTATTAAATATTTTAGCTTTACCAATTACATTTTCAACTGGAATTTTGAAAAGAATGTTGAAATTTGTTTATGTTTTTTGTGAAAATAACTTGAAAATTTCTAAAAAATGTGAGAAAATAAAGAGGAAATTGATTAGTCCGTATTTTAGGAGTGTCTTAAATGAAAAAAAGAAAAGCGGAAAAGGCGAAAAAAACTTCAGTAAAGAAAAAAGCTTCCGTAAAAAAACAAACAACAAAGAAAGCAAGTGCAAAAAAAGTAGAAAAGAAAAGAACAAAAACTAATATGGCGTATAGTGTTTGTATGGCGTTTATTACAGTTGTTTTTGTAATAAGTCTTTTTGCTCAGTATCAAGTTAAACTTGACCTTAATGCACAGGAAAAAGATGTTAAGGTTCAGCTTTCACAACAAGAAAAGATAAAAAAGCGTCTTACAAATGAGGCAGATAATCAAGATAGCCCAGAAGTTATTGAGAAGATTGCAAGGGAAAAACTTAATATGGTAAAGCCAAATGAAATTGTTTTTGTTGATGATAATCAAGATGAAAACACAACAAGTAGTCCATTAACAACTACAAGTGCTTCTACATCAGATGGCGAATAGAAAAATCTGCTTTAAAAAGGCAGATTTTTTAGTGCAAAAATCTAAAAATTTGTTTTGGTTAATATTGTTTTAAGAAAATATGGTAAATTTAATTTAATAATTTACTTCCGTATTGAGGTAAAATATGTTATAATCAATACAAATACTTAAACGAGGTGATATAAATGGGATTTGGTATGAGATGTCATGATTTAGTTGCAAAAGGTAAAATTGATGACCTTATGACTAAACTTCAGGAAAATAAAATTGAATGTGTTCAGCTTGCATTGAAAAAGTCTATTGCTGATGTAGATTTTTCAGTTGGCAATTATAGTGGTGGTTTGGCTCATTTTGTAGATAAAAAGCTTAAAGACGCCGGTGTTCATGTTTCAGTTTTAGGTTGTTATATTAACCCTACAAACCCTAACGAAGAAAAAAGACAGGCAGAAATGACTAGATTTATTGAGCATTTAAGATATGCTAAGTCTATTGGTGCTGATATGGTTGGCACTGAAACTGGTCGTCTTGATGAAGATTTTAATATTGTGCCAGGTACATATACAGAAACTTGCTATCAGAGATTACTTAAAACTATGCGTCCTCTTGTAGCTGCCGCTGAAAAACTTGGTGTTATCATTGGTGTTGAGGGTGTTGCTACTCATACACTTTATTCACCTGAAATGATGCAGAGATTTTTAGATGATATTGATTCTCCAAATGTTGAAGTAATTTTAGATGCTGTAAATCTTCTTGATAGAAATAACTACAAGGAACAGGAAGCAGTTTTTGATAAGGCATTTAAGCTTTATGGAGATAGAATTACTGTTGCACATATTAAGGATTTCAAAATTGATGAAAATGGTGATGTAGCATTTGAACAGGTTGGGGAAGGTTTATTAAACTATAAGCATTTATTCAAGCTCTTTAAACAGTATAAGCCATATATTACAATGCTTATTGAAAACTCTAACGAAGCTCGTTATGCAAGTGATTGTGAATACTTACAGAAGATTTATGATGAAGCCTAAAAGAGGTAAGGTCTATGAAACAGTTGTCTGAATTAAAAAGTTATGACAAAATTGCAGTAATGGGTGGCACATTTGACCCTATACATCATGGCCATCTTGTAGCTGCTGAAGCTGTGCGTCAGGAATTTGGTGTAGATAGAGTCCTTTTTATACCTACAGGTCAACCACCACATAAAGAAACAAATCCTATGTATAATGAACATAGATACCTTATGTGCGTGCTTGCGACAGTTAATAATCAAGATTTTGAAGTTTCAAGAATGGAAATTGATAGAGAGGGAACAACTTATACTATTGATACAATAAAGGAACTTCATAATGTTTGTAAAAAAGATTGTAAGATTTATTTTATAACTGGTGCTGATGCTGTTGAAGAAATATTGACTTGGAAAAATCCAAAGGAGCTTTTGGAACTTTGTGAATTTGTTGCTTGTACAAGACCAGGTTATGATAAAACTGGTTTACAAAAGAAAATAAATGAATTAAATGATAATTTTAAGGCAAGAATACATTTTCTTGAAATACCTGCTTTGTCCATATCTTCAACTGATATAAGAAACAGACTTATTGCTGGTAAGACTATAAAATATCTTGTTCCACAGGCTGTTGAACAGTATATTTATAAATTTGGTTTGTATACAGATGATAGCTCAAATACTCCTCAGGTAATGGAGATAAACAAGAAAATTCATAGCTTGCTTACACCAAAGCGTTTCAGACATACTCAAGGTGTAGCAGAAGAAGCACAGAAATTGGCTAAGTTATACGGAGAAGACGAATATAAGGCTTATATTGCGGGACTTCTTCATGATTGTGCAAAATGTTTTACACCTCATGAACAATTACAGCTTTGTGAGAAATATTCTGTAGAAATGGATCCTGTTCTCTATGAACAGCCAGCTCTTACCCATAGTTTTTTAGGAGCTAAGATGGCTGAAAGAGATTTTGGAATTACAGATGATGATATTTTAAATGCTATAAAGTATCATACTACAGGTAGAGCAGGAATGTCTTTGCTTGAAAAAATAGTATACATTGCTGATTGTATAGAGCCTAATAGAGAATACTATAGTGGACTTAAAGAAATAAGAGAATTATCCTATATTGATATAGATAAGGCTATGAAATTTGCATTAAAAAATACTTTGGAATATAATACAGCCAAAGGTCGAGTTATACATCCTCTAAGTTACGAGGCATTGTATGATTTCGAAGAGGAGGAATAAAATGACAGAAGAAAACAACAACATATTTGAAGCTGTTAAGGTTGCTTATAAGGCGTTAGAAGATAAATTTGCTATTGATATTAAGGTTCTTGATATTAAGAAAATATCAAGCGTTGCAGATTATTTTATTATTGCTAGTGCTTCAAATCCTAATCAATTAAGAGCTATGACTGATGAAGTTGATGAACAGCTTTATAAAGTAGGTTTTAGACTTAATCACTCTGAAGGTGTACAGAGTAAATCTTGGATATTACTTGATTTCGGAAATATTGTTGTTCATTTGTTTAATAAAGAAGATAGAGATTTTTATAATCTCGAAAGACTTTGGGGCGATGCAAAAATCGTTTCAGAAGATGATTTAAAGTAATATTAAATTCTTAGACTGCTGGTTTCAGCAGTCTTTTTTTGACCTAAATTATAAAATGATTAGAGAACAATTAAAGTACGGAAAAACCTATTGACCTTTTGATTTTTTAGGGTTATTATACGCTTACAAAATCAAAGGAGGTAGAAAATATGAAGAAAAAAATAATTTTGGCTGTTACAGTTATAGCTTGTATGGTATGTTCTATTGGTGCAACAAGTTGTACTTATGCTGAAGATACAAATTTAGAATATTCTTATTCAATAGATAATAGTAAAACAATTTCTCTTAAAGGAAGTACAGCACAGTCTAATAGTGCTAATGTTGATGTAAAAAATTCAACAATTACAATTAAGTCTGCAGGTACTTATAGGATTACAGGTACACTTAATAACGGACAAATAATTGTAAATGCAGGTAAGGATGATACAGTAACTCTTATATTAGATAATGCAAATATAAATTGTTCAACATCAGCTCCAATTTATTCAAAACAATCAGGAACTACAGTTGTATATTTGGCAGATAAGTCAACAAATACATTAACAGATACAGCAACAAATGTTGAAAAGGAAAATTCAGCTATTTACGCTCAAGATAATCTTGTAATTGCTGGTACAGGTTCACTTAAAATTACAGCAAATGAAAATGATGGTATTAAATCAAAGGATGATTTAGTGATAGAAAATGGTACTATAAATATTACTTCAGACAACGATGGTATACAGGGTAAAGATTCTTTAACAGTAAAAGATGGTAAAATAACTATTACAAGTGGAGCAGATGGTATCAAATCAAATAATGATAAAAGTGAAGAAAAAGGTTATATATTGATTGATGGAGGTGCATTTAATATTACATCAGGAGAAGATGCTATTCAAGCTGAAACAAATTTAACAATAAATGAAGGAGATTTTACTGTTATTTCTGGTGGAGGTAATGAAAAATCTACAAAGACACATAATGAAGGTTTTGGAGGTGGCCCAAGACCTGATGGTGATAAGGGAGAGGGTATGACGCCTCCTGATGATAACGGAGAAATACCTGAACCACCGAAAATGGAAAATGGTCAGTTGCCAAAAATGCCTGAGAATAATAATACCGAGAAAAAGAATGATAATGAGAAAAAAGAAGAAAACAGCGAAACAACATCTGAAGAAGAAAGTGTAAGTACAAAAGGACTTAAAGCAGGTGGAAATTTAACAATTACTTCTGGCACTTTTAATTTAGATTGTGCAGACGATACATTACATGCTGGTGGAGTTATAAAAATAAGTGACGGTAAAATTACTGCTTTATCCGGAGATGACGGAATACACTCAGACACAGAGCTTACAATTACAGGCGGAACTATAGATATACAAAAGAGTTATGAAGGGCTTGAAGGTGTTAATATAAATATTGAGGGTGGAGATATTAGTGTAGTAGCATCAGATGACGGCATAAATGTAAATGATAGTAACGGTTTACTTAATATTACAGGTGGTACAACATATGTAAATGCTAGAGGAGATGGCCTTGATTCTAATGGTAGTATTACTATGACAGGTGGTACTGTTTTAGTAGATGGACCTACAAGTAATGGAGATGGTGCTTTAGATTATGACCATACAGCAACAATTACAGGTGGTACACTTGTTGCTGCAGGTAGTTCTGGTATGGTTCAGGCGATAACAGCAAATGATAATAAGTCAACTCTTAATTTATATTTTACTGAAATTCAAAAAGCAAATACATTGATTAGTATAACAGATGAGAGTGGTAAATTAATTTGTGCGTATAAACCTACAAAAGATTTTCAAAATATAGTTATTTCAAATAGCAATATCTTAAAAAATAAAAAATTTACTGTTTCTGTAGGTGGAACAATAGCAGGAGAATGTGCAAACGGTTATTATAGTTCTGGCACAATAACAGGTGCTGAAAAACTTTGTACTTTTACTCCTACATCAAATATTACAAGTATTACTGATACTGGAGAGGTAAGGGCTGAAAGAGGTACTGATGGTGGATTTGGTGGACCCAGAGGAGAAAATAGAGAAAATAATAGTGGAATGAAAAACAAAGAGGCTAAAGAAAATTCTACCGAAACAACTACAAATCAGACAAAATAATGAGTCTTATTGAAAAATAACTTAAATTTGAAATTTTTTCTAAAAAGGGCTTGCAATATATATTGGTGTATGGTATTATAATAGTGTCTGTATCCGGTATTCAGAATTTGGCTTATCCGAACCTTTTCTTAATATCAGGAGTTAATTATATTTTATATGGAGGATTTTAAAATGGACAAGAAAGAAATTATTGCAAAGTTTGGTAGAAACCCTGAAGATACTGGTTCTCCAGAAGTACAGGTTGCTCTTTTAACAGCAAGAATTAACCACTTAACTGAACACTTAAAGGAACACAAGAAGGATCACCATTCAAGAAGAGGTCTTCTTATGATGGTAGGTCAGAGAAAGGGTCTTTTAAACTACATCAAGGCTAAGGACATCGTTAAGTATCGTGAACTTATTGCAGCTTTAGGTTTAAGAAAGTAATTTCTATTTTCCTAGCTTCGCATAGCTTTAAGTTTTATTGACGAAGTTTTGGGGCGTAGGAAAACTACGCCCCCTTTTTTATGAAAAAATGAAAATTATTATATTGTGGTTTCGGCAGGAAAAGCGATATTTTTAGTTTAAAAATTTATTTAAGACATTGAATGAATTTTTAAGCTAAAAATTGCATCCTGCCTTAACATATAAATATATTTTTAAGGAGGATATTTTATGAGCAAAGTTTATAAAATGGATTTAGCCGGCAGAGAATTATCTGTAGAAATAGGCAAGGTTGCTGAACTTGCCAACGGCGAATGTATTGTAAGATACGGCGATACAGTTGTACTTGTTACAGCTACAGCATCAGAAAAACCAAGAGCAGGTATTGACTTCTTCCCTCTTTCAATTGATTATGAAGAAAAGATGTATTCTGTAGGTAAAATTCCTGGTGGTTTCAATAAGAGAGAAGGTAGACCTTCAGAAAAGGCTATTTTAACAGCTAGAGTTATTGATAGACCTATTAGACCACTTTTCCCTAAAGATTATAGAAATGATGTTTCTATCAATGCTATGGTACTTTGTGTAGAACAGGATAATCAGCCAGAAATTTGTGCTATGTTAGGTTCATCTATTGCACTTTCAATTTCTGATATTCCTTTCTATGGCCCAACAGCATCAGTTTCTGTTGGTATGATTGATGGCGAATATATTATTAACCCTACAGTAGAACAGAGAGAAAAGAGCCAAATGGCATTAACTGTTTCTTCTACTAAGGACAAGGTTATGATGATTGAAGCAGGTGCTAATGAAGTAACTGATGAAGAAATGTACAACGCTATTATGTTTGGTCATCAGCAGAATGTAGAAATCTGTAAGTTTATTGATAAGATTGTTGAAGAAAATGGTAAGCCAAAGCATTCTTATGAAGAACATGTTGTAGACCACGACTTGTACGAAGCTATTAAGGCACATATTACAGATGCAAGAATGGAAGAAACTGTATTTACTGACTTAAAGCAGGTTAGAGATGAAAGAATTTCAGAAATTACTGCTGAAATTTTTGATTTACTCTTCGAAAAGTTTGGTAATGACGATGAAGAACAGTTCCAGGCTGATATAGACGAAGCTATTTATAAATATGAAAAAGAAACTGTTAGACGAATGATTCTTAGAAATCATAAGCGTCCAGATGGTAGACAGTTAAATGAAATCAGACCACTTTCTGCAGAAGTTGATATCCTTCCAAGAACTCATGGTTCAGCTCTTTTCAAGAGAGGTCAGACTCAGGTATTAACTGTAACTACTATTGGTTCAATTGCTGAAGCTCAGAAGATTGATGGTCTTGATGCAAATGAAACAACTAAGAGATATATGCACCACTATAACTTCCCAGGTTTCTCTGTAGGTGAAGCTAAGCCAAGCAGAAGCCCTGGTAGACGAGAAATTGGTCATGGTGCACTTGCTGAAAGAGCTTTAAGACCGGTTATTCCTTCAGAAGAAGAATTCCCATATTCACTTCGTCTTGTGTCTGAAGTATTAAGTTCTAATGGTTCTACATCTCAGGCTAGTGTTTGTGGTTCTACACTTTCACTTATGGCTGCAGGTGTTCCTATTAAGAGACCTGTTGCAGGTATCTCTTGTGGTCTTGTTACTGGCGATACTGATGATGATTTCATTCTTCTTACAGATATTCAGGGTCTTGAAGATTTCTTCGGAGATATGGACTTTAAGGTAGCTGGTACTGAAAAGGGTATTACAGCTATTCAGATGGATATGAAGATTCAAGGTCTTACACCAGAAATTATTAAGGGTGCTATTGAGAATACTCATAAGGCTAGAACATATATTCTTAACGAAGTAATGCTTAAAGCTATTGCTGAACCTAGAAAACAGCTTTCAGAATATGCTCCAAAAATTGAATTTGTTCAGATTAACCCAGACAAGATGGCAGAAGTTATTGGCTCTAAGGGTAAGGTTATTAACAGAATTCTTGAAGAATCTGGTGTAGACAAGATTGATACAGAAGATGGCGGTAAGATTTATGTATCTTCTCCAAATGCAGATGCAATAGCTAAGGCTGTAAGCATGATTAAGTGTATTGCTGAAGACCCAGAAGTTGGACAGATTTACACAGGTACTGTTACAAGAATTATGCAGTTCGGTGCTTTTGTTGAAATTGCTCCAGAAAAAGAAGGTCTTGTTCATATCTCTAAACTTGCAAAGGAAAGAGTTGCAAAGGTTGAAGATGTTGTTAAGGAAGGCGATGTTGTTAAGGTTAAGGTTATCGAAATTGATGACAAGGGTAGAATTAACCTTTCAATTAAAGATTGTCTTGAATAATAAATAAAAATTTTAATGAAAAAGTCGGCTTAGCCGGCTTTTTTATTATGTAAGAAATGGTCGGATATACTGAATATGTATAATTTTAACAATAAAAATCATAAAAATAGTTTTTAAATATTCTACAAAAGCGGTATATCTGTATAAAAATTATATTTTGATTTGAAAAATTTGAAAAAATGTACTGTTAAATTAATATTTTTATTAAAAAAGTTGTTTAAATTGCTTAAAAATATTAAAAAATACATTGCAATTAAGTTAATATTATGGTATAATTTTCTTACAAAAATTGATAAGTAGGGTTTAAGTTGACTTAAACATTTGTTTTCGTTGGTAAAAATGACAATAAACAATATGTGTTGTATGTTTGTTTTGTCAGGTGTGATACGGCTTATATATAATGTGTGTTGTATATTTGTGATGAAAATAATTGTTATGTAATTAAATCATACAAATTTATAAATTTTATTATTTAAGGAGGATTTCCATGAAAAAGAACTTATTTAAGCGTGCTATGGCTATGGGCTTGTCTGTTCTTATGGTTTCCGGTTTATCAGGTTGTAATGGCTCAGAAGGTAAGGACTTTACACTTGAAGGTGGCGACCCTAATGACTTACCTCAGCAGATTTCAATGATGGCTGATACAGTTGTTTTACCAGAAAATGGTTTGTCTAATTTCTGTGACGAATTTAAAAAGCAAACCGGAATTGGCTTGTCTGTTGAAAAACCAGACCATGCAAAGTATTATGAAAAGGTTACACTTGCATTCGCTAGTGAAGAACCGGCTGACCTTATTGAAATGGGCTCTACATATTATCCAGAACTTGCAAACTCAGGTGCGTTGTGGGATATGACAGATGCGTGGAACAACTCAACTTCTAATTGTAAGAAGATTATTGATGAACAGTATGTTGATGCATTAAAGATTAATGGTCAGCTTTATGGTTTCCCAATGTCAGCTGGTAACGGTACAGTTACATATGTAAGAGAAGATTGGTTAAAAGAAGCTGGTCTTGATGCTCCAAAGAATTATGATGAATTTATTAATATGTTAAGAGCATTTAAGAAGAGAGGTAATGGTACTATTCCAATTACTGCAGCTGGTCTTCTTAACACAGAAACACCATATGACCTTTATCTTAGAGAATTTTATCAAGATGCAAATCCAGATTTCTATAAAGATGAAACAACTGGTAAGTATGTTGATGGTTTCTCTCAGCCTGAAATGAGAGAGGCTGTACAGAGATTAAGAGATGTGTATCAAGAAGGTCTTTTAGATGCAGAAGTTGTCACAAATAAAACTTCTACTTGTAGAGATAAGCTTGGCTCAGGTCTTGTTGGGGCATTTAATTATTGGGCTGGTAAGTGGGGTATGAAACTTGATAAATCACTTAGTGGTCAGGGTAATATGAAGGCTATTCCAGCTATTGAAGAAACTGGTGGCTACACAGAGCGTGTTCCTACAGCACTTGCTATGTCAATATATGCTCCTAATAAGGCTGCTATTTTTGAACATGTTATTATGTATTCTCATGACGGTGGCGAAGGTCAGATGTTGTTTACACATGGTGTAAAGGATGTTCATTATACTGTTGATGAAAATGGCAACTATAAGGTTAAGAAACAGATGTCTGACCCTAAATCAGATTTTGAAAAGGCTTTGTATGATGCTGAACTTTCAATTACAAAGTGGGATGACCCATTCAAGTTTGATTCAAGAATTACAGACTCTATTAATACATACAGAGAAAAACGCCAGTTTGCTACAGTTCCTAAGGTAACAGATACAATTTCTGAAAACTTAGCTGACCTTAATGTAGTTAAAAATGTGGTTGTTGCTAATGCAGTAACAGGCAAGACTTCTATTGATGAGGCTTTCAAGTATTACGAAGAAAAGGGTGGCTACTATGTAAATGCCATACTTGAAGACTTAAATAGTGAGGAAAATTTAGCTGAAGAGGCTAAGGCTCAAGAAGCTGCAGATGCAGTAGAAAATAAATCTACTCAGGGTAATTAACACTAATTTAACGAAAGGATGGTTTTAGATGGCAAAAGTTAATCAAAAAGATACTATTGATTATGATAGTATTGTTGTAAGAGAGCCTAGTGTTTTTGAAAGAATGTGGCAATATAGATATTTCTATCTTATGTTCATTCCTGTTGCATTAGTCTTGTTCATATTCTTCTATTGGCCAATGCTTGGTGTTAGATATGCTTTCTCTACATACAAATTAAAGCAGATTACACTTCGCTTAGGACCTGATTATTCTACAGGTTTAGGAAATTTTAAAAGACTTTTTGGAGCTGACCCATTTATTGGAGCTCTCAGAAATACACTTGTATTAAGTATTGTAAACTTGATTTTAGCTACAGTTCTTACTGTTGTTATTGCACTTTTACTTAATGAACTTCAACACCAATGTAGTAAGAAGATTGTACAAACTGTACTTTATCTTCCTCATTTCCTTTCTTGGGTAGTTGCTGCTTCTATCTTTATGTTGATTTTATCAGCAGGTACTGATGCAACTGGTCAGGATACAGCAAATATGGGTTTCATTAATGCACTTTTATGTAAAGTTGGTATATTAGATAAACCTATTGACTTCCTTACTGAAAGTAAGTGTTGGAGAGCTGTATGGTACATTATGAACCGTTGGAAAGAAACAGGTTGGGGTACGATTATTTATTTAGCTGCCTTATCTGGTATTTCTCCAGACCTTTACGAGGCTGCTGAAATTGATGGTGCAAATAGATTACAGCAGATTTGGAATATTACAATTCCTGCTATTATGAATACAATTCTTGTTGTATTTATACTTAACCTTGCAAAGGTAATGAATGTATTCGAGTCAGTTTTTGTACTTTATAACTCTCTTGTTTACGATGTATCTGATGTTATTCAGACTTATACATATCGTGTTGGTATTGTTGGTAATGACTATGGTTATTCAACAGCAATCGGTTTGTTTAAATCTGTAATTTCTCTTATCCTTGTTACTGCGTCTGATATTATCAGTAAAAAGGTTAGAGGTTACGGTATCGTATAGGAAGGAGCGCGAAACTTAAATGACAAAGAAATTTAACTTGTTCAAAAAAGAATATGCGGCTCGTTCTTGGTTCGTAGTATTCAATTCATTATTTTTTATTTTATTAATGGTTTGTATGATTGTTCCAATTTGGAAAATCTTTTCAGATTCTTTGGTAAATGAAACAGTTTACGGTTTAAAATTGTGGCCATCAGAATTTAATCTCATTGGTTATAAGAGAATTGTCACAGACCCTAACTTGAGTCGACCATTCCTTATTTCAATTTATACAACTGTTGTAACAACTTTCTTAGGCTTATTAATTTCTACTTTGGGTGCATATGTACTTATTCAAAAGAATATGCCAGGTGTTAAGCTTTTCAGTTATTTATTGCTTTTCACTATGATATTTAATGGTGGTCTTATTCCAACATTCTTGGTAATGAAGAAAATTGGTCTTTTAGACTCTCTTTGGTCAGTAATGTTACCTATGAGTATGAATGTATACAATCTTGTACTTATGAGAAGTTTCTTTGAACAGTTGCCTGTTTCATTGTTTGAAGCTGCTGAAATAGATGGATGTACGCCGATGGGTATATTTGTGAAGATTGTTCTTCCTCTTTCAAAGGCTGCCCTTGCATCAATCGGTTTGTTCTTTGCAGTTGCTGCATGGAGTGAATACTTCCATTATGTAATTTATATTAAGTCTACTGAAAAGTATAACTTCCAGTATAAACTTAGAGATTTGTTTTCAGATAAGGTAGAAACTGGTGCAGAAGGCGAAAGTATTAATGTAAATACTTTAAAGAGTGCTGCCGTTATAGTTTCTATTGTACCATTTATGTTTATTTATCCATTCTGCCAGAAATACTTTATGACTGGTGTTACAATGGGTGCGGTAAAAGAATAAAATGTTTTTACACCTTGACTTCTTGGCTTAATGCTGAGAGGTTGAGGTGTTTTATTTTTCTTAATAAAAACAATTATCATCTATATTGACAAAGCATTTTTATGTGTGTAAAATCAATTATATATAGTGGAAATGTTAGGAGGAGCGTAAATATGATTAAAGAAATCTTAGAATATAATAAGCAGTTCGTAGAAGAAAAGAAATATGAAAAATACAAGACAAGTAAATATCCTGATAAGAAAATTGCTATTTTGTCCTGTATGGATACTAGACTTACAGAGCTTTTGCCAGCAGCACTTGGTATAAAAAATGGAGATGTTAAAATTATAAAAAACGCCGGAGGCGTTGTATCTCACGCTTTTGGTAGTGTTGTAAGAAGTTTATTGGTTGCAATTTTTGAATTAGGCGTAGAAGAAATTATGGTTATCGGACATACAGATTGTGGAGTTCAACATATTAATAGTGATATGATGATTGAACATATGATAAATAGAGGTGTGTCAGAGGAAAACATAGATATTATGAAATACTGTGGCATAGATTTTGAAAAGTGGCTTGAAGGTTTTGATGATGTAGATACTTCTGTTCACGAAACCGTTAAATTTTTAAAAGAACATCCTCTTATACCAAAGGATGTTAGAATTGCTGGTTATGTTATGGATTCAGTTACTGGTAAATTAAATCCAATAGAGGGATAAAAATGAGTTTAAATGAAAAAGATTTTGTTGTTCTAGGTAAAAATCCTGTTACGGATATGGTTGTAGATGGTAATGTGATAACACTTTTTAATATTTTAGGATATAGAAGTGGCTATGTGTCTTTTGTAAAAGAAGATAATTTTAGAACTTCAAGAGGTATTACTTATCCGGCTAATGAAAATAAAGTTAAAAATTTATATGGGGAAACTGAAGAAAAAGAAGTAAATTACCTTTCAGATAGGCTATATTTAAGTGGTTTAAAGCAAAACATTGATGTATCAGGTATAACAAAAGCTAATAAATGTTTGAATTATACTTTTAATAATTATGGATTATGTTTTTATTTTGATAAAGGTGGACAAATGGTTTTTCTTGCCTATTATAAAAATTATAATGAAATTCATATTAAGTAAGTGGTGGTACAATGGCTATATGGAACCCTTGGCATGGCTGTAAAAAAATAAGTTCTGGATGCGAAAACTGCTATGTATATCGTAGAGACATGCAATTTGGTAAAGATAGTAGTATTGTAACTAAAACTTTAGACTTTAACTTACCTGTAAAAAAGAATAGAAATGGCGAATATAAATTACAAAGCAAAAATGAACCAATATATACCTGTATGACTTCTGATTTTTTTATTGAAGATGCAGACCAATGGAGAGATGAAGTTTGGAATTTTATAAAAATTCGTTCTGATTTAAGTTTTGTTATAATAACCAAGAGAATACATAGATTTTTGGAGTGTATACCTAAAGATTGGAATAGTGGCTATAATAATGTTACTATATATTGTACTTGTGAAAATCAAAAAATGGCAGATTATAGATTACCAATTTTTATTGATTTACCAATAAAACATAAGGCGATAATACATGAACCAATGCTAGAAAATATTAATATTGAAGAATTTCTTCAAGCAGGCAATATAGAACAAGTGATTTGTGGTGGAGAATCTGGAGAAAATGCTAGGATATGCAATTATGATTGGATTTTAAACACAAGAAAACAATGTATTAGGCATAATATTAATTTTTATTTTAAACAAACAGGAGCTAAATTTATAAAAGATAATAAACTTTATAATATTGAGCGAAAATTTCAAATTTCACAGGCTAAAAAAGCAGATATAGATTATATTAAAATTTCTTCCAATCAGCAATTATTTGATAGACTACAAAAATCTAAATTTAGAAGTAGTTTTTATCTAAAGGAAAAAGATAAACAGTATGTACTTGATAAAGGAATGGATACTATCCGAAAACATACGGAAGATTTTATTGCTGAAAGATTAGCTCCCGCTTATATAGAAAATGATGGAAAACAAACTCCTATGAAAGGTCATCCATCATTTATTGCTCAGCACGCTACAGCTTCTTGTTGTAGAGGATGTTTAAGAAAATGGCACGATATACCGCAGGGAGTAGAATTATCAAAAGAACAGCAAAGGTATATAGTAAATGTTATTATGGAGTGGATAGCAAAACAAATGGATTGAATTGCTGAAATAAATTGACATAGTTTCAAAACTAATATATAATCCAATAGTATGTCTACTGAATAGCTATGATAACATAGGAGGAAATATATGAAGACTATAGAAGTAATAGATTTGGAAAAATTAGATAGTTCAGCAATTACTGTTGTTGATGTCCGTTCATCAGAAGACTATAGTAAAGGTACTTTTAACAATGCTATATCTATTCCTAAAAGTGATTTTTATAACAATGTTTCAAATATAGAAAAAAATAAGCCAGTTTATGTTCTTTGCTATACTGGAGATAATAGTGTCGAAATTGTAGATTATCTCAATGAAAATGGATATGATGCTTACAATATTGTTGGTGGTTATAGAGCATATTTAAGATTGTATCTTGAAAGGTCATTGGCTGAAGATAATGATACAGAAAAAATTACAAAGGAAATAGAAAGAAGCATAATTAAGAAATTTAGAAAGCCTATTTGGAGCAAATTTATAAAGGCATTAAAAGAATATCAGCTTATAAATGAAGGAGATAAAGTTGCAGTCTGTATTTCTGGTGGAAAGGATTCCATGCTTTTGGCTAAGCTTATACAGGAATTACAGAAACATGGTAATGTAAAATTTGATGCTGTATTCCTATGTATGAATCCTGGATATAATGCTGATAATTGGAAAATAATACAGGAAAATACTAAGTTATTAGGTATTCCACTTACAGTATTTGAAAGTAATATATTTGATACTGTTGCAGTAATAGATAAAAATCCATGCTACCTTTGTGCGAGAATGAGAAGGGGATACTTGTATTCTCATGCAAAAGAATTAGGCTGTAATAAAATTGCATTAGGTCATCACTTTGATGATGTAATAGAAACTATATTAATGGGTATGTTATATAGCGGTAAAATTGAAACAATGATGCCTAAACTTCATAGCCAAAATTTTGATGGTATGGAGCTTATACGCCCATTATACATGGTTAAGGAAGAGGATATAAAGGCTTGGAGAGATTATAATAAACTTCATTTTATACAATGTGCTTGTAGATTTACAGAAAATTGTGCAACTTGTGGTGGCGGCAGAGGCTCTAAGAGAGATGAAATGAAAGAGTTGGTTGCTGAGTTTAGAAAAAATTCCGGTACTTTAATAGAGGGGAATATATTCAAGAGTGTACATGATATTAATTTGCACAGAGTTATAGGCTATCACAAAAATGGAGATAGATATAATTTCTTAGATGATTATGACGAAAATTAAATAGTGTTTTTATGTAATCGGATAGGTGTTTTTAACCTATCCGATTTTTATATGTGAAAAAATTTAGAAAAAATTCATATATATGCCTATTGACGAATTTTGCCAATACGATTATACTAATTCATATAATATATATATGAATTAGAGGAAATATATGAAATGTTCTGTTTTTCTATGATTATCTTATATTATACAAATAATATATAGCTGTTTAATAAGTGATTTGGATATTAAAAGTTTTTAATTATATATATATTAATTGTATTGAGAAAATTGTTTTATTTACAGTAATTTTTACATGAAATGAAAAAAATCATATAAAACCAAAAAATTTCATATTGACAAGTCAAATTTTGTGTGATAACATTTCCATATAAATCCTATTGATAAAGTATGAATAGAGGTGATTATGTTGCAGAGCATAACAAACGATAATTTTGAAAGTGAAGTTTTAAATTCAAACATACCTGTTTTATTAGAGTTTTATTCTGATAGCTGTATTCCTTGCAAGAGAATGTCTCCAATTCTTGCAGAACTAGAAGAAGAACATACAGATATTAAAGTAAGCAAATTAAACATTAAATTTGGAGCAGATACAGCTCGTAAATATAATGTAATGTCTTCTCCTACAATAGTATTTTTTAAAGACGGGGAAGAAGTAAATAGAATAAAAGGCGTTGCTAAAAAAGCTGACCTTGAAGCAATAATAAAGGAGATTGTATAATGATAATTTTACCAAAAAGTTTTTATGATGTGATTTTAGATACAGCAAAAAAGGGCAGACCGGAAGAAATATGTGGTCTTATTGGTGGAATAAAAAATGGCAATGAAAGAGAAGTAAAAGAAATTTATGTTCTTGAGAATATCGACCATTCAAATGAACATTTTACAATGAATCCAAAGGACCAGCTTGATGCAGTAAAGGATATGAGAGCAAAAGGACTTGTGCCTTTAGGAAATTTCCATTCACATCCAGAAAGTCCTTCAAGACCATCAGAGGAAGATAAAAGACTTGCTTATGATAAAGAAGCTAGTTATATGATTATTTCTCTTATGGATATTGAAAATCCTGTTTTGAAGTCATTTAGAATCGTAGATAATGTAAGTACAGAAGAAGAAATTAAGTATATATAGGAGGAACTTTTATGGCAGTAGATTATAGCACCTTAAAAAAAGGTGGTTTTATGCGTCAGAAACAAAAGAACTGTTTTTCTTTAAGATTAAAATCTGTTGGTGGTCACTTAGATGCAAAACAGCTTGCAACAATTGCAGAGGTTTCTGAGAAATATGGCGATGGATATGTTCATCTTACATCAAGACAGGGCGTTGAAATTCCTTTTATAAAACTTGATGATATTGATGAAGTTAAAGCTGCTCTTGCAGAGGGTAACTGTGAACCTGGTGTATGTGGAGCTAGAGTAAGAACAGTTACAGCATGTCAAGGTAATGCAATCTGTCCTAGTGGTTGTATTGATACATACTCTCTTGCAAATGAAATTAGTGATAGATTTTTTGCTATGGAATTACCACACAAGTTTAAGTTTGGTCTTACAGGTTGTCAGAATAACTGCCTTAAAGCCGAAGAAAATGATATAGGTATTAAGGGTGGTATCAAACCTGATTGGGTTGAAGATAAATGCATTAAATGTGGTGTCTGTGAAAATATTTGCCGTACAAAGGCAATCAAGTTTGAAGATGATAAACTTGTAATTGATGATAGTAAATGTAATTACTGTGGCCGTTGTACAAAAGCCTGTCCAGTCGATTCTTGGGTGAATCATTCAGGTTATATCGTATCTTTTGGCGGACTTTTTGGTAACAGAATACATAAAGGCGAAGAAATTATTCCAATTATCTATGACAAGGAAACATTGTTCAGAGTAATTGATGCAGCAGTTGGTTTCTTTAAGGAACACGCAAACGCTGGAGAAAGATTTAGATTTACTATTGAAAGAATTGGCGAAGATAAGTTTAGAAAAGTAATTGAGGAGGCATATAATGGCTGATATAAAGATTGATGGATATGTTGATATTACTGATGTTGTTTGCCCTGTAACTTTTGTTAAGGCAAAGGTTGCTATAGAAGAATTAGAGGTTGGACAGGTTCTTTCAGTTCATATGAATGATGGAGAACCAGTTCAGAATGTACCTCGTTCTATGAAGGAAGAAGGACATAAGGTATTAAAATTAAATAAAAATGACGATGGAACATTTGATTTAATCGTTGAGAAAGGTGAGGAATAATAAGATGAAATTAACAGTAAGTGGACAGACAAAGGAATATAAGGAAGGTTTAACAGTTGCAGAATTAGTTGTACTTGAAAATGTAGAAACTCCAGAATATGCAACAGCAGCAGTAAATGATGACCTTCATAGTGCTAGAGATTTTGAAAATATTGTATTAAAAGACGGCGATGTAGTAGAATTTCTTTATTTCATGGGAGGCGGATGCAGATAATGGCTTTTACTAATGAACAAATAGAAAGATATTCTCGCCATATCATTCTTAAAGAAGTTGGCGTAAAGGGACAGAAGAAATTATTAGATAGCAAAGTCCTTATTATTGGTGCTGGTGGTCTTGGTGCTCCAGCAGCTATGTACCTTGCAGCAGCAGGTGTAGGTACAATCGGTATTGCTGATGCTGATGAAGTAGATTTATCAAATTTACAGCGTCAGATTATACATGCAACTAAAGATGTGGGTAAGGCTAAAGTCCTTTCTGCAAAGGAAACAATGGAAGCTATGAATCCAGATGTTAAGATTAATACATATCGTACTTTTGTAAGTGCAGATAATATTATGGACCTTATCAAGGATTATGATTTCATTATTGATGGTACAGATAACTTCCCAGCAAAATTCTTAATTAATGATGCCTGTGTAATGGCTAAAAAGCCATTTTCTCATGCTGGCATTATAAGATTTCAGGGTCAGCTTATGACTTATGTACCTGGGGAAGGTCCTTGCTACAGATGTGTATTCAAAAATCCACCTCCAAAGGATGCAGTACCTACTTGCAAGCAGGCAGGTGTAATTGGTGCTATGGGTGGTGTAATCGGTAGTTTACAGGCTATGGAAGCTATTAAGTACATTATCGGTGTAGGAGAATTACTTACAGGCTATTTACTTACATACGATGCACTTAAAATGGAATTCAGAAAGATTAAGTTACCAGAACATGTAAAAGATTGTCCAATTTGTGGCGATAACCCTACTATTCATGAACTTATTGATTATGAACAGGTAGAATGTGACGGTGTTTTATAAGGAGTGATATTAAATTGAAGTATGATACATCCTTATTACATGGAAATTTTAAAGGAGATGCAGGCACAGGTGCAACACTTGTGCCTGTGTATCAATCAAGTGCTTTTGGACAAGAAACAGCAGAACAGATAGAAAAGATTTTCCATAATAAGGCTGCTGGATTTGCTTATACAAGAATAAGTAATCCAACAACAGCTTCTTTTGAAAATAGAATAACATATCTTGAGGGTGGTATTGCATCAGTTGCAGTATCTTCTGGTATGGCGGCTATTTCAGCTACATTTTTAAATATACTTTCTAGTGGGGATGAAATTATATCTAAAAATTCTATTTTCGGTGGAACACTTGATTTGTTCAAGGATTTTGAAAATCTTGGCATAAAAATTCATCTTATAGATGAAATAACAGAAGATGAGATGAAGAAATATGTTAATGAAAATACAAAGGCTGTTTTTGCTGAAACTATTGGCAATCCAAAACTTGATGTAACTGATGTAAAGAAAGCATCAGAAATAGTTCATAGCTTTGGTTTACCTTTTATTTTGGATAATACAACAGCTACAACATACTTAGTAAAGGGTATAGACTTAGGTGCTGATATAATTATTAATTCTGCGTCAAAGTACATTAACGGAAATAGCAACTCTATAAGTGGTGTTATTACTGATAGTGGTAACTTCAAATGGACAGTTGAAAAATACCCTATTATGAAAGATTATGTTAAGTTTGGTAAGTTTGCTTTTTCTGCAAAATTGAAGAACGATACATTTAGAAATTTAGGCTGTTGTGTCAGTCCTATGAATTCTTACTATAACTCTCTTGGACTTGAAACTTTAAGTTTGAGAATGGAAAGACATTGTAGTAATGCACTTGCATTGGCAGAAAGTCTTGAAGGTTTAGACGGTGTGAGAGAAGTGGTCTATCCAATGTTAAAATCAAGCCATTATTACGATATTGCAAATAGCCAGTTTAATGGTAAGGGTGGTGGTATTTTAACTTTAAGATTATTTACAAAGGAAAGAGCCTTTGCTTTTATTAATCAGTTAAAATATGCCATAAATATAACAAATATTGGAGATACTAAAACTCTTGTTATACATCCATCTTCTACAATTTACGCACACAGTAATGAAGAAGAACAGATTAAAGCAGGCGTTTATGATGACCTTATAAGAGTAAGTGTTGGTATCGAGGATATTGAAGATTTGAAACAAGATTTCAAAGACGCACTTGATTATGTAAACAAAAACTATAATTATTAATTTAAGGAGGCAGCCTATTATGTATGATTGTCTAATCATTGGTGGAGGCTTAGCGGGTCTTACGGCTGCCATTTATACTGCAAGAGCAGGCCTTTCCACTGCTGTAATAGAGGGGGAACAATGTGGAGGTCAAGCAGTAATGGCAGACCTAGTTGAAAATTACCCTGGTTTTGTAGGCAGTGGATATGAGCTTGCTGAAAAGACTGAACAACAGGCTGAAAATGTCGGTGTTGAAATAATATATGACGAAATTGAGTCTGTGGATTTTAAAGGAAAAGTAAAGAAAGCTATGGGCTTTGAAAACAGTTACGAGGGAAAATTTGTAATTGTAGCAACAGGTGCAAAGCACAAGAGAGCAGGTTTTCAAGGGGAAGAAGACTTTACTGGTGCTGGTGTATCCTATTGTGCAGTATGTGACGGTGCTTTTTTTACTGATATGGAAGTTGCTGTAATAGGTGGGGCTAATACAGCAGTAAGTGAAGCAATTTATTTATCCAATATTTGTAAAAAAGTTTATTTAATTTATAGAAAAGGCAGGTTGAGAGCTGATAGCACACTTGTAGAAAGATTAAATAAAAAAGAAAATATTGAAGTATTGTATAATACAATACCAGTTAAAGTAGATGGAGAAAATAGTGTTGAGAAACTTATTACAGATAAAGGGGAATTATCTGTGAAAGGTGTATTTGTGGCTGTAGGATTTAGTCCGTCAACCTCTATTTTTAAAGATGTGTTGGAACTTGATGAATATGGATATATAAAAACAGATAGTGATTTGGCTACTAATGTTGGTGGAGTTTTTGCAGTTGGGGACTGTAGAACAAAGCAATTAAGACAGATGATTACTGCTGCATCAGATGGTGCAAATGCAGGAACAGTAGTTGCAAAATTGGCAGAAAGGTGGTAAAATAATGAGACTGTCTAAAAAAACAATTTATGCAATTATATTAATGCTTTCTATTGTAAAATGGGAAGAAAGTGAAGTTATAACAATTAAAAAAGTTGCAGAAAGGGAAAATCTTTCTGTTAAATATCTTGAACAGGTTGTTAGTGTATTGTGTAAGTCTGGTTTTGTAAAGAGTCAGAGAGGTGCAAAGGGTGGATATAGACTTTCTAAAGCACCAGAACAATATACAGTAGGTAGTATTGTAAGAGCTATGGAAGGTGTAGTTACACCAGAAAGTATAGAAGAACCAGAACCAATTAATGGATTCTTAAAAGGTTTATGTACAACAGTAAATAAATACATGGATAGTGTTACAATTGTCGACCTTATTGAAGAAGAAAAAATTAGCAATAACATATTTGATTATTGTATTTAAGAGATGCTTAATTAATTGAAAGGAGGAAGATTATTGTATAAGACATTATTGGTTTTTGACAATTATGACCTCCTTGAGGAAATTAAAAAGTTAAGTATATGGGGAGATTCCTCTGAATTTGAAATTACAGATGTAGTAAGCGACGGTGTGTCTGCTTATAGAAAAATAAGAGAAAACCGTTATGACCTTGTTATTACAGAAATAAGAATAATGGGTATTGACGGATTACAACTTTTACGAAATGTAAAAAAAGAGGGGATATGTTCTCATATAGTATTATGTAGTGAATTTGAAGATTTTAATTATGCTCGTCAAGGTATAATTTTGGGTGCATATGATTATTTTGTTAAACCTTTTGATGAAACATTGTTCTTTTCTATGTTTAATAGAATAAAGAACGAAACATTTGGTGGAGAAGCAACTGGCATCTATTATGCAGAAGAGGTAATGAATTACTTCGAAAGACGAGATACTGGTATTTATGACTATATTTCAAATATGATAGAAGAAGTTTATAATACTGGAGAAGATATTTTGAAAGCCGATAAAAAGGTTAGAAGTATATGTAAGGCTGTTATAGATGATGTGTTTAATCACAATGATTGGCTTGATTTGTATATAGTACAAGAGGATTTTTATAGCTTTGATGGTATAAATGAAAGAAATCAAAATTCCTATAAAAAACGCTATAAAGATATTATATGCAATCTTTTTGATGAATATTGCGAATTATTTCCTAATTGTAATAACTCTAAAATTTATGAGGTTATACAATATATATTAAATAATCCGGAAAATAATCTAAAACAAAAAGATATTGCAACTGAGCTTTACATAAATAGTTCTTATCTTAGTACAGTTTTTCCGGCTCAGACTGGTATAAGGTTCGTGGATTATCTTACAACTGTCAAGCTAAAAAGAGCGGTATGGCTTTTAAAAGAAACTAATATGAAAATAACAGATATAGCTGAAAGATTGGACTACAAAGATATAGGCTATTTCTCTCGTTTGTTTAAAAATAAATATAAATTGCCACCATCTGCCTATAGATTGTCTGATGGCGACGATTACCAAATATGATATATTGTTTAAAGACTGATGCTTTTATGGTTATCAGTCTTTTTTTGTGCTGGAAAACTATTGACAAAATATAATTTTATATTAAAAATTAGTACAAACATAAATTTATAAATGAAAGGAAGTTTTTATTATGAGAAGAAAAGATAGAGAGATTACAAGTTATGACAAAATGCTTGAAATAATGCAAAGCTGTGATTGTTGCAGAATAGGCTTAAAAGACGAAGATAGTGTATATATTTTGCCATTAAACTTTGGATATGAAGAGAAATCAGGAAAATTAACTTTATATTTCCATGGAGCGTCTGAGGGTAAAAAAATAGATTTAATAAAACAACAAAATACTGCAAGTTTTGAAATGGATACAAAACATCAGCTTGTTGAGGCTGATGTAGCTTGTAGTTATTCATATTTGTACCAAAGTATAATGGGTAAGGGAAAAATATCTTTAGTTGATGACCCTGAGGAAAAAATAAATGGTTTAGAATGTGTTATGTTGCACTACAGTAATAATAATACTTGGAAATTTAATGAAGAAGTATTAAAAAGAGTTGCTGTAATAAAAATTGAAGTGACAGAGTGGAGTTGTAAGGAGCATTAATTCTTTTATGTAAGAAGTAGGAATATATGCGGAAATGCAATTTTTATGATGTTAAATTGCAAAATTATACTTAATGAAATTCAATTGATTTTATAATTTTGTAATTATATACTAAAAAAATCTAAATTTAATTGTTTGTATATAGCATATTTAATAATTATAAATAAATGTTTGTGCAGGAACACAAACTTAAAAATGCAATTTTAATAAAATGGAAATGTAATGTTTGTATTAAATCACAATAAAATTTTATCCTATGTGCATTTGCACAAGAATTATAAAAATTTTGGTGTTGCAATTTAAAATTAAATGTTTTATAATGTACTCAACTTCAAAAAAGAAGTCATTTAGAAATAAAAAGGATTTGAATAAATTAGACGAGGAAGTCGATGTTTATAAAAACACGACTTCCTCTTTTTTATTATCTAAATGAAGAAAAGATTATAACAAAAGGAGCGGATTATTATGAAGAAATTTGTTTTGGCTATTACTTTAGTAATGAGTATGTTGATGACAGGTTGTGGTGGAGCTAGTCAATCAAGTAGCAGTGAAGCAACAACTGAGTCAACAGGTAGCGAGGCATCAGCATCTGGGGCAACAGGAGATGTAAGCGAAGCAACACAGAAAATTATTGACAAGGGTGTACTTAAAGTTGGTTCTTCTGGCGATTTATATGCTTACTTAGACCAGAACACAGGTGAATTTGTTGGTCCTGATGCAGATATTATTAAGGAAGCAGCAAAGAGATTAGGTATTCCAAAGGTTGAAATGAGTCTTATTCCTTTCTCAGAACTTATTCTTAATCTTAACTCTGATAATATTGATATTATTGCCGATGGTATGTATGTAAGAGAAGATAGAGCACAGCAGATTTATTATGGTGATATTTGGTATACTCAGGGTGGTGCATTACTTGCTCCTGAAAATGGCACAATAGACGGTCAGGATGATTTCGACCCATCAAAAACTGTAGTTGGTTATACTCCAGGTACAATTTGGCAGACAACTGTTGAAGGTTGGGCAGCAGACGGTAAGATTAAGGAAGCAAGAGCAACTGGCGACCAGACAGAATCTATTGTAGCTTTACAGAATGGCAAGATTGATGCTTTCCTTACTGATTCTCCAGTAGTTGAAAATCTTATGAAGTTCCAGCCTGAAACACTCAAGGGACTTAAACTTTGCAGTAACTATAAAGATACAGAAGCTGAAATTGGTAGAATTGCTCCTTCTGTAAAGTTTGGTAACGAAGATTTTATGAAGGATATTAATAAGGTCGTAGCAGAAATGAGAGATGAAGGTGTTCTTGATCAGATTTACGAAAAGTATGGTCTTGACCCTAAGCTTCACGCTATTACAAATGACCAGAAAGATAATGGCTTAAATAAGTAAAATTGATTAGTAATGGGGCTATGTGTAACAGCATAGTCCCGTTTTCTTTTAAGAAAGTAAAAAGGAGGCGTAAGCTATGGCTTTGCTAGAAATTAAAGGTCTTAAAAAGAATTTTGGAGACTTAAAGGTTTTAAAAGATGTAAATATGAAAATTGAAGAGGGAGAGGTTCTTGTTCTTATTGGACCATCTGGTTCAGGTAAAAGTACATTTTTGAGATGTCTTAATTTATTGGAACAGCCTACAGGGGGAGAAATTTTATTCAAAGGTAAAAACATTCTTGCTCCAAAGTTTAATATTGTAGATTATAGAAAACATGTTGGTATGTGTTTCCAGAGATTTAATTTATTTCCTTTTATGACTGTTCTTGAAAATGTTATGTATTCTCCAGTACATATTTTAAAGAAAGATAAAAATGAAATGAAAGAAAAAGCAATGGTTCTTTTGGATAAGGTAGGCTTAGCTAATAAGGCTAATGTTTATCCAGATACTTTATCAGGTGGTCAGCAGCAGAGAGTTGCTATTGCACGAGCACTTGCTATGGAACCGGAAATGATGCTTTTTGATGAACCTACATCAGCTCTTGACCCAGAACTTGTAGGCGATGTACTTAATGTAATGAAAGACCTTGCAAAAGATGGTATGACGATGGCAGTTGTTACTCATGAAATGGGTTTTGCAAGAGAAGTTGCAGATAGAGTAATATTTATGGAAGGTGGCATTGTTCTTGAAGATAAATCTCCTCAGGAAATGTTCACAAATCCAGAACACGAAAGAACAAGAGAATTCTTAAAGAGAATTCTTAATAATTAAGGAGGTGCCGGATTATGAATGTAATACAGAATTTAAACTTTATGAAGGCAATAACTGAATTAGTACCAAAACTTATACAGCAGGCACTTTGGATTGTAGTTGTAACTACAATTGTTGGCTTTGCATTGGCTATTGTAATTGGTTTTCTTCTTGCTTTAGGTAGGTTATCTAGGCATAAATGGCTTGTAAATATTATTGTAATTTTTCAGGAAATTATTAGAGGTACACCTTTACTTGTTCAGTTAGTATATATCTATTATGTAGTGCCTTTGTTAATTCAGGTATGTGCATACTTTGTAGGTTTCCCTGATTTAAAGGTTAGTATGCCAGCAGTATTGGCAGGTATTATTGGTATTGCTATTAATTATGGTACTTATATTTCAGAAGTCATTCGTTCAGCAATTGTTTCTATTGATAATGGACAGACTGAGGCCGCACTTGCTCTTGCTATGACACCAAGACAGGCGATGTTTAAGATTGTTATTCCTCAGGCTTTCCGTAATTCTATTCCAGTCTTTGGTAACTACCTTGTAATGCTTGTAAAGGATACTTCACTTATGGCTTATATTACAGCTCCAGAATTCCTTCTCGTTACAAAGGCTTATACTTCACAGACATTCCTTACTATTGAATCTTATACAATACTTGCAGTAGTATATCTTATTATATGTATTCCTTTAGCATGGGGTGTTAAGGTACTTGAAAAGAAGTTTAATAGAAAATTCAGATAGGGGGAAGTTATTATGTATAAAATTGTAACTATTAGTAGAGAATTTGGTTGTAATGCTAGAGGTATTGCACAAAAGCTAGCAAATGCACTTAATTTTGCTTACTATGATAAAGATTTGATTGATTTAACAGCACAAAAAATAGGTATAAGTAGAGAAATTGTAGCAGCACAAGATGAGGTTATCGGTAATAAGAATAAGTTTTTCTCTAAGTTTGTATATGGCTCTTCTACAACTTTCTATTCTGAAAAGGCAATTTCTGCACAGGCAGAAGTTATTAGAGAGGCAGCAAACAAGGAAGATTGTATTCTTTTTGGTAGATGTGCAGACTATATTTTAAGAGAGTATTCAAATTGTATACATATATTTTTGTATGCACCTATGGAGGCAAAGATTAAGCATATATCAGAAGTTTATGAAATGGATACCAGAAGTGCAGAGGCTATGATTAAGAAAATTGATAGACAAAGACACAATTATTATAAGTATGTAACTGGTCATAATAGAGGCGATAGAGCAACTAAAAATCTTATGCTTGATGTTAGTATGTTAGGCGAGGATAAAAGTGTAGAGCTTCTTGTTGATGCAATTAAAGAAAGATTTAATATGAAGTAATAAATCTAGTGGGTGATGTAAATGGCGGTAACCGTTAATCAGTTATGCAAAAAATGTAATCAAAATTATGGATTAAAGGCTGTTGCAGGTTTTAATGGCTTTAATAATCTGGTGGAATGGGTACATATTATGGAAAGTAGTAATGTGGGAGCTTTTTTAAGAGGACAAGAGCTAGTGTTTACTACAGGTGTTATGAATAATACAGGTAGATGGCTACTAGAGTTTGTTAAACAACTTGATAAAGCTAGTGCAAGTGGGCTTATTGTTAATATTGGACCTTATATTCCGGCAATAGATACTGAAGTTATAGAGTACTGCAACGAAAGAAATTTTCCTTTGTTTACCCTGCCTTGGAAGACAAGAGTTGTTGATATGACAAGAGATTTTTGTACTATTATTAGTCAAAGCATAAACCACGATACAGATGTATCTAATGCTTTTAAAAATCTTGTGTTAAATATTGGAAATAGAGAAAATCAACTTACCAGCTTGGAGTCAGGTGGTTTTAATCGTAATGGAAGTTATTATGTAATTTGCATAGGTTCAAGGAATAGTGATGAAAATTTAGATGATAAAGTTAATGTGCTTTCAGAACAGATAGCAAAAGCTATATCTGACCTTTACTGTTCTTTTGAATATAACGGTTGCATCATTGCATTACTGTATAAGTACAATAAACTTGATTTAGAAGCTTTTTGTAAGGATTTAAAAAATCACTGTAAATCTAAAAGTATTGAAATATCCATTGGTGTAAGTAGTAAGATAGATGGAATGGATAAAAAAACAAAAGGGTTTGAGTATGCTGTATCAGCTTATAATATGGCAGTAAAACGGGATTTTTACTGTATGTTTTATGAGGATATGGATATTTACAAACTCTTTGTAGAAGTTTCAGACAAAAGTATTTTAAAAGATTATTATAATGAAGTATTAGGTAAGCTAGAAGAATATGACAATGAACATGGCAGTAATTATTTAGAGTTTTTGAAAACTTATTTAGATAATAATGCCAGTCCACAGCTAGTGTCTGAAAAGGAATTTATACATAGAAATACTGTAGTGAATTATTTAAAGAAAATTGATACAATTACATCTATGAATTTGTTTGATTTGGGCGTAAAAGTGAAGTGCATTATTGCCTTTGCTATACGCGATTTTTTATAACTTAAACGGTGTGCAAATGCACAATGTATTTATTTAAAAGTGTTCAAATGTTAGTTGAAAAGTGTCAAAAGTAATAATATAATAAGCACATAAACAAAAACAAATATGCATTTGCATAAAATACATTAAATTCTTGAAAGGTTAAAAATGGTGATTGTTATGAGTATGACAGGTAAAGAAATTACAGAAATGCAGAAAAAATATAATCTTCAGTCTTGGAGTGCACAGAAGAACATTAACCCAACTCCAGTAGAAAAGGCAGAAGGCATTTACTATTGGGATTATGACGGTAAAAGACATACTGATATGTCATCACAGCTTGTAAACTTAAATTTAGGTTATGGTAATAAAGCAATTAATGAAGCAATTAAGGAACAGGTTGATAAGTACTGTTTTGTTGGACCATCTTTAGGTGTAGAATCAAGAGCTAAGCTTGCAAAGAAGATAGTTGACCTTATGCCAGATAATATGGGCAAGGTATTCTTTACAAATGCTGGTGCTGACGCAAATGAAAATGCAATCAAGATTGCTAGAATGTATACTGGTAGAAATAAAATCTTTAGCCGTTACAGAAGTTATCATGGTTCTTCATTTGGTGCAGGTAATTTAACTGGTGAGCCAAGAAGATTTCCTCTTGAACCTGGTGTTCCTGGTTTTATTAAGTTTATGACTCCTTATGTATATCGTGAGGCTGTTGAATTTGAATCAGAAGAAGCTGCTACAAAGTATTATTTAACAAAGCTTAGAGAACAGATTATTTACGAAAACCCTGATAATATTGCTGCAATTGTTATGGAAACAATTACTGGTTCTAACGGTGTTATTATTCCACCTAAGGGTTATCTTCCAGGTGTTAGAAAGATTTGTGATGAATTTGGTATCCTTATGGTTTGCGATGAAGTTATGGCTGGCTGGGGCAGAACTGGTAAGATGTTTGCATTTGAAAACTTTGATGTTCAGCCTGATATTGTAACATTTGCAAAGGGTGTTACTTGTGGTTATGTTCAGCTTGGTGGTTGCGTAGTAAGTAAAGACATTGCAGCATACTTCGATGACCATGTTCTCTCTTGTGGTCTTACATATAGTGCTCACCCTCTTGCTTGTGCTGCTGGTTGTGCTTGTGTTGATTACTATATTGATAACAACATTCTTGATAATGTAAATAAGGTTGGTAAGGTTCTTGGCGAAAAGCTTGAAGAAGAAAAAGCTAACTTTAAGTGTGTAGGCGATGTAAGATATATTGGTTTATTCTCAGCTATTGAACTTGTAAGGTCTAAGGAAACAAAAGAACCACTTGTTCCATTTGGTAAAGACCCAGAAGGCATTATGAAGAAGATTATTGGTATGCTTGCTGAAAGAGGATTTATGACTTATTCTCATGAAAATATGTTCTTTATTTGTCCTCCACTTATTATTACTGAAGAACAGCTTACAGAAGAAATGAAGAAAGTAGATGAAGTCCTTGCCATTGTTGATAAGGAATTTTTATAAGAGAGTGAGGTAGTAAATATGGCATTTGAATTTGCTGTACCTGATAAAATATTTATGGGCGAGGATGCTTTAGCTTTGGCTAAGGACACCCTTGCTGGGCTTGGAACTCACGCTCTTATTGTTTCAGGTAAAGTTGTTACTAAAACCGGTCTTGTAAATAAATTAACAGATGTACTCGACGAAGTTGGCATTAAATGGACTATTTTTAATGATATAACTAATGAACCAACTGATAAAATGATTGAGGCCGGCGTTAAGGCTTATAAAGATGCTGGTTGTGATTTTGGTATCGGTATTGGTGGTGGTAGTCCTTTGGATAGTGTTAAAGCAATACTTGCTATGACAGTTGAAGAAGGTAAAATTTCAGACTATAATGGTAAGATGCTTTCAGGCAAATACCCTCCAATAGTTTGTATACCAACCACAGCTGGTACTGGCTCAGAAACTACTAAATTTACAATAGTTACTGATACTGAAAATGATATTAAAATGCTTTTAAGGGGAAGTATACTTCCTAATGTAGCCATTGTAGACCCAGAATTTACAATGACTGCACCAAAATCAATTACGGCAGCTACTGGTATGGATGCTTTTACTCATGCAGTAGAAGCCTATACTTCTAAAAAGGCATCTCCGCTTACTGATGTATTTGCAATTTCAGCCGTAAAGAGAATTTTTAAAAATCTTCCAGTTGCTTATAAAGATGGAAGTAATAAAGAAGCTCGTGAACAAATGTCAATAGCTGCTTTTGAGGCTGGTGTTTGTATAAATAATTCAACAGTAACTATAGTTCATGGTATGAGCCGTCCTATAGGAGCTTTGTTCCATGTTCCACATGGTATTTCAAATGCAATGCTTATTAAAGAATGTCTTTCTTATGTAATTAGTGGTACACATGAAAGATTTGCAGTTCTTGCGGTAGCTATGGGTGTTGCCGATGAAAATATGGATATTGAAACACAGGCGTCAAAATTTACAGATGGTATAGATATTCTCTGTAAGGCTTGTGAAATTCCTACCCTTGAAGAATATGGCATTGAAAAAGATAAGTTCTTTGAAGCTATTGATAAAATGGCTGGAGATGCTATGGATAGTGGAAGTCCTTCAAATACTCGTATGGATGTAAATAAAGAAGATTTAATAGAAATATATAAGAGATTGTGGAATTAATATTTTCACTTTATGATAAAAGGCTGTCAAAAATTGACAGCCTTTTGTTGTTTTGGAGTAAAATACAGAGGAAAATATAAGTAAGTGGAGAGTGATGTTTATGAGTAATAAGCTAAAAGGTATTATTTTTACACTTATAGGAGGTAGTTTATGGGGATTTTCCGGTGTATGTGGACAGTATTTATTTCAAATAAAAAATATTGACCCTCAATGGCTTAGTGCTTGGCGATTATTTGCATCTGGATTAATGATTTTGATATTTTTAATTCCTAAAGAAAAGAAGAATGTATTTAATGTTTTTTCCAAAGATATTATTGTTTCTGTACTGATATTCTCTTTTGTAAGTGTTATGGGCTGTCAGTATTCTTATTTTATGGCTATTTATTATTCTAATTCTGCTACAGCTACGGTGTTAGAATATATAGCTCCAGCTTTAGTTATGTTGTTCACTTGTATATCTATGAAGAAAAAACCTTCTGCAATACAGTTTCTTGCTTTGCTTTGTGCCATGTCAGGAGTATTCATTATGGCTACAGGGGGAAATGTAGGTAGTCTTTCTATATCTGCTAAAGCTTTATTTTGGGGACTTTTAGGTGGTTTAACTTATGCAATATATACTATTCAATCTCCAACACTTTCTTCAAAATGTGGAGTTTTGCATATGCTTGGTTGGGGTGATTTAATAGGCTCTATACCACTTTTAATTATGATACATAGCCATCTGTTTGATTGTAATGTAGATATACCTTTTTTATTAGCATTTTTAGGAACTACCGTCTTAGGCTCTATAACATCTTTTGGTGTGTTTATAAAAGGATGCCAACTAGCAGGCTCTGTTACAGGTAGCCTTTGTGCTTGTGTTGAACCTTTGTCATCAGCTATAATTTCATATTTGTGGCTTGGTACTCAACTTAGGACAACAGATATGATAGGATTGATATTAATTGTTGCAACTGTTGTAATTATTACATTAGATAAAGGAAAAATAAAATTATAGGTTATGTGAATATGTATGAATATTAATGATGTAGCAAAAGCATTGAAGAAAAATAGATATGAAGTTAGTGTTTTTGAAAGCAAGGAAATGGCGACAGAATATTTAACAACAATATTTAATAATGAAATTATTGGATTTGGAGATTCTGAAACAATGGTTCAAATGGAGTTAAAAAAGAAGTTGTCAGTTAATAATACAGTTTTTGACCCTAAAGATGAAAAAAATAATGATGAATTTTTGAAAATAGCTAAAAAATGTCTTACTACTGATATTTTTATGACCTCCGTTAATGGACTTACAGAAGATGGCGTTATAGTAAACATAGATGGCACAGGAAATAGGGTAGCTGGTTCTCTTTATGGACACAAAAAGGTTTACTATATAGTTGGTAAAAATAAAATTGCATCAGACATTGAAGCTGCTATATGGAGGGCGAGAAATATTGCCGCTCCTAAAAACTCTGCAAGGCTTGGACTAAGAACACCATGTGCTGTTAAGTGTGACAAGTGCTATAATTGTTCTTCTCCAGACCGTATATGCAATGCTTTATTGATAGAGTTCAAAAAAATGGATGATATAGATATGGAAGTTGTTCTTATAAATGAAGATTTAGGATTTTAAAATAGTAATATAATCTCACTTTTTTATTATGTAAATATAAAATTGTGAGATTTTTTTATGTCAATATAGAGGAGGTCAATCATTGTAATTTTTTGATTTAATTGCTATAATAATAATTAAGTGTTATGTTTGTTTTAAGGAGGTATTTATGGAGCTATTTAATATAATACCAGAAAAATTTTTCTCTATTTTAGCATCACCTAATAAGGAACTTTATATTGAGGTGCTTTTTATAATTGATGAGTTATTTGATGATAGATTGAAAATAAAAAAGAGTGAATTAGTTAGTTGTTTGGAGTATAAATTACAGGATAGAATTAGTCAATATATTCCAACAGATGATGAAGATATCGAGCCTGAAGAATATTATACATTGGGAGCAAAGGCTAGATTACTTGTAAATTTAATAGAAAAAAGAGGTTGGATAGCTTTTGAATATGATACGGTTTATATTGAGGAATATGTAACATTCCCTGGATATAGTCAAAAATTTATAAAACTCTTAAAAGAGTTAGAAAATAGCCAAAATACAGAAAGTGTAAATTATGTTTATGAAACATATTCTAGTCTTAAATCGGCTGATAATGATGAAGAAACTGGATTTATGAAGTTTGTGGCATTAAATAGTGCATATAATAAGACAATTGAATTAAAGGATAGCTTTAAAAGAATTTATCATAGTATAAATAGTTATTATCAAAAACAAATAGATATGGTAAATGTTAATGAACTTATTTCTGACCATTATAATAATTATCGTGAAAGTATAGTTTCAAAATATATTTATCCAATGAAATGTAGGGACTCTGTAACAAGGTATAAAAGGTCTATTTTAAATATTGTAAATAAATGGACAATAGAAAATGAAATAATGGAAGAACTAACTAAGCAGGAATTTGAAAACGGTTCTTATAACAGTATAGAAGATGCTTCTGGAGAAATACGAAGAAAACTTTTCTTTATCAGAGATACATATGATGGAGCAGAAGAAGATTTCATAAACGAAATAGATTATAAAGATAAGGAATATGTTAGAGCAACAACAGCCAAAATAGAATACTTAACTAATACAGATAGAAGTATTAGAGGTAAACTTATAGATATAATCAACAATGTAAAGCCTGATAAAATTGCCGAGATTTTTAATCTTAATATTAATATATACTCTCAAAAATATCTGGGAAATACCAGCTTATATTCTAAGAGAAAGAGAGTAGAAAGACCTGTTGGAGCACAGGAAAAAATTGAGGTTCAAAAGGATTTATCTGAGAAAATATTGGAAAGTATACGAACTTCAGATTCTCAGAAGTACAATCAATCAGCAATAAATAGTTACATAGAAAATATTATTGATAATTACGGTGGTATATTGACAGAAATTAATAATGATGAAGATTATATTAAGGCTATATTATCTGTTGTGCACTCTAAAGACAAAAAGGCAAAATATAAGGTTGAAGTTACAGATGAAACTGTTAATAGTGTGGAATATAGTTTTCCAAAAATAATATATAGGAGATAAAATATGCTTGAAAAGTATGAAAGTTTTTCTACTAGAGAAAAAGAAGAATTTAGAGATATATGTAATGAATTATTTGATAAAACTTTTTTAAACGAAGAAGTTATAAGTAATAATGGTGGATTTGTAATAAATGAAAAGTTTAATTTTGTTAGACGAAATTTTGAATTATTTGAAGAATATTTTATGCTTTCAGGTTGGATTTTAGAAAGAAAAAACAATGAAACCATATACATAAGAAATGAAACTGGTAGCAATAGGGTTATATTAAAATTACTTACTACAAAAATGCTTATAGCTCTAAGAGTTATGTATGATGAAAAAAGAAAGACATCTAGTAACAGTAATAGAGTTCAGTTTAAATTAAGTGAACTTTATAATAAGATGCTACACGATTTTGGATTAATAGACAGTATGCCTTCAAAGACGGATAGAGATAGTAGCATTAAAATAATAGAAAAATACAATATTATAGTTAAGGCTGCTGTAGCAGAAGATGAAATGGATAATGTGTATGTTATTATGCCGTCAATTACAGTTGCTGTTTCTGATGATAGAATTAATATGATATACAATCAATTAAAAGAGGAGGATTTAGCAGATGAAGAAATTAACAAAAATGATGTTGACTAAATGGCATTACTTTGAACATAAAATAATTGATTTTGATGATATAAATTTTTTAACAGGTAAAAACTCTTCTGGTAAATCTACACTTATAGATGCTATGCAAGTAGTTTTACTTGGCGAAACAGATGGTACTTCTTTTAATAAAGCCGCTGATATAAAGGCAAACAGGTCTTTTACAAGTTATATAATTGGAGAACTTGGAGATGATATAAATGGTGGAGAAAAATCTCTAAGAGGTGGCAAAGAATTTACAACCCAATTAGTTTGTGAATTTAAAGACACAATGAATGATGAATATTTTTGTATCGGTATATTAGTAGATTCATATTCTGATATGGCAAATGCAAAAAGGGTATTTTTTAGATTAAGAGATAGACTGGATGAAAGTGATTACATATATAATAATCAGCCTAGAAATATAAACCAGTTTAAAAGCTGGTGTAGAGAAAAATATGGCAAAGATGATAAAACTATAAAATTTATGGATACAAATACTGAATATAGGCAAAATATACTTAGTATGTACAATGTCCATGATAGGAAAATGTTTACATTACTAAAAAAATCAATAAGTTTTAAGAGAATAGACAATATTGAAAACTTTATTACTGAAAATATTTGTGATGTTAAAAATGAAATAGATATTAGGTCTATGCAGCTTAATGTTTATGAATATGAGAAACAGAAAGAAAAGGCTGACCAGTTAGAAAAACAAGAAAGAGAGTTGGCTGAAATCAATAACTTGTATGAAAAATATTCTAATAAAAAGCGAAATATTAAAGTATATAACTATATTTCCAATAGATGTGAAGAAATAAGCAAAACTTCTGAAATAGATAACATAAAAAAGGAAATAGAAGCGAAAACGCTGGAGTTAAATACTGCCAAAACAGAACTAGAAATTGTTCGAAAGAATATTGCCCAATATAATAAAGATAATGAAAATGCAATAAAAGAATTAGACCAATGCGAACAGAATAGATTATATGATGAACTTACTAAAAATATTGATATAAGTAGTCAAATCATTGATAGTAAAAATAAAAATATAAACTTTATCATCCCAGAATTAAGGGGAAAATCAGCAAAAATAAACAGTAAACTTAATAGCCTTAAAGATTCTATAGCTAATAAAATTACTTCTTACGAAAATTTAGTAGACGAAAAAGCAAATAGTTTTATATCAGAAATTAAAACTGTAAATAGTGGATTTAATAGTTTAATAAATATAAAGAGAGAGAATTTCAATGCTTATAGCCTTTCCTACTTTAAGGATTTAAAAGATAAATCGCAAAATTTAATGAAAAAGGTCTATGGATTTAAGACAAATACTGAAAATTGTTATAATTCTCTTTTAAGTGAAAAAGCAGAAACTGAAGAAGAATTAAAAAAGCTTAAAAAAGGTAAAAAGCATTATAGTAAGGATTTATTAAAATTAAGAGATAATATATGTAAGCAATTAAAGGAAAAGTATAAAAAAGATATAGAAGTTAATATTCTTGCTGACCTTATTGATATTGATGAAAATTCAGAAGTATGGAGAAATGCAGTTGAGGGATATTTGGGAAATCAAAAATTTAATTTAATTATTGAGCCTGAATATTTTATGGATGCTTATTATATCTATAAAAATATGCGAAAAGAAATTTATTCCTTTGGTATAGTAGATTGTGAAAGAATTTTAAATACGAAAAAGAGCAATGCTGATAATAGTTTAGCTGATGTAGTTGTTACTGACAATAAATATGCTGATGCGTATATAAAATATTTATTAGGACGAGTTTCTCGTTGCAAAGATGATGAAGAAATAAGAAAATACAATATAGGTATTACATCAGAATGTATGTTATATCAGGGGTTTACAGTAAGAGCTATAAATCCCGAAAATTATAAAATACATTATATTGGCAATAGGGCTATAGAACAGCAGATAAAATATAGAGAACAACAGTTGGTTAATTTAACTGATAATTTAACTGTTATTAAAAATATTTTTGATGCTTACAATAGTTTAACTGAAAATACATTGTTTATGAATGATGAATATATTCAAGGTCAACTTTCAAGCTTGTTTGAAGATTTAAAAACAGTAAACATTGAAGAAGATAAAAGAAGTAAATTAATAGAAGAACGCTCTAACATTGATATGACAACTGCCAGAAAAATTGAGCAGAAAATAAAGAAGATAAAAGAAAATTTAAAAGAACTTGACGAAGAACAATCTGTAATAAATAATACAATAGGTGGTTGTAATAACGCAATAGAGTCTAATAAAGATAGACTTAATGTAGCTGAAAATGAATTAAGAAATATAGCTTATAATATTTCCAGAGAATATAGTGATTTTACAGAAAAAGAAAAAGCTGAAGAAAGATTAGCAACAGATATTGAAACAAATTCTGATATTTTAAAACTTAAAAATGACTATAGAAATAAAGTCTTTAGAACTAATAGAGATGTAAATAATCTAAACGGAGATATTAGGGCTAAAAAAGAAAACTATAACAGAAATTATAATATATCTTTGGTAATTAATGAAAATGATAACTTTGAATTTAATGATGAATGGGAAAGAATAAAAAATATATCTCTACCACAGTATAAGGATAAAATTGCTGTAGCTAGGAAAGAGTCAATGGAACAGTTCCAATCTGATTTCTTAGACAAAATGAGAGATAACATAATGACAGCTCAGCAACAAATTAAAGAGATAAACGAGGCGTTAAAACTTGCCGAATTTGGTAGTGATAAATATAGCTTTGAAGTTAAACCTGAAAAAGCCTATATGGAATATTATAATATGATTATGGCGGATAGAATGGGTGGCGATTCCATATTTGATTTGAATTTTCAACAGCAATATGGAGATACTTGTAATAACCTTTTTGATAAAATAACTTCTGTATCAGACCAAATGACAGAGGAAAGTAGAAAAGAATTAGATAATAATATAAGTCTATTTACTGATTATAGAACATATTTGAAATTTGACTTGTATGTAACTAATGCCACAGGCAGAAAAGAAAGTTTAGTAAATGGAATAAAGAGTAAATCAGGTGGTGAAAGACAAACTCCATTCTATGTATCATTCCTTGCAACATTTGCACAATTATATAAAGTTAATGAATTTAATTATAAAGGTAATACTGCAAGATTGGTTATTTTTGATGAGGCATTTAATAATATGGACAATGGCAGAATAGATGAAAGTATTGAACTTTTAAGAAAATTAGGCCTACAGGCTATTATATGTGCTCCAGATAATAAAATTGCTAATATTTCTACAAAAGCTGATAAGACACTTGTGTTGTATAGAGAGGGGAGAGATATTGATGTCTTCGATTTTGATAAGGAGATGAAAAAGGTTGAGGCTAGCTTATGAAATACTCAATATATTACTTGATAAGTATGAAAGGAGTAGTCAATCTAAAGGAAATACCTGCAATAGGAGAATACTTTTAAAATTAGATAACGATTTTATAAAATATAGAAATTCAGACTATGAAGATAAAGAAGAATGTAATCACACAATTATCCAATTTAAAGAACAACATATAATAGATTTTAAATGGGAAAAACATAGAGTAGATATGATTATAGAAGAAGTATGGCTCAACAAAGAATATATTCAAAAGGCTTATAGTGTTGCAAATAGAGAATATATCGGTGATATAATTCAAGAAAGAATAAATATAATTAAAAAATATATGTCATCTATAACTACACCATGGATTTTAGACTTTTTACATTATCACTTGGATTATATATCTTCCGAAAAGAAACTAAAAAAGCCTTTTAATAAGGATATGCCATATATAGAAGATGTTCTTTTGGCTTTGGATAACATAGATAAAATTAAAGAACCTATTCCTGTGAGAGTGTTTAGTTCAAAATGTTATAAAAACTCTAAAACATTTGAAAATAAATACCAAAATTGTGTTTTAAGCATAATTAAAAAATATGAATACACAATTAAAGATTTATTGGATAAAGACCCCGAATTAGAAATTTCAAATAGTGAAATACTTTCACAGATAGGTATTATATCTAAACCAGAAATATTTGAGTTTTCTGGAAATTGTGATATTTTTACTTCAGAAGGTTCGGTTAATAGTTATATTTTTAAATCGGGTATGGTTATGAATAATTATTTTGTAAATAGTATAGAAAATATAAAATTTAATAATATAACCGATGTTATATTTATAGAAAATAGAACTAACTATTACGACTATATACTTAATCAAAAAGAAAATGAATTTGTTATTTTCCATGGGGGTTTTTATAGCCCTCAAAAAGCTAAACTTTTTAGAAAGCTTATAAAGGCTGTTGACGATAATATAAAAGTTTATTTTTGGGGTGATATTGATTTAGGTGGATTTAATATGTTTGTTAGACTGAAAGAAAATATCATTCCAAATCTTCAACCTTTAAATATGGGATTAGAGGAATATAAAAAATATTTATATAGTGGGTTAGAGAAAAATGAAGATTATTTAGGTATATTAAAAGGATTATTGAACGATGAAAAATATGGACCTTTTTATGATGTGATTGAAAATATTATCTTAAATAGAAAAACAATAGAACAAGAAAACTTCTTAATTTAAAAAATAGGTACTGCTCATTTGAACAGTACCTATTTTATATAATGAATTGAAAAGATACATCTGATGGTTTGCTATGCAAGTCGTAAATTAACAAAGTTAATTTGTTATGAATTTATGACTATTTTACAAAAGCATCAACTAATTCCTGAGCATCATTATAGCCTTGGTTTTTAAGTTCATTTACATACCAATTTGGTACATCAGCAACAGCTTTCTTAAATGAATCTATATCCATATCTTCGTATTTAGTGATTTCAACACCATTTTCTGTTGCCCATCTATTAAGGATTTCACTATCTCCGGAACGATTAATTTTTCTTTCGTATTCAACAGCAAGTTTACCACATTCATCAACAACCTTTTGCTGTTCAGGAGTAAGTTCATCATATATTTTTTGATTAATACAGAAGAATAAGCAATCATAATTTGCATTCCACATTGATACATACTTTTGAACTTCCTGTACACTAGCTGCATCAATAGCAGGTAATGGATTTTCCTGACCATCAACTGTGTTCTGCTGTAATGCAGTATATGTTTCTGACCAGTTCATATTTGTACCATCAGCACCCCAAAGTTCATAACACTTCATAAGAAGATTAGAACCAGCAACACGAATTTTAAGATTTTTAATATCATCAATACTCTTTACAGGGCGTTTACTGTTTGTAAGCTCTCTAAATCCGTTTTCTGCCATACCCATACAATGTAAACCATAAGATGATAGTATTTCATTAAGTTTTTTACCACCAGCTCCGTCAAGTTTAGCATCAGCTTCTTGTGGAGAGTTAAATATAAATGGTAAAGAAACAACATTAAATCGAGGGTCAAAGCTAGAATATATAAGATTTGAATGCATTGAAATTTGAACAGGGTCACCGTCCATAAGAGCCTGAATACCCTCAGACTGATTACCATTAGTTAACTGGTCAGCAGCATAAACATTAACTTTAATTTTACCACCAGTAGCCTGTTCCATAAGTTTGCCGAACATTCTACCACCTTCAGCCCATGTACTTGTTTCAGTAGTAGAACAAGTAAAGTTCCAAGTTTGTTCTTTCCAATTTAAGTTGCTGTAATCTCCAATAGTAAATTCACTATCATCATTAACTGAAGATTGAGAAGAAACTACACCTTTATTGCCAGTATATGCACCATCTTCATCTAAAAGTTTAGGTAAACCGTAAGATACAACTGGAATATATGTAACAATAAGTAAAACAGCAAGAGATGCTGCAATCATAGGAACAACAGCCTTAGATATCTGCTGTAAAGTTACACTTAAACCTTCTTTAATCTTGATACTTATTGCAACAAAAAGATTTACACCAACTGGTGGGGTAACCTGTCCAATAGCAAGGTTTACAGTTGCTACGACACCAAAAGCTACAACATCATAACCTAAAGATTTACAAACTGGTAACATAATAGGTATAAAGATGTACATAGCAGAGTTAGCGTCAATGAAACAGCCAGCTATAAGGAATATTACATTTACAATAAGTAAGAATGTAAACTGGTTTTTAGCTACACTACCTAATAATCCTGATGCAGCCTGTGAAATACCAAACTGCGTACAAACAAAAGAGAAAAGGGTAGCAGCAGCAACAATAAGCATTATACCACCAGTTGTTTTTGCTGACTCAATAAGTATTCCAAATAAATCTTTAAACTTAACTTCTTTGTAAATAACCATACCTACAAATAAGCCATATACTACAGATACAGCAGCAGCTTCTGTTGGAGTAAATACACTACCGTAAATACCACCTAAGATAATTACAGGCATAAGGAATCCCCAGAAAGCATCTTTAAAAGCTAACCATCTTTCCTTTGCAGAGGCTTTTTTCTCACATGGCTGAACGCCTTTTCTTCTGGCCTCAATCATTACTACAACAATAAGAGCAACACCTAATAAAATACCTGGAACAATACCAGCCATAAACATATCACTTATAGAAACACCAGTAATAGAGGCATAAACTACGAAAGCAATACTTGGTGGGATTACAATAGCTACAGAACTTGATGTAGCCATTAATGCAGTAGCAAAAGGAGCAGAAAAACCACCTTTTTCTACCATAGCTGGAATTAATACTGCACCTAAGGCAGCAACTGTTGCAGGACCTGAACCTGATATTGCACCAAAGAAACAAGCAACTATAATACATACAATAGCAAGTCCGCCGCGTCTATGACCAACGCAAGTATCTACAAACTTAATAAGTCTTTTTGAAATACCTGCCTTTGCCATAATATTACCAGATAATACGAAGAATGGAATTGCAAGAAGTAAGAACTTACTAATTCCGGAATACATATTTGTTGCTACTATATTCAAAGATGTACCAGAATATAAAATTGCAGCAACAGACGATAAACCTAAACAAATAGCAATAGGTATATTTAATATTAATAATACAAAGAATGTTATAAATAAAACTGCACTTATCATTATTCTACCTCCTTATTCTTTTTAATGGAGTCGGTACAATAATCAATGCAGTACTCAATAAAATGTAGTACCATACATCCAGCACCGATAGGGAGAAAAGACCAGAATATCCATTCAGGCCAGTTAAGTACAAATGTACGCTTACCATTTTGGAGCTGAGTAATAACTTTCTCCATACCATATTTGAATAATATAACGGTAAAGATAACAGATAAAACTGTCATTAAGATTACCATAAATTTTCTGCTCTTTTGTGGAAGCATATCTGTAAAGATAGAAAGACTTACAAGCTCTCCATCACGACAAGCAAGAGCAGCTGCAAGTAAAGTGATTAATACGAATACTGCTACAACAAGTTCTTCAGTAAAAGACCAAGACCTGTGTATTAAATAACGAGATAATACATTACCTACAGTAATTACTACAATGAGAAGAGTTGCTAGTGCTAAAACAATTTTCTCAATAGTAGCTAAGATGTCCATAAACTTCTTATAGATTTTCATCTTCTTCCTCCTTTGAATTCCTTAAAATTTTATTAAGGTTTAATTACAATCTTTAATTTTACTTTTTTAGATTGTAATTGTCAATGGTTTTTTAGTTTTTTTGGCGTTTTTACTAAATAAAATAAAGTTATTATAAAAATTAATTAATAATTGTAAGTAAAGAAATATTATGGTAGAATTAATATATAAAATATAAAGGGTGAATTAAAAATGAAAATAGTAATATGTGATGATGAAAAAATTTATGTAGATAAAGTATATGATATTGTTAAAAAGTATTGTGAAAATGATGAAATTAGTTGTTATGAAAATGCTAAACAACTGTTAAATGATATTGAAAACAGTACATATAATAATGACATTTACATATTGGATATTGAAATTGATAATGTAAATGGACTTGATATTGCTAAAAAAATAAGAGAGAAAGATACATCAGCTATTATAATATTTTTAACTAACTATGATAAATATGTTTATGATGCTTTTGAAGTAAAGACTTTCAGATATATTCCAAAGGATGTAATTGAAGAAAAATTGCCTCAAGCTGTAAAAGATGCTGTAGTAAGAATTAAAGAGAGAAATTCTAAAAATATTTATGTGGGAGTGTCAGGTAGAGTTATTAGAAGAATAGAACTTGACGAAATAGTTTTTATAGAAAAGTACCAAAAAAATATTATTTTTAATTTACTGGATAAGTCTATAGTTAAAGAAAGAACTACTTTAAAAAATATATATGCTGAACTTGATTCAGATAAGTTCATATTTATTAATAAAGGCATTATTATTAATCTAAAAAATATTAAATATCTTGACGGCTTAAAAATAGTTATGGAAAATGATGTTAATTGTTATATAAGCAGAGATAGACTAAAAGAAGTAAAAGACAAAATAACTAATTTCTGGGGGTGATATATTTTGATTGTAGAGGTCTTGTGTACACTTATTGAAGATTTGATTTGTTTTTTGTTTGGTAAGGAACTTTTCAATGATAAACAACAAAAAAATCAATTTTTAATTCCTGTTTTTATAGCTATACATACACTAATAGTGACATTTTTAAACAGAATATCATTAGTATCACAATATACGGTAATTATTTCTAGCCTAATAATGGGAATTATGTTTTACCTGTTATTTCAAACAAAATTTATATATTGTATAATGTATGCTATTACTTATTATATGTTTGTAATAGTTGTAGAAATGTTTATGATATGTTTGTTGAGTGTGATTTTAGGTAATCCAGATTATATTTTCCATATTATTCAATTATCAAATTTTAATAGAATAGTTTTTGCTCTAAGTATGAAGTTATTAAATATTATTCTATATCTTATTGCTAGAAGAAAAATAAGAAATATTAATTGTAAAATACTTGAAAATCCGGCTTATATATTATTTGTAATTGTAGGATTTGTAGTATCACTTAAAATGATGTCAATTATAATAAATAATAGTGTTGTTAGCCTAAAATTGGGCATTTCTATATTATTTATAGTTTTTATATTTATGTTTGGTGTTTTAATTTTCTTGACAGATAACTTATACAATGAAAAATTAAAAACTAGAGAAAATGAGTATATGGCTATAAAAAATGAAATGTTATAAAAAAACCTTAGAAATATAAATAAATTGTATGAAGAAAATTCTAAGAACTTTCACGAGTTTAAACATCATATTAATATTATAAATTCATTATTATTGGATTCTACAAATAGCAAAGCAATAGAGTATTTAAAAGGAATAAATCTATATTCTAAGTATAGTCAAGTGTTCCATACAGGAAATAACATAATTGATACTGTAGTAAATGTTAAGAATACAGAAGCCAGTCAAAAAAACATATCTCTATTTGCTGATGTAAATATAGATAAAATTACGGTTAAAGATGCTGACTTGTGTAGTATATTATCTAACTTAATTGATAACGCAATTGAGGCTGTTGATAAAACAGAAAATGATAAAACTGTTAAATTAAATATTAATCAAAAAGGGAATATGTTGTTTATTGCCATGGAAAATCCAAGTGTTTACAATCCACTAGAAAATAATTTTAACAGTCAAAAGAAAGGCAATCATGGTTGGGGTACAAAGATTATTAGTGATATTGTAAATAAATATAATGGAAATATGACAATGAATTACGATGATAAAATTTTCAAAATTAAAATAATGCTCATACAAGAAAAAACGATTTAAGGACAATTTTATACATTTTAAGTCCACATTACTAATAAGAAACCTCTGTATGTTAGAATTAGCGTGTGGAGGTTTTTCTATGTTTAATTTACTTGATAGCTTCATTACACAAATAGCTGAGAATAGTGGTTATCCTAAAACAGTAATACAGTATTCAATTAGACTTTGGGCTATAGCATTTGTTCAAGCCATAGTGTTATGTCTAGTGTCTGTTGTCTTTTTTGATACAAATTTCTTTCTTAGTTTTTTAATTGCATTTTTTCCAACAAGATTGTTGATAGAAGGGTATCATTGTAAAAATGTGTATTCTTGTACAATATTTAGTACAATTATTTTTATAGGAATTTGTATATTGTCTGATTTTGGTATAAAGCATACTGAATTTATATACTTATCAGAAATTATATTATGTAGCATACTAACAGCACAAATAGTTATAATATTTAAAGACAAAAATAGATTTAAGTATAATACATTAGCATTGTTAATAGGTATTGCTACTTTGATTGCTTTCTTTGTTAAAAGAGATGTTTATACTCTGAATGGAGTGTATTCATATATAATGGTATTTGTTTTATCAATACCTAATATTTTAGCAGGAGGTGAAAAAGATGAAGAATAAATTAATGGCTCTTTTAGGTCTTTGTGTTTGTTTTATTTCTGTATATGGTCCTAACATTCCTTCAACAGGTTTTGCTTATGCTCCAGAAATGCCAGAAGAATTGAAGAAACTCAGAAATATGAAATAATTTTATAAAAGCTTATTTTTAGGATAATTTATCTTGGAAATAGGCTTTTATTTTTTTACAGAAAATCTTTACTTAAAAAATCTTCTCAATAAAAGCCTTTTGTGATATAATAGTATTGGTTTATAGTGTCGAATATTGAAATTGTAAATTGTATTATAGGAAAGAGGCGGGATTTATGTATATAGCATCTTCTTATGTAAGGGCTGAAAGCCTTGATGAAGCATGGGAGTTAAATCAAAAGAGAAATAATAAAATTATGGGTGGAAATTGCTGGCTCAGAATGGGAAAAAGTAATAATATTAATACAATAATCTCATTATCAAAACTTGGACTTGATAAAATTGAAGAAAATGATTCAGAGTTCAAAATAGGAGCAATGGTAACTTTAAGACAAATTGAAACTAACAATAGTCTTAATGAAATTTTTAATAACACCCTAAAAAAAGCTGTAGAGTCTATTGTTGGCGTACAGTTTAGAAATATGGCAACAGTAGGAGGAAGTATATGGGGTAGGTTTGGATTTTCAGATGTACTTACAATTATGCTTGCTTTAGGTGCAAAGGTTGAATTGTATAAAACAGGAGTTGTTCCTATTGAAGATTTTATAGATATGGAGCACAACAATGATATTTTAGTATCGGTTATTATTCCTAAAACTAATTTAAAGGTTGCTTATGATACAGTTAGATTAAGTAAAACTGATTTTCCTCTATTAACTTGTGCGGTTAGTGTTGTAGAAGATAAAATGAGAGTAGTAATAGGAGCAAGACCAACAAAAGCTAGATTTTTTGATTGCAATATTAATACTGAAACAGATGAAATCTGTAGTAAATTCAATTTTGGTACAAATATGAGAGCTACTGCAGAATATAGAGAGCAAGTTGCGAAGGTTCTTGTCAATAGATGTAGAAAGGCGGTGCAATAATGGTTGTTACTTTTAAGTTAAATGGTAAAAAAACAGAAGCTATAATTGAAGCTGACACTACTTTATATCAGTTGTTGAGAAAATTAGGCTGTTATAGTGTTAAATGTGGATGTGAAACAACTAACTGTGGCCTTTGTACAGTAATTATGAATAACAAGTCTGTGTTATCTTGTGCCGTCCTTGCTGCTGAGGCAGAAGGTGCAACTATTGAAACTCTTGAAGGGCTTGAAAGTGAGGCTCTTGAATTTGGGTTATGTCTTGCTGACGAGGGTGCAGAACAATGTGGCTTTTGCAATACAGGATTTATTGTTAATGTTGTAATGATGATGAGAGAATTAGATAATATAACAAAGGAAAGTGTTAAAGAATATCTTGCTGGTAACCTTTGTAGATGTACGGGTTATCAAGGTCAGTTAAGAGCATTAGAAAAATTTATTGAAAGAAAGAGGGGTGTTAGAATATGAAATTTGTAAATACCTCTATAAGAAAAAAAGATGCTGTTCAGCTCGTTACCGGTAAACCGGTTTATACAGAAGATATTGCTCCAAGCAATTGCCTTGTAGTAAAGCTTATGAAAAGTCCATATGCTAATGCTATAATAGAGGATATAAACACAGCAATAGCTGAAAAAGTACCGGGTGTTGAAAAAATAATAACTTACAAAGATGTAAATCAAAAGAGATTTACTCTTGCAGGTCAGTCTTATCCAGAAGCAAGTCCATGTGATAGACTTGTACTTGATAAGCATTTAAGATATGTAGGCGACCCTGTAGCTATTGTTGCGGCTGAAAACGAAAAAGCTGCTATAAAAGCTATAAAGCTTATTAAAGTTAAATATAATGTTCTTGAACCTTTGCTTGACCCAAGAAAGGCTAAAGACAATGAAATACTTGTTCATCCTGAAGATAGCTGGTATGCTCAATGTCCAGTTGGGGCAGATAATAAGAGAAATCTTGTTGCAACAGGCTGTGATGAAGACGGTAATGTTGATGAAATATTCAAAGAATGTGATGTTGTAATAGAAAGAACTTATAAAGTTAAGCCTGTTCAGCAGACAATGATGGAACCTTTCAAAACATATACTGAAATGGATAATTATGGTAGAATAAAAGTAGTATCTTCAACACAGATACCGTTCCATGTTAGAAGAATAGTTGCAAATGCTTTAGGTATAGAAAAAAGCAAAGTCAGAGTAATTAAGCCTAGAATTGGTGGAGGTTTTGGTGCAAAACAGACCGCAGTATCAGAAATTTATCCGGCTATTGTTACATACTTGACAGGTAAACCAGCTATGATTGTTTATACAAGAGAGGAGACTCAGACTATATCAAGTCCAAGACATGGTATGGAAGTTACAGTTAAGTTGGGTGTAATGAAAGATGGAACAATGCGTTGTTGCGATATGTATGTTTTATCAAATTCTGGAGCTTATGGTGAACATGGTCCTACTACTGTAGGTCTTGCAGGTCACAAGTCAATGGCTCTTTATTCAAAAATGGAGGCATTTAGATTTAAGTATGATGTAGTATATACAAATATTATGTCATCTGGTGCCTATAGAGGTTATGGTGCTACCCAAGGTATTTATGCTTTGGAGTCTTGTGTTGATGAAATGGCAAAAATTATTAACATTGACCCAATAGAGTTTAGATTTAAAAATATGACAAGGGAAGGTATGTTTATGCCAGCTTATTATGGCGAAACTGCCAATGCTTGTACCCTTGATAAGTGTTTAGAAAAAGCTATTGAAATGAGTAACTGGGATAAATATTATCCTGCTAAAGATATGGGTAATGGCAAAATTAGAGCCATGGGTGCTGCATTGGCCATGCAGTCAAGTTCTATATCTAACTTGGATATTGGTGGTATGACATTAAAACTTGGCGATGGTGGTTTTTACAATATGATAGTAGGTTGTACTGATATGGGTACAGGCTGTGATACAATATTAGCACAGATGGTTGCCGATGTTCTTGATACAGATGTAGATAATATTGCAACATTTGGTGTTGATACCGATGTTTCTCCTTACGATTCTGGGTCTTATGCCTCATCTACTACATACCTTACAGGTAGAGCAGCTGTAAAATGTGCTACACAAATGAGAGATAAAATTATAGAAGTTGGTTCTAAGATATTAGATTTAGAAAAGTCTAAGTGTGAATTTGACGGAAAATTTGTTTATGAAGACGAAAATCCTGATAATAAAATAAGTTTAGCTGATATTGTAACAAAGGCTCAAAGTGCTCCTTATGGTGCTTTAGTTGTAACAGTATCAGAGCAGTCTACAGTTTCTCCACCACCTTTTATGGCTGGTGTCGCTGAAATAGAAGTTGATAAGGAAACTGGTGTTGTAGAACTTATTAATTTTAGTGCTTGTGTGGATTGTGGTACTGTTATTAATCCTAATTTAGCTAGAGTGCAAACAGAGGGTGGACTTGTGCAAGGTATAGGTATGGCTATGTATGAAGATATAATATATGGCGAAAATGGTAGGGATTTTACAAATTCACTTATGCAGTATAAGATACCGACTAGATTAGATATGGGTAATATTGATGTTGCTTTTGAATCAAGTTACGAACCTACAGGACCATTTGGTGCAAAGTCTATAGGCGAAATTGTAATTAACACTCCAGCTCCAGCTATTTGTAATGCAATTAGTAATGCCGTTGGTGTTAGAATTAGAGAATTACCAGCTACTCCTGTAAAGGTGTTAAAAGGTATAATGGAAAATAGTAATAACTAAAAGAGAAAGAGGTTTAGGCAATTAGTACCTAAACCTCTTTTTTATATTAATAGTTGATATATTTTATTGTATTCTATATGGTTGGAAGACATTAATTCTTCTGCTTTTTCTGTATTTTCAATTGGTGTACAGAAAGAAAGTCCACATCCTGCACTAATGATAGTGGGTAATGGTATAAGTCTTCCTTCAAAACTATTTTCTTTTGAAATTTTTTCCATTTTCATAGCCTGAGAAGTTGAATCAAAGGTTATAACACATTTGAGAGTTTCTTTTCTCATTTTTATTCTTCTCCTAATATTTTTAAGGCTTTTGAAGCAAATAACACTTCATCTTTTGTGTTAAAGTAAGAAAAACTAAAACGAACAGCACCTTGTTTTTCAGTACCTAAAGCTTTGTGCATAAGAGGAGCACAATGACCTCCCGAACGAGTAGCAATTTCAAACCTTTCAAAAAGTTCATCACTAACACTAGAAGACGAATAGTTGCCTAAATTTAGGCTTACTATAGGACCTCGTTCTTTTGTAGAGAAATCGCCATATATTTTAATATCTTTAATATTTTTTATACTGTTATAGAATAAATCAACAAGCATATTTTCTTTTTCTCTAATTTTTGATATGCCTGTTTTCTGTATAAATTCTAAACCAGCTTTTAATCCGGCAATAGAGTGGCTATTTACTGTTCCAGCTTCAATATGTTCAGGCATTGAACTAGGTGCAGTTTTTTCAAAAGTTTTAATACCGCTACCTCCAACTTTAAGAGGGGAAATATTAACACCTTTTTTAATACATATTCCACCTGTGCCTTGAGGTCCATACAGACTTTTATGTCCAGTAAAACAAACTACATCTATATTTTGTTTTTCCATATCTATATCAAATATACCTGCACTTTGAGAGGCATCTAGTATAAATAATATGTTATGTCTTTTACAAATTTCGCCTATTTTTGCAATATCCAATACATTTCCAGTTAAATTTGAACAATGGGTACACACAATAGCTTTTGTATTAGATTTAATAGCTTTTTCAATATCTATATAATTTATATTGCCCCAATCATTTGCTTTTATAATTGTTAATTCTGTACCTTTTTCTTCAAGTCTATACAATGGTCTTAATACAGAATTGTGTTCCAACTCTGTAGTTATAATATGGTCGTTATAAGATATAAGTCCATTAATAGCTGTATTTAATGCCTCTGTTGCATTGAGAGTAAATGCAACTTGCTCAGGATAATGTAAATTAAACATTTCAGCTATTAATTCTCTGGTTTCATATAAAACCATTGATGAACTAATAGAGCTATTGTAAGCCCCTCTGCCACTATTTCCCATTGTATTTATAGCATCATATACAGCCTGTGCAACTTGTGGTGGCTTAATTAATGTTGTAGCTGAATTATCAAGATATATCATATTATCAAGGCTTTATTATTTTGCCTGCTCCTATTAATTTTTCAGAAATCTCATACATATTAGATACTGTGCCTACTGCTGGAGTTTTATCCAGACCATAGTGGTTGATACAAGTACCGCAAGTACAAATATCTACTCCTTGACTTTCAAGGTACTTTAAATCTTCAAGGACTTCTGAATTTTCAGCAGTTAAAAATGCACCGCCGTTATAACAAATTATTTGGTTAGGAAAATTTTCTGATTTTGTAAGAGCAAAAATGTAACTTTTTATAAGAATACCACCTAAAGTATCATCACCTTCGCCCATTTTATTAGAAGAGAATACAACAACTGTAGGACCAGTTACATTGTCGTACATAGGCTTACATTCTAAGTCTGTATTGTCATCTTCTGAAAGAGTAAGAGTAACAACATATTCTTTTTGTGATTTCTTTTCAGCAAGAATTTGAATATTTTTTTGCTGTGCCATCTTTGTAAGATTTTGAACAGCTATTTCATTATCTACAGTAATTTCAATAACACCTTTGCCGTTTAATTCTTTAATTGCGTCTTTTACTTTTATAACAGGAATAGGGCATACATCGCCAATAGCATTAATTTTAATCATATTTCTTTTCTCCTTTTTCTACAATTATTTTATAATCTGAATTTTCTACAATTTCTCCAATTATACCGAAAGGTAAGGATAACTGAGAAAGTTCACTTATTACATTATGTAAATCTTTTGGATTAACAGCTCCTAAAAGACCACCTGATGTCTGAGGGTCAAACAATATTTCTTCCATTGCAAAATCTATACCATTAAATTTTACATTATCGCCTACATAATTTCTATTTTTCTGGCCACCGCTAGTAATAAGAAATTCATTTGCATAGTCAAAGGCTTCTTTTATGTATGGTATATTTCCAGAATATATTATAGCTGACATATCACTTAACATTTCCTTTAAATGACCCAATAATCCAAAGCCAGTTACATCTGTACAAGCACTTACATCATATTTTTGAAAAATTTCTGATGCGTACTTGTTAAGAGTAGTCATTGCTTTAATGGCTTTATTTATAGAACTTTCACTTGCCTGTTCCACTTTACCAGCCGTTGTAACAATACCAACACCCAATGGTTTTGTTAATACTAACACATCTCCACTTTTTGGTGTGTTATTTTTAAAAATTTTATCTGGATGTATAGTCCCAGTTACACTTAATCCATATTTTATATCTTTATCTGATATAGAATGACCACCTGTTAAAATACCACCAGCCTCTTGAACTTTGGATAATCCTCCAGATAGTATTTCTCCTAATATATTAATATCATCATTTTCAGGAAAACACACTATATTTAAGGCTGTTTTGACAGTTCCACCCATAGCATATATGTCACTTAAAGCATTTGCAGCTGCAATTTGCCCAAATATATAAGGGTTATCTACCATTGGTGGGAAAAAATCTAAAGTTTGTACTATTGCTATATCATCTGTTAATTTGTAGACCGAAGCATCATCGCTACTTTGAAAACCTACCAAAAGGTTTTCATCATGCTGAGCTGGCAATTTATTTATTAAATTACTTAATAATCCTGCTCCAAGTTTAGCAGAACAGCCTCCACTACAAAATATTTTTTTACTCATAATAATCACCGTCTAAATTATAACATTATATTTCATTAAACTCAAGTTTCATAAAGGACAATTTGTTGATTTTGATGTAAAATTGTTTTATAATTAGAAAGGTGATAAAATGATTGATAGTTTTGGTAGAAATATAGATTATATGAGAGTTTCATTGACGGATAAGTGTAACTTAAATTGTATTTATTGCAGAAGTGATTGCGATAAATCCTATTTAGATACAATGTCTGCTGACGAAATTATTAGAATTATAAATATAGTGACTGATATTGGCATTAAAAAGATTAAGTTGACAGGTGGAGAACCTTTGTTACGCAAGGATTTTGAATATATACTAGAAAACATCAGTAAAATTCCCGAAATTGAAGATATAACTCTTACAACAAACGGCATTTATCTTAAAAAGTATGCTCATATACTTAAAAAATATAATGTAAAATCAATAAATGTAAGCCTTGATACTTTAGATAAAAATGCTTATAAAAAAATTACAGGTTATGATTATCTAGAAAGTGTAAAATCGGCTATAGAGTATGCTATTAGATTAGGTTTTAATGTTAAAATTAATTCCGTAGTTATAAAAGAGTTTAATGAAAATATTTTTGAACTGGCAGAAATAGCTAAACATAATAAAGTTAGTGTTCGATTTATTGAGCTTATGCCTATGGGTGAAGGTAGAAAGTATAAGTATATACAAGGCTCAGAAGTTATTAAGAGATTGGAAGAAAAATACGGAAAATTTGAAAAAACAGGTTACAGAAGTAATGGTCCTTGTGTTTATTATAAAAATAATAGCTTTAAAGGTACTGTAGGACTTATAACAGCTGTTAGTGATTGCTTTTGTAGTCAATGCAATAGAATAAGAATGACTTCTGACGGTTTTATAAAATTATGCTTGTACTATAACAAAGGTATAAATATAAAAGAAATGATAGATAATGATGCAACAGATAGCGAGATAAAGAATGCTATTAAGCATATTATTAGCCAAAAGCCAGAAAGCCACCATTTTGGAATTATAGATGAAAATTCAGAAAACAAAAATATGGTTCAAATAGGAGGATAATATGGGAAAAATAATGGCAATTTGTATAAGCGAAAAGAGAGGCACTCAGAAAAAAAGTATTAAAAAAGCAGAATTAATAAAAGATTTTGGAATTAATGGTGACGCCCACGCAGGTAAATGGCATAGACAGGTAAGTCTTTTGAGTTATGAAACAATAGAAGAATTTAAGTCAAGAGGAGCAGATGTAATTGACGGAGCTTTTGGCGAAAATTTAGTTGTCAAAGGAATTAATTTAAAGGATATAAATATTGGAGATAAATTAAAATGCAATAATGTTATCCTTGAAATAACTCAAAAGGGTAAAGAATGTCATAGCCATTGTGAAATATATAAAAAAATGGGTGAGTGTATTATGCCCACAAATGGCGTATTTGCAGTTGTAAATAATGGAGGAATAATTGAAGAAGGTGACGAGATAAATGTATACAGCGGCGGTTGTAACACTAAGTGATAAAGGAAGCATTGGAGAAAGGGAAGATTTATCAGGTAAAAAAATTATTGAAGTATTAAAACAATACGAATATAAAGTAGAAGATTATACTATACTTCCTGATGATATAGAAACTATAAAGAATAAATTAATTGAATTAAGTGATAAAAATATCAATTTAATCATAACTACAGGGGGAACAGGATTTTCTAAGAGAGATGTTACTCCAGAGGCAACCATAGCAGTTTGTGATAGAATGGCATATGGTATAAGTGAAGCGATAAGAAGTTATTCCCTTACTATTACAAAAAGAGCAATGTTAAGTAGAGGAGTAAGTGGAATAAGAAAAAATAGTGTAATCATTAATCTTCCGGGTAGTTTAAAGGCTGTTACAGAAAGTCTGGATGTGTTTATGGATATTATTGGTCATGGAATAGGCGTTTTAGTTGGAAATGATAAGGAATGTGGTAATATAAAATGACAACTTTTTTTGATATAAGAGATGAATTTAATAAAAATGGCGAAGTGTTAGTAGCAACAGATATTGAAAATGGTAATAAATTTATTTTAAATGAAGACATAAATTCTCCACAAATAACAGATTATAAAGGCAAAAAATGCTTTATAGAAAAATTAATGGATAAGACTAAAATAGTTGTTGCAGGTGCTGGTCATGTTTCTATGGATTTTGCAAGAGTGGCAGAAATACTTGGCTTTGATTTAATTATAATTGATGATAGAGCAGAATTTGCAAACAGCGAAAGATTTCCTAATGCCCAGATAATATGTGGGAATATAGGAGAAAGTTTAAAAGCTGATTTTGGAAAAAATGTTTATTATGTTATTATGACTAGAGGACATAAAGACGATTACGAGGCTTTAAAAACTATATTAGGTAAAGAGTATAAATATGTTGGTATGATAGGCAGTAGAAAGAAAGTTGCTTTTGTAAAAGATAAATTGAAAAATGATGGCTTTACTGATGAAAAAATTAATACTGCTCATACGCCTATAGGTCTTGATATAGGGGCAATCACACCAGCTGAAATAGCTATAAGTATTATGGCAGAAATAATACAGGTACAAAACAAGGGTATCAAAGACAGAGGTGACGGAGATTTATTAAATAAAATCAATCACAACTGTGCTATGGTAACAGTTATTGAAAAGGCTGGTTCTGCTCCTAGAGGTGAAGGTAGCAAAATGCTAGTATTTGACAATGGAAAAGTTCTTGGAACTATTGGTGGTGGCACTTTAGAATATGTAGCTATTAATAAAGCTATTGAAATTGCAAAAAATGGTGGCTTTTTTGTTAAAGAATATTCCCTTGAAAATAATAAAGCATCGGAGCTTGGTATGGCGTGTGGTGGTAGTGTAAAGGTAATGATTGAAGGTATAGAATAATATGAACGAATTAATTGTCGTAAGAGGTGGTGGCGATATTGCCACAGGTACTATACACCGTCTTGTAAGATGTGGGTATAAAGTTATTGTTACAGAGGTAGAAAATCCGTCAGCTATAAGAAGAAAAGTAGCTTTTTGTGAAGCTGTTTTTGACAAAGAAGTTTTTGTTGATGGCGTAGGTTGTAAAAAAATATCTAGTCTTGAACAAGCTGAAAAGGTATTTAGTGAAAATAAGGCTGCGTTGATTGTAGACCCTAAATGTAAGATGATTGATAAAATTAAACCTGATATTTTAATAGATGGTATTTTAGCAAAGAAAAATTTAGGTACAACAAAAGATATGGCGAACCTGACCATTGCCTTAGGTCCTGGATTTTGTGCCGGAAAAGATGTAGACTATGTTGTAGAAACAAAGAGAGGTCATAAACTTGGCTCTATTATAGAGCAAGGATATGCCATTGAAAATACAGGTGTTCCAGGAATTATTGCAGGCTACGGCAAAGAAAGAGTTATACATTCTCCAGCTACAGGGATTATTAAAAACATTAATGATATTAGTGATATTGTAAAGAAAGGCGATATTATAGCATATGTAGGAGAAACTCCAGTATATGCAACTCTTGACGGTGTGTTAAGAGGAATAATAAGAAATGGTTACTATTGCAATAAAGGTCTTAAAATTGCTGACATTGACCCTAGAATTAGCGAACAGGAAAACTGCTTTTCAATATCAGATAAAGCTAGATGTATTGCAGGAAGTGTTTTAGAATTGGTGGTTCGATATGGAAAAAATTAATGTAGATGATGCTGTTGGTATGGTTCTATGCCACGATATGACAGAAATAAAGGATAATAAGAAAACTGTGCCTTTTAGAAAAGGCCATATTTTAAAAGCCGAAGATATAGAACATTTAAAATCTATGGGAAAATTTCATATATATGTATGGGATACAGAAAAAGGTTATATACACGAAAATGATGGAGCAGAAATAATGCTCAATTCAGCAGTAGGCAAAGGTATTGCTCATTCTGAAATCAAAGAGGGTAAAATAGAGTTAACTGCTGACATTGACGGTATGCTTAGGATAAATAAAGAGGCTCTTTTTAAATTAAATATGCTGGATAATATTTGCTTTAGTACAATTCATGGAAATAGAGTTGTAAAAAAAGGCAGTAAATTAGCCGGCATGAGAGTAATTCCTTTAGTTATAGATGAAAAAACTATGGAAGAATTTAAAAAAATATCTGCTGAAAATTATCCTATTATAGAGGTTGTTCCTTTTGAAAAAACAAAAACGGGTATTGTAATAACAGGTAATGAAATAAAAAAAGGATTGAAAAAAGATGCTTTTGAGCCTGTATTAAGAAAAAAATCTGAAGAATGTAATTCAGAGGTTATAGAAGTTATATTTAGTGGCGATGAAACAAAAGATATTGTAGACGCAATAAAAAAATGTATTGATAAAGGGGCAGATTTGGTAGCCGTTACAGGTGGTATGTCTGTTGACCCAGACGATACTACACCTGATGCAATTAAAGAATTAGGTGGAGAACTTATAACATATGGTACACCAGTATTACCTGGAGCAATGTTTATGCTCTCATACATAGGCGATGTTGCTGTTGTAGGCTTGCCTAGTTGTGTTATGTATAGAAATGCTTCAATATATGACCTTGTTGTTCCAAGATTGTTGTTAGGCGAAAAGCTCAAAAAAGAAGATTTTGCATCAATGGGCTACGGTGGCTACTGCTTAGCTTGTGATGTCTGTAAGTATCCGAAATGTGCGTATGGAGTATAAAATAGAATGGGATTAAATCATTTTGACAATAAAGGAAATGCAGTAATGGTTGATGTATCTGATAAAGATATTACAGAAAGAATTGCTACTGCAGAGGGTAAAATAAAAATGAATAACACAGCAATGGAGGCTGTTGTTAATGGAACATCTAAAAAAGGCGATGTACTAAATGTAGCTAGAGTTGCGGGTATTATGGCAGCAAAAAAGACTTTTGAAATAATACCTATGTGCCACTTGCTTATGCTTACAAAATGTAGTGTAGATTTTGAAGTTAAGAAAAATTATGTTGTAGCTAAGTGTACAGTAAAGACAAAAGGTAAGACAGGTGTAGAAATGGAGGCTTTAACGGGAGTAAATGTAGCCTTATTGACTATTTATGATATGTTAAAGGCTGTTGACAGAAGTATGGAAATAACAGATATTAGACTTTTGTACAAAAATGGTGGCAAAAGTGGAGAGTACAAAGTATGATTATTTGTAATGGTGTAAGTTATAGTAGCCTTACAGAATGTTTGGAAATACAAAAGGGTATAACTTCCTTTGTTGGAGGAGGAGGTAAAAGCACTATAATAAAGAAAATTTCAGAAGAAATAAAAAATAGTGTAATTGTTACTACTACGACCCATATATATGCACCAAAACTATATTACAATAATGTAGATGATGCCAAAAATGCTATAAAAAGTGAACATATAATTACTGTAGGTAATAACTGTGGAAATAATAAGTTGGAAATGGCTATAGAGCCTTATGTTCTTGAAAGTATAGCTGACTTTATTTTAGTAGAGGCAGATGGTTCAAGAAGATTGCCTCTTAAAATTCCAGCAACTAATGAACCTGTAATCCCTAGAGGTAATAAAAAAACTGTTCTCATTTGTGGAATAGATGCTCTAAATAATAGAATAATTGATATTTGCCATAGGGCAGAAGAAACAGCTAAATTTCTAAACAAAGACATTTATGAAAAAGTTGATATAATAGATATTGCAAAAATTTTGAATTTTGCATATTCCAATATTGATTGTGCTGTAATTAATAAAGTGGATAATGATATTGATTATAATAATGCTTTGAAAATCTCTGAATATGTTAATAAAAAACTTGTAATATGTGGAGGACTAAACATATGAAAATAGGTGCTGTTTTGCTGTGTTCAGGATTAAGCAGGCGAATGGAAAATAAAAATAAATTGTTAATTAAAATAGATAATAAGCCAATGTTTCAATATACTGTTGACAATGTTATTCGTTGTGATTTTGATGAAATAGTAGCAGTAACAGCATATGACGAGATAGAAGATTATTGTCTAAGAAAGGGCATTAAAACTGTCATAAATAAAAACAGTCAATTAGGGCAATCTCAATCTATTAAATTGGGTACAAAAGCTCTTTATGATATGGATGCCATAGCTTATTTTGTATGCGACCAGCCATTTCTTAGTTGTGATAGTATATTAAAGTTAAAGAACAATGTACAAGAAGATAGAATAGTAGTTCCAGTATGTGAAGGCAATAGTTATTCCCCTTGTATTTTTAATAAAAAATATTTTGATTTGCTTTTGGCTCTTGAGGGAGATAAGGGTGGAAAGTCTATTATTAAAAATAATACGGATTATGTAAACTATGTTTATTTCACAGATAAAAAGGAATTTTTCGATATTGATAATTTAGATGATTTAATATCCCTTTAGTTATTGACAGAGCTTTTCATTTGTGATAATTTTATTATATATGTAACAAAAGGAGGTTAAATGTCTAAAAATGGAAGAAAAAGACATAAAAAAACAGGAACAACAGTATTCTAGTCCATACGAATTTTATGGCAAATTGCCAAAGGGACAAGCAATATTGTTAGGTATGCAACATGTAATGGCGATGTTCATTGGTAACCTTACACCGCTTATTATTTTATTTGGTGCATGCGGAATGGTTGGGGCAGATTTTGCTGAGTTGAGAGTACAATTACTTCAAAATGCCATGATAATGGCAGGTGTTGTTACACTTATTCAGCTCTATGCTATTGGACCAGTAGGTGGTAAAGTACCTATTGTAATGGGTACAAGTTCAGGCTTTATTGGAATTTTCAAGAGTATATCAGAATTAATGGGTGGTGGTATACTTGCCTATGGTGCTATAATGGGTGCATCATTAATTGGTGGTATCTTTGAGGGCTTTTTAGGTTTTATTTTAAAGCCACTTAGAAGATTTTTCCCTCCAATAGTAACAGGTACTGTTGTTATTACTATTGGTCTTTCACTTATTAGTGTTGGTATAAGCTATTTCGGTGGTGGTTCAACAAACCCTGATTATGGCTCAGTTGAAAACTGGTTCTTAGGTATATTCGTTATTGTCTGTATAGTTGCATTAAAGCATTTTTGCAAGGGTATGGTATCTGTTGCATCTATACTTATTGCTATAGTAGCTGGTTACATAGTAGCAGTTATTATGAGCTTAACTTTACATACAACAGGCACAACAATAGTTGACGGACAGGTTGTAGAATATACAAAGAGTTGGGTTATAAATTGGGATTCTGTAGCTCAAGCTAAATGGATAGAAATTCCAAAAATTATGCCTGTTAAAATGGTATTTTCAGCAAAGGCTATTATTCCTACAGTTATTATGTTCATTGTAACAGCTGTAGAAACTATTGGTGATATTTCAGGTTGTATTGAAGGTGGTTTAAATAGAGAAGCTACTGACAAGGAACTTTCTGGTGGTGTAAGCTGTGACGGTTTTGGTTCAGCTCTTGCAGCAGCATTTGGTGTTTTACCTAATACATCATTTAGTCAGAATGTAGGTCTTGTAACAATGACTAAGGTTGTAAATAGATATGCTTTCACTATGGGTGCTATCTTCCTTATTCTTGCTGGTTTTTGTCCAAAACTTGCAGCTATTGTAAATGTAATGCCTCAGTCAGTTTTAGGTGGTGCAGCAGTTATGATGTTCTCATCTATTGTTGTAAGTGGTATAACATTAGTAAACAAAGCTGGTATAACTACAAGAACAACTACTATTTTCTCTCTTGCTTTAGGTCTTGGCTATGGTTTGGGTACATCTTCAGCTGTACTTGACTATTTACCAGAAGCTATATCAACAATATTTGGTGGCTCTGGTATAGTTCCAGCAGCAATAATTGCAATCTTATTGAATGTTATATTGCCAAAAGAGAAAACGGAAACAAAATAGAATTATGGAAAAAGGGTATTGAGAATTATTTCTTGATACTCTTTTTTATTTGAAACTATGTATCAAATTGTGATATAATTTTACAGAAAATATATTTTGGAGGAATAAAAAATGTTAAAAAAAGCAATATCACTTGTTATGTGTGGTACAATGTTGTTTGGTTGTGGCTGTAGTAGTAGTAAAACAGATACTGCAAGTGCAACAGCTGATAATACAAAGGTAAATGTATTTATTGCAGCCTCTCTTTCTAACGCTATGAATGAAATTGCTGAAAACTACAAAAAGAAAGATGAAAATGTTGAGCTTGTATTTAATGCTGATTCTTCTGGTACTTTAAAGACTCAAATTACAGAGGGTGCATCTTGCGATATATTCTTCTCTGCTGCTGAAAAACAGATGAATGAGCTTAAAGATGGTGGATATATTGAAGATGGTTCTGTAGTTCCTTTACTTGAAAATAAGGTAGTATTAATTAAGGGAAAAGGTGCTGAAACAAGCGTAACTGGTTTTGATAATATTACATCAGCTAAAAATATTGCTCTTGCAGGTGAAGATGTTCCAGTTGGTTCATACTCAAGAGAAATTTTCACTAATATGGGCATTTTAGACGATGTAATGTCAAAGGATATTAATGAATGTGCTAATGTAACTGCTGTACTTACTGCTGTTGCTGAGGGCTCAAACGAAGTTGGTGTTGTATATGCAACAGATGCAGCATCTATGACTGATAAGGTTGAAGTTATTGCTGAAGCTCCAGCTGACGCTCTTAAAACTCCTGTAATTTATCCAGTTGGTTTAGTAAAGAATAGTGATGCAACTGATGAAGAAAAGAAAGATGCCAAGGAATTTGTAGAATATCTCCAGACAGAAGATGCAAAGGCAATATTTACAAAGTATGGATTTAGTGTAGAGTAATGTTTGATGTATTAAGTAAAATAAACTGGAGTCCATTATTTATATCCTTAAAAACTGGTTTTGTTGCAATAATATTTATTTTCATACTTGGAGTAATTGGTGCAATAGCAGTAATGAAAATGAACAACAGAGCAAAATGGATTATTGATGCAGTTTTTACTATGCCTCTTGTGCTACCTCCTACAGTTGCCGGTTACTTATTGCTCCTTGTGTTTAGCCTTAGACGACCATTTGGTATATTCTTAAAAAACGAATTAGGAATAAAAGTAGTTCAAAGTTGGAGTGGTTGTGTTATTGCTGCTGTTGTTATTTCTTTTCCTCTTATGTATAGAAGTGCAAGAGCAGCATTTGAGCAAATAGATAGCAATATTATCTATGCTGGGCGAACTTTAGGTATGAGCGAGTTTGAAATAATAACAAAAGTGGTTATTCCGACAGCTATGCCAGGTTTGTTGTCTGGTGGTATACTTTCCTTTGCCAGAGCCATTGGCGAATATGGTGCAACTGCTATGTTGGCAGGTAATGTACTGGGTAAAACAAGAACAATATCCGTAGCTATTGCGTCAGAAGTAGCCGGTGGTAATTTTGATATAGCTGGTATTTGGACTTGTGTTATAGTTCTTATAGCTTTTGTAATTGTACTTGCCATTAATTTAATTACAGGTAAGGGTATGAAAAATGTATCGAGGTGGACTAAGTGAAAATAGAAGTAAATATAAAAAAGAAATTAGGCAATTTTAACCTTGATATTAATTTTTCATCAGACAGTTTAAGAACTGGTATATTAGGTAGGTCTGGTTGTGGAAAATCTGTTACATTGAAAGCTATTGCAGGCATTATAACTCCAGATAGTGGACGAATAGTTGTAAATAATAGGGTTTTATATGATTCAGACAAAAATATTAATTTAAAACCCCAAGACAGAAAAGTAGGGTACTTGTTTCAAAATTATGCTTTGTTTCCAACCATGACAGTAGAGAAAAATATTTCTGTTGTTATAAAAAATAAAGCAAACAAAAAAGAGAAAATAAATAGCCTTATTTCAAAGTTTGGTTTGGAGGAAATAAGAAACAAATTTCCAAGCCAAATCTCAGGAGGTCAACAACAGAGAACAGCCCTTGCTAGACTTATTGCTTCAAATCCTGAGATAATAATGCTTGATGAGGCTTTTTCTGCTTTAGATTCTCATTTAAGAGAACAGCTACAGCTAGATATGATTAACTTTTTTAAAGAATGTAATATTACAGCATTAATTGTTTCTCATGATAGAGATGAAATCTATAAAATGACAGATAAAATAGTCGTTGTAGACGATGGTGTTGTTTGTTCTAGTGGTACTACAAAAGGCATATTCAAATCAACAGAGAATGTAGCTACAGCAATGCTTACTGGCTGTAAAAATATTTCAGAAATTGAAATACTAGGAAATAGAAAGATACTAGCAAAGGACTGGAATATAGTATTAAATACAAATGTTGATGTGGATATTAGTATAAAATATGTAGGAGTGAGAGCTCACGATTTTAACTTTGATAAGGGCGATAATGAATTTACCGCTAAAGTTATAAATACCGTAGAATCTCTTTTTGAAAATGTATACATATTGGAAGTAGCTGGTGGGAAGAAAAACATATGGCTAAAAAGGTCTAATGAAATTAATACAGAAATAGGTTCAAAGGTGTTTGTGAATAGTGAGAGCCTAATGCTATTAAAGTAATTTAAAAAGCTGTAAGTATTTGAAAATAATATTTACAGCTTTTTTATTATTTATTCAATACAAAAATCATAAAATTCAAGTATGTTGCAAATAAACACCAAAATAGATAAGGTATTTGCAAATAAGCTGATAATGGACTTATTTTATAAAAATTTACAATCATAAATATTATAATAACTATTAATATTATTAACCAAATTAAGGCAAACAAGAATTGAGAATACCCGAAGAAAATGATACTCCAAAAGAAATTAAATACTAATTGCAAAGCATATATAAATAAAGCCTTGTTCCTGCTGCTGTCTTTTGATTTATAAATTATATATGATGAAATACCCATAAGTATAAAAAGTATTGTCCACACAATAGGGAATATAAATGATGGTGGACTTAACGGAGGTTTAATTAATGTAGCATAAGAAGACATATTGTTACTGAAAAGGGCCGATAAAGCACCAACTGCAATAGGAATAAGTATGGATATAATTAAAGCACTTTTATCTTTTATTTTTGGCATATATTCAACTCCTCTGTTAATTAATTTCTTCCATTACTAAAATATTGGCAATCATATCACTTAAAACAACTAAATCAGCAGATAATAGGGCTAATTCCTCCCTAGACATTGTTTTTGAAAGCTGACAAGCTATAGTTGATAGAAAATATAAATTAGAACAGCTATTCATAATAAACCTCTTGTACTTTGTTAATTATTATATGCAAAAATTCTTTATTAATAACTATTTGAAATTTAGTTTTTAGGTGTGGGTAATTTTTAGGACATAGATTATGGTAATGTATATATAAATAAAGGTTAAGGAGAGGTTTTTATGTATAATATAATTTCTTTAACAGAAAAATATGTACCTAGAATAGAAAATGCTGAAAGTTATTTGAAAAGTTTATGTCACAAAAAAGCCACATCATTATACGGTAACATTCCATTAGTGGTGCAAAATCGAATTGATAGTGAAATTAAATACTTAAAGCAAAATAATGATTTAATTCATATGACTATTTTTGCTAAAGTTATGGAAAATAAAGAAATACAGCCTTATATGGTATATACCCAAAGTAAATTAACATACTCTATTATAAGCTATTTAGTTGGAATAACAAAAACAAATCCTTTAAAACCCCATTATAGATGTTCAAAATGTCATTTTATTGATTTTGATACTGACAAATACAATACAAAAATAGGTTTTGATTTGCCAAATAAAATATGTCCTTCTTGTGGTAAAAATTTGATTAAAGACGGCTTTAGCCTAGATAATATTTTTCTGTTTGGTAATAACAAAAGTCTAAATATTGAATTAAAAGTTCCCAACTATTTAAAGGAGCATATTATAGAAATAATTGAGTCAATATCTGGTATTGGAAAGGTTATAGATTTACCAAACCAATGGAAAGAGTATAAAAGTAAAAATTGTAATGAAAAGGTTATTATCCCTAGTTATTTAGATTGTAAAAATATTCTTAATATAAATGAAAATTCACTATATACTTTTAGGCTTTTATCCAATAAAATAATAGAAGAATGTAAAAGGCAAAATATTTCTGCTATTCCATTTGATGAAAGGAAATACATAAATTATTATACTAAACATAAAAATATTATTATGTGCCGAGAAGAAGAATTAGAAGTTATTAATGCTTGTAATCCACATACTATATCTGATATTATGAAAGTAATGGCTTTGTCTATTAATAATACTTGGAATAATAAAGGTAAGCATTTGATAAAAAACAATTTAGCTACAATAAAAACTATTATTTCAACAAGAGATGATATTTTAGAATTGCTTTCTGCATCAGGAGTGCCATATGAGCAAAGTCTTGAAATTATTAATGAAGGTAAATGGAAAAATTTAAGTGAAAATCATAGAAAAATATTACTTAAACATAACATTCCACAATGGTGTATAGAATTTTGCAACAAAAATGGATTTTTATGGGATAGAGGGTGTATAGCAGAAATTATGATGTTAAATTGGCTATCCCTTTGTCTTAACAATGATAAATAAAAAATGAGGATTGATAATATGTATACAATTCAGCCAAAAAAATTACTAATTATAAATATACTTGATATTTTAAGAAAATATACTGACGAAAATCATAGATTAAGTCAAAAAGAGATTGTTGAAATACTAAACTCTAAATACAATATGGAGGTAAATAGAAAGACTGTAAAAAGAAATTTAATAACTCTAATTGATTTTGGATATGACATTGAATATAGTGAAACTCAACGAATAATAAAAGATAAATATGGAAACAAAAGTGAGAGTACTATACTTTCTGATTTTTACTTAAATAGAGATTTTACCAATGGAGAATTAAGACTTATTATTGATAGTTTGATTTTTTCTAAACATATACCATCTAAACAATGTAAAGAATTGATAGAAAAAGTGGAAGGGCTTTCAAGTGTTTATTTTAAGTCAAATTTGAAGAATATTAAAAGTATGCCTAATAACTGTAGCGAAAATAAACAGCTTTTTTATACCATAGAAGTTCTTGATGAAGCTATTTCTAAAAATAAACAGGTTTCATTTATCTATAATATATATGGAACAGATAAGGCATATCATTATAAGGAAACTTCTTCCGGAGAGCCAAAAAGATATATTATAAATCCTTATCAGATGGTTGCATCTAATGGCAGACATTATTTAATTTGTAACTACGATAAATATGACAAAATATCATATTATAGATTAGATAGAATATCAGATATTAAGATTTTACCAGATAACAGAAAACCTTTGAAAGATGTTGAAAATGGAGAAGAAAGTTTACATTCAACAGATTATACTTATATGTTTTCTGGAAAAGAAATTAGGGTAGAAATGTTAGCTAAAAAATATATGGTGGCAGAACTTGTTGACTGGTTTGGTAACGCAATAGAATTTAAAAATGAAACAGATGAAACTGTTGTAGCTATTGTAACTGTAAATGATGTAGCCATAAGAAAATGGGCATTACAGTATGGTTTACATATTAAAATTTTAAGGCCACAAAGCCTTGTTGAAGAAATAAAACAGGATATTAAAAATGTAGCAAATAATTACGACATATAAATATAAAAAGTAAAAAGGTTCTCCAATATACAATGATATTAATAGAACCTCTTTTTATTTCTTTGGTATAACTATATTTACTTTAGTTCCTATATTAATTTTACTGTCAATAATAAGTTGGCCATTACACATTAATTGGAGCTTATCCCTTACATTTTTAATACCTATATGAGGCTTGCCATCTTTAATTACATTATCATAATCAAAACCTATACCATTATCCTCAACTGTCAAGATGTAGTTTTTCTTGTCACTATAACTTGAAATTTTAACTGTAATACCATCTAATTTGTTCATTAAACCGTATTTAATAGAATTTTCAACTATAGGCTGTAAACAAAGAGCAGGTATTACAAATTCTTTTTCCTGTATGTCATATTGAACAGTAAGTCTTTTACCAAATCTCTTTTTTTCTAGGGCTATATAACTGTTTAAATGTTTTAATTCCCTTTCAAAAGGAATGCACTCTTTGTTTGAAAGGGCTGACATATTTCCTCTTAAATAGTCTGAAAAATCATTTATAGCATTTTCTGCTTCTTCCGTATTGTGTTTACATAAATATCTTATTATATTCAGACTATTATATAAAAAGTGAGGCTGTATTTGGGATAGTGTAATGTTTATATTAGCCTCGTTTATTAATCTTTCTTGCTTTACAATAGTATTAGCTTGCTCTATTTGAGATATAAGAAACATCAATAAAATAATGATGGTATTTGCAATATTTAATATAGAAATACCATAGAGAAAAATTTGAATAAACAAAGCAAGTGCCGGCATAAGCATATATGTAATGAACAATATTGTATACTTTTTACTTAAATATTTTCTGTATTTATATAAAAGTATCAAATCTAAAATAATGCCTATAATACCCCATATTTGAGATAACGGGAACCATGTATTTCTATGGTAAAAATTATGGTTGTCAAAATAATAATAAAAATCAGTAAATTGAGATATTATAACTAAAATACTGGCAAAAGCACATAACGCATAAACTATTGGAACAATAATAGATTTTACTTTTGTTTTTTGTTCAATATAATTTTTTAAATGCTTTGTAAAAACAAATAATAGTACATATCCCAGTAAGAAAACCATAAAATTACTAACAACTAAAATATAATATTGTGTTTTTCCTAAATTTCCTCTAAAAAACCATGCAATGGAGTCAAAGAAAAGCAATAATCCATCTGTTGTCAGCAGAAAAAATAAGGTTCTGTTTACCTTAATGTTGATATTCCTTGAAATATGAATACAGATTGCACTTATAATACAGAATATGTAACCCCAAATTTCAAGAGAAAAATGTAACGCATTTTTTAAAATCATATCATTACCTCCTTTCGTAAATATTACAAAAACTTAACTTCACTAACATAATACCATATAAATAGCCTCTAAACAGCAACAAAAATTATTAACAATTTTTAAACAAATATAAAACAAGCATTTTTATATCCAAATTAACCCAAATACAAAATTGTATAAATATAGTCTAATAGGCAAATAATAGGCATACAAGTTAAAAATTGTTTGTTAGGAGGAAAAACTGTGAAAGCAACAGGTATTGTAAGAAGAATAGATGATTTAGGTAGAGTAGTTATTCCAAAGGAAATCAGAAGAACTTTGCGTATTAGAGAAAGCGACCCATTAGAAATTTTTACAGACAAAGACGGAGAAATAATATTAAAAAAATATTCTCCCCTTGGCGAACTTGGCAATTTTGCAAAGGAATACGCCGAAAGTCTGGCAAAAAATGCAGGACATACTACTTGCATTACAGATAAGGAACAAGTTGTAGCAGCGTCAGGAAATGCGAAAAAGGAGTTTTTAGAAAAACATATTAGTCAACAATTGGAAGATATTATTTCAAAAAGGAATACCGTTCTTGCAAAAAGACAGGAAAAAGGTTTTGTACCTATATTAGAAGTGGACAATGAAAATCTTTATTCTCACGAATTGATTACCCCCATTATAAGTGAGGGCGATGTGCTTGGTGCTATTATAATGATAAGCGATACAGAGCCTTTAGGAGAATTAGAGGGTAAATTGGTAGCAACAGCAGCCGGTATATTAGGAAAACAAATGGAACAATAAACATAAAGAAGTGTAGACTATAGCAGTTTACACTTTTTTTATGCTCTGTACCAAATTTACATATTGCAAGGAACATTTAGTGTAATAAAACTGAAATAATTATGAAAAAAATGAAATATACTGTTGAAAGGCAAATTGAAATATGTTATAATCTAATCACAAGTTATGTGGGTAACTACATAAAATTTTTAATCACAAGGAGGAATTTTGCAAAATGAGCAAAGTTGTAACAATGGGTGAAATAATGTTAAGATTATCTACACCTAATAACGAAAAGTTTATCCAGGCTGACGAGTTTGATATTAATTATGGTGGCGGTGAAGCTAACGTAGCTGTTTCTTTAGCTAACTACGGTCATGAAGCTGAATTCGTAACTGCTGTACCAGCTAACCCAATCGGTGAATGTGCAGTTGCTGCTTTAAGAAAGTATGGCGTAGAAACTAAGAACATCGTAAGATGCGGCGATAGATTAGGTATTTACTTCCTTGAAACTGGTGCTTCTATGAGAGCATCTAATGTAGTTTATGATAGAGCTAACTCTTCAATCGCTACTGCTACTGCTGATAAGTTCGACTTCGATAAGATTTTCGATGGTGCAGATTGGTTCCACTTCACTGGTATTACTCCAGCTGTAAGCGATGTTGCTGCAGAAGTTACAGAAGCTGCTTTAAAGGCTGCTAAGGCTAAGGGCGTTACTGTTTCTTGTGACCTTAACTTCAGAAAGAAATTATGGTCTTCAGAAAAGGCTCAGAAGGTTATGACTAACCTTATGCAGTATGTTGATGTTTGTATCGGTAATGAAGAAGATGCTGAAAAGGTACTCGGCTTCAAGCCAGGCGAAACTGATGTTACATCAGGCGAATTAGAAATGGCTGGTTACAAGGATATCTTCAACCAGATGTGCGACAAGTTTGGTTTCAAGTTTGTTATTTCTTCATTAAGAGAATCTTTCTCTGCTTCTCACAACGGTTGGTCTGCTTGTATCATGGATGGCGAATCTCGTGAATTCTACCGTTCAAGAAGATACGAAATCAACCCTATCGTTGATAGAGTAGGTGGCGGTGACTCTTTCGCTGGTGGTCTTATCTGTGGTCTTCTTGACAACCAGGACAAGGCTCCTGTTGACAGAATGAAGGCAGCTATTGAATATGCTGTTGCAGCATCTGCATTAAAGCACACTATCCCTGGTGACTTCAACCTTGTTACTAGAGCTGATGTAGAAGCATTAGCTGGTGGCGACGGTTCAGGTCGTGTTCAGAGATAATTTATTTCTCACATTGTGTTGCCTATCGGCAACTTGTAAAGGCTGAGGGCGTAAAGCTTTCAGCCTTTATCTAAATATATTATTTTTATGGAGGATTAGAAATGAAATTAGAAGTAAGATATTCAAATCACTTTGATGATGTTAAGCATTACACTACACAGCAGTTAAGAGACCATTTCTTAGTTGAAAAGGTATTCACTCCTGGCGAAATGAAGCTTGTTTATAGCCACAATGATAGAATTATCTTTGGTGGTATCTGCCCAACTACTGAATCATTAAAGCTTGAAGGTAGCAAGGAATTAGCAGCTGAATACTTCTTACAGAGAAGAGAACTTGGTACAATCAATATCGGTGGCGACGGTATCGTTACTGTTGACGGTAAGGATTACGAAGTTAAGAATAGCGAAGCTATTTATGTTGGTATGGGTGCAAAGGAAATTTCTTTCTCAGCTAAAGACCCTAAGAACCCACCTAAGTTCTATATGAATAGTGCTACAGCTCACAGAAATTACCCAACTGTACTTATTCAGTATGATGATGCAAACCACAAGCCACTTGGCTCTCTTGAAGATTGTAACAAGAGAACTATCAACCAGTACATTCATGACGAAGTATTCGCTAGATTATCTGAAAGAGATGGCGTTGAATACGGTTCATGTCAGCTTGCTATGGGTATGACTAAGCTTGACCCAGGTTCTAACTGGAACACTATGCCATGTCACACTCACGAAAGAAGAATGGAAGTTTACTTATACTTCGATATGGATGATGACAATGTTGTATTCCATATGATGGGTAGACCAGACGAAACTAGACACCTCGTTATGAAGAACGAAAGTGCTGTAATTTCTCCAAGTTGGTCAATCCACTCTGGTGTTGGTACAAAGGCATATACTTTCATCTGGGGTATGGTAGGCGAAAATAAAGATTACGATGACCAGGATTGGTTAAAGACTGGCGACTTAAAGTAATTTTTGCTTAGAGTACATATACAAAGAGGCACAGATATTGTCTGTGTCTTTTTGTGGTATAAAAATCTTCTTTTTAACAAATCTATTATATTATCAATTTGTCGCATTTACAATTTTTATGTTTTTCTTTGAAATAAAAAAATTCACTAATTTAAAAATATATATGGAAAAATAATATAGCATATGTTATAATATTTACATAAAAAGGAGGGGTTATATATGAAAAAATTTATAATTTTTGCCTTAATAGGTGCTTCTCTTTTAGGATTTTCAGCTTGTAATACTAATAAACAAAGCGGTGTCGAAACTACAAAGGCATCTACAGTAGCTACTGAAGTAGAAAAGGATAGTGTAAAATCTGTTGTCGATGAGGCAATACCTACACAAAAAAGTGGAGAATATTCTATTTCAGGTATTGTAGATAAAAAGGAAGATGATACCCTTGTAATGGAAACTGAAAAAGGTTCTAAAATTACATTGCCTGTAAAAAATATTAAAATTAACTTAAATAGTGGAGATAATGTTTTGATTACATTTAAAATGAATATTTCTGACCCACAAATTTATGATGACATAGAAATTGTAAATGTAACAAAACTATAGGAGGAATATGAAATTATACTCAACAATTGTATCTGCTATGGTTTTAGGAGCTACTGCAATAAATAGCATAACTGGTGGTGTAAATACTGCTTTTGATGCTGGAAATAACTTATATAATATTGTAGAAACTTCGGAAAAATCAGTAGATGAAATGGGAAAGGCTAGTTCCTATGGTATAAATATTGAGCCTACAAACTATGATACTTCAAAACTTTCCAATACGAAGCAAAGTTGGTATTTTGTAGCAAATAATAATCATACACAACCTCAGGGAAATAGCTCAGTTGCCCTAAATAAATACAATGCCTATTATGTAGGCAATCCAAATGAGAAGAAAATATATCTTACATTTGATGAGGGTTATGAAAATGGTTATACATCTAAAATTTTAGATGTTTTAAAAGCTAAGAATGTGAAAGCTGCTTTTTTCGTTACTAAACCGTATATTGAATCTGACCCAGAGCTTGTAAAAAGAATGGTGGCTGAGGGACATTTAGTTGGCAATCACTCTGTAAAGCATTTAAGTTCGCCAACTTTATCTGATTCACAGTTAAAAAATGAGCTTACTGAAACAGCCCAAGCCTTTGAAAAGGTAACAGGACAGGCTATGCCAAAGGTGTTTAGACCTCCTATGGGCGAATATAGCGAAAGAACTTTAGCAGTTACTAGCAATATGGGTTATAAGACAGTTTTTTGGAGTTTTGCTTATAAGGACTGGATAACTACAGCACAGCCTGGCAAAGATGTGGCGTATAATACAGTAATGAGCAAGTATCATAATGGTGCTGTTCTTTTACTTCACGCCGTTTCAAAGTCCAATACAGAGGCTTTGGGAGATATAATTGATAGTTTAAGAGCCAAAGGTTATACTTTTGACACTTTAAATAATTTATAAAATATATATTAAGGGGATGTTATACAATGGGTATCAAATTGAAATTAAGTGGTATTGAAAACTTTGTAAGAAATGAGGAATATGCTAAGATACAGCCTGCTGTAAAAATGGCAAGTGACTTACTTTATTCAGGTAAGGGTGCAGGTAATGATTATATTGGCTGGGTAGATTTACCTAACAATTATGATAAAGATGAATTTGAAAGAATTAAGAAAGCTGCTAAAAAAATTCAGTCAAATAGTGAAGTTCTTATTGCAATTGGCATTGGTGGTTCTTACTTAGGTGGACGAGCTGCTTTAGAGTTTGTTAATGGTGTAAACTTCAATAAGAAAGTACATAAGGGTATCCCAGAGGTTTATTTCGTAGGTAACAGTATTAGTTCTGATTATTTAAGTGATATTATTGAAATCCTTGGAGATAGAGATTTTTCTATTAATGTTATTTCAAAATCTGGTACAACAACTGAACCAGCTATTGCTTTCAGAATTTTCAAAAAGATTATTGAAGATAAGTATGGTAAAGAGGGTGCAAAGGAAAGAATTTTTGCCACTACTGATAAAGCAAGAGGTGCTTTAAAGTCTATGTGTAACACAGAGGGCTATGAAACTTTTGTTATTCCTGATGATGTAGGTGGTCGTTTCTCTGTTCTTACTCCTGTAGGTCTTCTTCCAATGGCAGCAGCTGGCATTGATATTGATGCAGTAATGCAGGGTGCGTCTGATGCTGTTGCTACATATAAAAATGAGGACTTAAAAAACAATGATTGCCTTAAATATGCAGCTACTAGACAGATTTTAGGCAGAAAGGGCAAGGCAATAGAAATTCTTGCTAACTACGAACCATCTCTTACAATGTTTGGAGAATGGTACAAACAGCTTTACGCTGAAAGCGAAGGTAAAGACGGAAAGGGTATTTTCCCTGTAAGTGCTAATTTCTCAACTGATTTACATTCTATTGGTCAGTTTATTCAGGACGGCAGTAGAAACCTTTTTGAAACAGTTTTATGGGTAGAAAATGCTAAGAAGAATATTACAATAGAAACAGATGCGGAAAACTTAGACGGTCTTAATTTCGTTGCTGATAAAACAATACAGTATGTAAATTCAAAAGCATATGCCGGTACTTTCCTTGCTCATGTTGACGGTGGTGTGCCTACAATGGTTCTTGAAGTTGAAAAGACAGATGCTTATAACTTTGGCCAGCTTGTATACTTCTTTGAAAAGGCACTTGCTATTAGTGGTTATATGCTTGGAGTAAATCCATTTGACCAGCCAGGTGTTGAGGCTTATAAGAAGAATATGTTCGCTCTCTTAGGTAAGCCAGGATATGAAGATAGAAAAGCAGAATTAGAAGAAAGATTAAAATAATAATTGATTGAAAAGGGGATTGTGTATTGCAATCTCCTTTCTTTTGTGTTATCTTTAAATTTGGGCAACAAAAAAGACACTCCCGAACGAGTGCCTTTTTATATTTAGTGAATTCACATGTCACAACCCAGAGCATCAATGCATTTTTAGCTACTGGACCGAGTATATTTTATTAAATTACATACCCTTAACTGATGAAAGACGAGTAACCTTACCAGAGCGTAAGCATCTAGTACAAACGTTGATAGATTTTACTGTACCGTTTTCAACAACCTTAACTTTCTTAACATTAGCGTTCCAAGTCTTGTTAGCTCTTCTTGAAACCTGACTACGATTAATACTAATTCTGTGACCTGTCTGTCTGCTCTTATCGCAAATTGCGCACTTAGCCATAGATAAACACCTCCTTAGTTTTAAACTCACCATTTGCTATTATAACAGCTCTTGATATAAAAAGCAAGAGTTAATTTAGAAATTTTTTCATTATTTTAACAAAATTCACTATTTAAGCATTTTTTAAGTATTTAATGTAGCCTTATGTAGTTGAAAATGTACTAGAAATAGGGTATAATAAATAAAGTATGACTGAAAAATAGGAGGAAAAAATAATGAATGTAAATATTATTAATGAAAAGGGCTATTTATCAGTAGAGAAAGATGTTGTTGCAAAGATAGCTGGCATAGCTGCTACAAATTGCTACGGTGTGGTAGGTATGGCAGTAAAGACAGTAAAAGATGGTATAGTTCATCTTTTAAAGAAAGAAAGCCTCACAAAGGGCGTAGAAATTGCAATTAATGAAAATAATGATATTTCTATCAAACTTCATATTATAGTAGAATATGGCACAAATATACAGGCTATAGGAAAGATTGTGTACGATACAGTTCAGTACAAATTACAGGAGAGCCTTGGTATGAAGTGTTCTAAACTCAAAATTTATGTTGAGGGTATAAGAGTAGATAACTAGGAGGATTATATTTTGCTTACTATTGACGGTGCTGCCTTAAAGCGTTTTATAATAAACGGTGCAAATAAATTGGCAGCAAACAGAGAAAAAGTAGACTCAATGAATGTTTTTCCTGTTCCTGACGGCGACACAGGAACAAATATGTCTATGACAATTACGGCTGCTGCAAGGGCAGTAGAAAATCTTGATACAGATAATATATCAGAAGTTGCAAAGGCAGTATCTGACGGTGCTTTGAGAGGTGCAAGAGGTAATTCAGGTGTTATACTTTCTCAGATATTAAGAGGTTGGTATAAGGCTATGAACGGCAAAACTGAAATAAATGCTGATGAGTTTGCAAAAGCCTTTGAAATGGCAACTGCTACAGCATATAAGGCAGTAATGAAGCCTAAAGAGGGTACAATGCTTACTGTAATTCGTGCTATGAGCGAAAAAGCTGTAGAAAGTAGCTATGAAAACAAAGATATATCTGTAATGCTTAAAGAAATCATTGAATACGCTAATGAAGTGTTAGCAAAAACTCCAGATATGCTCCCTCAGTTAAAGGAGGCAGGAGTTGTTGACTCTGGCGGTCAAGGTCTTATCTTTATTGTAGAGGGTGGCTATGAAAATTTAGGTGTAGAATCCGGTGTAGAGGATAATACAGTGGCACAGAGTAGTACACCTGTTTCAGCTACTACAGGGGCAGCGTCTGTTAATGGAGATATTAAGTTTGGCTATTGTACAGAGTTTTTCGTAAATGGCGAAAATCTTAATGATGATATAGAAAAATCATTTGGGGACTTTCTTGCTGAAAATGGAGATAGTATTGTTCTCGTAAGAAATGATGACTTAATAAAGGTTCATGTTCACAGTAATCATCCAGGAAAAATATTGGAAAAGGCACTTGAAATAGGTAGCCTTGAAAATATTAAGATTGAAAATATGAGATTACAGCATACATCTCTTTTGGAAAAGTCTGAACAGCCAAAAGAATTAAAGGAATATGGCTTTGTTGCTGTTGCTGTTGGCGATGGCTTGAAAAAGGCTTTTGAAGATTTAGGCGTAGATTATATAATACAGGGTGGTCAAACAATGAACCCTAGTATAGAAGATATAACAAACGCTATAGAAAAGGTTAATGCTAAAAATGTGTTTGTATTGCCTAATAATAAGAATATAATTTTAGCAGCTGAAAAGTCAGCAGAAATTGTAGAAGATAAAAATGTAAAGGTCGTAAATACTACTTCTGTTATGGAAGGTCTTTCAGCTATGATAGGCTTTATGGAAGATATGTCTGTAGAGGAAAACTATGAGGCTATGGTAGATACAATTTCAGAAGTAAATACAGGCTTAGTTACTGTTGCTGTTCGTGATACAACCGTAAATGGCATTGAAATCAAAAATGGCAATTATATTGGTATAGAAAATGATGAAATTGTTGTTACTGATGAAGATATTCAGACAACAGCTAAAAATCTTGTTGATAAAATGATGCACGAAAATGATGAGGCCTGCGTAATTACTGTTTACTACGGTAGCGAAGTGACAGAAACTATGGCAGAAGAATTTTCTGATTATTTATCTGAAAACTTTGACGATATGGATATAGAGGTTACTAATGGTGGTCAACCTGTCTATGGATATGTAATTGGCATAGAGTAAAAAACGCCCTAGATTTTTCTAGGGTATTTTTATTGTTATCACATAAAAAGGGGAGTAGAACTGTTTTTCTACTCCCTTATATTTATTATCTGTTTGTAAATTCTACTAATTTATTGAGGACTTCTAAAGCCTTGCCACTATCAATAGATTCCTTAGCCTTTTCAATACCCTCTGCCAAAGTATCAGCAATACCAGCACAGTAAATGGCAGCACCAGCATTAAGGAGAACAATATCTCTCTTTGCACCAGTTTCCTTACCAGCAAGAATTGCCTTTGTTGTTTCAGCATTTTCTTCTCCGTTGCCACCCTTTAACTGTTCAGCGTCAGTAATTTTAAGACCATAGTCGGCAGGGTTAATATCATATGAAGTTACATTATCGTCCTTAATTTCAGAAATATGAGTTGTACCAGTAAGAGTAATCTCGTCCATACCGTCGCAACCACAAACAATCATACCACGCTTTACGCCCATAGCCTTCATAGAGTGAGCAAGAGGTTCTGTCAAAGTAGGGCTGAATACACCAATAACGGCAGCAGTAGCGTTACTAGGATTAGAAACAGGTCCTAAAATATTGAAAATAGTTCTTGTACCCATTTCCTTTCTTGCCTGACCAACATTCTTCATAGACTTGTTGAAAGTCTGAGCAAACATAAAGCCAATGCCAACTTCTTCAACAGATTTTTCTACCTTGGCTGGTTCTAACATAATGTTTACGCCAAGACATTCTAATACATCGGCAGCACCACTTTTGCTTGAAATAGCTCTGTTGCCATGTTTTGCAATAGGTACACCAGCACCTGCAGCAACAAAGGCAGATGTTGTAGAAATATTAAAGGTGTTTGTACCGTCGCCACCTGTGCCAACTAAGTCAACATAAGGAACGCTAACATTAGGATGAACATGTTCAGCTTTTTCCTGCATTACAGTAGCACAGCCAATAATTTCGTCAATAGTTTCGCCTTTCATTCTTAAAGCTGTTAAAAAACTACCAAGCTGAGCCTGTGTTGCCTCTCCACCAAGCATAAGCCCCATAACTTCCTTTGCTTCTTCGAGAGTAAGGTTTTGACCTTTTATAACCTTGTTAATTGCCTCTTTCATTGTCATATACAAACACCTCAAATCATTTATTTTTTACATTATTTTACACCTGTAAGAAAATTTATGCAACATTTATTTTGTAAATTGTATAATTATTCGTAACGCAAAGCCTCAATAGGGTCAAGTTTGGCAGCTTTACGGGCAGGGTAAACACCAAAAATAATACCAATGGCACTAGATATGGCAACAGCTATAATAACAGACTTAACAGAGAGTACAGCCTCCATACCCATTAATTTGCCAGCTAAAAATCCGGCACCCCAGCCAAATAGAATACCCAGTATACCACCCATAAAAGTCAGTATTATGGCCTCAACTACAAACTGGAACATAATATCTCTGTTTCTAGCACCTATGGATTTTCTGATACCAATTTCCCTTGTTCTTTCAGTAACAGTTACCATCATAATGTTCATTACACCTATACCACCTACAATAAGAGAAATGGCAGCAACACCGCTTATTAAAAGTGTTACTGTACCGGTTACTTCGTTCATAGCTTCTAGCTGTGCGGTAGTTGATTCGCAAGTATATTTTTCACTTGTTTCGTGTATTTCATCAAGTTTTGCAACAATTTCCTCGCCTAAATCGTCTGTATTGTCAGGGTCTTCAGCTACTAAAGTAATGTTTGTCAGGGTTTTGTTGTTAAATAATCGTTGTGCTGTAGAAATAGGAATAACCATTTCTTCCGGATATTCGTTTTCTGAGGCATCAATAGAAGAAGAATTAGTGTCTTCAACAATGCCTTTAACAGTATATTTTAATGAACCTTTCCAAGTTTTAATAGTAATCTTTTGACCAATAACACTTTGGTCGCAATATCCAAATACCTTTTTAGCTGTAGTATCTGTAATTACAACATTTTTGCTTTTGTTGTCTACATCTGTTTCATTTATGTATGTGCCATAAAGGAGAGTAGGGCTCATTATGTTGTAATAGTCCCCACCAACACCAGTAATAGAGGCTGTGTTAGTTTCCTTTGGGTCAAGTAATTTTACTGAATAGTAGCTTGCTGAATAAGTAGGGCTCATATATTTTATTCCCTTTATGGCTTTTAATTCCTCATAATCATCTAACTTTAAAGCATCGCTAGAAAACATATTTCTAGGGGAATTATTTCTGAGTGAAACAGTCATTCTACCTACACCAAGAGAATCAAACTGTTCAGTAATCTGTGCTTGAGAGCCATTACCAATGGAAGTAATGGCAATAACCGCAGCAATACCAATTATTATACCAAGCATAGTGAGGAATGTACGCATCTTGTTTGAAAATACATTTCTAAAAGCCGACATAATATTTTCACTTAATTGCATTACATTTCACCTCCGGCAATTTTAGGATTTTCTACTATTTCATCACCTATCTTGTGTCCGTCTTTAAATGTGACAATCCGCTTTGTGTATTCAGCTACATCAGGTTCGTGAGTTACCATAACAATAGTCGCTCCACCTTCATTTAATCTTTGAAAAATGTCAATTATTTCAAATGTGGACTTACTGTCTAAGTTACCAGTTGGCTCATCAGCCAATATAATTGCAGGGTCATTTACTAAAGCTCTGGCAATAGCAACTCTCTGTCTTTGACCACCGGACATTTCATTAGGCTTGTGTTTCATTCTTCCAGCAAGACCAACCCATTCAAGGGCATTTTCAGCCTTTTTTCTTCTTGTAGCAGAATCAATACCGGCATAAACCATAGGAAGTTCTACATTTTCAAGGGCATTTAATTTAGGCAGTAGGTTAAAACTTTGGAAAACAAAGCCGATTTTTTTGTTTCTTATTTGGGATAACTGGCTGTCCTTTACCTTTGAAATGTTTATACCGTCTAAAATATAGTCGCCACTTGTCGGATTATCAAGACAGCCTAAAATATTCATCAATGTGGATTTACCAGAGCCAGAAGAACCCATTATAGATACAAATTCGCCTTTTTTAACCTCTAGGTCCACCCCCGCCAAAGCCTGGACCTCCAGCTCCCCCTGGCTGTAACATTTTTTCAGATTGTTGACCTTTATCATTGTTCTTGTCCCCTCCATTATCACTTTCGCTGTCCTTTGCTTTCTGTTGTTTTTCCATTTGAGCTTTCTTAAATTCTTCTAATGTCATACCGTCTTTTATTTCTTCGCTGTTAGAAGATATAATTTGGTCGCCGTCTTTAAGACCGGAAGTTATTTCAACAGTAGAGTCGCCTTCGTCACCGGTTTTAACAGTAGTTTTCACAAGTTTGTCATTTTCTACTTTGTATACATACTGTGTATTTTCCTTGCCGTCTTTAGCTACAGCATTTGTAGAAACTGTCAACACATCGTTTTTGTCTACAACCATAATCTCAAGGTCTAAGTTGAATCCTGGTTTTAAAACACCGTCAGGATTGTCTACAGATATTTCAATAGGAACAACTGTTTCAGTACCGGAGTTGGTAGAGGCATCACTGGCACTTGTAGAAATTTTTGTAACCTTGCCAGTATAAGTCTTTCCCTCTAAACCGTCAGAGGTCATAGTTACTGTTTGCCCAAGTTTAATCTGAGGTGCATCATATTCTTCAATGTTTGCATTTACAATAAGGTTGTTAAGGTTTGCAATTTTAACCATTATTGTATTGTCTACTACAAGAGAATTTTCATCAACAGGTATTTCAGTAACCTTGCCGTCAACTGGAGTAGTGGCATACTGTACTAAATCGTTTAAATCTTCCTCTAAGTCAGATAAACCGTCCTCCAAGCCTTTGTTTGTCAACACCTGCTGGTCATATTTTATTTTTGTTGCCTCATCAGAAAGAGGGTCTTTGGCAGCCTTTAATTCTTGTTGTGCCTGTGTAAGAGCTTTTTGAGCAGAAGTAATCTCTAACTTTTTGTTATCTCTTTCTTTTACTAAGTCATTGTAACTGTTTTTGGCGTCTGTGTATGTTGCCTGTGCCTTTGTTACAGAAGTTTTAGCATTTTCGTATGTATTTTGAGCCTTTTCAAGAGCATTGGCATAGTTGTCATATTCAGATTGGCTTACACCACCGGCAGATAAAAGCTGTTTGTATGTGTTTTCGTCTTTCTGTGCCTGTGACAAGTCACTTTGAGCTTGAGATAAATCCCTGTTGGCTGTATCAATATCTCTTTTGGCATTGTCTATTGTAGTTTGCTGTGCTGATAATTTTGTAGCATAGGCATTGTATGTAGTCTGTGCATCAGAAATAGCCTTTTGCTGTGTAAATACCGCATTTTCTAGCTTTGTTATTTCAGCTTGAGTTTTCGGTGTAGTTATTGCTTCAAGAGCAAGTTTACCGTTTTCAATATTTCTCTTAGCATCTCTTATTTTGCTTTCAATATCTGTTTTTGTGTCCTTTACATCATATTCAACTACATTTTGACCAGCTTTTACTGTGTCGCCTTCTTCTACAAGGAATTTTTTAATCTTGTATCCGTCAGCCTCGCCATAAATGTTTGTTTCGTCTTCAAGAGCAACTGTACCACTGGCAGTAACTGTTTCCTGTATGCTACCTTTTTGAACTTTTTCAGTAAACATATCTTTGCCACCACCAAAATCTGGCTTTTTAGATTTTTTGTTGTGAATATAAGCTAAACTTCCTCCTATAGCCAAAACCACCGCAAGACCAGTAGCTATAGCAATTTTTCCTTTCTTTCCAATGTTAGGCTTTATCAATTATAATCACTCCTCCATAAATTTGTTTTAATTATATATTAAGTGAATTAGGGTGCTATTAATCTAAAATTAAAATTAGATTAGAAAACTTTGCATTTTTAAAAAATTATGTCACGAAATGTCATACAACTTGAGCTATGCTTCAATTATAAAATTTTTATTTAACGAGAGGAGGTTTTTAAGATGTTAAATAAAGTTTTAAATATAGACGATTTTGTAAATTACAGAGAAGAATATTCATCTATAATCAAAAAATGCAAAATTAGTGGAAATAGATTAATAGGACTTTGTCCTTTTCATAATGACAGTAACCCCAGTTTTTCAGTTGATTTAACAACTGGTCAATGGATTTGTTTTACTGAAAATATAAAGGGCAATTACATTAATTTTTATAGTAGATATTACAATATTACGGAAAAGGAGGCCTACAAGGAGATTTTGAAAAAATACAATAAATATACCAATGATTATACTATTGAGGACTACTGCTTTGAAAAAAGATTGCCTGTAGAATGGCTTAAAAATCATTACGGAGTTCAGACAGGCAATAACTATGACGGCAGACAATATGTAAAAATGCCTTATTATAATGAAAATATGATAGAGGTAACATTTAGAAAGAGATTTAATAACAAAGAACTTAGGTGGGCAAAAGGCTCTAGTGGCAAAATATGCCTTTACAACCTGTGGAGTTTGACAAACATTAAAAATATGGGCTATGTAATTTTATGTGAGGGAGAAAGCGACACCCAAACATTGACCTATTTGGGATTGCCGGCTTTAGGTGTAGCTGGTGCAAGCCTTTTTAAAAATGAATATGGAGAGTTTTTAAGAGGCTTAAAAGTGTACATACATCAAGAGCCTGACACCGGTGGAGAAACTTTTTTTAATAAGGTTGTAAATTGCCTTAAAGAAATAGATTTTAAAGACGATGTTTATGTATTTTCTTGTGGCAAATTTAATGCAAAAGACCCGTCACAACTGTACATAGACAATGGCAAAGAAAAATCAAAAGAAATGCTGTTACAGGCTATGGAAAAATGTGAGAAAGTCGATATATTTGCTGACAGAGATACATTGACAATAGTAGGGCAACCTATACCATTAAAACAGCCATTAAACTGGTATTATTGTGAAGACGGTGTGTTTAGTGTAAATGGCAAAACGGGAGAAAAGAAACTTGTATGCAGAACACCAATAATAATCAGCAAAAGACTTAGAACTCTTGAAACTGGAGAGGAAAAAATAGAAATTTCATTTAAAAGGGATAACATTTGGCATAGTGGAAAGTTTACAAGAAGTACAATATTTACATCAAAAGGCATTACAGTATTAGCTGATATGGGCTGTACTGTTACAAGTGAAAATGCAAAGTATCTTGTAAAATACCTTTCAGCTTTGGAAAGTGAAAATTTAGAGCTTATACCAAAAATAGATTGTGTAAATTCCTTTGGTTGGCATAATAAATACTTTGTACCAAGCAGTAAGGAACTTGAAATTGATATAGATATGTCACAGAAAAATTTGGTAAATGCCTATTGTCAAAGTGGTAGTTATGAGGACTGGAAAGCTATGGTACAGCCCCATAGACAGCGAAACAAGTTTAGGTTTATACTGGCGTCATCATTTTCAGCACCGCTTCTTAAAATATTAAAGCACAGAATATTCTTTGTATACAACTGGGGTGGCAGTAAAGGTGGTAAAACGGCAGCATTAAAGTCGGCACTTTCTGTTTGGGGAGAGCCTGAGGCATTAATGATGAATTTCAATGCTACACAAGTCGGTTTAGAACGAATGGCTGGTTTTTATTGTGATTTGCCTTTAGGCATTGATGAAAGACAGCTTGCCGGTAATGGTCTGTATTCCCAAAATTCTCTTGAAAAAATAGTCTATATGATTTCCGGAGGACAGGGCAGAATAAGAGGTAATAAAGGTGGCGGGTTGCAACATACCCAACAATGGCGAACAGTTGCTATAGCTACAGGGGAAGAACCTATATCCACTTCAACAAGCCAAACAGGTGTAAGCACTAGAACTATTGAAGTATATGGAGCACCTTTTGATAATGAAGAAGATGCCAGTAATATACATAGACAGACAGCCATTAACTATGGTTGGGCTGGTAATGACTATATCAACCATATTGTAAATTGTACAGAAGAAAAATTGGTTCAGCTGTATGAAAAAATGACCGAAGAAGTTAATAAAATGTCAAAGAATAATAGTGGTAGCCATATTTCCTCTATAAGTTTGGTGGCTCTTGCCGATGCTTTATGCGATTGCTGGCTGTTTGAAAATCAAGAAGAACTGAATATAAATAGTACAAGCTGGAATAAAGCATTGGAAATGGCAAAGGAAATATTGTCGCAACAGTTTACAGAAGAAGAAAATGATGTAAACGAAAATGCCAAACAGTTTGTAGTGGATTGGATACTGTCTAATAAGGATAATTTTGGCTTAAATGCTCGTAGCAATTGCCTAGGCTTTATTAATGACGATAAAGCATATATTTTGCCAACATTACTTAAAAAGGCTTTAAAAGACAATGGATTTTCAGCAAGAAAGAGTATGAATTATTTTGCTGAAAAGGGTATTATAACTTCTAAAAAATATGATACTCAAAAAACTTATTCTATAACTAAGAGATTTAATGGTAGGTCTTGCCGTTTTGTAGAGTTTCATTTAAACTGCAATATAGACGAAAAAGAAGAAGTAAACGATTTTTATGAAATAGACATAAATGATGATGTAACACCTTTTTAGATGTTACATGTTACACTACATGTTACGCTAAAACACCAGTAAATACTATACTTTCAAGAGATTGTAACATCTAAACATAAAATATTACATATACCCTATATATTTTTTATATCATTATCAAAAACGATGATATATTAAAAAAGTAATGTGTATTAAAAAACATTAGATGTTACATGTTATATAGCCTCCAAAGTGGCTTAATTACTGGGGTTACACTGTAACATGAAATAAAATAAATACATGTTACACTTTAGAAAGGAGGAATTATGGATATTATTTTACTGTGCCAATGGGGACAACTTGATTGTGGCAAATACTATGGCTTTTGGATAGTTATGACCAAAAACTATGATGTAATAAAGTATAAAGAGGAAATATATAATACAGCCCAAGATTTCATAGACTATGTGGCAAAAACCTTTAGTAGAAATCAATACCTCCAATGGGATAATATAACAGTAGATATACCTAACAGGGAAATAAATTTTATAGGCAGGGATTTAAGAAAATAAAGATTGATAATACTTCCCGTTTATAATATAATAGAAGAAATAATAAGAATGATAAGGAGAAAACAATGGATAAGGGATTTAGTGTAGGATTTTTAGTGGTACTTTTAATTTTGAATGTTATGACTTTGATTATAAATGGTATAACAACTTTGGGCTTGGCTTCTGTAGCAGCTTGTGCCATAGCTTTGGGTTGCTTAGTGTATTTGGCAAGAAAGAAAAAGTAGGTTGTAAAGTATGTAATAGGGTATAATTAATGGGTAAAAATATTGAGTATTATTTATCAAAAGGCTTTAATATTAAAATGGCAGAATATTTTTCAAAGGGAAGAAGAACGATAGTGTCTGTTGTTGCTAATGATGATTATACCCTTACTTTAGAGTTTGATAACGGCGAAAAAAGGCTGTATAATGTTGCTCCACTTATAAAACAGGACACAGTATTTGAAAATCTTGCGGATTTAAGTAAATTTCGTAGAGTATATATAGACGATAATCATTGTGTTTCGTGGGATATTAACCCAAATATTCATAGTAATACTGTTTGGAATAATAAAATTACTATAGATTCTGATGTATGCTATGTATATGGAGAAAAAATACAGTAAAAAACTAGGTTTATTATAATAACCCAGTTATAATATCTTTAAATAACATCACTATGAAGATTAACATAGCTATTGACCATATTAATCTAATTATACTTATAATAAGTTGAATAATTTGCTTTTTCATATCTACTATATGATATTATTATATTTGTGCAATACATAATTATTGAACTTTGTTATAATATCATTTTTACACCTCATATACATAGTACCACATATAGAGAAAAATGTAAATCTGTTTTTATATTATAAAATAGTTTATGGCGAAATACTTTATTCTACTATAGATAAAGGCAAGAAAAGGGGGATATTATGAGGAAGTTGGACTTATTTTGGATGTCAAATGATGATTGGATAATTCAAAGAGAAAACGGAACATTTACGATTAAAGCTGATGCCCCAAAAGAGGCACAGGAAAGTTATAAACATTATTTAGAACAGAAAAAAAGAGATATATCATAAAACGATTTTTAATAATTAACAAGTTTTTAAGAGAAGGGAATGGGTGTAATATGCGTGTAGACCCTGAATTAACATATCAAGATTATAAAGATGGTGTAATAGGTTGCTTTAATCTTTTAGGGAGAAAAGGTTGTGAAACAGCTGAGAAGATTACTAACTGGATGGCAGATGAAGATGATGATTTGTTGATTAAAGATAGCACCTCTCTAGCAATATGGATAATTACCATAGGGGAATATGAGATAAGACATAATATACTTGAAAAGAGAGTGCATAACCAGTTGTGTCATCACATTCCTAGATTTTTAGACGGTGTATATGATGATGACTTATCAGAAGAAGAACATAAACAAATGCAAGCAGATGTTGACTATATTCTTTCAAAAGTAGAAATGTATGATGTAGTAGATTCAGACGATGAAGATTAAAAATGATAAAATCTAAAAAATAATATGTTTTTCAACTTTTAATAACCCTATCTTAACTTGTAAATTGTAATTCACAAGTTTAAGTATGTTAAATCCTAAGTTATTGAATTATTTAAGGAGATGATTTGATGAGAATATTAGAACATTACTGGATGAGTAATAAAGATTGGTGGTATTTGGATAAAAACCTTGATATGAGAATCAAACCTGATGCACCACCAGAAGCACAAGAAAGTTATAAACGATATTTAGAACAGATGAAGAGGGATATATAATAAAAAAGATTTTCACATTAGAAATATTTTATATAAAAAATCAACTATAATAATTGCAAATATTCTATAATTGAGTTATAATAGTAATCTGTAAATAATAATTGTTGATATAAGAGTAATTATAACAATTATTAAGTTTACTAAGCTTGTTGTTTTTTCTATCATTTTTGTACATCATATACTATATAATAGATATAGTTGTATCAAGAAAAAAATATTTTTATTTTTCCACCTTAAATCTAAAAAGTAAGGTGGTTTTTTTATACTTAAATAGAGAAAATAAGTTGTAAGTAAGCATATTTCCAAAAATCAATTAAAAATAGTAACACCAAATGTGTTATGCGTTCCCTGATGCTATGTAAAAGTAGAATTCACACAATTAACGGTCAATTGTAGAATATACATAATATATTAAACAGAGTAAAAGATTTTTTATAAAGAAGTATGGAGTGATTAAATGGTTACTGAACCAAAAGCAATAATTTTGGCTTTAAGACAGATTGCAGAAGTATTTGATAAAGAGTTTTTAAAAGAACATAAGCATAGTCCTGTATCAAGAGGTATAAATGATGGTATATTTACACTTCATTATATGTTTGAAAGCACAGATACAAGACCAGACTTAAAAGAAAATTTAAGAGGTTGGACTGTATTTGTAACGGCTAAGGTCAACATGGAAACAGGCGAAGCTTGGTTAGAAGATTATATATTGCCTGATGGAACAAGATTATAATTATATTTTATATAAATATGGTTATAAAACTCTTGAAAAATATAATAATGTGAAGTGAAAGGTTTAAAACAAGAATTTACAGCTATTTAATAAAATCTAATAAAAAAACTAAGGAAATGATTAAATGAGAATATTAGAACATTACTGGATGAGTAATAAAGATTGGTGGTATAGAGATAAAAACCTTGTTCCAAGATTAAAAGAAGATGCACCACCGGAAGCACAAGAAAGTTATAAACGATATTTAGAACAAATGAAGAAAGATATATCATAATAAACACTTTTGATTAAACTCGCAATAGTGCTTTTTGATTTAAAATTTACTGACAAATTTAAAAATAAGTTAGTAAATTAAGAAATTTTTAAACTTTCATTTTTATCGCCCGACAAATTGTATTTTAATAAGTAGAAAACACACAAACTATAATAAAAAGCCTGAATTAAAAGAATGTAACAATGGTATTGGTTACGAACCAAAGGAGAATGAATTAATATGGTCAAACTAAATACTAAAGATATTTATATGGATAAGTATATGGATACAGATATTGATGAGCTTAGAATTTTCTTTCAAGAAGTAGACGATGAAGGTTCTTTAGTAAATGAAATAGATTTACCAAAAGATATTATGAGTGTGGTTACTTATGCTATGCCATATAACCATAGATTTTATAAATGGTTTTATATTGCAAATCCAATAGCTTTACAAGAAGTCTTAAAAATCGGCAAATTTAAACTACCTGTAATAGAGTTTGAGTTTGAAAAGAAAATATATACTTTAGAAGAATTTTTAAAAAATATTAATCTAAATAATTATAAATGAGGCACTTTTGATTAAATTCAGATTGCCTTTTATGCAAAATTTACATATAAATTATAAAATATGAATAAGTGGTTTGATGGCGACAACAGTAAAATAGTGATGAGTATAATAGATGAAACTGTAACACAGAGATTCAGATAAAGACTTTGATTAAGTTAAAAGTTGCGTATAGCTTAGTTATTAAGGAGGTAAATTGATATGTTACCATCTGGATATGTTCAAAATGATAAATTAGAAATCCCTGAATACATTAAAAATATGTCAGATGAAGAATTAAAAAAGGCGATTGCAGAATTAGAAAAAGAAATTAAAGAAAGCAGAGGCATAAAGAACCAAGAAGTTTAACGGTTTTAAATATCAACGACTTGCAAGCTTTACTCTGAAAAACACCTTTAAACATTCAACTTAAATATGAGAAATGTAAGCATTATAAACTTAGAATTGATTATGACGATAGCGACGAAGATTTGCCCATGGCTAAAGGCAGATAAATTATTTCGAAGAAATATTGAGAGGAGTTTTATAAATGTTAAAGATATGTGAAAGTATGCGCAGTAAATTTTTTGATAAATTTGGTTATTTTCCAGAAGCTTCTTTCGGTGCTGTAATGGAAGATATAGAAGCAAGTGAAGAATATTGTAAGGTATTGCAGAAGTGTATTGATGATGATTTTGATTACACAATAGAGTTGTATGGTACAATACCTAGAACATCTAAGGGATTACCAGATATTATAGTTGACTAAAAGCACTTGTAATTCGTAAAAATTCAAAAGGAAGTTGGAAATTATATGAAAAATAAAATAAAAAATATGATGGAAGCTCTTATTAACGGAAATTATAAACGTAATGATTTTTCTTATGATATGCCGAAATTAATGTTAATGCTGGATGGTGCAGATTTAGAGATTGCTTTAGAAGACATTCCTGAAATCTGTGCAAATTATGGCCCTTACAAGACGAACGAACCTGAATTATTAAATGACAGGGGAAACCTACATCAAAGATAATTATACATTACAGTAAAAATGGTATACATATTGTTCCTACTGATAGAAAATTAAAATGGAGTAAAGAATTATGACAGAAAAGGAATTAAGTTCATATCAGGGAAAAAATTTAAGAATTCATTGTACTGATAGTAGTATAATTGAAGGTTTTTGTTGTTTATTTGTGAGGGCAATTGATAACGAACCTGGGATTCCTGCAATTGGTATTGAAACAAAAAACTATGAAAGAGGGATAATTGAAATCACTCTACCTGAGATAGAAACTATAGAAATAATGAGATAAAGCACTTTTGAAGTTAATTCAATGGTGCTTTTTAACATCAAAAAAGAGACTGTCTATTTCTAGCAATCTCCTTTTTATAAATATACAAAATATAAAGTTTTTATTCAATCAAACTTTTGTAAAAGTAGGGCGTTTAAACCTACTTTGAATGAATAATTCAGTTATATGTTTATCCAACCTAATCTTTAAGCCCTGAACTTACCTGTTTTGGGTGCATTTGTTTTTAAAAACATAGCGTCACCGAATGAGAAAAATCTATACTTTTCTTCAACAGCACACTTATAAGCATTAAGCACATTTTCTCTTGTAGAGAAAGCACTAACAAGCATAATAAGTGTTGATTCTGGCAAATGGAAATTAGTTATAAGGCAATCTATAGCCTTAAACTTATAGCCAGGGTAGATAAAAATATCTGTCCAGCCACTTTTTACCGGAATAAAGCCATCTTCTTCTGCAATAGATTCCAAAGTTCTTGTACTTGTAGTACCTACAGCAATAATTCTACCACCATTTGCTCTTGCGTTATTTATAATATCAGCATTTTCCTTATCAATCATATAAAATTCGGAGTGCATTTTATGGTCAAGAATATCATCTTCCTTAACTGGTCTAAATGTACCAAGACCAACATGAAGTGTAAGTTTTGCTATTTTCACACCATTATCTTTAAGCTGTTGAAGAAGCTGTGGTGTAAAGTGTAAGCCGGCAGTTGGAGCTGCCGCTGAACCTTCATTTTTAGCATATACAGTTTGATAACGGTTCTTATCTTCTAACTTTTCTTTAATATATGGAGGGAGAGGCATTTGACCAAGTTTATCCAAAAGTTCCTCGAATATACCATCAAAGTGGAACTTAACAACTCTGTTACCCTCCTCAACAATATCAATAACTTCTGCCTCTAAAAGTCCATCGCCAAACTCAATAACATGACCAACTCTAGCTTTTTTACCTGGATAAACAAGGGTTTCCCAAGTATCGTCAGTAAGTCTTTTTAAAAGGAGAACTTCAACCTTAGTGCCTGTGTCTTTTCTAGCACCAATCAATCTAGCTGGGAGTACCTTTGTTTCGTTTAAAACTAAACAATCTCCCTCATTAAGATATTCTGTAATATCTCTAAAATGCTTATGCTCAATCTCTCCAGTTTCTCTATCCATAACCATAAGTCTTGATGATGACCTATCTTCTAGTGGAGTTTGTGCAATAAGTTCTTCAGGTAAATCAAAATAAAAATCTTGTTTCTTTAACATAACTTTCCTTTCTATTTAACTTCTACACCTGTATAGTAGAATTTAAGTATATCAATATAATTTTTTCCTGCCTCAGCCATAGCTTTAGCACCATACTGGCTCATACCACAACTGTGACCATAGCCTTTTCCTGTAAGTGTAACACCATTAGCACTCTTTGTAATAGTAAAATTTCTTGATGAAAGACTACCATCAGCAGAAACATTAAATGCTGAACGGATTTCTTCCTTTGTTACAGTTTTTGAACCAACACTACCTTTAAAAGTAAGTGAAGTTACAACTCCATTTTCATTATATCCTGCAACAAGGTCTGATACTGTTCCTACGCCGTAGCCTTTTTTAGATGCAATATTGGTCAAATCAGTATATGTAAATATTCTCTCCCATTTTTTACAATCCTTTTCGTAATTATCTTTTTTTCCAACAAGATATGGGAGGGCATTATTCCATACATCTTCTGAAGAAAGGGTTGCACCACCGTCAGAAGAAAAATAAACTGCATCAATAAGTTTATTATTGCTATAAAGGCGTTTTCCGGCAGTACCCTGAACAGCTGTTGTAGAGTTTGGATATTCATTATTTATACCATTGTATGACTGGCAATGAACTGTATCACAAAGGTCATATACACCATGTTTTCCAAGAGAGTTTGTTGTATATGTTCTTGCTGCAACAGACTGTGCTTTTAATGCCTCAACTGACCAACTTCCAGGCATTTCAGACGGTACTACACTATAAAGATACTGCTCCATATCAACAAAATTAATAGGTGTAATTGTTGAATTATTTACATACATAGCTATTTCGCCACGATATTTTGATTTTGTTAAATTTACAACATCATTATTTGTAGACACTCTAGCAGACGCACTACCATCAACAATGAATTTATTATAGCCATTTACTGATAAAACAACAGCATTTGCACCAGTAGCAACCTTAGTCATACCATTTTTACTTATTTTGGAATCAGTTGTAATATATATTGTCCAGCCATTATCTGTAAGAACAGGAATACAACTATTTCCTATATAGTGCACCAACTGCTTTTCAGCTAAATTATAAGTTTTATAGTATTTGCCAATAGAATAGTAACTTTTGGATATTGGTTTCATAACATAACTTTTACCAAGTCCAATAGCATTTTTTGCTCCATTTCCAATAGAAACTTTTATCAAACTATCACTTATACTAATAGACGGAGAGTTTTTAAAATATCTCTCAAGACCTACTTTTACTGTCTGTGCATTTGCAAAAACTGTTGAAAAAATACAGCCAGCAAAAAGTACAGCAGTAAAAACCAACTTTTTCATATTTTCACCTCTTTAAACATAACTGTCTATAGTATAACAAATTTTGACCAAAAAAGCCATAGAAAATACACAAAAATAAAAAAAGCACGCGATTAGGCGTGCCTTAGTTTAATCAAATTCCTTTTCTACAAATTTTTCCCCTTGCTTTAAATATTCTTTTCTTACTTCCTCTGTATTTTCTACAATTTTACAAATGATATGAGAATAGGTAGCAAACATCACTCTTACATAAAATTTTCTTTTAACACTATCATAAATTCTGCCGGTACTTGAAGTACCATTGGCTACTGTATTAACACTATTTGCAATATACCCAACCTTTTTTAAAGGAAAATATTCACATCTTATTGCTTCACTATCATAGGTATTGTCAGGTTCTTTTACACATTTTATTAAACTGCCAACAGCAAATATATTTTTACCATAGTAGTGTTTAAATCCTGTAACGGTTACAAATGTTTCTTTCATAATTAAAACCTCCTAAAATTTATTCTCTTTTTCTTTACATTTACATTGTAATACATCTATTGTCCTATAATTTGTACTTTTATAAAGAATTTAAAAGGACTAGCAAATATATTAGAAATATGTTATAATACAAAGAATTGAGTTTTGATACGCTTAGAAAGGAAATAAATATGAATAAGAAAATTGCCTTTATTACTCTTGGCTGTAAAGTTAATTTATATGATACAGAAGCTATGGCAGAGCTTTTTACAGAAAAGGGCTATGAAGTTGTTGATTTTGAAGAATATGCCGATGTTTACCTTATTAATACTTGCACAGTAACTAATCTTGGTGATAAAAAATCAAGACAGATGATTAGGCGTGCAAAGAGAATTAATCCTAATTCTGTAGTTGTAGCTACAGGTTGCTATGCACAGGTTGCAAGTGAGGAAGTAGCAAAAATTGAAGGTATAAACATCGTTATAGGAACTAAAAACCGTAGTGAAATAGTTGAAACTGTTGAAAATTATGTTGCTGAAAATGGCGTAGTCAACAATGTTTCTGACATTATGGGTGAAAAGGAATTCGAACCTTTACAGATTAGCAGACTAACAAACAGAACAAGAGCATATATTAAAATACAGGAGGGCTGTAACAGATACTGCACTTACTGCATTATACCTTACGCAAGAGGTCCAATAAGAAGCCGTAAGCCAGAAGAAGTTGTCGAAGAAGTTAAAAAATTAGCTGAAAATGGATTTAAGGAAGTAGTATTGACAGGTATACATGTTGCCAGTTATGGCCTTGATTTGGGCAATATAACTTTGGCAGATATTATTGAAAAGGTACATTCTGTAGACGGCATAGAGCGTATACGCTTTAGTTCTATGGAACCTTTAGCCATTGATAACGAGTTTGTTGCCAGAATGTCTAAATTACCAAAGGTTTGTGACCACTACCACTTATCTTTACAAAGTGGCTGTAACAGAACTTTAAAAAGAATGAACAGAAAATACAATGCTGAACAGTATGCTGAGGCCTGCGAAAGATTAAGAAATGCTTTTCCTAATGTTGCTATTACAACAGATATTATTGTAGGTTTCCCAGATGAAACAGAAGAAGATTTTAAAGAATCTCTTGCTTTTGCTGAAAGAATGAAATTGGATAAAATACATACTTTCCCTTATTCTCCTAAAAAGGGTACTCCAGCTGCTAAAATGAAAAATCAAATTTCTGGCGATGTTAAGTCACAAAGAAGTAAAGAAATGATTGCTTTATCTGATAAAATGAACATTGACTTTTTAAATAACAACATAGGAAAAACAGTTCCTGTACTTTTTGAAGATATGGAAAACGGTTTTTGGCAGGGACATACTACAAACTACATCAAGGTTTTGGCTAAATCAGATGAAAATCTTAACAACAAAATAGTTGATGTGAAATTGGATAAAATACATGGTGTTGAAATTGTTGAAGGTACAGTCGTAAAATAATTTCTATGAAATACCATTTTAATGAAAATTTCATTTGCAAATTTGGTGTAAATGTAGTATTATAAAGTGGAAATATTAGTTTGGTCGTATATATTTTTAAAGGAGTGTGATGAATATGAGTAAAAATTTATTTGAAACTCAAAATTTTAACAGCTTAAAGGAAGCTTTAAAAGATATTAAGCCTTCAGATTCTCAGAGTACAGACAGAAGTCCTGTAAATCAGACTTTATGCGAAGTTTATGAGGCTATGCGTGACAAGGGCTATAATCCAGTAAATCAGCTTGTTGGTTATATTATTTCTGGTGACCCTACTTACATCACAAGCTATAAGGATGCAAGAAAGAAAATGGCTAAAATTGAACAGGACGAGCTTTTGGAGGAAATTATAAATTATTATATTGAAAATAATTTATAATTTATTGTAAATATGAGAATACTAGGACTAGATTTTGGCTCTAAAACTATTGGCGTAGCAGTGTGCGACCCTTTTGGCTGGACTGCTCAAGGTTTGGAAATTATTAGACGAGAAGAAGAAAATAATTTAAAAAAAAGCATTGCTCGTATTTCCGAATTGTGCAGAGAATACGCCGTAGAGAGCATCGTTTTAGGTTTGCCTAAAAATATGAATAATACAGAGGGCGAAAGAGTAGAAAAAACTCTTGCTTTCAAAAAAAGACTTGAAAAAGAATTGAAGTTGCCAGTAGAATTGTGGGATGAAAGATTATCTACTGTAGCAGCAGAGCGTTCTCTTTTAGAAGCAGATTTATCCAGAGCGAAAAGGAAAAAGGTTATTGATAAAATGGCAGCGATGTATATTTTACAGGGCTATTTAGACTCAAAGCCTAAAAAATAGGAGATTAATAATGAGCGATAGAATTGATGAAAATATAAATTTAGATGGTCTTGATATGTTTGAAGGTCAGGATGAAACTTTTGAAATGATTACAATGACTGAAGAAGACGGTACTCAGCAGAGTTTCTATGTTATTGACGGCATTGATGTTGATGATACAAGATACTTACTTCTTGTTAAAGAAGAAGATTATGAACTTGATGAACCTGAAGCTTATATATTCAAAGAAACTTCTACAGATGGCGAAGATTTTATTTATGAACCTGTAGAAGACGAGCAGGAATATAATAGAATTTTCTTACTTTTACAGGATGAAGATTCTGAATACGAAGTTAAAATCACAGAGTAATTGTTCAATCTTATGATTTCAACATTAAGATATTTTATCAGGTAGATTTTAAAGCTACCTATGTCTTGATGTTTTTCTAATGCCCAAGTAGGGCTTTTTTGTAGTGCAAATTTTATTAAAATTCATTATTTAACCAATGTAAAAAAGTAGAAAAATAAATTAATAAAAAAATATATTAAAATAAATTATGGAGGTGCAGTTTTGAATACTAAAAAAACTGGCGATACGGAAGTAATTGCCGAAAATACAAAAAAAACGGAACAAAAGCCGAGAGCTAAAAGAACATATAATAGAAAAACTGTTTCTAATAGCGACGAAAAAAATATTCAGGAAAAAGTTTCAGACGATAATCGCAGTACAAAATCCATTGTAAAATCAGTAACTAGACGCGGTAGAGGTCAAAGAGCTGGCGGTGGAAAGAAGCTTAAAGTTATTCCTCTTGGTGGTCTTCACGAAATAGGTAAAAATATCACTTGCTTTGAATACGACAATGAAATTCTTGTTTTAGACTGTGGTGTAGCTTTCCCTGAAGACGATATGCTTGGTATTGACTTAGTTATACCTGACTTTACTTATCTTTTAAACAACAGAGATAAAGTAAAGGGTATTGTAATAACTCATGGACACGAGGACCATATTGGTTCTTTACCATACTTATTAAGAGATTTAAAAGTACCTGTATATGGCACAAAGCTTACAATTGGTCTTATTGAAGCTAAATTAAAAGAACATAACTTATTAAACAGCATTGAAAGACACAATGTAAATGCTGGCGAAACTGTTAAAATAGGCGACAATTTTAAAGTAGAGTTTATTCGTTCTAACCACAGTATTGCTGATGCAGTTGCTATGGCAATTACAACTCCAGCGGGTGTTGTTGTTCATTCTGGCGATTTCAAAATTGACTTTACACCTATACAGGGCGATATGATTGATTTACAGAGATTTGCTGAAATAGGTAAAAAGGGTGTTCTCTTATTTATGTGTGAAAGTACAAATGTAGAAAGACCTGGGTACACTATGAGTGAGCGTTCTGTAGGTGCTATATTTGAACAAATTTTTGATGATTCTGACGGTCAGCGAATTATGGTTGCAACTTTCTCATCTAACATAGATAGAATACAGCAGATTGTTAATTCAGCCGTAAAACATAGTAGAAAAGTAGCCGTTATTGGTAGAAGTATGACAAATGTAGTTAAAACAGCTATTGAACTTGGTTATTTATCAATACCAAAAGGTACTCTTATTGAAATTGGCGAAATTAAGAATTATACAGATGAACAGCTTGTAATTATAATGACTGGTAGTCAGGGCGAAACTATGTCTGCACTTTCAAGAATTGCTCAAAGTGAACACAGACAAGTTGAAATTAAGCCAAGCGATAAAGTTATTATTTCAGCTTCTCCAATACCTGGAAACGAAAAGAGTGTTTACAAAGTAATAAACGAACTTTTGAAAAAAGGTGCAGATGTTATATATGAAGGTCTTATGGATGTTCATGTTTCTGGTCATGCAAGAGCAGAAGAAATAAAGGTTCTTCATGCACTTGTAAAGCCTAAATATTTTGTACCAGTTCATGGCGAATACAAAATGCTTAAATGCCACGAAAAATTAGCTATGGATTTAGGTATGGATAAGAAGAATGTATTTGTTATGGCTAATGGCGATTGCCTTGAACTTAACAAACAAAGTGCTAAACTTACACAGAACGCTGTCCCTAGTGGTCAGGTATTTGTTGATGGTCTTGGCGTAGGCGATGTAGGAAATATTGTATTAAGAGATAGACGACACTTATCACAAGACGGTCTTATGATTGTTGTTGTTGCTATGGATAAGTATAGTGGCGAAATTTTAAGTGGTCCTGATATTATATCAAGAGGTTTTGTTTATGTTCGTGAGTCTGAAGAACTTATGGACGAAGCAAGAAATGTTGTTCAGCAAGCACTTGAACAATGTGATAGACGCAGTTCAAATGAATGGGCATATATAAAGACTCTTATCAAAGACACATTAAGAGATTACTTATGGCACAAGACTAAGAGAAGTCCTATGATTTTACCTATTGTAATGGATATTGAATAATTATTTAGCAAAAGAGAGGTTTATATGAGCGATACACCAATGGAACTTGCCAGAGATATTGTTAATCTTATTATGGAAAGTGAGAGTTACCAGCGATATAAATCTGCTTTAGAACAAATAATAAGTACACCGGAACAATTAGAAAAATTAAAAGAAGTTATTTCACTTCAAAATGAATTTGGCAAAAAACGACTTCGTGGAGAAGATGATTTCTTTTTGGAAAGGCATGTTTCCCAAAATTATTATAAATTGCTTTTGGATGAAGATATGAGAGATTTCTTTAAATATAGAAAAGAACTTGCTGACACTTTTGTTTCTGTGTACAACACTATTGCAGACGAAAGCTTTGTAAAAACATTGGGAATTACATTAAGTTAAGACTATTGAGGGTGTAGATTAATTCTGCACCCTCTCAAATTAAGGAGAAAACTATGCAATCTGGCTATTTTAAATCAGGTTCTGCCTCTATATACTACGAATTACATGGGGAAGGAGAAGAAGTGCTTGTTCTTCTTCACGGAAATGGCGGTAACTGCAAAAATTTTAAAAATCAAATACCATTTTTTTCTAAAAAATATAAAATTTTAGCAATAGACAGTCGAGGACATGGAGAGTCTGGTTTTGGCGAAAATGCTATTTCTCTTGGTGCTATGGCTATGGATTTAGAAAATTTATGTGATTATCTTGGCTATAAAAAAATAAATATATTAGGTTTTAGCGATGGTGCAAATATTGCAATGATGTTCGCTATTAAAAATCCAGATATGGTAAATAAATTAATTTTAGTCGGTGGTAATATTAAATTTTCTGGTCTTACATTTACTACGGGTCTTATGATAATGCTTGGTTACTTATCCAGTTGCATATTATCTAAGATTGATAAAAAACTTACAGCCAATAAAGAAATGTTTGCTCTAATGGTTAAAGAACCTAATTTAAAACCATCTATGCTAAATGTAATAAAAGCTAAAACATTGGTAGTTAATGGTAATAAGGATATGATTAGGATTTGTCATGCTAAAACCATTACTAAAAATATACCAAATGCAGAGCTAAAGATTGTTAATGGCGACCATTTTTATTTATTTAAAAAACCGAATGAATTTAATTCATTAGTTATGGAATTTTTACAGAAATAAATAAACAGGAGATAAAAAAATGAGAACAGAGGAAAACAGGAAAAATACAGACAAAAATAGAAAAATTATTTTAGGAACAGTTTGTGGCGTTATGCTTATTACAACAGCTGTAGCAGCAGCTAAAATTAAGGTTGTTGTATCAGAAAAGAACGATTTAGCATCAAGAACCAATGTAGGCTTAATAGCTAACGAACTAACTACGGAACCTGCGACAACTTCTGTATCTACAACTACAGAAACAACTACAAACGCTAATTTAGAGTATAGCTATGTAAGTGAAAGCGGTAATCCGTCTGATACTGTTTCTGGACATATGGTTGATGGACAAAGATATGAGTCTGTTGAAATATTGCCTACTGACTCTCCAACAGATGGCTTTATATATAATAATAAATATATAGTTCTTAATATGAGTATGAATGATGTATTCAGCCGTTTTGGTAAGGGTATGACACTATATCAGATTGAAAAAGCTGCTGCAGAAAATACTACAAAAACTGAGGTAGAAACTGTATCTGGAGAAGAAAATACAGAAGCTGTATCTGAAGATAGTATAGAAATAACAACTCATGATGTCAGACATTTAGCTAATATAACTATGACTGATGATAATTCATATGAATACAACGGTTTTACTGTTATTTCTTATAAAAAAGATGGGGCAGAATATGTAAAATCTGTAATAGTTACAGACCCTAAAATTAAATCTCCTACAGGTTTATCCTTTATTGGTAATCCTATTTTTGATGTTACTGGCAGATATGGTGCTCCTTCTTCTGTCGATGGTAATTTATATATTTATAATGTTACAAATAGCACTTATATGTTCTTTATTTGTCCAGATGGTAATATTGAAGCATGGGGTGTTGCAAGTAAGTAAAAAACAAGCCGGTTTATTTTGCCGGTTTATTTTTTGTCACTAAATTCCGCATATAAAATGTATTTGTTGCAAAAACTCAGATATATGTTATAATGTAAGTAGTTTTATATAGGAGGTAAGCTTAATGAACAACGAGCAAAATACTAATTCAGCAGATATTGTTATTTCTGATGATGTTATTGAAAAGATTGCTAAAACTGCTACCCTTGAGGTTGATGGAGTTGTTGCCGTAACTACATCACTTAAAACCGACCTAATTGATAAAATAAGCAAGAAAAATCATAATAGGGGTGTAAATATCGTTAAAGATGATAACGATATTTCTATTACTGTTTCTGTAGTAATCTATTATGATTACAATATAAATGAAGTTGCAAGTAAGATCCAAGACAAAGTTACTGATGCCATTGAGGCTATGACAGGACATAATTGTCCAATAGTAAACATAAATGTTATAGGGATTGAAACAAAAGAAAGTACAACAGGAGAATAAAATGAGTAGAAGAGACGCTAGAAGACATATTTTTAATTTAATGTTCCAAAATGAGTTTAACAAAGAAATTAACACTCATGAAAGCATTGAAACATACAGAAATGAATACGAAAACTTTGAAAGAAAAGATATTCTTTTTATTAAAAATGAATATACTGGCATTTTAGATAATGTTGAAAAAATCGACAGCATAATTGACAAGTTTTCTATTGGCTGGAGCGTAGATAGATTATCTACAGTTGATAAAGCAATATTGCGTATTGCAGTCTATGAAATTATGTTTGATGATGATATTCCTAATAAGGTTTCTGTAAATGAGGCAGTAGAGCTTGCTAAGGAATTTAGTGAGGATAAAGCTCCTTCTTTTATAAATGGTGTATTAGGTAAGGTTGTACGATATAAGGAAGCAAATTAATGAAAGTTTATTCAGTTTCTCAAATTAATAACTACATAAAGAGGTTATTTGAAAATGATGTCTTTTTACAAGATATTTATATAGAGGCTGAAATTTCCAATTTTAAGGCACACTCCTCTGGTCATTTATATATGACATTAAAAGATAGTGGGGCGGCTGTAAATGCCGTAATGTTCCGTAGCTACGCTGAAAAGTTAAAATTTATGCCGGAAGACGGTATGAAGGTTTTAATAAATGGATATATTTCTCTATACGAAAAAACAGGCCAATATCAATTTTATGTGCTTAGTATGGAGCCTGCCGGAAAAGGTGCTTTATATATTGCTTATGAACAATTAAAGGAACGCCTTGAGCGTTCGGGCGTATTTGACCAAAAATATAAAAAAGATATTCCGTCTTATCCCAAATGTGTAGCTGTTATCACATCACCTACAGGGGCAGCTGTAAGAGATATTATACAGGTTTCTGGCAGAAGAAATCCTAATGTAAAAATAGTAGTTGTTCCTGTTTTAGTACAAGGAGATGACGCTGCTCCAAGTATAGCTAATGCTATAGAGTCTGTAAACAAATGGGGTCAAGCTGATACCATAATTGTGGGTAGAGGTGGCGGTTCTATTGAGGATTTATGGGCATTTAATGAAGAAATGATAGCTAGAGCTATTTTTGAATCTAAAATACCAATAATTTCAGCTGTAGGTCATGAAACCGACTTTACTATTGCCGACTTTATTGCTGATATGAGAGCACCAACTCCTTCTGCTGCTGCAGAGATAGCAATACCTGAAAATGAGGGTATGTCCCTTGCTGTTATAAATAACTACAAAAGACTTAATTATTTAATGGATATTATATTAAGTTCAAGAAAAAATAATTTGCAAACACTTTCTACTAAACATTGTTTTACCGGTTTTGCGGATAATATTTATGATAACGAAATTTATGTTTCTCAATTACAAAATAGATTAATAAGCAAAATACAAAACAAGATTGAATTTGCAAATCAAACTTTGAAGCATAAAATAGACAATTTGGAAAATATATCTCCTCTAAAAATATTACAAAAAGGGTACTCTCTTACTTATAATGATAAGCAAAAACTTATACGAAACACAGAAAGTGTTAATATTGGAGATAAGATTAATGTAGTATTAAATGATGGCAATATTACCGCTACAGTTGAGGAAGTGAGGAACAATAATGGCTACGAAGAAAACATTTGAGGAATTGTTAAACAGATTAGAATCCATTGTTGATGAAATGGAAAATATGGACATTGGAATTGAAAAAGCTGTCAAACTCTATAAAGAGGGTATAGAAATATCAACGCAATGTTCTCAAAGACTTAAAAATGTAGAGCAACAAGTTAAAATTTTGAAAGAAAAATCAGATGGAACTTTTAAGGAAAGCAACTTTAAACCTATGTCAGAGGTGTGATTATGAACTTTGAAAATAATATAAAAAAATATATTGATGCTGTAAACAAAAAATTAGAATGTTACCTCTCTCCAAAATATCCAGAAGATATTTACAAAGCTATGGGGTATAGTGTTTTCGCTGGAGGTAAAAGGGTAAGACCCGTTCTTATGTTAGCAGCTTGTGAAGCTTTTGGTGGAAATATAGAAGATGTTTTACCATATGCTTGCGGTCTTGAAATGATACATACTTATTCCTTAATACATGATGATTTACCAGCCATGGATAATGATGACTATAGGCGTGGTAAATTAACTTGCCATAAAGCTTTTAATGAAGGTCTTGCTATATTAGCCGGTGACGGTCTTTTAACATATGCTTTTGATGTTATGTTAAGTGATGCCTTAGAAAAAAGAGATTTTAAGTATGTATATGCCACAAAAACTATTGCTAAATTAAGTGGTATGAACGGTATGCTTGTAGGTCAAGTTGTCGATGTAGAGTCTGAGGGTAAAAAAATAGATGCTGATACGCTTCTTTATATACACGATAATAAAACAGCTGGATTAATTAAAGCTGCCTTACTTGCTGGTGCTGCTATAGGTGGTGCAGATGAAGATAGTCTTAAAAATCTTGAAAAAATAGGCTATAACATCGGTGTTGCATTCCAGATTAAAGATGATATTCTTGATGTTACAAGTACAACTGAAATTCTTGGCAAACCAGTTTTAAGCGATGAAAAAAATGATAAAGTAACTTATGTTTCTCTTTACGGCTTAGAAAAATCTCAAAAGGATTTTGAGTTATTATCTGAAGAAGCAATAGAGTTATTAAAGAAAATTGACAATAGTGAGTTCTTGGTTGAATATGTCAATAAACTTATAAACAGAATAAAATAGGTGGGACTATGACATTTATACAGGAATTATTTCAAAATAAAATTATTGGTATTTCAATCTTATCTTGGGCTGTAGCACAGCTTATAAAGATTATTATTGATGTATATACTACAAAAAAAATAGACTTAAATCTTATTATGTCGTCAGGTGGTATGCCAAGTAGCCATAGTTCTTTTGTTACTTCTTTGGCAGCAAGTACAGGTATACTTTATGGATTTAATTCTGTCTATTTTTCAATTACATTCTGTCTTGCTATCGTTGTTATGTATGATGCTGCAGGTGTAAGGCGTGCTGCAGGAAAACAGGCTGCAACACTAAACAACTTACTTGATAGATTAGATATACAAGTTGACGAAAGATTAAAAGAGCTTTTAGGACACTCTCCTGTAGAAGTTACAGCTGGTGCTATTCTTGGTATTGTTATTGCTGTAATTACTAACATAGCTTTTTAGAAAATGAGGGATTACAATGTATCTGGAAAAAGTAAATTATCCCGAGGATTTGAAAAAACTCGATTTAAAAAAATTACCTATATTGTCTGATGAAATCAGGAAATTTCTTATTAATGCGGTTTCTGAAACTGGGGGACACCTTTCTTCAAATTTAGGTGTAGTTGAATTGACAGTTGCATTGCATTATTGTTTTAATTGCCCAAAAGATAAAATAGTATGGGATGTAGGACATCAATCTTATACCCATAAAATACTTACAGGCAGAAAAAATGAATTTTCTACCTTGAGAAAAAAAGATGGATTAAGTGGGTTTCCTCGTATCGGCGAAAGCGAATATGATACTTTTTCAACAGGCCATAGTTCAACATCTATAGCAGTTGCCTTAGGTATTGCAAAAGCAAGAGATTTAAAGCGACAAAATTACAATGTTTTGGCTGTTATTGGTGATGGGGCAATGACAGGTGGCTTAGCCTACGAGGCACTTAATAATGCCTGTAAATCAAACACAAAAATGGTTATTATATTAAATGATAACCAAATGTCCATTTCTCCCAATGTTGGAGCAATGAGTCAGTATTTAAGTAATTTAAGAACTACTCAAAAATATCTAAATGCCAAAAATGATATTCAGCATAAATTAAACAGTATGCCTGTTATTGGAAAGCCTATTTATAATTTCCTTGATAAAACTAAAAATACTGTTAAGCATACGATTATGCCTAATAATGTCTTTGAGGCTTTGGGAATACGATATATTGGACCTGTAGATGGCCATGATATTACACAGCTTGTCCATGTTTTTAACAGAATAAAAAATCTTAAAGGTCCTGTACTTATTCATGTCATGACCAAGAAGGGTAAGGGCTATAAGCCAGCTGAAATAAACCCTAGTGTGTACCATGGTGTAAGTAAATTTGATAAAGAAATAGGTGTAGTTCAAAATTCAGTCAGTCCAAAGACTTATTCTAAAATATTAGGCGAAAAGTTATTGCTTATGGCTGCTTATAATAAAAAAATATGTGCCATAACAGCAGCTATGCCAGAAAGCACAGGGTTAGGTCAATTTGCCAAAACTTATCCCGACAGATTTTTTGATGTAGGTATTGCAGAGGAATATGCTGTTACTTTTTCTTCTGGCCTTGCCGTAAGTGGATATATACCTGTTTTTGCAGTTTATTCTACATTTTTACAAAGAGCTTATGACCAAATATTGCATGATGTATGTTTAAGTAATCTTCATACAGTTTTCTGTATAGACAGAGCTGGTATTGTTGGTAGTGATGGAGAAACTCATCAGGGCATATATGATATTTCTTTCTTGCTCTCTATCCCTAATTTAGTTATATTAGCACCTAAAAATGGTAAAGAATTAGAAGAAATGTTTGAATTTGCTGTAAATAAATTAAATTGCCCTGTAGCCATTAGATACCCTAGAGGAACAGCTTCTGAAGTTTTAAATAACATAAATACACCAATAGAACTTGGTAAAAGTGAAGTTATATACAACGGTACAGATATTGCTATTATAGCGTTTGGTGCAATGATGGATATTGCTATAGGTGTATATAATGACTTGAAAGCAAAAGGTTATGCTCCAACACTTGTAAATGCACGCTTTGCTTATCCAATGGACTTAGATTGTATAAAAGATTTAGTTGAAAGTCACAAGTATATTTTTACTTTGGAAGATAATATTTTATCTGGTGGTTTTGGCGAACATTTTACAATGGAGGTTGTAAAAACAGGTAAAAAAGATTGTTCTGTATTTAATTTTGCTTTTCCAAATGCTTATATAGAACAAGGTTCTAGAGAACAACTTTTTGAAAAATATGGTATGGATAAAGAACACATTTTAGAAAAAATATTGCAAAGGATAGAAAGTTAACAATGCGTCTGGATTTATGTATAAAAGACAAATTGAATATATCAAGACAAAAAGCAAGAGAAATTATAGAACAAGGTCTTGTTACTGTAGATAAAAAAAACATCACAAAGCCTTCATATAATGTTAATGAGGATGCTGATATTAATGTAGGCAGTACTGAAAGTATATTAAAATATGTTGGCAGAGGTGGTTATAAACTTGAAAAGGCCATTGATTTTTTTAATATAAACTTAACTGGTTATGTATGTATTGACATTGGTGCTTCCACAGGTGGTTTTACCGACTGTATGCTCCAAAACGGTGCAAATAAAGTTTATGCAATTGATGTAGGAACAGACCAATTAAGCCCTATGTTGTTAAATGACAATAGGGTAATCTCCTGGGAAAATACAGATATTAGAAATGTAACAAAGGAAATGGTTGATAACGGTGTTGATTTTGTCGGCTGTGATGTGTCCTTTATCTCATTGAAAAAGATTTTCCCAGAAATAAAGAAACTGCTTAAACCAAATTCTATTGCTGTCGTTCTAATTAAGCCTCAATTTGAATGTGGACGAGAATTTCTTAGTAGGAGTGGTATTGTCAAAAATCCAAAAGTACACAAAAATGTAATTAAAAATACAGTTTTAGAGGCAAGTGATGTTGGATTGTCAGTTATTGGTTTGACAAATTCTCCTATAAAAGGCGGAGATGGCAATACTGAGTATTTATTATACTTAAAAAATGAGCCTAATCCAATAAATCATATTGAATTAAGCTATATTGAAAACTTAGTAAAATCACAATTTGAGGGTTGATTATTATGGAAACTAAAAAAATAGGCTTTGTTACAAATATTGAAAAAGACCCTACCTTACAGGAAACAAAAAAAATGGTAGATTTTGTTCTAAAAAAAGGTTGCGAAGTATATGTTTCAGAAAATTTTAGTGATGTTCATCCTGATGTAATTGCAACAAGTAGTAGTGAGATGTATAAATCCGTAGATTTTGTTGTAGTAATAGGTGGAGATGGCACAATTTTAAGGGTAGCTAGAAGTGCTGCTATATTTGATACTCCTATTTTAGGTATTAATTTTGGCACATTAGGCTATTTGGCTGATGTTGAAAAAATAAATGCTATTGATGCCATTGAAAAAGTTTTAAATGGAGATTTCACTATAGAAAATAGAATGATGCTCGAGCCTTATGTTGAAAGGGGTTGCGTAAGTCACGAGATTAATTTGGCTTTAAATGAAGTTTGTATTACCAATTCTGTTTGTTCCAGAATGATAAAACTTTCTGTAGAGGTAAATGGCGAATATTTTGATACATTTAGAGCCGATGGTATAATTGTATCTACACCTACAGGCTCAACAGCATATAACCTTTCTGCTGGTGGACCTATATTAAGTCCTCACACAGAGCTTATGACAATAACTCATATATGTCCACACACTCTATATGCTAGACCTTTTGTTATAGATGGGAATGATGTGGTAAGAATACGCGTTCAAAGCAATTATAACAATGTACAAATGTCTTGCGATGGGCAGAGTACCGTTCAAATGAAGAATGATGATGTAATTATAGTAAAAAAATCTCGATATGTTACAAGAATTATTAAAACTACTAATATGAATTTTTATGATATTCTTAGAAGAAAAATGGTTGAAGTAAGAATTTAAGACTTGGAGTAAGGTATGAAAGTAAAACGACAATCAAAGATACTTGAATTAATAAGAGAAAATGATATAGAAACACAAGAAATGCTAGCCGACCTTTTAAATAAAGCAGGTTTTAATGTAACCCAAGCTACTGTATCAAGGGATATTCGTGAGCTTAAATTAACAAAGGCTACTATGCAATCAGGTAAACAAAAGTATGTTGCAACAGCAAAAGAAAGTTCTTTTGTTACAGAAAGATTGAATAGAGTTTTTAGAGATGGTATTGTTTCCATTGATTATGCACAGAATATTGTCGTAATAAAGACATTAGTTGGTATGGCAATGGCTGTTGCTGCTGCTTTAGATTCAATGGAAAATTCTGAAATTATGGGCACTATTGCTGGCGATGATACTATTTTTTGTGTTGTAAAAAACGAATCAAAAGCTGTTAAACTAACAGAAAATCTTAAAGCTATTAGCTTAAAAAATTAGGTGAATTATGCTTGAAAAATTATATGTAAAAAATTTTATTCTTATAGATGAAATAGAAGTTGATTTTAAAGACGGTTTAAATGTACTTAGTGGTGAAACAGGTGCAGGTAAATCTATTGTTATAGGTTCTTTAAACTTTGTTTTAGGTGGAAAAGCTGATAAAACTATTGTAAAAAAAGGGTGTGATACTGCTGAAGTATCAGCCCTTATTTATGTTGAAAACAAGAATACTTTAGATATATTAAAATCTATGGATGTTGAAATCGATGATGATAACTATATCTTGCTAAAAAGAACATTTAATACTAAAGGAAAATCATATTGTAAAATAAATGGTAGTCCTGCTACAGTTTCAATGATAAGAAATATCGCTTCCCATTTAGTTGATATTCATGGACAACATGACCATCAATCACTATTAAATCCTAAAAGCCATATTACACTTTTAGATAGATTATGTGAAAAAGAACTAGATGAACCTATGGCACAATTATCTAAGTTATATAACCAATACAAAGAAATAACCAAAGTATTGAGAGAGATTGATATAAATGACAAAGACATTGCTGATAGGGTAGAGTTGTACAAATATCAAATTGATGAAATTACTTCAGCGAATTTAAAAATTGGCGAAGATGAAGAATTGCACGAAAAGCGTAAAATCCTCTCTAACAGCCACAAACTTCATAAACTTATTGATGATTCTTTAAATTACATTTCCAGAAGTAGCGGTGCAAATGCTATGGATTGTATATCTTATGCCATTGATAATCTAAATACTATTGCAGAAATTGATGAAGATAGAGCTGGACTAGCTGACGATTTGCATAATATATACGCCTATATGGAAGATATTGTGAATAAATTAAGCCATTATGCCGATACCATTGAAAGTAATCCTGAAGAATTAAGTGTAGTTGAAGACAGATTGCAACTTATATATGACTTAAAGAAAAAATATGGCAACACAATTGAAGATATAAATAAATTTAAGGAAACCGTTTCAGTAAAATTAGAAAAAATAGAAAATAGTGAAGAGCTTTTAAAAGAATACCTTTTAAAAAAGCAAAACATAACAGCAAAAATACAAAAAATTTGTTTAAAAATTACTCAAATTAGAAAAGAAAAATCTATAAGTATAGAAAAAAACATCAAAGAAATTTTAAAAGATTTAAGTATGCCTAATGCTGAATTTAAAGTTTCTATTGAACCTAAGGATGATTTTGATAAAAATGGTGCTGACATAGTAGAATTTATGTTTTCTGCTAACATAGGGGAAGATATTAAACCTCTTAGTAAAATTGCATCTGGAGGTGAAATGAGCCGTATGATGTTGGCATTAAAAACAGTTCTCGCCGATGTTGATAATATCGAAACTTTCATATTTGATGAAATAGATACAGGAATTAGCGGTAGAGCAGCTCAAAAAGTTGCTGAAAAGATGTGTATTGTTGCCAAAAAACACCAAATATTATGTATTACTCATTTGCCACAAATTGCTGCAATGGCAGATTATAATTTTGTTATTGAAAAAATTGTCGAAAATAATACAGCTAAAACAATTATCCTTGAATTATCTCCAAATAAGGTGTATAATGAGATAGCTAGACTTATTGGAGGAACAACTATAACTGATGTTACAGTTGATGCTGCAAAGGAAATGAAAATTTTAGCCAATAAATTAAAAGGAGAATAATGAAGTATGAAAAAGAAAGTTGTTTTATTACTTGCTGCAACTATGATAGTATCAGCTCTTTCTGGTTGTGGAATGACAAAAAAAGAAAGTGAGGCTATGATTACTGATATTTCCAATGCTGATATGCTTAAAACAGCAGACGAAAAATCTCTTATTAATGCCGATGAAGCTGTAAAGGCTTTTTCTGATGCTCTTGATAAAGTTAAAAAAGAAAAAAATATCACTATCGATACAACAACTACAACTAATTTAGGTGAAGGCGACAAAGCTGAAAACGCAATAAATACATCTAAGCTTAAAAAAGATGTTACCGATGATAAGTCAACTGCAAGTGTTGAATTAACTAATGATTATACAGGTCAGAAGAGCAAAGTTTCTGGATACTATGACGGAAAAACTTTATTCTTTACATCTACAGCAACTAACGAAAGCACTAAAAAAGACGAAACTCAGAAAATAAAGGAAGAAATGTCTTTTGACGATTTCTTATCTATTATTGACTCTTATAGTCTCAATTTATACGAAGAAAATATTGAAAAAGCTAGTCTTGAAACTGAAAAAGATGGCTCTAAAATTTTTAAGATTGCTTATAACCCTGAAAAACTTCAAGCTACAATGCAGACTAATATTGAAGCTGCAGGTCAGTCTTTACCAGATGGTCAAACTATGAAAGTTAATTTTTCTAATGTAGAGGCCAAAGTAAATAAAGATGGTAATTTAACAAGTTTTGCATTCAAGATTGACGCAAAATATGTAAGCGACAAAGAAGAAAGTCCATATAACTATACTATAGTTGCTGACTTCACTAACTTTGGTAAAACAAAAGTTGATGTTGTAACAAAGACTGATGACTATAAAGATGCTTCTGAAATACAGCAGGAACAAGCAGCTGAAACAACAACAGATTCTCTTGAATCAGCACCTCAGGTTACTACTACAAACCAGCCTGATCCAACCGCAAAATAACTTTTTTAAAAAAATTTGAAAAAAATTGAAAAAAAGTGTTGACAAAGTAGAAATTTGGTGGTATCATATCCCTTGCGTTCGGCGTTAAAGATACTAACGCAAGGGCATGCACGATTAGCTCAGTTGGTAGAGCAGATGACTCTTAATCATAAGGTCCAGGGTTCGAGTCCCTGATCGTGCATTCAAGTAAGCTTGAGGCTTACTTTTTTTATACAATAAATATTTATAGTTATTTTTACAAAAAAATACTTGCTTTTGTATTTATTGTATGATATAATACCGATGTTGTAAAAACGCACACGAATTATTTAGCAAAGATGGTGCTTATATTGTTATAAGTTCTTTGTAAGGTTCGTGGAGGAAATTAACCATAAGGAGGACGAAATAATGGGCGTTATTTCAATGAAACAATTATTAGAAGCAGGTGTTCATTTCGGTCACCAGACTAGAAGATGGAACCCTAAGATGGCAGAATATATTTTTGCTGAAAGAAATGGTATCTATATCATTGACCTTCAGAAGACAGTTAAGAAGGTTGAAGATGCTTACCAGGCAATTGCTAACATCGTTAAAGATGGTGGTGAAGTTCTTTTCGTTGGTACAAAGAAGCAGGCTCAGGATTCTATCAAAGAAGAAGCTGAAAGATGCGGTATGTACTATGTAAATGAAAGATGGTTAGGTGGTATGCTCACTAACTTCGAAACTATCAAGACTAGAATTAAGAAGTTAGCTGAAATTGACGCTATGATCGAAGATGGCACTATGGATGTTCTTCCTAAGAAGGAAGTTGCTAAGCTTATGAAGGAAAAAGAGAAGCTTGACAAGAACATCGGTGGTATCAAGGAAATGAAGAAAATCCCTGATGTAATGTTCATCGTTGACCCAAGAAAAGAAAAAATTGCTGTTCAGGAAGCTCATAGCTTAAACATTCCTATTGTAGCTATTGTTGATACAAACTGTGACCCTGAAGAAGTTGATTATGTTATTCCAGGTAATGATGACGCTATCAGAGCTGTTAAGCTTATTGCTGGCAGAATGGCTGATGCTGTTATCGAATCTAAGCAGGGCGAACAGGATACTCCTGCAGAAGATGCTGAATAATTTATAAATGATTTATTGAGGCTTTAGCCATAAGGCTGAAGCCTTTTTATTAGTGAATCGGAAAGATAAATTCGATGGCTTATTGTATAAGCCACAAATTGAAAACTATTAATAACCTATGATGGTTATAATTAAAAATACAAAATAACTAAGATTAAAAACAGGAGGTTTTAAAATGGCTGTAACTGCTGCTTTAATTAAGGAATTAAGAGAAAGAACTGGCGTTGGTATGAGTGCTTGTAAGAACGCACTTGTTGAAACTGACGGTAATATGGATGCTGCTATTGAATTTCTAAGAAAGCAGGGTCTTGCAAATGCTGCTAAGAAGGCTGGTAGAATTGCTGCAGAAGGTTTAAGCTATGCTTACATTTCTGAAGATAACTCAGTTGCTGTTGCTGTAGAAGTAAATAGTGAAACTGACTTCGTTGCAAAGAACGAAAAGTTCCAGAACTTCGTTAAGGAAGTTGCTCAGCATGTTGTTACAAATGACTGTGCTAATGTTGACGAATTTTTAGCTTCTCCATGGGGTGGCGAATTTGCTACTGTTCAGGATGCTTTAAATGATATGATTTCTGTTATCGGCGAAAAGCTTTCTATCAGAAGATTTGAAAAGTATACTAACGATGGTAATACTTTCTATGTTTCTTACATCCACGCTGGTGGTAAGATTGCTGTTATCGTTGAATTTGCTACTGATTCTAAGGATGCTGCTTTAGTTGAATGTGGTAAGAATGTAGCAATGCAGATTGCTGCTATGAACCCTAAGTATGTTGCTGAAAAGGATGTACCAGCTGACTTCATCGAACATGAAAAGGCTCTTCTTCTTGAACAGGCTAAGAATGACCCTAAGAATGCTGGTAAGCCAGAAAATATCCTTGAAAAGATGCTTACTGGTAGATTAAAGAAAGAAATGAAGGAAATCTGCCTTTTAGATCAGGAATATGTTCAGGGAGACAAGGAAAGCGTTGCTCAGTACATCCAGAATGTTGCTAAGTCAATCAATGCTGATGTTCAGGTTAAGGGCTTTGTTCGTTTCGAAACTGGTGAAGGTATCGAAAAGAAGGAAGAAAACTTTGCTGATGAAGTTGCAAAGGCAATGAACTAAGATTAAGGATTTTTAATAAGGTCTTATAAAGTCATATATCCCAATATAAAGCTTGTTTAGCTATTTTTACAAGGTTATTATATAAGGGATAAAATCCTATAAGTTTCTATAAGATAGGATTTGTTTTGGACAAGATTTGGACAGAGTAAAATGTCCAAAAAATTGTATATATTAAAGGTAAGTCATAACATGAGGGATTATCATTTTGGTAATTCCTCTTTTTTTTGGCTCTTTGTTAAGAGTTTGGGGTAAAAATATTTTTATAGTGCACAGTTTTTTCTGTGCATTATTTTATGTTAAAATCAGAAGATTTCCGCTTCTGAAATTGTTAAAATAGATTATTTTATTATTTTAATTGTCTTAATTTACTAATATTATTGATATTTAGAAACAAATATTGTAAAATTATACTATGATATTTTAATTTTATAAATTTAAAGTAAATTTTTATAAAAATTTTTAAATAGCTATTGACAAAATACTCTCATTTGTGTATAATAATATTACAATTAATAATAATTATTAAATAAAAATAAATTTATTTTATGGAGGTAAATGATTATGAAGAAATTTGTCTGTATTATTTGTGGTTATGTACATGAAGGTGATTGCCCACCAGAAAAGTGTCCTATCTGTGGTGCTGGTGCTGAAAAGTTTAAAGAACAGACTGGCGAATTATCTTGGGCTGCTGAACATGAAGTTGGTATTGCAGAAGGTATCGACCCTAAGATTGTTGAAGGTCTTAGAGAAAACTTCAATGGTGAATGTACAGAAGTTGGTATGTATCTTGCAATGAGTAGAGTTGCTGACAGAGAAGGTTATCCTGAAGTTGCAGAAGCATATAAAAGAATAGCTTTTGAAGAAGCTGAACATGCAGCTAAGTTCGCAGAGATGTTAGGTGAAGTTGTTACTGAATCTACTAAGAAGAACCTTGAATTAAGAGTTGCTGCTGAAAATGGTGCAACAGCTGGTAAGGTTGAGTTAGCTAAGCTTGCTAAACAGCAGAACCTTGATGCTATCCATGATACAGTTCATGAAATGGCTAGAGATGAAGCTAGACATGGTAAAGCATTTGCCGGTCTTTTAAACAGATACTTTGGTTAATATTAATTGACAAAAAAGACGGAGATTACTCCGTCTTTTTATATAATAATACCATCACAATGGTCTACTTCATGTTGAATTATCTGTGCAGTCCAACCTGTAAATTTTTGCTTTTGTTTCTTAAAATTAATATCTAAATATTCAACCTCAATATTTTCATATCTAGTTGTTTTTCGAACTCCAAATAATGAAAGACAACCTTCCTCTGTTTCAAATGGATTATCTTTCCATATTATATAAGGATTAATCATAGCTATATTTGTAAAACCTATATTCACAGCAATAATCCTTTTAGCAACACCTATCATATTTGCAGCCATACCTACACAATGTTCTTCATTTGCTTTTAATGTATCCAATAAATCAATCACAACAGCAAAATCTGCTTTTGTTGCGGTATCAGACTTTTGTTTTAAAAATAAAACATCCTTCATAATTGGTTTAATCAAAAAAATCTCTCCTTTTACTTCATATGTACTAATATTATATAATGTATATAAGTCAAAACGCAAGCCCTTAAAGAAATTTTAATACCAATTTATTGCCAAGTAAGATTGAAATTTATTTCGTTGTATGTTAAAATTAAACAGTAATCAAGGAGGGGTTTAATGGGTATAATAAATTGGCAAAAAGAGCTATTGCCTTTTGAACAGGCAGTTGATGAATTAATTGTAAAGTTTAATGGTATAAAACGAGATTATATGAGGCTTGACAAACAATGTCCTATTGAGCAAGTTGAGGGCAGAGTAAAGAAAGTTTCTAGTATACTTGAAAAAGCTAATAGAAGAAATATACCTATTAATCAAGCTATTGATAAATTGGAAGATATAGCCGGTATTAGAATAATATGTAGATTTGTTGCTGATATTGATACAGTAGTAAAAATTATAAGGCAGCGTAGCAATTTTGATATGAAAATTCTCGAGGAAGAAGATTATATCGGAAACCCAAAGGAAAGTGGCTATAGAAGTTATCATATTACCATTAAATATCCTATATTATATGGCGAAACTAGAAAAGATGTTGTATGTGAAGTTCAAATAAGAACTCTTGCAATGAACTTCTGGTCAACAATAGAGCACTCTCTAAAATATAAATATGAAGGAAAAATTCCAGAAGAACTTAAATATAAACTTCAGAGTTCTGCTGAAATAGCTTTTAATTTGGATAAAGAAATGGACTATATCCGTAATGAACTTTTTGAAACACAAAATATCCAAGAAACAAAGGATATTATTGTCAATAAAATTATGGAAAATATACATAATCTTTATTACCATGGAAATAATGAACAAATGGCTGAATATAATAATCGTTTCTTACTCTTATATAGAGAGGGTAACATCAAAAAACTATCTGAATTTAATATAGAATTAGAAGCAACTTTAAAACTTTATTCAGCCTAGGAGAAAATTATGTCTTTATACGCAATATCAGATTTGCATTTAAGTTTTTATAAAGAAAAGCCTATGGATATATTTGATTCTGTATGGAAAAACCACCCGCAAAAAATATTAGAGAGGTGGAATTCTACTGTATCAGAAAATGATACCGTTTTAGTTCCAGGCGATGTTTCATGGGGAAAAAACTTGAACGAAGCTACCCCAGATTTAGAATTTATAGATAACTTGAAAGGTAAAAAAATATTATTAACAGGAAATCACGATTATTACTGGAATTCTACACAAAAACTGAACGAAATGTTTAATAGTATGTATTTTCTGAAAAATAATTTTTATGAATTTGAGGATTATTTGGTTTGTGGAACCAGAGGTTGGCTTTGTCCAGGCGATACAAGATATACCGACCATGATAAAAAAATATATCTTAGGGAAGTTGGTAGATTAAAACTTTCACTAGAAAGTGCCGTAAATAGTGGTAAATATAATGATAATATAATATTAATGATGCATTTTCCACCAACAAATGATAAACATGATAAGTCTGAATTTATTGAATTAATTGAAAAATACAATATAAAAAGAGTTATATATGGTCATTTGCATGGTAAAAAGAAGTATGATAATAGTTTGATAGGAAATGAAAATAATGTAGAATATTCGTTGGTTTCCGCCGATTATCTTGGCTTTAAACCAATTAAAATATTATAAAACGAAAAGGAGAAAAAATATGTCTAAAAATCCAATAGTAACAATCGAAATGCAGAATGGAGATATAATCAAAGCTGAATTATATCCAGAAATTGCACCTAATACCGTAAATAACTTTATCAGCCTTATAAACCATAATTTCTATGATGGTCTTATTTTCCATAGAGTAATTAGAGGTTTTATGATTCAGGGCGGTTGTCCTGATGGTACTGGTATGGGTGGCCCTGGCTATGGTATCAAAGGCGAATTTGCTGGAAATGGTATAAAAAATGATTTAAAGCATACTGCAGGTGTATTATCTATGGCTAGAGCTATGAATCCAAACTCTGCCGGTTCACAGTTCTTTATTATGCATCAGGATGCTCCTCATCTTGACGGTTCTTATGCCGCATTTGGTAAAGTAATTGAAGGAATGGAAAATGTAAACAAAATTGCTGAATGTCCAACTGACCATTATGATAGACCATATGAAGATCAGATTATGAAGAATGTAACAGTTGAGACTTTTGGTGTTGAATATCCAGAACCTGAGACTATGTAATTTCTAATCCATTTTTAATATTGGACTAATTTTATTTTAAAAATATTTTTGTATTATAATAAACGGGTAATGGAAATAAACCATATCCGTTTATTTTTATATAATTGAAAATTTATAAAAGAAGGTGTTACACATGGAAGAAAAAAAGGAAAAAGTACTTATTGTTGAAGATGAAACTAAATTAGCCAGATTTGTAGAATTAGAATTAAAACATGAAGGATATGAAGTTTTTGTTGCAAATGATGGTAGAAGTGGCATAGAAAGTTATTTCGAACACGAACCAGATATAATACTATTAGACTTAATGCTTCCTCAATTAAATGGTATAGAAGTATGTAGAAGAATAAGAAAAGAATCTAATGTTCCTATTATTATGCTTACTGCTAAAGGGGAAGTTATGGATAAGGTGTTAGGACTTGATAATGGAGCTGATGATTATATAGCCAAACCTTTCGCTATAGAGGAAGTACTGGCCAGAATTAGAGTAGCATTAAGACATACTACTATAAATAACAAAGAAAATGATGAAAATATCCTTACTTTAAAAAATTTAACTGTAGATTTACAAAAACATAGTGTTAAATACAAAAATGAAGAAATTGAACTTACAAAGCGAGAATTTGAATTACTTGTTTATTTACTACAAAACAAAAATATAGTTATTACAAGAAATCAAATTTTAAACCAAGTTTGGGGTTATGATTACATCGGAGAAACCAATGTAGTAGATGTATATATCAGATATTTAAGAACTAAAATTGATGATAAATTTGGTGTTAAACTTATTCATACCATAAGAGGTGTTGGTTATTTTGCAAAAGATGAATAAAAAAATAAAATTAACTAAATTCAAAAATACGCCTATAAGTAAAAAGGTTACTTATTTATATACACTTTTCTTCTGTATTGTATTATTTATTATTTCGATTTTAATAGTTTTTAATGCCTGGATGTATTATTCTAGCGTTTCCAAAAAGGAAATTAATGATACAGCAACAAAAGTTGAAAATTATATAAAAAATGGTGGGGAAATATCAAAAGAAAACTTGCAAAAAATAACAGATAATAAATATATCGACATTAGAGTTACTCTAAGAGATAACAAGTTTTTTGCTGATACAATGAAAAATCCTGATGAATTTCCTTCATTAGAACCACCTATGGATAGCAGTGGTCAAAGGAAGAAAAATAACCCAGATAACAGATTTCACACAAAAACAATATCCAATCAACCATATATGTTTACTCATAGAGAAGTAACATATAATAATAAGGTGTATGATATAGGTATATTTAGAACTTACAGCCACGAATATTCTATAATGAGAAATTTTGTTATTTTATTTATTATTATTAACATAATCGCATTTTTTATATCATATTATGCTGGTAAGTATATAGCAAACAAAATACTTAAGCCTATAAGAAATATTACTGAAACAGCTGAAAATATAAGTATAAATGATTTACAGCAAAGGATAGAAGTTCCTGAAACAGACGATGAAATAAAAAAACTTATTGTAACTTTTAATGATATGATTTCAAGACTTGACCAATCATTTGAAAAGCAAAAACAATTTGTTTCTGATGCTTCACATGAATTAAGAACTCCAATTTCTGTTATACAAGGTTATGTCAATCTTATTGATAGATGGGGTAAATCAGATACTGAGGTTTTAGAAGAGTCAATTTCGTCAATTAAGTACGAAACCGAACATATGGCTAATTTAATTAAGCAACTACTATTTTTAGCTAGAACCGATAACAAAACGCAAACAGCACAATTAAAACCTGAAAATATTTCTATTATCGCTGAAGATGTTGTAAGAGAAGCAACTGTTATGGATTCTAAGATAACAATAAAATTTACTGGGGATAATTCAGTTATTGCTAACATTGATGAGCATTTAATAAAGCAGTTAATGTGGATTTTTGTTGATAATGCAATAAAATATAGTGCAGATAAGCCAATAATTATTAATGTGAATACAGGTTATGAAAATGAAAAACCATTTTTTACTGTAGCAGATAAAGGCATTGGTATGGAACAAGAAAACATCAATCATATTTTTGATAGATTTTATAGGGCTGACCAATCCAGAAACAAAGAAATTGATGGAAATGGACTAGGTTTATCTATTGCCAAATGGATTATTGAGCAACATAATGGACACATTGATGTTGTAAGCGAGATAGGAAAAGGTTCATGTTTTAAAATTACTTTTTCCAAATTATAATACAATTTTATGCCTACCTTAATATTAAGAGGTAGGCTTTTTTAGTTTTATTAAATAAAATTTATAGCTTAAATGCAAAATATATGATACAATTAATATTGAATTGTTAATACGCCTATATGTTTAATGGAGGTATGGTATGTTAGATAAATTATTAGTTAGTGATATATTGTATGCTGCAACTTCAACTGGTGCTGAATTTGCAGAAGTATTTGTAGAAAACAACAAAAAAAACTCATTAGGACTTATAAACGGTAAATTAGAAAGAGCTTTGAGCGGTATTGATTTTGGTATCGGTATACGAATTATAAATAAGGACCGTATGGTTTATGTATATACAAATAAAAAAGATAGAGAAAGCCTTATTAACTTGGCAAAAAATGGAGCTACTGCAATAAAAGGCAATTCAAAGCAAAAACAAATCGTATTTAATGATTTAGATTATAGGAAAATAAACAATAATAATATAGAAATTTATCCTAGCTCAATATATAGTAATAAAATTGTTGAAATTATGAAAGAGGGTAGTAATACTGCCTTTAATTATAATCCATTAATTACTCAAACCAGTATCGGTTATATGGATTCTATACAAAATGTTTTAATTGCAAATACTGAAAATCTTTTTGTAACAGACGAAAGAACAAGATGTCGATTATCAGTAAATGCTGTAGCATCAAACGAAAATGAAAAACAAACTGGATATTTTGGTCCAGGTGCAATGAAAGGTATCGAATTTTTGGATACCATCAACATAAAGAACATAGCAACTGAAGCTGCTCGTTCTGCGGTTACGATGCTTAACGCCAAAGATTGTCCAAGTGGTAAAATGCCTGTTATTATGGATAACGGCTTTGGTGGTGTTATTTTTCACGAAGCTTGTGGACATGGTCTTGAAGCGGCTGCTATAGCAAAAAAAGCATCTGTTTTTACTGACAAAATAGGAGAAAAGATTGCTTCAGATAAAGTAACTGCAATAGATGATGGTACAATTTCAAATAGCTGGGGTTCTATTAATGTAGACGATGAAGGTATACCAGCACAGAAAAATATTTTAATTGAAAATGGTGTATTAAAAAATTATATGGTTGATAGATTTAATGGTAATAAAATAGGTATGAAACCTACAGGTTCTTCAAGGCGTGAATCTTATAAATTTATACCAGTTTCCAGAATGACTAACACATATATTGCCTCTGGTACAGATAAAAAAGAAGATATTATTTCAAATACTGAATATGGCTTATATGCGAAATATATGGGTGGAGGCTCTGTTAATACAGCCAGTGGCGAATTTAATTTTGCTGTTAATGAGGCATATATTATTAGGAATGGTAAAATATGCGAACCAGTACGCAGCGCCACTCTAATAGGTAAGGGAAATGAAGTCCTTAAAAATATAGATATGGTTTCTGATAATTTAGAATTAGCCGAAGGTATGTGTGGTGCATCTAGTGGTTCTATCCCCGTATGCGTTGGTCAGCCTATGTTGAGAGTTCAAAATATTACAGTTGGAGGTAAAAACTAATGGATATAAAAGGTTTTAAAAATTTGTTATTTACTAAAGCAAAAAATGAAGGTTTTAGCGAATATGAAATATATTATAGTGAAAAAAAGTCTTTTAGTGTCAATATCTATAAAAAACAAATAGAAAAGTATCAAAATAGTGAAACATCCGGTTTTGGTTTTAGAGGTATTTACAATGGAAAAATGGGATACTATTATAGCGAAACTATAGACGAATCAATTATTCCAGAGGTTATAGCAACAGCTAAAATCAATGCTGAATTACTTGAAAATGACGAAAAAGAATTTATTTTTGAAGGGAACTCTGAATATCCAAAGTTAAATCTATATAATAGTAAATTAAATGAATTAAGTGCCACCGATAAAATAGACTTAGCACTAAAAATGGAACAGGCAGCTTATAACTATGATAAACGAATTACATCTGTAAATACATCTCTTATAAATACAGGTGATTCCAGTATATATATTGCTAATTCTAAGGGATTGGAACTATCTGATAAACAAAATTATGCCGTTGCTTATATTGGAATAATGGCTCAAGAAAATAATAGTGTAAAAGAGTCAGGAGAAATATGGATTGGTAATGATGTATCCAGTTTTAACCCTATTAATTTGGCAAATACTGCTGTAAAGAAAGTTATAAGCTCTCTATGTGGAAATAGTGTTAAAAGCAACACATATAAAACTATTATAAAAAATGAAGTTGCTGCTGATATGTTACAAGTTTTTAGTAACGCCTTTTTAGCTGACAATGTTCAAAAAGGATTTTCTTTATTATCAGGTAATCTAGGAGAAAAAATCTATAGCTCTAAAATTACTATCTGCGACTATCCTCTTTTAGATAATGGTTATGCTACAACTCCTTTTGATAGTGAGGGTGTAGCTAGTTACAACAAAGAGGTTGTTAAAAACGGCGTATTAAAGACATATCTACATAATTTGAAAACTGCAAATAAAGATGGTGTAAAAAGCACCGGAAATGGTTTCAAATCATCATTTAGAGGAACTGTTGGAGTAAGTACTACTAATTTCTTTATACAAAATGGAAATATGGAATTTGAAAATTTATTATTAGATGTTGACAATGGACTATTAATTACTGATGTTGCTGGTCTTCATTCTGGTGCAAATAGTATTTCAGGAGATTTTTCATTAGCAGCAGAAGGATTTTTAATCGAAAATGGAAAAATTACTACTCCTATCGAACAGATAACTATAGCTGGAAATTTTTATAATCTCCTATCTGATGTAAAAGAGATTGGAAATGATTTAAAATTTAATTCATCTGCTATTGGTTCTCCATCTTTGGAATTTGATTCAATACAAGTTGCTGGCTTATAATTCAGAACAAATTAACTTTCTTAATTCGTGGTTTGACGGGTTAGATTTATCTATCCAATTCATTATAAAAAAGACACATTTGAAATTTATATCAAATGTGTCTTTTTTGCTATATTAGAAATTATCATCAACAGCAAGAGCTTCTACAAGGTCAATATCAGGATTTTTATCCATAAATGTGTTTAATGTATATTGATTTGCAAAAAGTAATATAGGTCTATCAAAATGGTCATAAACTAATGTACATCTTGAATTTTCATATTCATGAAGCTCTTCACCAGTTTTATTTCTTACCCATCTTGCAACACTAAAGTTCATTGGTTCCATTCTTACACTAGAGTTATATTCATTTAAAAGTCTATATTCAAAAACTTCAAACTGCAAAGCACCAACAGCACCAAGAACGACCTCATTGTACTCATTCTTATATATCTGTATAGCACCTTCCTGTGCTAACTGATCCACACCTTTTTGAAAATGTTTAGCACGCATTGTATCTACAGGTCTTACTCTCATGAATAATTCTGGAGGGAAAGTAGGGAGTGGTTCAAAGAAAAGTTTCTCCTTACTTGTAGTAAGAGTATCTCCTATCTGGTAATTACCAGAATCATAGATACCTATAATATCACCAGCTATTGCTGTATCCACAGTTTCTCTTTCATTTGCCATTAACTGAGTAGACTGATTTAATTTCATAACTTTTCCAGTTCTTGAAAGTGTAACAGCCATACCTCTTTCAAAAGTACCAGAACATATTCTTAAAAAGGCAAGTCTATCTCTATGTGCTGGGTTCATATTCGCCTGAATTTTGAAAATAAATCCAGAGAAGAAGTCATCTGTAGGCTGAACTTCTCCTGTAGTAGTTTTTCTTGCTCCTGGGGCAGGGGACATATCTAAGAAATGTTCCAAAAATTCTGTTACACCAAAATCAGCAAGAGCAGTACCAAAAAATACCGGAGAAAGTTTACCTTTTGAAATAAGTTCCATATCAAATTCATTTCCTGCACCATCAAGGAGTTCAATCTCATCTCTCAAATTAGCCAAATTTTCATGGAATAAAATGTCATCTAATTGTTTATCAAATACACCTTCATCAGAAAGCTGTATTGTCTTTTTTTCTTTGAATAAATGAACAACATTTTTTAATCTATCGTATACACCTTCAAAATACGCACCATTACCAATTGGCCATGTTACAGCAACAGATGGTAGCCCAAGAGCATTTTCAAGTTCTTCTAATAGAGAAAGTGGTTCGTTTGCATCTCTATCAAGCTTATTCATAAATGTAAAAATCGGTATACCACGCATACTACATACTTTAAAGAGTTTTTCTGTCTGTGCTTCCACACCCTTCGCTGCATCAATAACCATTACAGCAGAGTCAACAGATGTAAGTATTCTATATGTATCTTCGCCAAAGTCATTATGTCCTGGTGTATCCATAATTGATACAATTTTATTCTGATATTCAAATTGCATTACAGATGAAGTAACAGAAATACCTCTCTGCTTTTCAATTTCCATCCAGTCAGACTTAGCACTTCTACCTTTTCTCGCTTTAACTGTACCTGCTTGATGAATAGCTCCTCCATGAAGAAGTAATTTTTCAGTCAATGTAGTTTTACCTGCATCAGGGTGAGAAATAATACCAAAAATTCTTCGTTTATTTATTAAATTAATATCTGGTGTTGCCATAAGTAAAATTTTCCTTTCTATGATTACAATACTTCTATTGTATGATATATTGATGATTGTTTCAAGTAAAATTTTAAAAATATATTGAATAATCTACACAAACATTTATTAAACAAAACTATTTAGTTCTTTTTAAACTATTTTTTCCATATCTCCCATATATTTATTATTTATTTATATTATATATTACGCTATAATAGCTTCCATAGACGTCTATCTAAAACTGTTATAAATTTGCAACTTGAAAAGGAGAATATTATGAAAAAGACAATTATAATAACGGTACTTGCTACTGTTGCAATGACATTTTCTGTAAACGCAGAAACAGTAAGTAAAAATATACATATTGAAACTATAAATAAGCAATGTAACTTTAATTCTGGTGAAATCACTACTTACCCACAAAATTGTGAAAGTACTACAAAATCAAATTGTACTTGGATAACTGAAACTACTACCTCTATAGAACAAAAGCCTATAACTTTACCAACATCTAGTTCTACTACAGAAATAACAACTTCTGAAGTTTCCACAGAAATAACTACAGAATCTAAACCGACTTTTGAATTTACTACAGAGGCAACTACTCAAAACAAGCCAACTTTCGAATTTACTACAGAAGTAACTACTCAAACTAAACCAACTTTTGAGTCTACTACCGAAGTAACTACTAATACTATAAGCACTTTTGAAACAACTACCGAAGTTACTACAACAAAGCCTAATATAGAATCATCTACAGAAACTACTACTATATTTCAAAGCAACTCAAACTATAGTACACAGGTCTTAAATTTAGTAAACAAACATAGAAGAGAAAACGGCTTAAAAGAACTTACATTAAATTCAAATCTATCAAATGTAGCACAAATTAAAGCTGACGACATGAAAAGCAATGATTATTTTTCCCATACATCACCTACATATGGTTCACCTTTTGATATGATAAAACAATTTGGCATATCATATAAAACAGCAGGTGAAAATATTGCTAAAGGACAAAAAACACCTGAAGCAGTTGTAAACGCCTGGATGAATTCTGAAGGACATAGAGCTAATATTTTAAACTCAAATTACACACAAATGGGACTTGGATATACGGCTAACGGAGTGGTATATTGGTGTCAAATGTTTATTGGTTAACACATAATAATAACCCTAGTCATTAAATGGCTAGGGTATTCTTATATCTACTCTGTATTATCTTATATATAGAACATGTAGCCAACGCATCATAATAAGCTCTATGAGCATGCTCTAATTTTACATTAAAGTGCTTTGTTAAATAATTTAAGTTATGCTTTATACAATCTTCATTAAATTTACGGCTTAATAACAATGTATCTAAAACAACATTATTTACTTCATAGCCCAATCTATGGGCATTATTAATCAAAAATCCCATGTCAAAACGAGCATTGTGAGCAACTAAAGGAAAATCCTCTATGAATTCTAAAAAATTCGGCAACACATCTTCTATGATAGGACAATCTTCAACCATATCATTTGTAATGTTAACAACATTTGATATTCTAGTTGTAATATATTGCATCGGGTTTATTAATTGACTAAAAGAATCCACAATATTATTATCAATAACCTTTACAGCACCAATTTCAATAATTCTATTTACAATTGGATTCATCCCTGTTGTTTCAAAATCGAACACAACATAACTTTCAACACTTGGAATTGATATTTTCTTGTAATTAAGACTATCTTCACTTATTCTTTTCTTTTTGCTACTGTGGCCTTTTATCGAAAACTCTTTCCTTACATCCGATTTTTTAATTAAATAATCAAGAAAGGCATCCATTATTTAAAACTCCTAAATAAACCTTTTACAAGTCCAAGTATAGTACAATCCTTTACATAAATAGGTTCATAAGAATCATTTTCTGGTTGCAATCTTATGTATTCTTTCTCTTTAAAATATCTCTTACAAGTTGCAGAATCATCAATCATCGCAATAACTATATCGTTATTTTCAGCTGTATTTTGCTGTTTTACCAATACTAAATCCCCATTAAATATACCGGCATTTGTCATACTGTTTCCTTTTATTTTTAACATAAAATTTTCAGTACCAGAAATATATTCTGTAGGTACAGGGAAATAACCGTCTATATTTTCTGTAGCTAAAATAGGTTCACCAGCTGCAACAGTTCCCACAATAGGAATATTACAATACTCTATATTGTCATTATTAGTATTATAGAAATCATCTTCCAATATCTCTATACATCTATTTTTTGACTTAGGCCTTGCAATATATCCTTTAGCTTCTAAATTATTCAAGTGTAAATGAATAGAAGATGTGGATGAAAGCCCAACAGCTTTTCCCATTTCTCTAATTGTAGGGGGTACCCCTTTAGAACGAACCTCTTTTTTTATAAATTCATATATCTCTCGTTGCTTTGGAGTCAAATCGTCCATAGTAACCAACCTTTCGAAATTATTTTCTATCATTATTTTATCATATTTTGGCGAAAACGCAAGTATTTTAAGATAATTTGTTCGATTATTTTTATTGAAAGATTAGATAAATATTGTAAAATAAATATATAAACAAAAGGGAGGGTAACATTTTGAAATTTCACACAGAAATAATAGATAAAATTTTAATATTACATTTATTTGGAGATTTTGACCATAGTAATTCCGAAGTAATTAAGAATCGTGTACGAAAAGAATTAAATGTTAATAATTGTAATAGTTTAATCATAGACTTTTCTATGGTTGACTTTATGGATAGTTCTGCTATAGGTATGTTAATAGGCAGATATAAAGATATAACTTTACTTGGCGGTAAAATTGCTGTCTGTGGAATAAAAGGAAATCTTGAAAGAATATATACATTATCTGGTCTTTATAAAATAATCGAAAATAAGGACACAATTGAAAAAGCCATAGAATACATTAATGGAGGATGTACATATGAACAAAGTAAAAATTGAATTTGATGCTATACCACAAAATGAAGCCTTTGCAAGAATGGCTATATCAGGGTTTATATTGTATCTTGACCCTACAATTAATGATATGGCTGATATTAAAACTGCCGTATCTGAAGCAGTTACTAATTCTATAATTCATGGCTATGACAACAAGGGTGGCAAAATATTTTTAAACGCAGAGGTAGAAGAAAAAAAATTACGAATAGAAATAACCGATAAGGGTAGTGGAATAGACAACATAGACAAGGCAAGAAAGCCTTTATACACAACAAAACCACATGAAGAACGCTCTGGTCTTGGTTTTACCGTTATGGAAGCTTTTATGGATTATTTAGAAGTTATTTCTGAGGTTGGAGAAGGGACAACCATAATAATGGAAAAGCAATTATAGGTGTAAATTTATGGACGAAATAATTTCTTTAATAAAAAAAGCCCAATCTGGAGATAAAAAAGCATACGAGATTATTCTTGAAAAAAACAAAGGATTGATATGGAATATAGTAAATAAATTTATCAACAGGGGAACAGATAAGGATGATTTATTTCAACTAGGTTCTATTGGTCTAATAAAATGTATCAAAAATTTTGATTTGACTTATGATGTAAAATTTTCAACTTATGCTGTCCCAATGATATATGGAGAAATCAGAAGATTTTTAAGAGACGATGGAATAATAAAAGTAAGTAGAACTCTAAAAGAAATTTCTGCCAAAGCTAATAAGGAAAGAGAAAACTATATAAAGTTTCATAATATAGAACCAGATATAAAAACATTGGCTAAATTAATAAATGTTAGTGTTGAAGAATTGGTTTCCGCATTAGACTCAAACAGAATTGTCGAATCAATAGACAACGAAGATACTTCCGAAAATAATTTTTCTATTAAAGATAGAATTTCATCGAACATAAACGAAAGTGACTTAATAATTAACAAAATTGATTTAACAACCACCTTACAAAAATTATCTACAGAAGATAGAAAAATAATACAATTGCGATATTTTCAAGATAAAACCCAGACACAAGTAGCTAAATTAATGGGAATTTCACAAGTACAAGTATCAAGATTAGAAAAAAAAATATTATTAAAAATGAAAAAACTTTTGGCAGGTTAGTATAAATTCGAATATTTTGATAAAAATAGTATTGTGCAAATAAAGTACAATACTATTTTTATATGGTGGTAATTATGGATATATATATTAAACCTGAAAAAAAAATTATTACATCTAAAACTGGAAAAGTTAAAATTAAAGATATTGCAAAAGTCTATGTAGAAGAGCCTTCTCTTTTAAAACATATTAATAATCTAACTGTATTAAATATTAAAGAGAATGAAAATAAATGTTATCTAATTACTGTTATAGATATTATTAATATTATAAATAATAGTGCAAAAGGCAGTACTATATCAAATGTAGGCGAAATTGATACAGTTGTTGAATATCGAAAAAATTTAGAACAAAACAATTATTGGAAATGGACAAAAATCATAGGTATTATAATAATTTTATTTTCAGGTTCGGCTACTGCAATAATGAGTTTTCATTCTGATGTACAAATGGCAGCTGTATTTGAAAATTATTATTATATTTTTTTCAAAAAAAAGATAGAAAATCCTATAATTATTAATCTCCCTTATTCAATAGGTATAGCTGTTGGTATTATAGTCTTCTTTAACCATTTTTGTGGCAAAAAAATTACAAGTGATCCAACTCCTATAGAAGTTGAAATGACTGAATATGAAAAACAAATAGAGGATAATATAATTGATACTTTGTCAACAGAAAGGGGCAAAAAAAATGGCAATAGCTAAATATATTGTCTTTTCTCTGCTAGGTTTTGGTGGAGGAATTGTAATATCCGGAGCGGTTTTTGCTTTCATTGCTATTATAGGTGTTGTTCCAAGACTTACCCAAAAATCTCATACAGAAAAATATATTAAGCTGTATGAGGAAGCCATAATATGGGGTGGTATCTTAGGTGCATCTTGTCTTGCATTTGATTTTTATTTTCCAATTGGAATAATTGGCACAATAATGTTTTCGCTGGCTATCGGTATATTTTATGGTATTATAGCTGTTTCTCTCGCTGAAGTTTTAAATGTACTCCCTATAATACACCGTAGATTTAACTTAAATAAGGGGTTACAATACTTTTTGTTATCCTTAGCACTAGGAAAAGCATTTGGATCAATATTATATTATACAATATTCGGATTTTATAGAAAGTAGGAATGTATCTATGACAAAAATTGTTTCTAATAATGAATATTCTAAGATGGTACAAAAAGCATCTCCTAATAGTCCTATTATTACTAATTGTATTAAAGCTTTTTTTGTAGGAGGCTTAATATGTGACTTAGGTCAGTTTTTTATTAATACCTTTAAAAGTTTAGGCTGTACAATAGAACAATCTAACTCCTACACATCTATAATACTAATTTTTATAGCTTCACTTTTAACGGGTTTAGGATTATATAGCAAAATAGGAAAATTTGCTGGTGCTGGTTCTATTGTACCAATTACAGGCTTTTCTAATTCCGTTACAGCTCCAGCAATAGAATTTAAAAAAGAAGGATTAATTCTAGGTTTAGGGGCCAAAATATTTATAATAGCTGGGCCTGTTATCTTATATGGGATATTATCATCTATGGTTGTAGGCATTTTTTATTATATATTTAAGTAAGGGGAGAATTATGGCAAAACATATCGGAAAACAATCTATATTGTTTGAAAAAAATATTTCTATAAAAGAAACTTCTTCTATTGTAGGAAAAAAAGAAGCTGAAGGTCCTTTATCGGATTTCTTCGATATTGTTGTTGAAGACTCAATGTTTGGTCAAGATAGTTGGGAAAAAGCTGAAAGTGAATTTGTTAATACCAATGTTAAAAATTTAATAGAAAAAGCTCATTTATCAAACGATAAAATAGATTATATTGTAACTGGAGATTTATTAAACCAATGTTGTGGTTCAACTTTTGGAGTTAAAAATTTTAATATTCCTTTATTTAGTATTTTTGGAGCTTGCTCTACAATAGGCGAAGCATTAAGTCTTGGTGCAATATTAATAGAAAGTGGTGGAGCAAATAATATAATTGCAGGGGCTTCTAGTCATTTTTGTTCAGCCGAAAAGCAATTTCGTTTTCCTATAGGGTTGGGTAATCAACGACCTCAAACATCTACATGGACTGTTACTGGTCATGGAGGTGTAATACTTTCTAATAGTAATGACGGTCCATACATTAAAGGAATTACAACAGGAAAAATTATAGATTATGGAATTACTGATGCAAACAACATGGGTGCAGCTATGGCTCCTGCTGCAGCAGATTTAATATTAAATAATTTACAAGATTTAAATATTCAACCCACATATTATGATTTAATAATTACAGGGGATTTAGGATATGTTGGTAGTGATTTATTAAAAAAACTATTAAAAAAAGAGGGTTATGATATAAATAATCAACACATTGATTGTGGCATAGAAATTTATGATAAGGAAAATCAAGATACCCACTCAGGCGGTAGTGGATGTGCATGCTCTGCTGTAACATTTTGCAGCAAAATATTTCGTCAATTAAAAAATAAGGAAGTAAATAGATTATTGTTTATTCCTACAGGTGCATTAATGAGTCCTACAAGTCTTCAGCAAGGAGAAAATATTGCTGGTATTGCCCATGGGGTTATTATTGAAAATTGAGGTGAATTTTATGGATTATATAAAAGCCTTTTTGGTTGGAGGAATAATATGTGTAATAGGTCAAGTTTTAATAGATAAAACTAAACTTACATCAGCAAGAATACTAGTTCTTTTTGTTGTTTTAGGCTGTATTCTTGGTGGAATTGGTATATATCCTAAAATAGTTGATTTTGCAGGAGCTGGTGCTACAATACCTCTCTTAGGATTTGGTAATAATCTTGCAAAAGGCGTTATAAACGAGGTTAATAATGTTGGATTTATAGGTATATTTTCTGGCGGAATAAAATCTGCTGCAACGGGTGTAACAGCCTCTATTGCTTTCGCTTTTATTATGGCTCTAATTTTTAATCCGAAAGAAAAATAAATTTTATTAGTATATATTGACATAGCCTTAATAAATGTGTATCATAACAAGGTTATATTTTTATTTAAGGAGGTTTTTTTATGAGCTTTATAGAACTATTTTTAATTGCTGTAAGTTTAGCTATGGATGCTTTTGCCGTTTCTGTAAGTAACGGCCTTATATTACCTAATGTAAAAAAGAGAAATGCTGTTACATTTGGTCTGTACTTTGGTTTATTTCAGTTTTTTATGCCTATAATAGGTTATTTTTTAGGTAATAAGCTTACCAAATATGTACAGCAATTCGACCATTGGATAGCTTTTATATTACTAGGTATAATTGGTTTTAATATGATAAAAGAATCTTTTTCCGAAGACGAAGAAGATGTACCTAAAGAGAAGGAAATATTAAAAGTAAAGAATATGACTATGCTTGCTATTGCAACAAGTATTGATGCTCTTGCTGTAGGTGTTACTTTTGCTTTTATAGGTAATATGAACATAGTATTCGCCTGTTCAGTTATAGGTATTGTGGCTTTTATTCTTTCATATGCAGGTCTAATGATAGGCAAAAAAATAGGCCCATTTTTTAAAACATACGCTGAAAGAATTGGTGGTCTAGTTCTTGTTGGTATGGGCATAAAAATATTAGTACAACATATATTTTTTGGTGGTTGATACATAAAACGGCTTTTTTAAGTCGTTTTTTTGTTTATTATTTAATAATAATATTTTAGTTTAAGAAAAGGAATCTGTACTATAAAATAAAAATATTATATATATAAGCTAGTTAAAAAGACTTTTTTGGAAAGGAGTAATTTATTGAGCATTCGTGAACTTAGAGAAGATTTAGAAATTAATATATTGAGTCCTTTTGCGTCTAAAAGCAAATATTCTTTAGGAAGAAAAACAGATGAAAAACCATGTGATATAAGAACATGTTTTCAAAGAGATAGGGATAGAATAGTCCATTCTAAGGCATTCCGTAGGTTAATGCATAAAACACAGGTTTTTATATCTCCTGAGGGCGACCATTATAGGACAAGATTAACACATACAATGGAAGTTGCTCAAATTGCACGAACTATTGCTAGAGCTTTAAACTTAAACGAAGATTTAACTGAAGCTATTGCACTAGGGCATGATTTAGGGCACACTCCTTTTGGGCACTTAGGAGAATCTGATTTAAACAATGTGGTATGTGGTGGCTTTAGACATAACGAACAAAGCGTAAGAGTTGTTGATATTATTGAAAAAACTGGAAAAGGATTGAATTTAACAAAAGAAGTTATTGATGGAATATTAAACCATAGAGGCAAAGGAAATCCAAAAACTTTAGAGGGTAAAATTGTTCAAATATCTGACAAAATTGCATATGTAAATCATGATATTGATGATGCTATTCGTTCTGGTATATTGAAAGAAAACGATTTACCTAAACAACATACCAAAATTCTAGGCAATTCTTCACATAATAGAATAGACTTTCTAATTAAAAACATAATTTTTAATAGTTATGAAAAAAATGACATTATAATATCATCTGATGCAAAAGACGCTTTATACGGTCTTAGGCAATTTTTGTTTGAAAATGTTTATTTTTCAAATAATTTAGTAATAGAAAGAGAAAAATATAGCAATATACTTAGCAAAATGTATGAATTCTACATGTCTGATTTTTCAAAAATCCCGCAAGAATTTATGAATATATATAACAACTATGATATTTTTAATAAAAAAAGCACTATTGTATGCGATTATATTGCTGGTATGACTGATAGATTTGCAATAACGACATATAATAATTTATTTTTAAAATAATTTTTATTAAAAGCAAGGATATTTTTATAAAATGTCGAAGATTAATTAAGTTGAAGATATGCGAAAAGAGGTGTAAAAATGTACTATCCTGACGAGGTTATTGATGATATTGTTTCTGGTAACGATATCGTTGATGTTATTGGAAGCTATGTCCAGTTAAAAAAACAAAGTTCGGATTATATATGCCTTTGTCCTTTTCATAGAGAAAAGTCACCTTCTTTTCATATTAACCAAGCAAAACAGCTTTTTCATTGTTTTGGCTGTAATGCTGGAGGTAATGTAATAGGCTTTATCATGCAATATGAAAACCTAAGTTTTCCAGATGCTGTTAAATTTTTAGCGGATAGAATAGGGTATAGCTTACCTGAAAATGGATATTCCAAAGTTTCAGCTGAAAGACAGCAATTGAAACGAGAGCTTTATGATATTCATAAAGTTGCTGCAAGGTTTTATTATGAACAATTACAAACAGATAATGCTCATAATGCCGTAGAGTATCTAAATCTAAGACAACTTTCTCCAAGGACAAGGAAAATTTTTGGACTTGGATATGCCCCTATAAATAAGGATGCCCTATACAAAACTCTTGTAGAGGCAGGTTTTTCAGAATCTGCTATTTTAAAAAGTGGTTTGGTCTACAAAAACGATAACGGCAGTTATTATGAAAAATTTTATAATAGACTTATGTTTCCAATTATTGATGTTTACGGAAATATTATAGGTTTTGGTGGTCGTGTTTTAGGCGATGGTATGCCTAAATATCTCAATTCTCCTGAAACTGAAATTTTTTCAAAAAGTAAAAATCTATATAATCTGAATTTAGCTAAAAAAAGTAATAACCGAGAGCTAATATTGGTTGAAGGTTATATGGATGCAATAACGATCTATCAAGCTGGTTTTACGAATGTTGTTGCATCTCTAGGTACGGCATTTAATGAAAATCATGCTCGTGTATTAAAATCATACGCTGATAGTGCTGTATTGTTATTTGATAGTGATGAGGCAGGTGTTAAAGCTGTTCTACGCGCTATTCCCGTTTTAAAAAACGCTGGATTAAAAGTAAAGGTTCTTCAAGTAACAGATGCTAAAGACCCTGATGAATATATTAAAAAATTTGGTCCATCTGCCTTTGGAGAATTATTAAAAACAGCTAAAAGTCACATTTTATTTGAAGCCGAACAAATACAGAAAAAATATGACCTTACACTATTGGAAGATAAAATTGCATTTACGAATGAGATTGCCAGTTTATTATCTAGTGTTGAAAATTCTATTGAAAAAGACGCTTATTTAAAAGAAGTTTCAAGAATAACTCAAATCGATGTATCTGCAATTCAAGAACAAATCAATTCCATTAACGGTATGTCTGAAAAAACTGTAGAATATTCAAATATCAATAAAAGAATTTCAGATAATGGTGTTGATTTAGCTAGAAGGGGCATAATAAATCTTATAGTTTCTAATAAAGCTATATATGAAGCAATTAAAGATAAATTGTTGCCAAAAGAACTTGTAGAGCCTATTTATATAAAAGTTTTGGAAATAATCTATAATTTATACAAGGAAAATAAGCCTGTTTTGCCGAATAGTATAGTAAGTAACTTTGAAACAGTTGAAGAACAAAACAATGTATCTAAAATTTTTGTATTGGAAACAAATTTTTCTATTGAAGAAAGTGAGAAAGCTTTAAATGACCAAATCAAAAAAGTCAAAGAAGCTTATTATAACAAACTAATAAGCGAAAGTATGGACAGTCCAGATATTTTAGAAATGATAAAAGAAAAGCGAAATATCTCAAAGTTGTATATATCGCTTTCAGATGGTTAAACTATAAAACATACGAGGAAGGAAGGATAGCGTGAAATCCACAGATGAGGCAGTATTTGCTGCTAAAATGAAAGGTCTCATGGCACTTGCAAAAAAGAAAAAGAGAATACTTGACAATAAGGATATCGAGGAACAACTTTCTGATATCGAGTTAGACCAGGAACAAATTGATAAGGTATATGATTACCTTGAATCTCAAGGAATAGATGTAGTATCTAATATTGAGCTTGAAGAAGAAAACCCTGAAGATAAAGAACTTGATTTAACTATTGCAGAAAATAGCATTAATATTGATGACCATGTAAGAATGTATTTAAAGGAAATTGGTAAAGTAGCTCTCCTCTCTGGCGACGAAGAAATTGAACTTGCTAAGAGAATTGAAAATGGAGATGAAGAAGCCAAAAGACGCCTTGCAGAAGCTAACTTGAGATTGGTTGTAAGTATAGCTAAGAAATATGTTGGCCGTGGTATGTTATTTTTAGATTTAATTCAGGAAGGTAATTTAGGTCTCTTAAAAGCTGTTGAAAAATTTGATTATCGCAAAGGCTATAAGTTTAGTACCTATGCTACATGGTGGATTAGACAGGCTATTACGAGAGCTATTGCAGACCAAGCTCGAACAATAAGAATTCCAGTTCATATGGTTGAAACTATTAATAAACTTATTAGAGTTTCTCGTCAGTTACTTCAGGAATTAGGTCGTGAACCTACAGATGATGAATTAGCTGCAGAAATGCAAATGCCAGTGGAAAAAGTAAGAGAAACAAGAAAAATCGCTCAAGAGCCAGTTTCTCTTGAAACTCCTATAGGCGAAGAAGAAGATAGTCACTTAGGAGATTTTATCCCTGATGATGATATACCTGCACCAGCTGATGCTGCTGCATTTTCATTATTAAAAGAACAATTAAACGAAGTTCTCAATACTTTAAATGAGAGAGAAAGAGATGTTCTTAGATTAAGATTTGGTCTTGTAGACGGAAAAGCAAGAACTTTAGAAGAAGTAGGTTCTCAATTCAATGTTACTAGAGAAAGAATTCGCCAGATTGAGGCGAAGGCATTAAGGAAGCTTCGTCATCCAAGTCGTAGTAAGAAGCTCAAAGATTATTTATAAAATGTTATGGCTGCCCTGAATCGGGCAGCTTTTTTAAACATAGGAGGGTTATTTTTTGTTATCTAATAGATTAAAGAATGTAGTCTCAGAAGTTAATAAAGGAAATTTAATTGCCGATATAGGTACTGACCACGGTTATGTCCCTATTTACTTAGTTAAAAATTCAATAGCACAAAAGGCCATTGCAGCTGATATTAGTAAAGGCTCTTGTGATAAGGCTCAAACTAACATAACTTTATATGGATTAAATGATAAAATAGATGTTAGATGTGGCAATGGACTAGAAATAATAAAAGATACTGAAATTGTAGATACTATAATTATATCTGGAATGGGTGGATTGCTTACTATAGATGTTTTAGAATCTAATAAAAAAGCTGTAAATAACGTAAAACAGCTAATATTACAACCTCAAAGAGATATAGAAAAGGTAAGGGCATATTTACATAATATTAATTATAAAATAATAAACGAAGAAATGCTTATAGAAGCTGGAAAATATTATACAATAATTAACGCTATAAAAGGTATCGATGAAGAATATTCAGAAATAGAATATTACTTTGGTAAATTTTTATTAAACAAAAAATCAGCAGTATTAAAACAATTTATAGACCACGAATATAAAAAGATAAATATTGTGTTAGAAAATATATCCAGTAATGCAATTGAAAATGCTGATGAAAGAATAGCTCAACTTAAACACTTAAAAGCACTATATGAGGAGGGATTAAAATGTCTGTAAAATGCCATGAAATAATATCAGCTATGGAAACTCTCGCTCCACCAAAATTAGCCGAAAATTGGGATAATGTTGGGCTTATGCTCGGCAGTCAAAATAGTGATATAAATAAAATTCTTTTCGTTTTAGATTGTAGTGAAGCCGTAATCAATGAAGCAATTGAGATTGGTGCAAATATGATAATCACTCATCACCCATTTATTTTTAAACCAATCAAAACATTAGACTTTGAATCTCCTATCGGGAAAAGAATAAAAAAAGCAATAGTAAATAATATTAATATATATTCTGCTCACACCAATTTGGATATTGCCGAAGGTGGTACTAACTCTACATTAAGTAATCTCTTGGAATTAAATAATGTCACAGGTTTGTTTCAGACAGGAGAAACCTCATTTTTAGGTAAAATAGGTTACCTAAAACAAGAAATGACTTTAAATGAATTAGCTAATTTTGTAAAAGAAAAACTAAACTTAAACCATTTAGTTATATCAGGTAATAAGTCTACTAAAATAAAAAAAGTTGGCCTTTGTACTGGAAAAGGAACCGATACAGATTTTATGCAGATTGCTAAAAATAATGATTGCCAGTGCTATATAACTGGAGATTTAGGCTATCATGATGCACAATACGCTCAAGACATTGGATTGTGTGTTATAGATGGAACTCATTATTTTACAGAAGTAATAATAGTTCCTGTATTATGTGAATATATTAAAAATAAAATACCTAATGTAGAATGTGTATGTTCAAAAATTAATGGTCAAACATTAGATATTTTGTAAAATATTAGGGGGGATTTTTATGGATTTACATAAGGTTCATATAGTAAATTGCAATCAAGATATTGAAGTCGAAGATGGAACTACTTTACTTGAATTAAGTAAAGATTACTCCGACATTTTCGAAAGCCCAATATTGGTTGCATCTGTAAATCATAATCTTTGTGACTTAAATTATAAAATTTGTTCCAATTCATATATAGACTTTTATGATATTGACTCAAATTATGGATTTAGAACATATCAGAGTAGCTGTATGTTTATATTGGTTGCTGCCATTCATAAACTTTATGGAGATAAAGTATCTTGTTGGGTTGAACATTCTATAAACTATAATTTCTATTGCACTTTAAACGGACTTGAAGTAACCGAAGAAAATTTATATAAAATAAAGAAATGTATGCTAGATATTATAAAAAAAGACTATGAAATTGAAAGTTGTTCATTTCCCATAGAAGATTGTTTTGAAATATTTAAAGAAAATAATCTTATTAACAGACTACAATCACTTAAATTTGTTGAATCTGGCATTATAAACTTATATAAATTAAAAGACTTTTATGATTTCTTTAATGATAAAATTGTACCATCTACATCGTACATTAAAAAATTTGATTTAAAAAAATTTGAAAATGGATTTCTGCTTATATTTGCGAATAAAGAAGATTCAAATAAGCTTAATGAAATAAAAAAATATCCAAAATTAACAACTGTTTTTAATGAATATGAGGAGTGGTCAAGAATTTTAAAAGTATCTGCATTACCTAGCCTTAACAAATTAATTTGTTCAGGGAAAACAAAGGATATAATTTTTACCGCTGAAGCTCTTCATGAAAAAAAGATTGCTGAAATAGCAGATAAAATAAACAAACAAAATAAAAAAATTGTTCTTATAGCTGGACCATCTTCGTCAGGGAAAACAACTTTTGCCAAAAGATTAGCTATACAACTCATAGCAACAGGTAAAATGCCTCAAGTAATATCATTGGATGATTACTATAAAAATAGGGATGATGTTCCTGAAGATATCAATGGTAGAAAGAACTTTGAAAATCTTTCTTCTCTTGATATCGAACAATTTAACAAAGACATGCTTAACTTGTTAAAATATAGACCTGTTAATACTCCTTTATATGATATGGTAACAGGATTAAGGAAAGTTGAATCCAAAAAAATTCAATTAGAGGATAATTCTGTATTAATAGTAGAAGGAATACATGGCATAAACGAGCAATTAACTGTAGATATTCCAAAAGAGAATAAATTTAAGATTTATATTAGTGCCTTAACACAGCTAAATATAGACGAACATAATCGAATAGCAACTACTGACAATAGATTAATTAGGCGTTTAGTTAGAGATCATTATTTTAGAGGATTTGACTTGCGTACAACAATAAATATGTGGCCTGATGTGCTAGCTGGAGAAAGAGAAAATATATTTCCATACCAAGAACAGGCAGATGCTATGTTTAATTCAGCCTTAGTTTATGAGCTTAGTGTTTTAAAATTAATGGTTGAACCTTTATTGTTTAATATAGATAGAAGTGATTCAACATATCTGGAGGCCAGAAGGTTATTAAATTTATTAAATAGTTTTATTGCTATTCCTGAAACTGATGTTCCAAGTAACTCTATTTTAAGAGAATTTATAGGGCATAGTTGTTTTTATTAAAAACAAGCTCTCGTATTTTATTTTTATACGAGAGCTTAATATTTTTATAAATTATCGAAAAGATTTGCCATTTCTATTGCTGTAACAGCTGCGTCATATCCTTTATTTCCAGCCTTAGTTCCAGCTCTCTCAATAGCTTGTTCAATATTATCAGTAGTAACAACTCCAAATATAACAGGTACTTCTGTACTCATACCTGCGGTTGCAATTCCCTTTGACACTTCAGCACAAACATAATCATAGTGAGATGTTGAGCCTTTTATTACTGCACCAAGGCAAATAACCGCATCGTATTTATCACTTTTCGCCATTTTTTGAGCAACTAATGGTATTTCAAATGCTCCAGGAACCCAAGCTACGGATATATCATCATCGGCAACTCCATGTCTAACAAGGGCATCTTTAGCACCACTTAAAAGTTTAGATGTTATAAATTCATTAAATCTTGATACAACTATTCCAAATTTTTTACCATTACTAACTAATTTTCCTTCATATACTTTCATTTTTAAGCCTCCAATTTTAAAATATGTCCCATTTTTACTTTTTTTGTTTCCATATAGAAATCCGCCTCTGATGAATGCTCTACTTCTATAGGAATACGCTTATTTACTATTATTCCAGCTTCTTGAATTTTTTCAATTTTATCTGGATTATTAGTCATTAAATTAATAGATTTTACTCCTAAATCTTGTAAAATCTGTCCTGCACAATTATATTTTCGCAAATCTTCCGGAAAACCTAATGCAAGATTTGCTTCTACTGTATCCATACCATTTCGTTGTAATTCATAAGCCTTTAATTTATTTATTAAACCAATTCCTCTACCTTCTTGTTCCATATATAACAGAACACCTCTTTTTTCTTTTGCTATATTTTTCAAAGCAAAATCCAATTGCTGACCGCAATCACACTTTAAAGAACCTAATGTATCTCCTGTAAGACATTGTGAATGAATTCTTGCTAAAACTGGTTCTCCATCATTTATATTTCCCATATATAAAGCTATATGCTCTTTACCAGTTTCTTTATCATAGTACCCTGAAACATCAAATGTACCATATTTGGTTGGTAATTTTGTAGTTATAGCTTTTTCAATAACCTTTACATTATTTTCAATATATTCTATAAGACTTTCAATAGTTACAATTTTCAAATCATTTTGTTTCGCAATTTTCATTAACTCTGGCGTTCTTGCCATATGTCCATCTTCAGACATAATTTCACAACATATACCAATTTCTTCAAGCCCAGCAAGTTTCATAAAATCAACTGTAGCCTCAGTATGACCATTTCTTTCTAATACGCCCATTGGCTTCGAAATAAGAGGGAAGACATGCCCAGGTCTTCTAAAATCACTTGGTTTTGAATTTTTATCAGCCATTTTATTTACAGTAAATGCTCTTTCAAAAGCAGATATTCCGGTTGTTGTATCCACATGGTCAACACTTACTGTAAAAGCTGTTTCATGGTTGTCAGTATTATTAGCTACCATAGGTTCTAGTCCAAGCCTTTCAGCTATCTTTTCTGAAATAGGTGTACAAATAAGTCCTTTACCATATGTAGCAATAAAATTCATTATTTCGCCTGTAACCTTTTCACCAGAAACAATAAAATCTCCTTCATTTTCTCTGTCCTCATCATCTACTACTATTATCATTTTACCATTTTTAATATCTTCAATCGCTTCTGGAATAGTATTAAAACTATACATCATAACTACCTCCTAAAATCCATTTTTTATTAAAAATTCCTCTGTTATTTTACTTTCTTTTTTCTGTGGTTTATATAATTTTTCTATATATTTGCCAATTATATCGTTTTCTAAATTTACTTTATCCCCAATATTTTTAGATAAAAGTGTAGTATTTTCTTGCGTGTGTGGTATCACTGATACTTTAAAAACTTCTTCATCAATATAAGCAACTGTCAAACTTATGCCGTCAATAGCTATAGAACCTTTTTCAACAATATAGTTTAATATTTTATTATCAGCAGATATGCTATACCAAATAGAAATTCCGTCTTTTTTAATTTCTCTAATTATTCCAGTACCATCTATATGTCCACTAACAATATGTCCACCAAATCTCCCATTTGCAGACATTGCTCTTTCAAGATTTACTAAATCACCTTTTTTCATAGAGCCTAAATAAGTTTTATTCAAGGTTTCATTCATAACATCTACAGTAATTGAATCAGTATTAAATTCTGTAACTGTAAGGCAAACACCGTTTACAGCAATACTATCTCCTAAACTTACATCTGACAAAATCTTTTTACATTTTATCTTCAATTTATTTCCTGGATTAATAATGCTTCCAATTTCTTCGATTATTCCTGTAAACATTTAATTCCTCCATACACCAATATATCTTCATCAAAAAAAGTTACATTCGGTTTATCTAACTTTATTGCATCTTTCATATTTGCAAAACCAGTTCCTTCAATAGATGTTTTAGCATTTTTACCACCAATAAATTTAGGAGAGATAAAGGTTAGGGCATAGTCAACTATGCCAGCTTTTAGTGCTGAGTAGTTTAAAGTTCCTCCACCCTCAAGCAAAATACTATCAATTTTCATTTTTCCTAACTTATCCATTAAATTTTTCAAATCAACCTGGTCATCCACGCTATCACATTGAAGTATTTCTACGCCTTTTTCCTCCAAAATTTTAGCTTTATTTAGGTCTTTTATATTAGTAGTAGCTATTATACATCTATCATTACCTGTGATTTGAAGCACATTAGCATCTAATGGGATTCTCAATTTTGAATCCACAATAATTCTAATAGGGTTTACACCGTCTTTTTTTCTACATGTTAAGCGAGGATTATCAATTAAAACTGTATTAATTCCCACCATTATAGCTTTTAAATTGTGACGCAATTCTTGACAAAACAATCGGGATTTTTCATTAGATACCCATTGTGCATCTCCTGTATAACTAGCAATTTTCCCATCTAATGTAATTGCCGATTTCATAACAACAAAAGGGGTATTGTTTGTAATATACTTAAAGAAAATAGGATTAATATTCTTACATTCTTCTTCCATAACTCCAACTTCTACTTCTATGCCAGCATCTCTAAGCATTTTAACTCCATTACCTGAAACAAGTGGATTAGGGTCTAAGCATCCAACATATACCTTTTTTACATTATGTTCAATCAAAGCCTTTGCACAAGGTGGCGTTTTACCATAATGAGAACAAGGTTCAAGAGTTACATAAACCTCACTACCTTCTATACTTTCAGTTGCTGAATTGATAGCATTGACTTCACTATGTGCATCTCCATACTTTTTATGCCAACCTTTTCCTATAATTCTATTATTTTTTACAATAACACATCCTACCATTGGGTTAGGGCTTACATATCCTACTCCTTTTTTTGCTAGTTTAATCGCTTCTTCCATATAGTTTAACAATATACTCACCCCTTAAAATATTATTTTTACAATAAAAAAGGTACCCTAAAACTTCAGGGTACCTAAACAAATGCAATCATATAAAAAATCACGCAAAAAAATCTTCTTTCATCCAGACTTTACTGTCGGCTTCGGAATTACACCGAATCATGCCTTTTACGGCTCGTGGGCTTTACCACCGGTATGGAATTACACCAATCCCTGAAGAAAATATTTAATTTTTATAACCATAGTATAGCACTATTTTTTTATTTGTCAACATAAATTTTTTAAAAATTCATATGACTTAATTTCTTTTCCAAAATTTGTATATACAAGAAAATATCCTATACGACCTAATTCTTTTAAATATTTAGAGGTTAAATTATAGTTAAATACACTATCTATACTTGTCATTTCTATGTATATCATAGCCTCTATTGTAGGGGAAGAAATTTTAACAAAAGGTACTTCCTTTTTTAAGCATTTTTCACATAAAAGACCTTCAGCACATATATACTTTGTGTCCTGTTTTCCACAATATACACAATTTTTTAGACTTGGAAAAAAGCCAAGAAAACTAATTAATTTTAAAACAAATGTCGATGATATAAGTTCTTTATTTTCTGTTTTAACTAACTTTTGTAATGATTTCAATAATAGTAACAGTAATAGATTTTCTGAAATTCCGTTAGGCACAGACTTATCTATTATTTCTAAAAAATAAGTCCCATAAGCTAATGTAAAAATATCATTCCTTAATCCATAAAAATTCTCAATAATATCAACTGAATCAAGGTAGTATTTACCTCTACTTTCTTTAACTATAAAATCTCCATAAGTAAATAGGGCAGTACCTGCTAAAAATTTACTTTTTAATTTTCTAGCCCCTTTAGCAAATACAGAAACTTTCCCAATATCTTTAGCAAAAATAATAATATATTTATCTGAATCACCAGAAAAAGTTTCTTTTATTACTATACCTCTAATAGTGCTTATTGTCATTACATTTATCCTTTTTTAACTCATTAAAATCTTTATATGCAAGAAAAGCATTTATATCTCCACTTTTTTCAAATATATTCCAAAATAATGTATCCACAATATCAACTCCTTGATACTTATGGTTACCTTTAAAATAATAAATATTCTGTCACAAATTTGGGAAATGTATTAATTTTTGCATATCATAATTAATATATAGTACTTTTAAATTTATAAAATTTTATATTTGTTTAGAATCATAACCAAAATTCTTTAACAGAAAATTGTTATCACGCCATCCTTTTTTTACTTTAATCCAAAGTTGTAAATTAATAGATGCGCCTAAAAATCTTTGAATATCTTTTCTGGCATTAGTGCCTATTTTTTTCAGCATAGAACCTTGTTTGCCTATTATTATACCTTTATGACTATCTCTTTCACAATAAATAGTGGCATCTATGTCGTAAATATCTTTTTCTTTTCTTTTTTTCATAGATGTAACTTCTACAGCTATACCATGGGGAATTTCTTCTTGTAATAAATATAAAGCTTTTTCTCTAATAATTTCAGACACTATTTGTTTTTCTGGCTGGTCTGTAATCATATCTTCAGGGAAATATTTTGGTCCTTCTGGTAAATATTTTTCTATATGCTTTAATAAGTCTTCTTTATTTTGTTGTTTAAGTGCAGATATAGGTATAATTTCTTTAAAATCATATACTTCTTTATAAGATGAAATAACCTTAAAGAGTTCTTCTTTATTTATAGTATCTATTTTATTAATAACTAAGAAAACGGGAGTTGTTACATTTTTTAATCTATCTAATATAGCTTTATCTGAATCCTTTATCTTTTCAAACGGTTCAATTAAGTAAAGAACTAAATCTACATCATTCATAGTAGTTTCAGCACTCTTTACCATATATTCACCCAATTTGGATTTAGCTGTATGCAATCCTGGTGTATCTATAAAAACAACTTGTGCATTATCAGTCGTTAAAATAGTCTGAATTTTATTTCTTGTTGTTTGAGGCTTACTAGATATGATAGATATTTTTTCTCCAATAAGCATATTCATAAGTGTTGATTTACCAACATTTGGTCTACCTATTAATGTAACAAATCCAGATTTAAACTTTTTCGCCATTAGTTTCTCTCCATTCAATTAATTTATCTCTTATACTTTGCATATCTTTCCATGCATCGATTTTTTTACTTTCATCTCTTAATAGGGCAGATGGATGATAAGTAGCTATTATCTCTGTTCCCTTTTTATTATACCAAATTCCCCTAGAACGAGTTATCCTAAAATCAGGACTAATTATCGCTTGCGCAGCAATTCTGCCAAGACAGACAATTATATGTGGCCTAATTAACAAAAATTGTTTTCTTAAATATTTAATACACATTTCTTGTTCTTGTGGTAGTGGGTCACGATTGTTTGGAGGTCTACATTTAACAACATTTGCGATGTATACTTCTTTCCTATCTAAGTTTATTGAATGTAACATTTTATCTAACAGTTGACCTGCAGCTCCTACAAAAGGTTCCCCTTGCATATCTTCATTATAACCCGGTCCTTCTCCAACAAACATTATATCGCTATTTTTATTTCCAACTCCAATAACAACATTATGTCTTGTTTCACTTAATTGACATCCTCTACAGTTTAAACAATCTTTTTCCAATTCTTCCCAAGTCATAAATTCACTTCCACTAAAAATCCGTATCAAAGGCATTTGGTATCATATCTTTAACAGGATAGGCCCTAATTTCTTTACCATTCCCTAAAATTATTTCTCCATCCAACATAAATTCAGCCATAACTTGACGACAAATACCACATGGATAAGTAAAATCTTCGCTATCTGATGCAATAGCTATTTTTCTTATATTCTTTTTTCCTTCTGATACAGCCTTGAAAATAGCAGTTCTTTCGGCACAATTTGATGCCCCGTATGATTTATTCTCAATATTATTTCCAATAAACACCATTCCATCATCAGTAAGAAGGGCAGCTCCAACTTTAAATCCTGAATATGGAGCATAAGCATATTCTTTCGCCTTAAAAGCTATATCATATAATTTTTCATTTTCATCCATATTATCTTCTTAACCCAAGATTATTGAGTATTTCCTCCTGTTTTGCAAACATCTCTTTTTCTTCCTCTGGCACCATATGGTCATATCCTAATAAATGTAACATACTATGAGCAGTTAAAAAACCAATTTCTCTATCAATAGAATGTCCATATTCTTTGGCTTGCTCCTTAGCTCTTTCTATACTTATTATTATATCTCCTAGGTATATTTTAGAGCCATCATCAGGCAAACTTTCATTATCAAAATCAATTAACGGAAATGATAATACATCTGTTGCTCTATCAATATTTCTAAACTTATTATTAATTTTTCTAATTTCTTCGTTATCAACTATAGTAACGCTAACTTCTGTGTTATCATTAACACCTTCATATCTAAGCGCCTCTGAAATTACTTTTTCTATCAATTTATAATTGATTTCTTCATTCGTATTATTTTCAAATAAAACATCCATTTATCTAGCCTTCTTTTGTTCAAATTTTTCATATGCAGCAATAATCTTCTGTACGAGGGGATGACGCACTACATCTTTGTTTGTAAGATTACATATAGCTATATCTTCTATATTCTTTAAAATTTTAGTAGACTCTATAAGTCCAGAATTTTTTCCCCTAGGCAAATCAATCTGAGTTGTATCGCCAGTTACAACAGCCTTAGAACCATATCCTATTCTTGTAAGAAACATCTTCATCTGTTCTGGTGTAGTATTTTGAGCTTCATCTAAAACAATAAAAGAATTATCAAGTGTACGGCCTCTCATATATGCAAGAGGAGCAACTTCAATAGCTCCTTTTTCCATATTTCTCGCAAAATTTTCAGCACCCATTATTTCATACAAGGCATCGTACAATGGTCTTAAATACGGGTCTACTTTTTGTTGTAAATCTCCCGGTAAAAAGCCTAAATTTTCTCCAGCTTCAATAGCAGGTCTAGTCAAAATAATTCTATTGACTTCGTTATTTTTAAAAGCTGTAATTGCCATGGCCATTGCAAGATATGTCTTACCTGTACCTGCAGGACCTACACCAAATACAATTGTATTTTTTCGTATAGAATCAACATATTTTTTCTGTCCCAATGTTTTTGGTCTAAGTGCTCTACCATTCATTGTAAGACATATAAAATCATCATTTATATCATTTAACTGCGTTGCATTATTATCATTAGTTTCTGAAACAATATAATTTACATTTTGTTCTTCTATTATTTGTCCTGATTTTGCTAAATTTATAAGGGCATTAACAACTGTCTTTGCTTTTAATACTCCTCCTTCTTCTCCGGAGATTACAACATCATCCCCACGATTAACAATAGACACCTTATATTCATCTTCAATTTTTCTAATATTACTATCATATGTTCCAAATATACTTGATAATAATTCACTAGGAATTTGAATTTTATGTTGAATCATTTAAAGCGTTTCCTCCTAAAAATCGAACATTGTAATTTTCTACTCCTATAGACTCATTAGATATAATATATGCATATGCTGACAATATTTTATTGTTTTTTACATATTTTATTTTACAATTTAAAATATCTGAATCCAAAGGATATGTATTTATAATATAATTATATATTAATTTGCTAGCTTTATTTTCAGCTTGCTTTTCATTTAAAGTAATGTTATTTATAACATATTCTTTATATTTTGTGTTATACAGTACGAGGGGAAGATTATATCCTTCTCCCAAATTAAAAATTTTAACCTCCGTACTTTTATCATAAGAATTGGTTCTTACTTTGTCAATAAAATCTATATTAATTTTTTTGTTAAATATCTTTAAAGAATATGTGTTATAAACCTTACCTGTATATTTCTTTTCTTGAAATAAAAATGGAATATCTATTCTTTTTATTCTTTCTACCTTTCCAAATATAGTGGCTCTTGATTTAACTTGATTTGTAATTTCAATTTCTTCATTACCACTTTTAACAAGTTGACCTGAAACCAATATATCTCCCTTTGCAACTATATCGCCTTTTTTTACTTGTGGTTGCCCACTATTAGTAATAATAGATGTAATCTCACAATCAGCACTAGCAACTATGTCGCAAGGGCTATCTTTACTATTCAATTCATGACTTAGTTTTTGTTCTTCGGCCAGTTTAACAAAAACTGTCGCACCTTGAGTTCTAATATTAATCCAAGCTATATTACCAAGCTTATTTTTAAGATTGTTAGAAATATCTTTACAATTTAATTTGCTTATATTTTTTCCTAATTCTATACCTTCTTTTGAACAAGCTTGTATAATATCTGAATTAGACAATTCCTCATTTCCTGTTATATTTATCAACCAAATCATATTTGACAAAACAAATAGTATGGTAATAAAGCTAAAAAAGCCCAACAGAAAAAAATATTTTTTTAAGAGTCTACCTATTATAAGTTTTAAGCTGATTATTTTTTCTATTTTTATACCACATTTATAACCCTCATTTAATTCATATAATTTTTTTAAATCTTCAATAGGTATAATTGCCGTAGCTTTTACTCTATTTGATGTAATATCTGAGAATTTTATAAATTTTTTTACAGCTTTATTAATAAGTTTCATCTTATTAAAACCTTCGATGCTTATTATAGCATATCCACTTAAATATTTCCACAATTTATCAATAATATTAATCACTCCCACATACTATATTTTATATTTTCTACAATTCCAAAAATATAAATATATTCATCTGTTATTTCTCTAATAAACAATTCGCTACCCGATATTTCAATATTAAATTTTTTACATTTAACAATTATCTCTTTTTCAGTATAGAGTTTAATTCCTTTATGATTTTCTATTAATAATCGTAAATTCGAAATTATAGAAATTTTTGGAAAATATTCAACTACATCACTAGGCAAATCAAGATTTCTTAAAACACTGTCTATATTTACCTTCATATCTTTTCATCTCTTTCATTTTAATATAGTTTATGATTTACACTATTGAAATAGTATCATCCTTAGTATATAATGAATGAAAATAATAATATAGTATAAGAGGAGAGTGCTGGTATGTTTAAATTGCTTGAAAAATGGCTTGTTGTATATATCTTAGTTTTTACTGCTGGTTTTTCAGTATTAGGAATAGGGCTAAGTTTTGCATTCAAAGATTTTTTTTACAAACAGCAACAAAATATAATACTAAATAATGCTATAAGAATAGAAAATGTCCTTTTGGACTCATATGACGGAAAAAACTATTTTAACAACAATTTTAAAACAAAATTTAGTCTTATAGATGCATATGAAGATTCATCAATACTAGTTTTAGACACTAATAATATTATACAATGTGTATCTCAGAATGTAGATAATAAATTTATCGGGCAAAAATATACTTCTGCTATTCCTGACACAAAAAGTATGAAAAAAACAGACAATTATAAATGGATAACCAGCGATTTTTCAAATACATTTGATGGTGCTAAATATAGTATAGTATACAATATAATTATATCTAACAAAAAAATTGGCACTATTATTCTAGGATGCGATAGAGGTAGTATAAATCAAACTTTACTACAAGAATGTATTGTAATATTAATTTTTGTCTTGGTTATAAATATTGTTGGATTCTTTTTTCTTAGAATTTTTATTGATAGAGCATTAAGCCCCATACGCGAAATGAGTACAGTAACAGCAGAAATAGCAGCTGGAAACTTTAGCAAAAGAATTGAAATTGGTAATCGTATGGATGAAATTTCTATACTGGCTAGAAATCTAAACTCTATGGCAGATAGCTTGGAAGACCAAGAGCAAAAACGACATGAATTTATATCAAGTATATCTCATGATTTACGCTCGCCTTTAACTTCTATAATGGGTTATTTACAAGCTATTATTGATGGCGTTATTCCAGAAGATAAACTTCCAAAATACCTAAATATTATCTATTCTGAAACTGAAAGACTTAATAAAATGTCAAATACAATTTTAGATTTAAGTAAAAATAAATTAAATGGTGCAAAATTAAAATACTCAAGTTTTAATATCAATGAATTACTAGAATTAGTTGCATCAACATTAAAAGTTAAAGCCTTTGATAAGAATATTTCTATTGTTTTCGAAAATACAAATACACCAGTAATGGTATATGCGGATTATGAAAAAATACAAAGAGTCATATATAATTTATTAGATAATGCAATTAAATTCACAAACAAAAATGGTAAACTAATATTAAAAACGGAAGAATTAGAACAAAAAGCATACATATCCATAATAGATAACGGAATAGGTATGAAAGAAGATGAACAAGCCCGAATTTTTGATAGATTATATAAAGCAGATTCTTCTAGAGGAATGGATAAAACTGGTTCTGGTTTAGGTTTATCTATAGTTAAAGAATTTATTAAAGCTCACAACGAAGAAATTTTTGTTAAGAGTACACTTGGAAAGGGCAGTACCTTTACTTTCACTTTAAAATTATATAACAAGAACAAAAAATAATAGAATGTTATTTTAAATCATTAAAAAAGCCCCCACTTTAAATATACTAAAATGAGGGCTTTATAATTTTCAAAAAAACATTCTATACAATAAATATATATGAATTATTAAAAAAAGAAAATATATAATATAAAAATAATATTTCCTTATCTTATGCTTAAAACAAAACATTCCAAAAAAACCACCAATTGAACCTCCTAAAAAAGAGAGAGAAAAAAGGGCTGATTCCGGAATACGCCATAAATGTCTTTTTGCTTTATACTTATCTATTCCCATAACAACAAATAAAACCACATTTATAGCAATATAGTACAAAAGTAATATATTATAAATCATTAGCTTTCCCTTACAATATGTCTCCAGTCTAAATCTCCTCTATCAAGAGCAAGAAGTAGAGCTTCTGCAGTAGCAAGGTTACTAGCCAAAGGTATATTGTGTATATCACATAATCTTAAAACTGAACCTATATCTGGTTCATAATTTTTAGATGCTACGGGGTCACGCAAAAATATTACAAGGTCTATATCATTATTAGCAATCTGAGAACCTAACTGCTGTTCTCCACCTAAATGACCTGCTAAATATTTATGAACTGGCAAATTTGAAGTTTCTTCAATAAGTAAACCTGTTGTTCCTGTTGCATACAACTCATGTTTTACTAAAATATGTCTATATGCAATACACAGATTTTCCATTAATGTTTTTTTGTTATCATGTGCTACTAAAGCAATGTTCATCATATCACCTCTAAAACATAGATTTTGGTTTTTTCATTCCTACACTCAATACAATTCCAATGCAAATCATATCAACCCACATAGCACTTCCACCATAACTCATAAAAGGAAATGGCATTCCTGTATTAGGTAAAATACCTGTGGCAACACCAACATTTACAAAAGTTTGAAAGCAGAGCATTCCAGCTACTCCTCCAGCGACTAAAGCTCCAAGATTATCTTCAGAAGTCAAAGATATTTTTATACAACGGCTTATAATAACAAACATAACAGCCAATACCCCTAAGCATCCCAGAAAACCAAATTCTTCTCCTACAACAGAAAAAATAAAATCATTATGAGAGTAAGGTAAATAACTAAGCTGATTTATAGTACCATTGTATAATCCTTTTCCTCTTAACTGTCCAGAACCAATTGCCCAAATAGAATTCTTAGTCTGGTAATAATTTGATGACGATAAATCCGGATTTACCAAAGGGAGTATTCTATCTATTTGATATTCATTTAAAAATAAACTCAATATTCTGTGATGCTCACTTATTAAATCCAAATAGAAAACTATCGCCACCGGTATTATAATCAATAAAACAATTTTTATATACTTAAAACTTATTTTACCGATAAATAATTCTGTAGCTAAAATAGCCATGAGAACCAAACTAGCCGAAAGAGATGGCTGAATTTTTATTAATATTGCTGGAATAGCAGTAGCTATACACAACAAAGATAGTATACCTATATTATTAATCTTTTCTCGGAATTTGTCAATAAATTTTGCAATATAAATTATCATAAAAATTTTTGCAAACTCAGACGGCTGTATTCCAAACAACCATCTTCTAACATTTCCATCATTATTTCCTGTACCTATAAGCAATACTAATATTAATATAATTATGTTAAATACATATATAAAAATGTAGCATTTACATAAATTTTCATAGTTAATCAATGCGGCAATTATCATTAATATAATTCCTGTAGCAAACCATATCATCTGACTTATATACTCGCTTTGAGGACCATTAATATTTATTCGCGTTGCACTACCTATAATTATTATACCAAATATTGCAAGTGCAAAAACAGATAACACCAAAACATAATCACAATTTTGGAGCCTCTTTTTTATCTCCAAATCTATCACATCCTAATAGTAATTTAAAATTTCTTCAAAGGTATTGAAGCATTTATCATAGATGTATTATTTTCATTTGTAAAGTTTAAAACTACACCATATGAATCTACATCTGCATAGTTTGAAATAATATTTATAATATCATTTTTAATTTCAGCAAGTAATTCAGGTGAAAACTTAAATCTATCTTGAGTAATAATATATTTTAATCTTTTATTAGCTACATAGCCTGAGGTATTTTCTTGATTAAAATTGCTTTCAAATTTTATCATAAAAATCACCCCTTAACAAACATAGCTTTTATTGTCCCTAATAAAGTTTTCTTTTCAATAGAATCTTCACCCTCATTGCTTTCTCCTAAAATAGTTTTAACAATATTCCTATATGCTAATCCTGCCTTTGACTGCTGATTAGAGACCAATAAATCTCCTTTATTCGATGCAACTACAACATCTTCATCTTCCGGAATTATTCCTAAAATATCAACTGCCAAAATTTCATTTATATCTTCCGGTGACATCATTTCATTTCTTTTCACCATGTCTTTTCTTAGGCGATTTATAATTAATTTTGGTTTATAAAGTCCATTGGCCTCTAACATTCCAATTATTCTATCAGCATCTCTAATAGCTGAAATATCAGGAGTTGTGACAACAATTGCACTATCAGCACCAGCAATAGCATTTTTAAAACCTTGTTCTATACCAGCAGGGCAGTCAATAATTATATAATCAAATCCTTCATCCTTCAATGTACTACACAATTTCGCCATTTGTTCTGGTGTCACAGAATTTTTATCCCTTGTTTGTGCTGCTGGAAGAAGAAATAAATTTTCATAATGCTTATCCCTTACTAGAGCCTGCTTTAAACGGCAATTTCCTTCTATTACATTTACTAAATCGTAAATAACTCTGTTTTCTAAGCCCATTATTACATCTAAATTTCTAAGTCCAATATCAGCATCCAGAACTACTACTTTCCTACCAGTAGCAGCTATACCAGTTCCAATATTAGCTGCTGTCGTTGTCTTTCCAACGCCACCCTTTCCAGATGTAACCACTATTACTTCACTCATCTTTTTGCCTCCTCTAAATATGTTTACTAAATTTTTATTTTAGAATTTATGGGTATATTAACATCTTTACTATCATATAATAACATATTTTTATTTATAATAAATAGATAATCGAACACGATATTATTACATGTTTTTGCAATTAATGAAGTAATGTGTCATAACTCTTTAATTCTGGCTTATAATCTAGCTTTAAGTATTCAGATATTGCAACTTTGGCAACTTTAGGTGCAGGTCCAGTAGTCCCATTTCCAAAAGGAATAATAACACATACTGAAATCTGCGGGTCTTCTAATGGGGCAAAAGCAACAAAAGTAGTATGTTCACTTCTCTTAGAAGATTGCTGAGCTGTACCAGATTTTGCTGCAACATCGACAGGAAAATCTTTAAAGTAATTTCTCAATGTTCCTCTTGGTCCAGTTGTTACAAGAAACATACCCTTAAAAATTGCATCTAAATTTTCTTTTTTTATTTCAATCTTACTTTCAACCTTAGGTTGATATTCTTCCTCTGTTTTTCCATCATTATTAGTGACCTTATTTAAAAAATGCATAGAATATCTAGTTCCACCATTTGCTAAAGTAGCTACATATTTTGACATTAAAGCGGATGTATAATTATTGTAAGATTGTCCTATAGCCGTTCTGATAGTGTCGCCTGCAGACCACTTATAGTCACTTTCCTTCGCATCAGCATCTCTTTGTTGTGTAATATACTTTTTATATTCAGGAGATGAAATATGAGTAGGGTACTGACTCATGGAGTCATATAATTCTGAAATTTCAACGCCAGTAGGGCTATTTAGTCCAAAAGCCTCCATGTATTTATTTAATGTATTTATACCACTTAAATCACCAGCACCTTTATTCATTCTATAAGCTACTGTATAAAAGAAATAATTACAGGATACCTCTAGTGCTTCTGAAACATTTACATTTCCATGAGAACCACTTCCGCTACCAATCCAACATCTAGCATATGGTCTACCGGCATCTTTAAATGTACCTTTATCATAAATACCTGTATTGGGCGATATTATACCTTCTTGTAACCCAGCAGTAGCTGTAATCATTTTAAAAGTAGAGCCTGGAGCTCTTGGTTCACTAAAAGGTCTATTTACCATAGGAGTAGTAGGGTCATTTTGCAATTCAAGATAATATTCATTATTAAAATCATTAACAAGTTCATTATTATCATATGATGGGTATGAAACTGCAGCTAAAACTCCACCTGTTTTTACATCTGTAACAACAACTGAACCTGTACAAGGGTCCATATTTGTCATTTGAGGAGTAACTTCCCCTGACTTAATCTTTTCTAATAGAGCACTACCGCCAGACATTCTTCCGGATTTAACATCATCTATAATTCCATCTTTATTTGTAATTTGTCCTTGCTCAAATAAAGCCAAAAAGACTTGACTTTGTGAAATAGCTCCAGCTTCAAAACCTTTTAAAAATAAATCTCTTGCCTTGTCTATATCTTTTAATGAATCCTTATCTTGAGAAACAATATATTTTTTTATGCTATTCTGTACAGTACCTTCTTTTGAATTCAGAATATTTTTTATATGAACATTATCACTTTTTATCATAGACTTAAAGACATCAGTAATAGAATATCCGTATTTATCAGCACCAGAAAGTTTTGCTAATTGAGCATTTCTTAATTCAGTTTCCAAGGCATCATATATTTTTTTCTGTAATTCAGAATCAACAGTAAGATATACATTTTTACCTGCAACTGGGTCCGTACCTTCATTTTCTACAGTTCTAATTCTTCTACCAGAACTATCTACTTCTATATATTGAGAGCCGTCTTGACCATTTAATTTCAACTCATAGGCTTTTTCTATTCCATCTTTTCCTATTACATCATTCATTGTGTAATTATATTTGGAATAATCTTTTAATTCATTGTCTGTTATATTCCCAATATAACCTAAAATGTGTGCAAAATACTTTCCATATGGATAATTTCTTAGTGGTTGCATATCCACATAGACACATGGAAATGAAGATGCCTGCTCTTGTAAAGAGGTAACTGTCTTTTCTGAAAGATTATATGCTATAGTAAGCGGAATATATTTAGAATATCTCTGCTGATACAATTTGCAACGAAGTCCCAATAGTTTACTAGCTTCCAAATCTGAAAGTTTATTATCTATTTCAAACTGTTCTCTCAAAGCTTTAAAAGCTTCATCAGCAGTCAGATTTTCATCTATATTCATATCTTTTTTCCATTGCATTTCCCTTTTTTCGCTCTCATTAAATAAGAAGCTATGAGGTGATTCTGCAGTTATCGGAAAATCAATTACAATCTTTTCATTATTATTCTCTAAAAGCGTAATCAAATTCTGAAGTACATCATTTAAGTTATCAACTCCTATACTAGGGTCAATGTTGACAGCATATGAAGATGTATTAGTTGCAATCTCTCTTCCATATCTATCATATATTATACCTCTAGGTGCTGATACAGTAACATTACGAATAGCAGTGCCACTAACTTCTTTGCTATAGTAATCGCCTGATGTAATTTGTAAAGAATATAACTTAACAACTAGCATAATAAAAAGAATTGCCATAATTATATGCATAAACTTAATCCTATATGAAGTTTTATTTTTAATAGCTTCAATTATATCATACATAATAAAAACCTCTAAAACATTCTATTATTATACTTTCTTCCACGATAAGAAAGGTAATTATATATTACTCTATATAAAAGATATATTAAAATAGAAAAAATTCCATTATAAATCATAGAAGGTATAATTTTATTAACAATAAAAAAGGGTAGATTTGTTGCTCCTTTTAAAAGAATATTTAACACAAAGAAAAAAAACTCGTAACATAAAATTGCTATAATGGATGTAACAACCGGAGCAAAAAAATTATCCTTGTACAAACTTCTACACACTATACCTACAATGTACCCTATTATCGCATATAAAAAAAGATTTGACCCTATATATTGCCCATAAAAACAATCATGAAGTAGTCCGCCAATTATTCCTACAAACAACCCATCACTTTCACCTTGCATAAACGCAACACATATAACAAGCAGAAGCATTAAATTTGGCATCACGCCTCCTATTGCTATATGCTGAATAAATGTAGTTTGTATTATAAAGGAGAAAATCATTAATATAATGTAAGTTAAATATTTCATAATTTCCTCCTATTGATTTGTAGTTGTTGTTTCAACTAATGTTTTTTCAAAATTTTTATTAATGACCAATACATAGTCTAAATGTCTAAAGTCAACAGAAGGGCTTATAATAGCATAGTGCATTCCTGTTTTTTTATCTACTGTAAGTTTTTGAACATTACCTATAGTAATTCCCTCAGGAAAAATATTACTTAAATGAGAAGTAACTATTGTATCTCCTATAAGAATATCAGATACATCTTCTGAATATTGCATCTTACACATACCATTCTCATTCAAATCTCCAGTAATATAACCAATATTATCTCCTCTAAGAGTTTGTGAACTAACAGCATCTGAATCGTTTATTATTGAAATAACTTTTGAGTAATTATAGCCACATTCTGTAATTTTTCCAACTAAACCATCTTGGGTCATAACTACCATATTTCTATTCAAGCCACTATCAGTTCCTTTATCAATAGTAAAAGTGGAAAACCAATTGCCTGGGTCCTTTCCTATAACTTTAGCTCCAACAACTGAATAATCTTTATACTGATTTTTTATATCCAATAGGGCTTCTAGTTGTGAATTTTCATTTTCAATTAGATTCAATCTATTTAACTCAGCTCTAGTATCAAGAAGCTCTTTTTTTAAAGCATCATTTTCTACTGATAATGATTTTACTGAACTAAAATACTTTTTCTTATCTTTAAGCCAAGAAAAGACACCAGTATTAAATGTTTGAACAGGTGCAATTAATAATCCCAATGAAGATTCAACAAAAGTAGGTGCTTTCCTATCTACAGATAGTATAGCTGTTAAAATTGAAGTCAATACTAAAAAAGTTACAACTATCTTATATTTTCCAGAAAAATTTCTCAACTAAAATTCTCCTTGTCTAAGTATTTTTGTAGATGTATTAATCTTATCAGCAATAGTTTCATCTTCAACAATCTTACCAGTACCTCTAACAACACAAGTAAGAGGGTCATCTGCAACAAACACCGGCATATGTGTTTCTATGCTAATAAGCTTATCTAATCCATCAATTAAAGCTCCACCACCTGTCAAATATATGCCTTTTTCTATTATATCAGCTGAAAGTTCAGGTGGAGTTTTTTCCAATGTTATTTTTATAGCATCTACTATTGTTTCTATAGATTCAGCCATCGCAGCCTTTACTTGGTGTGTATTAATTGTCAACTGTTTAGGTAATCCTGTGCTTAAATCTCGTCCTTTAACCTTCATTTCTTTCAATTGAGTTGTTGCATCTATATAGGCACAACTTAATTTAATCTTTATTCTCTCAGCAGTTCTTTCACCAATGGCAATATTATATTCTTTGCGTACAAAATTAATAATATTTTCATCAAAGTCATCGCCTGCAACTCTAACAGATTTACTAGCCACTATCCCTCCAAGAGAAATAACTGCGACTTCACTTGTGCCTCCGCCTATGTCCACAATCATACTTCCAGTTGCTTCGGCAATATTTAAGTCAGCGCCTATAGCTGCTGCCATAGGCTCATCAGTAACTAAAACTTGCTTATCTTTTGCGCCAGCAGCTACAGCAGCCTCAATAACAGCTCTTTTTTCAACTTCTGTAACTCCAACAGGAACACTTATTACAACACGAGGCTTTGGTCCAAACATTGACTTTGGATAAGCTGACGAAATAAAATATTTCAACATAGCCTCTGTAACATCAAAATCAGCTATAACACCACTCTTCATAGGTTTAATTGCTGTTATATTTCCAGGAGTTCTTCCAAGCATAGCCTTAGCTTCACTACCTACAGCCAAAACTTCTCTTGTAATTGAATCCACAGCAACAACTGATGGTTCATTCATTACAATACCTTTTCCTCTAACATACACTAGGGTATTAGCTGTACCTAAGTCTATTCCTATATCTTTATTAAACATCCATTTACCTCCGTTTATTAACATTAAAAATGCTAAATTACATATAGCTCTATAATACAACTTTTTTTAGCCTTTTTCAATATATTATAATATTATTTTTTAATGACGGTCTAAGTTTTTTACCATTTTATATTAACATACCCAAAAATATTGTTTTTTACAGTTTACAAATTTAAAAATTAAATATATAATATACAGAGTTTTATGCTGGAGGATTATATTATGAAAAAGCCATTAATTGTTATTGCAGGTCCTACAGCCTGTGGAAAAAGTGCTGTATCAGTAGAACTTGCAAAAATAATAAACGGAGAAATTATTTCTGCAGATTCCATGCAAGTTTACAGAGGTATGGATATAGGTACTGCAAAAATCACTAAAGAAGAAATGGGTGGGATAAAACATTATTTAATAGACTGCCTTAATCCTGATGAAGAATTTTCTGTAGCTGTTTTTCAAACTATGGCAAAAAAAGCCATAGACGAAATTCTAGGGAATGGCAAAATTCCTATACTTGTAGGTGGAACAGGGTTTTATATCAACGCCCTTATTAACGATAATGATTTTAGCTCTTCTAAGCGTGATTATGCTATAAGAGAAAAATTAAAAAATTTACTTGAAGAGAAAGGCGCTGAATTTATTTATAATAAATTAAAAGAATACGACCCTGAGTATGCAAGTACAGTTCATCAAAATAACACAAAAAAAGTTATTCGTGCTTTAGAATATTGCCTAGAAAATAACGAAAAATTTTCTGAATATAACAAAAGAGAGAAATTGAAAGAGCCTATTTATGATTTAAACTTTTTCGTTTTAAATATGGATAGAGAAAAACTTTATAATCGAATAGAAAAAAGAATAGATATAATGTTAAAAGATGGCTTAGTAGAAGAAGTAAAATCATTATATCCTAAATATGACGAAAATTTAGTTTCTATGAAAGGGTTAGGCTACAAAGAAATTGTATACTATCTTAAAGGGAAGTTATCTCTTGAAGAATCCATTACTTTGTTAAAAAGAGATACCCGCCATTTTGCTAAGCGACAATTAACTTGGTTTAATCATCAATGCGATGGAAACTGGATAAATGTAGATAACTTTACTTCTACACAGGAAATAGCAATTTATATAAAAAATGAAATAGCGAGGAATAAAAAATGTTAAAAGAATATATTATAAACGAATTTGGTATTAATCCAAAAGTTGCCGATATTTGTTTTGATGCCGAGAAAAAAGTTGAAAAATATTTTAAAAAAATAGATGAAATAACCGAATATAATCAATGTAAAGTTATTAAAGCTATGCAAAAAAATAGACTTTCAGAAGCTCATCTTAACGGTACAACAGGATATGGTTATAACGATATTGGGCGCGATACTTTAGAAGAAATTTATGCAGATATATTTAAGGCTGAGTCTGCCTTAGTTAGACAACAAATAATTTCAGGTACACATGCTCTTACTGTAGCCCTTTTTGGTAATTTAAAATATGGTGATGAACTTGTTTGTGTAGCAGGAGAGCCTTACGATACACTTCAAAGTGTTATAGGTGCTGTTAGAGAAGTTAAGGGGTCACTTGTAGAACATGGTGTAAAATACAAAGAAGTACCTTTACTAAATGACGGAACTATAGATTTCAACGGAATAAAAAACACAGTTACTCCAAACACAAAGCTCGTAGAGATACAGCGTTCAAAAGGTTACGAATATAGACCTAGTTTATCAATAGAAACTGTCGAAAAAATCATAAAGATAGTTAAATCCATAAATCCGGATATAATTTGTATGGTTGATAACTGCTATTGCGAATTTGTTGATACTATTGAACCAACAGAAGTAGGTGCTGATTTAGTAGTAGGTTCTCTTATTAAAAACCTCGGTGGCGGTATAGCTCCTGTCGGTGGATACATAGTTGGTAAAGAGGAATATGTTGACAACGCTGCATTTAGACTTACATCCCCAAGTATGGGTAAAGAGGTAGGACCTAGCCTTGGTGTAACACCTAAATTAATTCAAGGACTTTTTCTTGCTCCTAGTGTTGTTAACGCAAGTCTTAGAAGTGCTGTTTTTGCCTCTCAAATCTGTTCAGATTTAGGATTTGAAGTAATGCCTAGACCAGAAGAAAAAAGGGTAGACATAGTAGAATCCATACAAATGAAAACTCCTGAAGGCGTTATTGCATTTTGTCAAGGAATACAAAAAGGCGCTGCTGTAGATAGTTTTGTAACTCCTGAACCATGGGATATGCCAGGTTATGATTGTCAGATTATCATGGCTGCGGGTGCATTTGTTCAAGGTTCTTCAATAGAATTAAGTGCTGATGCTCCAATGAAGCCTCCTTATACTGTTTACTTACAGGGCGGTTTAACATGGGCTCATGCAAAACTTGGTATAATAATTGCAATTAATAATATGTTCGAAAAGGGCATAATAAAACTATAATTACAAATATAAATAGGCATTACTCAACATTGAATAATGCCTATTTTTTCTTTAGTTATATGCTATTTATCTGCCTTTGTTGCCATTTCTGCCTTACGCTTTTCTATAACTTTATTTTGAATATCTGCAGGAACTGCTTCGTATCTTACAAATTCTTCTGTATAAGAGCCTCTTCCCTGAGTTATACTTCTTAAATCTGTAGAATATTCTAACATTTCAGCAGCAGGGACTTCTGCCTGTATAATCTGATTATGTCCAGTCTTCTCCATTCCCAAAATTCTGCCTCTACGCTTATTTAAGTCTCCCATAATATCACCAGTATAACCGTCAGGCACAGTAACAGCTACAGAAGATATTGGTTCAAGAATAACAGGCTTAGCCTGTGAAAAAGCATCTTTAAACGCCATTGTTGTTGCCATCTTGAATGCCATTTCAGAAGAATCTACCGGATGATAAGAGCCGTCTACAAGAGTTGCTTTTATGCCAACAACAGGATATCCTGCTAAAGGACCAGACTTAATACTTTCTTGCAAACCTTTTTCTACAGCAGGAAAATATTGTTTTGGAACAGCTCCACCAAAAATTTTTTCTTCAAAAATATATGGTATAGTCTGGTCTTCAACTGGTTCAAAATCAATAACTACATCTCCAAATTGACCATGTCCACCAGATTGTTTCTTATACTTTCCTCTAGCCTGTACCTTAGTTCTTATCTTTTCTCTATATGGAACAATAGGTTTATCTAAATCTACATCTATTTTATATTTATTTTTCAATTTACTAACAAATACATCAATATGAGTATCCCCTAAACCACTTATTATAGATTGTTTTGTTTCCTTGTCCACAGTAAAATTAAGGGTCTTATCTTCTTCAAGAATTTTGTTAATTGCACTTGCTAATTTATCTTCATCACCTTTTGTCTTAGGCTTAATAGCTTTCTTCATATGAGCCTCTGGATAACTGATTTCAGGAAATTGCACAGGTCTATCTGTTGAAGCTAATGTATCACATGTACTTGTATTCTGTAACTTAGCTATCGCACCTATATCTCCGGCTCTTAACTCGTCAACTTCTAATTGTTCCTTACCCCTAAGTATATATAATTTTCCTATTTTTTCAGCTATATTTTTATTAACATTCTTAACCATAGAGTCTTTTTTCATAACCCCTGAGCAAACCTTAAAAAGGCTTAATCTTCCCACATAAGGGTCTGCAATAGTTTTGAATACAAAAGCTGATAATGGATCATTTTCATCACAATTAATTTCTACATAATCATCTGTTTTAGGATTTATAGCAGTTATTGTTGCTTTAACCTCGTTAGTAGGTGGTAAAAACTTATTTATGGAGTTCATTAATACTCTTATTCCTATTGTGTATATAGCAGCCCCACAAATAACTGGTGTAACTGTACCATCAACTATACCAATCCTCAACCCTTTATGTATTTCTTCAGGAGTCATACTCTCGTCATTAAAAAACTTTTCAATTAATTCATCATCTGTTTCCGCAACAGCCTCTTCAACCATTTTTCTCATAGTTTCAACTGAATCATCTAATCCATCAGGCATATCACATGGCTCTACAAGTCCATTCATAAACTTTCTTGCAGCTCTTCTAATAACATTTACGAACCCAACAAATTTATTATCTTCGTAAAAAGGAACCTGAAGTGGGGCAATACTCTTACCAAACACTTGTTTCATAGATTCCACAACTGTGTCTAAGTCAGCAGACTCATCATCCATACCATTAACAAAAATCATTTTTGGTATACCCATTTCTGTTGCCATTTGCCAAGCTTTTTCAGTTCCTACTTGTACACCAGCTTTTGCATCAACCACTATAAGCGCTAAATCAGATACGCTAAGTGCTTGTTTAACTTCTCCAAGAAAATCGAAATAGCCAGGAGTATCAATAAAGTTAATTTTTTCCTCTAACCACTCTACAGGAATCATTGAAGAATTAATAGAAATTTTTCTTTTTATTTCTTCTGGATCATAGTCACTAACCGTATTGCCTTCTTCTACTCGTCCAAATCTCTTTGACACACCACTAACATGTAAACATGCTTCAGCAATAGTAGTTTTTCCAACTCCACTATGACCAATAATAGCAACATTTCTAATTTGATTTGCAGGATAACTTTTCATAAAAACACCACTCCTTTTGTTTATTTATCACTATTTACAAAATATAATATGTGCATACTTTGATTTAATTGCACAAACACATTCTCTTTAGTATTTATAAATTCAACAAATTTATCTTTTTCCCTTTATATTTTTTATTAATTTTTACAATAAATAGCTGCCTTAAAATAAATATTTTTAAGATTTACTATTCACTTTTTAAATTATATTGACCAAATTTGGTATTAGTGTTAAAATAATATGGATAATGCACATATTAGAGAGGTGTTCTGATGGTTATAGGAATTATAGGTCTTGGCTTAATAGGTGGCTCCATAGCAAAGGCTCTCAAAGAAAAAACAAATATCGAAATTGTAGCAATGAACAGAAGTGAAAAATCACTTATAGATGCCTATAATGATGGTGTAATAGATAAATATAGTCTCACAGATATGTCAATCTTTAAAGAATGTGACATAATTATTGTATGTACAACTGTTGATACAATACCTACATATGTAAGTAAATTGAAACCTTATATCAAAAAAGACTGTATTATTACAGATGTAGGCAGTACAAAAAAGAAAATTTGTGACACATTATCAAATATTAAAGACATCTGCTTTATAGGAGGACATCCTATGGCTGGGTCTGAGCAAACAGGGTATAAATCAGCAAAAGCACATTTATTTGAAAATGCCTTTTACATACTTACCCCAATAAATAATGTACCACAATCCAAAATAGATAAAATGATAAATATTGCTAAGACATTAGGGGCAACTCCAGTAGTTATCTCTCCTGAAGTTCATGATTATACAGTTGCAGCAATTAGTCATGTTCCACATATTATAGCTTCCTCTCTTGTAAATACAGTAAAAGAACTAGCCGACAGTGATGGATATATGCATTCTTTTGCAGCTGGTGGCTTTAGAGATATTACGCGAATAGCAAGTTCCAGTCCAGATGTATGGAATAGTATTTGTCAGGATAACAGAGAACCAATATTAAATGTGCTTGACACTTATATAAACACAGTAAGAGAATTAAAAACATCTCTTGAAAACAAAGAAGATATATATTCTTTTTTTGAAAATGCCAGAGATTATAGAAACTCTTTTGAAAATAGAACTGAAAATACTGTATGTAAATTTTACGAGATTGCTGTTGATGTAGTAGACCAACCCGGTGCCATAGCTACAATAGCAACTTTATTGAGTGTTAATAGTGTTAACATTAAAAATATAGGTATACGAAACACTAGAGATTATAATGATGGTGCTCTCTATATAGCTTTCGAAAATGAAGCTCATAAAAATAAGGCTATAGATATCTTGAAATCTATGAATTACAAAGTATTTAATAAATAAAGGAGAAAAGTTGAATTATGAATAAAACTATAAAACCTATGAAAAAATTAAATGGTCAGATAAAAATCCCAGGTGATAAGTCTATATCACACAGAGCTGTTATGTTTGGTTCATTGGCAAAAGGCGATACAAAAATCTCTGGATTCTTAACTGGCGATGATTGTATGTCAACTATATCCTGTTTTAGAAAACTTGGTATTGATATAGATTTTGATGGAGAAAATGTTACTGTTCATGGCAAAGGGCTTCATGGACTTACTGCTCCAACAGAAACTTTAGATGTTGGAAATAGTGGTACAACAATTAGACTTATATCTGGTATCTTATCTGCCCAAAATTTTGATACAAAATTAAATGGGGATGCTTCTATTCAAAAAAGACCAATGAGAAGGGTTATTAATCCTCTTACCGAAATGGGTGCAAACATCGAAAGCACAAATGATGGATTTGCTCCTCTCACTATACATGGTTCAAAACTTCATTCTATTGAATATACTATGCCTATGGCAAGTGCCCAAGTAAAATCATCAATTCTTTTAGCAAGCCTTTTTGCTGATGGAACTACAATTATTAATGAACCTGTCGCTTCAAGAAATCATACTGAAATAATTTTAAATTATTTTGGGGCTAATATTAAAAATGAAAATGGTGTAATTACATCTACGCCTGTAGAAGAGCTTTATGCAAAGCCTATCAATGTTCCTGGCGATATTTCATCTGCTGCTTTCTTTATGGTAGCTGGATTAATTGTTCCAAATTCTCATATTATCATTGAAAATGTTGGTATAAACGAAACAAGAACAGGTATTATTGATGCTTTGCGTGCTATGGGTGGCGAAATAAACATTCTCAACCAGAGAGAATCTGGTGGCGAATTAGTAGGCGATATAGAAGTAAAATCTTCAAAACTCCACGCCACAACACTTGAAGGAAGTATAATCCCAAGAATGATAGATGAAATACCTGTATTTGCTGTAGCTGCTCTTTGTGCTGATGGAACTACTGTTGTTAAAGATGCCGAAGAATTAAAGGTTAAAGAATCCAATCGAATTGCAACTATGAGTACAGAATTAGGCAAAATGGGTGTTGTAATTACTGAAACTGAAGACGGTATGATTATTGAGGGTAATCAAAAATTAAAGGGTGCTACTGTGGATAGTCACTTAGACCATAGAGTTGCTATGTCTTGTGCTATAGCTGCTTTGGTTGCTGAAGGTGAAACTACTATTCTTGATTCTGATTGTGTAGCTATTTCTTTCCCTAATTTCTATGAATTATTAGAAACTCTTTAATAAAAAATAATTTAGTTTATTTATATACTTGTTAATACTAGATTTTTGGAGGAAACAATAATGTTAGAACTACAAAATATAAAATGGAAAGTTTCTGATGGTACAGAAATTATAAAAAATATAAATGTAGAAATTCCAACTGGTAAATTAGTTGTAATTACTGGTCCAAATGGTGGTGGTAAAACTTCTCTTGCGAAATTAATTGCAGGTTTAGAAAAGCCAACATCTGGTAGTATTATTTTAGACGGAGAAGATATAACTTCTTTGGATATAACTGAAAGAGCAAACAAAGGTATAAGCTACGCTTTTCAACAGCCTGTGCGTTTCAAAGGCATTACTGTAAGAGACTTACTTGAATTAGCTGCTGGCAAAAAAATAGAAGAAAAAGAAATTTGTTCATTACTAGGCAAAGTAGGTTTATGTACTCGTGATTACATAGATAGAGAAGTTAATTCTAGCCTTTCTGGTGGAGAAATAAAAAGAATTGAAATTGCTACAGTTCTTGCAAGAAACACAAAACTTACTATTTTCGATGAACCAGAAGCCGGTATTGACCTCTGGAGCTTCAATGAATTAATTGATGCTTTTGTTGAAATTAAGGAAAACTATGCTGGTACATTGCTTATAATATCCCACCAAGAAAGAATACTTAACATAGCCGATGAGATAATTGTTATTGCAAATGGTGTAGTTAAAGATATTGGTAAAAAAGAAGAAATTTTACCAACACTCTTGGAAGTATCAAACACTGGTGATTGTTGTCTAAATGGGGGTAACAACTAATGAAAAAAACTACAGAAGAAATTTTAAAGATAGTATCTGATTTCAAAGGAAAGTTTAATGGCGCATTCAATATTCGTGAAGACGGTCAATGTGCTGGTCGACAATCTTCTGAAAACATAAAAATAGAGCCAAAAACTGATGCTCCTGGTATTAATATAATAATTTCACCAAATACAAAAGATGAAACTGTGTACATTCCTGCTTGCGTAACAAAAGGGGATGTGAATGATGTTGTATACAATGACTTCTTTGTTGGAGAAGGTGCAGATGTTACAATTGTTGCCGGATGCGGGGTTCATACAGATGACGGACATGATGCTAGACATAATGGTGTTCATAGATTCTTTCTTGAAAAAAATTCTAATGTTTTGTATAAAGAAAAACATATTGGTACAGGTAATGGTACGGGTGCAAAGCGTATCGACCCTGTAACAGATTGTACTTTGGGCGAAAACGCCATACTAACAATGGATACTATTCAGCTTAGTGGTGTAGATAGCACAGACCGTAAAACAAGGGGAACATTAGGAAAAAACGCAAAATTAATAATAAAAGAGCGTATTATGACATCTGGTAAAGAATATGCAAAAACAGATTTTGTTGTAACACTCGAGGGAGAAAATTCAGGAACTGACATTGTTTCTCGTTCAGTTGCCAGAGATAACTCTAAACAAGAATATACTTCTAAAATTATCGGCAAAAACATATGTACTGGTCATTCAGAATGCGATGCCATATTAGATGGAAATGGTTCTGTTATAGCGCAACCATCTTTAGTTGCAGAAAATCCTGATGCCGCTTTAATTCACGAAGCTGCTATTGGTAAAATAGCTGGCGAACAGATTTTGAAATTAAGGACTTTGGGGCTTACTGCTGAACAAGCTGAAGAAAAGATAATTTCTGGATTTTTAAAATAATTTTCACACAAAAATATCCTGCAATCAAATTTTAAAATTGCAGGATATTTTTTATTGTCTTTTTATAAATCATTTGCTTTTCCTAGTTCTATTTGATTTAGAACGCCTACATTTTACCGCTTGAATGCGATTTTCCTGTACTTTTTTGGGCTTAAGATGCGAAGAATTAAATATTCTAACAGGTAGTTTTTCTGGTGCAATTTTTTTCAAAACCTTTGCTGTATAGTACGCATCGTCTTGTGCATGATGAAATGGTCTTTCTATATCAATGTTAAAAGCTTCAACTGCATTTTTTAAACCAATAGCTCCACCTTTTGAATATTTTAAATGTTGAGTTGCCATTTTTTGAATATCAACATATTCTATAATCATAGGTTCTGTTGCTATATTATAATATGTCAAATTTCTAAATAGGGCACGAATATCACTATATCCCCATGTACCTAATAATGTATCATTACCTAAAAATCTCCTAAATTTTTTAAAAGCTTCCGGGAAATAAGGTTTGTATTTAAAATCTTTATCTGTAAATCCCGTAATCTTTTCTACAAATGGATGAATGTTAGGATATATATTAGGTTTAATTAACATATTAAATTCATCCACTATATCATAATTATCATCAACCTTTACAGCTCCAATTTGTATAATTTCAAATCTGCATTTTGGATTTACCATATCCTTACCATTATTCATTGAAAAAGCTTGATTGAATTCAAAATCAAGTATTGTAAACATAATTTTCTCCTATCGCGATACAACTTTTTTAGCTATTTCAGCAAAAGCAGTAACAGCCTTACTCCTATAAGCATTCTGCCTATATGCTATTACCAAAGTCCAACTGGTTTCAGTGTTACCAAAAGTATAATATTTAGGCGGATTAACCATTGAAGAAAATCTAACAGAAGACTCTGGAACAAAACTAAATCCCATGTTAGCAGCAGATAATCTAATAGCTGTTTCTATACTACTTGTTTGAAGAAGAATTTTTGGCTTCATGCCTATACTATCAAATATGTTATCTGCAATTTGTCGTAATCTTTGGTCCGAATGAAGAAGAATAAATTGTTCATTTTCTAAATCTTTAATATTAATTTTCGGAAATGGACTTGATTTTTCGACATTCTTTGGTGTAAAATTAGGTGGTGCAGCTAAAAAGATATTTTCCGTCATAATTGGCTCATACTCAATGCCTTTACTTTTTATTGGCAAATTCATCATACATACATCGACAGCACCTTTGACTAACAAATTTTCTAGTTCCAAAGAAGTTGCTTCAGTTAATATAAGTTCTATATCCGGGTAATGTTCTTTAAAAACCGGTAATATTGCCGGCAAAGGATTATTTGCCTTTGATGGTGTAAGTCCTATGTTTATTCTGCCTTTTTTTAGTTCGGATATATCATCAAAACTTTTCTGCATACCATTAAAAATTTCTACAATATTTTGCATGGCTTCAATATATAGTTCGCCTTCATATGTTAGAGTAAGAGGTATAGTATTTCTATCAAATAAAGTTACACCAAGCTGATTTTCTAGTCGATTGATATATTGACTTAGTGATGGTTGGGATATAAAAAGTCGTTTTGCAGCTTTTGAAAAACTTTTATCTTCATTAATTGCAAGAACATATTCAAATTCTTTTAAATCCATATTTACCTCCTAATTATAACTCATGCGTTATATGAATTATATATAAATAAGTATTAGAATATTTTCTATTTTATAGTACAATAAAATATAGAGAATTACAAGGTATTTTACAAATTTTTATGTTTTTTTATCCTGTTGATGTTAGTGGAGGGAAGTAAAATGAGTAGACTTGGACAAATTAACGATTTAATATCAAAAATGAATGAACAACCAAGTGAAGCGCGTTTAAGGTTAGAGAATTTATTCGATGAAAATAGCTTTGTCGAAATAGGTTCATTTAACACTGATGCAGGTGTTGTAACCGGTTATGGTACAATTAACGGCAAAATTGTTTATGCATTCTGCCAAAATGGACCTGTCGGTGTAAAACACGCAAAAAAAATTGGGAATATCTATGATTTAGCATTAAAAATGGGTAGTCCCGTTGTATCCATAATGGATTCAAAAGGTTTAAAGCTTGAAGAAGGTTTAAATACTCTTGAAGCATATGGAACTATATTCAAAAACCAGACTAATGCTAGTGGCGTTGTTCCACAGATAAGCATAATATTGGGTGATTGTCTTGGAATTGCTAGTTTTATGCCTATAGTATCTGATTTCGTTGTAATGTGCAAGAAAAATGCAAAGATGTTTATGATGAGTCCTGCTACAATGCCTGGTCTTGATGGTAAATCTACATCTTACGAACAACTTGGTGGAGCAGATACTCTTTCTAAAGAGGGTATGGTTCATATCTCTTGCGATGATGAAAAAGCTTGTTTTTCAAAAGTGAGACAATTAATTGATTTCTTACCAGAAAACAATCTTGATTTAGTTAGACCTGAATTAACCAGCGATGATTTGAATAGAGTAGATTCAAACTTAGATAATATTATCCCAGAAGATGATGTCACTCCTATAGATATGAAGTATGTTATTAATTCTGTAGCTGATAATAATGTTTTTCTTGAACTTCGTGAAAACTATGCTGAAAATATTATTACAGGTTATGCAAAGTTTGATGGTGTTACAACTGGTATTGTTGCAAATAACGGTTTGTTAAATGTTAAAGCTGCTAAAAAAGCTAGTGAATTTATAAATACATGTGACGCATTTAATATTCCAATTTTAACTTTTACAGATATTGTTGGATACGAAAAAGAACTTAAAGAAGAACAGATGGGTATTATAAAATATAGCAGTATTCTTATGTCAAGTTTTGTAAATGCTACTGTTCCTAAAATAAATATTATTTTAAGAAATGGTATAGGTAATGCTTACTTCTTAATGAATTCTAAACATATCGGTGCAGATATTGTTTATGCTTGGCCAACAGCTACAATATCTTTAATGGATAAAACAAGTTCTATAAATGTTTTACAAATTGATTCTAGTAAATTTGATGATATTTCAAATCCATATGCAGTAGCTGGAAATGGCTTTGTAGATACAGTAATACTTCCATCAAACACTAGAAAGCGTATCATTTCAGCTATTGAAATGTTATTAACTAAGAGAGTAGTAAAACCTGCTAAGAAACATTCAAGCAATGATTATTAAGAGGTGACTATAAATGGATGTATTTTTTCAAGGTGTAGAAGTTACTGTAATGGGCTTTATAGTAGTCATTGCAGTTTTAGCCTTTATATGTTTTGTTCTCATGATTTTTAATTTTATCGCAAATTTGGAAAATAAAAAAGCCAAAGACACAAACAAAATTACTGAAAAGCCAAATGAAACTAAAACTGTAAATAAAATTTCAACTCCAGTTGTACAAGAACAGCCAATACAAGACGACTTAGAGCTTATTGCTGTAATAACAGCTGCTATTTCTGCTCAAACAAAAGTTGGTCCAGACAAGTTAGTTGTAAAAAGTATAAGACGAGTTTCAAGTTGGAATAAAGAAGCTGTAACTGAACAGCAAAACAATATTTTTTAGGAGGATAATAATGATGAAAAATTATAGAATTACTGTAAATGGTAACACTTACGATGTTCAAGTTGAAGAATTAAATGGAGCAGTAGCTACAAAAGCTCCTACTGTTACTCAGGCAACTCCTGTAGCTACTCCAGTACCAGTTGCTGCTCCTGCAGCTGCACCAGCTCCTGCCAATACAGGTTCTGAAGGTAGTGCAAAGGTAACAAGCCCAATGCCTGGTAATATACTTGATATTAAAGTAAATGTAGGCGATAAAGTAGAAGCAAATCAATGTGTTGTTGTACTTGAAGCTATGAAAATGGAAAATGAAATTGTTACTCCAAGTGCTGGTACTGTTGCATCAGTAAATGTAACAAAGGGTCAAACAGTTGCTTCTGGAGATGTCCTCATTACTGTTGCCGAATAATTTTAGGAGGCGTAAAAAATATGGAACAATTATTTGAAGCATTAAAGGACTTCCTTCTTAACACAGGATTTGCCCAGTTTGCTCAAGGAGATAACTATAAATATTTAATAATGATTGTTATAGCTTGTTTCCTTCTTTATTTAGCTATTGTAAAAAAATATGAACCGTTACTGCTTTTACCTATTGCCTTTGGTATGCTTTTAGCTAATTTACCTGGTGCAGGAATAATGAATGAACCAACAGATACTTCAAATGGTGGTTTGCTCTGGTATATTTTCCAAGGTGATGAATTAGGCATATTCCCTCCACTTATATTTATGGGTGTAGGTGTATTGACAGATTTTGGTCCTCTTATAGCAAATCCTAAAAGTCTATTATTAGGTGCAGCTGCTCAGTTTGGTATATTTGCAGCCTTTCTTGGAGCATTATGTCTTGGTTTTAACTTTCAAGAAGCAGCATCTATAGGTATCATTGGTGGTGCTGATGGTCCAACAGCTATTTTTACTACAACACAGCTTGCACCACACCTTTTATCTCGAGTAACTGTTGCAGCATATTCTTATATGGCTTTGATTCCGATTATTCAGCCACCTATTATGAAGTTACTCACTACAAAGAAAGAAAGAGCTATTAAAATGGAGCAGCTTAGAGTTGTTTCAAAGAAAGAGAGAATTCTCTTTCCGATTATAACAGCTATTCTTGTAATTTTAATCGTTCCTGATACAGCATCATTAATTGGTATGCTTATGTTGGGTAATTTATTCAAAGAAAGTGGCGTTACAGAAAAATTGGCTCATCACGCATCAGAAGCTCTTATGTATATTGTAAGTATATTTATTGGCGTATCTGTTGGTGCAACAACAAGAGCAGACCAATTTTTACAGGCTCAAACATTATTTATACTTCTTTTAGGCTTGATTGCTTTCTGCATTTCAACAGCCTCAGGTGTTATTGGTGGTAAAATAATGTGTAAACTTTCAGGTGGTAAAGTTAATCCACTTATTGGCGCTGCTGGTGTTTCAGCCGTTCCTATGGCAGCTAGAGTAGCTCAAAATGTTGGTCAAAAGGAAAATCCTAACAACTATTTGCTTATGCATGCTATGGGTCCAAATGTAGCCGGTGTAATTGGTTCAGCTATTGCATCTGGTATATTCTTACAGTTATATAGAGGATAGGAGGTAATATAATGTCTAAAACTATTAAAATTTGTGATTGTACATTAAGAGATGGTCAGCAGTCTTTGATTGCTACTAGAATGAGAATAGAAGATATGCTTCCTATTCTTAGTAAAATGGATGAAATTGGATTTGGTGCCATGGAAGTATGGGGTGGTGCTACATTTGATTCATGTTTAAGATTCTTAAAAGAAGACCCTTGGGAAAGACTTAGAAAATTCCGTTCTGTATTAAAAAATACTAAACTTCAAATGCTTTTAAGAGGTCAAAATATCCTTGGTTATAAGCATTATGCTGACGATGTTGTTGAATCTTTCGTTAGAAAAAGTATTGAAAATGGTATAGATATTATAAGAATTTTTGACGCATTAAATGATGCTAGAAATCTTGAAACAGCCGTTAAAGCTACAAAGGCAGAAAATGCCCATACTCAGCTTGCTATCAGCTATACATTAAGTGATGTTCATACTCTTGAATATTATGTAGATTTAGCTAAAAGATATGAAAACCTTGGTGCAGATTCTATTTGTATAAAAGATATGGCAGGACTTCTTCTTCCAAAGCCAGCATATGATTTAGTTAAAGCAATCAAGGAAGAAGTAAATGTACCTATTGAAGTTCATAGCCATTATACAAGTGGTGTAGCATCTATGACTTATTTAAAAGCTATTGAAGCAGGTGCCGATATTATTGATACTGATATGTCACCATTAAGTATGGGTACAGCACAACCAGCAACAGAAGTTATGGTTGCAGCCTTACAGGGAACAGACTATGATACAAATCTTAATCTTTCATCTTTAAAGGAAATTACAGACTATTTCAAACCTATAAGAGAAGAGGATATTAAATCTGGTCTTTTGAATACAAAAATGCTTGGTGTAGATATATCTACTTTGATTTATCAGGTACCAGGTGGCATGTTATCTAACCTTGTTAGCCAGCTTAAAAACGCAAATGCCGAAGATAAGTATGATGCTGTTTTAGCTGAAATTCCAAAGGTAAGAGCAGACTTAGGTTATCCTCCACTTGTTACACCATCTAGTCAGATTGTTGGTACACAAGCTGTTTTAAATGTTCTTATGGGCGAAAGATATAAGATGGTACCAAAGGAAACAAAAGATATTGTAAGAGGTATGTATGGTCAAACTCCTGTACCAATCTCAGAAGAAATTCGTAGGAAAATAATAGGCGATGAAGAACCTATTACTTGCAGACCTGCTGATTTAATTGAACCAGAAATGGCAAAATTTGAAGCTGAAATGAAGGACTATAAGCTACAAGAAGAAGATGTTCTTAGCTATGCTTTATTCCCTCAGCAAGCTATGGATTACTTTAAATTCAGACAAGCTCAAAAATTTGGTGTAGATCCAAATTTAGCAGATGTAAATTCTAAAATTTATCCAATTTAATTATATTTTAGCTAGACCTTCAAACTATGATTTGAAGGTCTTTTATTATATATTTCATTTATTCCATCAATTTTAAAATTTTTTTAATCCTATATATTATTTATGTTTAATATAATAAGATATATTTATTAAGAAAATTTATTATTCAAGCCCATTTTTATTATGTTTTTATTACATTTGAATTAAGCAGAAATTAAAAAAATAATAAAGCGTTTTTGTTTACAATTTGTTCATACTTTTTCGATTTTAATGTGCTACAATTCACTTAAATCAAATCTAAAGAATGACATAGTCATTGTGAGGAGGGCTATAATTATGAATGAAAATAATACAACTGAAGAAAACATCCTAAACCAACCACTTGACCAGGTTGAAAGTGAAAATCCAAATTATAATTTTTCAAATGACAATCAAAATGGAAAAGAAAAAGAAACTAAAAAATACACATACAAGAAAAGTATTGCCGTTGGCTTAGCTGGCACTATACTTTGTGGTGCATCTTTTGGATATTTTTTGGGAGTTGGGTTAAATACTTCTAATTCTGTTATATCAAGTATTAATAACACAATAAACGGTGGCTTTTCTTTTTCTAAAATAAATAATAAAAAAGAGAATACAACAGCAACAGATACAAATAATAGCACAGTTTCTACCTATGCTTCATCTGAACAAAATATTTCAAAAACAGTTAGTAATGTAGAAAATTCTGTAGTAAATATCTCTATAAAAGTGACTGCTTCTAATATGTTTAATCAAACTGTAGATGAAGAAGGTTCTGGCTCTGGTATTATATATTCACAGGATGACAATAAGGTATATATTTTGACAAATAATCATGTTGTGGATTCTGCAAATTCCGTTACTATTTCTATAACTGGTAAAGAACAAATTAATGCTAAATTAGTCGGAAAAGACGCAACATCTGACCTCGCTGTAATTTCTGTATCAAAGTCAGATTTAAAATCTGCAGGTATAGAAAGTGTAAATACAGCTAAACTTGGGGATTCAGATAAAATAGAAGTTGGTCAGACCGTTATTGCAATTGGTAATGCATTGGGTCAAGGTAAAACAGCAACTGTAGGTATTATCTCAGCTGAAAATAAGGTATTAAATATTGATGGTGTAAAATATAACGCTATCCAAACAGATGCTGCTATAAACCCTGGTAATAGTGGTGGTGCCTTAGTTAATACTGACGGTGAAGTAATCGGTATTAATTCTGCAAAAGCCTCTCAAACAAGTGTTGAGGGCACAGGATATGCAATTCCAATTAATCAAGCTAAAACTATTGCAAAAGAGTTAATGGAAAAGGGTACTGTTGATAAACCTTACTTAGGTATTTCTGGCTATAGTATTACTGATGATTTTAGAAAGATGTATAACATAGATATAAATGGTGTATTTGTTGGTAAAATAGAAAGCAATTCACCAGCCGAAAAATGTGGTTTACAAGTAAGTGATATAATCACAGCTGTTGATGGAAAGACAGTTAATAGCATAGAAGAACTTTCAAAAATTATTTCTAGCCACAAATCAAATGATACTATTACACTTTCTGTTGTAAGGAATGGTAATCAAAAGGGCGAAATAAAGGCTACATTGGCAAACAGCAATGACCAATTTTAAAAATTAAATGGAGGTGTATAATTTATGAAGAAGAACCTAAACTTGATAAAAACTAGTATTTTATCTTTGATTATTGGTTCAGCAGTAGGGCTAAGTCTTGGTTTTGCAATACCCGTTACATCTAGTATTGTGCATTCAGTAGCTCCTATTACTGGCACAACTGCCGTAAATACTACTACAACAAAACAAAATAATAACGATTTAAGTGTTATACAAACCTTAGATGAAGAATCTCAAAATACAGTTAATATAATAAAAAAAGTTAAACCTTCAATCGCTTGTATTACATCTGTAGTTCAAGGTACTGATTTCTTTAATCAATCTTACGAAAGCGAGGGCTCTGGCTCTGGTATTGTCTTTTATAAGGACAGTCAAAAAGCATATATTGCCACAAATTATCATGTAATTTCTGGTGCAAGTAGAGTTAGTATCTCTTTAAATGAATGTGATTTAGTATCTGCAGAATTAGTCGGAAAAGATGCTAATTCAGACTTAGCTGTTATTTCTGTTAAACTTTCTGATTTGGCAGCAGCAGGTGTAAAAGATGTGCAAGTTGCTGAATTTGGTGATTCAGATTCAACACAAGTTGGCGATATCGTTATTGCAATAGGTAATGCATTAGGACAGGGCAATACCGCTACAAAGGGCATTATCAGTGTTGGTGCAAAAGAAGTAAATATAAATGGTAAAAAATTAACCGTATTACAAACAGATGCTGCTATAAATCCTGGTAATAGTGGCGGTGCCTTAGTTAATCAAAAAGGTCAGGTAATTGGAATTAACACAGCTAAAATAGCTCTTACTTCAGTTGAGGGTGTAGGTTATAGTATTGCATCTAATGTTGCTGAATCACTTATTGAACAGCTTATGAATACAACTGATAGTGCAACTTTGGGTGTTAGTGTTGTTACTATTACTGATGAAATGGCACAGTATTACAACTTACCAACAGCTGGTGTAATGGTTCAAGAGGTTGTACAAGGTGGTAGTGCTGCACAATCTGGTATAAAGCAAAATGATATTATTACATCATTTAATGGTCAGCCTACATTTACAAATGACCAATTAGTTTCACTTGTTAAGAAAACTAAAGTTGGCGATACTGTAAATGTTAAATTAATAAGAAATGGCCAAACTTTAGATGTAAAAGTTAAAATGCTTAAAAGTTCAGGATTTTAATTATAATTAACAAAAGTCCTCCCACTGCATACCATATATTATGGTATGTTATTGGGAGGACTTTTTATTGAAAATTTTTATTGATGCTGGTCACGGAGGTTCAAATCCTGGGGCAGTGGGTCCTAATGGTTTAAAAGAAGCTGATGTAAACCTTGATGTTGCTCTTAGATTAGGCAGATTGCTGAGTTCCAGAAATTATGAGGTAAGATATTCTCGAACAAGCGATATAAATGTTGGTCTTCGCGAAAGAGCAATGTTAGCAAATCAATGGGGAGCTGACTACTTTATAAGTATTCACTGCAATTCAAACATAAACCCAATCTATAAAGGCACAAGCACCTACTACTATAGACCTAACACCGTAGCAAGTAACTTAGCCTTAACAGTTAACAACTCCTTAGTTTCAATGATTCAAACTCCAAATTTAGGTACATTTCAAGCGAATTTTGCAGTATTAAGATATACAACCATGCCCGCAATTTTAGTAGAACTAGCTTTTATAAGCAATCCTCAAGAAGCTGCTTTATTATCAACTTCTAGTTTTAGAGAAAATTGTGCAATAGGTATTTTCAATGGAATAGTAGAATTTACATCTTAAAAAATTATTTATGTCCCTCTCATTTTATAATAATTAGAGGGACTATTGCACATTTTTATCCAATCATTAGTTCCAATCTTAATTTATCTGCAATCAAAGCAATAAACTCACTATTAGTTGGCTTTCCCTTACTATTTGATATTGTATAACCAAATAATGAATCTAAAACCTCTACTTGACCTCTATTCCAAGCTACCTCAATCGCATGACGAATAGCTCTTTCAACTCTACTTGGAGTAGTGTTACATTTCTTTGCAATAGCTGGATACAATTCTTTTGTAATATAATTTAACACATCCATATCTGCAATAGATAAAATAATAGCTTCTCTCATATAATGGTATCCTCTTATATGAGCAGGTACTCCTATCTCATGCAAAATATTTGTCACTCTCGCTTCCAAGTTCACATCTTTTTGTCTTGCAAAACAAATTCCTGTATCAAGAGATCCTTTTTTTACCACCGGTTCCTTAAGTTGGCGTATTCTAGCTACTAACATTTCCATATCAAAAGGCTTAGCTATATAATACTTCACTCCCAAAGAGAAAGCTCTCTGTGTAATAGCCTCTCCAGTAATGGCTGTAAGCATAATACACATTGTAGATTCTGTTTTACCTTGAGCATAAAGTTTCTCCATAACACCTATACCATCTAACTTAGGCATTATACCATCAATAAGAGCTACATCCGGATTATCAGTAATAATTTTCGTAACAGCTTCATTTCCATCGTGTGCAATAGAAATAATTTCCATATCATCTTGTTTACTAATATAGTTACTCAAGCAATCACAAAAGTCTTTGTTGTCATCAGCAATTAAAATTCTCATTTTTTTGTTTTCCATAGTTAAATTCCTCCTAAAATGATTTATATTGTAATTCTTTGGGAATATTTACCAACAAAAACATTATACTACTCTTTATTTAGAAAATCAAGTATAAAATATTTATTTTTTTGAAGGAAGTCCATATTTTGCCAAACTTGCATTACTATACCTGTTATTTTGTGTCACTTCTTGTCCAAACCAGTCGGGTGGTGTAAATAAAATGGCATCTTTTGTCGAATTAAATTCTACTTCTACATTAGCAAAATTTGATAAGTTAGCTCCATAAATATCGAGCTCTGCAATTAAATCATCTTTTAAAGGAATTAAATATCTATTTTTTTCTATTGCATTTCCTTCTACTTTGTGCCATAAATTATTAAATTGTTCTTCTGTAATAGGTAATTCATATTCCAATTTTTTCATAATACCGCTACTTTTTATTGTCAATATATATTCATTATCCCTCTGTCTTAATCTTATAGTTGGATTTGTTGATATATATCCTTGTTTAATTTTATAGCATTTATACTGTTGTAAATTATTTGGAATTTCCTTAACCAAAAATTTTCGTTCTATTTCATAAATTTCTTTTGACATATTAAAAATCTCCTTATATATACTCAATTGACATTACTTTAATTATAATTTCTAACTTCTACAAAATCAACTTATATTAATTTTTTTAATATATTTATTTATTCAAACAATTTTTTTAAAAATATGCTATAATATAAGTGTTATTTATTATTAATAAAGTTATTAACGAAAGGGGAATGTTATATGGGCAAAGTAGTTGTTTTTCTTGCCGACGGATGTGAAGAAATAGAAGCACTTACTGTAATAGATATATTAAGAAGAGGAAATGTTGATGTTATAGGCGCTTCTATCAACGATACTTTAGGTATAAATGGAGCACATAATATTGATTTTAAAGCTAATGTTACCTTTAATGATATAAACTTCGATGATATAGATATGATTGTTTTACCTGGTGGTTATGAAGGACGCAATAATCTATTGGCACATGATGGTGTGTGTAAAGTATGCCAAGATTTTATGAAAAAGAACAAATATATTGCTGCAATATGTGCCGCTCCAAGTATTTTAGGTGAAAATAGAATTTTGGAAGGTAAAAGGGCAACTTGCTACCCAGGTTTTGAAAACCAATTAAAAGGAGCTAACTATACTGATAAAGCCCTTGTAATAGATGGAAATATAATAACATCTAAAGGTCCAGCAACTGCAATGCTTTTTTCAATAGCTCTGTTAGAAGTAATGACAAATACACAAACAGCAGCAAAAGTTACTCAAGGATTATTATTTAAATTTTAGTTATTAAAAGATAATAAAATAAGAAAGAGGTGCCTTTATGAATGCTTTACAAGAATATTTTAATTATAGACAAGCACTCATAGAACAGTATTTAAAAGGAGATATGACTAAAAGAGAATATTTAGCTCAAAATTTTCAAGCAGTATTAAACCTAAAAGATAAACCTTTTAAAAATGTTGACTCTGTTGATAAAGGATTATTTAACTATCAGTTTTATAATGCTATGGCAAAACAAGCTAAATCGGAATCTCAGAATTATTATAATAGAGAGATTGCAAATTCATATATAGACAAAAGTAATTATTATTATGGACTAAAAGACAAGTCAACTTTAAAAATTTTAGAATTGTCTGATTACCAGAATACTGAGGCATATTTTATAAAAGTCAAAAGCAAAGCTTTGAAAAATAAGTTATTTGAGATTATTTTACATGATAAAAATATGATTTTACATTCCACAAGTAAAGTTGTATTAAATAAATTAAAAAACGAACATGTATTTATTGAAACTACAAAAAAATCATTAATAGATGAATATATAAACCATAGATATTAACAAAAAAGACTGAGTGAGATTAAACTTACTCAGTCTTTTTTGTATTTCTATCTATTAAGATAAGATACAAATATTTAGGATTAAACTTAAAAGATATATAAATGATAAAAATAAATAGTAGATTTACTTTATAAATACATAAAATTCTACTATCTTTTCGTAAAATGTGTGTTTAGCGAATAGATAAATATATCCCCTTATATCTAGTTTTAATAAAAATAACCTCCTTATATTAAATTCTTACATCTAAATTTCGGAGGTTATTTCAAAACTCAATATTTATTTCATTATTAATTATATTATCTAACTGGTGGATATTGATTAAATAAATTCTTTACAGAATCAAATATAGCATGTGCTACCTTTTGCTGTCCTGCATCTGAACCCATAATAGCAGCATCACCACTATTAGTAATAAAACCAATTTCTATTAAAGAAGCTGGTATCTTAGATTGTCTTAAAACAATCCAATTTTCACTTTTAACTTTTCGATCCTTTGTTCCTAATTGATCCAAAAGATTTTTAAGTATCTCAGATGCCAATCCATAGCTTGTTAAACCATTCCCTTGGTCATTTGCATATAAACTGTAAGTTTCTGTGCCTGCAGCAGAAGTATTCGCAGCTGCATTTATATGTATTGATATAAACGCATCTCCTACCTCGTTACCAAGATTTGTTCTATCGTTAAATGATGGATAAGTATCTGTTGTTCTTGTAGCATAACATTTAATAGTTCCATCACTATCAAACAATGCTCTAGCTTTATTCAACATACCTAATGTTAAATTCTTTTCAATTAAACCATTACCACTAGCTCCAGGGTCATTACCACCATGTCCAGCATCTAATACTATAATTTTACTATATCTTTCTTTTGGTAATACTGGCTTAATATATACATATCCATTAGATTCTGATATTAAAACCGTCATAATTTTCTTTTCACTAAAAGTAATAACTGTAGATGATGCAGTTGTACTTACATTTATATTATTTATATAATTTGAATTTACAGGATATGTAGTATTTGAAAAAATGCTTGTATAATCACCATTTAAAGTTAATTTATAATTTAAGTCATTATAGTTATCAGCCTCAATAATATTTTTTATATTTATTGAACCATTATTCTTAAAATAAAATCTAGCATTTTCAGTATCATAACCACAATTTCCAGATATATTCGAATTGTCATCTGATGATGAAGAATTGTTATTACTATCTGTTGAATTAGATGACGCATATGTCACCGTTACAGTTGTTTTATTGCTACCTAATTGTCTTACATCCACAACTGTATTGGAATCTTTCAAGTTTAATGAAATAGTAACTACATTTCCATTATTTTGGTAGTAATAACCGCTAGAAACATATGCTCCTTCACCTATATCTCCCTTATCAGTCACAAGCTTAGCATTATTTACACTTAAAGTTAAAGTTTTATTATCAGATGAAAATGTCTTAGATACATCCGGATTATAATCGCCTTCTATCGTAATTATATCCTTATATGAGCTACCTTTGCTAAAAGTAATCGCTGAAATATTATTCACATCTGCAACTGTAGTTTGCTCAGTTGTTGTTTCAGTTGTTGATTCAACTGTTGTTATTTCAGTCGTTGTTTCTGTTGTTGTAGTTTGTTCTGTAGTGGTTGTCGATGCTACAGTAGTAGTCGTTACCTCTGTTGTTTCAACAATATCCCCACTAGATATATTTCCTGTATCAATATCTGCAATTCTAGTCTTCTTATCCCAACTAACTTGCATACCCAATGATGTAGATACAAACCTTAATGGAATCATTGTCTTATTATTTATAATTTTTGCAGCTGTTTGCATTGTAGTAGCTTGTCCATTCACATAAGCTTTTGTTGAACCTATAGGTATAACCACCAATTTATCATTATATTTCACATAAACTTGCTCTAAGTCTTTTTTCCATTCTACAGTAGCTCCCATAGCCTCAAATACTTCTCTAGCTGGAACTAATGTAAAATTATTTAATACTATCGGCGGCATCTTTAATCCTGTAAGCTTGTTACCATTAATAGCAACAAACACCTCTTCCGCACTATATTTATGCTGTGTATAATCATATGTCAAAGTCATATTAACATATTTATTTGCAGCACACACCCCAATACTGTTAGTAAAAAGTGTTGTACAACACAATGCTAACGCCATAAGTCTTTTATGACTCAAAACATCCCACATCCTTTCTGTAATTTTCAATTTCTATAATCCTACTTTGCTACAAATTCTACATTTCTGACAATATAATTATAACATATATCCTTAAATATAAATTAGTTTAAGCCAATTTGTAACAAAACCGTAATATATATACTAAAAAACGCTTAAGGAACTAATTACATTTCCTTAAGCGTTTTAACTATTTAGAAGATTTTTTAAATGGAGTGATGCGAATCTTATCAGCAGGTAGCCCTGTTTTTCTCTTTATAGTATCTTCTATTTGTGCGATTTCTGCATCTGTCAATTTTTCTTTATCAACTACCACATCTACAGTATCATCATCAATTCTTACATACACCTCTGAAAATCCTTTTGCCTTTAACATATCTTCAGCTGCATTTTCTTTCTCTATTCTTTTTTGTATTTGTAACATTGCTGTAGTTGCTTCATTTTTTTGCTCAGATGTAGCCTTTTCATTGTTTAACATTTCATTAAGCATATCCTTTTGTTTCGCTCGAGATTGTTCCCTGTCAAGTTTAGCCTGCACAAAATAAGATGTATCTGTAGATGAATTTACAAACACAGCAGCTCCAGCATCTGAATCTGCCTCTGCTTTATTAACATTTGTTGTTTTTTCCTCATTTTTTTCTGAAGATGTACTTCCTGAAGTAGTTGACTCAGCTGCAGCTATTTCTGGATTATCATCTGTAACAGCTACATTATTTGAATCTCCCACTAAAGCAATATCACTATTATCTGTTAACATAACCTCATTTGCTTTCTGTGGAGCAGAATCTATGTAATTCAAATATCCTGCTGCCGCTATCATTGCTACAAGTGCTGTAATTATCACTTGATTTTTCTTTACAGCAAACATTTTCATTCCCCCTATTTCATTGTTAGTACTTCTATTTTATTCGCATCTAAATCCATTAATGACATAACTGCACTAATAAGTTGATTTTTTATTTCGACATTATCTCCCCCTTGTGCAACAATTATAACCCCTTTCACTTTTGGATATATTTCTTTTAATATTACTGGATTATTATTAGAAAAAGCTATTTCTGTTTCACTTTTATTTTGATTATTATCTACCTGCGAACTATTTTCTGATTTTCTATTTTCAGCTACGACTGACTCCTTTCCTTCTGAATACTCTATCATTACCCTAACCTCACCTACTCCTTTTACATTTGATAGTATTTCTGCAAGTTTTTGTTCTGTATTTTCATAATTTTCTTTTTTTATTTCCTCACTTTTATTTTCTACTGTATGTTTATCAGTTGAATCTAAATGAAATTTATCAGCAAACATTAAAAAAATACCAAATAAAAATATAGATATAAACAAAACAACTACATTTTTATTCTTTCTTAAATTTATCATCCAAACACCTCAAAAAAAGAATATATAGGTTTCAACACAATTATAACAAGTATTGAGCCAATTATTAATTTTATATATCCTTTATAAGCATTTTCTGGAACAGCTATTAATATAAATTCCATAACTATTATGTATATAGCAATTTTTCTTACATATTCGGTTATTATATTCATTCTAGCCTCCCATAAAGTTCATACAAATAACATTTGTCATAATAAACATAAATAAAACACTAAAAAGTGTACTTAATATTTGTTTTCCACCTTCTCCTATACTATCTATTATCTCTACTGTTTCCTTATCTGAAACTGGTTCAATTAATGCCGCTACAATCTTATAAAGAAAAGTAATAGTTAAAATTTTTATAATAGGAATAATAGATGCTGTAATTAAAATAATAATTATAGATAAACTTATCCCACTATTTAGTGTTTTCAATGCACTAGATGCTATATCAATACCATTTCCATATATATCTCCTACAACAGGTATCATTTTTATAACAGATTTAGTACTATTTCCAAAAAATGAACCTACTGTACCCCCTCCTATTTTTTCAAAAGTTAATAAAGCTACAAAAGCGAATGCACCTATTTTTATTAAACCATTTGTTATAAAACTAAACAAATCTGACATTTTACTTAGCATTTCTTTTTTTGACAATAAATTTACAATTCTTATCAAAGTTCCTGTACTAATAAGGGGTATAATTATTCCATCTATAATATACAATAATCTTTCTGTTACAAACATTAATATTGCATAAACACCTGCCGCATGAACAGTATTTCCATTTAATGATATAACGCCTATCATTAATGGTATAGCTGAATCAATAATATCTATTATACTTACAGCAACTTCTTTTAAAATACCTATCATTTCTTTAAAAGCTATGATAGCTATAGATAATATTAAAATTTGCCCTATAAAGGATACGATTTCATAAATTCCTTTTTCTTCTATTCCATTTACAGCATTTTTAAATAAGCCAATTAACAGACAGATAACACATAGTAACTTTATATTAGATATATTTTTCTGTAAATTTTCTAAAAATAACTCTTTAACATTATCAATAATGTCACTTTTTACTTCATCAAAATTTCCAGTTATAATATTATTAAACAAATTTGAAAAATCTATATTAGAATTTTTTTCTGCACTTTCCTCTATTCTTGATGTATCAAAATAGTGTAGTAAATCTTCAGCAGATATACTATTACATAGCATCAAAGAAAATACTAATATTAATGCTATTTTTCTCATAATACCACCCTAATTTTTATAGTATCAATAAAATATTACCTACTAAATCTGATATAACAGGTATAGAACAACATATTATTAAAATCTTTCCACTTAGCTTTATTTTTTCAGAAATATTTGCTTGTCCAAAATCTTTGCATATTTCACTTGAAAAAATTGATATATAAGAAATGCCTATTACTTTTAACAAAATTTTTATATATTTGTTCGAAATACCTGCATAGTCTATCAAATTTTCTATTTCCAATACTATTTCTTTTATTTGTGGTAAAATATATAATATTATTAAAATACCCGTTATTATAGATATTACTACTGTAAAAACAGGCACCTGGTCTTTTAATGCCATTATAAGAATCGCTGAAATTATTCCTAATAAAGCTATTTTATATATATCCATAATCTAAAGCCTAAATATTGTTTGAACAGTTTGAAATAAATCACTTATATACTGCACAACCCAAAACAATACAACTACAAGTCCTGCCAATGTAGTCATCATAGCTTGTTCTTCCCTTCCTGCCCGTACTAGCACTTGATTCAGAACTGCCACTAAAATACCAACAGCTGCTATTTTGAAAACAATGCTTATGTCCATAAACTCCCTCCTAGAATAATAATATAACTATTAATAATCCTAGAGATGAACATAAACATCTATATATTTTTTTATCTTTAAGTGATTTTTCTTTACTGGTCTGTATAGTATTATGTATATATGTTATAGCACCTTTAAAGCCTTTTTCTTGAAAATCTATATCTCCAGAAGTTAATACTTCTCCAAGTGCTGATATTTTAGTCGCATCTTCCTTAGATATATCTGTAAATTGATAATTATTTTCAAATGATACTCTCCAGGCTGTTGAAACACTTGTGTTATTTTTTATAGCTGTTGATATTTGCTCAAATATATTTTTTATATATATATTCGAATTTTCTATAGAATTATCTATAGCCACCGTTAAAACCTCTTTTTTGTAATCTATTTGAGAAAATATATTTTGAAGTATTTTTTCAATTTCTGTTAAATCCTTACACCTTAAATCTTCTTTTATAGATAATAAATAGCCTATAATACATGATGTAATAATTATCAATACTGCCCCTGTAATTTTTATTGCCATACTATGTTCAACTCCTTATCGTAAATTTTATACAATTCTCCCGTTTTTTTATTATTATTAAGAATTATATAAGAATCAAAAATTTTTTCTTTTACAATATTTTCTATAAAGGGTTTCTGTAAAATATTTTCTATAGTATTACAATGAATGGTTGCAATTATTTTAACTCCTGAATTTAATAAATTATGTATAGCTAAAATATCATCATTACTTCCAATTTCATCAACTGCAATAATTTTAGGAGCCATAGACCGAAGCATCATATTCATACCAATTGACTTTGAATAGCAACATAATACATCTGTACAAATTCCTAAATCAAACTGTATATTACCTAGATAAATTCCGCTTATTTCACATCTTTCATCTACAACTGAAATATTAATTCCTTGGTTACTTATTTGCCTTATAATATCCCTTAATATAGTTGTCTTACCACATCCTGGTGGAGATATTATAAGTGTATTCCCATAAACATATTTCATAACTTTATCAGCACAGCCCCATAATTCTCTTGAAATCCTTATATTTAAAGAATTAATGTATTTTATGGTCGAAATGCCGTCTTTACATTCAACTGCTGTTCCTGCAAGCCCAACTCTAAATCCGCCTTCTAGGGTTATAAATCCCCTCCTTATTTCATCATTATAAGCATATGGCGAATATTCACACATACGGGATAAAGTATCCTGTATTTCATCTTTTTGTGGTCTAAAAGCCTCATTAATAGAACAAGCATTTCCATTTTTCATAAAAAAATTTTCATTACCTTTTTTTATCACTAAAGGTTTATTCTGTCTTATTCTAATTTCTTCTGCTGTATCTAGTAATTCTCTATTATTAAGGGCTTGTCTTATGTTTGGATTCAAGTATCTATTTAAAACTTTATATACATCCATATAATCACCCCTATATAGATATATATGATAATTGTAAATTAAATATGCAAAAAACCACCCTAAAGTTTTCACTTTAGAGTGGTTTTAAATAACTTAATTCACTTTAGAGGATTTAGCATAATCTGTGGCTCTTGTTTCTCTAATAAGACTTACCTTTATATTTCCAGGATACTCAAGTTCATTTTCAATTCTCTTTGAAATATCCCTAGCCAACAATACCAATCCATCATCTGAAATTTTTTCTGGTATTATCATAACTCGCAATTCACGACCAGCCTGTATTGCGAAAGATTTTTCTACTCCATCAAAAGAATCTGCAATTCCTTCAAGAGATTGCAAACGCTTTATATATGTCTCAATTGTTTCGCGTCTTGCACCAGGACGAGCAGCTGAAATAGCATCTGCTGCTTGCACTAACACAGCGATAATACTCTGTGGTTCAACATCTCCATGATGAGCTTCTACAGCATTAATAATAATCGGAGATTCGTGATACTTTTTACAAAGTGCAACACCTAATTCTATATGAGTACCATCAATATCATGGTCAACGGATTTACCTATATCATGCAATAAACCAGCCCTTTTGGCAAGAACAACATCTACTCCAAGTTCGGCTGCCATTATTCCACAAAGCTCAGATACTTCTATAGAATGCTGTAAAACATTCTGTCCATAACTTGTCCTATACTTCATTTTACCAAGTAAACGGATAAGTTCTGGATGAAGTCCGTGTACGCCTGTTTCAAAAGAAGCAGACTCACCTTCTTCTTTAATAATGCTTTCAACTTCTTTTCTGGCTTTTTCAACCATTTCTTCAATTCTTGCTGGATGAACTCTGCCATCAATAATTAATTTTTCGAGTGCTATTCTTGCAATTTCTCGCTTCATAGCATCATAACCTGACAAAATAACGGCTTCAGGTGTATCATCAATAATAAAATTAATGCCTGTTAATTGTTCAAGAGTTCTAATATTTCGACCCTCTCTACCAATAATTCTACCCTTCATTTCATCATTTGGTAAGTTTACTACAGATACTGTAGTTTCGGCAACATGGTCGGCAGCACATCTCTGTATAGCAGAAGCAATAATTTCCTTTGCCTTCTTATCTGCCTCTTGTTTTGCCTCGCTTTCCATTTCTTTAATCATTACAGCAGTTTCGTGCTGAACTTCTTCCTTAACAGTATCTAAAATATAATCTTTAGCCTGTTCAGAAGTAAGACCTGAAATTCTTTCCAATTCGGCGATTTGTTTATCTTTAAAGGATTCAAGTTCCTTTCTTTCAGCCTCTATCTTTTCTAACCTGCTAGAAAGTAATTCTTCCTTCTTTTCAAGTGAATTACTCTTTTTGTCAAGAGCATCTTCCTTTTGAGTTAATCGCTTTTCAAGGCGTTGAACCTCATTCTTTCTTTCTCTACATTCCTTTTCAACTTCATTTTTCGTTTTAAGGGCTTCTTCTTTAGCTTCAACCAACACTTCTTTTTTTGTTGCTTCTGCTGCTTTTTTAGCTTCTAATTTTATATTTTCAGCCTCAATTTCGGCAGAGCCTATTTCAGCTTCAGCAAATTTTTTTCTTAAAAATTTACCAATAAAGATACCAATAATCAATGAAATTAAAATGGATGCGATGACTGTAAGCACGAATGGTAAAAACATAAATGCGTTCAGTTTCAGTCTAAACACCTCCTATTAAATTTTCAATGTACACATTAAACAACTTTCTATATAATACAACTCGCAGCGAAGTATTAAAATAAAATTGTTATCAAAACATTATATCTATGCACAAACATAATGTTTAATAGTATTACCTTAATATAATATAACTTTTTAGCCTAAAAGTCAATAGGCGACAAAATATTACTAATGCCTCATCAATAACTATTTTTTAAACTTTTCAATTAAATAATAGTCTGCTTTAGACGTTTCAATTGTATTAAAAGTAATATTGTCTTTATAGTTATTTGACATACTAAAAATTGCTTTTAAACTCTTTATAATTGTCGCATTAGATGAAACTGTAACTTTATTATAAATAGTATTTGTAAAGACATTTATAATTTCTGTTTTAATTTTCTCTGCTATCATTTCAGGAAGAAAAATTTTTCCACTTCCCTTACAATATGGACATTCACATAATATATATTTGCTTAGTGGTTTTCTAATTTTTTGCCTTGTCAACTGCATAAGACCCAATTCTGTCATACCAATAATTCTAGTTTTTACTCTATCTTTAGAAATATAATTTCTTAAAAGATTAGATAAATTCTGTGCATCATTTTCTCCCTTGGTATTTATAAAATCAACTATTATCATACCACTAATATTACGAAGTCTAATTTGTCTAGCTACTTCCTCAGCTGCTTCTTTATTTGTTTTTATAAAACTTTCTTGTGAAACAGCCTTTCCTGAATTAACATCTATTACAGTCATTGCCTCTGTTTCATCTATTATTAAATATCCGCCACTTTTAAGCCATACTTTCTTAGAAAATAACTTATCTATTTGAGATTCTATTAAATAATTATGAAACATAGGTATATTATCTTCATAATATTCTACATTCATACCATTTTTTAAAATATTGTCATAAACTTTTCTATCGTTTACAATTATTAAATCTTCTTCTGAAGAATATAAATCTCTTAAAGTTTTTTCTTCTACAGATACATCTTTATAAAGCAAAGCCGGTGCTTTTGTGTATACCCCCTTATTTTTTATATCCTTTAACTTTTTCAAATTAACAGATATTTCTTCTTCTATTTCATCATTAGGAGTATTTTCACAGTTTGTACGCAAAATTATACTGTAGCCGTCAACATTATAAGGTTCTGCTATTTTTCTTAATGCTTCACGCCTATCATTGTCAGTTATTTTTTTTGAAACACCTATTCCAGAATTATCAAAAACCACAACCGAATATTTTCCAGAAATGCTTACACAGGTAGTAGCCACAGCTCTTTTTTCATTATATGCTTCTTTTTCTATTTGCACAATTATATCCTGCCCAGGTTTAGCTTTAAAAGTATTATTTTTTTCTTTATTGTCTGTTAATTGTAAAAAAACTGGATATTCTTCTCCGATATTAACAAAAGCAATTTTACTAGGAAGAACCTTTTCTATTTTTCCAACAAATATATCTCCTACTGAAGCTTTTTCATCTTTTTCTGTATAAACTATTTCCTGTAGTTTTCCATCTTCTAACAAAGCTATTCTGTAGTATTTGGATAAACAATCCATATAAATTTTTCTCATAATGCTACCAATTCACCATCTTTTTCAGTATACATTTCATACCTAGTAGTTTTTAATTTAATTGGAATATACTCCATATTCAATTTTTTATAAATATATTCCATTAACAAATCTATTTTAAGATTTCCTTGACTACCCGTAGCTATTTTAGCATTTATGACACTATTATCTCCACTATTATCTACATCAAGAAAATAAATCATCGGTCTAATGTCAACGGTTTTAATCTTTTTCTTTACTTCTCTCTCTAAAACAATAGTTTTTTCAGATAATATTTCATCTATAATATCTTTTAAATTTTCTATTTTTTTATCAATATAAACCTTATAATCAGCTGCTACAATAGCAGATGCGCAATTTTTTTCTCCTTCTGAAAGTTCTCTAACTTTAAGAATTTCTATTCCTGAAGGTAATGCCTGATTACATCTATTTTTTATTTCTTCACAATCCACAGGAGCTGTAAGCTGGATATCTAAATATTCTCCATAACTTGTCATACCCAATGATAAAGGAATTGCAAATGTTAATTGTTGGTGCGGATTAAATCCATTAGAATAGGCAATAGGTAACTGTGTTCTCTTTATAAGTCGAATAAAAAACTTAAGTAGGTCTAAGTGCCCTATATAAATCATTTTACCACTTTTAGAAAATTTAAGTCTATATTTATTCAAAACAAACACCTCCTCCAAAGCATTTAGCACCACAATTTGCACATTCTGTACGACAATTCTTTGTAACTATTTCCTGTTTTGCTTTTTCCATTTCATTTATAAAGAATCTTTTGCTTACACCTATAGAAATATGTTCCCAAGGAAGCACCTCATCGTAACTTCTTCTTCTATTAGCATAAAATTCTTTTGATAATCCTGTATCTTCAAAAGCCTGCATCCACTTTGAATAGTCAAATATATCATTCCAACCATCAAATTTACAACCCAATTCCCACGCTCTGTATAAGAGTTTAGAAGTTTTTCTATCTCCTCGTGCAAGAACACCTTCAAGAGAACTTAACTCTGGTTCATGATAGTTATATCTAACCTGTTTTCTTGTCATATGAGTCTTAACATACTTTTGTTTATCAAAAAACTCCTGTACTGTTGACTGTGGTTCCCATTGGAACGGTGTAAAAGGTTTTGGAACGAAACAGGCAGAACTTACAACTACAGAAATTTGCTTGTTTTTTCTATCTTCTTTAGGAATTTCAAAGAATTTTTCGCAAATCTTATTTGCTAAATCCACAATCCCCTGTAAATCCTCTTCGGTTTCTGTTGGAAGTCCAACCATAAAATAAAGTTTTACTCTTGTCCATCCACCAGCGAAAGCCAATCCACAACCGTTTAATATTTCTTCTTCCGTAATACCCTTGTTTATAACATCTCTAAGTCTTTGAGTGCCTGCTTCAGGAGCGAAAGTTAAACCAGACTTTCTTACAGCCTGAACTCTATCCATTAAATCTAAAGAAAAAGCATCTATTCTTAAAGATGGTAATGAAATACTAATTTTATCTTTAGAGTATCTATCAAGAAGTTCATCAGCTAAAGGGACAAACTCTGTATAATCACCTGTTGATAAACTTGTTAATCCTATTTCCTCGTGTCCTGATGTACGAACAAGACTATCAGCTAGACTTAACACCCTGTCTTTGTTTCTTTCTCTAACCGGTCTGTATACATAACCGGCTTGGCAAAATCTACAACCTCTTATACAACCTCTGAATACTTCAAGAGTAACTCTATCATGCACAGTTTCAATAAGAGGAACCATCTGTTTTTCAGGATAGAAAACCTCATTCATATCGTTTACTATTACTTTTTTTATTGTCTTTGGTGCTTTTGGATTATTAGGCTTTATTTCTTTTACTGTTCCATCTTCATTATAAGTTACATCATAAAACTTAGGGACATACATACCTGGAATTCTCAATATTTTTTCAAGAAACTCTGCCTTTGTTCCACCATTTTTCTTATGTTCTTTATATACATCAAAGAATTTATCATAAGATACTTCCCCTTCACCAATATAGAAAACATCTATAATGTCAGCTAGAGGCTCTGGATTGTATGCACAAGGTCCACCAGCAATAATTATTGGGTCATCTTCTGTTCTATCTTTAGACCAAATAGGTATATTAGCCAAATCCAACATATTCAAAACATTTGTATAGCTCATTTCATACTGAAGAGTAAAACCAACAAAGTCAAATTTTTTAAGTTCATCTCCACTTTCAAGACAGAAAAGAGGAATATCATTTTCTCTCATTTTTTTCTCCATATCTACCCATGGAGTAAAGCATCTTTCACAATAAGTATCTTCTCGTCTATTTATAAAATAATACAAAATTTGTAAGCCTAAATGGCTCATACCAACTTCATATACATCAGGGAAACAAAAAGCAAATCTTATATCAACATCTTTAGGATTTTTTACAACCATATTTACTTCATTTCCAATGTATCTCGCCGGTTTTTCAACCTGCAATAAAATTTCGTCAATCATATTTTTCCTCCGTATTTTAATCTATATAATTATAACTGTTATCTTTAATAATATCAACTAAATTATATTTTAACTTTTAAATTGTAATATATCAAAATACTATTATAAAATAAAAATGAGTCAGAGGAAAAACTAATAACTTTTTTAATAGTGATTTTTCTCTAAACCCATTTAATTTTGTATTTTTTTAATTTATATTAGTCAATTATTCTATAATAATTTTCTGGATTAATATATTCATTTCCTTGCTTTATCTCATAATGCAAATGTGGTCCTGTAGAATCTCCCGTATTTCCAGAATATGCAACTACATCTCCTTGAGTAATATTTTCTCCTTTTTTTACTTTGATTGAATTCAAATGTGCATATAGTACATCATATTTATCGTATGTTCTATATTTTACATAATATCCATAGCTATTGGAATAACCTGCCTCTAAAATCTCTCCACTTTTTACCGCCATCACTTTTGTATTTAAAGGAACTCCTATATCTATTCCTTTATGATATTGATTTCCTGAGCTAGTTGGATTTTCTCTACTTCCAAAACTTGAAGTTATTACCCCATCTAAAGGATTTATCCAGCTTTCCTTAGGGTTCCGTTGCTTTTGAATTGTTAATATAATACAAATCCTTATTCTGATTTATCTCATTTACTACATTATCATCCAATACAACCTCATTACCACTAAAAACAAATGTTTTTATACTATTATTCCCATAAAAAAATGTTTTTACATTTTCAATATTATGACTTATATCTACATAATTTATATTTTCACTTAAACTATTTTTTACAAAATCAGCAACCCTATTTGAAACATCTGACTTGATTTCAAAGCATCCTATTACAATTATTGCTATTCCTAAGCATAAATTTACACGAAGTAAAAATGTACCATTTACCGGTTTATTATTTGACCTTTTCTTATAATTTCTATTTAATCTACTGTGTCTGGACGAATAATATTTTTTATCCATTGTTATCACCTCTAGTATAATTATATTTTTAAATTAGTAAATTTATGCTATTATATTGCTGTAAAAATAAGCATAATTAACATAAATAGCGACATAACAACTAAGTATATATCAATTTTCTTTCTAAATAAAAATATATTACACAGTACATAGCTTATTATTCCTATTGCAATTCCAACTATAATTTTATTTAAAACAACCATAGATAAAACTGTCAAAACAGCTGGCAAAGCTTCTGAAACATCTTCAAAATTTATTTGTTTTAATATACCTGTTATCATTACACCAGCCATTATAAGTGTTGTTGCAGTTGCTGCTGAGGGAACCGCCGTAGTAAAAGTTGTAAATGGAACTGTAATAATAAATAATAGCCCAGTTATTATAGCTGTCAAACCTGTTCTAGCTCCCTCTACAACTCCTGTATTAGACTCTACATAAGTAGAAACTGTTGTCATACCTATTAATGCTCCTAAAGATGTAGTAGCTGAATCTACCTCCAAAATTTTTGGCATTTCTTTATCTATTACATTTTCACATTCTTTAGGTTTTAGCCAAATAAAATTTTTCATAGCTATGGTAGTTGAAATTGTTTCAAATATATCCATTATACAAATTACGAATACTATCATTCCAATGTTAAATAGAGATACCACTATAGATTTTACGCTTGTGCTATCAATTAATCCATTCATATTTATTGAAAAAACAAAAGGAGAAATAAACACTTTATTTACATATATATCTCCAGTCATACCTAAAGGTATTGCAGCTAATATACATACTAATTTTCCAATGAAAATAGCCCCATGAATATGCTTGTTAATTAAAATAATAATAAGAATAATGCCACAAATTGTTAACATAGCAGTTTTATTATGAGTGTTATTGAAATTTAATAAATTGATGAATAAAAAACCATTACCTCTTTTTTCAAAAATATAGCTTTTAATTAGTCCCTGTAAAACTATATACATCCCTATTCCACCTGTAACCGCATATTTTATATTATTTGGAATAACTCTATGGAGTCTTTTTTCAAGTCCTGTTATGGCTAATAAGAAAAAAACTACCCCAGATATAAAAACTATAGCTAGTGCCTGAGAATAACTATATCCAAAATTTCTACAAACTGTATATGAAATAAATGTAGCAATAGTCAAGCTTGGTCCTTGTATAAGAGGTGTATTGGTTAAAGCACCAACTGCAATAGATGCTATTCCTGCAGCAATTAGAGCAGATATGGTAAGCGATATTAACATCTGTCCTGCCGATACATTATTATATACGATAGCATCATTTATAAATTTTCCATCTTTATCTATTACTCCCGGGAAAATATCCATAATAACTTCTGGTATAAGCGTAATTAAATACAAAAAAGTAAAATAATTAGTTATTGCCGCTATAAATTCTGTTTTTATACTTGTACCACTCTCTTTTAATTTAAAAGTTTTATATATAGAATCTATGATTTTTTTTAGCACATAAAAACCCCCATAATCATATTATATAAGATTTTGGAGGTTTAATACATTTATCTATTATTTACTTTTTAATATTTCAATACCCTTTGCTAGTTGCTTATCATTTTTTTCATCACAACTTATTTTTTCACTTGTTATTATTACAGGTTCATAATCCTTATCGGATTTTACAACAACATCAGGTTTTATCCCAATACCATCTATACATACGCCTTTAGGTGTATAGTATTTAGCTGTCGTAATTTTGACCGCACTACCGTCATTCATAGAATATGTTGTTTGTACTACGCCCTTACCATATGTATTTTCCCCTACTATTGTTCCTTTGCCTGTGTCTTGTATAGCTCCAGATAAAAGTTCGGATGCAGATGCACTTCCACCATTAACAAGTACGACCAAAGGCATATCTAATTCGCCATCCTTAGAATATATATATTCCTTTTTTCCCTTTTTATCTTCTGTATATGTAATAATACCCTTAGGTATAATATCATCCGCAACCTTTGCTACAGAATCTACTAATCCCCCAGGATTATCTCTTAAATCAATTATTAATGATTTAACTCCCTTCTTTTTTAAATCATTATAGGCATTGGCATACTGTTCATATGTAACCTCTTCAAAGCCACTTATCTTTATATATCCAATATTATCTTTCAGTACAGTATGAGCTACTGTAGGAACGGAAATACTTTTTCTAGTAACTTTAACATCTTTTGTTTCTTTTGTTGTAGGCGAATAAATAGTTAAATTAACTTGTGTATTTTCTTTGCCTCTTATTAATTCAATTGCCTCTGAATAATTTTCATATCCTACAGATGTATTATCTATTTTTAATATTTCATCTCCTTGTTTTAATCCAGCTTCGTCTGCTCCTGAACCTTTGTACACAGCTTTTATATACATAGTATTGTCTTCATGAACACTACATATAGCCCCTATTCCAACATAATTTCCTGTTGTAGAAATTTTATAAGATTCAAATTCTTTTTTAGATATGTAGCGAGAATATTTATCTGTTGTATCATACAACATACCCATATATATACCCTCAAACATTTTATCCTTATCAATATCTCCAACATATTGATTTTTCATTAATTTATAAATACTTTTGGCTTTTGTTTCATAATTAATTTCTTTAGTTACAAACTTTCTGAATAGTATACATCCCGTATTTAATACAAGTGAGACTATCAATGTAAATATTACTCCATATATAAGTCCCTTAAAAAAGTCCTTATTTTTCATCATATCACCTCGTATTATTAATATATGACTTAAAACTTTTTCTATATAACTGTTTTTAACCAAGTTTTTCTAATTACTCTTGTTTGGCTTACAATAGTCTTAAAAACTTCCTCTGAATACACCATAGCATAAACAATATAAATTGGAAGTCCTAAATATTTTGCCCCTAAAAATGCCATTGGTACACCTACAAACCAAACACTAGCTGTATCGCATATAAAACAGAAAACAGTATCTCCACCATTTCTTAATATACCAACAATATTAATATAATTTATTGTTTTAAATAGCATACCAACAGAAACTACCCACAACATAAGTTCAGCATAGTGTTTTCCCTCATTTTCTATATCAAATAAGTTTACAACAAATGGAGAAATTGTAAATAATATAGCTCCTAAAAATATAGAACACAATATAGCCAAATATGTACATTTCTTCGCATAATCTATTGCCTTATCTTTATCTCTAGCACCAAGAGCATTACTGATAAGTATACCACAAGATGCTCCAACACCCATACCAAACACTACAAAAAGATTTTGTACTACATTTGCTACCTGCACAGCAGCTTGAGAAATAGTTCCAGCATATTTATAGGCAATATTATATACAGTTGTGCCTAAAGCCCACATAAATTCATTTAATAAAACCGGTGTTGTAATTATAAAATAATTCTTTAAAAATGCTTTATCTAATTTAAAATAATCTCCAACATTTGCTAATACAGCATTGTTTCTTACTTTTATAATTACGATTTGTGTAATCAATTCAATAGTTCTGGCACAAAGTGTACCAAATGCAGCGCCAACTACCCCCATTTTCATTACAAAAATAAAAATGCTATTACATATTATATTTACTATTAAAGAAATAAAAGTAGTAATCATAGGTTGCATTGCACATCTTGTTGCCTTTAATGCAGCATTATTAACAACTATCAATCCTGTCAATATATAGCTAAAACCTACAACTCTTAAGTAACCTGCACCTAATTTTATTACTTCGGGGTCTTTTGAATAAATTTCCATTATAACTTCCGGCAAAAATACTGCTCCAATAAAAAATATTGCTGAGTCAATTATCACCATAAGATAGGCTATCCCCATAACCTTATGAACACTCTTTATATCATTATTTCCCCAATACTGCCCCATAAAAATTGAAGCTCCACTACATATTCCAAATGTTATTAATGAAAAAAGAAAGAACACCTGATTTCCTAATCCAATTGCTGTTACACTTGCTGCCCCCAATTTGCCTGTCATAAAAGTATCCATCATATTGATAAGAGAATTTAACATTTCATTAATTATTATTGGAATAGCTAACCAACCCAAATTTTTTAAAAATATACGGTCTTTAAACAAACTAAACATTATATTTTTTCTCCTTCCCTCTTGAATATTGTTTTATAATAGGCTATGATAACATTAATAAGATAAAAAATCAAGGGATTGGTGATGTTATGAAGCGTAAAGTAGTCTTTGTTACTGGCTCATCTAAAGGTATAGGTAAAGGTATTGCTACCGAATTTGCAAAAAAAGGTTATATTGTTGTTTTAAACTGTAAAAATTCTGTAGAAAAAATGATGGAAACTGCTAGAGAATTAGAAAAATATACTGATGTAATGACGATACAATGTGATGTATCAAATTATGATAATGCAAAAAAAGCTATTGACAGCATAGTAGAAAAATATGGAAGAATAGATGTTTTAGTAAACAATGCTGGTATATCATACATAGGTCTTTTTAATACTATGGAACCTCATCAATGGCAAAATATAATAAATAACAATTTTAATACTGTATTAAACTGTACTCACTCTGCACTACAATATATGATTTCAAACCACAATGGCACAATAATTAATATTTCATCAATGTGGGGACAACTTGGAGCTTCTTGTGAAGCAGTTTACTCTGCAACCAAAGGTGCTATAAACTCATTTACAAAAGCTTTAGGAAAAGAATTAGCTATTTCAGGCATAAAAGTTAATGCTATCTCTTGTGGAGCAATTGATACTGAAATGAATAGTTTTCTAACTCAAGAAGAAAGAGAAGACTTAGAAAACGAAATTCCAGCTGGTCGCTTTGGAACAACTGAAGAGGTTGCCAAATTAGCACTATATTTAGCATCTGATGACAGTAATTATATAAACGGGCAAATATTATCTATTGATGGTGGAATGAGTTAATACTGCAACTTTGACTTGAAAAAAATATTTAATTGCTATAATATATATATTAGTGATATAAAAAGGAGAAAATAATGAAAAAAGATAATGTTATTTTTTTATTAATGCTAATATCTGGATTAATAATTGGAAGTTATTTAGGTTCTATTGCTGTTATTGTTCCTTGGTTAGAATGGTTAAATTACGGTAAAACAATAGGATTAACACAACCTTTTGTTTTAGATTTAGGATTTATTTATCTTCAGTTTGCCCTACATATCAGTTTTACAATAGCTGGTATAATAGGAATGGTTATTGCATCAATAATATTTAAGTTTATAAGGAGATAATTTATGGTAGATATAATTTTAGCATCAGGCTCACCTAGACGCTCTGATATTTTAAAACAAGTCGGTATAGACTTCACAGTTAAGACAAGTAAAGTAAAGGAAGATTTTGCCGATAATTTAACACCTGAACAAGTGGTAATGGAACTGGCAGCTAGAAAATGCGAGGCTGTTTTTTCTGAGGTTCTTCCAGAAAAAGACACAGTAGTTATTTCTGCTGATACTATTGTTGTTTATGAAGATGAAATATTAGGCAAACCAAAAGATGAAGATGATGCCTACAATACATTAAAAAGGCTTTCTGGTCATATACATCAAGTATATACTGGTGTAACAATGACCTACTTTATTAATGGAAAATTTAGAATTGATACATTCGCAGATTGTGCAAATGTATATTTCAGAGAATTAACAGATAAAGAAATAGAAGAATATGTAGCTACAAAAGAGCCTATGGATAAAGCCGGTAGTTACGGTATACAAGGAATAGGTGCATTATTAATTGATAAGATAGATGGCGACTATTATACAATTGTCGGTTTGCCTATATCAAAAGTATATAGAGCTTTAAAAATTAACATTGAAAATATGAGTAAATAATAAAAAAATAAGTGCAAATGGATTTCTCCAGTGCACTTATTTTTATTATCAGCCACCTAAATATGCTTTTCTAATATCATCATTACCCATTAATTCTTTTGCATCTCCACTCATAACAATGGAACCAGTTTCAAGAACATATGCTCTATCTGATATAGAAAGTGCCATATTTGCATTCTGTTCTACTAAAAGAATAGTAACACCATCTTTATTACATTCCTTAATAATAGAAAAAATATCTTTTACCAATATAGGAGCTAAACCCATTGATGGTTCATCCATCAAAAGCATCTTAGGCTTTCCCATTAATGCTCTACCCATAGCAAGCATCTGCTGTTCACCACCTGAAAGTGTTCCAGCCTGCTGCTTTCTTCTTTCCTTTAATCTAGGAAATAACTCCATAACTCTTGCATATTCATCTGTAATAAATTGCTTATCTTTAACGCTAAATGCTCCAAGTCTAAGATTTTCTTCAACAGTTAACTCCTGAAAAACTCGTCTACCTTCAGGCACCTGCCCTAAACCAAGTCTTACAACTTTATCAGCACTAAGTCCATTTATGTTTTTATCCATAAATGTAACATTACCACTAGCAGCTTTTAAAAGTCCTTGTATACTATGAAGTGTTGTAGTTTTACCAGCACCATTAGCACCTATAAGGGAAACTATCTCTCCTTCATTAACTTCAAATGATAAATCTTTTATAGCATGAATAGAGCCATAATATACATTCAAATTTTCTACTTTTAACATCATAATGCAATCCTCCCTATTCACCTAAATATGCTGAAACAACTCTAGGGTTATGAACAACTTCATCAGGTAAACCATCAGCAATTACTCGACCATATTCCAAAACTACAAGTCTTTCACATATACCCATTACAAGGGACATATCATGTTCAATTAAAAGAATTGAAATACCAAACTTATTTCTTACTAATGCTATAGTTTCCATAAGTTCAGCAGTTTCCGCTGGATTCATACCGGCAGCCGGTTCGTCTAATAATAAAAGTTTTGGATTTGTACCTAGTGCTCTGGCAATTTCAAGCTTTCTCTGTTTACCGTATGGTAAATTTGAAGCTTTAAAATTTGCTTCTTCTTTTAATCCAAATACATCAAGCAATTCAAGAGCTTTTTCAGTAATATTTTTTTCTTCTTTGCGATATTTAGGAGTTCTAAAAATACTATCAAATAAATTTGTTGATTCACTATTATGTAAGCCAACCTTTACATTATCTAAAACTGACATATTCCCAAAAAGTCTAATATTCTGGAAAGTTCTTGCTATACCTTTTTTATTTATATCAATAGCAGATTTACCAGCAAGTTCCTCACCATCAAACATAAAAGAGCCATCTGTTGGTTTATAAACTCCTGTAAGGAGGTTGAAAATAGTGGTTTTACCTGCACCGTTTGGTCCAATAAGTCCATAAAGCTGACCTTTTTCAATTTTAAGACTAAAATTATCAACAGCTCTAAGACCACCAAATGAAATACCTAAATTTTTAACTTCTAATAAAGCCATTATTTATTTCCTCCTTTCTTTGATTTTGTTTTAAAAATCTTTTGTCTAAACTCAACAAGAGTTGGATTAGAACTAAACAACATCATTACAATAAGTGCTATTGAATATATAAGCATTCTATAGTCTGCTAAATCTCTTAAAACTTCTGGAAGAAGTGTAATGATAATTGCTGCAATAACACTACCTGTAATGTTACCCATACCGCCAAGTACAACTATTACAAGTATTTCTATTGATTTATTAAAATCAAATGTAGATGGTTTTAATATACCAAGATTATGTCCATAAAGAACACCTGCAACACCTGCAAAAAACGCAGCGCCTACAAAGGCAACAAGTTTATAATACACAATGTTAATACCTACAGACTGGGCTGCAATAATATTATCTCTTATAGCCATAATAGCTCTACCATGTCTTGAACGAACAACATTAGTTATCACTATTAATGTAAGAATAACTAAAATATATGCAATAGTAAAATTACTTGTTTTGTCTATACCTTTTAAACCACCAGCACCACCAGTAAATTTAACATTATTCAATACTGAACGAATAATTTCACCAAAAGCAAGTGTAACAATTGCCAAATAATCACCATTTAACCTTAAAGCAGGTATACCTATTATAACACCAAATATAGCTGCTACTAAACCACCAATAATTAAAGCTAAAGGAAACTCTATCCATACCGGTAAATTACAATAAATTGTAAAAAGGCAACCTGCATACGCACCTACAGACATAAATCCTGCGTGACCCAATGTAAGTTCTCCAAGGAAACCAACTGTAAGATTAAGTGAAACAGCTAAGATTATATTTACTCCAATTGGCACTAATAAACTCTGTGTATGTCTTGATAAAACTCCAAACTGAGCTAAAGAAAAAATAACAACATAAATAATTACAGCAATTAATGCTAAAACTATATTCTTTTTATTTTTCATAGTCAACCACCCTTATACCTTTGTTGTTTTTTGCTTACCAAGTAAACCTGACGGTTTTACTAAAAGCACTACTATCAAGACACCAAAAACTATTGCATCTGAAAGCTGTGTAGAAATATACGCTTTTGAAAAACTTTCGATAATACCAAGTAAAATACCACCAAGCATAGCACCTGGTATACTTCCTATACCACCTAATACAGCAGCAACAAAGGCTTTTATACCTGGTAATGCACCTGTGTATGGACCAACAAATCCATATGAAGATACAAATAACGCACCTGCAACTGCAGCAAGCATTGAGCCTACAGCAAATGTTATTGATATAGTCTTATTTACATTAATACCCATAAGCTCTGCAGCCCCTCTATCTTCTGAAACAGCTAACATTGCTTTACCAGTTTTTGTAAAGTTTATAAAAAGAGCAAGACCAATCATTATAAGTGTTGTTGCTCCTAAAGTAACAACTGATTCTCCTGTTAATTCAATAGGACCTAAATTAAAACCCTTTACAGTAATAACTGACGCTACTCTTCTTTGTTCAGAACCAAAAATTAAAAGTGCTGTACTCTGTAAGAAATAACTTACACCTATCGCTGTAATAAGAACTGTCAAAGGTGATGCTAATCTTAAAGGCTTATAAGCAATTTTTTCAATCACTACACCTAAGATAGTACAAACCACCATACTTAAAAGAACAGATGCTATAGGACTAAGTCCAAACATTGTAGCACCAACAGAAATAGTATACGCTCCCACCATAATAATATCACCATGGGCAAAATTAAGCATTTTTGCTATACCATATACCATTGTATAACCAAGTGCCATAAGAGCATATATACTACCTAAATTCAACCCGTTTATAAACTGTTGAATAAATTCCATATGCTTACCTCCTGTGATTAAATTTTCTTATAAAAACAAGTAAAGCATTGTCACTTGTATGTGGCAATGCTTTACATAAATTAACTAATAATTAGTTTTGTGCAACATATTGACCATCTTTGATTACTACTACCTTAGCAGACTTATTAGGTTCACCATTTTCATCAAATGTCATATCACCTGTAAGTCCGTTAACAGAAATCTGGGTCATAGCAGATACTAATGCTTCATTTGAAGTATCATCTCCTGCTTTTTCAATAGCCGCCTTAATAGCATATACCGCATCGTAACCATCAGCAGCAAACTGATCAGGTTCTGCGTTGTACTTTTCTTTATAAGTATTTACAAAAGCTTGAACCTTTTCAGATGTATCTGTAGCTACAAACGGTGTAAGATAAGTTGCACCTTCAATATTCTTAGTATCACCATTTAACTGCTTAATGATACCGTCCCAACCGTCACAGCCATAATATGGGATATTTAAACCCAAAGTAGCTGCCTGCTGGCTAATATAACCTACTTCAGTATAGTAGATTGGAAGGAATAACGCTTCAGCACCTGAAGTCTTAACCTTTGTAAGCTGAGTCTTAAAGTCAATATCACCCTTTGAGAAAGACTCATCATCAACTAACTGGCCACCTAATTCAGTAAATTTAGCAGCAAAAGCATCATGAATACCCTTACTATAATCATTAGATACATCATAAATCATAGCAATTTTATTGATACCCTTGTCCTTAATATACTTAGCCATTACTTCACCCTGAAGTGGGTCAGTAAAGCAAATTCTAAATGCATTAGAACCAGCTGTACACTCCTTTGCTGAACCACTTGGAGTAATCTGGAGAATACCATCTTTCTCACTTTCAGCGGCAACAGCAATACATGGACTACTTGTTACAGAACCAACAATAGCTCTAACACCTTGGTCCATAAGAGTATTGTAAGCATTAACTGACTTTTCAGCATCATTTACATCATCTTCAAAAAGAAGTTCTAACTTCTTACCATTTGCACCACCAGCTGCATTTATTTCATCAACAGCCACCTGACAACCATTCTTTACAGAATTACCATAATTAGCAGCATCGCCTGTTAAAGGTCCAATACCACCAATTTTAAAAGTATCACTATCAGCAGACTGGCTATTATTACCACATGCTGTAAATGACATTGTCATAATACCTGCAACAGCTAAAGCAAATAATCTTTTAAATTTCATTATTATATCACTCCCGATATATTATTCAGCATCGTTTTCAGTTTCTTCTGACTTGCTTGGCTTTTCAAGAGTTTCCTTAATGCTTAAGCTAATCTTCTTGTTATCAAGGTCAAGTTCTGTTACCTTAGCCTGAATTTCCTGACCAACAGTTAATTCATCTTCTGGTTTTTCAACATGCTTGTATGCAATCTGAGAAATGTGAACAAGACCGTCAACACCTTCTTCAAGTTCTACAAAAGCACCAAAAGGAACCATTCTTACTACCTTACCAGTTACAACATTACCTACAGCATACTTTTCTGCTGCTGTGTTCCAAGGGTCTGCATTAAGGTCCTTGAGAGATAAAGAAATCTTACCCTTTTCTGGATTAACATCAAGTACAGTAACTGTAACCTTGTCGCCAACCTTTAATACATCTGTAACTTTCTTAACTCTACCCCAGCTCATTTCTGAAATGTGGATAAGACCATCAACGCCACCTAAATCAACGAAAGCACCGAATTCTACGATACGGCTTACTGTACCTTCAATTCTATCGCCAACATTGATTGTTTCGAATACCTTAGCTCTCTTTTCATCAATTTCCTTCTGAGCTAAAGCCTTTCTACCAGCAACGATTCTAGTTCTTGCTCTTGACTTATCAAATTCAAGAATTTCGAAATCATAGCTATTGCCTACAAAAGATGATAAATCTTCAACATATCTGTTAGAAATCTGTGAAGAAGGAACGAATACTCTAACACCATCAACATTTGCAATAAGACCACCCTTAACTACATCTGTAATCTTACCATTTACTGTCTTGTGTTCATTGTAAGCTTCTTCAATAGCGATAAAGTTCTTGTCAGCATCTACTTTCTTCTTAGAAAGAAGTACATTACCATCACCATCGTTTACTCTTACAACATATACTTCGATTTCGTCACCTACTTTAACAACATCTGCAGGATTTACACTATCATCATCTGAAAATTCAGATCTAGGAATAATACCATCTGACTTATATTTTAAATCAACAGCAACCTCTCCATTATCTTCATTAATGCTGAGGACCTTGCCCTTTACAACTTCTCCAGAACGTAACTGAACTAAGCTTTCATTAAGCATCTCCTCAAAAGATTTGTTTTCCATTTCACTCATAGCACTTACAGCCTCCTTTATTATTTCCGGTGGTGTAGACGCACCGGCAGTTACACCTATTGTAACATCATTTTTTAAGTTTTTCAACCTTAAATCTGAAATTGTTTCACAAAAATATACATTTTCGCATATTTTTTTACTAATTTCATAAAGTTTTCTTGTATTTGAGCTATTCTTATCGCCTAGTACAATCATTATGTCAACTTTACCGGCAATTTCAACAGTTTCCTTCTGCCTATCACTTGTGGCAGAGCAAATAGTATTATTCACTTTAATATTATCACTTTTTTGCGATAATGTCAAAATAATTTTATTGTATACATCTATTTGGAATGTTGTTTGTACCACTAACACATACTCAACACTCTTATCTAGCTCTATTTTTTCAGCAGTTTCTACTGAATCAATAATTATAGCTGTATTGTTACACTCTCCATTAATACCAACAACCTCTGGATGTTCTCCACTACCAACTATTATAATTGATTTCTTATCTTCAACATAACTTTTTTTGACAATATTGTGTATTTTTTTTACAAAAGGACAGGTACAATCCGTATATTTGATATTCTCTTTATCCAAAATATCATATACAGATGGTGGTACACCATGGGAGCGTATAATAATCTCGCCATTCTTACCGTCTTCTAAATTATCAATTATTTTTATGCCTTTTTTCTCTAAATCCTTTGTTACTTCTTTATTATGAATTATCGGTCCATAAGTGTATATATTCTTTTGACCAGCTTTACTGTATGCGAAATCAACAGCTCTTTTTACTCCAAAACAAAATCCAGCCGTTTTTGCAACTATTACATTCACTTAAACCACCTCACCAATAAATAACTTTACTATTCTATCTTCAACTTCCTCAATTGTCATAGATGAAGTATCAATTATAGTAGCATCTTCTGCAATAGTAAGTGGATTTATTTTTCTATTTTTATCAAAATTATCTCTGTCAATAATTTCTTTTCTAATTACATTTTTATCAAAAGAAATGCCTTTTTCTTCTAATTCGTGGCATCTTCTCTCTGTTCTTACTTCAACACTAGCATCTAAATAAATTTTAGCCTTTGCATTTGGTATAACATTCGTTCCAATGTCTCTACCGTCCATAACAACTTTTCCATTTTCAGCTATTTCACGCTGTATTTCAACCAATTTCTCTCTTACAGCCCCTATAGCTGCAACTTTGGAAGCATATTCAGCAATTCTTTGTACTCTAATTGCTGATGACACATCTTTACCATTTAGATATATGTGCTGGACACCATCATCATATTTTAACTCTATATTTATATCTTCTAAAGCCTTTGCTACTTCATCTATGTTTTCTAAATTCACAGCATTTTCTGCACAATACAATCCAACAGTTCTGTACATAGCACCAGTATCAACATAAACAAAACCTAATTTTTTTGCAACCAATCTTGCAACTGTACTCTTGCCAGAGCCAGCTGGTCCATCAATAGCTATAGATGGATTTTTTTCATTCATTTTTATTTCCTCCATAACTATCTTTTGTTTACTAAATCTGGTCTAAGCACAGTAGCACCCTTTAAGTAAACATTTTTCATTTCATTTTGTTTTTTGTCTGTTTCTACCATAACCATAGCTCGTATACACATTTTTAAGCTATTTTCTACATACATTTCCTGAACACACATTAATGAAGCATCAACTATTCCTAATTTTCTTGCAACAACAGCTGGATATGCTGCATCTATATCTCTAGTTGCTGTAAAAACTATAGATATAATCTGACTAATATCTAAACCATTTTCATCAATTATAGTCTTTAACATTTCCTCTGTATTTGAATATACATCTTCTTTTGTATTTTCATTAATTGTAATAGCACCTCTAATACAACAAACCATTTTTAATTTCCTCCTAACAATTTATTCCTGCAAGATACCCTGTTGAAAAAGCTATCTGTAAGTTAAAGCCACCAGTAAAACTGTCTACATCTATTATTTCACCAGCAAAAAACATTCCCTTAACAATCTTAGATTCCATAGTTGAAGGGTCAATTTCATCTACATCTACTCCACCCATAGTAACTACAGCTTCATTATACCCTGTAGTATCTATTATCGTAAGCGTAAGAGATTTTATATTTTTAAGAAGTTTTGCTCTCTCCTCTTTTGTAATGCTGTTTACTTTTTTTGTTTCATCAACTCCCGATAATCTTATTATAACAGGTATTAACTTTTGAGGAAGCAAATCATCTAAAGCATTCTTGAAATCTTTATTTGCATATTTATTAAAATCTCTCAAAATTCTATTATCTAATTCTTTTTCAGACATTGCTGGTTTCAAATCTATATACAACTTAGGTTTTTTATTAACCACATTATTTACAAAACGACTGGCAGATAAAATTAATGGTCCACTAACTCCATAATGTGTAAATAGCATTTCTCCGAAGCCTGAATAAACTTCTTTATTATCTACTTTTACAGAAACTTCTATATTTTTAAGACTAAGTCCCATTAATTCACTTACCCATTTTTCCTTAACCTTTAAAGGTACTAAAGATGGATATAATGAAGTTACTTTATGTCCACATTTTCTTGCGAACTTAAATCCATCGCCTGTAGAACCGGTCATAGGATAAGAAAGTCCACCTGTAGCTACAACAACACTATCACACTCAATAAATCCATTATTTGTTTCTACACCCTCTACAGCTCCGTCTACAATTTTAATATTTTTAACGGTAGTATTAAGCCTTATAGTTACTTCATTATTTTTCAAAAATCTTTCCATGGCTCTAACTATATCTCCCGATTTATCAGATTTAGGAAAAGCTCTGTTACCTCTCTCAACTTTTATTGGAACTCCAAGATTTTCAAAAAAACTTATTGTACTATCACTTGTAAAGGTATAGAAAGCACTATACAAAAAATATGGATTACCAGGTGTGTTGGCTATTAAATTTTCAGGGTCAGAAGCATTTGTTACATTACATCTGCCTTTACCCGTAATGAATAATTTCTTTCCAAATCTTTCATTTTTTTCTACAATCGTAACTTTATTACCATTTTGTGCAGCTGTACCAGCAGCCATCATACCTGCCGGTCCTCCACCAATAACTACTACATTTTTCATAAATACACTCCCTAGAGATACTTCTTCAAGTTTGTTGATGAATAAACTTGATATTCTCCCCACATTCTTTCAAGCTTATCAAGGCTATCTACAATTTTATCTTTTCTATTCATACTAATACTTACAAGTATAGCATTAATTAAGCTTAATGGCGCAACTAAAGAATCCACAAAGCTTACCATATCACTTCTAGCTATTAATCCTACAGTTGCACTTTTTACCATGGGAGAAAACTTACCATCTGTAATAGCAATAGTCTTAGCTCCTTGATTATAAGCATACTCCATAGCTTTAACAGTCTTATTAGAATATCTAGGGAAACTTATACCTATTAATACATCTCCTTCTTCTATTCTGAAAATCTGTTCAAATGTTTCTGTTGTTGTGCTTGAAGAAGCATTTATAACATTATCAAGCATAAGATTTAAGTAGAAGGAAAGGAAATTTGACAAAGCTGATGCACTTCGCCCACCAACTATATAAATCCTTTTGGCCTTGAGAATATACTCTATAGCCTTATCAAATTCATCAGTATCAATATCATTTAATGTACTGTGTATTCTGTCTTCATCACCTTCAAGAATAGCTTTCAAAATATGCTTATCCTCTTTTTGCATTCTATCATACGAAACTTCCATACGCTGAGATGCTGTAAGCTTGTTTTTAACTAATTCCTCTACGGCTCTTTGTAATTTAGGGTAACCATCATAACCTAGTTCTATTGCAAATCGCACAACTGTAGACTCACTTACTCCTGCAATTTCTCCAAGTTTAGATGCTGTTAAATATACTGCCTTATCGTAATGTTCTATGAGAAAATTTGCTATTCTTTTCTGACCTTTACTAAGTTCTGGCATTTTATTATGCAACATAGAAAGCAAATCATTTGTTTCGTTCATATATAACACCTTTCTCAAAAATAATGTTTATTTCTATAAAAATTTTAACATAATTAAACTAACTCGTCAATGATTTTGAATTTTTAAAGTGAAGAAATTGCAAAAAAGTTATTTCCTTAAAATTTTATTTAAAATATATTTTTTTAATTTCAATAAAGTTGTGATTAAAAAATTATTACTTTATATTTTAATCAACAAATTTGTAAATAATATATTATATTTATTATTATAATAGGTTATAATATTTTCATAACATAGCTAAAGAGGAGGTATTCTTATGAACAATTTACACAAAACACAAGATTCTAACAACCCCATTCCAAATACCAATACAAATAACACTAAGTCTAAGAAATCTTACTTTTTTGTAATTCTATCAGTATTTATAATTTTTTGTATTCTCTCATTCGTTGGATATGAATTTATTAAATATAAACAACAAAATGAATTATATAACACAGCACTCTCCTTGAAAAATGAAAAAAAATTCGGTTCTGCCGAAGATTTATTTTTATCATTAGGTGATTTTAAAGACTCTCAAGAGCAGATTGATCTCATAAAAGAAGATTATATTACTAATCTTTGCCAAAACAGCTGGTTCTATATATGGTACAGGTATTTCTTCTTGGGTATTGGGTTCTCCTTATGGAAAAATATTTATTCAATGTGACTATACAACTTCTATTTTAGCTGTATCGAGAATGAAAAACGAAGACATGATAAAAAATGAAATGGCAAGAATTGAAAATTTGATATCTGATAATGAAAAAGCCCTTTCTGCATTAAAAAACCCACCATCCGCATATAAAGGATGTTACGAGTTACTTTTAAATATTCTTGACAATGACAAAAATATATATGAACTAGCTAAAAATCCTATTTCTTATTATGATACATATACATCTGAATATTTTACAAGGTACGATAAGCTAGACGAAAGTTTCAACTCCCTAACAGAACATATGAAAAATTGTGACAATTCTTCAATTTTCAATAAATTGTTTCGTAGTTATTGCGCTGATATAATAGCACAATCTGATATAAAAGACACCGAAATAAACTAATCAAAAAGTTGCAAAAGTACTATAACAAATGACATATAAAACAGGTTTGGAGAACAAATAAAGCTCTTTCTCCAAACCTGTTTTTTCATATACTTATTAAAATAAATACAATAAATACGGCTATTCACCGAAAATTTATTTATCTCTTAATTCTGCATCTAATTTATCTCTTAATTCTGCAACTATCTTCTTCATTGGAGAATTAACTTCGTCATCGGTAAGAGTCTTATCTTTAGCTCTAAATGAAATATTATAAGCAACTGACTTATAACCTTCCTTAATCTGCTTTCCCTTATATACATCGAAAAGCTGAATACTTTCAAGAAGTTTTCCGCCCTTAGCTTTAATAATATCCTCGATTTCTTTTACAATCACATCATCTTTAACGAGCATTGCTATATCTCTCTGTACAGCTGGGAACTTTGGTAATTCTTTGAACTGTCTATCAAATGTTGCATTTTCAATTACAGTATTAATATCAACTACAGCAACATAAACTGATGTACCAATACTATAGTTCTTCGCAACACTTGGATGAACCTGTCCAACATAACCTAAATTTTTATCCCCAATAGAAATATTTGCTAATCTACCTGGGTGCATAAATGGAATATCACTTTCAGGAGTATATACAACCTTATTACCAAAGCCAAGAACTTCAAATACTTCCTGAACAGCACCCTTTATTGTATAGAAATCAACATCCTTACCATACATACCTATAGTAAGTTTAGGTAATTCATCTGGTAATTCTGCAAGAGGTAATGACTTAGGAATATAAACCTTTCCTATTTCAAATAAGAATGCGTCTTCATTTCTTCTGTTATAATTTGTAGAAAGAGATGTTAAAATACCATTTAATGTAACAGTTCTCATAATACTGAAATCTTCACCTAATGGGTTTGAAATTGTTACAGTATTTCTTAATTCGCTATCACTTGGAATATTAAGCTTATCAAATACCTTTGGGCTTTCAAATGAGAAACACTTTGCTTCACAAAGACCCATACTTACCATAGTATCCATAATCTTATCTTCTACATTCTGTTCAAAAGACTTCTTACCTACTGTTGGAGTACCAGCAGCAAGAGTTGTTTCGATATTGTCATATCCATAGAATCTAGCAATTTCTTCCGCTAAATCAGCTTCTGAAATCAAGTCAGTTCTAAATGTAGGAATATGTGCTACCTTACCATCAGCCTCAACTTCGATTAACTTAAATATGTCAATCATTTCCTGGTCAGTAAGTTTTGTACCTAAAAGCTTATTAATACTTTCTGCTGAATATTCAACAGTCCATGATTCTCTCTTGTTTGGATAGCAATCAACCATACCCTTACAAACTTCACCACAACCAAGCATTTCAACTAACTGTACAGCTCTATTTACAGCATCCAAAGCTAAATTAGGGTCAAGATTCTTTTCATATTTTGCAGAAGCATCTGTTCTTAGACCAACTTTTTTAGCTGTAATTCTAACACTTGAGCCCTTGAAATTTGCTGATTCAAATAAAATTGCATGAGCATTAGGACTAACCTTTGAGTTTTGTCCACCCATTACACCAGCGATTGCAACAGCCTTATTACAGTCTGAAATTACAAGCATTGATGGGTCAAGTTCTCTTTCCTGATCATCAAGAGTTGTTATCTTTTCGCCTTCCTTGGCGTTTCTAACAATTATCTTTCTTTCATCTATTGTATCAATATCAAATGCGTGCATTGGCTGACCCAATTCAAGCATTACATAGTTTGTAATATCTACAATATTGTTAATAGGTCTAATACCAGCTGCTGTAAGTCTATGGCGGAGCCATAATGGAGAAGGTTCAACCTTTACATTCTTTACAACTCTAGCAATATATCTTGGGCAAAGTTCAGGATTTTGGATTTCAACATCAATCATATCCTGTGTATTGCCTTCGCCTAATTCTTTTACTTCAATTTTAGGATATTTCAATGGTAATCTATATGCTGCTGCACTTTCTCTAGCTAAACCCATAATGCTGTAACAGTCTGGTCTATTGTTAGTAATTTCAAACTCTACAACATCGTCTTTCATCTGAAGTAATTCTGTTACATCTTCTCCTAAAGGAACTTCTTCCTGGAAAACATAAATTCCATATTCAGGAGCTTCTGGATAATCATTTCTTGTAAAACCAAGTTCTTCAATAGAACAAAGCATACCAGCAGAAGCAATACCTCTAAGTTTACCTTTCTTAATTTTTTCAAGTGATGCCCCATGATATACTGTTGCACCAATCATAGCTACAGGAACAATATCTCCTACTTTTAAGTTAGGTGCACCTGTTACAATCTGTAATGGTTCGCCATTTCCTACATCAATTTTTGTAACTACAAGTTTATCTGCATCTGGGTGCTTTTCTATTTCAAGAACCTTACCAGTTATAACACCTGTAATATCTTTAGCCATTTCTGTAACTGATTCAACTTTCTGACCAGCTATAGTAATATCTTCAATATACTGAGAAGTAGGTGCTGTTACATCAACATACTCCTTCAACCAACTCATTGGTAAATCCATAATCTATTTTCCTCCTTAGAACTGCTTTAAAAATCTTACATCATTCTCAAACAATAATCTTAAATCATTAATAGAGTATTTCTGCATTGCAACTCTTTCAAGACCCATACCAAATGCAAAGCCAGAATAAACATTAGGATCAATACCACATCTTCTTAAAACATCAGGATGTACCATACCACAACCTAAAACTTCAATCCAACCGCTATCTTTACAAACTCTACAACCTTTACCTCCACAAGCAAAGCAAGAAGCATCCATTTCAGCACTTGGTTCAGTAAATGGGAAATGATGAGGTCTAAATCTTACTTTAGTATCTTCGCCAAAAAGACCCTTTGCAAATTCTGCAAGTGCACCCTTTAAATCGCCCATTGTAATGCCCTTATCTATTACAAGACCTTCAAGCTGATGGAATATTGGAGAATGTGTTGCATCAACTTCATCTGCTCTATAAACTCTACCAGGAGCAATTATTCTAATTGGTAAACCTCTCTTTTCCATTGTTCTTATCTGAACTGGAGAAGTCTGTGTACGAAGTAAGAATTCTGCTAAACCATTTACATAGAATGTATCCTGCTCATCTCTTGCCGGATGGTCTTTTGGAATATTTAAAGCTTCGAAATTATGATAAGCATCTTCAACTTCTGGTCCTTCAACAACTTCGTAACCCATACCAATAAATATGTTTTTGATATTATCAATAACCTGTGTCATAGGATGTCTATGGCCAAGTGTATGAGTGTTACCAGGCATTGTTACATCAATAGTTTCTGCCTTGAGTTTTTCCTCCTGAGCTTTTTCTTCAAAAGCAGTCTTTACTGTTTCTAATTTTGCCTCTATTTCACTTCTAACTTCGTTAGCAAGCTGTCCTATAACAGGGCGTTCTTCTTTTGAAAGGCTACCCATACCTTTAAGTATCTGTGTTAATTCACCTTTTTTGCCCAAAATTTCTACTCTTAAACTTTCAAGAGCCTGCAAATCGCTAACCTGATTTAATTTTTCCAATGCAGCAATTTTGATTTCATTAAGTTTCTCTTTCATTGTTTTATATCCTTTCTATGATTTTAAATCTAAAAACAATACCCGTTTTGGCAATAAAAAAACGCCCCTAAAAAGGGACGAAAAAACGCGGTACCACCCAAATTCCTATGCAAGATAGGCTCTTAGCGAGGAAATAACGACCTCAACCGTATCCTCCTACTAACTTCAAAGGATAAACTCAAACGTGAACTTCAACATAGCTTTATTCAAAGATGCTTACAGCCAACGACATCTACTCTCTAGTGAAACCACTATATTTACTCTCGTTTTCATAGTCTTTATCAGTAATTAGTATATCATACAAAAAAATATTGTCAAGTCTTTTATTTATTTAGAATATAATCTTATTATGATATATATGGAGTTGTTTATATGTGTGGAATAAGCGGTTTTTGTTGCTTTGATACAGACTACAACAAAAATTATACAAAATGGCACAAAGTACTGGTAGATATGAGAGAAAGTATAGCCCATAGAGGTAATGATGAAACAGGAGAATACTTAAAAAGGAATATTGGCTTATCTCATACCAGACTTTCTATAAGGGATTTATACAACGGTAATCAACCTATGATAAAAACAATCAACAATATTGAATATGCAATCGTTTACAACGGAGAAATATACAATACAGAAAATTTAAAAACCGAACTGGAAACAAAAGGCTATGTATTTAATAGTACCTCCGACACAGAAATCATACTTTATTCTTTTATTGAATATGGGAAAAAATGCGTAGAAAAATTAAATGGCATTTTTGCATTTTGCATATGGCACAGCGGAGAAAACAAATTATATTTGTTTAGAGATAGAAGCGGCGTAAAACCTTTATTTTATACTATAGAAAATAATACATTAATTTTTGCATCAGAAATTAAAGCCCTTTTTTGTCATCCATATGTAAATCCCGAAATAAATATAAACTCTTTTAGAGAAATATTTGGTATTGGACCTGCCAGAACAGAAGGTTGCGGTGTTTTTAAAAACATTTATGAAATAAAATATGGTCATTATGGCGAATTTAGTATTAACGGTTTTTCTGAGAAAGCCTATTGGAAATTAAGCACTTTTAAAACAAATCATACCTATGAAGAAACTGTACAAAATGTAAATCAGTTAATTACATCAGCTGTTGAATATCAAATGGTTTCAGATGTTCCTGTATGTTCATTTCTTTCAGGTGGTGTTGACTCATGTATAGTAACAGCCTTAGCATCAAATTATTTACAAAAGCAAGGAAAAAAATTAAATACTTTTTCCTTTGATTTTACAGATAACAATAAATACTTTAAATCCAATTCGTTCCAACCAGAACAGGATAGACCATATGTAGATATAATGCTAAAAGAATATAACCTAAATCACACATATTTGGAATGTTCAAACGAAGAATTAGCCGATATGCTATACTGTTCTGTCGATGTAAAAGATTTACCTGGCATGGCTGATGTTGACGCCTCCATGTTGTATTTTTGTAAATTAGTTAAAAAACATAACAAAGTTGCATTAACAGGTGAATGTGCTGATGAAATATTTGGTGGTTATCCATGGTTCTATAGAGAAAACCTAATGAATAGTGATACATTTCCATGGTCTATAAATACTCAAGCTAGGCTGGAATTATTAAATGATGACTTTATTGATAATCTTAACATAAACGAATATATAAAAGCACGATATAAAGATTCTCTTTCAGAAATGCCAGAAATAGATTGCAAAGATGAAACTGAACGCAGAAGATATGAAATAACATTCTTAAATTTAAAATGGTTTATGACAACTTTATTAGATAGAATGGACAGAGCATCTATGTATTCTGGTTTGGAAGCTAGAGTCCCTTATGCTGACCATAGAATAATAGAATATCTATGGAATGTACCTTGGAAATATAAAAATCACGATAGCATAGTTAAAGGTTTATTAAGAGATAGTATGAAAGGATTATTGCCAGAAAAGATTTTATTCCGAAAGAAAAGTCCATATCCAAAAACATATAACCCTGTATATGAAAAAATCTTAAAGGAAAGAGTTTTAGAAATTATAAGTAATAATAACTCTCCTATTATGCCAATAATTGATAAAACAAAAATAGTGAAATTTATATGTGGAGAATCAAATTATGGCAAACCTTGGTTTGGACAATTAATGGCCGGACCTCAAATGCTAGCCTATATAATACAAGTAAATTATTGGCTAAAAAAATTTAACTTAACAATATAGCACTCAATATGTAAAGGCAAATTAATGCCTTTTATCTATAGGGTGAAAGCTCTAATCTTACAAAAAAGCCTCTGTCATGTTTACAAATAGGACATTTTTCAGGGGCTTTTGTTCCTGTAAAAATATACCCACAATTTAAACACATCCATTGTGTTTCTATTTCTGAAACAAACAATTTTCCCTGTTCATATAAATCTGCAAATTTTCCAAATCTATCTCCATGAGTTTTCTCTACATTTGCTATATTCGAAAAAATCTTTGATATATTTGAAAAACCCTCTTGCTCCGCTATTTCCGAAAATTTTCTATAATCATGTTCGTATTCTTGAAATTCATTGTGTTGTGCTGTTCTTAATAAATGTAATGTATCTTCGTATATATCTACAGGATAATTACCATCAATTTTTATATTTTGAGCAGCCTCACTAGCCAAACTATCATAAAAAACCTTTGCATGAGCTTCTTCTTGTTTTGCCGTAAATTCAAATACACTCTCTATAACAAACAATCCATCTTTTTTAGCCTTGTGAGCACTAAATATATACCTATTTCTAGCTTGACTTTCTCCTGCAAAAGCTCTCATTAAATTTTCTTTTGTTTTACTTTCAGAAAAATTCATAATATCACCTCTTACAATATTGTGTATTCTCTTCAAAATTTTATTCAAATATTGCAAACTTGAATTAAATATATTTTTACTGTATAATATTGAAATATAAATATTTTTAAAGGAGATTAAAACACAATGAATAAAATAGCATCAGAAATTTTTGATAAACTTTATCAATCTTATACAATGGGTGGAGATGTTTATTGTTTTAAATACAACACAAAAAATCCAAATCAAATAAAGAGATTTAAAGATGCAATAAATGAGCTTGAGTCTTTAGGATATGTAAATATAAAGTTCATTTCAGATGACAAAGCAAGAATGACTATTACAGATAACGGTATAGACTATGGTAACAGTTCTATGTTCTAAAAAGCAATTAAAAATTTACGAAAAATTTTCGTTATTGGCACTATTGTTTTAATCTTGCCTTGTCGATTTTACACTAATTATCTTGACTTTACATAAAAATATATGTATTATTAATACATTGATATATTTAAGGGAGTGAAGTAATGAGTTTTAAGAACATAAGATTAATGCCTACACCTGAAGAAATTAAAAAAATGGAACCTATTTCTCCAGAATTAAAGGCTATTAAAGACGAAAACGATAAACAGTTAAAAGATATATTTACAGGCAAAGATAATAGATTCGTTGTTATTGTTGGACCTTGCTCTGCTGATGATGAAGAAGCTGTTTGCGATTACATGAGAAGATTAAACGAAGTAAAGAAACAGGTTGCTGATAAAATGTTTATCGTTCCTCGTGTATACACTGGTAAGCCAAGAACAACTGGCGAGGGTTATAAAGGTATGATGCACCAGCCAGACCCAGAAGGTGCTCCAAATATGGTTGAAGGTATCAAAGCTATTAGACGCATGTATTTGAGAGTAATTGAAGAAACTGGAATGCCTCTTGCTGACGAAATGCTTTATCCATCAAACTTACCTTTTGTTGAAGATATTTTATCATATATTGCTATTGGTGCAAGAAGTGTAGAAAATCAGCAGCACAGACTTACAGCTAGTGGTATTGACTGCCCTGTTGGTATGAAAAATCCTACAAGTGGCGACCTTTCTGTAATGTTTAACTCTATTAAGGCTGCCCAGTCTCCTCACGACTTCCTCTACAACGGTTATGAAGTAATGACAACTGGTAATCCTCTTGCTCATGCTATTATGCGTGGTTCTGTAAATAAACATGGTAATAACATTCAGAATTACCACTATGAAGATTTAATGCTTGCAAACGAAATGTACAAGAAGGCTGGATATGCTAATCCTGCTATTATCGTTGATGCAAACCACTCAAATTCAAAGAAAAGACACGAAGAACAGCCTAGAATTGTAAAAGATGTTCTTCATTCAAGAAGATATAACCCAGAGTTAAAGAAACTTGTTAAGGGTGTTATGATTGAAAGTTATATCGAAGGTGGAAATCAGAAGTGTTCACCAGAAGTTGAGCATGTATATGGTAAGTCTATTACTGACCCTTGTCTTAGCTTTGAAGATACAAAGACATTATTATTAGAAATGATTGATTTATTAGATTAATCTACTTAGAGGGCTTGTAAAAAAGCCCTCTATTTTTTTAGTAAATCTAATGTATTTTTTAAGCATAGCCTACCATATCCCCATTCTCTATTAGGATATTCTCTACTATTATCACGAATTGCTCCATTGCATAAAAAAGCTTTAAGGCGTTCTCCATAAAGGAATATATCATTTCTATCTACTATTCCCCATTCCATAAGCAATGCTGCACTACCAGCTACAAATGGTGCTGCCGCACTTGTGCCTGTAAACGAGGTAATACTTTCCCCAACAGTTGTTGTTAAAATATTAACTCCAGGTGCTACTAAATCAGGTTTTATATATTCTGTCGCTCTAGTATATCCTCTACCGGAAAATCCTACAGTTGAAATATTTGCCGAATCATATGCTCCAACTGTAATTACCCTTTCTGATGTAGACGGAATTGTAAGTGTTGTATCGGTATTTGGTATAATAAATGCCGTATCGCCACCAACAGCCTCATTTACCGGCAACCAAGCATCAATTTGACCATTTATAACATTTTGTCCATAAAATCGTATTTTCCATATACCATTATCAACAAACTTACTTGCCCCCTCTAGCCGTATATATATTTCATTATCCAAATTATAAGGTGTAGAATTTCTAAAGACAATAGATGTTATAGTATTTCCTAATCTATATCTATATGTCATATTTTCTTTTCTCATAGGTCCGCCTCTATCTCCTAAAGGTGAAAAGATTTCAATTTCGAATTCATCGGAAAAAGAACTCCATATACTTAAATACATAGAAGAAATATCACTTGCAACATTAAATTCCATATCTAATATACTATTATTTTCCAAAAAACCTCTAAAGTGATGTCCCTTGTTTCCTTCGTTTCCTGATGCTACAATTATAGAAACTTTATAAGACGCAGCCATTTCGTTAATATATTCTTCAAAAAGAGAATTACCATCATGAGAACCGTCATTTGTACCATATGAAATATTTATAACTACTGGTTTTTCTAGTAATATCGCCCTATTTATAATGTAACTTATACCTCTCATTATATCTGTTGTAGAAGCAAAAAACTCATTTTTTCCTATTTTTACCACAATTATATCTGATTTGTTTGCAATTCCATTGTTTCCTACTGCAATACTAGCAACTTGAGTACCATGTCCATATCTATCTATATGATTAATATTTCCTGTATTAATATCATCCCTATAGAAAGTTTCTCCATCAACTTCATATATGCTATCTATTCTGGTTGTACCGTCTGGATTTTTAAATATACTATTTTGATAATCTATACCAGAATCTATTATTCCTACGATTACTCCCGCTCCTGTTAAGCCATCTATATTATTATTATTATCTACGATTATACAGGAACTCCTTTTCCCTTGTTCCAACATAAAAAACAAATTTTTAGGCAGTTCTATATACTCTATTTCTGTATAATTTTCCAACTTTTCTATATTATCTGGTGGTATTTGAATAATAGCAAAGCTACTAGATAAAATTTCTACTGTTGCTCCTAAATTTCCCATTATATTTTCTATATTTCCATTATATTTAATAATTACTTCTACCAATATCATCACCAAATAATATATATGCAAAAAGGATAACATTCTTTCCGTTATCCTTTAAAATCTTATTGCTTAAATATTAAATTATATAATGTTGGAGATATTCCATATTGCTCAATTATTTCATCCAATTCATGTTTTTTATCATTATCCATTGGTTTATTATTTTTTATAGAACGAATCATCAAATTTTTTGGAGTATTTTCTATTTCTATAAATTCCATAATTTCTGATTTATAACCTACAAGATTTAAAATTCTTGACCTAATGGAATCAGTAAGCATTGCCGCAAACCTTTCTTTTAATATTCCATGCTCGGTAATCATAGGGAAAGCACTATTCTTCATTTGATGGAATAATTCATGCTGACAACAAGGCACATTTATAATAACATTACAATTCCATCTTATACCATGATAAATAGCATAATCAGTTGCTGTATCGCAGGCATGGAGAGTAATAATCATAGAAATTTTATTATCATCATTGTCTATTTCAGCGATATCCTTACAGTAAAACTTCAAATTATCAAAGCCAAATTTTTCTGAAAGAGAATTACAATACTCAACTACATCTTTCTTTAAATCATAGCCATCTATTTTTACATTTTTATTCTTTATAACATTAAAATAGTAATATGTAGCAAATGTTAAATAGCTTTTACCACAACCCATATCAACAATTGTTGAATTTTCAGGTATATGTTTTTCAACATCTCGAAGCATTTCTAAAAATTTATTTATCTGTCTAAATTTTTTCTGTCTATGGGCAAGTACAACACCATTCTTGTCAATAAGACCTAATTTATACATCCAGTCTACATACTGACCATCTGGTAAAATATATTGCTTCGCTTTATTATGAGAAACAGCCTTTGCATTTACACTTAAATTTTCTTTTACACCTGTTAATGTAAACTGCTTCTTTTTATTCATAAGAATTGTAAGTCTTTTATTTGCAACAATTTCACATTGTTTAAAATTAGTTTCCATTTCCTCAACTAAAACATTGAAAAAATTATTTAAGTCACAATTATTATGAAAAACCTTTTCCCCTACATATTTTGAAAATTGAAAACTTTTCTTATTTTTTACAAGTACAGGAACAATTTTTATCTTTGTTCCAAGTTCTGTATTTTTCTTTATTGGATTACTTACAGTTACTCCATGAATAGTATCCACATCTACTATATTTCCTAATTGAGAAACAAGTTCATCTTTATTTAGCATCTTTATCCTCACAAATTTTTATTACATCGGCAATACAAACATCAACTAAAATAACATCATCGCCTACCTGAACTACATTACACCAATTTATTACATACTGCTTTTTCTTTTGAGAAAAAGAGAAAAAACCTCCGTCAATGGGCACAATTATATATGCTACTGTACCAAGTTTAACATTCACTACTATATCGCACACACAGCCCATTCTGCAACCATCACGAATATTTATAACTTCTTTATCTAGTAGGCTTTGGCAATTTTTCATATATAATTTCACCTCATAAAACTATATGATAAATTTTTGTATTTTAGCCCAAGTTAAAAATAATTCAAACCATTTTTCTGTTCCTTCAACACCATTAGCAAAATCAAGTCCATGTCTACCCTTTTGGAAAATGTGCATTTCAAATGGCACTTCTTTTTCTTTCATTGCTATGCCAAGTTCTAAAGAATTTCTACAGTCAACACTCTTATCTTCGAAAGTATGCCACACAAATGTAGGTGGCATATCATCTGGTACAGCAAGCTCACAAGATAAGGCTTTTCTTATTTCCATATCATCGCCTGCCATATTATCTCCAGAGCGTTTATGTGCTATTTCTTTAGATATAGTTACTACTGGATAACACAAACAAAGTATATCAGGTCTTGATGAAACCTTATCTATATCATCAATAGGTTCATATTCGAATTTATTAACATTTTCAGCACAAATACAAGCCAAATGTCCGCCAGCTGAAAAACCCATTATACCTATTTTATCTTCATAGATACCATATTTTTCTGCATTATATCTTATGTACCTCATAGTCCTTTTTATATCATATAAATATATAGGATGACGATAAGGTGCAATTCTATAGTACAAAACAAAAGCAGATATTCCAAGTTTGTTTAACTCAATAGCTACATTTTCGCCTTCATGGTCAGATAAATGGTCATATCCCCCACCAGGAATAATCAAAATACATGGATGTTTTTTACCATCATTTATAGCAAATTCATCTAATCTAGGAAGTCCTAAATTCACATCATCATATTCTTTGTTATATCCTAAAGGTGTACCGTTCCATATATTGATATTCCTCATAGAGATTTCCTCCTTATAATGTAAGAATTTCTATACCATCTTCTGTTACAACAACAGTATGTTCCCATTGAGCAGATAAGCTACCATCAATTGTTCTTACTGTCCAACCGTCATCTTCGTCTATTGTACAATCATAAGAACCAGCATTTATCATAGGCTCAACAGTAAATACCATACCAGGTACAAGAATCATAGTTTTTCTATCAGTTCTAAAATGATTTACCATAGGGTCATTATGAAATTTAAGACCAACACCATGTCCACATAAAGCTCTAACTACACTATATCCATTTTTATCAGCAATATCATTTATAACATTTCCTATGTTGCCTACTGGAGTATATGGTTTTACTGATTTTATACCCTCTAACATACACTCTTTTGTTACTTCACATAATTTTCGAGCTTCATCGCTTACATTTCCAATCATAAACATTCTACTCATATCTGAATAGTAACCATTTATTATTGTAGTAATATCTACATTTACAATATCCCCATCTTTTAACTTTTCATTATGATTTGGGATACCATGACAAATTACATCGTTTATAGATGTGCAACAACTTTTTGGGAAACCTTCATAACCTAAATCGGCAGCAATACCACCTGCTTCTTTTGTAATTTTTACAACAAGGTCATCAATTTCTCCTGTAGAAACTCCTACACCTATCATTTTTTCAATTTCGTCTAATATATTTATAGAAACTTTAGCACTATCTCTAATACCCTGTATTTGTTCAGGGGATAAAATTAAATCTCTTGTTGGCATAGGGTATCCCTGTTCTACCAAAGGCTGAAGTTTCTGTTCATCACTAAACTCATGACAAGCCTTATACTTTTTACCACTACCACACCAACATCTATCATTTCTACCTATTTTAAACATTTTTCTACCTCACTTTTGTAAAATAAAACTACTTCCTGAAATTCACTATTTTTCATAGCTTGTAATCCTTTTTCAGTAGCACCATACACTCCTATTTTTATTCTATAGAACCAATCATAATAATTTGATTGAACCGCTTTTTTTATATTGTCCTTTACTTTCCTAGTTTCTACAACACTATATGTATTAGCAACACAAAGTGCAGCAATAGAGTTTTCTCTATATGCTGTAAGTATCTTTTTTCTATTTACCCCACCTGTATTTTCTCTAAATTCTCGTTTATTAAACTCTTTCGATACTATATTTCTTTTTTTAGTATTTACCTTAATATTTGAAATATCATTATTTGGAGCTACAATTTCCTCAATGATACCACTAGCATCGCTTACAACAAGTAATCCAACACCTAATAATTTAACCAATTTAAGCATTTGCTTAGTCTTTTTGTCTCTGAAATTCTTAGGTCTAAAAATAACAGCATATACATATGGAGTAATATTTTTTCTTTCCATAAGTTGATAAACTAACGAAATATTAAAAGTTTTCTTTAACTCAGCTACTACGACAATGTCATTTTTAATTGCTACTAAATCACAATTTTTAACTTCACCATCTACAGAAAAACCTTGCTTTTCAAAATAGTGCCTCGTTGGCAAATAAAGCTCTTTTTCAGCTTTTATCATTTCATAAAGTCCTCAATATCTTCTACAGTTTTTATAATATCCTTTGACAAAACTCTACATCCGTTATCCTCAATAAGAATATTATCTTCAATTCTAATTCCTATGCCTTCTTCAGCTATATACAAGCCAGGTTCTACTGTCATAACCATACCAGACTTTAGCAATCCCTCATTGTGTCTTCCAACATCATGAGTTTCAAGACCTAATAAATGGCTAACTCCATGATAGTAGTACTTATTTACTTCTTCAGCATTTGAAATAAGCCCTATTTTTGACAATGCCTTAGCATAGTAATCCTTCAAAATACAGTTTAATGACTTAAATTCAATACCGGCTTTTGCCTTATCAATTACAATCTGCTGACCCTCTAATATTATATTATAAATTGTCTTTTGCCTATCTGTAAATTTACCATTTACAGGGAATGTTCTGGAAATATCTCCGTTATAATATTCATACTGAGCACCAACATCAAATAAAATTAAGTCGCCATCTTCTGTTTTTGAATTATTATCTGAATAATGCAAAACTGTAGCATTCTTTCCAGAGGCCGCAATAGTTTTAAAAGCAAAATCTTTTACTCCATGCTGTTTTAAAGCAAAATCAAAGTAAGATTCTATTTGGTACTCCATCATGCCAGCCCTAGAGTTTCTCATCATATTGTAAATACCATCTTTTGTAATATCAATGGCTTTTACAATATTCTCTACTTCCCAAGCCTCTTTAACCATACGGAAATCAGCCATTATATTAAACAGATTTTCTATTGTAACATAATTATATTTATTTTTAATTTCATTAGCAAAATCAATAGCTGGTGTATTAGCATAAAAATCTCTATTTTCTAAATCTAAATATAATTTTTGTATTCTTTTATTAAATATAATAGAGCTAATATTCTCTTCGAATTCATCCAAATATATTACTTGCTGAATATCTGAAATCTGCCTTACTTCATCAGGCAACATTACAGCTCCTACCCATTTAGCCTTTATTTCATCATATCTTTCAATAGCAATATATTCCTCTATATCCCCATTAAACTTATACACAAAATATATCATCTTAGGTCTATCAAGTCCTGTCAAATAGTAGAAGTTTCTATTAGGCGTAAACGGAAAATACTCATCGCCTAATTTCTGCACTGGATTTCCACTAAAAACTACTGCCATTTGATTATCTTCTAAGATATTTTTTAATTTACTTCTATTTACTGCAAAATTATTCATAAGTTTATCACTCCTAAACTCCCTATATTATAAACTTAATTAGAGTTTTTTGCAATAATAAACTAATTGAAAAAGCCATCAATTACCTCTATTATCTTAAATTTTAAAACATATTTTTTATCATCTACCTTTTCAGTTGAAATTTTTCCATTATCACAATGTAAAGCTGGTAAAAGCATATAAAAATTTTTACTAACTTCTGTAGAATATACATTTTTAGCTAATAATAAAACTGCCAACAAAGTAAACAGAACTTTTTTCACATAATCACCTCTAAGATAATTATTGACAATAAAAAAAGTCCTAAACAAATTTTAGGACTCATTTATTAATCTATCTACTTCTTCAGCCGTTGTACAATCAAATAGTTTCTGAACTTTAACAGCCTTGTTTACATCTATAGTCTGACAAACTGCTTTTTTAGCTTTTAACACTAATGATGGACTAACACTAAAAATAGTAAAACCAAAAGACAACCAAATAGGAATAAGATTTGGATTAGATGCTACTTCTCCACAAAGAGCAACAGGTTTATTCTGCTTATGTGCCTGCTTAATAACATAGTAAATACATCTTAGTACAGATGGTGGTAGCAATGAAGATTCCATTTTGCCACTATATCTATTACTTACTAAAAGAGAATGTATCAAATCATTTGTTCCCACACTAAAAAAATCTACTTCTTTAGCAAGTAAGTCCATAATAAAAACTGTTGCCGGTGTTTCTATCATAGCACCAATTTCTATATTTTCGTTTACTGAAAAGCCCTTAGTTAATAATTCTTTTGTCAATTCTTTTATTATTGCTTTTGTTTCATATATTTCTTCTATAGAAGATACAAATGGCAATAATATTTTTATATTAGAATAAATTCCACTAACTCTAAGTATAGCTCTTAACTGATTTTTTAAAATATCAATATGATTTAAGCAATACCTAATACCTCTATCATTACTAACAATGCTGTCGCAATCAAGCCAGTCTATTTCCTTATCTCCGCCAATATCAAACACTCTAATAGATATATCTTTACCTTTAACAGCTGAAGCAACTTTTACATACATATCATACTGTTCTGCTTCTGTAGGTATATGTCCACACCCCATAAACAAGCACTCTGTTCTACAAATACCTACACCATTAATATTTAATAATCCAGCATTTTTTATATCTATTTCAGAAGAAACATTTGCCATAAAGCGAACATTTTTTCCGTCATATGTAGCTTTTTTATCTACATATTCTTTTAATTTGGAATTTTCAATGTATATCTGTTTCTTTATTTTCCAATACTCATTTATCTGTTCTTCTGTAGGGTTTTGTATAATCTTACCTTTGCCACCGTCAATAATCAAAGGCTGTCCATCTACTATTTCATCAAATCCGCTAACATTTATAACCATTGGTATCTCCAATGCTTTTGCAATAATAACGGAATGACTGTATTCCCCACATTTTTCTACAACTATGCCCTCTATTTTCTTATTACCTAAACTAATAAGCATTGATGGAGTAATTTCTTTCACAACAAGAATAGAATTTTCAGACAAATTAGATAAATCATAGTATTTTCTATCTTGTAATTCACAAATCAAACGAGTAGATATATCCAACATATCTACACTTTTCTGTGCCATACAGCTATCTTCAAAAGATATAAACATTTCTGAGTAAGATTTAAAAACTACTTCTACAGCAGCCTCTGCACATCTTCCATTATCTATTTCCTCATTTAACTTTTGAATTACAGCGGGGTCTTTTAAAAAGAACATATGACCTAGTAAAATGTCATTTTGTTCTTTATTTAAACTAAGATTATTTCCACTTTTAATTTTTAAAAGTAGTTTTTCAATACCCCCAGTAAGCCTACTTTTTTCTTCATCTGGTGTACCTATATCAACAACTGTATATGTTGTTTGTACATTTTCAATAGTCTTAGCGTATCCTATCCCCACACCATCTGATATACCATTACCAAGCATTAGTATATTATGCCTCCGATTACTTTTCATCACTAGCAAAGTTATTTTCAATAAGTTTTATTTCTGCATCAAGCATTGCTTGCTCATCAGGACCATCACATTGTATTTCAATAGTGTCCCCTGTACGAATACAAGCACTCATAATATTCATAATACTCTTACCATTTATTTTTTTGTCCTTAAACAATATGCAAATACTACTTTCAAATGTTGTTGCTACATACACAAACTCACTTGCTGGTCGCATATGCATACCCGTAGGGTTTTTTAAAGTAATTTTAGCCGAAACCATATTATCCTCCTATATATTATTCATATTTTATACATCAAATATCTAAATCTAACTTTTTTAAATCATTTTTATCTGCCAACCCTGTTTTAAAAGCAGAAGCACTAGAAACTGCAACAGAAAAATTAAAAGCCTTTTTGGTATCGCCAGTTTTTATATATTCATATATAAATCCAGCGACCATACTATCTCCACAGCCTATTGTATTCACAACTTTCCCCTTATAAGGTTCTTTTTCATAAAACAACCCATCAGTTCTAAGAAAAACAGCCTTATCAGAGCCTTTTGACAACAATACATTTTTAGCTCCACACTTTTGCATTTTAATCATCGCTTGCTTAATATCGTAATCTGTTTTTAATTCACTATTTGCAAACTGCTCTAGTTCTTTTAAATTAGGCTTTACTAAAAATGGTTCTAATTTTAAAACTGATTTCAATAAATCTCCAGAACAATCTACTACAATATTATTGCATAATGTTTTTATTTTTTCTACCAAATATTTGTAAAGATTTATAGAACATTTTTTTGATATATTTCCAGAAATAACAACATAGTCATCAAATTTAATATCTTTTAACTTAATTATTAAATTGTCTACATCTTTTTCATCTACAAATATTCCATCGGCATTAATTTCAGTTTCATTATTGGCAGATATTTTTACATTAATCCTTGTATTTTGATTTTCAATAAAAATCATATCATTATTTATATTATTTTCATTCAGTAAATCAACAAGTTTTTTCCCTGTAAATCCACCTACAAATCCTAATGCAATATTATTTAAGCCAAAATTAGTAAGTACCTGTGATACATTTATGCCCTTACCACCTGCCTTAAAAAATTCAACTGCCGACCTATTTAATTGGCCGACAGTCAAATTATCTAATGAAACAAAATAATCAATAGACGGATTAAATGTTATTGTATATATCATCTTATCCCCTAAAATAGTATATTCTGTTTAATAAATTATAATTTTGCTAATTTTTCATCTAAAATCTGATTTACAGTTTGTGGATTAGCTTTACCCTTTAATGCTTTCATTGTTTGTCCAACAAGGAATCCCTTAGCTTTAGCCTTACCACTCTTAAAGTCTTCAATACTCTTTGGATTGTTAGCAATAACTTCATCAATAGTCTTTTCTACTAAAGAATCATCATTAAGCATCATAAGTCCTTTTTCTGTTACATAACTTACAGGCTCAACATTATTCTTGAACATTTCTTCAAATACTTCTTTGGCAACACTTCTATTAATTTTATTACCTTTAATAAGACCAATTAAATCTGCAATCTTCTTTGGTTCCATTGTTAAATCTTCAGCTAAAGTTGAAGTTTCACTCATAAGACGCATAAGTTCGCCCATAATAAGATTTGAAACTTCCTTAGGTTCGCCACAAAGTTCAGTAGCATCTTCAAATAAGCGAGAAATTTCTCTAGCAGAAGTAAGAATTGAAGCATCATAATCTGTAAGACCAAATTCTTCAACATATCTTGCTCTTTTAGCCTCTGGAAGTTCTGGCATATTTTTCTTTGCGTCATTTATCCATTCTTCGCTTATTTCAATAGGTAACAAGTCTGGTTCTGGGAAGTATCTATAATCCTGAGCATTTTCCTTACTTCTCATAGCATAACTCTCGCCCTTATTGTCATCCCATCTTCTTGTTTCCTGCATAACTTCTTTGCCAGCATCAAGAATATCCATCTGTCTTTCAGCCTCATACTTAATAGCTCTCTGAATAGCTTTAAATGAGTTCATATTCTTCATTTCTGTACGAGTACCAAATTCCTCCTGACCTACTGGTCTAATAGAAAGGTTTACATCGGCTCTCATTGAACCTTCCTGCATTTTACAGTCAGATACACCTAAGAACATAAGAATATCTCTAAGTTTATTTAAGTAAGCAAGAACTTCTTCAGCACTTCTAAAATCTGGTTCAGAAACAATTTCTAAAAGAGGTACGCCACATCTGTTGTAATCAACTAATGTACAATCATCCCATGGGTCATGAACAAGCTTACCAGCATCTTCTTCCATATGGATTTCGTGAATACCAATATTCTTCTTAACGCCATCTACATCAATTTCTACCTTACCGTTTTGGCAAATTGGGAAATAAAGCTGACTTACCTGATAAGCCTTTGGAAGGTCAGGATAGAAGTAATTTTTTCTATCAAATCTATTTTTTCTTGTAATATCACAATTAAGAGCTAAGCCTGCCTTTACAGCATACTCAACTACTTTCTTATTCATAACAGGTAATACACCTGGCATACCTGAACAAACTGGGCAAACATGAGTATTAGGTTCGCCACCAAATTCAGTAGAACAACCACAGAAAATCTTTGACTTTGTAGCAAGTTCTACATGCACTTCAAGACCCATTACTATTTCGTAATTCATTATGCTCTACCTCCTTTTTTAGTGTGAAAATCTGTTTCTTTTTGGAAAGCATATGCAACCTTAACAAGCTTATCTTCTGTAAATGTATCGCCAATTAACTGCATACCAACTGGCATACCATTTGCACCAAAACCACAAGGAACTGTAACACCTGGAAGACCTGCAAGGTTTACAGAAACAGTATAAATATCACCTAAATACATTTTAAGAGGGTCAGAACTATTTTCTCCAATTTTATAAGCTACTGTAGGTGCAACCGGAGAAAGAATCATATCATACTTTTCAAAAGCATCAGCAAAACTATTCTTTATAAGTCTTCTTACCTGTAAGCCCTTCTTATAGTAAGCATCATAGTAACCAGAACTAAGTACGAAAGAACCAAGCATAATTCTACGCTTTACTTCCATACCAAAGCCTTCACTTCTTGAGTTATAGAAAACATCAAGAAGGTTGTCACCATTAGGACTTCTATAACCATACTTGATACCATCATATCTTGAAAGGTTTGAACTAGCTTCTGCACAAGCAACAACATAGTAAGTTGGAATAGCATAGTCTACAACTGGCATTTCAAATTCTTCTAAAGTTGCTCCAAGTTTTTCGAGAGTTTTAGCAGCCTCTAAAACAGGAATTTTAACATCTTCATCAAGACCATCACCAAAATAATTTTTAGGTATACCAATCTTCATTCCTGAAATATCGCCATCAAAACACTTTGAAAAGTCTAATACTTTACCTTTAATAGAAGTAGAGTCCTTTGCGTCATGTCCTGAAATAGTTTCTAAAACTTTAGCACAGTCCTTTATATCTCTACCGATAGGTCCAATCTGGTCAAGAGATGAGGCAAATGCAACAAGACCATAACGAGAAACAGCCCCATATGTTGGCTTAATACCAGACACACCACAGAAGGAACAAGGCTGTCTAATAGAACCACCTGTATCAGAACCAAGAGTATAAACTGCTTCATCTGCTGCAACAGCTGCTGCTGAACCACCTGAAGAACCGCCTGGTACTCTTTCTAAGTCCCAAGGGTTTCTTGTTGGTCCAAAATGAGAAGTTTCAGTAGAACCACCCATAGCAAATTCATCCATATTTAACTTACCAAGAACAACTGCACCTGCATCCTGTAATTTTTCTACAACAGTTGCATTATAAGGTGGCACAAAATTTTCAAGCATTTTAGAACCACAGCTTGTAGTTAAACCTTTTGTACAAATATTGTCCTTAATACCCATAGGTACACCGGCAAGAGGAGAAGTAAGTTCTCCTGATTCAATTTTAGCCTGAACTTCAGCTGCATTCTTCATTGCTGATTCTTCAAAAACATTAGTAAAGGCATTAATATCCCTTTCTTTAGCCTTTATTGTATCAAGCATAGACTTAGTAACTTCTTCAGCACTTGTCTTTTTATCTTTTATCATCTGCCCTATTTCAAGAGCTGTCATATTATTAAAATCCACGATTTATCCTCCTTATTCAACAGTCTGAGGAACTTTAAAGCAGCCATCTTTCTGTTCAGGTGCATTTGCAAGTAATGCCTCTCTATTTTCTGTATTAACTGCCTCGTCTTCTCTGAAATTATTTGTAAAACTAAATGGATGTGACATTTCTTCTACACCTGTAGTATCAAGTTCATTTAACATATCCACATAATTTAAAATTTTACCAAGTTCTTCCTTTGATTTTTCCTTTTCTTCTTCTGTAAGATGAAGTCTTGATAAATCTTCTAAGTATTGAATAAGCTTATCATCAATAACCATAACAAAAAATCCTCCCTGAAATTTTGGATTTAAAACAGTAGCCACGCACACAAAAAAAGTCCTAAAGCAAAAAACAGCTTTAGGACGAAATTTCTCCGCGGTACCACCTAAATTGACACTAATGCCCGACTTTGGCACTATAACGCGTGCAAAACGTACTTCACTACCGGGCAAAAAGCCTTTTGCAAAATAGGCTCAGGAGTGTTATTCATAATGCAATATCAGATTAAAGCTTTCAGTCTATGACTTTAATTCCCTGTCAGTATTATCAAAATTACTCTTCTCCATCGTAGCCTTTATGACTTGTATAATATCATAATTTATCTATTATTTCAAGTGATTTTAAATAAAATTTGCCTTACATATAATTTTCCAACATTTTCACTATTTACATATAATAATTAATGTATTTTCTGTTCACTTTATCCATTTTTACATTTGGTACTTTATACAAATTTCATTATTTCCTTTCTTAATCTGGATATTATCTTTTTTTCCAAACGAGATATATAAGACTGGCTTATTCCCATCATATCAGCTACTTCTTTTTGTGTTTTTTCTATGCCATTATTTTTTAAACCAAATCTTAGCTCTATAATATCCCTTTCTCTACGATTTAGCTTACTTATAGCAGTATTTAACAGTTGTCTATCAACTTCATCTTCAATATCCCTATAAATCACATCTACATCTGTTCCAAGAATATCAGAAAGCAAGAGTTCATTTCCCTCCCAATCTACATTAAGAGGTTCATCAATGGAAACTTCTGTTTTTGTTTTAGTTGTTCTTCTAAGATACATTAAAATTTCATTTTCAATACATCTTGAAGCATATGTAGCCAATTTTATATTTTTATCCATTTTAAATGTATTAATAGCTTTTATTAATCCAATAGTCCCTATTGAAATTAAATCTTCTACATTTATGCCTGTATTATCAAATTTCCTAGCAATATAAACTACCAATCTTAAATTATGTTCTATAAGACAATTTTTTGCATCTTGATTATCTTCCATCATCAATTTCAAATTTTCATTTTCTTCTTCTACACTAAGTGGAGGTGGCAAAGAATCGCTTCCTCCAATATAGTATACAGCATCATTTTTAAAAATATTTTCTATAATACTTTTAATATTCACTTTTATTGCCTCCCTAAATGTTTTGGACTAATTAAAGCATTGTACAGTCCATTTTTACACAGGACAGACTTATAAATGCCGACGATAGGTTTCTTCACACTTTTACCATTAACAATCATTTTATCTACTTCAAAGCCAATTAAAATTCCCTTTTCATTCCCTAAACTACTGTACGGAATTATCCTTAATTTATTTACATAACTGTTTTCAGATATTTCATTAATTGTAGAGTATATATTTTCTTTCTCAAATATTTTTCTGAACTGTAGCGGAATCATCTCATTAAAAGCTCTATATTCTACAATTAACACCGGCTTTTTACTTATGGGGTCAATTAAACTATGACCTGTATCCATAAACGCCCTTATTAAAATTGATTTGTTATTATTTAGAATTTCTACATCATAATAGTTTTTTGTTTTATATAAATTTTTTGCTGAAAAATTTATTATTGCGTTTGATACTAAAATTCCAATTGGGATAACAATTTTTCCATTTTTTATTCCCGTATAATATATAAGTACATTTATAATCGTAACGGATAAAAAACTAAAAAGTCCTATTATCAAATATAGAATAACCGTTTCCCATATACTTTTAGGTTTAAACAGAAGTATTCCAGCAATAATAATCAACAACTGCGATACAATACTGGATAATACAAAGTTTTTATATACCGCAAGTAAATACAGCATAGACATTCCAATGCTTACAATAGAATACTTACACAAATTAATATGCTTTCTTAAAAATTTACCTACAAAAATAAAAATTGTTATGTTTACAAGGCTATTTCCAGCAATAAATAAATCTCCGTACAGAACAGTTTCCATAGTATCACCTCGATAAATACATACATTCTGTTTACAGATTTGCAATATGTAAAAGTGTTTTAACAATGGTTATTATACATTTGTCACTAAGAAAATTTTGTCATATCCTAATTTATTGCAATAAAAAAATACGACAAAAAAGCCGTATTTTTTCACATTTCAATTATAAAATTAGTTCAAATAACCATGGTCTATCATATATTTATCAACTATTTTTACGCCACTATCATTTAAGTGTGCATCATCTCTGAAATTATCATTTGTAAGGATATGTTCACTAGCATTTACTAAATTAAAATCCAAATATTTTAAATTATTTTCATCAGCTATTTTTTGGAATACATCATGAATACAATCATAATTTGATATATAATCATAAGAAACAGGAGCTATTGGTGCTGTAGTCATTATAACTTCTATTCCTCTATCTTTACAAGTATCTATTAATTTTTGTAGATACTTTTTCTGAATTTCATTAATGTTCCAATCTTTTCCGTCCAACCCTTTAAACTGGTTAGTTTTATCCATTTCATCTGGAAGCATATTGTAATTACAATAAGTATACCCTTTACTTCTATACTTTTCTACACCCTCCTGTTTTTCAGTAGCTGGTGTATATACACCGTATTTAGACTCAAGACTTTTCTTAAACTTTGAGTTTCTATAGGCAAAATAATCTGCCTGATACCTAAATATATCTGTATCATACATTAATTTTTGACTTAAAGGAAAAACCTCTTTTATATATTGTTTTTCCAACTCTGTATTTCTCAATACTTGAAATAAATATCCTGCCTGTGTTAATTCAAATTCATCGTCAAGCATATCCCAGTATACTTCTACAATTACTTTTTTAGGCTTCTGATAATTTAAAACTTCAAGCAATGTGAAATAAGTTGAGTCCATATGCTGTAATGGCATACCCAACTGATAACTGCTTGTACCAAGAACAGAATCAAAATTTTCAGGGTCAAATGTGCAATAAGAATGTGATGAACCCAAGAAAACCATATCTAAACTATTTTTTGGCAATTCATAAAACTCATTCCATCGACTCTCATTGTAATTATTTATTTGATTTTCCGTAGATGCTGCTGAATATTTGTTACCTACAACAAATATCATAGGAATTAAGGCAAATAAAAATAAAATTCCTTTTAATACATAAATCAGATTTTTCTTAAAATTGGAAGTAAATAAATTGTCCGCCACCTGCAAACACCCCCATCATTAAAATAAAACAAGCTAATATATAATAATACACAAATCTAAAAATAAAAGGTCCTTTATTTAATAACTTATGAATATCATACTTAAAGCTAATAACTTCAGTAAATATCAAGAACAATATTGCTATACTTAAAATAACTATTTCAAATAATTTTAATCCCATATTATTAAAAGTTACATATAAATACTGTAAATCGCTTACATTTTCCCAACCAGCAAATATATTTTTAATAATATAAACCGCATCTGATATTGTATTGGCTCTAAAGAAAATCCAAGCAAAAGCAACTAAAACAAAACAAATTATAACCCTGAATATATTTAACACAAAGAAATCTCTTTTTATTGGAATAATTTTATTCTTTAAATCGCCTATAACCTGATACAGTCCATGTAAGCCACCCCAAAGAACAAAAGTCCAATTAGCTCCATGCCATAAACCACTAGCCAAAAATGTTATAATAATATTTCTATACTTTTTTATCAATGAACATCTACTACCACCTAACGGAATGTAGATATAATCTCTTAGCCAAGATGAAAGCGAAATATGCCACCTTCTCCAAAACTCTTTTATATTCTTTGAAAAATAAGGTCTATCAAAATTAATCATCAAATCTATACCCATTAATTTTGCAACACCTCTGGCTATATCTGTATATCCACTAAAATCACAATATATTTGAACAGTAAAAAACAATGTAGCAACAACAAGAGGCAGTCCCTTGTATTCTTGTGGCGAATTGTATATTGCATCTACAAGAACAGATACTCTATCAGCAATTACAATCTTTTTAAAATAGCCCATTAACATTAATTTAGAGCCTTGAGATATATTGGCTAATTCAAGCTTATGTTTCGTAAATAACTGGCCAAGCAATCTGTCTGCTCTTTCAATAGGTCCAGCAACCAACTGTGGAAAAAACATTATAAATAAAGCTAATTTAAAATAATTTTTTTCTGGTTTATATTTACCATAAAACACATCAATAGTATAACTAGCAGCCTGAAATGTATAAAAAGATATACCCATAGGTAAAACAATATCAAAATCTTTTATTGGGTATGTCCAGCCCAAATAATTGTAAAGCCACATAAAACTATGGTTAATAAACACCATATACTTAAACACAAAAAGCAATCCAAAATTAATTATTAAACTTATAATCAAGAAAACTTTTTTCTTCTCCTGTTTATCATAAATAAGCCTAGCCAGTAACCAGTTAGACAGAGTCGAGATAACTATTAAAATTATTAATTCCGCTCTCCACCCCATATAAAATATACAGCTGGCAATCAAAAGCATTATCCACTTTAATTTTTGTGGCAAAGTATAATAAAGAACAAGAACTACAGCCAAAAAAATTATAAAAGTGAGAGAATTAAAAAGCATTTCTTCACCTCCCAAATAAAATACTGTAATACTAAAATACGGCTATAGAAAATTTTCTACAGCCGTAAAACAAATGTAAAAAGAATTACTTCATAGATTCATATATTGCCTTAGCCATAGAATCTAAAGTATCCATTTGAGATTCTTTAAGACTTGACTTTATTGTAACTGTTTCATCGAGAATAGTCATATTCTTCATACCTTCAACAATTTCTTTCATCTGTTTATTTGCTAAAGGTCCCCATGTACCATTTTCTACTAAAGCAACAGTTCTGTTTTGAATATTATGATTTTTCAAATCTTCTAACACATTTTTCATATTTGTGAAAATGCCATTATTATAAGTAATTGACGCAAATACCAAATTTGACGCTCTAAAAGCTTCTGAAACAAGCTGTGAAGAATGTGTATTAGAAACATCATACATCTTTATATTTCTTACACCTAAATCTCCAAGTTTACAAGCTAAAATATTCATTGCATTTTCTGTATTTCCATATACAGAGCCATAGGCAATAACTACTGCTTTATCTTCTGGTGTGTATGTTGCCCATTTCATATATTTATCAACATACCAACCAATATTTTCTCTCCAAATTGGACCATGTAAAGGACAAATCATTTTAATATCCAATGTAGCAGCTTTTTCTAAAAGTGATTTAACCTGTGGACCATATTTACCTACAATATTTGTATAGTATCTTCTTGCATCATCAAGCCATTCTTTTTCAAAATCTACTTGATCTGCAAAAATATTACCATTCATAGCACCAAATGTACCAAAAGCATCAGCTGAGAAAAGAGTACCTGTTGTAGTATCAAATGACACCATTACTTCTGGCCAATGAACCATAGGAGCTAAAACAAAGGCAAAGTTATGTTTACCTGTAGAGAGAGTTTCGCCCTCTTTAACAACAACAATTTTTTCATCTATATTTTCAAAATCAAAGAACTGCTTAATATAAGTAACTGTTTTTGCGTTTGTAACAATTTTTGCATTTGGATACTTTCTTAATACTCTTTCGAGGGAACTACTATGGTCAGGTTCCATATGATGTACAAATACATAATCCAAATCTCTGCCATCTAATACATGAGCTATATTTTCACAGAAATTGTCTAAGATAGCACCATCAACAGTATCAAATAAAACAGTTTTTTCATCTAATAAAAGATAAGAGTTATAGCTAACTCCTCTAGGTATAGGAAAAGCATTTTCAAACAAAGCTAATCTTCTATCGCTACCGCCTACCCAAAATAAATCATCTTGAATTTTTTTTACACAATACATATTTAAACCTCCTATAGATTCTACTTTCTATATTCTTTTTCGTGATTATATAATTCTTTGTTATCACTTACAATAGCAGTTCCTACGCCATATACAGTAAATAATTCCAAAAGAACACTATGCTTAACAGAACCATCTAATATATGTGCTCTAGGAACTCCATTTTCTACAGCATGAATAGCACAATTAAGCTTTATAGCTATTTCGCTATTTAATCTACCACTATTTACAACATTTTTAGCATCACTTACTGTAAGCATAGAATGTAAACTCTTGTCATTATTTTTCTTTATACCCTCATCCTGTGAAAGGAAAAGTATTTTTTCTGCTTTAAGTGCAATAGCTATTGCACAAGCAACATCATCCGCTTTAAGGTTATAACTTGTAAAGTCACCACTTACACCAATTGAAGCAATAATAGGAATATAATCTTGTGATATTAAATCTTCAATTAAGTCTGTATTTATGCTTTTTATACTACCAAAATAACCTATATCAGCACTTTCGATAATCTTAGGTTCAACCTTAATAGTTTCGCCATCTTTACCACAAATACCAACAGCCTTTGCACCTTTTTTTGCAAAAATCTGTACTAAATCTTTATTTATTTTACCCAATACCATTTCAATAATTTCCATAGTTTCTTCATCTGTAACTCGGAAATCTTCAACATACTGTATATTCTTGCCTATATTATTAAGCCAACGATTAATTTCGTCACTACCACTATGAACTATAATAGGTTCCATACCTATAAGTTTTAAAAGAATAACATCCTCTACCACACTTTCAAGAGTTTCTTTATCCTTTAAAACACTACTACCAAATTTTACAACAATCTTTTTATTATGGAAATCTCTTATATATGGTAAAGCCTCTGTTAAAAGCTTAGCTTTTTCAACACCAACTTCAATTTCACTATTCATTAAAATCGCCTCCTATGGCAACAAGTAGCCTTTTTCAACACTTTCATCTAATATGTCTAAAACAAATTTGCGAAGTGCTGGATGAGCATCTTTAGTTAATTTACTACCTCTTTCAATAACTTGAGCCTTTGTTACATGATTTACAAGCCACTTTTCGCCTCTTGTAATATAGTTTAACATTATAGGCTGAAGTCTGTCAAGGCTGTTTGCAAACTTAGCCTCTGGAGTATCATTTCTTTCGAATTCAAGCCAATAGCCCTTTAATTCCTCACATTGTTCTTTATCAAGAATGGCATATAACTTTTCTGCTGCTTCAGACTCTCTTTGTGCTTTTGTTTCATTTCCCTTAACATCATACAAATATGTATCCCCTGCATATATTTCAACCAAGTCGTGAACAAGCATCATTTTAATGGCTCTTAATAAGTCTGTTCCCTCTGGTGCATATTCTTCAAGAACAACAGCATACATACAAAGATGCCAACTATGTTCAGCATCATTTTCGCGTCTATTATCAACAGATAAAAGGGACTGTCTAAATATATTTTTTAATTTATCAATTTCCATAAGGAAATCCATTTGTTTTTTTAATTTATCCATAGTGCCTCCAAATATAAGTTAAAATTGCAATTAAGGCTGTAACCTAATGATTACAGCCTTAAAAAGTCCTATTTATTTAATAAATCTACTGTAGTCTTTACTACATTATCTACTGTAAACCCAAAGTATTCAAAAAGCTTCTTGTATGGTGCAGACTTACCAAAAGTAGTCATATTAATAAGCTTACCGTCAATACCTAAATATCTATACCAAGAAAGGTCAGAAGATGCTTCAACTGCAATTCTCTTAGTAACTGCGTGAGGTAATACAGATTCCTTATATTCATCAGACTGTTCTTCAAAAAGTTCAACACAAGGCATACTTACAACCTGAGCTGCTATACCCTGTTCCTTTAATACATCATAAGCGTCATAAATAAGACCAACTTCACTACCTGTTGCCATAAGAATTACATCAGGAGTTTCCTTAAATGATTCTCTTACAACATAACCACCCTTTAAGGCTTTTCTACCATCAATTCCTAAATTCTTAGTATTCTGACGAGAGTAAAGCATAGCTGTTGGAGTATGTTTGCTCTTCATAGCAGTATACCATGCAGCAGCAGTTTCGTTAATATCACAAGGTCTGAATACATTAAAGTTTGGCATACTTCTTAAAGCAGCAACCTGTTCTATAGGCTGGTGTGTTGGGCCATCTTCGCCTACACCAATACTATCATGTGTTAAAATACAAGCCACTGGTAAACCTGTAATTGAAGAAACTCTAAGAACAGGCTTCATATAGTCACTAAATACGAAGAAACTTGCAATATATGGTCTTATACCACCATGTAATGCCATACCATTTGCCATAGCTGTCATTGCTATTTCTCTAATACCAAAGTGGATATTGCTACCTTCTCTATTTTCCTTTGAGAAGAAATCACTATTCTTCATAATAGACTTATTAGATGGAGATAAGTCAGCAGAACCACCAAATAAATTAGGCATTACTTCTGAAAGTTTATTAAGAATCTTTTCTGAACATTGACGAGTAGCCATTTCTTCTGTATTTAACCAGAAACTATCATCATTTTCAATTTCGCCAAGGAAATCATCATTTAACCAAGCCTTATACTCATCAGCAAGTTCTGGATACTTTTCTGCATATTCATCGAACATCTTGTCCCACTTGTCAGCATCATTTGTAAGCTCTTTAACAACTTCTGACATATGAGTTTTAACTTCATCTGGAACAACAAAGCTTTCGTCATACTTCCAGCCAAGAGCAGCTTTTGTAGCCTTAACTTCATCTTCGCCAAGAGGTGCACCATGAGATGCATTGCTACCTGCTTTATTTGGAGAGCCGTAACCGATAGTTGTCTTAATTTCAATAAGTGATGGCTTATCTGTAACAGATTTAGCTTCCTCAATAGCTTTTCCAATAGCATCAATATCATTACCATCTTCAACAAAAACTGTATGCCAGTTCATAGCATCAAATCTCTGTCTTACATTTTCTGTAAATGCAATATCTGTACTACCTTCAATTGTTATGTTGTTAGAATCGTATAATGCAATAAGCTTACCAAGACCTAATGTACCAGCAAGTGATGCAGCCTCATAAGTAATACCTTCCATCATGCAACCGTCGCCACAAAGTGCATAAGTATAGTGGTCAACAACTTTATATTCTTCAGTATTGAACTTAGATGCAAGGTGTGTTTCTGCCATAGCCATACCAACAGCATTAGCAAAACCCTGTCCAAGCGGGCCTGTACTTGCATCAACACCAGGAGTTACACCATGTTCTGGATGACCTGGAGTGATTGATTCAAACTGTCTAAAATTCTTAATATCATCAATAGAAACTTTATAACCAAAAAGGTGTAATAAAGAATAAAGCATCATTGAACCATGACCTGCAGATAACACAAATCTATCTCTGTTTACCCATTCTGGATTAATAGGGTTATGCTTCATATGATGTGCCCATAATTCATATGCCATAGGAGCTGCACCCATAGTAATACCAGGATGACCAGAATTAGCTTTCTGAATAGCTTCCATACTCAACACACGCATACAATTTATAGTTAATAAATCTGATGAGTTCATTTTTTTACCTCCGAAAAATATGAAAACAAATCCAAAAAAACATATATGGATTGTTCTCTCAATTTAAAATTTCAAATCTTCATTATTATACAACAATCTTCATTTTAATACAAGCATAGATAAACAATTATATAATTTTGTCTATTTCGACTAAATTATTTCAATTTAAGAGAAGTTTTTTTACAAATCTGCTTTTCATTTTTCACAAATTGTGGTATTATTACATTAAGGATACATAAATTTTTTGGAGGTGTTTATTATGTATGTTTCTGAAAGAATGACAAGATACCCTGCTACTGTAATGCCTAACTATTCTGTTTCTAAGGCTTATCAAATTATGACAGAAGGACACTATTCCCAGCTCCCAGTTGTAGATAGCGATAATAAATTGATTGGTCTTGTAACTGAAAAGCTTTTAGCAGAGGTAAATCCTTCAAGTGCTACTTCTTTAAGTGTTTATGAAATTAACTATCTTTTAAGTAAGACAAAAGTTCAGGATATAATGAAAACTGGTATTTTCAAGATTAATAAAGATGCTTTAATTGAAGATGCTGCAATTATTATGAAAGAAAATAGAATAAGCTCACTTCCTGTTATTGAAGGAGATAATTATTTAGCTGGTATCATAACAAGAACAGATATTTTTAAAGCATTTATTGACATTATGGGGGTTAAAGCAACTGGTACAAGAATTGCTATTACTACTGAAGATAAAGTAGGTGTTTTAGCTGATATTACAAGTATTTTAGCTGAACATAATATCAATATACGAAATATTACTGATATATCTGAAAATGGCAAATCTGAAATTACTATTAAGGTTCGTAGCCTTGATGCTAGTGCTGCTATAGAAGATATTAAGGCAAAAGGATATAATGTAACTTCTGTTATAACTGTTCATTAAATTCTATAATCAAAAAATTTGTGGGTAGCATTTACTTATGTAAATGCTACCCTTTTATTATTTGTTTATTATATTAATTTATACTTGTCAGTAAATAAATTATAATTTAAAAACATTATAAATCAATTAAAAATAAGTCTGAAATTTCTATTCAATAGCTGTATTGAATTTTATTTTCTATAACTATCTTTTTTACTTTACCCCCAAGTAAAGTATAGAGCCCATTTTACTTCTATATATAACGCAAGGTTTTGATTATTTTTACAACACAAAAAGGCACACATAAATGTGTGCCTTTTTTAGTCATATTATATAACTTAAATTAGTTTAATTCAGCAAAGAACTTGATTGTTCTAACCATCTGGCTAGTGTATGAGTTTTCGTTATCATACCAAGAAACAACCTGAACTTCGTATAAATCGTCAGCAACCTTGTTAACCATTGTCTGAGTTGCATCGAATAATGAACCGTAAGTGATACCAACGATATCAGAAGAAACGATTTCATCTTCATTGTAACCGAAAGAATCAGACTGAGCAGCCTTCATAGCAGCGTTGATACCTTCAACAGTTACATCAGTACCCTTAACAACAGCAGTAAGGATAGTAGTAGAACCAGTTGGAACTGGAACTCTCTGAGCAGAACCAATTAACTTACCGTTAAGTTCTGGAATAACTAAACCGATAGCCTTAGCAGCACCAGTTGAGTTAGGAACGATATTAACTGCAGCAGCTCTTGATCTTCTTAAATCGCCCTTTCTCTGTGGACCATCAAGAGTCATCTGGTCACCAGTGTAAGCATGAATAGTAGTCATGATACCAGCCTGAATTGGAGCAAATTCGTTAAGAGCCTTAGCCATAGGTGCTAAGCAGTTAGTAGTACAAGAAGCAGCAGAAATAATCTTGTCATCAGCTGTTAATGTATTTTCGTTTACGCTGTAAACGATTGTTGGTAAATCGTTACCAGCAGGAGCAGAAATAACAACCTTCTTTGCACCAGCAGTGATGTGAGCAGAAGCCTTTTCCTTAGAAGTGTAGAAACCAGTACATTCAAGTACAACATCAACATCTAAGTCGCCCCATGGAAGCTTAGAAGCATCAGCTTCCTTGTAGATTTCAATTTCCTTACCGTTAACAACGATAGAAGATTCCTTTGCTTCTACAGTACCATCAAACTTACCCTGAGTTGAATCGTACTTTAATAAGTGAGCTAATACTCTAGGTGCAGTTAAATCGTTGATAGCAACAACTTCGTAACCTTCAGCAGCGAACATCTGTCTGAAAGCAAGTCTACCAATACGACCAAAACCATTAATAGCAACTTTAACCATTTTAAATTCCTCCTGAAATATTAAAAAAATTTATAGTTATTGTTATAAATATAACAAACTATTACAATCCATCATACCAAATAACAACCTAACTTAAATGTATTATATCACAATCATTTTTATTTTAAAATACTTTTTTTACAAAATATGACTGTTTTTTTCACTTTTATGCACAAGTGACACAATAGATATAGCTAATCCAGCAGCACTTATCAATAAAGCTAAACTACTCACAACAAGACTTACAACTTTCATAACAATACCTCCAATTATAATAAAAATATATAACAATATTTTGTTAATTTTTAACATAACATCAGCAAGTAGCAAGAGTTTACTTGCTACTTACCGGTACTACACTAATTTTACTTAAAATACTGAACACCTGAAAGGAATATCTTCTGGTCCTTTTCGCCAGGAACATTCTTAAATACTCCATTGCCCATTCTTTCTGAATGGCCCATCTTACCTAATACTCTACCATCTGGACTTGTAATACCTTCAATAGCATATAATGAACCATTAGGATTATATCTAATATCAAATGTAGGATTTCCATTAGGGTCAACATACTGAGTTGCAATCTGATTATTTTCAGCTAAAGCCTTAATAACTGCTTCATCAGCCATAAATCTACCTTCGCCATGAGAGAAGGCAACCTTATGAATATCGCCTACATTACTATTCCAAAGCCATGGTGACTTGTTAGAAACAATCTTAGTATCAGCAAGGCAAGAAATATGTCTACCAATAGTGTTAAATGTAAGAGTTGGACTATTTTCTTCCATATCTCTAATTTCGCCAAATGGTACAAGACCGAGCTTAATAAGAGCCTGGAAACCATTACAAATACCGAGCATAAGACCATCTCTGTTTTTAAGTAAATCCATAACAGCTTCTTTAACCTTTGGATTTCTAAATACAGCAGCAATAAACTTACCAGAACCCTCTGGTTCATCACCAGCACTAAAACCACCAGGAATCATGATAATCTGACTATTATGAATCATATCAACCATCTTATCAATAGATTCTTCAAGCCATTGTGTTTTAAGGTTTGTAACTACTAAAGTATCTGCAACCGCACCAGCCTTTTCAAAAGCTCTCTTTGTATCGTATTCACAGTTATTGCCAGGGAATACAGGTATAAGAACTCTAGGAGCTGCTATGCCCTTGCCTGAGAATTTCTTTTCAACAACATTAAATGGTTTAATTTCAATGTCAGCCTTCTTTACTTCTTCAAGATACTTTGTTGGGAATATCTTTTCAAGAGGCTTAATCCATACATTAAGTGCTTCATCAAGGTCAATAGTAACACCATTAGCCACAATACTCTTTTCTGAAGTAGTATTACCAATAACTGCAAAATTATAACCAGCAAAAAGCTTTTCAGCTTCTGCCTTATCGCAAGCTAATTCAAGAACAAAGCTACCATAGTTATAGTTGAATAAATCTTCTTCATTAATTACTGCACCTATATCGTTACCAAAAGCCATCTTAGTAACAGCAGCAGCAATACCACCAACACCAATTGTAGCAGCAGAAACAATCTTACTTTCTTTTACAAGTTCACTAATCTTAACAAAATTCTTTTTAAGTTCATCAAATACTGGTAAATCGTTTTCATCATAAGAAACGCTAACCTTAACAATTGTATTGCCTGCATTTTTAAATTCTGGTGAAATAACATTGTACATCTTTACTGGGTCAACAGCAAAAGATACAAGTGTTGGAGGAACATCTAAATCCTTAAATGTACCAGACATACTGTCTTTACCACCAATAGCAGCTGTACCAAGTTCAATCTGTGCAAGATAAGCACCAAGTAAAGCACTAAATGGCTTGCCCCATCTGTGAGAATCTTCACCAAGTCTTTCAAAATATTCCTGGAAAGTAAGTCTTACACTATCGTAATCGCCACCACCAGCTACAATTTTAGCTACAGATTCAACAACTGCATAAACTGCACTATGGAAAGGACTCCATTTTGCTACAGTAGGATTATAGCCATAACTCATTAAAGTACCTGTAGTTGTTTCGCCCTTTAATAAAGGAATTTTTGCTGCCATAACTTCAGCAGGAGTCATCTGATTCTTACCACCAAAAGGCATAAGAATTGTACCAGCACCAATTGTAGAGTCAAATCTTTCAACAAGACCCTTCTGACAAGCTACATTAAGCTGTGAAAGATTTTCAAGCCATTGAGCCTTTAAATCAGCCTTGTTTTCAATCTTTTCCGGCTTATTTGCTGGTTCTTCAACATAAATATCTGTATTCTGAACAGCACCGTTTGTATCAAGGAAATCTCTTGAAATGTTTACAATATCATTTCCATTCCAGAACATCTTTAATCTTCTATCATCTGTAACCTTTGCTACAACTGTAGCCTCAAGGTTTTCTTCATTAGCATACTTAATAAAGCTATCAGCCTTATCAGCCTTTACAACAACTGCCATTCTTTCCTGAGATTCTGAAATAGCAAGTTCTGTACCGTCAAGGCCTTCATATTTCTTTGGAACTAAGTCAAGATTAATTTCAAGACCATCTGCAAGTTCGCCAATGGCAACAGATACACCACCTGCACCAAAGTCATTACAGCGTCTAATCATCTTACTTACTTCTGGATTTCTAAATAATCTCTGTAACTTTCTTTCTGTAGGTGCATTACCTTTCTGTACTTCTGCACCACAAGTAAGGATAGAGTCCTCATTGTGTTCCTTAGAAGAACCAGTTGCACCACCACAACCGTCACGACCTGTGCGGCCACCAGTAAGAATAATAATATCCCCAGCATCTGGGCGTTCTCTTATTACATTTTCTTTCTTAGCTGCAGCAATAACTGCACCAATTTCCATTCTCTTTGCTACATAACCTTCATCATAGATTTCAGCTACCTGACCAGTTGCAAGACCGATCTGGTTACCATAAGAGCTATAACCATGAGCTGCAGATGTAACAATCTTTCTCTGAGGAAGTTTACCCTGTAAAGTATCAGCTACTGGAACAGTTGGGTCGCCAGCACCTGTTACTCTCATTGCCTGATATACATAACTTCTACCTGAAAGTGGATCTCTAATAGCACCACCAAGACAAGTTGCAGCACCACCAAAAGGTTCAATTTCTGTTGGGTGGTTATGAGTTTCATTCTTGAACATTACAAGCCAATCTTCTTCAACACCATCAACATCAACTGGAACTACAATACTACAAGCATTAATTTCTTCTGACTCATCAAAATTATCTAACTTGCCCTGTGCTCTTAAAGCTCTCATACCTGTTGTAGCAATATCCATTAAACAAACAGGCTTCTGTTCCCTACCAAGAGATTTCTTTTCGTCAAGATACATCTTGTAAACATTTTCTACAACATTTTTATATTTACCATCTTCAAATGTTACATCGTTAATATGAGTCGCAAAAGTTGTATGTCTACAATGGTCTGACCAATATGTATCAATTACTCTGATTTCTGTAATTGTAGGATTTCTCTTTTCTGTATCCCTAAAATATTTCTGACAGAATATAATATCTGCCTCACTCATAGCAAGACCTAAAGACTTTCTGTAATCAAGAAGTGCCTTTTCGTCCATATCAACAAAACCATCAATAGTTTCAACTGTAGTTGGAATTGTAAGGTCCATTTTAAGTGTAGCAGGCTTCTCCATACTAGCTTCACGAGAGTCTACTGGGTTAATACAGTAATGCTTAATTTTTTCAACATCTTCTGTAGATAATTTACCTTTTAAAACATATGTTTTAGCTGAAGCAACAACAGCCTTGTCATCTCCAGATATAATCTGAATACACTGCATAGCAGAATCGGCTCTCTGGTCATACTGACCTGGAAGATATTCCATACTAAATGCTGTTTCGTCTTCTGCCATTTCAAAGGTTTCGTTGTAAATATAATCAACAGGTGGTTCTGAGAAAATAGTCTTTGATGCTGCTTCAAAAACATCATCAGCTATATCTTCAACATCATATCTGTTTAAAATTCTAAGACCAGTTAAATTTGTTAAACCTAAGTTTTCTTTAATATCAGCAAGTAACTGACTTGCTTCAATGTTACAACCTTCTTTTTTTTCTACATAAATTCTTTTAATCTCAGCCATTAGACTCTCCCTTTCGCTGTATATTAATTATTTATTTTTATATTTTACAAAAAAAATTATTTTTTGTCAAATTCCATAAACCCATTTAATCTCATTTCTTTATACTTAGCAAATTCGCCATTATCAAGAGCATTTCTGATTTCTTCCATCATATTATTGAAGAAGTATAAATTGTGCATTACACAAAGACGCATTGCCAACATTTCTTTAGCCTTAAACAAATGTCTGATATATGCCTTAGTATATCTCTGACATACTGGGCAATGGCAATCATCTGCAATAGGTGTATCATCTAACTCATATTGTTTATTCAACAAATTCAATTTACCCCTGTTAGTATACACATTACCATGTCTACCATTTCTAGCTGGAAGAACACAATCAAAGAAATCAATACCTCTGTCAACAGATTCCAATATATTTGCTGGTGTACCAACACCCATAAGATATGTTGGCTTATTTTGTGGAAGATATGGTACAACCTTTTCAAGAACTTCATACATAGCCTCGTGACTTTCACCTACTGCAAGTCCACCTACTGCATAACCTGGTAAATCAAGTTCGCTTATTCTCTTTGCATGTTCAATTCTTATATCGTGGAATGTACCACCCTGATTAATACCAAAGAGCATCTGTTGTTTATTAATAGTATCTTCCATACTATTAAGCTGGTCAAGTTTCTTTTTACATCTTTCCAGCCATCTTGTAGTTCTATCTACAGAATTCTGCATATATTCTCTTGTAGCAGGATGTGGTGGACATTCATCAAAAGCCATAGCAATAGTAGATGCTAAATTTGACTGAATTGTCATACTTTCTTCTGGCCCCATAAAAATCTTTCTGCCATCAATGTGAGAATTAAAGTAAACACCCTCTTCTTTTATTTTTCTGAGAGTAGTAAGTGAAAAAACCTGAAATCCACCTGAATCAGTTAATATAGGCTTATCCCACACCATAAACTTGTGAAGTCCACCAAGTTTTTTAACAACCTCATCTCCTGGTCTTAAATGAAGATGATAAGTATTAGAAAGTTCAACCTGACACTTAATATTGTTTAAGTCTTCAGTTGAAACCGCACCTTTAATAGCAGCAGCAGTTCCTACATTCATAAAAACTGGTGTCTGTATAGTTCCATGAACTGTATGAAATTCGCCACGCTTCGCTCGTCCTTCTGTCTTTAATAATTTATACATACAAATAACCTCATTAAAAAAATTTGCTTTTGCTTTAGTATACAATATTTTTTGAATTATAGCAAATATATTTGAAATTTTAATAAAAAAATGTTAATATTAGTCCATAATAATTACTTTAGGAGATAAAATATGGAAAAATTCAGGATTATGGCAACAACCACTTTCGGTTTAGAGGCTGTTGCAAAAAGAGAAATTACTGATTTAGGTTTTGAAGATATTACTGTATCTGACGGTTATGTTGAATTTTCTGGAACTGCTGAAGATGTTGTAAAAGCTAATTTATGGCTTAGAACAGCAGATAAAATTTTAATTGTACTTAATAGATTTAAGGCAATAACTTTTGAAGATTTATTTCAAGGTGTAAACTCAATTAAATGGGAAAATCTTATGCCAGAGAACGCCAAATTTATAGTAACAGGTAAATCTTTTAAATCACAGCTTTCTAGTGTACCTGCTTGTCAGTCTATTTCTGAAAAAGCTGTAATTAAAGCTATGCAAAGAAAATATAAAATTGCCCATTTTCCTAAAGACGGCGATGAATATACTATACAGGTTGCTTTGCTTAAAGATACTGTAACTGTAACACTTAACACTTCTGGACCTTCCCTTCACAAAAGAGGATACAGAGTACAGCAGGTAATGGCACCTTTAAAGGAAACTATGGCAGCTGCTCTTATCATGCTTAGTTATTGGAAACCTGACAGAGTACTTTTAGACCCTTGTTGTGGTTCTGGTACAATAGCTATTGAAGCTGCTCTTATAGCAAAAAATATCGCCCCTGGCCTTATGCGTCACTTTGCAGCAGAAAAATGGGATTTTATAGACAAAGAACTTTGGAAAAAAGAAAGAAAAGAAGCTAGATTAGCTATTAAGCAAGATTTTCAGCCTAAGATATATGGTTCTGACATAAACGCAAATGCAGTTAAAATGTCTATGGAAAATGCAAATAATGCCGGTGTTGGAGATTGTATAAAATTTGCTCAAATACCATTTAATAAGTTAAAATTGCCTTGCAACTATGGCGTATGTATATCAAACCCTCCTTATGCTGAAAGAATGGGTAATCTTAACGATGTTGAAAGACTTTATAGAGATATGGGCAAGTTATTTAACCACAACAAAACTTGGTCTACTTACTTTATCACATCTCATGAGGGTTTTGAGAAATTATATGGTAGACGAGCTGATAAAAAGAGAAAACTTTTTAATGGTAATGTAAAAACTGACTATTATCAATTCTATGGAGAAAGACCACCAAAGAAAAAGTAATAATTTTTGAGGTTAATTATGAATTTAAGATTGAAATATCTACCAAAAATGAAAATTTTAAATTTCCTTCTTACATTTATTTATCCCAAAACCTGTATGAGTTGCAATACTCTGCTAAATTATAATACAAAAATAGAGTTATGTGACAATTGTGCTAAAGATTTTAATCCTTATAGAGGCAATCGTTGCATAACTTGTGATAGACCTATAGATAATACTGGCGAATGTAGCATTTGTAAAAGTGAAAAAATATACTTCGAAAAAGGTTATTGTGTTTATCCATATGCTGGTGCTGTAAGAAATACTATTCTAAATTTTAAATTCAAAAATATGGCTTTGTATTACACATATTTGGGTTCTAAAATGACGGAATATTATTTTGAGTACATTATGGAAAGTTATGATTATATTACTGCTGTTCCTATACATAAGAAAAAATTAAAAGTTAGGGGTTACAATCAGGCTGAATTATTAGCCGAATATATTTCTGAACAAATTAATATTCCCTACTGTACTATATTAAAAAGGACTGTAAACACTAAGCCTCAAAATGCTTTAAGCAAAAAGGAAAGAGTTACAAATATTAAAAATGCTTTTTCGTTAATAGATAATATAGATATAAAAAACAAAAGTATTTTAATTGTAGATGACATTTTCACAACCGGCACAACTATAAATGAATGTTGTAAAGTACTGAAAAAAGCCGATGCATTTAAGGTTGATTTTTTATCTCTTTCCGCTAAAATAGAAACTAAATAAAAAACAAAAAAGGTTGTTTTGATTTTTTCAAAACAGCCTTTTTATATTGAATCAAATTTATCTATCTATTTTCATTGAATCCGGTGGTGGATTTTCTGTAACAATTTTCATCAATCTCAGAAATTCTTTTTTATCTTCATCTGAAAGTTTTTTGCTAAATTCTCCATCATATTCAAAAAAAGCTTTTTTTACTTGATGAAAAACCTCTTCACCCTTTTCCGTCAAAAAAACATCATAGCTACGAGCATCGTTTTTGTTTTTAACCCTAGTAATAAACCCATTCTTTTCCATAGTTTTAATAAGACTTGTAACAGATGGTCCTTTTATGCCATATGCTTCTGCAATATCTTTTTGATTTACAGTTTTGTTTTTCTCACTAAACTTTTTAATAAATCCTATTGTTAATGCCTGTGGCCAACTACAACCATAATTTTTAAGTCTTTTTTCAAATTCAACCTGAACTTGATGAGCCGCATAGGTCAAATAAGTAATTAGTAATTCCTTCATATAATCATCACCTTAAGTGTTTTATTCATTGACAATATTTTATCACACAACGACTTATTTGTAAATAAAATAAAAACAAAAGCCCTCAAATTGATTTTATCAATTTAAAGGCTTTTTTACAAATATCAATTATTAATTTCCAGCTTTGATTTTAATCCAAAGTTCAGAAAGTTTTGCTCTTAAAGTTTCGTTATCGTGGAAATATTCATCCTTATCATAACCACTTCTTGGTAAGTATGCTTCATTTTCAGCATAATCTCCTTCAGAAAGTTCATTTAAAACATTCTGATTAGAAGATGCGTAACCTACTGTCTGTGAATTATCAAGAGATTCTTTATCTTCAAGAATAAAATTAATAAATACATTTGCTAATTCTGGATTTTCAGCATTCTTAGGAATTACCATTGCATCAGTCCAAACATTTGTACCCTGCTTTGGCTGGCAATATGCCATATCCTCATTTTGGTCAAGAATATAAGCAGCATCGCCACTATATACAACAGCTATATCCTTTGCACCATTACTCATTGAGTCAATTACTTCATCAGTAACATATACAGGACCCATTGTATCATTTACAGTTTTAAGCCATTGAGAAGCTGCTGTAATTTCTTCGTCCTTATCTGTATTCATTGAATAGCCTAATGCCTTAAAAGCTACCATAAAAGCATCTCTTTCAGAGTCATAAACATAAATGCTATCTTTATATTTAGTATCCTGTAAAATATCCCAGCCCTTTGATTCTATTTCGTCTTTACTAACCTTTGTTTTGTTATATACAAGACCTACATTACCCCAGAAATAAGGAACTGAATATTCGTGGTCAGGGTCAAAATCGCAAGACATCTTATCAGTTAATTTTGAAAGATTTGGAATTTTATCTTTATCTAATGGCTGAAGCATATCTTCTTTCTTCATTCTTTCAATCATATAATCTGAAGGAACGATTACATCATAAGCATCTCCTGCCTGTAACTTTGTATACATCATTTCATTTGAATCAAAATATTCAGAAATAACTTTACAACCATACTGCTTTTCAAAATCTGCAACAACATTTTCGCCTACATATTCACCCCAATTGTAAAACTTTAATGTCTGTCCCTTATAAGCATCTGTTTCTGCTGTCTGTGTACTGCCACAACCTGTCATTAACATTGTAGCACCTGCTAATACTAAAGCAACTAATTTTTTCATTTTCTTCTTTTCCTTTCTTTTATAAATGGAATAATATTAAGCAATAACAACGCAACTGTAATTATTACAATAATAAGTGTTGAAATTGCATTTATTGTTGGATTTACTCTTTTTGACATAGTGTATACCATAATAGAAATATTGTTTACACCATTACCTGTAACGAAATATGAAATAACGAAATCGTCAAAACTCATTGTAAACGCTATTAATGCACCAGCTACTATACCTGATGTAATCTGTGGAACAACGACCTTGGTCAATGCTTGTATAGGAGTAGCTCCCAAATCAAGTGCAGCATCAATCAAGTTAGGGTCTAAAGACCTTAATTTTGGCATTATACTAAGTATAACATAAGGAATACAGAACATAATATGCGCCAAAAGCATTGTAACAAAACCTTTTCTAATAGCAACAGCACTAAAGAACATAAGAAGTCCAATAGCCGTTACAATTTCAGGGTTCATAATAGGAAAATCATTTATCTGCTCTATGGATTTTCTTATTACTTTTTTAGACTTTGACATACCAATAGCAGTAATAGTTCCTACAACTGTTGATATAACAGTTGTTAATATAGCAACAACTATTGTATAGAAAATAGCATCCATTATTTCCCCACTATTGAACATCTTTTCATACCATTTTAATGAAAAGCCTTTAAATACACTAAGGGATTTTGAACTGTTAAAAGAGAAAACTATTGTATAGACAATAGGTAAATATAAAAATAATAACACTAAGCCTAAAATAATTTTTAAAATTGTACCCTTACTCTTTTTCATCAGTCATCACTCCCTTCTGGAGAAACTTTTTTATCTACTCGTCTAGCAAAATACATTGAAATCATAATTATAATAGCCATAATTAATGAAATTGCACTACCAAAGCCCCAATTACCTGCTGTAAGGAACTGATTTTCAATGACATTACCAATTAAAACAAACTTTCCTCCGCCAAGCAATTTTGGAATAAAGAAACTTGAAACTGCAGGTAAGAAAACAAGTGTAATACCACTTATTATGCCAGGTATGGATAAAGGTAAAGTTACCTTTAAGAAAGTTTGTACTTTATTAGCACCCAAATCGGCTGCAGCCTGTATATAACTTTCATCCATTTTACTAAGTGATGAATATATCTGTAATATCATAAAAGGTAAGAAATTATAAACCATACCTAAAATTACAGCAAAATTTGTTTCTAACATCTGTAAAGGACCAATTCCAACAACACCAAGAATGGCATTAATCAAACCATCTTTCTGTAAAATACCTCTCCAAGCATATGTTCTTACAAGCATATTTATCCAAGTTGGAAGTGTAATAGCAAGTATTAATTTTCCCTGTCCTTTGCCAAAGTATTTAGCAATTACATAGGCTGTTGGATAACCTAATAAAATACAGAATATAGTGGTCATTATAGCTATATAAAGGGACCTAACTAAAACTTCAATAAATACTTTATCGCTAAAAAACTTTGCAAAATTATCTAGTGTAAATATAAATGTACGAACTGAATTACCACCAGTAGTAAAGGCATAAACAAAAATCATTGCTAAGGGAATTAATATCATTATAATTGCCCATATCAAATATGGATAAGCCATTTTACTAAAACTTTTCAATTATAATCCCCCTTTTCTCATAATATGCAAATCATTAGGGGTAAAGGTAAGACCTACTCTGTCGCCTTCAAAATGTTGGTCTGTAGTATCTACCTTATATTCATTACCTCTTGTTTTAAATGTTACAGAATATTCCCCTGGTTCAATATTTTTAGGGTCAAAATAATAGATAACATCTGAAACTTCTATAATTTCTTCTTCGTCATCTGTCCAAGCCTGTGCATTAGCCCATGTCTTTAAATCTGTATCTAAGGCAATACTTTCCACTATATCGTCTACAGACTTAAATATATTAACAGCATAAATTACTTCGCCATATTTACTATCTACTACCTTATTTTCTTTATCCACAATCATATTTACTGTAATAGAAGTACCGTTTGAAGTAGTGAATGTAACAGGATATGTTCCGTTCTTTTCTTCTATCTTGTAATCAATTTTATTTATAGATATACTTTCTTCTGTTGATATTTTCCATGCAGCTGCGTTCGCTCTGGCAACAATATCTGTATCTGTCAATTCTGGAATATCACTTATATCCAAATAAAAATCGTTAGCACTTATTGCTTCATCAGCACCAGAATTTAAAACTGGCTCATCATTATATACAGTCATTTTAATTGTAATTGAAGTACCTGTTCTGGTTTCAACTAAAGTTTCGTAGTGAACGCCCTTAAACAATACATTCTTTACTGTACCAACAATTTTGCCGTCTTCTGGGGCTACAATGTCAATATCCTCTGGACGAAGAACTACATCTACATTTTCATTTTTCTCAAAACCATAATCAACACATTCATAAGGTTTACCATTCATTACAACCAATCTATCATCTTTCATAACACCTTCGATGATATTACTTTCGCCTATGAAATTAGCAACATATCTATTTGCCGGTTCGTTGTAAATCTGTGTTGGATTACCAATTTGCTGTATTACACCGTCTTTCATTACAACAATCTTATCTGACATAGTAAGAGCTTCTTCTTGGTCATGAGTTACAAAAATGAAAGTGATACCTACTTCCTGCTGTATCTTTTTCAATTCTTTTTGCATTTCTTTACGCAATTTTAAATCAAGTGCACCCAAAGGTTCATCAAGTAAAAGCACCTTAGGTTCATTAACCAAAGCTCTAGCAATAGCAACTCTCTGCTGCTGTCCACCAGACATTTCTGTAACAGCTCGTTTTCCATATTCCTCAAGACCAACAAGTTTAAGCATTCTGTTTACCTTTTGGGCAATAATATCCTTAGGTTCTTTATTTATTTTTAAGCCAAATGCTATATTGTCATATACATTGAGATGAGGGAATAACGCATATTTTTGGAATACTGTGTTAATTTCTCTCTTATACGCTGGTACATCTGTAATATCTTTACCATCAAAGATAACTTTTCCTTGGGTCGGAGCTAAAAATCCACCCAAAATCCTTAATAATGTCGTTTTTCCACAACCACTAGGTCCTAACAATGTAACGAATTCGTTTTCTTCTATCTGAAGATTAACGCCTTTAAGAACAATATTATTGTCAAATTTCTGAACAATATTTGAAAATTCAATAAGATTTGCCATTTCTGCCTCCTACAACCAGATTTTAATTGATTATTGTAAATAACCATTACAGAAATTATACTAATACATTTGCAAAAAAGCAACAAAAACTTACCCATACACACACTCTTTACATTGATTTATGCAAATTTTACAAAAATATTATTAAAAACCTCTTGATTTTTAAAAAATAAGTGCTATAATATAATCATCGTTAATAATTTAACAAAATAATTAATATATTTTAATGATATATATATAAGGAGGCTATCAATATGATGCGTTTTACTTTACCTAGAGATATTTATTATGGAAAAGATTCCCTTGAAGTTTTAAAAACTATAAAGGGAAAGAAGGCTATACTTGTTATCGGTGGTGGCTCTATGAAGCGTGCCGGTTTCGTAGATAAGATTATTGGTTACTTAAAAGAAGCTGGTATTGAAACTAAATTATTTGAAGGCGTTGAACCTGACCCATCTGTAGAAACAGTTATGAAGGGTGCAGCTGCCATGCGTGAATTTGAGCCAGATTTAATCGTTGCTTTAGGTGGCGGTTCTCCTATTGACGCAGCAAAGGCTATGTGGGTATTCTACGAATATCCTGATACTACTTTCGAAGAAATTATTCAGCCATTTAGTTTTCCAGAACTTAGAAAGAAGGCTAAATTTATTGCTATTTCTTCAACATCAGGTACTGCAACAGAAGTTACTGCATTCTCTGTAATTACAGATTATGCTAAGGGTATTAAGTATCCTCTTGCAGACTTTAATATTACTCCTGATATTGCTATTGTAGACCCTGCTCTTGTAGCAACACTTCCACCTCACCTTGTAGCTCATACAGGTATGGATGCTTTAACTCACGCTATTGAAGCATATGTTTCTACATTAAATAGCCCATTTACTGACCCATTAGCTATTAAGGCTATTCAGATGGTAAACGAACATTTAATCAAGTCATTTAGTGGCGATATGAGTTCAAGAGAAGAAATGCACTATGCTCAGTGTCTTGCCGGCGAAGCATTTAGTAATGCCCTTCTTGGTATTGTACATTCACTTGCTCATAAGACAGGTGCTGCTTTCTCTACTGGTCATATTCCTCATGGCGAAGCTAATGCTATCTATCTTCCATATGTTATTAAATATAACGCAAAGAATGCAGAAGCAAGATATGCTGATATTGCAAGAAGCATTGGTATAGATGGTACAGATGCTGAATGTGTAACTAAGCTTTGTGATAAGATTGATGCTATGAATGCTGAACTTAATATTCCAAAGACTCTTAAAGAATTTGGTATTAAGGAAGATGAATTTAAAGAAAAGGTTAACAAGATTGCTGAACTTGCTGTTGGCGATGCTTGTACTGGTTCTAACCCTAGACCTGTAGATACAGAAAGTATGGCTAAAATTCTTGATGCTATCTACTACGGAAAAGAAATTGATTTCTAATATAAAATTTGTGTAAAATTTATGTGGCTACAGCTTTTTGCTGTAGCCATTTTTTATTTTATATGCTATAATCCCATTAAGCGAGAAGGAGGTTTGCTATGAATTACGAATTATTGTTAGATAAATCTTTACAAATAGGTCACGACCTATTAGTAAATGGCGCTGAAATAAGTCGTGTTGATGATACTTTAGCTCATATTTATAAGGCCTACGGAATAAATGAGATTAATATTTTTACAATAACTTGTAGTATAGTTGTAACTATAAAAACTCCAGAAAATAAGATATACACACAATCAATAAGAGTTTTTAAATCTACTACAAATTTGGACAGAGTTGAAAGATTAAACGCCCTATCTCGTTATATTTGTAAAAACAAACCTTCCATTGAGTATATTTCAAAACAAATTGATAAAATTCGAAAAAGACCAATGTACAACGACAAAATAATATGTTTAACCTATGGTATGATAGCTTTTACTCTTGCCATTTATTTTAGTGGAACATTTGCTGATGCTATTGTAGCTGGTTTAATTGGCATTATATTGAAGATTGCCCTTAATTTTGTTTCAAAAATAGATAATAATGCCCCTGTTATTAATGTACTGGTTTCTTTTATCGCTGGTATACTTGCAGTTTTTGCCGTTAAATTCAACTTCGGTCAAAATTTGGATATAATAGTTATTAGTAACATTATGCTTTTAATTCCAGGTGTTGCTTTAACAAACGCCCTACGAGATATGATAAAAGGAGATACAATGTCAGGTACAAACAGATTGATTGAAACTATTTTAATAGCAGCTGCTGTTTCTTTTGGTTTTGTTATGGCAACTTACTTAGGAGGTTATTTTTTATGATTAATATGATTATTCAAGTATTAGCTGCTGGTTTTGCCTCCTTAGGTTTCGCAATATTATACAATGTAAAAGGTCACAAAATATGGGTATCTTTCTTTGGTGGTATTTTAACTTGGGGGCTATATTTGATACTATACAAAATATTTCATCAAGATGTTATTTGCTATTTCTTAGTAACATCATTTATAACTTTCTATGTAGAATTAGCTGCACGAATTTTTAAAACCCCAACGACAACATTTTTAGTAGCCGCAATCATAATAATAATCCCCGGTGGTGGCTTATACAGGACAATAGCTGCCCTTATGGAACAAAGATGGCAAAATTTTATTGATGCTGGGTTTAATACACTATCCATCGCCTTAGCAATAGCGGCTGGTATTATGGTTGTTTCATCTATTAGCAGTTTCTTTACTACAATAATAAATATATGCAAAAAAAATAAGTCAGCTGACATCTAAGTATCAGCTGACTTTATTATTATTCTTCGCCAAATAATGCTTTTGCAAAATCCTTTGAATTAAATTCCTGTAAATCGTCCATTTGCTCGCCTACACCAATATATCTAACTGGTATATTCATTTCATGCTTTATAGCAAGAACGATACCACCCTTTGCTGTACCATCTAATTTAGTAAGAACTAAACCTGTAATATCAGCTACTTCCTTGAAAAGCTTTGCCTGTTGTAAAGCATTTTGACCAGTAGTTGCATCAAGTACAAGAAGTGTTTCTACCTTAGCATCTGGATATTCTTTATTCACAATCTTAGATATTTTTCTTAATTCTTCCATTAAGTTCTTCTTATTGTGAAGTCTACCTGCTGTATCACAAATAAGTACATCTGTATTTCTTGCCTTTGCTGCCTGAACTGCATCATAAACTACAGCTCCTGGGTCTGAGTTCTCTTGATGTTTAATAAGCTGTGCATTATTCCTATCTGCCCAAACCTGTAACTGGTCTATAGCAGCAGCTCTAAATGTATCAGCAGCAGCAAGAAGAACTGTTTTACCATTTTCCATATAGTTATGAGTAAGTTTACCTATAGTAGTAGTTTTACCTACACCATTTACACCAATAACTAACACTACACTTGGATGAGGTAATTCAAAAGGTTCATCATCTTTTTCAAGTATTTCAGTAATTACTCTAATAATAGCACCCTTTACCTCTGCTGGGTCATGTATTTTTTCATCTTTTACCTTTTCTCTCAATTTTTCAATAATATAAAGAGAAGTTTCAACACCTATATCTGCCATAATAAGAGCTTCTTCAAGTTCTTCGTATAAATCTTCATCAATCTTAGTAAAGGCACTTAATACATTTTCAACACTTGAAATAATATTATTTCTTGTTTTTGAAAGTCCTGCTTTAATTTTTGCAAAAAATCCCTTTGGTTTTTCTTCTTCTGTAGGTTGTTCTTCTACTGCAACCTCTTCTGTTTCTTCAACTTCAACGGGTTCTACATTTTCTTCCGGTATTTCTTGAACTGCTTCTTCAACTTCTGTTTTTTCTACAACATTGTTCTCTTCTGTTGTTATTTCTTTGATTTCTACTTCTTCTACTGTAGTATCATTTTCTTTTGTTACTTCCTCAACTATGCCCTCTGTTGTAGATTCTGTATGATTTTCTTCGACTTCATTTTCTACTTTCTCTACAGCATTTTCAACTTCTTTTACATCTTCAACTACAGCCTGTTCTTCTTCCTTAATTTCTTCAACTGTATTTTCTACAGCTACTTCTTCTTTTTCTACAGTATCTTCTATTTCTTCAATTTCAGAAACTTCTTCTGCTATAGTTTCTGTTTCATCAACACTTTCTTCTACTACTTCAACTTCATCATCAGTAGAAACAACAGCCTCAACAACATCTTCATTTTGATTTTCTTTAACTGTCTGAGTTTCTTCTACATTACTTTCTTCTGTAACACTAACTTCTACTTCATTTGCCTGTGTATTTTCTACAGGTGCATTTTCTTTTTTCTTTTTAAACCACTTAAAAAATCCCATTTTAAGCCTCCTTATCTAAATTATAATTTTCATCAAATTTAACAGAAACAAGTTTTGAAATACCCTTTTCCTGCATTGTAACGCCGTATAGAATATCAGCAGCCTCCATTGTACCCTTTCTATGGGTAATAACTATAAACTGTGTATCATCAACAAAGTTCTTTAAATAGTCTGCATATCTATTTACATTTGCATCGTCTAATGCTGCCTCTATTTCATCTAATATACAGAAAGGCGATGGCTTCATTTTCAATATCGCAAACAATAGTGAAATGGCAGTAAGTGCCTTTTCTCCACCTGATAAAAGCATCATATTCTGTAAAGTTTTTCCTGGTGGCTGAACAATAATATCTATACCGCAATTCAAAATATCTTGGTCATTACTTAATTTAAGTGACGCTTCGCCTCCGCCAAACATTTCTTTAAATGTTTCGGCAAAGTTATCACTAATTACCTTAAATTGTTCCCTAAACTGTTCTTCCATCAACACATTAAGCTGTTCAATAATGCCTATAAGTTTTTCTTCTGACTGTTTAATATCATCCCTGTTTTTAATAAGGAATTGATATTTTTCACTTACTTCTGCATATTCTTCAACAGCATTCATATTAACATTGCCAAGGGCTTTCATTTGATTTTTCAAATTTCTTTCTTCCTTGACTAAATCTTCTGAACTCATATCCAATCTTTCATAATTCTTTGCAACAACATATGTTATCTCATATTCTTCCCACATATTGTTATAAAGATTTTTTCTTTCATTTTCAAGTTGTTCTTTTTTGATTTCAAATCTTGAAAGCTGTTTTTCTATAGCATTTTTAGTTTCTGTCTGTCTTTGTATTGATTTTTCCAACTCATCAAGATTCTTATTAACTTCATTTTTATAATTAATAAGTTCCTCTTGCATTTTTATAAACTTGCTATATTCTTCTTTTAATTGCTCTGTGTTTTCAAATATAGATTGTTTATTTTTTTCTTTATTGGCAATTTGATTTTCATAGTCTAAAATTTCTGATTTAAAGTTTTCAATTCCTGTATTTAATTCCATAACTTCTGTTTCTATTCTCTTTTTGTTATAGTTAAAGTTATAGATTTCATTATTTATTTGGTTTATATCTAATTTTAAATCATTAATTTCTCTAATACTGCTTTCTCTAATATCTCTGTTTTCTTGTATTTTACTTTGATATTCTTGTATTTTTTCGTTTACACTATTAATTTCGTCTGTTATAGCCTCTAAATCATTTTCATATTGCTTTACCTGTTTTTCGTCTTCCAAAATTGTCGACTCAAGTTTTTCAGATTCAACATCTGAATATTCTATTCGCTTTTTATAATCATCAACATATTCTTTAGATTTTGTTACTTCAGCAACTGAACGGGCTCTGTTAATATGTAAACTCTGTAACATTTCGTTAGATTTTTTTAAGTTATCGTTAGACTCAGTAATACTATTATTCATAGAGTCTAATTCACTATTTAACTCATTATATTCCGAAACAAGAACTTTTAAATTTTCACGAAGCTCGCCTATTTCTCTACCTCTTGAAAAAATGCCTGTACTTCTTTTACTGATTGAACCACCAGTCATTGAACCACCAACATTAAAAAGTTCCCCGTCAAGAGTTACAACCTTGTAGCTATAATTTGTCTTTTTTGAAAGTGCAATACCATTGTCAATAGTATCGACAATAATTACCCTTTCAAGTAACGAAGACATAATATTTTCATACTGTACATCATAGGAAATAAGTTCCTTGGCAATTCCTATTACACCTGTATTTTTAAGAATGTCTGTCTTGTTGTTTATAGTTTTAGGTTTAATAGCTGTCATAGGTAAAAATGTTGCTCGCCCTTTATTATTTGTTTTCAAATAACTAATAGCTTTTTTAACATCATTTTCATTTTTTGCAACTATATTCTGTACTGCTCCACCTAAAGCAATTTCAATAGCTGTTTCATACTTTTTATCAAGAGTAATAAGTTCGCCTACTGCTCCACAAATACCCTCAAAACCACTTATTTTCTTATCTCTTTGTGAAAGAACAGCCTTTACACCACCGTAGTAACCCTCGTAACTATTTTCCAATTCTGATAAAATTCTCAATCTTGACTGTTTATCCTGAATAGACTTAGTCATATCAAGTTGTTTCTTCTTAGTTTCATTAATTTTACCGCTTAATTCAGAAAGTGTTACATTATCATTTTCTATATTATTACTAATCTTTTCAATTTCATTGTCAATACGAGTAATTTTTTGCTCTTCAACAGCTAAAGCTATTTCTTTTTCCTTTAACTGTCCATTTAAAACTGAAATATCTTCTGAAACTGTATTTTTTCTATCTTTAAGCTGAGAAAGTTTTGCATTTATTTTACTTATTTCGCTTGAAATATCAGCAGACCTATTCATCTTATCTCTAATATCAGAATTAAATCTGTTAAACAATTCTTCTGATTCTGTTACCTTTGTTTCCAAGTCTGTATAAGCACTTTTCTTTTCTTCGTAGCTTTTCTTTTTTCTTTCTGCCTCAAGAGTTTTTGCAACTATTTTTGCATCTAAAGCATCAGACTCATTATTCTTATCTTCAATAGCTTTTTTGTTTTGGTCTATGCTTTTATTTAATCTTTCTATATTTTCATTAAAATGCTGTATTTCTGACTCACACATTTTAATGTCGTTTTCCTTTTGTTCAACTTGTGAACGCTTTTCTCCTATAGAATTGCTATTTTCTTCATATTGTAAATCTACATTAGATAAATCATCTTTCAACGAAGTTCTCTTTTTCTGTAGAACTTCTTCCTGTCTGCGTTCTCTTAATACATCATTACCTAATTGAGATATACTCTTTTCTACTTCTTTAATATCATTTTCAAATCTATCTGCTTCAATTACAAATCTGTTTACTTCTACAGTTTTTAATTTGTTAGAAAGTGATATAAATTTTTTAGCCTTTTCTGCCTGTACTTCAAGAGGACCTACCTGTGTTTCTAATGTAGCAATTATATCATTAACTCTTACAAGATTTTCTCTTTCCTTAGCAAGTTTATTACTTGCTTCAAAACTTCTTGTTCTATATTTAACAATACCAGCAGCCTCTTCAAACAACATTCTTCTGTCTTCTGACTTATTAGATAAAATTTCGTCTATTCTACCCTGTCCTATTATAGAATAACCCTCTTTACCTACGCCAGTATCCATAAAAAGCTCCAAAATATCCTTAGCCCTACACTTTGTTCCGTTTAAAAGGTAGTCGCTTTCTCCTGAACGGTACACACGCCTTGTAACCGTTACCTCCGGATAATCCAAATTAAGTTTTTTATCCGAGTTATCCATAATCATAGATACTTCTGCAAAACTTAATGGCTTTCTATTTTCAGTACCGTTAAATATAATATCTTCCATTTTGTTTCCACGAAGACTTTTGGCACTCTTTTCGCCCAATACCCAACGCACAGCATCCGCAATATTGCTTTTGCCACTACCGTTAGGTCCTACTACAGCTGTTATGCCCTTATTAAAATCCAATTTTATTTTTTCTGGAAACGATTTAAAGCCTTGTAGCTCCAAACTTTTAAGATACATATCAAAACATCCTTACTTATTTTATAACAACAATACCCGTTAATTATATCAAATAAAACGCTAAAATGCTAGTGCTATTTATTTTATATAGCTTTTTGGCATAAAAAGAACACAGAGAAAAATCTTCTGTGTCCCTTTAATAAAAAATATTTTAGTGTCTGAAGTGACGCATACCTGTAAATACCATAGCAATACCATACTTATTACAAGCATCAATACTATCCTGGTCTCTCTTTGAACCACCTGGCTGAATAATAGCTGTAATACCAGCCTTATGAGCAGCCTCTACGCAGTCATCAAATGGGAAGAAAGCATCACTAGCAAGAACAGCACCCTTAACAACATCTGCTCCAAGCTGTTTTGTACCATGGTCAATAGCCTGTTCTGTTGCCCAAATTCTATTAACCTGACCTGGTCCAATACCTACAGACTGCTTATCCTTACCAATAGCAATACCATTACTCTTAGTAAATTTAACAACCTTCCAAGTGAAAAGTAAATCTTCCATTTCCTTTTCTGTTGGCTTTCTATCTGTAACAACCTTTAATTCATCGCCAAGAAGCTTGCTGTCAATATCCTGAATAAGAATACCACCACTTACCTTCTTAACATCATAAGCTGTTTCAGGCTGTTTCTTCATAACATCTTTAAGTTTAAGAAGTCTAATATTTTTCTTCTGTTCAAGAACTTCTAAGGCATCATCATCAAAATCTGGAGCAAGTACAATTTCAAGGAAAATCTTGCTAATTTCTTCAGCTGTAGCCTTATCAATTTTTCTATTAGCACATAAAATACCACCAAAAATAGAAACTGGGTCTGTATTGTATGCTCTAACATATGCTTCGTGAATATCTTTACCACTTGCAACACCACAAGGATTAGAATGCTTACAAGCTACTACTGTAGGTTCTTCATCAAATTCCTTTAATAATTCAAGTGCACCATGTAAGTCATTAATGTTATTGAAAGAAAGTTCCTTACCATGTAACTGTTCAATACCAGAAAGCATACCGTCACTATTACCAACTTCCTTATAGAAAGCAGCTGACTGATGAGGATTTTCACCATATCTCATATCCTGGACTTTTTCAAATGTCATACTAATTGTATCAGGATACTTTGGTAAACCAGCTTTATCTCTTAAATAATTAGCAATCATTGTATCATAATAAGCAGTATGGTTAAATACCTTTGCTGCAAGGTAGAAATTAGTCTTAACAGAAACTGCTCCTGTTTCCTTAATTTCAGAAAGAACCTGTTCATAATCTGTTGGGTCAATAACAACACTTACATCCTGATAGTTCTTTGCTGCTGCTCTAAGCATTGTAGGTCCACCAATATCAATGTTTTCAATAGCATCTGCAAGAGTTACATCAGGCTTCATAATTGTCTGCTTAAATGGATAAAGGTTTACAACAACCATATCTATTAATTCAACATTTAATTCTTCTACCTGTTTCATATGTTCTGGGTTACTTCTCATAGCAAGAAGACCTGCATGAATATTTGGGTGTAAAGTCTTTACTCTACCATCAAGACATTCTGGGAAACCTGTAACATCAGAGATATTGATTACAGGAATACCTGCTTCTTTAAGTACCTTAAAAGTACCACCTGTTGAAATAATGCTAACACCGAGGTCATTTAATTTCTGAGCAAATTCTACAATACCTGTTTTGTCAGAAACACTAATTAAAGCTCTTTTTACCATTTGTTAATTCCTCCTTATAAGTAAGAAAAATAGTTATAAAGATAAAAAATGCCCACCATCCGAGCAAAATTTTATCTGCCCAGACGGTCGGCATCGACATTTTGCACTCCCTTGTGGTTATCCACACTCCGTCAGTTATGCAAAACCTTATGTCATAATATTAACAATTAAACATAATTTTGTCAATAGTAAAACTATCTAAATTTTTCACTACATTTTTTAACTAGCTTTTGTTGTAGCTTGAGTTGTTGTTTCTGTTGAAGTATTTGGATTATCGGTCTTTGCATGATAATAACAAACTACCGGCATATTTACAACCGCATAATTAAATATTGATGCTGCTTTATCAAGAGGTAAATTAACACAACCATGAGAGCCATGTTTTATATATCTATCTCCACCAAATGTAGGTTGCCATGTTGCATCGTGCATACCTATATCTCCATTGAACGGCATCCACCACGCAACGGGTGTTGAATAATTAGCACCTTTTAAAGTAGCATTTTTTTCTTTATACTTCAATTTATAAGTTCCTTGTGGTGTATCATGTTCTCCATCAGGTTTACCTGTAACCACATCTGTAGCTACTACAACTTTACCATCTTTGTACATCCACATTCTTTGATTAGTTAAATCAATTTCTGCATATGTTGTTCCTAAATCATTTTCAAGAGAACCCATATCAGTTCTTGAAAACTTAGCAACTACCGTAGAACTTTTTCCATTCTTTACCGCTGTTGTTAAATCTGTTTTTAATGATGTAGCATTTAATTTTCTGCCATAGTCACCCTTTGAAACAGTAACAACATCGCCATAAGTTGTTTTAAATTTTCTATCTTTGCCATAAGTAGTATATTTAGAATTTAATGTTTCAACATAGTTTCCTATTTTTGTTTCATCAACATTGACATTAAAATCTTTATCTACACTTACCCAAGATTTTACAGTAGCTGAATCAATATTTTCTACCTTATTTATAACCTTAACAGAAAATGCACTATTAAGTATGCTATTTGCCTTATTACAAGCATTGACTAGCTTTTCATTGTCCTTTGTAATATTAGGCTTTATATAACAGTCACTTGTAGCTACATCAATTTTTGTAGTATAGTTTTGTGGATTAAGAGATTGAACATTTTGCATAATAAGTTTTTTCAAAACATCTTTATTAATCTCATCACCATATACTTCAGATACAATCTTGTAATTATTTCCTGAAAAATCAAGTTTAGCATCTTGACTTACTACAGTTGGTGTCATATTCATAGACTTCAAGTTGGTAATACAGTTATTAAATTTTTCTTCATCGTACTGAACCATATCATTAGTTGTAATAGGCTCTTGTTTTTCTTTAAAATATTTTAACCAGAGATATTTTTTCTGTTTATCACAAATTTCTTTCATCTGATTATCAGTATTTCCTGTATTAATACCTATATCGCTACCCTTAATAACATCAAGGACATTTTCTCCCTTGCATATTGTCAAATTGAAAGAATTAACATCTTTGTCTATATTATTAAAAGCATCCTCAACTTTCATATTAGAACACTCATAGCCATTTATAACTGTTCCATTTAAAAACCTATTGTTATAATAAATATAAGCAATACCAAAATAAACAACTGCAAGGACAACTAACAATATAGCTAAAGTAATACCTATAATTTTAAGCCATTTCTTTAATTTCTTGTTTGTTTTTTTCTTGTTCTTCTTAGTTTTTCTATTTTTCCCTTTTCTAGTATGTTTATTTTTGGATTTATTTCTTCTTGCTCTCCTATGGCTAACAACATCATCATTTGTTTTTCTTTTATGAGTTTCATTTGTATTTTCTATATCAGGTAACTCATCTTCTGATATTATATCTTTAATCATTTCACTTACAACTTTTGAATTATCAGTTGTTTTCATTTTATCATCTTCATCATTCTGTATATTTTTTTGCATAATTTTCTCCTTTTGCAGGAGTAAAAAATTTATTCAATTCCTGCAGGTGTAGCAACATTATCTTTTATTGTATCGTTTCCACCTTCATTTTCAGCAGGATTAATCTCCTCTGGTGCATATTCACTTATGCTTTCGCTAGTAACAGCCTTCTTTAAGCTTTCAACATTTGAAACATCTTTATTTCCATACTTTTTAGCATTTTCCCCAACATTACTGTCGTATACTGCACCTTGAGCCTTTTTACCATGTTTAATATCTGATAACATCTTCTGTTCATTTGCAGTTAAACCTCTGTAAGTAGACATAACAGGGTCTGGGGATTTAACTACATCAAATCCAGAAAGTTTATCATGATAATAACATACAACCGGCATTCCTACTGTAGCATTTTCATATATTTCTTTCGCCTTACTCATAGGTAAATTAACGCACCCATGAGAACCTTTTGTTTTATATCTTTCGCCACCAAAAGCACTTTGCCATACTGCATCATGTAAACCTATACCACCGTTAAATGGCATCCAATACTTAACAGGAGTTACATAGTTATCGCCAACAAGAGGAACATCCATAATTTTATTTTTCAGCATATATACCCCTTGAGGAGTTGCTCTAGCCCCAACTTTTCCAGTAACAACAGGTGTTTCAACTACCTTTTTGCCATTAACAAACATATATAAATACTGGTTTGTTAAATCTACCTCTACATATGTTCCCTCTATTTTAGGATTATTATTAAGGCAATTTGACTTGTATGGCACAGATGCGTTTACACCTTCTCCTTTTAGTATACCCTTTTCAAGAAGTGCTTTTAATCCGTCTACCTTCATTATATTGCCATAATCGCCACCACTAACTTCTACTGTATCTCCATGAGCTGTTTTAAACTTAACAGTTTCTCCTACAGTAGAATACTTTTCCTTAGCCTTAGCTATTGCCTTGTCTATAGAATCAGAGGTCACACTAACTGAGCCATTATCCGAAACAACTAAAGCATCTGGAACAAGCTCTTCTGCTAAATTAATGTCACTACCCTCAAGCATAATCTTGATGTTTAGGTTTGGATATTTAGCATTTGCTTCATCACATATTTTTTGTAATGCCTCTGTATCAGTATTGCTTTCTCCTTGCACATAACAATTACCATCATCAAGATTAAGTTCTGGCGTTAATGATGACACACAGCTTAATATATTACTTTTTAATCTTTCATCACCTATTTCATCAGATGGAATAGGAGCTTGTACAACAAACTTTCCATTTTTAAGCAAAACTTTTGCATCTTGATATTCTGCTGTTACAGGTATAGATAAAACTTTTAAATTGGTGTAAATCTCATTTAATTTATTGCTATCTGCCACTACTACACCAGAAATATTCAAATTGGTTTTATTCTTAAAACTTAAAGGCCATAGCAATTTATTCTGTTTCTTTATTAAAGACACTACTTCTTTTTCACTCTCATTAGCTAAAGAAATACCTAAATCAGAGCCTTTTATAGTATCAATAGTTTCTCCGCCTTTTTTTATTGTAAGACTATAATTTTCAATTTGTTTCTTTATTTCATTTGTAAATTTATCAGCAGTTTCGTTTGAATAGTCTATACCATTTACATATGTATTAGGTAAAAGTCTATTTCCATAATACCCATAAGCTACAGAACAATATGCAACACCAGCAATAATGATGGTAACAGCAGAAGTTATAGCAATTTTCTTACCATTTTTAGAGCCTTTAGTATTATTTTCTTCCTCTGTATTTTCTTCAATTACATTTGTTTCTGAATTTTTATTACTTTTTTTCTTACTTCTCTTAACTCTATGTCCGACTATATAGTCGTTCATATCTTTTTCAACATTCTGATTTTCTTCATTATGTTCAGGAATAGGAATATCTAATTTATCAATTTTTTCATCTTCTAATTTACTGTTGTCTAAATCTTCATCTATTTCATTTTGAATATTAGACTCTTCCGAGGTTGAAGTATCATTGTTTAATTCTTCTCTTACTTTTTTTGTCATTTCTTGCAATCTAGTTTTTGCATTATATCTGCTTCTTTTTCTTCTCAAAACATATTCCCCCACCATTATAAATTTACTAACCTACATAATACTATATAGAACAATAAATTTCAACTGATTTTTTATATGGAAGCAAAGAAAATATATAAAAAATCCATTATTATATTTTATACACTTTATATGGAAAATATTACCTGAAAATATAACCCTATAAAACATTTTTATATACGAAAAAAGCACACTTCCAAGGGAAATGTGCTTTTCAAAATGTACGTGACATGATTCGAACACGCGGCCTTCTGATCCGTAGTCAGACGCTCTATCCAGCTGAGCTACACGTACATACTTAGTAACTTCCGTCACCAACAAAAGCTATTTTACAACATAATTTAATATTTGTCAAGAATTTTTTTATTTTTTTTAAAAAACTCTTTACATATACCACTCTAGTGTGGTAAAGTATTAGTATAATAAATTAATTTCGGAGGGATACTATGAAAAAACTTTTATCTATTATTCTTTCAGCTACTATGCTTTTAGGCGTTGTTGGCTGTGGTAGTGCAAGCAACAACGCTGACACATCAGCAAGTACAGATAAGATTATCGTTGGTCTTGATGACCAGTTCCCACCAATGGGCTTTAGAGATGACAAAAACGAACTTGTGGGTTTCGATATTGACCTTGCAAAAGCTGCTGCTGAAAAGATGGGTTGTAAAATAGAATTCCAGCCTATTGACTGGGATAGTAAAGAAATGGAACTTAACACAGGTAAAATCAGCTTAATCTGGAACGGCTTTACTATTACTGATGACAGACTTGCAAGTATGGAATTTACAAAGCCTTACCTTAACAATCGTCAGATTATTGTTGTAAAAGATGGTTCTGACATTAAATCAAAAAATGATTTAGTTGGTAAAAATGTTGGTGTTCAAAAAGGTTCTTCAGCTGTTGATGCTATTAATGCTGACGAAATTCACAACCAATTTGCATCTAACCCTACATATGAAACAAATGTACTTGCTTTTACTGATTTAGAAATCGGTAGAGTTGACGCTGTGGTTGTAGATGAAATTGTTGCAAGATATTACCTTGCTCAAAATCCAGACAAGAAATTTAAGGTTTTAGATGATAGTTTTGGTACTGAACAATATGGTATTGCTGCAAAGAAAGGCAACACAGAATTAATTAACAAATTACAGACTGCTCTTAATGAATTATCAGCTGATGGTACAGCTGCTGAAATTTCTAACAAGTGGTTTGGCGAAGATATTGTTGTAAACAATAACTAATAACATAAAACACTGGGGCTGTGTTCAGCCCCTTTTATTATTGTAAAGGAAGTGAAAAAATGGATTTAGCTAGTTTAATGAATTGGATAGGCAGAATGTCTACAGGATGTCTTATCACCCTCAAACTATTTATTATTACTATATGCTTTTCTATAATCTTAGGACTTATTTTAACATTTTTATATACAAGTAAAAATGTTATATTAAACAAAATAGTAGGATTTTATATTCTTTTATTTAGAGGTACTCCTCTCCTTCTTCAAATCTTCTTTGTATGGTTTGGTTTACCTTTTATCCCTGTAATAGGACAGTATTTAACTTTACCTGACAGATTTACTGCCGGTGCAGTAGCATTCATATTAAATTATGCAGCATATTTTGCTGAAATATTCAGAGGCGGTCTTCTTTCTGTTGATAAAGGCCAATACGAGGCTGCAAAAGTTTTAGGCATTTCTGAAATGCAGGCTAAATTTAAAATAGTTATGCCACAGATGTTCAGAATTTCTTTACCAGCTGTTGCAAATGAAACTATTATACTTATAAAAGACACAGCTCTTATATCAACAATCGGTCTTTCTGATTTATTAGATGAAACAAAGAAAATTGTAAACGAATCTACTAATGTTTTAGCTTATGCCGTTGCTGCAGCATTATATTTGATTTTAAGTTATATTTTGTCTGTATTATTCAAAAAGATAGAAAAGAAATTTTCATTTTAATTAGGAGGTAAGATTATGTACGAAATTGAAGCAAAAGATATAAAGAAAAGTTTCGGAAATTTAGAAGTATTAAAAAGCATTAGCCTCCAAGTTAATAAAGGAGAAGTTGTTGCAATATTAGGTTCTTCTGGCTCTGGTAAAAGTACATTTTTAAGAAGTTTAATAGATTTAGAAACTGTAGATGGTGGTTCTATTTCTATTGCCGGAGAAAATTTATGTAAAGATGGTGTTTATGTATCAAAAAAGGAAAAAGCAAAGGCACTTTCAAAAGCTGGTATGGTATTTCAGCACTTTAATCTTTTTCCTCATATGAGCATAAGAAAAAACCTTATGTGTGCCCCTCTTTTAAACAAGCAAGGCACAAAAGAAGAAATATCAAAATTAGCTGAATCAACTTTAGCTAAGGTTGGTTTACTTGATAAAATTGATGCTATGCCTTCTACATTATCTGGTGGTCAAAAACAGCGTGTAGCTATTGCAAGAGCATTAATGAGAAATCCCGAAATTATATTATTCGATGAACCAACTTCTGCCCTTGACCCTGAACTTACAGGGGAAGTATTAAGTGTAATGAGTGATTTAGCTAAAGAAGGTATTACAATGCTTATTGTAACACACGAAATCGGCTTTGCTGCTCAAGTTGCTGATAAGATTATGTTTATGGATAAAGGATATGTTATAGATTATGGTACTCCTGAAGATGTCATAATTAATCCAAAAAATGAAAGAATAAAAACATTTTTAGAAAAAGTAAAATAAAAATTCGTACCCCCAAGAGTTTAGTTTTAGTGGCTTTAACTTTTTGGGGGTATTTCTTTACACCAAATTTATAATATACAAAAACAACTGACATTTTACTGCCAGTTGTTTTTTAATAATAAAATATTCAAATAATTAATCTCGTCTTGAATTCGCTATAGCAAGAAGTCTAAGAAACTGTAATATAGATGCAGCTGCAGCAGCAACATAAGTCATAGCTGCTGCTGAAAGAACCTTTCTAGCACCCTTAACTTCTGTTTCATCAAGAAAATTATAATCTCTAAGCATTGTTAAAGCTCTTGCTGACGCATTAAACTCTACAGGTAATGTAATAATTTGGAAAATTACTACAAATACATACAACCATGCACCAATCAATGCAAGAATTGGTGAGTTAATAAAATTAGTAAGTAATATACCAACTATAAAAAGTGGCATTGCAATTTTACTGCTAAAAGAAACTGCTGGAAAAATAGCACTTCTCATAAGTAATGGTACATAACCCTTTGCATGCTGAACAGCGTGTCCAGTTTCGTGAGCAGCTACGCCGAGAGCAGCCACACTTGTTGAATTATAAACACTCTCTGAAAGATTAAGAGTTTTATTAACCGGATTATAGTGGTCTGTTAAATTACCTCTTATAGACTGTACGCTAACATCTGTAATACCATTTTGACTTAACAACATTCTGGCAACATCAGCACCTGTATAGCCTCTTGAACTTCTTATCTTGGAATACTTACCAAACGTGCTTGTTACATTAGCTTGGAAAAACAAAGCTAAAATCGCAACAAGAATTACACCATAATATAAAAGCATAAATCTCATCTCCTATTCATAATATACAAGCATATACGATAATAATCAAAAAAAGTCTGATTATTTTAATATTGTTTTTTCTTCCATAGCATGACCTCTAAGATAATCCTTTGGATTCATCTTTTTGCCACCCTTTGCCTGAATTTCTGTAATTTCAATAGCACCATTACCTGTAGCAACTACAAGGCCTTTTTTGCTGTCAGCAACTAAAATTTCTCCAGCTTGACCACTTCCTGTAGTTTCTTTTGCATTCCAAATTTTCATTACTTCATCATTATAATTGGTAAATGCACCTGGAGCCGGATTTAAGCCATGTATAAGATTTACTATTTCATTAGAATTTTTAGTCCAATCTATTTCTCCCATTGATTTAAAAATCATAGGCACATGAACAGCCTCTGCTTCATTCTGTTTTTCTCTTATAACAGTACCATTTTCAATTTTTTCAAGAGTTTCAAGTAAAACTTCTGCTCCAATAGGTGCCATTCTATCGTGAAGACTGCCATAAGTATCCTCTGGCAATATTTCCATTGTCTTTTTTACAAGCATATCCCCTGTATCACAGTTTTTATCCATTAAAATAGTTGTAACACCTGTAATTTTATCCCCATTTAATATACTCCATTGTATAGGCGAAGAACCTCTATACTTTGGAAGCAATGAACCATGAACATTTACGCAACCATACTTCGGAATATCAAGAATTTCCTGTGACAATATCTGTCCATACGCAACTACAACATATACATCAGCATCAATAGTTTTAAGAAAATCTACAAATTCTTTGTCCTTGATTTTTTCTGGCTGATAAACTGGGATATTATATTCTAATGCCACTTCCTTAACTGGCGTTGGCTGAAGTTTTTTACCTCTGCCCTTTGGTCTGTCTGGCTGACTTACAACAGCTACCACATCGTGCTTATCTACAATAGCTTTAAGATTTACAGCAGCAAATTCAGGTGTACCCATAAATAATATTTTCATATTATTTTATTCCTCCTCACCTTCGAAATCTTCATATGAAGATTGTAATTCGCCTTCAACATGGTCAACATATAATATACCATCTAAGTGGTCAATTTCATGGCAAAAAGCTCTGGCAAGAAGCTCTGTTCCATCTACAGTAAACTTTTCGCCTTTACGATTTAATGCTTCTACCTTAACATAGTTAGGTCTTGTAACAATACCCTTAACGCCAGGTACTGATAAACATGCTTCATAACCTGTCTGAGAACCACTTGTTTCAACAATAACAGGATTAATTAATTCAATCATACCCTCGCCTACATCAATAACAACCATTCTCTTTAAGATACCAACCTGTGGTGCTGCAAGACCTACACCATATTCATCAGCATTTAAAGTATCTACCATATCATCAAGCATTTCAAGAATTCTTGGTGTAATTTCTTTTACTTCCTTACATTTCTTTCTTAAAATTTCTTCGTCTTTACCTCTAATTTGTCTAATAGCCATAATTATCCTCCTATACACTATGGTTTGGATTAAAATACAATCCAATATTTATCTTATCCAGTTTTTGTCTGGTTTTAAGTTTATTTATACAGTACAAAACATAGTTTTTCAGTTTTGTTTCTTCTGTTGATTTTACAACTATTTGGTACCTGTATTTATTATTTATTTTAGAAATAGTAGCAGGCATAGGTCCAAGTAGTGTAAATTGATTATTTTTATTATAATGTTCCATTATAAAATGTAATTCTTCCAAAAGCCTTACAGTTAAATTATAATCTACTCCTGTAAATAAAACAACAAAAAAATTACCAAAAGGTGGGTATTTTAATTGTCTTCTATATTCTATTTCCTCGTTGAAGAAATCAATATAATCATTTTTAGCAGCATATTGTATACAATAATTTTCCGGATTATAGGTTTGTATTATAACCTGCCCTGAAACATCAGCTCTACCGGCTCTACCAGCAACCTGTGTGACAAGCTGAAAAGTATTTTCACTTGAATTATAATCTCCTGAGTTCAAGGATAAGTCAGCAGATATAACCCCTACCAATGAAACATTTGGAAAATCCAATCCTTTTGCTATCATCTGTGTTCCAATTAAAATATCAGCATCTTGATTTCTAAATTTCTCAAGTATGGTTTGATGACTATTTTTTCTTGTGGTTGTGTCTAAATCCATACGCAAAGTTCTAGCCTTTGGAAATATTTTTTCAACTTCCTGCTGTATTTTTTCAGTACCAGAACCAAAATGCCTAATATACTTTGACCCACATTCTGGGCAAACAGTAGGTACTTGAACTATTTTACCACAATAATGACACATAAGTTTATTTATACTTTTGTGAAATGTGTAATTGACATTACAATTATTACATTTCATAACATGACCACAACTTCTGCAAGAAACAAAATTGGAAAAACCACGCCTATTTAAAAACAGAATAACCTGTTCTCCATTAGAAAGAGCTTTTAAAATATTATTTTGCAAATCTCTACTAAAAATAGATTTATTGCCCTCTGCTAATTCATTTCGCATATCAACAATTTTTACATCCGGATATGTGTTATTTACTCTATTATTTAATTCAACTAATTTATATATATTATTTTTAGCCTTATAAAAACTTGTAATAGACGGAGTAGCACTACCTAAAACCGTTACTGAATTATACAATTCTCCTAATTTTTCTGCTACTTCTCGTGCATCAAACTTAGGATTTTGTTGGTCTGATTTATAAGTAGTTTCGTGTTCTTCATCAATAACTACAAGACCTAAATTTTCAAAGGGTGTGAAAATAGCTGAACGAGGTCCAATCATAACTGAGATTTCATTTTTTCTTGCTCTATTCCATTGGTCATATCTTTCGCCGTCTGACAATCTTGAATGTGTAACAGCAACTTTATCGCCAAATCTCGAAACGAATCTATCTACAGTTTGCGGTGTCAAAGAGATTTCCGGTACAAGGACTATACATTGTTTTCCTTTCTGTAAAGCCTTTTCTATAGCAGCCATATAGACTTCTGTTTTGCCACTTCCTGTAACGCCTTTTATTAAAATAGGCCTTGTGTATTGATTTTCAATACTGTCATTCAAAACATTAACTGCATTTAACTGTTCTTCATTCAATATTGGAGCAACTGTTTTAGATTTGTATTCAAAATTACAATTACCCCTATAGGTTTGAACATTTTCTATGACCAAAATACCCTTTTTCACAAGGCTATCAATGGGACTATCTGTAACCCCAAGTAAATTTTTAATATGACTTACAGGAACTACATTACCATTTAAAAGCATTTCCAAAACAGCCTTTTGCTTAGTCTGTTTCTTTAAAACCTGCTGTATCTTTTCTGATAAATTATCGCATTTTTCATTAACAGACACACATCTAAATGTTTTCTCTTTTACTATTTTGGGAGTAATAGCCATAATGGCACTACCTATTGAACAATAGTATTTTTCTTTCATCCAATAAGCAAGTTGTAACCTTTTTGGAGAAATAACGGCATATCTTTCAGCTATAGAATAAATATTTTTGATTTTACTTTTATCAAAATCTATTTCATCTGTAAAGCCTATTACATAGCCTTCAGTCCTACGGTTACCCATTCCAAAAGGGACATACACTCTCATACCAACTTCTATGACATTCCTTAAATTTTCAGGCACACCATAATGAAAGACTCTATCCAGATTTTCGTTTGCATTAGCAATTACTATTTCTGCATAATTCAAGTATATTCCCTCCAAAAAAATATTGGGCTGAATATACATCAGCCCAAATTGATAAAATTACTCCTCAGTAGTTTCATCTTCTGCTACTTCTTCTACCTCTGTTTCATTTTCTTCAAAACTTGTAGGCACTTTTTCTTCTTTTGTTTCCTTTTTAAGGTCATTAAGAATTTCTTCTTCAATATTCTGGTCCTTGTGTAAGTTTAAAACTGTACCTTCGCCAACTGGAACAATCTTAATCTTACCTTTTTCGATTTCAGCAACTGCTGTTGATAAAGGCTTATCTTCTGTGTAACCAAATACCATTGGTTCATCGCCGTCAATAAGCTGTCTAGCTCTCTTTGCTGCAGCAATAACTACAGAATAACGGCTTGTAACATTCTCCTTAGAGCCCTTATTTAATACATCCATAAGTTGTGCATATGATGGTTTTAACATTTTTATTACTCTCCTTTTAAAATTTTATTTACTGTATTTAAGTTATGTTTTACTTTACTTTTTTCACTTTCCACTATTTTATCAATAGCTGAAGCTGTATCCTCAATATCTTCATTTACAACTACATAGTCATAATTTTCTATTAAGCCAACTTCTTCTTTAGCTCTTGACATTCTTTTTTCGATTACATCAATAGTTTCAGTACCTCTGTTAACTAAACGATTGTGTAATTCTTCAAAACTTGGTGGAAGCATAAAAATCATTACTGTATCAGGCAACATCTTCTTTACTTCCATCGCCCCTTGTACTTCTATTTCAAGAATAACATTTTTACCATTGTTCATCTGTTCTTGAACATAGTCAAGAGGTGTACCATAGTAATTATCACAAAAACAGGCATATTCTAACAATCTTTTATCAGCAATAAGCTGTTCAAATTCTTCCTTTGTCTTAAAGAAGTATGACTTACCGTCAACTTCTCCCTCTCTAGGTTTTCTAGTTGTAGCAGAAATAGACAAAGCATATTTACCTGTTTCTAAAAGTTTACCCATTACAGTACCTTTTCCTGCACCAGATGGTCCAGAAACAACTATAAGAAGTCCTTTTTTCATAAACTTTCCTCTCCTAATCTATCCTCTGTATCTAATTTTAAGTCTTTACCATTTATTCTAGCTGAAATCGTATCTGGCTGTAAAGCTGAAAGCACTATATGATTGCTATCAAGAACAATAACAGAACGGGTTCTTCGACCTAAAGTACCGTCAATAGCTAGACCAGCCTCTTTTCTATCTTGAATAAGTCTTTTAATAGGTGCAGATTCTGGACTAACAACAGCAATAATCCTGTTTGTTGGCACAGTATTACCGAAACCTATATTAATAAGTTTCACAATAATCACCTACTCTATATTCTGAATTTGTTCACGAATTTTTTCAATTTCACTTTTAATGTCAACAACATGGTTAGTTATTTCTATATCGTTAGACTTAGAACCAATAGTATTAGTTTCTCTATTCATTTCTTGAACAAGAAAATCCAATTTTCTACCTACAGGGACATTTTCCTCTACAATACTATACATTTGTGAAATATGGGAATGTAATCTTGTAATTTCTTCGTCAATACAAGCCTTATCAGCAAACAACAGAACTTCTGTAAGAAGTCGGCTTTCATCAACTTGAATTTCGTCTAAATCAGCCAGTTTAGCTTCAAGCCTTGCTCTGTAGTCCTTAGATACCCATGGAGCTCTTTCCTCTATTTTCTGCAAAGCATCGTTTACAAAAGCAACCTTTTCAATAATGTTCTTTTTAAGAGTTTCGCCCTCAACTTCTCTCATAGCAACAAAGGCGTCTGTAGCATCTTCAACAGCCTTCATAAGACATTCTCTGATTTCATTTTCAGTATTTTCATTAGAAATACTTTTATCTACTGTAATTACATCTGGGAATTTAGAAACTATCTCAATAGTAACATCTCCATCAAGGTGCAAGTCAGATTTAAGTTTTCTCAATGTTTCTGTATAAGATTTTGCCAAAGGTTCATTTACACTTATGTTAATATCTTCTTGGGAAAAAGACTCGAAATTAACAAAGACATCTAGCTTACCTCTAAAGACTTTCTTAGAAATAGCTTTCTTTATCTCGTCTTCAAAGCCCATTATTGCTCTTGGTAATTTAACTGTAATATCATTATATCTATGGTTTACGGCCTTTATTTCAACTGTGAACTTTCGTTCATACATTGTACACTCGCCTCTGCCATAGCCTGTCATACTTTTCATAAAACTACCTCTTTCGTTTTACTAAATATCAATTTATTATACTATAACTTTAAATTAATTTAAAGAGTTTTTTTATAAATAAGTAAAATTTTTACTATAGGTAGGTAAAAAATCAGTAAAAGTACAGAATAATTTTAAACAAGTATTGAAAACAAATTAAAAATTCGGTATAATATTACCGTTTAGGAGGAATCACAATGGCATTTGACGGTATTACTGTTTCAGCTATTAAAGCCGAAATTGAAGATAAAATACTCGGGGGAAGAATTGATAAAATTTATCAACCTGAGAAAGACGAAATTATATTAGGAATAAGAAGTATGGGTCAAGCTTACAAATTGTTGTTGACCTCCAATGCATCAAATCCGAAGTTTCATTTTACGCAAACAAATCCCAGCAATCCAATGACACCACCATTATTTTGTATGGTAATGCGTAAACATTTACAAAGTGGTAAAATAATTAAAATTGAACAGCCTGATTTTGATAGAATATTAAATATCTATGTAGAATCACTTAATGAACTTGGCGATTATTCTGTAAAAAAACTTGTCTTAGAGATAATGGGTAGACATAGTAATATTATTCTTACAGATGAAAATAATACTATATTAGACTGTATAAAGCATATAGGTCATGATACCAGCTCTGTTAGAGAAGTTTTGCCAGGTAGAGAATATACATTACCGCCTTCTCAAGGCAAAATTAACACTCTCGAATTAGACAATAACAATTTCAATGAAGTTTTAGAAAACAACCCATCTTTTGAAATACAATCTGTTATATATAAAAATTATACAGGTATTAGCCCTATTGCTGCATCTGAAATTTGTTACAGAGCAAATGTAAACGGTTCAACACCTGTGGAGGCTTTAACTGATATTCAGAAAGAAATAGTTTTCAATAAATTTTCTGAATTAGTTGAGGATATAAAAGCAAATAGATTTTACCCTGAAAGTATTACCAACGAAAAAGGTAAGACTATAGATTTCAGTCCTATTGAAATGACACAGTTTAATGGATTAGAAATAAAGAAATATACTTCAATATCCGAACTAATTGAAAGTTTTTACGCTAACAGAGATTTTGCTTACAGAATAGGACAAAAAACTCAGGATTTAAGAAAACTCATCACTCAGAACATTGAGCGTTGCATAAGAAAAAAAGATATTCAAATGCAAACCCTTAGAAGTATTAAAAACAGAGATGAATTAAGACTTAAAGGCGAGCTTTTAACTGCAAATATCTATTCAATAAAAAAAGGTATGACAACTGTTGAATTGCCTAACTATTATTCTGAAAATCAAGAATTAGTAGCTATAGAATTAGACAGCAACAAAACACCTTCTGAAAACGCTCAAAAATATTACAAAGCCTATAACAAAGCTAAAAGAACTTTTGAGGCTCTTAAAGACCAAATAAAATCAAATGATGAAGAGCTTGCCTATCTTGAAAGCGTTCTTACATCTGTAAACAACTGTACTGATGAACAAGATGTAAAAGAAATAAGACGCGAACTTCGAGAAGAAGGCTATGTAAAGAAAGTTAAAAATCAAAAGGATAAGAGCAAGAAACATTCTGTTCCTTTGCATTTTATTTCTCAAGACGGTTTTGATATTTATGTTGGTAAAAACAATATCCAGAATGATGAATTAACTTTAAAATTTGCACGACCTAGAGATATTTGGATGCACACTAAAAACATTCCAGGTTCTCATGTAATTATTGTTGCAAATGGTCAGACAATACCAGACACTACTCTTAATGAAGGAGCTATGTTATCAGCTTTTTATAGCAAAGCTAAAAACTCCTCAAAAGTGCCTGTGGATTACACCGAAAAGAAAAATGTTAAAAAGCCTAATGGTTCTAAACCAGGTTTTGTAATATATGAAACAAACAAAACTGCTTACATCACTACAAGTGAGGAAGAAATTAAAAAAATAAGAAGAGGTGATTGACCTTGAATACTGAAGAATTAGAATTAACAAAAAAGGCCGTAGAACTTTTAAATGACAGAAATTTAAAAGATTTAAAAGAACTCTTAGCAGAACAAAACCCTGCTGATATTTCAAACATATTTGAGGAAGTACCTAGAACCGATGTCATTTTGCTTTTTAGACTTTTACCTAAAGAGTTAGCAGCAGACACTTTTGCTCACCTTGATAGTGACGAACAGGAACTTATTATCAAAGGTTTTTCTGATAAAGAAATTGAAGCAATTATGGAAGACCTTTTCATTGACGATGCTGTAGACTTAATCGAAGAAATGCCTGCAAGTGTTGTTAAAAGAATACTTAAAAATACAGATAGAGAAACTAGAAATACTATAAATGATATTTTAAAGTATCCTAAGGATTGTGCCGGAAGTATTATGACAACTGAGTATGTCAACTTCCGCCCACAGCAAACAGTTGAAGAAGCCTTTAGTATAATCAGAAAAACAGGTGTAGATAAGGAAACAATTTACACTTGTTATGTTATTGAAAAGGATAGAAAACTTTTAGGTACAGTTTCTGTTAAGGATTTACTTTTAAACGACTATTCTTGTAAAATTTCAGATATTATGGATTCCAACATTATAGCCGTAAATACTCTTGACGATAAAGAAGATGTGGTTAAGAAATTCTCAAAATACGACTTACTTGCTATTCCTGTTGTAGATAACGAAGACAGATTAATTGGTATAATTACCGTTGATGATGCTATGGATGTTATGGAAGACGAAACTGAAGAAGATTTCGCAATTATGGCTGCCATGACACCTACTGAAGACAGTTATTTTAAAACATCTGTATTTAGTCATGCAAAGCACAGAATATTATGGCTTTTATTCCTTATGCTTTCTGCAACTCTTACAGGCACAATAATAACAAAGTACGAAAACGCATTTACTGCTATACCTATTTTAGTTTCATTTATACCAATGCTTATGGATACTGGTGGTAACTGTGGTTCTCAGAGTTCAACCCTTGTAATTCGTGGTCTTGCTCTTGAAGAAATTAAGTTCAAGGATATTTTCAAAGTAATGTTTAAAGAATTTAGAATTGCTTTAGTTGTTGGTGTTGCCCTTGCAATAGTAAATGGTATAAGAATTTATATTATGTACAGAAATCAGTTCACTTTTTCTACTGTACTTTTATCATTTACAATAGGTTTTACACTTATGCTTATTGTTATTTTATCTGAATTAATTGGTTGTATACTCCCAATGGTTGCACAAAAACTCAAATTGGACCCTGCTATTATGGCATCTCCACTTATTACAACTATTGTAGATACTTTCTCAGTTTTCGTATTCTTTAAAGTAGCTATGTTACTTTTACCTATGTAAAATAAATATGACACAAAAAATGCTCTCGCTTATAAAACGAGAGCATTTTTACTACCAAATATTATTGATTAAGCTAAAAGAGCCTTAACACATTCAGCAATTTTTTCATCTTTGCAATTAGCGAAGAAGTATTCCTGGAACTTTTCACCACTAATAGCACCCTTAACAAGGTCCTTATCAAGGTTGTTAAGAATAGTAATTAAATCAGTATGAGTAACCTTCTTAACTTCGTCAAGAATTTTCTTATTTCTCTGTTCTGGTACTACTCTTTCTCTTGGGTAACCCTGACCACTTTCGCCACAGAAAAGCTGTTCGAAAGTATATTTAAGGTTTAATTCAGCACCCCAGCCAAAACCCTTAGCAAATGGGAAAGCTGCACAGTTACCATCATTAATCTGAGCAAACATATAACCATCAGATGGGTCAACAACATGACCACATAAAACACCTGGGAAAGCATTACAAGCAAGCATTGCACCTTCGCCTGTACCACAGCCTGTAATAACAAAATCAGCTGCACCAGAGTTTAATAAAATAGCTGCAAGAATACCATTCTGAACATATGTAAGCTGTGCTTCGTCATCAGCAGAGTACATACCATAGTTAAATACTTCGTGACCCATAGGTTCAACTACGCTCTTTAAAGTATTGAAGATTAATTCATTCTTTGCTGCCTGACTGTTTTCATTGATTAAAGCAATTTTCATTTTTCTGTTTCCTTTCTCTAAATCAGTATTTACATATTGATTTTAATTCAGAACAACCGATTTGTCAACTAAAAACCATTTTCTACCTATATTAAGAAACCTTGAACAAAAAATATTTATCTCTTTCCTTTTCCGCAAAGCCATATATTACATTATTTCCATAATCTAAACTCTTTCTTTTTTGTCTGGCTATAGCCCTTTCTTTTCTTCGTTTTTCTTCTAAGTCTGAATTTATGCCAAATAAAATCCAAGAAATTTCTGCTACAACAACAAAAGGCATAGTAATAGCAAACATATGTTTAAATTCAGCATTTACAAGCCAGCATATTCCATAGGCAATAGCAAAGCCAACTACAGACAATAATGCTACCATAATTCTGTTAGCGGAATTTTTATATTCTTTCATATCTCTCCTCCTTTTTTCGAACATATCTTCGATTTATCGACATTATACAATATATTTTAACCTTTGTCAAACATTTGTTCGTATAAACTTTTTTATTTAACTTTGTTTACCAATGTGATATAATCAAGGAAAGGAGTGTGAAAAAATGAGATTAAGAACTTTTAAACACAACAATAATGTAAAAGTTGGTATAGTAAAAGACAATTTTGTTTATACCTTACCTTTCAATTCTATGAATGAATTAATAGATTCTAATAAATCAACACAGGAATTATTAGATTTAGTTTCTGATAAAATTAATGTAGAGGAAACCGAAACTCTTGCCCCAATTCCTAACCCTAAACAAGACATAATTTGTCTAGGCATCAACTATATGGCTCATGCTGAAGAATCAGCTCGTTACAAAAAAGAAGCTTTTGGTGGGGATAGACCTTTCGCAGTATATTTTTCAAAGAGAGCTAATGAATGTGTGGCTACAGAAGGTAATATTCCATCATATCCTGAATTAGTAGACAGTTTGGATTACGAATGTGAATTAGCTGTGATAATAGGAAAAAAAGCTAAAAATGTTTCAGAAGAAAATGCTTTTGACTATGTTTTTGGCTACACAATTTTAAACGATGTTAGTGCAAGAAATCTTCAAACCAGACATAAACAATGGTATTTTGGTAAAAGTCTTGACGGTTTTTGTCCTATGGGACCTGATATTATAACAGAAGATGAATTTGATAGACCCCCTGTACTTACTATACAATCTTACATAAATGGAGAACTTAGACAAAATAGCAATACAGGTTTACTTATTTTCAATATTCCTCATGTTATAAGCGAACTATCTCAAGGTACTACATTAAAAGCTGGCACTATAATTTCTATGGGCACGCCTGCCGGCGTAGGTATGGGATTTCAACCCCCTAAATTTCTTAAAAAAGGCGATGTAATAGAATGTCGTATAGAAAAAATTGGTAGCTTAAAAAATTATGTAATATAATTAAAACTCTAGGCTGTTGTTTTCGTTGCAACAGCCTTTTCTATTCTTAAATCAGTATAGGTTGTATTTGTTCATATTCTAAAGCTTTTTTCAAAGTATCCTCTATCTTTTCAAAGTCAGAAATCATAGACAGAGGTTTTTTAGATGGATTATCCTGTCCAAAAGGTACAAAGAAAATATTTTTTCTTACCATTAATCCACCTATATTTTTTAAATTTATGCCAAGGGCATCATTAGTAGCAAGGCAAAGTACAAGAGGTTTATTATTTCTTAAATGTGCCTTACATGCCATTGTGACTGGGCCATCTGTGATACCATTATTTAATTTTGCCATTGTGTTACCTGTGCAAGGTGCAACAAGCATAATATCCAAAAAATTTTGTGGTCCAATAGGTTCAGCAGAAAAAACGGAGTCAATAATTTTGTTTCCTGTCATATCTTCAAGTCTTTTTCTAAATTCAAGAGCCTTTCCAAATCTTGTATCAGTAGTATAGGAAATTTTGCTCATTACAGGATATATATTAACACCTATTTTCTTTAATCGCTCAATAGCCTCAAAGGATTTTTTATAAGTGCAAAAAGAACCGCACATACACAATCCTAAATTAATTCCTTTCAATTCCACCATATCACCTCCCCTGTATATTATGAGGTTTTATCTATTTTTGTGATATGGCATATCTATTTCTGCAACGATTGTTTCAACAGCCTCTTTCAAAATTTCTGCTGCTGTAACAGGTGCAATCCTCCCCGGTAACCCTGGGCAGTACAAAGCTCTTAGTCCAATACTCCTTGCATAGTTGTAATCTACTCCTCCCGGAGCTTGAGCTATATCAATTATAGTAGCATTTTTAGAAACACAATTTAAAACCTTTTTATTCAACACAAGGGCCGGTATTGTATTAAATATAAAATCATATTTACCAATTACTTTTTCTACATCGTCAAATTTAACCGGATTATAATTATAGGCTGATATATAGGCTAAATCCAACTGTTTCCTGTAAGAAACACTTACATTAGCACCTAGCCCCTTTAATGTGTGAGCAAGTATCTTACCACATCGTCCATAACCCAGAATTAAATTATTACTTCCGAAAAGTGTTTTTTCACTTTCTTCCATAGCCGTCATAATTGCACCTTCGGCTGTCGGTACTGCATTTTTTACGGCAACGGTTTCTATTTCAAAAAAATCATATACATTAATTTCACAACTTTTAACTTTATTTTTAAATTCCTCATCAATTACTCCTGCGACAAAGCAAGTTATTTTTTTACTTTTCATTTTTAATAAAAGTTCCGAAATTGATATTTTATCTTCACAAAACAGATTTATGTACTTTTTATCCTTAGTATAAGGTATTGGCCCTATTAACAGGTCTGTATTGTCTAACATTTCATCTAATGAACTACTATTATTTTCAATATGTATATTTCCAAAAGTTTTTACATCAAGTCCGTCTGCTTCAAAAAGATTTTTTAATATTTTATACCTGTAATCCCCACCTAAAATACCTATATTAATTCTACGCAATATAATCACCTCTTACATAATTAATATGTAAAAGTGCCTTTATAAATTACATATACTTAATTTCATAAGCTCCATTTTTCAAAAATGAAATTTTAACTTTGTCCCCTTCTTTATATGTACTATTTTCAATTTTGAAAAATCTGGTAGCTCCGTTTAATTGAACATCTATTCCCTTTGAATTGGCCTTTACAACAGTTAAGTTATCAATAACCGGACAATCATTTTCAATAGATTTAATAGCAGCAATCTCTTTTTCTCTTGTTATAACATTAATCTGACAATCATAATAAGCAGAAAAATCTATTCCGTCTGTCTTTAATAATCCCTTATCGGTAAGTATAAAGTTATCTCCTAATTTTGAGCATTGCTCTTTTGTTGCATAAACTACCACACTTTGATTTGCAACTTTTAAATTTGCTATTTTAGCCGATTTTTCAAAAGCCTCTACCCACATTGAATAAGAAATAGGTTTATCCTTATCTTCTTCGTTATATTTTAGTTTTAATTTTTCTGAATTTGTTATTTTGTTAATAAGGAACTGGGCTTGTCTTAATGACAAATATCCCTCCGGGTCAAAGTGTTCTTCATCAACACCACTTATATAACCCCCTGTAAATGCACTATTTATGTATTTATCATACCATTTATTCATATCAGTATCTTTAAATACTATCTTTCTTTCCAATAGGTCAATTTCCTCTGGACTATACTTAGACAAAGCTATCATTTTACACACCTCAGCTCTTGTTATAGGCATACTTTCTCCATATTTGCCTACCGTAGCTGTATTAGAGCTGTTATCAGCCTCCGAGCATCCACACAACAAAACAATTAATAATAAAAATAAAAATCTTCGCATAAATGTACAACCTCCTCAATACATTATATGCAAAGATTTCTAATAAATTACCTATTAAATTTTACACTTTATTGATAACAAAAACCTTATTATTACCAAATTCCAAATAAAGTTTATTAAAGCGACTAAAAATATCTTTTAGCGTTACATTAACTGTATTGTAATTTACATTTTCAAAATCGCATCTATATTCTGAAAAAACAGTCTTAGGTAATGTATAAAAGCTGTAGTCGTATGAATCCCCCATAAGTTTATATTTATGGCAAATAATATGACTTAATTTTGCAAGGGACATATTTTTATTAAATTTATCTAATAAACTTTCAGAAGGATTATCATTGTCGTACATACTTAGTGCTATAGTTTCATTTTTCTCTACAGTTTTATTCCTTAATCTATGGTACTTTTCTACCTTGTTATTAAGAATAATATCAAAAACATCTTCAATATCTAAATCATCTAGCTGTATTTTCTCTAAAGATTGTTTTTCATAATACTCTATACCTAATTTTGATAAGGAATAACTTGTACAAGGCGAATACATAATATCCTCGTAATCTTCCAAATATATTTCGCCGTAATCCTCTGCTAAGGAGTCTATAAACATAAATTCATTTATAATATCAAAAGGCATACCGTAGTAAGGATTTATAAGTTTGAAATAATAACCATATGGTGTAAGAAAATATTTATCAAACAAAATACCCATTTCCAGTAAAAACATACTAAACTCGTCATCAGTATAATTTTTACCATTTTCTAATTCCATTAAAGACCTCATAACATTATCTACTTCCGTAAACTCTGTTATCCATTCTTTAATATGTTTTTTATGCCCTGTTTTATTGGTTATAATCTTATTTTTAGTTAATTCATATGCTCCATCTAACATTAAATCAAATAATTTTCTATTATCTAATTTTAATATATCATCGGCACTATTTGTAGTTTGAAATGTAACAACTCCTATAGATGGTATAGTTGTAACCAATTTCATTTCCATAGCTAATTCCAGTAAATAATATATATAATTATCCTCACTACTTGAAAGTAATTCATTTAATTCAATTTTACTTATATTAACAAGTCTACCTATATCATCAAATTGAATACTATTTTTACCTAAACTTAATATATTTTTAAAATCATATGTTACAGGATGACTATCTATTGAATAATTTATCTTTTTATAACTTAAATTACTCTCATCCTTATAGTCAAGATTTTTTATTTTATAAGACACACTATCTGGGTTTAAAAACTCTACTATCTGGGCAGGTGTAATTGTAGTATTGGCTACAACGGCTGAATAATACCATTTTTTAAAAAGACTATCACAACACCTAATATAAATTTTTTTATTTGTAAAATTTTCATTTTTATATATTCCAAGAAAAGCAGAATAAAACTTATTTAATAAAGATATGACTTTATTTTCATTTAACCCCTTATATTCATCTGTCACATCTCAACCTCCTCTACAATAAAGTAAACAAGTCATAGTATATCACATAGTCTCTATTTTTCAAAGAAGTATTTTATATATTTTTATAACATTTTATAGTTTAACAATTATATGTTTACCTAATTTTTAATTTTTAATATCATAAAATTACTGATTTATTTTTATGGTAACTATGTATTTCATAAAAATACTTAAAGCATTATTAAATACCATCATTTTTCAACCATTATTTATAAAAAGTCTATAATCACTATATTTCCTAAGTGGTTACTATGATTTATTTTTTCCAATAAAACCTACAAAAAATCATATATTTTATTCTTTATACCGAAAAATTGCACCTTTTTGATTAATTTTTTAAAAAATTTAAAAAAAAGAAAAATTTATGTTTACTAATGAGAGAAATGTTGTTATAATATAACCATAGAATATTTTGCTTATAGCAATTTATCTGTAGAGGGGCAACACCCTCTGACTCTAATGCATTTGACAAGGAGGATTATGAAATGTCAAAAGTTATGAAAACTATGGATGGTAATCAGGCTGCTGCTGAAGTATCTTATGCCTTTACTGAAGTTGCAGGTATTTACCCTATTACTCCATCCTCTCCAATGGCTGAACATGTAGATGAATGGGCAGCTAGAGGTAAGAAGAACATCTTTGGTCAGACAGTTGATGTTGTAGAAATGCAGTCTGAAGCCGGTGCAGCTGGTACTGTTCACGGTTCTTTAGCTACTGGTGCATTAACAACTACATATACTGCATCACAGGGTTTACTTCTTATGATTCCTAATATGTACAAGATTGCTGGTGAGCTTCTTCCATGCGTTATGCATGTTAGTGCTCGTTGTGTAGCTAGCCACGCTCTTAACATCTTCGGTGACCATTCCGATGTTATGGCATGTCGTCAGACAGGTTTCGCTATGTTAGCATCATCTTCTGTACAGGAAGTTATGGACTTAGGTGCTGTTGCACACCTTTCAACTATCAAAGGTAAGGTTCCTTTCCTTCACTTCTTCGATGGTTTCCGTACTTCTCACGAAATTCAGAAAATCGAAGTTCTTGACTATGCAGATTTAGCTAAGCTCGTTGATATGGATGCAGTTAAGGAATTTAAGGCTCACGCTCTTAATCCAGAACATCCTGTAACTAGAGGTACTGCTCAGAACCCAGATATCTTCTTCCAGGCTCGTGAAGCTTGTAACCCATATTACAATGCTGTTCCTGGTATCGTTGAAGAATACATGGGCGAAATCAGCAAGCTTACTGGCAGAGATTATAAGTTGTTCAACTACTACGGTGCTCCAGATGCTGAAGAAATCATCGTAGCTATGGGTTCTATTTGCGAATGTATCGCTGAAACTATTGACTATCTTGTTGCTCAGGGCAAGAAGGTTGGTTTATTAAATGTTCACCTTTACAGACCATTCGCAACTGAAAAGTTCTTAGAAGCAATCCCAACTTCTGTAAAGAAGATTGCTGTTCTTGATAGAACTAAGGAACCTGGTTCTCTTGGTGAACCTTTATACCTTGATGTATGTTCTGCATTCTACGGTTCAGACAGAAAGCCTGTTATCGTTGGTGGTAGATTTGGTCTTGGTTCAAAGGATACTACTCCAGCTGATATCTTAGGTGTATATGCTAACCTTGAAAAGGATACTCCTAAGGACCACTTCACAATTGCTATTAATGATGATGTTACTGGTCTTTCTCTTGAAAAGGGTCCTACAATCGACGTTACTCCTGAAGGCACAACAAGCTGCTTATTCTGGGGTCTTGGTTCTGATGGTACTGTTGGTGCTAACAAGAACTCTATCAAGATTATCGGTGACCATACAGATATGTACGCTCAGGCTTACTTCGCTTATGACTCTAAGAAGTCTGGTGGTATCACAAATTCTCATTTAAGATTTGGTAAGAGCCCTATCCGTTCACCATATCTTATTAACACAGCTGACTTCGTTGCTTGTCATCAGCAGGCATACCTTAAAAAGTATGATATGACATCTAACTTAAAGGATGGCGGTAGCTTCTTACTTAACACAGTTTGGTCTGATGAAGAATTAGATAAGCATCTTCCAGCTAATGTTAAGAGAGATTTAGCTAACAAGAACATTAACTTCTACACAATCAACGCTGTTAAGATTGGTAAGGAGCTTGGTTTAGGTAGCAAGTTCAACATGGTTCTTCAGTCAGCATTCTTCATGATTACAGAAATCATTCCTAAGGATGATGCTATTAAGTACATGAAGGAATTCATCGTTAAGTCTTATGGCAAGAAGGGTGAAAAGATTGTAAACATGAACTACAACGCTGTTGATGCTGGTTCTACTGGCTTCCACAAGGTTGAAATCCCTGCATCTTGGAAGGATGCTCAGGACGAAGCTGCTGTTGTAGATTCTAACAGACCAGAATTCGTTAAGAACATCGTTGACGTTATGAACGCTCAGAAGGGTGATACTCTTCCTGTTTCTGCATTCAAGAACATCGAAGATGGTACTTTCGAAAACGGTACTGCTGCTTACGAAAAGCGTGGTATTGCTATTAACGTTCCTACTTGGGAACCTACAACTTGTCTTCAGTGTAACCAGTGTGCATTTGTATGTCCACACGCTTGTATTAGACCATTCTTATTAACTGAAGAAGAAGCTAACAACGCTCCTGCAACAGTTAAGATGGCTAACGGTAAGGGTAAGGAAGCTGGTTACAAGTATGTAATGCAGGTTTCTGTTATGGACTGTACTGGTTGTGGTAACTGTGTAGCATCTTGTCCAATGGCTGCTAAGGAAAATGCACCAATCAAGATGATTGCATTCGATGATGAAGCTGCTAAGCAGGCTGAAGCTTGGGATTACACTATTGCTCTTCCAGCTAAGACTAACCCAGAAGATAAGTTCACAGTTAAGGGTTCTCAGTTCGAACAGCCTTTACTTGAATTCTCAGGTTCTTGTGGTGGTTGTGCTGAAACTGCTTACGCTAGACTTATTACTCAGTTATTCGGTGATAGAATGTACATTGCAAACGCAACAGGTTGTTCTTCAATCTGGGGTGGTTCTGCTCCTACAACTCCTTACACTACTAACTCTGAAGGTCATGGTCCAGCTTGGTGTAACTCACTCTTCGAAGATAACGCTGAATTTGGTTTAGGTATGTTCAAGGGTGTTCAGCACCAGAGAGAAATCTTAAAGGGTCATGTTGAAGCAATCGCTGAATCAGACCACGCTGAAGCTGCTGCAGCTGCAAAGGCTTGGTTAGATACTTACAACGACGGTGAAGCTTCTAAGGCAACTTCTGCTGCATTATTAGCTGCTGTTCAGGGTGCTGGTTGCGAACATTGTCAGTATGTTGTAGACCACAAGGATATGTTAGTTAAGAAGAGCCAGTGGATCTTCGGTGGTGACGGTTGGTCTTACGATATCGGTTTCGGTGGTGTTGACCACGTATTAGCATCTGACAACGATGTAAACGTTTTCGTATTCGATACAGAAGTTTACTCTAACACTGGTGGTCAGGCTTCTAAGGCTACTCCAGCTGCTGCAATCGCTAAGTTCGCTGCTGCAGGTAAGAGAGTTCGTAAGAAGGACCTCGGTATGATTGCTAAGAGCTACGGTTATGTATACGTTGCTCAGGTTTGTATGGGTGCTGATAAGGCACAGTTAATTAAGGCTCTTAAGGAAGCTGAAGCTTACAATGGTCCTTCATTAATTATGGCTTACTCTCCATGTATCAACCATGGTTTCAGAGGTAACTTCCATACTGAAGCTCAGAAGGCTGTAGATTGTGGTTACTGGCAGTTATACAGATATAACCCAACAGACGAGAAGTTCACATTAGATTCTAAGGAAGCTAAGACAGACTTCAAGGAATTCATCTCTGCTGAAGTTCGTTACTCTTCATTAAAGAGAGCATTCCCAGACATCGCTGAAGAGTTATTCGACAAGTGTGCTGCTGATGCTAAGAGAAGATACGAAGGTTACAAGAAACTCGCTGAAGAATGCAAGTAATCTTTGATTAGATTTTAGTTTGATTGTGAAATGAGAGAGGACAAGTTCTCTTGCCCTCTTCTCTTTAAAAATATAGAATTAATATAAAGTATGGTCGTTTATATACTTTATCGATTTTATAATATATATTTCATATTACTAAGATAATGATTTTATACTTTAAGAATTTTTAATCGTGTAAATAAAAATTCGTGTTTTAAAAAATCAACTACCTAATTATCTATTTTACAATTTTGTCTTTATTTATAATTATCTTATTTTTAGAATTTATAGTATAAATACTTAATTTAATGTATTATGAATAACAAAAGCAACCAGAAGCCTTATTAAGTTTCTGGTTGCTTTTTTGTTTATTATAGTCAGAACATTTTGCTTTGCAAAATGTAGCTTGTAAACAAGCTATCGGATTTATCTTTCCGATTCACTAAAAAAGGTGTAGTCATTTATTTTGACCACACCATTTTTAAATTCTTTTATTACTGATTTTCAATATCATCTAAATCTGATACATCTATATCATATTCATTTATTTCCAGATTTTCAAACTTAGTATATTGTCCAAGCCAAGCCAAATTAACTGTTCCCAAAGGGCCGTTTCTCTGTTTAGCAATAATTACTTCTGCTTGATTTTTCTTATCAATAGTATCAGGCTTATAGTATTGTTCTCTATACAAGAAACATACTACATCGGCATCCTGTTCTATTGCACCAGATTCTCTCAAGTCTGAAAGCATAGGTCTTTTATCTGAACGGGATTCTACAGCTCTACTTAACTGTGAAAGTGCTATAACTGGCACATTCAAATCTCTTGCAATACCCTTCAAACTTTTTGAAATATAAGCAACTTCTTGCTGTACAGAATCAGTTTTTCTACCTGTGCCGCCGTTCATTAACTGAAGATAATCAATAACAATAAGACCCAAGCCCTTTGTTTTATCATTCTTCAATTTTTCACATCTAGCTTTTAATTCTGTAGGCGTAATACCTGAAGTATCATCAATAAAAAGTGGAGAATCCGCTATTTTACCAGCTGCATAGGCAAGTCTTTCATATTCATCTGATGTAAGACCGGCACTTCTAAACTTACCCGCCTCAATTCTACTTTGAACAGAAAGCAAACGGTTCATAAGCTGACCAGCCGACATTTCCAAACTAAATATAGCTGTTGGCACACCCTTTTCTACTGCTGCATACTGAGCAATATTTAAAGCAAAAGCAGTTTTACCCATTGAAGGTCTGGCTGCAATCAGAATTAAATCTGATGGCTGTAAGCCTGCTGTCTTTCTATCAAAATCAGTAAAACCAGTTTCAATACCTGTAATAGGATTATCGGCTTGATTTACTTTTTCTATTTTATCAATAGCCTCAGCGACAATCTCCTCAATAGGTCTAAAGTTTTCTGAACGCCTATTTTGAGCAACATTCATAATGCTATTTTCGGCTTCAGCTAAAATAGAATCAACGCCCTCAGTAGATCTAAAACTATCATCAGAAATCTTATTTGCAATATTTATTATAGCTCGGTAGCCACTTTTTTCTTTTACGATATTAGCATATTCTTTGGTATTTGCACTTGTTGAGGCAAGAGTCGCCAATTTTATAATATACTCTGGTCCACCAACCTTTTCCAAAACACCCATTTCTATGAGTTTATTTTTGGTTGTAATTATATCTACAGGCATTGCCCCATTATACAAATCAGAAATTGCACTGAAAATAAGCTGATGTGCTGGACTATAAAAATCCTGAGAATCTAAACCCTCTATAGCAATTCTAGCACCCTCATTATCGAAAAGCATACATGCCAGTACAGCCTGTTCTGCGTCATTATCATGTGGAGGCACTTTATTAAGATATTTATTTTCAGTATTCTCTGCCATACTAAACCACCTAAAAATTAAATTACTGCTGTTCTATTTCTACCTTTAACTTTACACTTACCTTTGGATGAAGTTTTACAGTTACTTCTTTCTCGCCAATAGCCTTAATTGGGTCATTTAAAGAAATCTTCTTTTTGTCTACAGCAAGACCTGTCTGTTCCTTTAATGCTACTGCAATTTCCTTGTTTGTAACTGCACCAAATAACTTACCATTGTCGCCAGTCTTTACTTTGATAACTACTTTCTGTTCTGCAATCTTTTCGCCTAAAGCCTTTGCTGCATCTAATTCTTCCTGACGCTGTAAATCTTCAGCTTTTTTCTGGTTATCAAGCTTCTTTAAATTTCCTGAATTAGCCTCAACAGCTAACTTTCTTGGGAAAAGGAAATTCTTTACATAACCTTCACTTGCATTTATAGTCTGGTCTTTTTTACCTACGCCTTTTACATCTGCTAATAAAATAACTTTCATATTAATTTGTCTCCTCTATATATTCTTCTATTTTATTTTCAAGTAATTCTCTTGCATCTTCCATAGATACATTTTCAAGCTGTGCGGCAGCACCTGCCTGATGTCCTCCACCACCCAGCTTTTCCATAAGTTTCTGTACATTTACCTTACCTAAACTTCTGGCACTAATACATATTCTATTTCCGACTTTGCACAACACATAACTTACTTCTATGCCGTCAATGCTTAAAAGTTCATCTGCTGCCTGTGCAATAAGAACACTTGGATTTTCAACTTCTCTATCAAGTTCTGATATAGCCATATTATCAAATATAATTTCTGCCGTACGGACAATTTCTGTTTTTGCCATATAAGCATCAAAAGAACTCTTGAACAATCTTCTGACAGAAATAGTGTCTGCTCCATTTTTCTTCAAAAATGCTGCTGCTTCAAAGGTCTTTATACCTGTTTTAAAAGCAAAATTCTTTGTATCAACAGTTATACCTGCAAGAAGTCCCTCTATTTCAGCCCTTGACAACCTTACACCCTTAATATACATAAGCATTTCTGTTACCATTTCGCTGGTAGATGACGCATATGCCTCGTGATATGTTAAGGAATAGTTTTCAATAGCTCCTGATGTTTTTCTATGATGGTCAAACACAACTATTCTTGATGTTTTATCCAATAATTCAGGACATTCACAAAGCATAACCCTATGAGTATCTACTACAATAACCAAAGTTCTTCTTTTTACTTTAGCTAATGCTTGTTCTGGTGTTATAAATACACCATCATACTTTTCATCTGACACCAATCTATCGTAAAGTGCCTTAATACTTGATGTAACTTTTTGAAGAACGATATTACATTTTTTGTCATAAAATCTTACTATTGAATAAATACCGGCTGCTGCCCCTAATGAATCCAAATCCGGATTTTTATGACCCATAACAATAACATCAGATGCTGATAAAATAAGTTCAATGAGCCCATAGGCCTTTACTCTAGCTCTAACTCTGGAATTTTTAATTACTTCGTTTCCATCGCCACCAAAATACTGGTATTTATCATCAGCTTCTTTTATAACAGTCTGATTACCACCTCTGCCTAATGCTAAATCCAAAGCACCTCTGGCAAATTCCATATCTTCATTTATTGATGTTCCATTTATACCTATACCTATACTTAATGTAACTGGTATATTACCAATTTCAATTTTACTAATCTGTTCCACAATAGGGAATTTAGTTTCTTTCAATTCTGGAAGAAGGTCTTTATTAAGCACAAAAATATACTTATCCTTTTCAAATTTTCGTACTATACCTCCCATATTATTGAAATAATCATTTATTTTTCTTTCAATAATAGCCATAAGATGAGGTAAACGAGTTTCCTCAACATTTTCCTCAACTTCAGCATAATTATCTATTAAGACAAAACCAACAAGAATATTACTGTCAACCTGTCCTTTTACATTAATATACGGATTTTCTATAAATTCCAAGTAAAAGCAATTATTTACAGCATTTGTATATACATCGTAAAACTTATCATTAATCAACAAGCGTTGGTTATGCTTTAAAACATCATAATCGTTAGATAATTCAAGGACATTTTTAATCTCCTTTTCTTCTCCAACCCATGTTTTAAAGGCATGATTAGACTCCAGTATATCCAAATCATTATTAACTTTTATACAAGGAAATGATAAAACCATACCATCAATCATAATTGTTTACTCCTCATAAACAACAGAATTTTTAGCTATATTCTGTTTATTGCCATCTTCACAATGAAAAATGTACTGCCAATTTTTTGGCAATTATATATATTTAACGAAATTATAATTATACAAACTCAAGTTTTTGTTCCAAAAACTTTCGTTGACTTATCTCAAAGACTTCGCCTTTGTTCCTTCTTTGACTCAAGTTTTTGTTCCAAAAACTTTCGTTGACTTATCTCAAAGACTTCACCTTTGTGATAAGTCACATTATAGCATATATATATTATTTTTGCAATCTCAAGTCACGCACAGGATAGAAACCTAAGTTTTTATAAAAAGATGTTTTTCTTTTTATTAACTTTATGGCATTTTCTATATCTTCTAAATTATTATCAATATCTACATCAACCATAAAAACATATTCCATTGGTTTTTCTTTCATTGGTCTTGATGATATTTTTGACATATTCAAATTATACACAGAGAATATTTCCATTACCCTAAACAACTCCCCTGGTTTATTAGGTGTTGAAAAAGTTAAGGTACAGACTTTTGCATCTTTATTATCGCTATTTGGAGTTTTTGATACTCTAACAAACTGTGTAAAATTATTTTTATTATCCTGTATACATTCCTCTAAAACTTCCAAACCATAAAGTTCTGCCGCCCTCTTATTTCCTATACCTGCTATACTTTGTTCAGACAAAGAAACCATTCTTATTGCTTCTGCCGTAGAGCTTGCTGTTGTTCTTGGAACATCTGGCAAATATTCATTCAGGAAATTTTTACATTGTGGTATTGCATGAGGATGAGAAATAACTTCCTTTATATCCTCTAGCTTTGTACCTTTTTTTACTATTAAATTTTGATTAATAGGTAAAATAAGCATTTCATTTATATGTAAATTTACTGAAAAAATTAATTCATCTACAGTTGCATTAACTATACCCTCTATTACATTTTCAACTGGTACAACTGCTGAATCTATTTTTCCGTCATCTACTGCATGCAAAACTTCATAAAAGTTATGATAAGGTACTGTATTTTCGCCATTAGCCAATAAAAGCGTGGCTTCTTCAGTAAAAGTACCTTCTGGTCCTAAATAACCTACATCCATTTAATTTTCTCCTTAACTAAAACCATTCATAAATTTGTATTTATTTTACCACATAAATTAAAAAAATACAAAATTTATTTACCATACCTATTAAATATGGTATAATAAAAGCTAATTTGGCGGAGGTGCGTATATTGAAAATTACTTCGATTAACCGAGATGAGGCTTTAAGGTATCTTGGTTATAAAGATAACATAAACATAGATAATCTAACTCCCATTTTAGATAAATGTGAAAATGAACTTTTAAAAGCTATTGAACCTAGATTTATATATAAATTTTTTCCTATTAAAAAAATCAATGATACTATTCAAGTTGAAAACACAAGTTTAGTATTAACTGGAAATTCTATTTTAAATCACCTAAATGGCTGTTATGGTGTTATATTACTTTCTGCTACTCTCTCAATGGGTGCAGATAAAGTTATATCAGAGCATCAAGTAAATGATATGACATCAGCTTTAATATTAGATAGTATGGCGAGTACAGCCATAGAACAAGTTTGTGACACAGCTGAAAAAGAAATAAGAGAAAAAATAAGCAAAGACAATTTTATGACTTGGCGATTTTCACCTGGATATGGAGATTTACCAATAACTATACAAAGAGAATTTGTAAGGGTAACTGATGCTGAAAAAAGAATTGGTCTTACTGTAAATGAAGGCGGTATTTTATTGCCTAGAAAATCTGTTACAGCTATAATTGGCTTATCAAAAGAACCTATACCTAAACAACGCAGAGGTTGTGCATACTGCAATATGAATAAAACTTGCCAATTCAGAAAAGGAGGAACACATTGTGGATTTTAATAAATTATTAGAAAAAGATTATATTTTCTTAGACGGTGCTATGGGTACTATGTTACAGGCACAAGGTCTAAAATTAGGTAGTATTCCTGAAGTATTAAGTATAACTGAACCAGAAAAAATTATAGGTATTCATAAAGCCTATCTTGAAGCAGGTTCACAGGTTGTTTACGCAAATACTTTCGGTGCTAATTCATACAAATTAAAAGATTGCCCTTACAGCCCAACAGAAATTATAAAAGCTGCTGTAAAAAACGCTAAAGAGGCTTGCAAGGACTACAATGGTCTTGTAGCTTTAGATATTGGTCCTATTGGTCAGCTTTTAGAACCTACTGGTAGTCTTACTTTTGAAGAAGCCTATGATATTTTTAAGGAACAGATTATTGCCGGTAGTGATGCTGATATTATTGTTTTTGAAACAATGACAGATATTTACGAAGTTAAGGCTGCCGTTCTTGCTGCTATAGAAAATTCAGACAAGCCTATTATTGTAACTATGACTTTTGAAGAAAACAGAAGAACATTTACTGGTTGCGACATTCCATCAATGGCTATTACATTAAATGGTCTTGGCGTTTCTGCCATAGGTTTAAATTGTTCTCTTGGTCCAAAGGAACTCTTGCCTATTATAGGAGAGCTTTCTAAATGGACTAATCTTCCTTTAGTTGTAAAGCCAAATGCTGGTTTACCTGACCCTATTACAAATACATATGATATTACTCCAGAAGAATTTGCATCATATGTAGCAGATATGACTAATTACGGTATTAGAGTTGTTGGTGGTTGCTGTGGTACAAATCCAGAATACATAAAGGCTACAATAAAGAAATTAAGCACAATTCATCCTAATGTAGAGAAAAAAGAAATACCATCTGCCGTTTGTTCTTCTAGTAAAACAGTAGTGATAAATCAGCCTAGAATCATTGGCGAAAGAATTAACCCTACTGGTAAAAAGCGTTTTAAAGAAGCATTAAAGAATAACGACCTTGACTACATTTTAGGACAGGCTATTGAACAGGCACAAGGTGGTGCTGAAATTCTTGATGTAAATGTAGGTCTTCCAGGAATTGACGAAAAAGAAATGATGATTAAAACTGTAAAGGCATTACAGGGTGTTACAAACCTCCCATTACAGTTGGACTCAACTATCCCAGAAGTTCTTGAAGCTGCTTTAAGAGTGTATAACGGTAAAGCGATAGTAAATTCAGTAAACGGTGAAGAAGAATCACTAAAGAATGTGTTACCTATCGTTAAGAAATATGGTGCTGCCGTTGTTGGTCTTACACTTGATAAAGACGGTATTCCTCCAAAAGCAGAAAAAAGATTTGAAATAGCAAAGAAGATAATGAACAGAGCCTTAGAAATTGGTATTCCGAAAGAAAATATCTTCATCGACTGTCTTACTCTTACAGCATCAGCTGAACAGGCTGCAGTAATGGAAACATTAAAGGCAGTTAATATGGTTAAAACACAGTTAGGTCTTCATACTGTACTTGGTGTATCTAATATTTCATTTGGTTTACCTAACAGAGGTCTTGTAAATTGCAATTTCCTTGCAATGGCACTTCATAGTGGTCTTGATTTACCTATTATTAACCCTAATATTGATTCTATGACTGGTGCAGTAAGAGCTTACAGATTATTAGCAAACTATGATGTAAACTCAGTAGAATATATTGAAGCCTATGGTAATGACAACGCACAAGCACCTAAGACAGAAAAGGTATCTGCTGAAGATTGTACTCTCGACTATGCTATCGAAAAAGGTCTTAAAGGCGATGCTAAAAAAATTACAGAAAAACTTTTAGAAACAACTGACCCTATGGAAATTGTAAATGAAATTGTTGTTCCTGCTCTTGATAAAACTGGTGCTGATTTTGAATCAGGCAAGATATTCTTACCTCAGCTTATTCTTTCAGCCGGTGTGGCTCAGGAGGCTTTTGAAGTAATCAAAAATCATTTAGCAAATGGAAATAATACCCCTGTTAGTAAGGGAAATATCGTTGTTGCTACAGTTAAAGGCGATGTCCACGATATAGGTAAAAACATTGTAAAGGTACTTCTTGAAAACTATGGTTACACAGTTACTGACTTAGGAAAAGATGTTGAATATCAGGCTGTAGTCGATGCCATAAAAGAACACGATTGCCAGCTTGTAGGTCTTAGTGCCCTTATGACAACTACTCTTGGTTCAATGGAAGATACAATAAAACTTATAAAAGAAAACAACCTCAACTGTAAAATAATGGTTGGTGGTGCTGTTTTAACACCTGAATATGCTGAAAAAATTGGTGCTGACTTCTATTCTAAAGACGCAAAGCAGTCTGTAGATATAGCAAAGCAAGTTATTGGATAATTACATAGATATGAAACAGACTTTCTGAAAGTCAAGTTTTTAGTGAGTCTGTTTTCTATATAGTAAAAAAGGAATGTTGGTATATTAGTCAACATTCCTTTTATTTTTAATCATTTGAAAATTTAGAAGCAATTTTATTCTCGTTAAGCTTTAAATTTCCATTTTCCATTTTAATTAATATTTCTGTATTAATTCCATATTCAATGGCAAATTTAATAGAGTTTTCAATTACATTTCCCAATCTTGAATATCCAAACTTTTTGGCAACTTCACGCACTAAAGTCTTATCTCCAATACTTATCTGTTCCTCCAATACTTCAATTATTGCATTGATAATTTCGTGAGATGGAACATCATCCATGGCGCGTTTATTACCTTCCGCATCTTCGACACGATAATAGTTATATTTTTCAGGTAACTGGTCCATTTTCCAATAGAATATTCTTTCATCATCATTAGTTTCTTTCTTTTCAATATTCTCTATAACAGATTGGAAAATGCCCTCTACTCTTGCACCACTTCTTGATATATTCCACCCATTCAGAACCTTGTGCATTAACAGTTTTCTACTAATAGGAGCTTCATTATCTATAATTTTCATTACGAAATCTTTTATACTGTTCTTCGCATACTCACTATAGTATTCATCTGCTGTCCCCATATTGCTTATCTTTGTAGATATGTAATCCTTTTTGTATGAAGTATTACTAATTACAGTTTCCTTTTCAAACTGTAATTTTGCAAAAGTTTCCGGTGAAACTGTTTTTTTAATTTTTGGAGTTTTAGGTGTTGCTTCTATAGCCTCTTTTATTTTATTTTTCACTTTTTCAGGGTCATCAAGCCAATCAAGAGTCCATAATCTGATTACTGACCACCCTAGTCCCTTGAGTACCGATGGCTGAAGTACAAATCTATCCCTGGCAGTTGATGTTTCTTTGCAGTTATAGCCGTCTATCAAAATGCCGAGTATATAAGTATCTGAATCATCAGGACTTACAACACCAATATCCATTTTAAATTCTGAACAACCGATATTGCATTTTACATCATAGCCCATCTCTTTTATAGCATTTGCTATATCGGTAACAATATAGTCATCGTGATTTTTATTGTTTCCTGACTTTTGAGCTAAATTATTCTTACCTTTTTCTGCAAATTCAAGAAATCCCTTTAATCCTGCAACACCTTCAGAACAAGTTCGAGATAAATCAATCTGTTCTGGTTTTAATACTGAATAGACTATCATTGATTTTCTTGCCCTTGAAATGGCAACATTAAGTCTTCTCCAACCACCTTCTCTATTAAGTGGTCCAAAATTCATAGATACATTTCCATCGGCATCAGGTCCATACCCTATAGAGAACAATATTACATCTCTTTCATCACCTTGAACATTTTCAAGATTTTTAATAAATATAGGTTCTTTAGAGTTATTATCAATTTCTTCAAGTTCAGGGTACTTTTTAAATTCTTCATACAACAAATCATCAATAAGATTCTGCTGAACCGAACTGAAAGTAACAACACCTATACTATCATTGCGTAATTCTTCGTCTTTTAATCTTCTTACAATTTCGGCCACTATTGCCTTAGCCTCTGCCATATTATGCTTAGTCTTGCCCTTATCATAAAAACCATCTAAATGCACCATTTTAACTTCAGATACAAGGTCATGTGGAGATGGGAATGTATAAAGCTTATTATCATAGTATTTCATATTGCTATAGGCTATCAAACTTTCATGTCTTGACCTATAGTGCCATTTTAAAGATATTTGTGGCATTGAAATAGCCAAGCAGTCATCTAATAAACTCTCCAAATCTTCTTTTTCCCTGTTTTCTTCATCAACTCTATTTGAAGAAAAGAAATTTGTTGGTGGTAGCTGTTTAGGGTCACCAACAACTACAACATTTTCACCTCTAGCTATAGTTCCAACAGCCTCGCTTGTAGGCAACTGTGACGCCTCATCAAAAATTACCAAATCAAACTTCGGTAATGAAGGGTCAATATATTGTGCAACAGAAATAGGACTCATCAACATACAAGGACATAATTTTCGCAATAAAGTTGGTATTTGGTCAAACAATCTTCTTAATGACATCATTCTACCATTGGTTTTAATAGCCTTTTTAAGTATTCCCATTTCAGAATCTTTAATGCTTATACTGCCTGTAGATGGAATTTTTGATGAAAGTCTAGCCACAAGTTCCTGAATTGTAAGTTTCTGAAATTCAGCAATTTTTTCTTCATATTGAAGAATAAAGTCATTATAGCTTTCACCTTGAAATTCTCTAAGTCTTTCATCTGAACCAATAGTAACTAACGCCAACATATAATAAAGATTACACATATATGCAGAAGTCAAATTATCTTCATTAAGTTCGCCTTGCATATACGCTTCACTTACTTTAACAAGTCCCTTATCACGCAGTTTATTATCAATCTGATTAAAACTAATCTTATTTCTAAGTTCTTTAGAGCCATTTTTCATATTAACAAGTATTTCTTTAACTCTTTCGAACCAATCAGGACTGTTTTCAGCTTCAGTAAAATCTATCTTACCATCAGAGTATGTATCTAATTTTTTAATATACTCTTCTATATCAATTTTATAATTTGTAAGCAAACCATTCATTCCAGATTTTTCAATAGCATCTATAATTTCAGATAAACTCTTGTCTTTCATTGTAGAACAGGCAGTTCTAAACACATCAGCTTTTGATAAAGCCTTTGAAACTGTATTCCATTCTGTATCTGTTCCCATAAAAAGGCCTTCAAGATATTCTGTAATCGCTGACGGAATATCATTTATTAACTTCTTTTTATTATTATATACCTCCAAACTTTCGTATATAGAAATTATATTTTCCTTTGTAACAGTAGATACATCCTTTGCATACAATTTAATTTCATTCAACAATTTTTTCTGTTTGAAATACTTTTGTAAGAACCAACAGCCTTCAGCCTGTTTCCATAATAGTTTGGCATTTGTAAAATCATAATCGAATATACTTTTTTCAAATTGCTCAGTTAATTTATTTTTAAGATTGTTGTATTCTAACCCTGTTTCCTTCAAACTATTTATTTTTTCTACAATATCATTATAATTTGATGATGAAATAAGTTTTGATAATGTTACTGCATCTACAAGAGCTGCATCTACAATATTCAATAAATTCTCAATAGTTTTTCTATTTTTATTGTCTGTACAACCAGCCCACTTACAAATATTTTCTACTTTTTCATTAATTTCAGCCCAATCATCAATAAGTTTATCTGTGTCAACCTTAAACTTATCTCGCAATTCCATTGAATACTCTGTTCCAATATATTCTGACAATAATGTACCGTTATAACTTCCAAGTTCTGAAATTGCAATCTTATATTGTCTTATTAATTCATCCCATTCATCAATTTTATCTTTATTTACATCTAAAATTTCATTTTTTACAAATTTTATTTTACCCTTTTCATTAATGTTCTTTTCATAAAGTTCAATAGCCTCATACAAAGAAACACCAAAATCTCTTTTACAATGCACAGCCTCAATAATGTAATTAAGTTTCTTTCTTATAGAGTATAATTTTTCAGCTGTCGCCTCATATTCCTCTGGAGATTTTATTTTTCCAACTTCAAGAGCCTTATTAATTTCAGATAAAACAACAGACTTATTTGTTTTGTTAGAATGTAATTCAAGACAAAATGGGTCTAGTCCAATGTTAACCAATCTCTTTTGAACTACATTAAGAGCCGCCATTTTTTCTGCTACAAACAAAACAGTCTTTCCTTGATATAGTGCGTTTGCAATCATATTTGTAATAGTTTGCGATTTTCCTGTACCAGGAGGCCCTTGAAGTACAAAACTCTTTCCTTTTGCTGCGGCTGCTATAGCAACCATCTGTGATGAATCTGCACTTACAGGTATAGCCATATCTTTTATACTAAACTCGTCGTCTAAATTATCTGCTGATATATCATCATCTTCCTGTTGCCAATTCATAGCACCATTAATTAAACTAGATACAACTTTATTTTCTTCCAATTCTTTAGAGCGATTGTGAATATCATTCCACATTACAAACTGGCCAAAAGAAAACAAACCAACAAAAGCCATTTCTTCAATATTCCAGCGTTTTTTACCCATTATAGCCTGTCTTATTGTATTAAAAATTAAAGGAATATCAACACCATGTTCATCTTCTGGTAATGGGTCAAGACCACTTATGTTGATATTATGGTCTTGTCGTAAATATTCAAGTAAAGTTATATTAACCTGTGTTTCTTCCTGTCTGCTACGAATTACATAGCCCTTATTTCTGACATTTCTCACAATATCAATTGGTATAAGAATTATGGGTGCATATCTTACTTTTTCTGACAAGTCACTTTCAAACCAACGCAAAAAACCTACTGCAAGAAATAATGTATTTGTTCCATTCTCCTCCATACTGGTTTTGGCTGAACGATACAACTGCTTTAAATTGTTTTCAAGCTCTTGTTCATTTAAGAAAGTTCTTATTCTATAACTTTTAAACTCTTGAGTTGCTATGTTTTTTATTAAATCTCTTTCCGTTTCAATTTCATAAATTTTTGAATCACGAAGAGATACAGTCCACTCTGACGGAACTTCCATTATTCTAAAATCTTTACCGTCAGATAATCTATCTTCAAGTTCGCCTAAATCGGCAGTCATAAGCTGAAAAGCATTTTTTGTAACCCTAAAGTTCAACAATGTATTTCTTAAACTAAAGTCAAGTAATTTTCTCTCCCATATTTTTTGTTTCGTAATAGGCTTATTATTTTTAACAACCTTATTTCGAATAGAATTATCTAACTCTAACGGGATAGCTTCGCTTACAGCCTCTTTTAATTCCTTGTCTGTTTCATTATTGTTTCCAGAATATGTATTTTCAATGCGTAATGGTATAGGACGGATACCGCTACCTCTTGAGCGTTGTATATCTACGGCACATATAAACTGGCTTAAATCTATTATATGATTTTTTCCATGCTTTACAGCCCTATCAAAATCAATATTTTCTCCTGAAACAAAATCTGTACATTCTACAAGAAGTAATTCTTCAGCACCTTCCACAATTCTTTTTTCAATAGCTGAAACATCGTCAATTACACAATCAGCAAATGTGTCTTCCTCAAGCCAACAACCACAGAAAGCATGTCCTTTTATAAAAAATATAAGAGGAAAAAGCCTAACTGCTTCAAGACAGGATAAATACAATACTGACAAATCAAGACATGTTCCCTGTTTCTGTTCAAGAACTATATGTGGCATTCTAATTCTTTGCCCTATTACTTCGTAGCTTGCTGGTGGATTATTATATATAATGCCCTGTTTTTGTAAAGCTCCATAAATTGCCGCCATTTGTAATTTTACATTATTGGGATTTCTTGTTTGATACCCAGTAAATGAAGGACTTCCTGTCCATTTTTTCAGCAAAACAGCAGCTTCCCTTAAAACCTCTGATATTTTAGGATGATTAGGTGTTACAAATGCTGCTATAATTTCAGGCATAAATAATAATCCACTCCACTCATCAAATGCAAGGATTTCTATACTTTCATCATTTGAAAATATCTTATTATCTCCCTGAAATACTTCTATTGTAATATTGCCAACCATTTTCTCTGTTAATGAAAAAAGATATTCCGTATTTATATTTAGTTTAACAGGCGAAATTTCTACAGACTGCTCTCCTAAAATTTCATCAATATGGTATTCATAATCCTTTGCAATTTCCGGATTAAAACTAATTTTTATATCAATATTTTTAAGAACATCTTCTGTTTTGTTATTTATTACTATATTTCTTATTATAGGCACATAATTTTGTTGCATTGCAAAATTAATTGCACCTAAAATATTACCGCCAACTGTAACAATATTCTCCATAAAATCACCCCAAACTATTTAATATGTAATATATATATTTACATAATTTTACCATTTTGTCATAAATATTTCAATATATCTCATATTTTTTATAATAATATTTTTATTTTAATTAATTTTATATCTGTAATAAAAAAGATATTTTTTAGACACAAAAAATAATGCACAGAGAAAATTCTGTGCATTATAAAAAATTTTTTAAATATAATCATTTTATTCGTAATTCATTTTGTGGTGTTTTAAATTCTGATTTGTCAAAAGCAATTATAGTAGTAAATAAAAATCTAAAAATAAAAATACCCCACGCAAATTTTTTACCTCTGCCAAAAGAAGTAGCAAGTCTACTACAAGAAGTAAAGTCTATATAAACAATAGCTAGTACCATTAAAATCAATATTAAAGTTGTAAAAACAGTAACAAAAATATTTTTTATATTTGCAAACATAATAGACACAGGTACTATACAAAATTGTAATATTAACACTACCCTGTACAAATCTTTCATTTTTAAAAATTTATACTGAACATATTCATTATAAAAAGGAATAAGTGATTTCCAGCCCTTTTCCCCTGCTTTTAAAAACACTCTCCAATTTACTACATATACTAACAATATCAAAAAGACATTCATCAACATTTGTATCTCATATGGTAAAACACTTAAAAACAATTGAATTAGTATACTTTCTATAAACAACATAGAACCCCCCTTATCTTTTGCACAATTAATGATAGGAAATAAGCTCTATCATATAATTATCATCGCAGAAAACTGCATTAATTTGTCCCCCTAGTAAAAGAACATATGAAAATATATTTATCCATAAAGCAAATACAAACAATGTTCCAATACTTCCATAGACTATATTATATCTTGAAAAATGTGATATATAAATATTAAAAAGTTTAGATATTATCATCCAAGAACCCATTGTAAATAAAGTTCCAGGTATAAGTCTTCTAAATGGTAATTTTCTTTTAACACAGAACATATTTAGTATAATCAAAAAAACAAACATAACGAAGACATTTAGAAAATACATAAAAAAACCAGTTAAAAAAGACGGTATACTTTTTACTAAGCCAATTTGTACAATAAAATCATTTATTACGCTACCAAATGTAAATACATAAAGTGTCAACACAATACAGGCTACAAAAATTATAACAAGCAATATACTTTGCAATCGCATTTTAATAAATTTATTCATTAAATCTTCATCATAGGCTTTTTTTATACCTCTAACCAAGCCATAAAAACCAGATGATGCACTTATTAAAGCAACTATCAAACTTGTAGATAATAAGCCGTAACTTGTATTTTCTCCCACTTCCTTAATAAAATTTTGCAATATCAACTGCATTTCATCAGGTAAAGAAACTAAAATATTAGTAAGTTCTCTATCGTAGGATAAATTTAACATACCCAAAAGAGAAATCATAAATAAAATAAGTGGAAAAACAGATAATATAAGCCTAAAGGCAAGAGCATCTGCTACTATATTAAGCTCATTTCTCTTAAATCTTTCAGCTACTTCTATAGCCAATTCTTTTAATCTATACAAACATAATCCCCCTAAAAAATAAAGGGTATGACAAGCGTCATACCCTAAATAAATTAAAGTTTGATATGTCTTGGAAGACCATCAACCATATATGGATAAATTTCACCCTGAATAAGTGGACGCATATAATCAAGAGCTTCCTGAGAAACACCTGTACCATCATTAATTATCCATTCCTGTGGAACAGTCTTTTCAACATTAGCAATAGCATTTACATCATAAATGCTTGTACCCATTAAGTAAGGCTTGTTTGATAATCTCTGGAAGATACCAACCTTACCAGTTTCGCCATCAAATGCAGCCTTAACAGCAATACCACCAACGATAAATGCTTCATTTACATCTGTAAGAGATGCAATATGACTAGCACATCTCTGAATTGTACTAAATTCAATAGCTCTAGTCTTACAACCGATTTCATTAGAAATAACATTAGCAAGAGCTGTTGCTGTACCACTTAACTGCTTATGACCAAAACTATCAACAAGCATATTTGATGATGCAGATTCGCAAACATACTTACCGTCAGCTGTCTTAACACCTTCAGATACTGCCACAACAATCTGCTTCTTAGTCTTCTGAATTTCCTGAACCTTAGCTACAAACTTGTTAATATCAAAAACTGTTTCTGGTAAGTAAATAAGGTCAGCACCTTCACAATCATCGCCCTTTGCAAGAGCAGCTGCAGCTGTAAGCCAACCAGCATTTCTACCCATAATTTCAATAATATTTACAATCTTAATAGGCTGAACTAAAGCATCTCTTATAATTTCTTTCATTGTAGATGCAATGTACTTAGCAGCACTACCATAACCAGGTGTATGGTCTGTAACAGCAAGGTCATTATCAATAGTCTTTGGAACACCCATAAAAGTAATGTCTGTAATGTTCTTTGCCTTTGCATATTCACTAAGCTGTTTAATTGTATCCATTGAGTCATTTCCGCCAATATAGAAGAAATGCTGAATATCAAGTTTTCTTAATACTGCAATAATCTTTTCGTAAGTTTCAGGACTTTTTTCAACTGTAGGAAGTTTGAAACGACAAGAACCTAAGAATGATGATGGAGTTCTCTTTAAAATTTCAACATCCATACTATTCTTTATGTACTCAGTCATATCAATGTATCTTTCCTCTAAAAGACCTTCGATACCATTACGCATACCATAAATTTTACCTGCTCCTAACTCTTTTGCTGTTGCAAATACACCAGCAAGGCTAGAGTTAATTACTGAAGTTGGACCACCTGACTGTCCTACTATAATATTATGTGCCATTTTAATTTCCCCTTTCGGTACATTTTCTTTACTTGATTATACCAAATTTAACAAATCATTTCAATAGTGCTTTATAGAATTTTAACATTTATTGTTACAATACGGTATATTTTTTTAGTAATTACAACAAGTAAACCTAAAATGTACCTTTATTTTACAGTAGCTTTTACATAGCCAGGAACATTTTCATAGCCACCTTTAACCTTTGCCATTTCATCAATAGTTACAAGCTGATAACCCATTTCGTGAAGTTTTGGAATAGCCTTTACCATAGCCTGTGCTGTTGTTGGGTGTAAATCGTGCATAAGAATTACCTGACCGTCTTTTACATTATTAATAACATAATTATAGACATAGTTGGCATCTCTATTCTTCCAATCCAATGTATCAACATTCCAATTAAACCAAGGAATATTTACGGCATTTCTAACTGTTTGATTTACTGAACCATAAGGAGGTCTACCTATCATTGGATAAACGCCGGCTGCTGCATAAACAGCATTTGAGCATTTATTTACTTCTGTTCTTACTCCATAAGCACCTAACTTATTTAAGTTGGCGTGGTCATATGTATGATTACCAATTTGGCAACCTGCCTCAACAGCCTTTTTAACAAGGTCAGGACTCTGTTCTACCATTTGACCTACAACAAAGAAAGTAGCTCTGCCATTTACCTTTTTAAGTGCATCTACAATAAGTTCTGTACTGCCTTTTCTTGGTCCATCATCAAATGTAAGTGCTATCATAGGCTTATTAGGGTCAACATAATAAGTTGTAGATTCTGTAGTAGTTTCCCTTGTTGTATTTACATTTTTATTAATCTGTTCTTTTGTTGTATCAAATGTAGCTGTTTCTTCATTCATTTCTTCTGTTGGAGCCATAAGAAGTGATAAATGTACAGTTTCATTAGTAGAAATGTAATCACTTAAATCACTATACTTTATAGCAACTGAAATATTTTCATAATTTTTAATCTTTAAGTTGCTTAAATCAATATTAAAAGTAATATTATCATCGTTTAACTTAAAATTCTTATAATTATCTGAAGTAGGTTCAACATATTTTGAATAATTATAACCCATTAAATGTGCTGCTATATCTAAATCATTATGTATATAATTCTTTGTGTAATCAGAAATATAGTTTAAGTAATCCCCTGTCATAAAATCACTTAATGAAGTAAGTTCTTCTGGATTTTTTGTAAAGTCAGATAACTGTGAAACTGGTTTATTAAATGTTAAAGTAGATATATACATTCTCCAACATAACTTAAATCCAACAACCTCTGATAAATCTCTAACTTTTATAAAGTTATATCCATTTATATTTACACCTTTAAATTTATAATCTTTTTCGCCGTCAGTTATGTTAATATCAACATATTTAGGCTTAGCATATTTCTCTCCAGTATGTGTAAGAACTGCTATACTATCCTTGTTGGTATATGCTTTTCCAACGGTAATTTTCATATCTTTTTTATTCTGTGATGTAAAATCAACATCAAACTTGAGTGGTGTTTCCTTTAGTAAATATGCTAAATCGTATACTTTCATATATTTACTTCCGTTTATATCATAAGAAGTAAATTCTATTTTTTGACCATCAAAATTTACAACAGTATCCAATCTCTCTGCAACATCATCTTTACCAAAGACTATTGCTGAAAGTGAAAATATACTGACAATGCACAATAATACAAATAAAAATCTTTTAAACATATTTATTTCCCCTTACTATTTAGTTTAAAGACTACAAATATCTCTTATTATTTCCCCTGCTATTAATAAACCGGCTGTACTAGGAACAAAGCTAATACTTCCCGGCGTTGAGCGTTTATTAGTTACTTCTTCTGAAACTAAAGGTTTCAAAGGTATTTCTTTGCTATAACATACCTTTAATTTCTTTACACCTCTGTCCTTCAATTCCTTTCTCATTACTTTAGCCAATGGACAGACAGAAGTCTTAAATACATCTGTAATTTCTAACAATTCTGGATGAAGTTTATTTCCTGTACCCATTGACGAAATAACAGGAATATTTAATTCCTTGGCTTTCATAATTATTGCAAGTTTAGCCGTAACAGTATCTACTGCATCAGCTACATAACTATATTCATCAGTCAATATATCGTCAATATTATCATATAAAACAAATTCATTTATTGTTTTAACATTACAGCTTGGATTAATCTCCTTTATTCTATCTGCCATAACCTGTGTTTTCATACTTCCTATTGTGGATTTAAGAGCTACAATCTGTCTATTCAAATTTGTTTCAGCAACTGTATCATTATCAACCAGCGTTATATTTCCCACACCGGCTCTTGCTACAGCCTCTGAAATATATGAACCAACTCCTCCTACGCCAAAAATTATTACATTAGCCTGTGCCAATTTTTCTACTGCTTCATTACCTATAAGCATTCTCGTTCTTTCGTACCAATCCATATTTATGTCACCTCTCTTAAAGTATACCACATTTATTTGTACTATACCATTGTGAACTTTAGGCAAAAAAATTCCCAGTATTATTGAAAAAATGAGCATTTTATGGTATAATTCCCTCATCGCATATATGGGAGGTATAAATTTATGAAAATTGAAACAAAATGTATACAATCTGGTTATACTCCAAAGAATGGAGAACCTAGAGTATTGCCTATAGTCCAAAGTACAACTTACAAGTATTCAACAGCTGAGCAAATGGGCGATTTATTCGACTTAAAGGATAATGGTTTCTTTTATACTAGACTTGCAAACCCAACAGCTGACGCTGTAGAAAAGAAAATTGCGGACCTTGAGGGTGGTGTAGGTGCTATGCTTACTTCTGCCGGACAGGCTGCGTCACTTATTGCCATTATGAATATTTGTCAAGCTGGCGACCATGTTGTTAGTGCCACTACTATATACGGTGGAACTTTCAATTTATTTGCTGTAACTCTTAAAAAATTTGGCATTGATGTAACTTTTGTAGACCAAACTGCCGATATTGAAGAATTACAGAAAGCATTTAAGCCTAATACAAAGGCTGTTTTTGGCGAAACTCTTGCAAATCCATCTCTTGAGGTTCTTGACCTTGAAAAATTTGCAACTTTAGCTCATAACAACAATGTTCCATTTATTGTTGACAACACATTCCCTACTCCTGTACTCTGTAGACCTATTGAATGGGGTGCTGATATTGTAACTCATTCTACATCTAAGTATATGGACGGTCATGCTGTTGCTTTAGGTGGTGTAATTGTAGATAGTGGTAACTTTAACTGGGCAAATGGTAAATTCCCAGAATTTACTGAACCTGATGAGTCATACCATGGTGTAGTTTATACTGAAGCATTCGGTAAAGCAGCTTTCATCACAAAAGCCAGAGTTCAAATGATGAGAGATTTAGGCTGTGCCCCTGCTCCAATGAACTGTTTTCTTCTTAACTTAGGTCTTGAAACACTTTGTTTAAGAGTTGAAAGACACAGTGAAAATGCTCAAAAAGTAGCTGAATATTTGGAATCAAACCCAAAAATTGAATGGGTAAACTATCCTGGTCTTAAAGACAACAAATACCACGAACTTGCTAAAAAGTACCTTCCAAAAGGCTGTAGTGGTGTAATTTCATTTGGTCCTAAAGGTGGCAGAGAGGGTGCTGCTAAATTTATGAATTCACTTAAACTTGCTAATATTGTATGCCATGTTGCTGATGCTAGAACAGGTGTTCTTCATCCTGCTACATCAACTCACAGACAGCTTTCTGACCAACAGCTTATTGACTGTGGTGTAACTCCTGACCTTATCAGAATGTCTGTAGGTATCGAAAATGCTGACGATATTATTGCCGACATTCAGCAGGCTCTTGACCAAATTTAATCTTTTACATAAAAGTGAGTGACCCTAAAGCCACTCACTTTTTTATTATTCCTGAACACTTATTTTATAATAATTTTTCAATTTGTTATAAACCTTGCTATGAACACTATCCTTTGAAAATCCTCCACTTGCAAGGGCTTTACCAGCCTTTTGTCCCATAAGAAGTTCTATACCATCATCAACATTATCTATAGCGTAAATATGGAATTGCTTATTCTTTACACTTTCCACTACTTCATCGCTAAGGACCATATCCTTTATATTACTTCTAGGAATAATAACACCCTGTGTGCCTGTTAATCCCTTATTTTTACATATATTGTAGAAGCCCTCTATTTTATATGTTACACCACCTATAGGCTGTATTTCCCCTCTTTGGTTCATACTACCTGTTACAGCTAAGTCCTGTCTTATAGGTAAACCACTTAAACTAGAGAGTATGCAATAAGTTTCTGTTGATGTAGCACTATCTCCGTCAACGCCATTATAACTCTGTTCAAAACAAACTCGACAGCTAAGTGTAAGTGGGAATTTTTGAGCATACTTACCGCCAAGATAACCAATACAAACCTGAACACCTTTATCGTGAATACTTCCACTCATTTCAGCTTCTTTTTCAATATTTACAATACCGGCTTTTCCTGTATATGTACTGGCAGTAATTCTTGTAGGCATACCGAAAGTATAATCGTCCATTTCCATTACACAAAGACCATTAATCTGACCAACTTTTTCTCCAGTTGTATCAATAAGAATTTCATTTTCTTTTATCATATCAATATATTTTTCAGCATATATATTTACTCTTTCAATTCTCTTATTAATAGCCTTTAAAACGCATTTTTCGTTAATAGTATCTAAGCCGTCCATATTTGCCCAAGTATTTGCCTCAATAAGAACATCTCCTAAAGTACCAAAACGAGTTGTCATTTTATCCTGTCTTTCAGCCACTCTTGTTGAATATTCTACAAGCTGTCTTATTGCATTTTTATCTATAGGCTTTAAATTTTCCTTGCTTACAAAGTTATTTACAAAAGAAACAACAGAATCTATATTCTTTTTATTGTAATCCATTTCATAGTCAAAAAGAACACACATTTTGAAAAGCTTACTAAAATCATCATCGTATTCTTTAAGCATTTCATAATAATACAAGCTACCAACAAGTATAACCTTTACATTTACTTCTGTAGTTTCTGGGCGAATTGCAGATACTGTTATACCACCAAGCTGATATTCCTTCAACGGTTCAATAGTAACTGTACCAGTTTTAAGAATTTTTCTGAGGGTATCCCATGCAAAAGCATTTCCTACCATATCTGAGGCGTGGAAAATAATATAACCACCATTTGCCTTGTGCATTAAACCAGACTTGATTTTCATAAAATCTGTTATAAGATTACCATTTTCGTTTTCATATTCAATCTCGCCTACTAAATTAACATAGCTAGGATTGAAATTAGTTATAACTGGTGCTCCATGTAAATTGCTATTATCTACAACTACATTAATATCATACTTACCTAAAAAGTCATCATTAATAGCCTTTTTAGAAAGCCATGGCACCATATTTGTAATTGGGTCATCACTTTCTGTATCTTCACTATTATTAAACTCGTCGATATTTTCTAATATATCTTCCTTAACACTAGCAAGGTACTTCATAACATTTTCACAATTTACATACTTGCTCTGAAGTTTATTCATAAAACGACCAACTACCATTAAGGCAATATTGTAATCGGCATTTTCTACTTCATTTTTTGCATCGCTGTCAAAAGTTTTAAGGCTACGCATTGTACTGGCAGCAAGTTCTTGAACTTCCTCAGAACCAGAAGAAATCTTTTCTCTTGTTTCATCGTCTAAGTCCTCAAAATCATCTTCATTTATCATTTTGCCATCGACTAAAGGAAGAAAATATATACCACCAGTTGGATTTTGCTTTACTCCAAAGCCATACTCTTTTGCCTTATCAGAAAGACCATTTATAACTTCATCTTTCTTCTTTTGGTAGCTCTTCATTATTCTATCTTTTTCTTCTTGATATTCAAGAGAATTGTAGCTTTTTGTTATTTCGTATGTAAGTCTATTTATTAATTCTGCCATATCGGCTTTAAGTTCTTTGCCCTTACCAGCAGGAAGAAAAAGAGCCTTTGGCACAATAGGATTATCAAAGTTATATACATAACACATATCATCAGGAGTTTTTTCTTTAGCTGCCATTTCTCTAGCAAATTTTTCAGCAAATGAAGTTTTGCCACTTCCATTTGCACCGGCAACATAAATATTATAGCCTTTACTTTTTACATTAAGACCGAATTTAAGTGCTTCCTCTCCTGTTGATTGACCAATAAGACTGTTATCGTCTAAAGCCTTAACTTCATCGCCTAAATCTTCAATATTTGTATGGCGTTTTAAAACACTATAATCTAATTCTGTAATCAAAAAATTTCCCCCTCTATTTCCTCTGGAGGCACAAGATAACACCACATAATATAGGCATCTTCCTTGTTATCATCATAGTATTCCTTGCGTACTCCACTTAATTTAAAGCCATATTTCTTGTAAATATGTAAAGCAGTTTCGTTACTTGGTCTTACTTCAAGGGTAACACCTATCATTTCCTTTTCCTTAGCTATATCAATAAGCCCTTTTACAAGTGCCTGACCTACACCCTTACCTCTATAGTCCTTGTGTACAGCAATATTGGTAATATGACCCTCTGTTACAACATGCCACATACCTGCATATCCAACGACCTTATCATCTTCCATAGCCACAATATATATTGCTAATTTATTTTCAAGTTCTTTTTCCATAGAACCACGACTCCAAGGAATAGAAAAACTATCATTTTCTATTTCCATAATACCGTCAATATGTTCTCTACTTAATGGTTGAAGCTCCATTTTTCTCCTCCAGCTCACGCTCTGCCTGTGATTTTCTTAAATACATAATTTTAAACTTATTACATTCAACAGCCTTATCTGTCATTTCTAAAGCAATAGCACCTACACAAGCACTTCTCTGCATATTTGCTGATACTGGTGCTAAAGTAAATGTATCATACTGCTTTAATTTATCCATAAATACAGGCACACCATCGCCTAAAAATACAGCGTTTTCATCTATTTCAAGAACCTGTGAAATAACTTCATCAATATCCTGTGCCATATAGTCAGATACTCTTTCAAGTTTTTCTCCACAATAGTAGAGGGCAGAATAAACCTGATTTCTTCTTGCGTCCATAATAGGTACAACAAGTTTATTGGTTCCAAACATATTATATGCTAAGGCATCAAGTGTAGGTACTGGAATAACAGGTATATCTAAGCCATGAGCAAGACCCTTGGCTGTAGCTGCACCAATTCTAAGTCCAGTAAATGAACCTGGACCACAAGCACAAGCTATATAATCTATTGTACTTAAATCCAAATCCACCATATTTTTAAGATTTTCAACCATAGGCATAATAGTCTGTGAATGAGTTTTTTTATAATTAGTAGTAAATTCAGCTATTGTTTTATTTTCGTCTACAAGTGCTACACTTGCAACTAATCCTGTTGTATCAAGTGCTAAAATTTTCATTCTTCCACCTCAATTTTTCTATAGTCAAGTCCCTTTGACAAGTCTTTAGTGATTTTAATTGATACTGCATTTTCAGGTATAATACCCTTTATAAGTTCTGCCCATTCAATAAGACAAACTCCGTCGCCGTCAACATATTCATCAAAGCCTATATCAAACATTTCATCTTCGTCACCTATTCTATAAACATCAAAGTGATAAAATGGTATTCTACCAGAATGATATTCATTTACAATAGTAAAAGTGGGACTTGTAATATCGTCATCAATACCAAGACCCTCTGCAAAACCTTTTGTAAATACTGTCTTTCCAACACCTAAATCGCCGTCAAGACAATATACCTGACCTACCTCTGCTTTTTGTGCCATTTCATAGGCAAAATCTCTAGTTTCTTTTTCGGAATAAACTTCTTTTATCATAGTTTTACCTCGCAATCATTAACATTAATATAATACCATATGTCAACAGCCTTTTCAATAATTAATGTATATACATAACTAAAAAATACCCTGCGGATTCCACAGGGTAAAATTTAAAACAATGTAAGCTGGTCAGTTTCTCTTAAACCATCTAAAACACCATTTAGTTTTAATAATTCAATATTCTTTTTACCTAAACCAGATAATTTTTGAAGTTCTTCTATAGTTTCAAATTTTCCATTTTCATTTGTCTTTGCAACTTCTTCTCTGGCTCTTATTAAATCTCTGGCAGCTGTTTCACCAAATCCCTGTAGAGTACAGAAAGGTGGTAAAAGTCTTTGTTCACCATCAACTTCAATTACTTTAAAATGAGTTGCTCTGGATTCATAAAGGTTTATTGGTGCAAACTTTAAACCTCTCAAGTAAAGTTCATAAACCATTTCCATATTAGGTGTCATATCCTGGTCTTTCTTTTCAGCTTCTTTACCCAGTTTTTCAACTTCGAGAAGTTTTGTCTTTAATTTATCCATACCATGACACATTAAATCATAATCAAACTGGTCATATTTTACAGAAAACTGTGCTGCATAAAAGGCATGAGGATAATGTATTTTATAATAACCAATTCTAACAGTATTTGTAACATACGCTACTGCGTGACCTTTTGGGAAAAGGTATTTAATTTTTTTACAGCTATCAATATACCAATCGGGAACACCAGCTTCTCTCATTATCTGTTCATGGTCAGCTGAAAGTCCTTTACCTTTTCTTACTTTTTCCATTATAGTAAAGGCTGTAAAGTTTTCTACACCTTTTTGAATTAAATAAGTCATAATGTCATCACGAGTTGCAATAACATCTTTAAGTGTACATATGCCTTGTGCAATTAATTCACTGGCATTACCATTCCAAACATCAGTACCATGAGAAAGACCTGAAATTCTGACAAGTTCCCCAAATGTACTAGGTTTTGTTTCCATAAGCATACCACGAACGAACTTTGTACCCATTTCAGGTAAGCCTAAAGTACCAGTTTCACAACCTATTTCATCAAGGTTAATACCTAATGCTTCTGGAGAAGTAAACAAGCTGTAAGTAGCTTTATCATCAAGAGGTACATCTAGTGGGTCAACACCTGTAATATCTTTATACATTCTCAATATTGTAGGCACATCATGACCAAGCATATCAAGTTTTAAAAGTCGACCACTAATTCTATGGTAGTCAAAGTGAGTTGTAATAGTATCTGAATCAAATTTATCTGCCGGATGCTGAACTGGTGTAAAGTTCAATATATCGTTATCACTAGGTACAACCATAAGACCACCCGGATGCTGACCCGTTGAACGCTTAACACCTAAACAGCCCATAGCCAATCTTTTCTTTTCAGAACTTTTTATATAACAGCCGTTATGACCTTCACAATATTTTGCAATATAGCCATAAACTGTTTTTTCCTGTAATGTAGAAATTGTACCGGCTTTAAATACGAAACCCTTACCGAAAAGAGTTTCACAATACTTATGAGCTCTTGACTGGTCCTCGCCGGAGAAGTTAAGGTCAATATCCGGTTCTTTATCACCATTAAAACCTAAGAAAGTTTCAAATGGTATAGCCTGACCCTCTTTATTTAACGGCGTTCCACAAACAGGACAATTTTTATCTGGCAAGTCAAAACCAGAAGTACCTGCAACTGCTCTTGTTTCCTCTGAATCAAACTCAGAATATTTACATTTTGGGCAAATATAATGAGGCTCTAAAGGATTAACCTCTGTAATACCTGCCATTGTAGCTGCAAATGAAGAACCTACAGAACCTCTTGAACCAACTATATATCCATGGTCATTAGAGTCCTTAACAAGTTTCTGAGCAATCATATAAAGTACGGCGTAGCCATTACCAATAATTGAATCAAGCTCTCGTCTTAATCTCTTTTCTACAACCTCTGGAAGTGGAGAACCATATATAGACTCTGCTGTTTCCATTGAAATTCTTTCAAAATCTTCATTGGCATTTTCCATATGTGGAGGATATGTTTCCTTTGGAACAGGTTCAATATGTTCCATCATATCAGCTATTTTGTTTGTATTAGTAACAACAACTTCATATGCCTTTTCTTTACCTAAGTATTCAAACTCTTTAAGCATTTCATCAGTTGTTCTATAAAACAAAGGTGCTTGATTATCTACATCTTTAAAACCTTCCCCTGTTTGAACTATTCTTCTGAACACTTCATCTTCTGGGTCAATGAAATGTGTATCACAAGTAGCTACAACTGGCTTACCATAGGTATCGCCTAATTCTACAATCTTTTTATTTATTTCAATTAACTTGTCTACACTTTCTACACTCTTACCACTTTTAGACTGATTATTAATCATATAGAAATTATTACCCAAAGGCTGAATTTCCAAATAATCATAAAAATCAACTATTTTCTTTAAATCGTCTTCTGGCCATTGTTCATATACTGCTGTATACAAATCTCCGGCTTCACAAGCCGAACCAAAAATAAGACCTTCTCTATACTTTATAAGTTCTGACTTAGGTATCTTAGGTCTACGCAAATAATATTTAAGGTTTGACTCTGAAACCAATTTATATAGATTATATAAGCCCTTTTGGTTTACTGCGTAAATAATGATGTGGTAATATTTTTTAATTTTTCTTTTATCAATATTTTTTGATGCTAATTCGTTAATGTCGTCTAATGATGTTATATTTTGCTCCTTTAACATAGAAAGCATTTTTAAAAACAACTCTGCTGTAGCCTCAGCATCTTCCACAGCTCTATGATGATTTTCTAGTGATACACCCAGCCTAGAACAAAGTGTATCCAACTTATAGTTATTCAAATCCGGAATAAGAGTTTTGCCTAATTCTACAGTATCAATAATGGTATTCTCTATCTGTTGACCATGATTTACCGCCCATTGACGAACAAAACCAACATCAAAACCTGCGTTATGAGCAACAAGAACACTATCTCCACACCATTCAATAAACTCTGGAAGTTTTTCATCTTCCAATGGTGCATCTTTTACCATATCGTCTGTTATTTTAGTAAGTTTTACTATTTTTTCATCAAGTTCTCTGCAAGGGTTAATAAAAGTAGAAAATCTATCTATTATTTTTCCATCTTTTACTTTTACAGCACCAATTTCTATTATTTTATCTACAGCTTTTCTTAGACCAGTAGTTTCTAAGTCAAAGACTACATAGGTATCATCAAGACTTTGGCTTTTGGCATTGGTAACAACATCGCCCATATCGTTAACCATATAGCCCTCACAGCCATAAAGCACCTTAACTCCTGTTTTATCAGCAATACCCTGTGCATCTGGGAACGCCTGTACAACACCATGGTCAGTAATACCTATTGCCTTATGACCCCAGTATTTAGCTCTTTTAACATAAGTTTCTACTGGAGTAATAGCATCCATCATACTCATATTTGTATGAAGATGAAGTTCAACTCTTTTTTCTTCGGCAGTATCTTCTCTTACCTTTGGAGGATTTGCAGCATTAAGAGTTTTAGGTCTTAAAACCATTTCACTATTTTCATAAGAATCCTCTTCAAGATTTCCAAACATCTTAATATAGCCTGTTCCCTTTTTAAGAGATATTATATTTTTAAATATTTCATCGTAGTCTTCTGGGGTTGTAAAGAATTTTACAGTAAAGGAATCTTTTTTATCTGTAACATAGAATTTTACAATTACCTTGCCACTTTTAGTAACAACATTGTCTTCTTGGGCAAAAATATAACCCTCAACATAAACCTCTCCACCTTTTTCCAAGGCTTCAGATACTGTAAGAGTTTCTTCTGTAATTTTATCTGTATTAACAGACCATTTACCAGTATTTTTTCGTTTCTGAAATTTATTATCCTCAACTACAGGCTTTGGTCTTGGTGCTACTGTACCAATAGAATTTTCCGGAATTTCTGCTTTCTTTTCTTCCTCTGTCTTTTCAGCATTAGCTCCAACATATTTCATAGCCATATTAGTATAAAACTCTGCTGCTTTTTCACACTTTTCAGCAAATTCTATGTCTGGAACTTCCCTAAACCTAACAGGCATCTGTATATCAAGTCGGCTGTTAATCAAGTTTTCTATTAATTTATCTATCTTTTTATATTTCATAAGAAAGACAGCACCTTGAACTACATCAACAACAATGCTATCATCTTCTAACTTCCATTTTGAATTATTCAAATATGCCCCACAGCAACTACTGGCAACATCAACTGCATCTACAATCTTTGGCCAGTAGTATTCCAATTTTTCGTAGGGTGTCTTATCAGGCATTGGATATTTTAAATTAATATCTATTGTGTTTAAATCCGGAAAAGCATCTGCCAAATCTTCTCTAAAATCCACAATACAATTTTCATCAATAAAAATATCAGAAGATAAATCTACAATCATTTTTCTCCCTTTAGTTGATATAGATAAATTATCAACCAATGTATTTTTAAGCACAGTTTTTACATTGGCTGACAACTTCAGACCGTCAAACACTTTTTCAAACAAACATTCTGCCACCGTTTTTACCTCCTTTCCCCAATAATAAGTATATTCCTTTTAAAATTAAAGTTTATTAATTTCTTCAATTAAAGCATCTAAGAGTTCACTTTCAGGCAATTTTCTTAAAATTTCGCCTTTCTTAAATATAAGTCCATAGCCCTTGCCACCTGCTACACCTATATCTGCCTCTCTAGCCTCTCCAGGGCCATTAACAGCACAACCCATTACAGCAACTTTAATATCCTTATTTATATTTTCACAGGCTTTTTCTACCTTTTCTGCAAGACCTATTAAGTCAATCTGTGTTCTACCACAAGTTGGACAAGACACAAACTCTACACCAAATTTTCTGAGTTCAAGAGATTTTAAAATCTGCTTTGCAACCTTTACTTCATCAGTTGTATCTCCAGTAAGTGAAACTCTAATAGTATCGCCTATACCCATAGCCAAAATAGCACCTATACCTACAGATGACTTAATAGTACCAGACCATTTTGTACCACTTTCTGTAATACCTAAATGTAAAGGATAATCTACTTTCTGTGAAAGCTGTCTATAACATTCTAAAGTAAATGGTACATTTGATGCTTTAATAGATATTACAATATCGTGGAAATCATATTTTTCAAGTATAGCAACATGACCCATAGCACTTTCAACAAGACCTTCAGGAGTTACTGAACCATATTTTTCTAATATATGTTTTTCCAATGAACCTGAGTTTACACCAATTCTAATTGGTATATGCTTTTCCTTTGCAGCCATTACAACAGCCTTTACTCTATCCTCGCCACCAATATTACCAGGATTAATTCTAAGCTTATCTACACCAGATTCTATAGCCTGTAAAGCCAACTTATAATCAAAGTGAATATCAGCAACAAGAGGAATATGTATCTGCTTTTTTATTTCCTTAATAGCAAGAGCTGCCTCCATATCAGGAACAGCAACTCTTATAATTTCACAACCAGCCTTTTCAAGAGCTAAAATCTGTGCAACTGTAGCTTTTACATCTGATGTCTTTGTATTGCACATAGACTGAATAGCAATAGGATTGTCACCACCTATAGTAACATTGCCAATTTTAACTTCTCTTGTTTTTCTTCTTTCAATATAGCCCATAGTATTTTCTCCTTATACTAACTTTAAAATGTCATTAAATGCTATTATTACACCTAGTCCCATTATAAGTACAAAGCCTATTGCGTGTATCATAGCCTCAACAGATTTTGGAAGTTCTCTACCTACAAAAAGTTCTACAATATAAATTATAATTCTGCCTCCGTCTAATGCTGGAAGTGGGAATAAATTTATTATACCAAGGTTTACACTTAAAAGTGCTACCATATTAAGCATTGATAAAACTACCGCCCATATACTAACTCTTGCAGCCTCTTGATAAACTGAACCAACAGCAGTTGTTACACCTATTGGACCAGACAATTCACTAACAGCCACAGAGCCTGTAAATAAATCAGCAAAGCTAAGAACCATAATTTTTACCATTGATACAAGTCCCCAATAGCCTTGTGAAAAATAGGATAAAACACTACCTTTTGTAATATTTTCTCCATTATAATCCATTACATTTATTAATGGTGCTTTATAGTCTAATTGAAGACCTAAAGAATAACCTTTTTCAGTTTTCTGAGCAGCTAATTCTGTATTTATCTTTTCTCCATTACGCTTAACAACTACAGAAACATAATCATCAGCATATTTTGCCTTGTAATATTCCATTTCATCACGAGTATGAATATTATGTCCAGCATAATTTACAATTTTGTCGCCAGGCTTAATACCTGCATTATAGGCTGGTGTGTTTTCAATAACAGATGTGACATTTACTGTAGAATATCCTGTACACATTGTAATAAAAACAAACACCAAAAAGGCTAAAACAAAATTCATAAAAGGTCCTGCAAAAGAAATAGCTATTCTTTTAGGAAGTGAAACTTGATTAAAGCCTAGCTTTTGGCTACCTTCTTCCACTTCATCAGCCATTTTGCAATAGCCACCAATAGGAATAAGTCTAAGGGAATACATTGTTTCTCCCCTTTTCACAGAAAAAAGCTTTGGTCCCATACCAACAGCAAACTCTTCAACAAGTACACCACTTTTTTTTGCAACTATAAAGTGACCCCATTCGTGAAGTATTACAATAATACAAAGTATCAAAAGTGTTAATATAATCGACAAAATATCACCTCAAAATTCGCAACAACTGTTAATTAGCACATTTTTGATGTATATTCTCTTGCCCACTTATCAGCCTCAAGAACATCATCAAGAGTATAATCACTTATAGAAGTATATGCGTTCATAGCAGTTTCTATAAGTCTTGGTATATCCAAAAATCCTATTTCTCTATTAATAAATTTAGCAACAGCTATTTCATTAGCTCCATTCATTACTGTCGGCATAGTTCCACCAATTTTAATAGCATCATAAGCCAACTGTAAACAAGGGAATTTTTCAATCCTTGGTCTTTCAAAAGTAAGGTTACTACCCTCTTCAAAAATATTAAGTTTTGGGAAACCATTAGGCACTCTCTTTGGATATGTAAGGGCATACTGAATAGGCACTTTCATATCTGGTACACCCAACTGTGCAATAACTGCACCGTCTTCATATTCCACCATTGAGTGAACAATACTTTGAGGATGAACCACAACTTGAATTTGGTCAAGGTCTACACCAAAAAGCCACTTTGCCTCTATTACTTCAAGTCCCTTGTTCATAAGTGTAGCAGAGTCGATGGTAATTTTTTTACCCATAGACCAATTTGGGTGCTTCAATGCGTCATCAACTGTTACCTTAGAAACATCATCAAAAGTTCTAAAAGGACCACCTGAAGCTGTAAGCAATATTTTCTTTATTTTATTATCTTTATTTCCCTGTAGGCATTGGAAAATAGCAGAATGTTCGCTATCTACTGGATACATAGAAACATAGTTTTCCTTTAACAAATTCATTACCAATTTACCAGATGTAACTAATGTTTCTTTATTTGCTAAAGCAATATTTTTTCCAGAACAAATAGCTTTTACAGTAGGTACAAGTCCAATATTACCTACAACAGAATTAACTACTGTATCAGCTTTATCATATGTTGCTACAGCAATAAGTCCTTCCATACCTGAAAGGACCTCTACTCTTAAATCACTTATATTTTTTTTAAACTCTAATGCCTTATTTTTGTCCATAACACAGACAACTTCAGGCTTAAATTCTCTAACCTGTTTTTCAAAAAGTTCTATTCTAGTATTGGTACTCATAGCCCACACTTTAATGCCACCAATCTCTCTTACGACATCAAGAGTCTGTGTACCAATAGAACCAGTTGAACCTAAAATGGAAATATTTTCAGTCATTTTTATCTCCTATCTAGCTAAAATCTTTACAAAAATGTATATTATTGGGAGTGTAAACAAAACACTATCAAATCTATCAAGCACTCCACCATGACCAGGCATAATATTACCATAGTCCTTTATTCCTGTATATCTCTTTATGCTTGATGCAGCTAAATCTCCAAGCTGTCCGAAAATCGAACCTATAGCACCAATTAAGCAAAATGCAGGAATAAGTTTAAGGTCAAATTTTCCTGAAAGCCAGCAATATAAACCGCATAATATAGCTGCTGAAAGCATACCGCCAATACTACCCTCAATAGATTTATGAGGGCTTAAAGCTGGTGCTAATTTATGTTTACCTATTTTTCTACCTACAAGGTAAGCACCAGTATCACTACCCCATGCACACATAAATGGTAACCAAACAAGAGCAAAATGTTCAACTCTTATTTGATATGCACATGACATAAGCATACCTACATAAGCAAAACCAAAAATTGTTACAGCACCATCAATAACATTATTTGTCCTGTGCAAGAAAATAAGACACATTAAAATTAAAAGGGTTATAGCCATAAAAACCATTTCAAAATATGTAACACTAAGTCCCTTATCTATGAAAACTATATACAATATTTCCATAACAAAGCCCAATAAGTGAACAGGCTTTAATTTTTTAGAAACAGCTTTGTAAAGTTCGTACATACCTATACATGCCACAAGACCTATTGCTATTTTAAACCATAAACCACCAGCAATTACAACAGCTAACAAAATAGGTATGGCAACTACTGACGAAATAACTCTTTTAGTCATAATTATCCCTCTTTTCTGCCACCAAATCTACGGTCTCTTGTTTGATATGCCTTTATTGCATCTTTTAAATCTTCGACATTGAAATCTGGCCAAAGTTTATCTGTAATATAGTATTCAGAATAAGCTGACTGCCACATAAGGAAGTTACTTGTTCTAAATTCACCACTTGTTCTGATAATAAGTTCTGGGTCTGGAATACCTGCTGTATCAAGGTTATCAGAAATCATTTGGTCATTTATATCTTCCGGCTGTATTTTTCCAGCCTTTACATCTTCTGCAATTTTAGTTACAGCTCTACGAATTTCATCGCGTCCACCATAATTTATAGCTATAGTCAAAGTCATACCTGGTCTGTCTTTTGACTGTTCCTTTAATTTTTCAATATCAGCTTGTAAATCCGGAGATAAAGCTGTTAAATCGCCAGCTGAACGAATTTTGAGAATACTTTTCTTATCATTAAAAAATCTATTAATATATTCTCTTAAAAGACCCATAATACTGTCAACTTCATCTTTGCTTCTTTTCCAATTCTCTGTAGAAAAGGCATAAACAGTAATATATTCCACACCAAGACCTTCAGCCTCTTTTGTTAATTTATCGAGAGCCTGTGCTCCCTGTCTGTGACCCATTGCACGAGGCAAAAATCTTTTCTTTGCCCATCGTCCATTTCCGTCCATTATTATTCCTATATGCTTTGGTACTTCTCTACCCATGGGGTTCTCCTCATTTCTGATAATTAGTTTTAAATAAGCCTGACCTCCGAAGATGCCAGACTTATTAATAAAAAACCTAAATTAAATTGACATTATTTCCTTACTCTTAGCTTCAACAAGCTTATCAATTTCAGCAATATTGCTATCTGTAAGCTTCTGAATTTCTTCTTCTAAGTTCTTGAGAGTATCTTCTGTAATTTCGTTAGCCTTTTCAGCCTTCTTAACAGCATCCATAGCATCTCTTCTGATATTTCTAACAGCTACCTTAGAATCTTCACCCTTCTTCTTTACATCCTTTGTAAGTTCCTTTCGTCTTTCTTCTGTAAGTTCAGGGAAAATAAGACGAATAACCTTACCGTCATTATTAGGGTTGATACCAATATCAGACATATTAATAGCCTTTTCAATTTCCTTTAAGATTGTAGAATCAAAAGGAGAAATTGCAATAATTCTAGCTTCTGGAGTAGAAACACTAGCAACCTGATTGATAGGTACTTCAGCACCATAATATTCAACTGTTACCTTATCTAAAACATGTGGGTTAGCTCTACCAGCTCTAATTGTAAGTAATTCACTATTTAAGTTACTTACACTCTTTTTCATCTTTTCTTCAAATACTTTAGTCTGTTCTGACATAAAAACCTCCAAATAAATAATAATTATACTGTTACTGTTGTACCAATTTTTTCGCCATTAGCAGCTCTGATAACACTCTTTTCTTCAGCAAGGCCAAAAATAACAACAGGTATTTTTTGTTCATAGCAAAGATTTGCTGCCGCAATATCAATTACCTTTAAGTTTTTCTCTACAATATCCTTACATGGAATTTCATCAAACTTAACTGCATTAGGGTTTACAGCTGGGTCGCTGTCGTAAACACCGTCAATAGCCTTTGCAAAAAGGATTGCATCAGCCTCAAGTTCAGATGCTCTTAAAGCTGTAACTGTATCTGTAGAGAAGAATGGATGACCAATACCACCTGCAAAAATAAGAACCTTACCTTCGCTCAAAAGTTTATTAGCCAAATCCTTTGAGAACTGCTGTGTCATTGTTCCTACTGGGAAAGGAGTCATTACAACAGCCTCAACGCCCTTCTGTCTGCAAGAATCTGCAAGATACATAGCATTCATAACAGTTGCAAGCATGCCAATCTGGTCAGCTTTAACTCTGTCCATAGCAGGATTAGCACTTCTACCTCTCCAGAAGTTACCTCCACCTACTACAAGAGTAACCTGTGTCCCCTGTGAAATTACTTCCTTAATCTGGTCAATAATACCATAAATTGTTTCATTATCAAAGTTTTTATCTGTATTGCCTGCAAGGGCTTCGCCACTTAATTTAAGTACTACTCGTTTGTACATAACACACTCTCCTTCCGTTTATTTTAGTTTATCATATTTTTTGTCATTTGACTACTATTTTTTATAAATTCTTTCTTAAATCAAATTTTGTGTAATATGCAAAGTTATGAAGTTAAGTTAAATTTTGTTGTATATAAATTTTTAAGCTGTCAATAATATTTTCAGGAGGTGTTATAATGAACAAAAATGAAAAAAAAGAAAGCAAAGGATTTTTTACAGCTATTTATACTGTAGCAGCCATTTTCTTAATTATGGCTTTTGCATTTTCCGTCTTAAAGGTTAGTAATCATCCACAGGAAAACGCTAATAATGATGTTGTTGAAGATAGTGCTCCTGTTGATAAATCAAATGTTGCCCCACTTACAACTACAGAAGCTACAACCCTAGAAGAAACTACAACAGAAGCAACCACAAAGCATATGGATGTTGTTCAGCCCAAAACAGCAGCTATTTTTGACGATACTCAAGAAATGGAATACCCTATTGCAGATGCCAAAATTTTAATGGACTATAGTACAGAAACCGCTGTATATGACAATACTTTAGACCAGTACAGAACTAATGATTCTATTGCATTTGCTGCAACTTTAGGCGAAAATGTTGTGGCAGCTTTTGATGGAGTTGTAACATCTGTAGATAAAGACGATATTAATGGAACAACAGTAACTATTGACAATGGTAATGGCTGGAGCACTACATACAGCCAGCTTAAAGACAACCTTCAGGTTGCTCAGGGGCAGACTGTATACAAAGGCGACATTATAGGCATTGTAGCTGAACCTACAAAATACAGCACAAATCTCGGACCACATTTAGATTTTGCTGTTTTTAAAGACGATGAAAGTGTAGACCCAAAAACTGTATTAGCATCAGCAGAAGATTAGCATATAATCCCTATAGGATATAACAAAATATTACAGATATATTAGGTTTTCAAGAACAGAGTGACATAAAATCACTCTGTTTTCTTGTTTTTTACACTAAAAAACTGTATTTTACATAAATTTTTAAATATAATAAAATTTATACTTGATAATTTTTTCATTTTATATTACAATGTAATCAAAGTAAGGAAACTTACAAATAATTTAAGGAGGTGCTTTCAATGGCTTATAAGATTTCTGATGATTGCATTAGCTGTGGTGCTTGTGCAAACGAGTGTCCTGTTACTGCTATTTCTGAAGGTGATGGTAAGTATGTTATCGACGCTGATACTTGTATCGAATGTGGTGCTTGCGCTGGTGTATGTCCAGTAGGCGCTCCTGCAGCTGAATAATATATTTTTTAATATGATTTTTTAATCATATACCATTTCATTTACAATAAAAGAGACCTGATTTTCAGGTCTTTTTTATTTTCTATATATCGTATAAAAAAAGCTATAGCATTGCAACTATAGCCTCCTTTATTTTTTAGTTTATCTTACATTCATCTGTTCTGTTTTCAGCTTTTCTCTTAGCTTCTTTTTCAACATTCATATTTTCTTTTAAACGCCTTGTATCAATTTCATTTGCAACATCGTCCCAAGTAAGTCCTCTTTCTGTCATAAGAACTTCAACATGGAAAAGTAAATCGCAAATTTCAGCAACTGTTTCAGTATTGTTATTATCCTTTGCAGCAATAATAACTTCTGTAGCTTCCTCGCCAACCTTCTTTAAAATCTTATCTACACCCTTAGAAAAAAGGTAGCTAGTATATGAACCCTCCTGAGGATTAGTCTTTCTATTTTTAATTACATCTAATTCTGTTACTAATGACTTACCTATATCAGACATTATTCTTCTCCTCCTTTAAAATCTTCAACTTTTCTATAAAAACAAGAACGGTTTCCTGTATGACAGGCAGCACCAACCTGATCAATAAGTAAAAGTATTGTATCGCAATCGCAATCATATCTTATTTCTTTTACATACTGAAAATGACCAGAAGTTTCGCCCTTTACCCAAAGACTTTGACGAGAACGGCTAAAATATGTACCCTTACCTGTTTTAACTGTAAGGTCAAAAGCCTCTTGATTCATATATGCAAGCATTAAAACTTCGCCTGTTTTATAATCCTGAGCAATAGCCGGAATAAGACCGTCACTATTAAATTTAAGTTTTAAATCCATAACCTATACTCCTATCTCAATCTTACAGGAATACCCTTTTTATCCAGATATTTCTTTAATTCAATTATTTCCATTTCTCTGAAGTGGAAAAGACTGGCAGCTAAAGCAGCCTCTGCACCACCATCTGTAAGTGCCTCTGCAAAATGGTCCATTGTACCTGCACCACCAGATGCAATAACTGGTATTTGAACAGCACTACTTACAGCTTTTGTAAGTTCAATATCATAACCAGCCTTTGTACCGTCACAATCCATACTTGTAAGCAATATTTCACCAGCACCTCTGCGTTCAGCCTCTATCGCCCATTCAACTGCATCTTTGCCAGTATTTACACGCCCACCATTTAAGTAAACATCAAATCCACCATTTTCGCGTCTTTTGGCATCAATAGCAACTACGACACATTGATTACCAAATCTTTCGGCAGCCTCATTTATAAGCTCTGGTCTTTTTAATGCTGCTGAATTAACAGCAATCTTATCAGCACCTGCACTAAGTATTTTTCTAAAATCCTCTATTGTACGGATACCACCACCAACTGTCAATGGTATAAACACCTGTTCTGCTGTTTTTGATACTACATCAAGCATAATACTTCTGTCATCAGATGATGCTGTAATATCAAGAAATACTATTTCGTCAGCGAGAGATTGGTTGTAAAAAGATGCTATTTCTACAGGGTCTCCTGCGTCTTTTAAATTAACAAAATTTACACCCTTTACCACTCTGCCGTTATTAACATCCAAGCAAGGAATAATTCTTTTTGTATGCATAACTATTCACCTTTTTTAAACTTACTTAAAACCTGTTTTAAATCTAAAGCACCATTGTAAAGTGCCTTACCAATAATAACACCAGCTGAACCAATGCTTTCAACATTTTCCAAGTCTTCCATTTTTGAAACACCACCAGATGCAATAACATCAAGTCCAGTTTTATCAATTAAATCCTTTGTAGCCTCAATATTAGGTCCACTCATCATACCGTCTTTTGAAATATCAGTATATATAACAGTCTTTACACCATAGTCTTTCATTTTGAGGCATAAATCTACTGCTGAAATGTCGCTTACTTCTTCCCAACCAGAAATAGCAACCATACCATTTTTAGCATCAACACCAACAGCAATTTTATCGCCAAATTTTTCAACAGCCTCTTTTACAAGCTCTGGATTTTTAACTGCTGCTGTACCAATAATAACTCTTGAAGCACCGGCATTTATTCTATCTTCAACATCTTGTATAGTTCTAACGCCACCACCTGTCTGAACAGGAATATTATACTTTTCAGTTATATCCTTTATTATTCCAGTTACAAAGCTTTTGCCATATCTTGCTCCGTCTAAGTCAACGATATGGATATATTCTGCTCCTGCGTCAACCCAATCCTTTGCAGCATCTGCTGGAATATCATTAAAAACTGTAACATCGTCAAACTTACCTTGACTAAGTCTAACAGCCTTTCCGTCTATAATATCTATTGCTGGATAAATTATCATATTATATTCCTCCAAAGTTCTTCAAAATCTGTAAGCCCACATCTCCACTTTTTTCTGGGTGGAACTGTAAAGCGAAAATATTATCCTTTTGAACAGCAACCTGAATTTCTTTGCCATAAAAAGTTGTAGCAGAAACAACAGGTGCATCTGTTTCAAGATAATAAGAGTGAACAAAATAAACATAAGGACTTTCTCCGGTATTTTCAAAAAGAGGAGCTCTCATTTTAACATTCAAATTGTTCCAACCAATATGTGGCTTTTTTACATTATCAGGCAAAAGCTGAATTGTGCCAGGAATTAATCCTAATCCCTTATGTTCGCCATACTCATAACTTTTATCAAAAACCATTTGCATACCTAAACAAATACCCAAAAACGGTTTACCCTCATCACAAGCCTTATAAATAGCCTTGTCAAAGCCTTTTTTTCTAATTGTTTCCATCGCATCGCCAATAGCACCTACTCCTGGCAATACAATTTTATCTGCTTTATTTATTTCATCTAAATCAGAGGTAATAACTGCATCTTGTCCTACAAACTGTAAAGCTTTCTGAACGCTGCGAAGATTACCCATTCCATAATCAATTATTGCTATCATTCTAACATTCCTTTTGTAGACAATACTCCGTCTATTCTTTCATCTATACTTGTAGCCATATCCATAGCTCTGCCAAAGGCTTTGAAAATGCCCTCTGCAATATGGTGGTTATTTTTACCGTCTAACACCTTAATATGTAATGTCATACCTGCATTGTCTGCAACAGCTCTGAAAAATTCTTCAACCATTTCAAGGTCAAACAAGCCTAAAGCAGGTACTGTAAAGTGTGCATCAAAATTAAGATAAGCTCTACCTGAAAAATCTATTGCACAAAGTACAAGTGCCTCATCCATTGGCACAATAGCCTGTCCAAATCTTTTTATACCAGCTTTATCGCCTAAAGCCTTTGAAATACATTTTCCAAGAACAATGCCTACATCTTCAACTGTATGATGACAATCCACATCTAAATCTCCGTCGGCTGTAACATCTAAATCCATAAACCCATGCTTTGAAATGTGAGTAAGCATATGGTCAAAAAAACCAACGCCAGTATTAATATGGTTTTCGCCTGAACCGTCAATATTGAGATTCATATTTATTTTTGTTTCTTTTGTATCTCTATTTATAGTGGCAATTCTTTCCATAGACTTAGCCTCCTAATATTACATTCTAACCTTAATAGAATTTGCGTGAGCAGTAAGACCTTCAGCCTCAGCAAACTTAATTACATCTTTACCTAAAGCCTTTAAAGCATCTTCACTAAATGAAATAATGCTTGACTTCTTGATGTAATCATCTATTGAAAGAGGGGAGAAAAATCTAGCTGTACCACCAGTAGGAAGAACATGGTTAGGACCAGCCATATAATCTCCGAGAGGCTCTGGAGTAAAGTGACCTAAGAAAATTGCACCGGCATTTTGAATTTTTGGTAAAAGACCAAAAGGTTCTTTTATACAAACTTCCATATGTTCTGGAGCAATAGCATTACTTAATGTAGTAGCCTCATCAAAGTCCTTTACAAGAATTATAGCACCATAGTTATCAAGGGATTTTTCAATAATGCCCTTTCTTTCAAGAACAGCAGTCTGCTTTTCAACTTCTTTCTGTACCTCATTGGCAAGGCTTTCACTTGTAGTAATAAGTACAGCAGATGCAAGTTCATCATGTTCTGCCTGTGAAAGTAAATCAGCTGCAACATAAACAGGGTTTGCACTTTCATCAGCTAAAATAAGGATTTCACTAGGACCAGCAACTGAATCAATGTTTACATAGCCATATACACTTCTCTTTGCAAGGGCAACAAAAATATTACCAGGGCCTACAATCTTATCTACCTTTGGAATACTTTCTGTACCAAAAGCAAGAGCAGCAACAGCCTGTGCACCACCGGCTTTATAAATCTTATGTACACCGGCAATATCAGCAGCTACAATAGTTGTTGGGTTAATCTTACCCTCTGCTGATGGAGGTGTAGTCATTATAATTTCTTCAACACCTGCTACATTAGCTGGCATAATATTCATAAGTACACTAGATGGGTATGCTGCCTTACCACCTGGAACATACACGCCTACTCTTGCAAGTGGGCGAATAAGCTGACCTAACATTTCGCCATTTTTACTTGGTTCAAGCCAACTGTTCATTTTCTGTTTTTCGTGGAAAGCTCTGATTCTTTCAGCAGACTTCTTAATAACCTCTATAAGTTCAGGGTCAACCTTTGTGTAGGCTTCCTTAACTTCTTCTTCTGTTACAAGAATGTTATCTGCATTTACATCAAACTTATCAAACTTCTTAGTATATTCAAACAACGCCTTATCGCCATTTGCCTTAATATCAGCAATTATTGCATTAACCTTTTCCTGAACATCGCCATATTCAAGCTGTGAACGAGATAAAAGTCCTTCTATAAGTTTTTTTCCTTCTTCATCATTATACTTTAAAATGTTAATCATTTATTTTCACCCACCATTTTTCTAAGTCCATTTATTATATTAGCAATTCTTTCGTGTTCAAGTTTCATACTAACTCTATTTACAACCATTCTAGCTGAAATAGGACAAACATCAGCAAGAACCTCAAGACCATTTGCTTTTAATGTAGAGCCTGTTTCAACAATATCTACAATTACATCAGCCAAGCCTACAATAGGAGCAAGTTCAACAGAACCATGAAGTTTTACAATTTCAATAGTCTGGTGCTTTTTCTGATAAAAATATTCCTTTGCAATATTAGGATATTTTGTTGCAACTCTTAAATCGTTTGAGCTTTCAAGTTTCTCCTTAACATCACTATATCCTGCTACTGCAAACTTACATTTACCCATATTAAGGTCAAGAACTTCATAAAGATTTCTACCTTCTTCAAGTAAAGTATCTTTACCAACAATACCTATATCTGCTGCACCATATTCAACATATGTAGGAACATCAGATGCCTTAGCCAAGAAAAACTTTAACTTCAATTCTTCATTTGTAAATATAAGTTTTCTTGAATTTTCTTTCATTTCATCACAAGTAATGCCCATTTTTTCAAGCAAATCCATTGTAATATCTGCAAGTCTGCCTTTTGCAAGGGCAAAAGTTAAGTATTCCATTATTCTGCCTCCTTGTTCAAAAGACTTTCTATATCTATTGTCTTTTCTTCGTTATTATCTAAGTCAATTTCTGTTATTTTGCCATTTACAGCAACAATTTTATTTATATTCTTTGATGCTGCATAAGCTTTATTTTCTTCAAGGTTTTTACCTGAAAGTCCGATTTCTACAGTTCTGCCAGCATTTCTTAAAGCCTCAGCATACTTAAAGCCACTTACAATACTTTCATCATCAAAAACTACAAGTATATCCGCACTTTCAGTATTTTCTGTTTTAAGAACCTGCATAAGGTCGTTAATCTTAACGGCAAAACCTACAGCTGGGTAATCAGCACCAAAGTTCTTTACTAACTTATCATATCTACCACCGTCAACAATAGAGAAACCTACGCCCTCAGCATAACCTCTGAAGATAATGCCTGTGTAGTAATCCATTGAACCAAGAACACCTAAGTCGAAAGAAACATACTGTTCAAATCCAAGCTCCTTGAGTATATTATAAATATTCTCGAGATAATCAACTGCATCTAAAGACTTTTTATTTAAGTTCTTTTCTCTAACGCTGTTAAGAACAGATAAATCACCAATAAGGAAAGGTAATTCATTGAAAATATATTTAAGGTCGCCACTTATATCTGACTGGCTAACCAAATCATTTACAGCAACATAATTCTTGTCAGCAATAAATTCCTGTAACATCATTATATTTTCGTCATCAAGACTTGTTTCTTCAAGAACACCCTTTAAAAAATCACTATGACCTAAGTCAATCTTAAAATTCTTTACACCAGATGATAAAATAGCCTTTATTGCCATTACTAAAACTTCTACATCAGCACTTATTGAATGTGCTCCTATAAGTTCAACACCTGCCTGTGTAAATTCATTTAACTTACCCTGATAGTTTACAGTATGTCTAAATAAATTTTCAATATAGCTAAGTCTTATAGGCATTTTTTTATCTGAATATGTAGTTGCAACAATTCTTGCAATAGCTGGTGTCATATCAGAACGAAGTGTTAAAATAGAACCATCTCTATCTACAAATCTGTAAAGATTTTTGTCTGACACACTACCTTTATTATCAAAAACATCTGAATATTCAAATGTTGGACTTTTTACCGGAACATATCCAAAGCTCTTAAAAACTTTGCTAACATTATTTTCTATTTTTGTTTTTAATATGCACTCAGAAGGTAAATAGTCTTTTACGCCCTCTGGTGTATGCAATTTCTTAATTATCATATGAACTCCCTCTCATTTCACTTTAGTCTAGTAAAGTGATAAATTACTAAAATTATATCATAAATATGAAAATTGTCAATACTTCTTTATATAATATCATAAATTGTAAAAAAATTCTACTTATTTAATTAATATATATTTTTAAATTACCAGTTGAATCCCCTTTATATACTTAATAAAAAAAAGTAAAGTCAAAGCATTTCACTTAACTTTACTTTTATAATTATGCAATATTTTTTAATTTTTATACTAAATACTGGCTATTGCGTTAAAAATATTTAATCTTCCATAGCCAGAAATTATATTAGGATAAATGTCTTCTAAATTTTTTGTAGCAGACCTTGTTATATATTCCAAAATAGCCAAAGAATTTATATTTAAGTTATTTATTCTATTTAAGCCCCATTCCAACATTAAGGCTGTTGCTCCACCATTTACTGCTGTTGCAACACTTGTACTAACATCAGATGGAGCAACAAAGCTAGGCAACACTATTCCTTGCCTTGTAGGTCCTCTGCCGGAAGTTGAATAAACAGTTTTTGTAGATGGGTCAAAAGCCCCTACACACATTATATAGTTTGCTGTTGATGGTACAGTTACAGTAGTGTAAGGGTCTGGATTTAAAAATCTTGTATCCCTTTTTATAAAACCATTTGTAGGCAACCAACTATTCACCACACCAGTAACTCCAGTATTGTATACTCTTATTTTCCATACCCCTGCAATAGGATTATTAAACACTAAAGTTGTTCTTTGGTCACGACCCCAAGAGGCCGGCAATTCATAAGAAACTCTTACGGAAGTTAAACTAATATTAAAATTATAAGTATTCATAAAATTATTTCGAGTAGGTATTCTCCCCGTTTCCTCTCCTAAAGGAGAAATAATGCTGACCTCTATTTCGCTAAACAAACTGTTCCAAACCCACACAGGAAAACTTTTTTCATTATTTGCCACATTTATTTCAATATCGTAATAAGGGGAAGCTCCCTCAAGTGTAAACGATGTGTGGTGTCCTGACAAAGCCTCATTTCCAGCAGCTACGCTTATTCCAACACCTATTCTTAATGCCATTTGTGACAGTATTCTCTCTATTATGGTTAATCCATCGTGTCCACCCTGATTAGTTCCTAAGCCAAGTATAATGGATATAGGTTTTCTATATTCTATGGATTTTGTAACTAAATAGTCTATGCCTAATACTACATCTGAAGATTCATAGCTTTCAATATCACTACTTAAACCGTACAAATCTAATATAGTTTTTTTCGCCCTTTTTAATTTTACAACAATAAATTCACAATTAGGTGCTACACCACTTCTACCTCCGGCTACTTCTGCCATCTTAGTGCCATGTCCCACTTCGTCTGAAGTTTCAGCACTTTGGTTTGTTAATTCTTCATTTGAAAATTCAGTACCAAAACAAACTCTGTCGTCATCACTATCTATTGTCATATCCCATATATTTAATATTCTGCTTGTACCGTCTTCTCTTATAAATTCTTCGTTTTTATAGTTTATTCCTGTATCAACTATGCCTATTATGGTGTTTTGTCCCCTTAAATCTATAGGGCTATCCCTAAGCCTATATACATCTATAGCACTATTAAATTCCGTATCTGTCAATCCCATAATAATAGGTGCTCCAGCAATTAATGCCCCTTCAAATGACCCTCTTTGACTAATAACTTGCCTATACACATCAGCCGGAATATAAGCAACTACAAGAGAACTATTTTTTAAATGACATACTTTTACATCTGTAATTCCAAATTCATTTTGTAGTGTACTTTCATTTTCAAGCATTACTTCATAAAATTCATCAGAATAAGGTGGTTTTTCCAAAGCACTCACTCCAAATGCAATATAGAAAATATATTCATAATTAAACTTAATTATTACAAAAAAATAAGATGCTGAAATTCATCAGCACCTTATAATTACATTAATGGAGCAATAAGTCTTAAAATCTTACCAGCAACCTTATCAAACAAAGGAAACTTTTTACAGTCTTCCAGACTTATTTTTTGACATTTTGAAAGTGTTTCCACAAAATCTTTTTCAACACTATGAACAACTGAATTACCATAAAAATATACGGCATCTTCCCAATGGAGATAAAGGCTTCTAAAGTCCAGATTTATTGTACCAACTACTGCTTTCATATCATCACTAACAAACATTTTTGCATGTACAAAACCTGGAGTATACTCATATATTTCTATACCATTTGAAATAAGGTCTTTATAGTGGGAGTGTGCCAAATAATACACATATTTTTTGTCCGGAATATGTGGAGTAATAATTTTGACAGATACTCCTCTTTTGGCAACATATTTTAATGTACATACTGTATCTGAATCAAGTATTAGATAAGGTGTCATTATATGGATATACTTCTTTGAATTATTCATTATATCAATATAAACCTGTTTGCCTATATTTTCCTTATCCAATGGACTATCCCCATAAGGTAATACATAGCCTTTTCTATCATATCCAAACTCATAGGCGTGGTTATCAGGAAGTATGTAATCCTGATATTTTTCTTTTTCATTTCCAGTTACATTCCACATTTGTAAAAACATTATTGTCATATTCTTTACAGCTGGACCATTAATTTTTACGCCTGTATCTTTCCATACGCCAAATCTCTGTTTTACATTGATGTATTCATCAGCTAAATTAAATCCACCAGTATATCCAGTATGTCCATCAATGACAACAATTTTTCTATGGTCTCTATTATTTTGGCTTGTAGATAAGAAAGGTCTAACTTGGGAAAATACCTTACACTTTATGCCCATTTTTTCTATTTGACTAGGAAAATTATATGGAACAAGCATTATAGAACAAGTTCCGTCATACATTAGGCGAACTTCTACGCCCTCTCTTACTTTTTCTCTCAAAATACTTAATATAGAATCAAACATTACTCCTCTTTCGATAATGAAAAATTCGAGAAAAATAAATTTTTTAGCTTTTTTCAAGTCTTTTTTTAAGTCCTCAAATACATCTTGTCCAAAGGGATAGTATTTTGCCCCTGTTCCGTTATATATTGGGTAGCCACCATAATTTTTGACATAATGAGCTAAACCTGCCACTCTAGGATTTTCAATTTCCAACTCTTTTTTTACAAGTTCATCTTGTTCCAAAAAGGCAGATGTATCAAAATAATTTTTCTGAAGTCTTCTGGCAATTACTTTTGTACCTACCTGTAAATGTATAAACAAATAGAAAAACGCACCAAAAGCTGGTGCTAACAATATAGGAATAAGCCATGCCATTTTAAAACTTGGGTCACTATCAGAATTGTGTATATATACAACAAGCAAAACACTAACAGTAATCATTATTCCATAAAAAGCACCTTTATAGGCAGTTAAATAATAATATCCAAAAAGCAACAAGGCTAACTGTAACAAAATAAGAACAAATACAAGACCTGTACGGCTGAATATTACTCTAAAAAAGCCACTTTTTACTTTCTTTCTCTTTTCTCCTTTCGCCAACTTTTTCTCCTCCTTTGCTTTTAATATATACCCCTGTATATGTTAAAAATACTTACATATTTTAACACAAAACAGCAAAAAAAGAAAGGACTACCTATTTCAGATAGTCCCAGCGGAATTATTCTTTGTCTAATTCATCTAATAATTCGTCTTCAAGTTCTTCAATATCTTCTTCGTCAACATCTAATAATGCCATAAAAGCACTTTCAACCTTATCATAGTCATCATCAGATTCAATATTTGCAAGGATAGGTTCTTCATTTTCGTCTTCGCTATATTCATAAATAAGAACCTCATCATTATCTTCACGAAGTAAAGCGATATACTCTTTACCTTCGATTTCTTCTACATCAAAAATTCCAAGTACAGTACATTTAAGTTCGCTACCGTCATCAAGCTGTAACATCATTGTTGCGTGTTCGCCACAACCACAATCTTCGCCATGTTCATGTTCGTGGTCATGTCCACAACCACAAGTATTTGTTTTTAATTCGTCCATTTTATAGCCTCCTTTGCTTTTTAAGTGTATTATGATTATACCACATACTTCCAATTTAATACAATATATTTTTATTACTTAAAGAAATTTTAATAATGTATCACACTTTGCTTTCTCCATAGTAATCCAGTATACCCATATATATTGCCCAAGCCAATTTAGATTGATACTTGTCACTTTGCAATAAATCGTGTTCAACGGAATTACTTAAAAAACCACACTCCACAATAACACTGGGAACTGTAATTTCCCTTAAAATATAATAATCCTTGTTTGGCTTTGCAACTCTATCATTTTCAGTATCTACAACTTCCTTTAGTCTTGATTGAATACAGGTAGCCAATCTTTTTCCATTCTCAGATTTTTTATAATAGAATACCTGTGCTCCCTTTGCTGAATTTTTAGGAAAAGAATTTTGATGAACACTTACAAATAAATCTACATTTTCTCCATTTCCTATTACAGTTCTGTTTTTTAAATCCTCTCTTTTTTTATCTGAAAGTGATGTATCGTCTAGCCTTGTCATATATACAACTGCTCCACCTTGTTCTAAATAAGCCTTTAGCTTTTCAGATATTTTTAGGTTTATGCCTTTTTCCTGTATACCATCAGATGCAACTTTTCCAGGGTCAAAGCCTCCATGTCCAGCATCTATAACAATATTTTTCTTTTCTACTGGCAAAGACGCCGTATTAACAGATTTATTATAGTGTGCCCTAGCAATACCAAGACATAACAAAGCTATGTAACATATTAAAAGCCACTTATTTCCCGAAAGTTTTATTTTTTTCAAAACTATCATTCCTAAACATATATAGTATTATATACCATTTACATTTAATATATACATCCCTAAAAAAGGGTTGATGATTAACACCAACACTTAACATTTGTTATTTTACCATAACCACATAATCTTTCTTTCTCTCTTTTGGTTCTGGCATTGGCATATCAGCATAGCCTAAGACACAATTTCCTATACCAACACAGGTATCAGCTATACCCCATTTTTTCATAAGTTCTTTGCCCTCTGGAGTTTCAAAAGTTTCCTTTGCTCTATGAATCCAACAAGAGCCTAATCCTACAGAATAAGCTGCATTCATAAGATTGCCTAACACTAAAGAACCATCTTCTACATAAGTTGGTCTACAAGCCTTATCAGCAAATACAACAATTACTGTTGGTGCTCCATAAAATGGGTCAGAATCAACTCCCATAATTTTTGCATTAATTTTTGACAACAATTTAATTGTTTCCTTATCCTGCACTACAACCATTTTAGGAGATTGCATACCCATTCCTGTAGGAGCATATTCTCCAGCCTTTATAACAGCCTGTAATTCTTCATCTTTAATCTGTTCAGGCTTATATTTTCTTATACTTCGTCTATTAACCATATTTTCAATTACTGCATTAGTCATTAAAAAATCTTCCTTTCTACATTAAATCAAAACATTGTATTTATCTTTCCAATTCAATATCTAAATCTAAAATCCCGTACCATTATGATACGGGATAAATAGAATTTTATTTATTTCTTATAGCTGCCTGTGCTGCTGCAAGTCTTGCAATAGGAACTCTATATGGAGAGCAACTTACATATGTTAATCCTGCTCTATGACAGAAATCAATAGATGCAGGGTCGCCACCATGCTCGCCACAAATACCAAGAATAATATTTGGTCTTGTACTCTTACCACCTTGAACAGCCATATTAACTAATTTACCAACACCCTTTTGGTCAAGTGTAGCAAATGGGTCATGTTCATAAATCTGATTAGAATAGTAAGAATCAAGGAACTTACCAGCATCATCTCTTGAGAAACCAAATGTCATCTGTGTAAGGTCATTTGTACCAAATGAGAAGAATTCAGCTTCAGTTGCAATTTCATCAGCAGTTAAAGCTGCTCTTGGAATTTCAATCATAGTACCTACTTTGTACTTTAAATCAATTCCAGATTCAGCAATAATCTTATTAGCTGTTTCAGTAATTATTGACTTTACAAAAGCAAATTCTTTAAGTTCGCCAACTAAAGGAACCATAATTTCTGGAACAATATTCCATTCTGGGTGTCTCTTAGTTACATTAATAGCAGCCTTAATTACAGCCTTTGTCTGCATTCTTGCTACTTCTGGGAATGTAACTGAAAGACGACAACCTCTATGACCCATCATAGGGTTAAATTCGTGGAGAGAAACAATGATAGCCTTAATCTGTTCAACTGTCTTTCCCTGTGCCTTTGCAACTTCTTCAATATCTTCTTCTGCTGTAGGGAGGAATTCATGAAGTGGTGGGTCAAGAAAACGAATATTAACATGTTTACCTTCCATAGCCTCATAAAGTTTCTCGAAATCGCCCTGCTGCATAGGTTCAAGTTTGTCAAGAGCTTTTTCTCTTTCCTCTACTGTATCAGAACAAATCATTTCACGCATAGCTGAAATTCTGTCTGCATCAAAGAACATATGCTCTGTTCTGCAAAGACCAATACCCTGTGCACCAAAGGCTGCTGCCTGTTTTGCATCTCTTGGAGTATCAGCATTTGTTCTTACTTCAAGTCTTCTATATTTATCAGCTAAATTCATTACTCTTTCAAATTCGCCACTTATAGTTGCTGGAACTGTAGGAATAGCCTCGCCGTAAATACAACCTGTAGAACCGTCAAGAGAAATCCAATCTCCCTCTTTGTAAGTTCTGCCGGCAAGTTCAAACTTTTTAGCATTTTCATCAATATTTATTTCGCCACAACCTGAAACACAGCAAGTACCCATACCTCTTGCAACAACAGCTGCGTGAGAAGTCATACCACCTCTAACAGTAAGTACGCCCTGTGCATAGTTCATACCCTCAATATCTTCTGGAGAAGTTTCAAGTCTAACAAGAACAACCTTTTCGCCGGCCTTAGCTTTTGTTACAGCATCTTCAGCTGTAAATACAATCTGACCACAAGCTGCACCTGGAGAAGCTGCTAAAGCTACAGCTACTGGTTCAGCCTTTTTCAAAGCCTCATCATCAAACTGTGGATGAAGTAAAGCATCTAACTGCTTTGGATTTATCATACAAAGAGCAGTTTCTTCATCAATAAGGCCCTCATCAATTAAATCACAAGCAATCTTTAAAGCAGCCTTCGCTGTTCTCTTACCATTTCTTGTCTGGAGCATATAGAGTTTTTTATCTTCAATAGTAAACTCCATATCCTGCATATCTTTATAGTGATTTTCAAGTTTATTACAAATCTCTACAAATTCATCATATACTTCTGGCATAACTTCCTTGAGCTGGTCAATCTTTCTTGGAGTTCTTACACCAGCAACAACATCTTCGCCCTGTGCATTCATAAGGAATTCGCCAAAAAGCTTATTTTCGCCAGTAGCTGGATTACGAGTAAATGCAACACCTGTACCTGAAGTTTCGCCCATATTACCAAATACCATTGACTGGATATTTACAGCAGTACCCCATGAGCCAGGAATATCATTCATCTTTCTGTAATATACAGCTCTTTCATTATTCCATGAACGGAAAACCGCCTCAACAGCACCAATTAACTGTTCTTTAGGGTCAGTTGGGAAATCTTTTCCTATTTCTGATTTATATTCTGCCTTAAACTGTTCTGCAAGTCTTTTAAGGTCGTCAGCTGTAAGTTCTGTATCTAACTTAACGCCCTTTTCAGCTTTAAGTTCGTCAATTAACTTTTCAAAATACTTTTTACCTACGCCCATTACTACATCTGAATACATCTGTATAAATCTTCTGTATGAATCGTAAGCAAATCTTGGATTACCAGTCTTTTTAGCTATTGTTTCTACAACAACATCATTTAAGCCAAGATTTAAAATAGTATCCATCATACCAGGCATAGAGGCTCTTGAACCAGAACGAACAGAAACTAAAAGTGGATTTTCAATATCTCCAAATTTCTTTCCTGTAACTTCTTCAAGTTTACCTATATATTCCATAATCTGTTGCTGAATTTCATCGTTTATAGTTTCATTATCTTCATAATACTGAGTACAAGCCTCAGTAGTAATTGTAAAGCCCTGAGGAACTGGCATACCAAGCAAAGTCATTTCTGCAAGGTTAGCACCTTTACCACCGAGTAATTCTCTCATATGGTCATTACCCTCTGAAAATAAATATACAAACTTTTTACCCATTTTAACCGCCTCCTATATTAATTGTGCAAATTGCCAATTAAATTCAGTTATCTTACAACTATTATACCATATTTTACTAATTTTGCAATACTATTTTTGTAAACAATTACAAGACTCAAATAAAAAAATTTGAAAAAAGGTGCATTGACACAATATCAATGCACCTTATCTTAAAAAGTATAATTAAAATTCAATCTTCTTGAGAATGTAATCCTTTAATTCAGAAATCTTAATTCTTTCCTGTTCCATAGTATCTCTATCACGAACAGTTACGCAACCATCTTCCTTAGAATCAAAGTCATATGTAATACAATATGGAGTACCAATTTCATCCTGACGACGGTATCTCTTACCAATACCCTGTGCATCATCAAAATCACAGTTGAAATACTTGCTAAGTTCTGCAAATACTTCGCCTGCTTCTTCAGAAAGCTTCTTAGAAAGAGGTAATACAGCAGCCTTGAAAGGAGCAAGTGCTGGGTGGAAATGTAATACAGTTCTTACATCGCCTTCGCCAATTTCTTCTTCATCATAAGCTTCACAAAGGAAAGCAAGTGTAACTCTATCTGCACCTAAAGATGGTTCAATACAGTATGGAACATACTTTTCATTTGTAGTTGGGTCAAAGTAATCCATAGCTTCGCCAGAGTGTTCAGCATGAGCTTTAAGGTCGAAGTCAGTTCTTGATGCAACACCCCAAAGTTCGCCCTTACCAAATGGGAACATATATTCAATATCTGTTGTAGCATTTGAATAGTGAGCAAGTTCAGCCTGTTCATGGTCACGAAGAACAATGTTCTTTTCGTCTACATTAAGGCTTAAAAGCCAATTTCTACAGTATTCTTTCCAGTAGTTAAACCATTCAATTTCAGTACCAGGCTTACAGAAGAATTCAAGTTCCATCTGTTCAAATTCTCTAGTTCTGAAAGTAAAGTTACCAGGTGTAATTTCATTTCTAAATGACTTACCAACCTGAGCAATACCGAAAGGAACTTTCTTTCTTGTTGTTCTCTGAACATTTTTAAAGTTTACAAAAATACCCTGAGCAGTTTCTGGACGAAGATAAACAACATTCTTGCTATCTTCTGTAACACCAGCATGAGTCTTAAACATAAGGTTGAACTGTCTAATGCCAGTAAAGTTATGAGCACCACAGCTAGGGCAAGGAATATTGTGTTCATCAATATAAGCTTGCATTTCAGTTTCTGTCATACCGTCAGCTGAACCTTCAATACCATTATCTTTCATAAAATCATCAATGATATTATCAGCTCTAAATCTTTCGTGACATTCCTTACAGTCCATAAGAGGGTCACTAAAGCCACCAACATGGCCACTAGCTACCCATACTTCTGGGTTCATAAGAATTGCACAGTCAACGCCTACATTGTAAGGGCTTTCCTGAACAAACTTCTTCCACCAAGCTTTTTTTACATTATTTTTAAGCTCAACACCTAAAGGACCGTAATCCCATGTATTTGCTAAACCGCCGTAAATTTCAGAGCCAGCATAAACAAAACCTCTGTTTTTAGCAAGTGCAACAACTTTTTCCATTGACTTTTCCATTGTAATCCTCCTAAATGACAATTTATATATCTTTATCAGGCATAACCATCATACAAACAATATAAAAAACTATACCTAAGAATACACCACTTATTAAACTGATAAGAGCAAAAGCTACTCTTACAACAGTTTTATCAATATTAAAATATTCTGCGATACCCGCACAAACACCACCTACAACAGCTTCACTTCTGATTTTATATAATCTTTTCATAATATTACCTCCTAATCAGCAGATATGTTGTATTTCAGACCAAGATATTTTTCCTTGGCAAAGCTAAAATTATTCTTCCAGTTTTTATCACAAACAATAATGTGGTCCAAAACTTTTATACCTAATGGTTCAAGACTTCTAATAATAGCAGTAGTGGCAACATAATCAGCATTAGACATTTCTCTATTGCCTGATGGATGATTATGACCTATTATAACAAATTTAGCTTTATTTATCAATGCTTTTTCGATCACTTTATCAATATACACTTTTGTTCCGTCTGTTGTGCCATCACTTATGTAAATATAATTTATTAATCGCTTATTAATATCTAAACACAAAAGCACAAAACTTTCAAAAGGTCTAGCTGACAATAATGTAGTCAAATATGCTGACGCCCTTGCAAAAGTATCCATTTGTTCTTTTTTAGAATAAAAGCTGTTTTCATAACGCCTTGCAATATGTGGCAACATAGATATTAAAACAGCAGCACCCTCTGTCAAATTACCTCTAGCCATTAAGTCATCAGCGCCTGCTGCCAATAAGTTATGAAAAGAGCCATATGTATCTAACAACTTATGTGCCATTTCATTAGTATCTTTCATAGGATATGCGTAAAACAAAAGCAATTCAACAATTTGGTATTCTTCAAAACTCTCTAAAGAATTTTCCTTTAAAAATCTTTGTCTTACTCTATGCCTGTGACCACTATGTATATTTTTCTTTTTAGGTTTCTTTTCTTTCTCATCCATTTACGGACCTCTAATTAATATTTAATGGTGCTTGATATTTTTCAAAATCGCCAGAATATATTATTCTCAATAATTTATCTAAACGATAAAGTGCTTTTGTAATCAATTCTGTTGGTAAAATATGTTCCTCTAAAGCACGACCTATTTCGTCAACATCTACAACCTCTACTCTACCATCATTACGAATTATAACATCTGCTAATAAATCATTAAAAGTATATGTATCTCCGTCTTTTTCAGTTTCAATTATATCACAATACCAATAAACAATATTGTTATTGTCATCAAGAAATTTACTTACCTTAAATCCTTCTTTTATATAATAACAAGACATTCCATGAGTAAAATCATGGCGTTTTGTCAACACTTCCCATTTTGTTACTATGGCATCATCGGAAACAGATACAACCTTATCATCTTTCAATAAAATCTTTTCATCAGGTATAAATCTTCTACGATATAAAACTAATTCTGCCATACATGCCCTCCTTTGCTTTATATTATGTGTCCCGTTTACAAAATGCAAACGGGATTCATAACACATTATTTATTCTTCTTCATTTTCTTTTTCTACATATTCTTTAGTGAAATTACATTCTGGATTGTTACAAGCAACTCTCTTAGTCTTTGTACCCTTTACCACAAGTACATCGCCACATTCCGGACAAATTTCCCCAGTTGGCTTATACCAAGAAATCATACTACATTCCGGATTATGTTCACAACCAAAATACTTTCTGCCCTTTTTAGTTTTCTTTATTAAAACTTTGCCACCACAAATTGGACAGTTTACGCCAGCTTCTTCAAAAAGAGGTTTTGTATTTCTACATTCTGGGAAACCAGGACAAGCAAGGAACTTGCCGTACTTGCCATATTTCACAACCATATTTCTGCCACATTCTTCGCAAATAACATCTGTAACCTCATCTTGAATTTCTACATTTTCAACCTTTGCCTCTGCCTCTGCTAAAAGTTCAGCAAGTAAAGGATAGAAATCTCTTAACACTTGCTTCCATTCCATTTTACCGTCAGCAACCATATCAAGAGTATTTTCCATATCAGCCGTAAATTCAGCATTGATAATTGGTTCAAAGTTCTTTGTAAGTATTTCGTTTACAATTTCGCCTAATTCTGTTGAATATAAAAGTTTCTTTTCCTTTGTAACATAATTTCTGGCAAGAATTGTTGCAATAGTTGGTGCAAGAGTTGATGGTCTACCTACCTTTATATCATCAAGAGTTTTAATAAGTAATGCCTCTGAATATCTTGCAGGTGGCTGTGTGAAATGCTGATTGCCCTCAATAGTAACTGGCACTACAGTATCATTTTCCTGTATTTCAGGCATAGCCTTTTCATCGTCTAATTCTTCATTCTTTTTATATACAGCTAAATAACCGTCAAACATAAGTGTTGAACCAGTTGCTCTAAATATATAATCATTTGCATCAATGTCTGCACTTACTGTTGCATACTTTGCTGGCATCATCTGACTAGCCATAAATCTTTCCCAAATAAGTTTATAGAGCTTATACTGGTCACGACTAAGGCTTTCCTTTATAGAATCAGGGTATCTCTGTGCTACTGTAGGTCTAATAGCCTCGTGAGCATCTTGTGCTGAACTATCTGTCTTATACTGCTTCTTTTCTCTAAGATATTCTTCGCCATAGCGTTTTGAAACTACATCTTTAGCCTGTTCATAAGCCTCATCAGATATTCTTACAGAGTCAGTTCTGATATAAGATACCAAACCTACTGTACCCTCACCCTCAATATCAACACCTTCATAAAGTTGCTGGGCAATTCTCATTGTCTTTTGAGGAGCAAAACCTAAAAGCTTTGATGCCTCTTGCTGCATTGTACTTGTAGTAAACGGAGCTGGGGCATTTTTAGCTCTAACACTTTTCTTTACCTTTTCTACAGTAAAGTCAGCATTTTCAACAGCTTTAAGGATTTTATCTGTTTCTTCCTTTGTATTTAATTCAATTTTGCCATTCTTATCTCCATAGAACTTGGCAGGGAACTTTTTACCCTTTGTAGTTTTAAATGTAGAATCAATAGACCAATATTCCTGTGGAACAAAGTTTTCTATTTCTTCTTCTCTTTCACAAATAAGTTTAAGTGCAACAGACTGTACTCTACCGGCACTAAGACCTTTCTTTACTTTTTTCCAAAGAAGTGGACTGATTTTATAACCTACTATTCTATCTAATTCTCGTCTAGCCTGCTGTGCATTAACTAAGTCCATATCAATTTCTCTTGCTTCTTTTATAGACTTTTTAACTACATCTTTTGTAATTTCGTTAAATGTAACTCTAGCTGTCTTTTCTGGGTCAAGTTTTAAGGCATATAATAAATGCCAACTAATTGCCTCTCCCTCTCGGTCAGGGTCAGTTGCCAAATAAACCTTATCGGCTTTTTTAACTTCTTTACGAAGTTGTGCCAATATTTCCCCTTTTCCTCGTATAGTAATGTATTTAGGTTCAAAATCATTTTCTATATCAATACCAAGCTCACTTTTGGGCAAATCCCTAACATGACCTTTGGTAGCAATTACTTTATAATTAGAGCCTAAAAAGCCATGTATATTCTTTGATTTTTCTGGTGACTCCACTATAACCAGATATTTTTTCGCACTCATTATACATCCTCCTACAGAACTTTTACATATTTCTGCCCTGACATTTTCTGTATCAGTCCTTGAACTTCTAACATAGTTAATGCACAAGACGCGTCCTGTATATTCAAATTAATCTTCTCTATTATTTCATCAATCGTAATTGGTTCATAATCCATACAATCATAAACCAATTTTTCATTTGGTGCAAGACCATTTATTATTTTTCCTGAATTTTTAATATTTTCTTTTGTATTTTTAATAGGTATTGTTATGTTCAATTCCTCTAAAATATCCTCTGTTTTTGTAACAGCAGTTGCTCCAAGTCTTATTAAATTGTTAGTACCTCTACTAAGTCGACTTGTTATATTTCCCGGCAAAGCCATAACTGTTCTACCCTGTTCCAATGCGTGGTTTGCTGTTATCATTGTGCCACTTTTTTCATCAGCCTCAATAACAACAGTAACATCGCACATACCACTTATAATTCTGTTTCTTATTGGAAAGTTTGCTGGAAAAGCCTTTGTTCCTAAAGGAAATTCACTTATCAAACAGCCTTTTTCCATAACTTTATCTGCTAAATTGGTATTACAAACAGGATAAATAGTGTCAATACCAGTACCTAAAACAGCAAAGGTAATACCTCCACCTTTTAAGCAACTGCTATGAGCTACGGCATCTGTACCCATCGCAAGACCACTTACAACGCATATGCCATTTTGTGCTAATTCTCTTGAAAATTTCTCACAACACATAGCACCATAGTCAGTAATTCGCCTTGAGCCTACAATAGCTACACTTACCCTATCTTCTGGAACTATCTTTCCTCTTACATATATACCTAAAGGGGCATCTGGAATATACTTTAATTTTTCAGGATATTCTTCATCATCTTCTGTATAAAATTTAGCATTAATATTGTTTAATTTTTCCAGTTCTTCATCGACAGAGTATTTATATCTACTAGCTACTATTTTTTCTATTGTAGTTTTATTTAAAATTTCAGAGTATTTTAAATCTTTACTATCTGCCAACCATAATTCTTGCCCACTACCAAAATAATCAAGCAATTTTCTTCTTGTAGACAATTTTATATTATTAAGTGAAGACAACCACATTATGTATTTATTATCACAATTCATACAAATCACTCCTAATGTAGAGTAACTCTATCCAGATTTCTAAGTTGCAAAGCCTCAGCTATATGCCTTACCTCTATATTTTCGCTACTATCTAAATCTGCAATAGTCCTAGCTATTTTTAACAATTTATGGTATGCTCTTGCACTGAAATTAAGTCTGTCAAAAGCTGTTTTCATCATTTGTTTTTCACTTTCGCCCAAAGCACAATATTTTTCAATCAAAGGGGCTGAAAGTTGCGAATTAAAGAAAATATTGTCATTCTTATATCTTTCTAACTGTATTTTTTGAGCTTTTATAACTCTCTCTTTTATTTCTGATGAACTTGTGCCAGCCTCTTTACTTTCCAAATCCGAATACTCTACAGCTGAAGCCTCAATTTGAATATCAATTCTATCCAACAATGGTCCACTTATCTTTCCCATATATCTTTTAATTTGGCTAGGAGAACAGGTACATTTATCAGAATATCCATGATAGCCACAAGGGCAAGGATTCATTGACGCCACAAGCATAAGGTTAGCTGGATATGTCATTGTACCATTAACTCTGGAAATAGTAACCTTACAATCCTCCAAAGGCTGTCTTAATTCTTCTAAAACATTTCTTCTGAATTCTGGTAATTCATCTAAAAACAGAACACCATTATGAGAAAGACTTACTTCTCCAGGCTTCGGTATTCTACCTCCACCTACCATAGCTGAGCCAGAAATAGTATGGTGTGGTGCTCTAAAAGGTCGTTTTGTAAAAAGTGCATCTCTATTTCTCAAAAGTCCCGCTACAGAATATATTTTTGTAATTTCTAAACTTTCTTCCATAGATAAATCCGGCAATATAGTTGGAAGTCTTTTTGCCATCATTGTCTTTCCAGAACCAGGAGGTCCTATCATAAGTACATTGTGCATACCAGCAGCAGCAATCTCCAAAGCTCTTTTTACATTTTCCTGCCCTTTTACATCAGCAAAATCATTTGTTTCCTGTTCTTTATTATTAAAAAATGCCTCTATGTCAACAATTCTAGGTTCAATTTTTATTTTACCATTAAAGAAATCTACAAGCTGTGATACAGAACTAACTGGATATACAGAAATATCGTTTACCAAAGCAGCCTCATCGGCATTTTCACAAGGAACAAAGCATCTTTTAAAACCATTGTCCCTTGCAGAAAGTACCATAGGCAAAACTCCGTCAACAGCCTTTACTCTACCATCAAGAGATAATTCTCCTATAAAAATACTATCACTAATATCCTTACATTTTATAATACCTATGGTACTTAATATACCTAAAGCTATAGGTAAATCATAGGCTGGACCTTCTTTTCTTGTATTTGCCGGTGCAAGATTTACTGTAATTTTCTTTACAGGGAAAGTATAGCCTGAATTTTTAATTGCTGTCCTTACTCTCTCTTTAGACTCTTTTACAGCACTATCTGGAAGTCCAACAGTTTCAAAACTAGGTAAACCTTGACTTGTATCTACCTCAACTTCAACTGTGTAACCATTTACCCCCATAAGTCCAGACGAATAAATTTTAGCTACCAATACTATCCCCTCACTTTTGTTTATAAAATAACATTATCTTAAATGTTATCACTATATCCTTTCATTTGCAACATTAATTTTCTTCTTGTGCAAATTCAAAGTCAATCACTCTATCAATCAGGCTTGCTCTCACAAGCGTAACCTTTACCTTATCGCCAATAGTATATGTCTTATGAGTATGCTCTCCCATATATGACATACTATCTTCATCATAGATATAGTAATCATCATACAAATCATCAGTTGATACCATACCCTCAACAGTATTTTCAAGTTCTACATATATTCCCCAAGAAGTAACACCTGAAATAATACCGTCAAATGTTTCTCCAATTTTATCCTGCATATATTCAACAATTTTATATTTATCTGTTTCTCTTTCAGCATCTTCTGCTTTTCTTTCATTTATAGAACATTGAAGTGCTACTTGTGCAAGGGTTCTATTATATTTGCTTATTCTTTTATCTGTCAATTCTCCTGTTAAATACTGACTTATAATTCTGTGAATTTGTAAATCCGGGTATCTTCTAATAGGAGAAGTAAAGTGGCAGTAATATGTGGCTGCCAAGCCAAAGTGCTTGCCATTTTCAGCAGTATATCGAGCTTGTTTGAAACTGCGTAATGTCATTCTATGAATAAGCAATTCCTCTGGTTTTCCCTTAGCCTGTTCCAACATTTTTTGGAAAGACTTTGGATGTGTCGCATTACCTTTTAATATATATCCCATTTTACCGATAAAGTTTTCAAGCTGTTCTACCTTTTCTTCATCAGGTACTTCGTGAGTTCTGTACACAAAAGGTAATTCAAGCCAGAAAAATCTTTCGGCTATTGTTTCATTAGCTGCAAGCATAAATTCTTCAATAATACTTGTGGCTACATTTCTTTCTCTTTTTACAATGTCAATAGGCTTACCATTTTCATCAAGTATAATCTTTGCTTCGTCAAATTCAAACTCAATAGCTCCTCGCTTTATTCTCTTTTCTAAAAGAATATTTCTAAGTTTTTCCATATTTTTAAACATGGGCATTAAATCTTCATATTCTTTTAAATACTCAGAATTTTCATTTGTAAGTAAATCATATACTACATTGTATGACATTCTTCTGTTTACATTTATAACAGCCTTTTTAATATCAGAATTTATGACTGTACCTTTTTTATCTATTTCCATAATACAGCATAAAGTAAATCTATCTTCTCCGGCATTAAGAGAACAAATACCGTTTGACAATTTATGAGGTAACATAGGTATAACTCTGTCTACTAAATATACACTTGTACCTCTTTTATAAGCCTCTTTATCCAAAGGAGAATTTTCTGTTACATAATGAGAAACATCTGCAATATATACGCCTAATTTATAGTTACCATTTTCAAGAACTTCTACAGAAACAGCGTCATCAAGGTCTTTTGCATCTTCCCCATCAATAGTAACCATTGTCACATCTCTTAAATCTTCACGCTTTTTAGCTTCTTCTTGGTCAATAACACTTGGAATACTTTCTGTCTGTTTCATTACATCTTCAGGAAAATCAGTAGGAAGATTAAATTGTCTTATTATTGAAAGAATATCAACGCCTGGGTCATCAATATGTCCTAGTATTTCAATAATTTTACCCTCTGGATTTTTTCTCTTTTGTCCTGCTGGCTTAGTAATTTTCACTACTACTTTATGACCTGTAACTGCTCCCATACTATCTCCAGAAGAAATGAAAATATCGTCTGCTATTTTCTTGTCATCAGGAATAACAAAGCCATAACCCTTTACGCTTTGGTAAGTACCGACTATACCGTCCATACCTCTTTTGATTATTTTTACGACTTCGCCCTCTTGTCTTTTTCCTCTGGAACTTGGATTAAGCTTAACCATTACGGTATCTTTGTGCATGGCATTATTCATAGCATTAGCCGGAATAAAAATGTCTTCCTCAAGACCATCAACCTTTACAAAGCCAAAGCCTCGGCTATTTCCTGTAAGCTGTCCTACATACAACTTTAGTTCTTCAGGTTTCATAATTTTACCTTTTTTAGACTTTATTATTTTACCCTCTTTTTCTAAATCTTCTATAATATTAGAAAAAATCTCTCTGTCTTCATGAGGTACCTGCATTATTACCTCAATATCTTTCAATCCCATAGGGAAATAATCTTTACTATTTATAAATTCCAAAACTTTTTCTTTTTTTTCTTCATATAAAATATTGTTTTCGTCCATACAAAACCCTCCTCTATGTAGTTTATGTATTTAATCTGCCTTAAAGCTAGTATAAATATTCCAATAATATATAATTTTACATATTCTTTGATTTAAGTTTATCACACTATAATTAAAACCACAAGTAACAAATTAACTTTGAGATTTACAAATGTATAAAAAAAAGAGAGGAATTATCCTCTCTTTCGCAATAGAAATTATTTAACGAAGTTAGAAACTAAAACTAATACAAAGTATACAACAACTGCAATCTTTGTAAGAAATTCAAGTTTACCTTCAATAGAATTTTTCTTGTTCTGACCCCAATAAGTATTTGAGCTTACCATACCGCCCATACCATTTGTAAAGCCAGCTGCATCCTTTTTCTGTGCAAGAATTAAAGCAACAAGAAGAACTGAAACAATAATTACTAAAGCTGTGATAACAATAAAAGCAATGCTCATAATCGCACCTCCTAAAATATCGAAACAAGTATATCACAAAAGCATATAAAATACAAGCATTATTTACAAAAATCAGTTATTTTTAACTTCAAACTTATAACCAACACCCCAAACAGTCTTTATACTCCAACTGTCTTCATACTGCATTTTTTCTCTTAATCTCTTAATATGTACATCTACTGTTCTTGTATCGCCTACAAATTCATAACCCCATATCTTATCAAGTAATTCCTCTCTCTTGAACACCTGATTGGGATATTTTGCTAAGAATGAAAGAAGTTCAAATTCCTTTGGGGGCAATTCAAGTTCCTTACCGTGGTAAATTACTGTGTAAGTAGTCTGATTAATTACAAGATTAGGTAATATTACTTTCTTTGAAACATTACTATGTCTTGTTTCGCTTCTTCTAAGAACTGATTTTACTCTGGCGATTAATTCTTTTGAGTCAAAAGGCTTAACAATATAGTCATCAGCACCTAATTCAAGTCCTAAAACCTTATCAAATGTTTCGCCTTTGGCAGAAATCATAATAATAGGAGTTTGTCCCATTTGTCTAATTTCTCTACAAACCTGATAGCCGTCAGTATCTGGCATCATAATATCTAAAAGAACTATATCTGGGTCGTGTTCCTTAAAGGATTCTATGGCTTCTCTGCCCGTATGTGCCTCAAGGGTTTCATATCCTTCTTTTTCCATATACAAAGCTATAAGCTCTGAAATATGTGCATCATCATCAGCAATTAAAACCTTATATCTATTTTCCATAAACCTTTCCTCCTATTGTATATTGTTACTTTAATTCCACAACAGTAACACCTGATTCACCTTCGCCATATTGACCTAATCTAAATGACTTTACATGGGCATTTGTCTTTAAGAATGTGTGAACAGCTTTTCTCAATGCCCCTGTACCTTTACCATGAATAATAGTTACTGGTGAAACACCTGCTAAATACGCATCATCAAGATATTTATCTACTAAATCAATAGCCTCATCTGCTAAACAGCCTCTTAAATCTATCTCAGCTGAAACATTACTAGCTTTTTTCCTCTTTATGCTAGATGCAAATCTCTTTGGAGTTGCCATAATTACTGAATCACTTTGGTCAAGAGATAAATCTTTTATATTTACTGTAACCTTCATAATACCAGTTTTTACTGTTACATTTCCATTTTTGTCTGGCAAAGTAGCTACTACACCACTTTGGTTAAGGGAATGAACTTTAACCTTATCGCCAATGACAAGTTTTTCTGGAACATTGTAATTTTTCTTTTCATTTTTGCTAAGTTTACTCTCAACTTTAGACATTTTATCTTTAAGAGATTGTCTTTTTTCTTCAATAGCTTTCGTATTACCTATTCTTTGAAGTTTACGAATTTCCTTTAAGACCTTATCCGCCTCATCCTTGGCATCGCTTATTAATATTCTGGCTTCTTCATTTGCCTTACGGATTATCTTTTCTCTCTGTGAATTAAGTTTTTCTCTTTGTTTCTGAGCCTCTACTCTAAGTCTTTCAGCCTCTTTTCTATATTCCTCAGCCTTTTCTTTTTCTATTTCAAGAGACTTTCTGTTAATTTCAAGGTCAGTAATAACATCTTCAAACTTAACATCTTCGTGACTTAAAACTTCCTTAGCGTCTTCAATAAGGAATTCTGGAAGTCCTAATCTTTGGCTTATAGCAAAAGCATTACTCTTACCAGGTACACCAATAAGCAATCTGTATGTTGGTCTAAGAGTCTGAACATCAAATTCACAAGAAGCATTTTCTACACCCTCTGTAGATAAAGCAAAAAGCTTTAATTCACTGTAGTGAGTTGTTACAAGAGTTCTGACGCCTATTTTATGCAAATACTGTATTATAGAAATAGCAAGAGCTGCACCCTCTGTTGGGTCAGTACCTGCACCTAATTCATCTAATAATACTAGAGAATTGTTTGTTATCTTATCAAGTATTTTAACTATATTTGTCATATGTGATGAAAATGTACTAAGACTTTGCTCAATACTCTGTTCATCGCCAATATCAGCAAACACTTCATCAAAAACAGTAAGCTGTGAGTTATCAAAGGCTGATATATGAAGCCCTGACTGTCCCATCAATGTAAAAAGACCAACGGTTTTAAGTGTGACAGTTTTACCACCTGTATTAGGACCAGTTATAAGCAATGTATTAAAATCCTTACCAATATAAATATTAGTTGGAACTACTGTTTCTGGATTTAACAATGGGTGTCTTGCCTTTTTAATATTAATATAGCCTTTTGTATTAAATATAGGTTCTGTAGCCTTCATAGAAATTGATAATTCGCCTTTTGCAAAAACAAAATCTAAATCGGCTAATATTTCCTGATTTGAAAGAAGTAAATCGTCATATTCTGCAACCTTAGAAGAAAGAAGTGCTAAAATTCTTTCTATTTCAACTTTTTCGTTACTTAACAATTCTGCTATTCTGTTGTTAAGGTTAACAACGCTCATTGGTTCAATAAACACAGTTGCACCTGTTGCTGACTGGTCATGAATCATACCCGAAAAAGCATTTTTATATTCCTGTTTAACCGGTACACAATATCTGTCATTTCTTATTGTGATTACAGGGTCCTGCAACATATTTCTATAGCTTGCTGAATGAATGATTGAATTAAGTTGCTCTTTTATTCTATCATTAGAAATTTTAATATTTCTTCTGATTTCTCTAAGAGTTGAACTTGCATCATCTGATACTTCAGTTGGAGAAATTATACATCTTTCAATATCTCTTTCCAAATCATTAGCCAATTCTATAGCATTAAATCTAGGCTCTAAAATAGGGAAAGAATCATTTTTACCTTCTGCCTGTCCATAGTTTTTAGCTCTTTTAGCAACTCTAAGAAAGTCTGCAATATGAAGAAGTTCCACAATATTAAGAGAACCGCCTACATTTACTCTCTTTATATATGTGCTAATATCTCTAAGTCCACCCATACCAAGAGAACCTTTTTTCAAAATCATAGTAACAGCTTCTGAAGTTTCTCCTTGATGCAGCTTAATTTCATCAATATCTGTATAAGGAGTCAACTGTCCAGCAATCTTTTTTCCTAATTCAGAACCTGCATAATTTTGCAGTTTATCTATTATTTTATTAAATTCAAGTGTTTTAAACGATTTTACTTCCATAACTTGCCTCCATAGTATATGAACATTATAACATATTTTCCGACTTTTATGCAACTACAAAAACATTGAAAAAAGCTATATTTAAAGCAATAAAAAAGCCACAGATTAATTATAATGTTAATATAACTAACCTGTGACCTCATTATTTAAAAAACAATTAAAAATCTGCAATATTTATTTTCAAATTTTAATCTACAGCACAACTAAAACAAACAAATAACAACCGAAGCCCCTATTCGTTTTTAAGAAAAACAATACTGCATTTTTCTAATAAACAGATAAAAATTTGCACTTCCATTATTGCATTGTACAGACTTCCCACAGAAATTTAGTACACCATTGCATAGAATGATGCAAAAACAACTGTCAAAAGACCTGCAACAGCAATAGATAAACTACTCATTGCACCTTCAATTTCGCCCATTTCCAAAGCTTTTGCAGTACCGATTGCATGGGCAGCTGTACCAAGAGCCAAACCTCTTGATATAGGCTCAGTAATTCTAAAGAGCTTGCACACACCCTCGCCAATTACATTACCCAAAACACCAGTAACGATGATTACAGCTACTGTAATTGTTTGTATACCACCAAGTTCTTCTGATACACCCATACCTATAGCAGTCGTAATTGACTTTGGCAAAAGTGTAACGAAGTCCTCGTGAGAAAGACTAAACAATACAGACATTGCAAGCACGCTAGACATACTGGCAAAAACGCCGGAAATAATACCGCATATTACTGCAAGTAAATTTTTTCTCAACAAAGATAACTGCTGATAAAGGGGAATTGCCAAGGCAATAGTCGCCGGAGTCAGCAAATAATTTAAAATTTCTGCTTGTTTTTTATAAGAAGGGTAATCCAACTTAAAAAGCAATACAACCCCAACTACAAAAATAATTGAAATCATTAACGGATTTAACACCGCTAATTTGAATTTCTTCTTTAGCTGAACACCTATAACATATCCAACCAGACTTATAGCTACACCAAAATATACTGAATTATTACAAAAGTCCGTCATTATTTATTAGCCCCCTTTTTCTTACTTGTCCTAATAAGAATCTGAGATACCCAACCTGTAGCAACCATAACGACAACCGTACTTACTACTGTAATTACGGCTATTGGCACTAAGCTAGATTTTAGCTGGTCCCAAACAACAATAATACCTACTGCTGTGGGAATAAACATTGGCGGCATAATGTCAATTAGAAAATTGGCAGCAACCTTAACCTGCTTTAGCTTTACAATGCCGGTGCAAAGACAAAAAAGCATAATTACCAAGCCGTAAATACTAGCTGGTACAGGGAAAGGTAAGACCTGCTTGCATAGTTCACCAAGAAACGTAATGATTACTATAACAGCAAACTGATTAAGTAATCGCATAGTATAGACCCTCTTTCATCTTAAAAATATTCGAAGGCTATTATACTACAATTTTCATAATTTGTATATTATATTTTACATAAAAATACAAATTCAACTAATAAATCGTAATTCAGGCAAAACCTCAAAAAAACTGTAAAATTATTCTTATTTAAGTAAAAATGACTTATTTTACTTAAATTTTATACATTTTATATATGTATTTTAACAATTTCAAAATTTAATCTATCTCAAAATTATACATATAATCACAATAAATTGCACAACATTTTATAACTTTTTGAGTTTGCTTAATTTTGCCATGAGTTTCTTCTTGCCATACTGTGGCATATCAAAATCAACAGTAACTTCGTAATCAGCTCCTGCTGCACAAATATCAATAACTTGTCCAATACCAAATTTAAAATGTCTTACCTTATCTCCAACCTCAAAATCTGGGTTATAATCCTGTGGTACAGGCATTTTATAATTATTTACTGGTCTTTTTCTAAAATTAGGTCTAATAATCTGAGGCTGTGGAGTTTCTTCTATATTTCCCTTAGCCTTGTTTTTTATTTCAACACCCTGAAAAGCATTTTCATAATCTGCTGTTGGTATTTCCTTTAAAAATCTTGATGTAAGATTTGAAACATGTTTACCATTGTGCATTCTTGACTTAGCAGTTGTAAGGTATAACTGTTTCTTCGCTCTTGTAATGCCTACATAGCAAAGGCGTCTTTCTTCTTCCATAGCATTCATATTTGCTGATTGTGTAGACATATAGCTAGGGAATATACCTTCTTCAAAGCCAATAATAAATACAGTGTCAAACTCAAGACCCTTTGCACTATGTAATGTCATAAGTACAGTAGTATCCTGGTCTTCTGTAAAGGCATCTACATCTGCCACAAGTGCTACATCTTCAAGGAAAGCACTAACACTAGCATCATCTGGATTTTGGTCTTCAAACTGAGCAGCCTTATTTAAAAGTTCGTGAATATTTTCTATTCTACCATTTGCCTGCTCTGTGCGTTCTATTCTTAATTCTTCAATATACAATGTTACAGCCAAAATTTTATCCAAAATTTCTGATGCAGACATAGTTTCAGCACAATTTCTTAAATCCTCAATAAGTCTTACAAAGTCAGAAATAGACTTTTTAGCCTTTGGACTTAATGTATCAATATTTTCTACATTACTTAAAGCCTCGTAGAAGCTCATATTCTTATCTATAGCATATTGACTCACTCTGCCAATACTTGTATCTCCGATACCTCTTTTAGGTACATTTATGATTCTTCTGATAGGCAAATCATCATTTGGATTGTTAATTGCCTTTAAATATCCAAGAATATCTCTTATTTCTTTTCTGTCATAAAACCTTGTACCACCAAAAAGTCTATATGGAATACCCTGTCGTATTAAAATTTCTTCCATAATTCTTGAAAGAGAATTATTTCTATATAATATAGCGAAATCCTGATACTTTTTGCCCTTTTCTACGCCCTTTTTAATCTGCTCACAAACATATTCAGCTTCCTTAAAATCATTATAGCATTGGCAATAAATAATTTTATCTCCGCCATCAACATCTGTCCAAAGTTTTTTATCTTTTCTGGTATAGTTATGCTTTATAACTTCATTAGCAGCATCAAGAATTACATTAGTAGACCTGTAATTTTGTTCAAGTTTAATAACGCTTGTATTCTTAAAATCATTTTCAAAATTAAGAATATTCTTTATATCAGCACCTCTCCAACCATAAATACTCTGGTCATCATCGCCAACAACACAAAGATTATGATGTTTAGCTGACAATAATTTTATCAACTGATACTGTGACGCATTTGTATCCTGATATTCGTCTACCATTATATACTTAAAACGGTCTTGATATTTTTCAAGAATTTCTGGACATTTTCTAAAAAGTTCAACTGTCATAAAAATAAGGTCATCAAAATCAAGAGCATTATTTTCTCTTAACTTATTCTGATATTCTGTGTATATTCTAGCATATGTCTTCTTAAAAAAGTCACCGTTTATAGCATTATCAGCATATTCCTCTGCTGAAATAAGATTATCCTTGCTATTACCTATTTCACTTAAAATATTTCTAGGAGGAAATCTCTTATCATCAATATTCAATTCTTTTAAAACAAGTTTTATAAGTCTTTCGCTATCATCAGAATCGTAGATTGAAAATCTATTACTATATCCTATTTTGTCAATTTCACGCCTTAAAAGTTTAACGCAAGTAGAATGGAATGTACTTACCCATACTTCATCGCCTTTTTCAGTAATGGCAGCAACTCTTTCTTTCATTTCTCTTGCAGCCTTATTTGTAAATGTAATTGCCAAAATATTAAAAGGTCGTACTCCCTTTTCAATTAAATAAGCTATTCTGTGCGTAAGAACTCTAGTCTTACCGCTACCAGCACCAGCCAACAACAAAAGAGGTCCTTCTGTAGTAAGGACCGCTTTTTTCTGCATAGGATTAAGCCTTTCAATCAGTTGTTCAATCGTTTCCATTATTGTTATTCTCCATTCGTTTCAAAATAAGATTATATCCACCGTCTCCATAATTAAGACATCTGTTAACACGACTAATAGTCGCTGTAGATGCACCGGTCTTTTCTCCTATTTCGCTGTATGTTATATTCTCTTTTAACATTTTTGCAACAGCAAAACGCTGGGCAATAGACTTTAGTTCGTGAATTGTGCAAAGGTCATCAAAAAATTTATAACATTCTTCTATGTTATCAAGATTTAATATACCTGTCATCAAATCCTGTACTTCTTTGCTATTTCTCAATTCGGCTATCAAACAAATCACCTCATGGGTCAATATTTTACCTATGTATTTTAACACTTTATTTCATTAAAGTAAACTATTTTTGACAAAAAAACAGTGTAGAAGCAACTTTCCTCCACACTGTTACATCACTTTGTTTATATCATAAAAAAGCTATTTTCGGAGCCTTCGCCATTAAATACATAATAGCACTTCTTTTCTTCAGGCTTTAAATAAAGCTGAACTGTATGTAAATCCTTAACCTTATTGCCTTCTGCCTTCCAAATTTCCTTAGCAGTATCCATTAAAGATTTTGTATCTACAGTATCTCCTCTAAATTGTACGAATACATCACTCTTCATAAGTAAATTCCCCTTTCTCTAAACAAATACCTTAAAAATCCTTTTGTAATATAATACTATTAATTTGCTGTTTTGTCAATACCAACAGAAATACACTCTATTTTAGACACAGATACTTCAAAGGCTGTTTTTTCTATGTAATTATTTTCATCTATTTTCTTATGGTATATTCTTGACTGCATTCTGCCATACACACTTATGTTATCGCCAACAGAAAGTGTTCCTGCAAATCTAGCATTTCTGCCCCAACAAATAACAGGAATATAGTCAGACTTATTATAAGCTCTATTTACTGCCAACAAAACATCAGCTATTTCTCTGCCAAAAGGTGTCTTTCTATAAACAGGTTCTTTACAAATAAAGCCTGTAAGTTTAATCTCATTTGGATTGCCACAAAAACCATCTTCCCTTGCTACAATATCCTTTACAAAAACTGTAAGCATTAAATGAGTTTTACCATCTACATAATTATTATATGACCTAAGTTGCCCCTGTACTTCCACTATTGAGCCTACAGATATATTTTCAGTAATAATAAGTCTTTCAGAAATTGTTACTGGCAATATATCTTCAGTATCGCTCAAACGCTTACATTCTAACTTAAAGCAATAAAAACTCTCTCCATACACTTGATGACTATATTCAAAATCTGAAATAATCTTTCCTGTCAAATGTATAATGTTGTTGTTTTCTAAATTGTTTTCCATAAAAAAGCTCCCCTCGTTGTTTTAATATAGTCCATATTTATTTTTATTCAACTACTATTGCTTTTAGAATAGAATTTATAAAATAATTTGTGAATTTAATTTTAACGAATATATAACCAGCTCTGAAATTTCGATGTTATAATTCATTTCCAACGCTTTTTTATAAAACTTCAACTGAACTTCGTATCTTTCTACAAGTTCTTCCATACTCTCAACATTATCAGTTTTATAATCCACAAGAACATAGTCATCGCCGTCTTTAAAATAAAGGTCAATGATACCGTTTATTAAAATTCTATCTTCTACTTTTTTATAATTACTGCCCCAAAATTTTTCTGGTAAAATTCCATTTAACTGTGCAACCTCATTAGGTGTCATATACATTATAAATGTACTTTCTTTATGTATATTTTCAGCCGGCAACTTCTTAATTCTCTGTCCTAAAGGAGAATTGAGAAAAGCTACTATCTTTTTCAAATCAACAGCCTCTACTTCTTCAACAGACAGAAATCCTTTTTTGACAAAGGAGTCTACAGCATTTTTAACTTCATCTTCTGTACTAACACTTAAAAAATCCAATTTTTCCAATATAGCGTGGTATACTGAACCCAGTTGGGCTGCTGATATTTTATCTGCATTTTCCTTTAGGAATTTTGGCATAGGATAAACTGCATTTTGTTCCTTAAAAGAACTTGCTATTTTTTCAGCGTCGCCATTTTCCACTATTTCGGCTGTATGTCTTCTCTTTATTTCTGTAATAGACATATTTGTAGGAATTTGTGATGCAAATTCATTTGGATAAACCCAATCCAACTTTTTTGCAATATTAAGGTATTCATCATTTTCATTAATATTTTCAGGTAATACAATATTGCTAATACTATTTTCTTCAAGCTTTGAAACTTCTTCGTCTTTTATTAAATAATCTCGCATATTAGGGACATAAACATTTTCAATATCAATATAATCCTCTTTGCACCCCATTACAGTATATGAAAGCCATTTCATTATATTATTCTGTGCTTGCATTAAAGTAGGAATAAATTTTCCATTTTTATTTTGATATATTTTTTTATCCTCAGCTGTATCTAAAACTCTATCTCTACAGCCAATTAAAACAAGTTTTTCCCTAGCTCTGGTACAAGCAACATAGAATAAACGCATTACCTCTGATAATTCCAAATGCCTTTTTCTCAATTTGCCTATATAATTTGGTATTGTTCCATAGGATTGCATTTCAAAACTATCTCTATAATTAATAGCAAGTAAATTTTTATCTACAAAAGCTCTTTCGCTTTTATCCATAGTATTTTCAGTTATAGAATCCCTGCCTAAACTTGCAACAAAAACAACAGGATATTCCAGTCCCTTACTATTATGTATAGTTGAAATTTTCACACTATTATCGTTTGAAGCACTTGTTAAATCCTGAGCATTTAAAGAAGCGTTTTCTGCAAAAGCCAAAAATCCATTTATACCAAAACAATTTTTAGCATCATATTCTAATGCTAATTCTTTAAACAAAGTTAAATTTACTTTTCTATTTTTTCCATCAGAAAGGAATGACACATAATTGTACAAATTGGTTTCTAAATATATTTCTGAAATCAAGTCATACATACTTGTTTCTAATGCCATATTTCTAAACTTATTTATATCGTCTATAACCTGTTGAGCCTTTTGCTGTAATTTTTTATTTTCAGTATCATTTTCGCAATATTTCAATAAGGCTACATAAATATTTGAACTATAGTCTGCTTTCTTTATTTCAACCAATTCGTCAGCTGAAAAATTATAAACTGTTGAATATAATAAACTGACAAGAGGTATATCTTGCATAGGGTTATCCAAAACCCTCAAATAGTTAAGTATTAAATTAACTTCAAAGGTATCAACTAACGCATTTTCTAATTTAAGTGAAACTGGTATACCAGCTTTCATCAAATATTCTTTCATAGTGTTACCTATTCCTGAAACATCTGATAATTTTAATGTTCTCATCAGAATACATATATCCCCATATTCCAATTTTCTTGTCTTGTTAGGCTCATTCTTTATGCTTATATCCATAGTGCCTACAAGCTCTTTTATTCTATGAGCTATTTCACTAGCCTCATAGTAAGTAGCATCAGCATCTTCTGGTGTTCCCTCATAGTATTCACTACAAGGGCACTCCATTTCACCAATTTCACTAATATATTTGACAATTTTTGTATTTTTTCTCGGTCTATAAATAGATACAATTTCTGTATTGTATATCTTATCATCTACATTTGGGAATTTTGCCCCTGTTATAAGCTTAGTATCTTCTCCATAGTCTACTTCGCCAAGAGTTTCTGACATAATCCCATTAAATATATAATTGCTTGCTTCTAAAACTTGCTTTCTTGAACGATAATTTTCTGAAAGCAAAATTTTATAGCCCTCTTTACCATCTTCTATTTTGCCCTTATACAACTCATATTTTTTGTACTTTTCATTAAATATTTCTGGATTTGCTTCTCTAAATCTGTAAATAGCCTGTTTTATATCCCCCACCATAAACAGATTATGTCCATTTGATATAGCTCTCAAAATATCATCTTGCAAAAAGCTTATATCCTGATATTCGTCAACAATAATTTCCGCAAACTCTTCAGAATATCTTTCTGCAACAGCAGTTCTATTACCATTTTCATCAACTAATATATCGTGACAAAATCTAGCAATGTCATTAAATGTATATTTTTGCTGTTCAAATTTTTTCCTCGTTAAAATTTTGCTATACTCCCTTACACAATCAATAAGCGTTTCAATCAAAGGAGCTTGTTTTTTAAGTATTTCAAAATCATTATAGGATATGGATTCATACTTAGAAACAAAGGCATCCAAAACATTTTCCTTAAAAATCCTAGCATACCCTTTTATTTCATTTGCAATTTCTACTGCCTCTAACTCTAAGTTGCTAGGTTCTTTTTTTCTTAAAGAAACCTTACTAAAGTATCCACTTTCAAAAGTATTTTTTAAATCAAATTTGCTAAAACCTTTTGCACTTTCAGAATTAAAACTTTCATTTAATTTAGCAACAAAATCATTTATAGCATCAACAACATATATTCCAGCCTTTGTACCAGAATTAAGTTTTGTCTGACTATCTAAATAAACCAATTGTTCCTTTAAATCTCCAACACTTATATCAAATTCTTTCTTGGCATCATTAATATCATTTACATTTTCCGCAAACAAGTCCTTATATGCCTTAGCAAAATCTGATGTATAATAATCGTCTTCATTTTCTATACTTTCTATTTGACGATACATTTCCATCATTTTTTCAAACCATTTTTCTCTGTTGGAAAAGTTCTCTATTTTATCAAGAACTGACAATATAACCGTTTTAATATTTTCATCAGTATAATTTTGACACAAATTATCACACAATGCCATAAAGTTTGGATTTTTTTCCTGATATTTTAACTCCATAAATTCATCCATAGCTTCTGACTGCATCTGGTCATTTTCCCAACTATCGCAAATTTTAAAATTAGGGTCTAAAGAAAGAGTTTCATCCTCTGTTTCAAAAATCATTTTCTGAAAATTCTGTTTTACAACAGTTGAACAATATGAATCTATAGTTGTAATATTCGCTCTATTTAAAAGAGAAACCTGTTTTCTCAAATGTTTCTCCCATTTTTCAAGTTCATTTATTTTATGTAAATTTTCTTTTTTACATTTTTCTTTTCTTATTTTTTTAATTTCATCATTAATAGCTTTTCTTATACGCTCCTTCATTTCAGCAGTTGCTGAAACAGTAAATGTAGCAACAAAAAGCCTATCTATATCAACCGGATTTTTCTCATCTGTCAAAAGAGAGATAACTCTCTTTGTCAGCACATAGGTCTTTCCAGACCCAGCACCTGCACTGACAAGAGTGTTCACTCCCCTAATATAAACAGCCTCACGCTGTTTATCATTTAAGCCATCGTCTTTTTTATTTATTTCTTCATTTAAAGCCTGTGTTTTTAATTCCTCATTTTTATCCATAATTTTTTTACAAATCTTCACTAAACTGATTCATATAAAGGGAATAATAAAAACCTTTCTTTTCAAGCAGTTCAGTATGATTACCCCTTTCGATTATTTCTCCGTCTTTTAATACAGCAATTAAGTCTGCATTTCTTATTGTTGAAAGTCTATGAGCAATTACAAATGAAGTTCTACCCTCCATAAGATTTAACATAGCTCTCTGAATTTTTACTTCTGTTCTTGTATCTACATTACTTGTTGCCTCATCAAGAACTAGGATTTTAGGGTCAGCAAGTATTGTTCTTGCAATAGCTATCATCTGTTTTTGACCCTGACTAAGTGTATCTGTATCTTCTGAAAGCTCTGTATCATATCCATTATTCAATCTTCTTATAAATTCATGAGCCTGTGCCAATTTAGCAGCCTCTATAACTTCTTCGTCTGTTGCATCAAGTCTGCCATATCTTATATTTTCCATTATTGTACCAGTAAATAAATAACTATCCTGTAATACAATACCTAAGGTTTCTCTTAAACTATTTCTTTTAATTTTTCTAATATCTGTACCATCAATTTTTATTGACCCACTCTGAATATCATAAAATCTAGTAAGAAGATTTATTATAGTTGTTTTACCTGCACCAGTTGGTCCAACCAAAGCAATAGTCTGACCTGATTTTGCATATAGATTTATGTTTTTAAGAATTGGGTGACCTTCTTCATAAGAAAAACAAACATCATCAAAATCTACTCTACCATTAATATCCTTTAATTCAATAGCATCTTCATCGTCTGCCGGTTCTGGTAACTGTTCCATAACAGTAAATACTCTTTCGGCACCAGCTACAGCTGAAAGAAGTGTGTTGTACTGAGTAGCAATTTCATTAAAAGGTCTACCAAACTGTCTTGAATAAATCAAGAAACTTGTTATAACACCAGGAGTAATACCAACTAAAGCACCAACGACTACTATAAGAGCGTAGGAACAACTATTTATAAAAGTTGAACAAGGTCCCATAAAACCGGAAAATATTTGGGCATTAGTACCTACTTTTTTAAGCTCCTGATTGAGAACTTCCATTTTCTCAAGTTCATATTTTTCCTTTACAAAAGTTTTTACAACCTTTTGTCCTGATATAACTTCCTCTATATTACCATTTAAAGCACCTAATGCTACCTGCTGTTTTACAAAATATACTCGTGAGCGTTTTGTAATAAACTTAGTCATTAAAAATAAGAATGGTATTGTTGCAACTGTTACTACTGTTAAAATTGGGTTAAGGACAAGCATAAATATAAATATACCAATAATAGTCATTAAAGACTGAACAGCCTGAACTAAACTAACATTAAGTGAGTTGGCTATTGCATCAACATCATTTGTAACTCTACTCATTATATCACCTTTTGAATTGGTATCAAAGTATTTTAAAGGTAAAGTCTGTAATTTATTAAATAAATCTTTTCTTATTTCAAAAACTGTATTTTGTGCAAGATTTACACAAAGTTGTGTTTGTAACCAAGTAAAGAGAGCTGACAAAAGATACAATACCACAAGTCCTGCTATTACTTTTGCTAAAGCACCAAATTTTCCCGGCAAAACATAATTATCTATAGCCGTACCTACAGCTCTTGTAGATATTAATGTTGTTAATGTTGTAAACAAAACTAAGAAAAATACAATTATCAATTTCACTTTATGAACTGATATATATTTCCATAATTTTTTCAATGTAGCCATTGTATTTTTAGGCTTTTGAGGTGCTGCGTGTCTATTTCCTCTACCTCCACCTATTGGCATTGTTGACTTTTTATTATCTGCCATTTAATTCATCCTCCTCTCTTATTTGAGATTCATATATTTCACGATACTCCTTAGAATTTGCCATTAAATAATCGTGAGTACCCTCTCCTATTATTTTACCGCCATGAATTAATATGATTTTATCACTATTCATTACAGAGGTAATTTTCTGAGCAATAATAATCTTTGTTACATCTTTATATTTATTCTTTAAAACACTTTGTATTTTAGCTTCTGTACCTGTATCCAAGGCACTTGTACTATCATCAAAAATAAGTATTTTAGATTTTTTCAAAAGTGTTCTGGCTATAGATATTCTCTGTTTCTGACCACCGGAAACATTAACACCCATTTGACCTAATTCTGTATCAAAACCATTGTCTGTATTAATAATAAAGTCATAGGCCTGTGCATCTTTAGCACATTCAATAATTTCTTCGTCTGAGGCATTACTATCGCCCCATTTTATGTTATTTTTAATAGTACCTGAAAAAAGTATTGTTTTCTGCAATACAGTACCAATAGAACTTCTTAAATAGTCAAGGCTTATATTTTTAACATTCTGTCCATCAATAAATATATCGCCCTCTGTTGTATCATATAATCTAGGTATAAGATTAACAAGTGTAGACTTACCTGCACCAGTTTCCCCTAGTATACCAACGGTTTCCCCAGAATTAATTGTCAAATTAATATTTTCAAGAACAGGGTCTCCTGTACTTTCAGGGTATCTAAAAGACACATTTTTAAATTCAATTTTGCCCTTGTCTATTCCTGAAGTAATAGCATTTTCTGGTTCTGTAATATCTATTTCAGTTGCAAAAATTTCGCCTATTCTTTCAGCAGAAGCTCCACCTCTTGAAATCATTACAAATACCATACTTACCATCATTAATGACATTAAAATCTGTGTAAGATAAGTAATATATGCCATTAAATCGCCTGTAGGCATAATATTCTCAAATACCATATGACCACCACGCCACAAAATAATAACTGTCACAACATTCATTATAATTATTAAAACAGGAAAAATTAATGTAACAATTCTAAAGGCAGATATTGTTGTATCTCTTAATTCTGTATTTCGTACATCAAATTTTTCTCTTTCCTTTTTCTCTCTTACAAAGGACTTAATAACTCTAACACCTGCAAGATTTTCTCTCATAACTGTGTTTACATTATCTATTTTTTGCTGAACTATATTAAATAATGGTCCAACTTTTCTTATAATAAGAAAAACAGATGTAAATAATACAACAATAGCTACAACTAATATAAGTGACAATCTGGCGTTTATTGTAATAGCCATAATTAAACCACCAATAAATGTAGCTGGTGCTCTAACCAACATTCTTAAACTCATCATTACTATCTGTTGCACCTGTGTAATGTCATTTGTAAGTCTAGTAATAAGGGAAGATGTTTTAAACTTATCAAGATTTACAAAAGAAAAATTTTGTATTCTATCAAGCATATCTTTTCTTATATCTGTACCAAAACCCATAGATGCCTTCGATGAGCAAATTGTACAGCCTGCACCACCTATAATACCGAAGAAAGCTATAACAATCATAAGTATTCCTCGTGAAATTATATAACCAAAATCGTGATTTGCTACACCAATATCTACGATGTAACTCATTATTTTAGGCATAAGCAATTCACTACCTACCTCTACAATCATTAAAAGAGGTGCTAAAATAACATAAAGCCAATAAGGCTTCAAGTATTTCAAAAGTTTTCTCATTGTTTATTCCCTCCTAAATTTAGAAATCTAACTATATTATTATAAAATCATAAATCTCAAAGTCAAGTAGGCATCCCTTAAAAATATATTAAATATATTAAAATTATTGAAAAAATATATATTTCTGTTATAATAAATTTTATAAAGATTTTTAAAGGAGAGTGTATATAAAATGAAAAGAATGAATCCAAAAACTAAAAGAATTGTTGCTGGCGTAGTTGCTATGTTTTTAATTGTTGCTATGGTATTAAGTTCATTATCCATTATATTTATACACTAAGGAGTTTTTATGAAAAACAAAATAAATAATATTGTTCCGATATTAATTGAAAAATTTAAAATTTTCATTAAATATACTAAAAAATACAGTATAAAATTAAAAGATAAAGTTATTGAATTTTTAAACAGCGATTATATTGCTGATAAAGATACATTCAAAATTAAACCTCTCCACATTATAGCAGTGGCTGTTCTTATTGTTGCCTCAATAGGTACTGGAATATACTCTAAAGATGCTATTGTCGCTGCCAAAACTGATGCAGTAAAAGAAGCCCTTGATACTGATTTGATTTACTCGGGAGCTTTCTTAAATAACTATCCTATTGGTGGTTTAACGGTAGAACAGGCTCTTGACAGAGGAGAGAATGATTATTCTAAATTAGAACTTCAAAATGTAATTTATTTATCAAGTAATCATACAAGTTACAGCAAAAGATTTACATATTACGATTTAGGTGCAAGATTAGATATTAAATCTGCTATAAACGAAGCCTATAGCTATGCCAGAACAGGTAAAGTTGCCGACAGAGTAGAAGAATATACCACTTTACTTAATAAACGCAAATATATAAACCCTTCATATATTGTTGATAGAAATACTGTTAAAGCTTGTATTGAAAAACTTGAACCAGAAATCAATAATGACTTAGATTTTTATAATGAAAAATTAGATGTAGAAAAAACAACTGACACCGTTGTTTCTGTTATGGAAAAAAGAATGTCAGAAGCATCAGTAGTAATATCAACAATACAAAAATAACAAAAGATTAACGCAGGGTGAAATATAATGAAAGCAGAACATATACCAACAAAAAAGCATAGAATAAGACGCAAAGCAAATAAGAAAAGATTAATTAATATTGCTATTGTTTGTATTGTTGGATTTGGTGCTATTCATTTTTCTTGGCGACCGGTATTAAGTCAATACTACCAAATGAAGATTAATCGCCCTGTTAAGCAAACTGAACCTAAAATCAAAAATGGTGTACTTGTAGATGGTATGGATTTAAGTGGTATGACATATGAAAAAGCACTTAACACCATTAAATCTAAAATTAAAACAGATTACGAAGGTGTTGTTTTTACCATTGAAAGTTCAGACGGTAAGCATAAATATGAATATACCCTTGATGATTTTGATATTAAATTCAATATTGATGATACAGTAAAACAGGCTGTCAACTTTGCCCAAACATCATCTGACAATTGGTGGCGTGAATTTAAGACTCTTGAAAGTGGTACTGTAAATATGCCAGTTATGACATATAGCCCAGACAAGGTTAATGCTGCCATAAATAAAATAAAGAGTGACATTATTGTTGAGGCGAAAGATGCTACAGAAAAAAGAGTAAGTGGCAGTTTCCAAGTAAGCCAATCACAAACTGGCTACAATTTTGACTATGAAAAGGTTTTAAATGAGCTTACACAAAGTATAAAGAACAATGATTTTAACAAAACAATTAAGTTTGATATAACTGAAACTAAGCCAAAATACGAGTCTAGTATATTTACTGGTGCTGACAAGCTTATTGGCAATTATTCAAGTCAATATAAAGGTAATGATGAAAACAGAGTTCAAAATCTTAGAAATGCTTGTAGTAAAATAAATGGCGTTATATTATATCCTGGCGAAGAATTTTCTACTAATGCCCACTTTAACCCTTGTACAGAAGAAAACGGCTGGGCTTTGGCCGGCACTATTGTTAAGGGTAAAATAGAAGATAGTGTTGGTGGCGGTATGTGTCAGGTTTCTAGTGCATTGTATGATGCTGTTCTATATGCAGAACTTGAAGTCACAGAAAGACATAATCATTCTATGAAAGTCGGTTATTCTCCTTATGCTTTTGATGCTACATTAGCCGGAGATTATAAAGATTTTAAATTTAAAAACAATACCAATAAGGCTGTTTACATAGAATCCTACTTGACTTCATCAAATGTTGTTGTAAACCTATACGGCGAGGAAATTCATCCCGCTGGAAGAACCATAGAACTTGAAAACAAGCTTATTGAAGAAACTGACCCTGATGAACCTGTAGAAAAGAAAGACCCTACTCTTTTAGAGGGAGAAACTGAAGTTGTAACTCCTTTAAAGGGTTATAAATACGAGCTTTATAAAAAGGTGTATGAAAACGGTGTATTGAAAGAAACCGTAAAAATTAACACCAGTACATATTCTCCAAGACAACAAGTCACTTACATAGGCACTAAAAAAGCTGAAACTACTACAGAGTCAACAGAAACTACTACAAAAAGTTAAATAATATTATTACTGGTATGGTTGATAGCCATACCAGTTTTTTATATATAAATTCAATGACTTAATATGTTAAATCACAAGTTAACAGGGTTAATTTATTCTGAATAAATAGATTTTTGACAAATAGCCAACATACAAAAAGACGGATAAGTCAATAACTTATCCGTCTTTTCTCTATTTTACATATCCGTATTTTCTTACATAATCAATAATAGTGGCAACAGCATTGTCAATGCCAACCTTACCTGTATTAATTACTAAATCATAATTATTCATATCTTTCCAAAGATTGCCTGTATAGAATTTATAATAAGATGCTCGTTTTTTGTCCGTCTTATTAATAATATCTTCTGGCTTTTTGCCTTCAGGAACTGTATACAATGAACGAAATCTTTCTACTCTGAAGTCCATATCGGCTCTCAAGAAAATTTTAATAAGGTTAGGTTCTTCTCTCAAAACATAGTCTGCACAACGACCAATTACAACGCAATTTTTTTCCTTTGCTGTATCTCTTATAATTTCAGCCTGTAAGCCAAAGAGTTTATCATTATCAGGCATTGCACCTGCAGCATTTGCTCCATATGTACCAAGAACTAATGAATAAAGTAAGCTGTTTGTAGCTACTTCATCAACCTTTTCAAAAACAGATTCATCGTAACCAGACTTTTTTGCTGCCTCTGTAATAAGCTGTTTATCTAAGAAAGTATATCCTAGTTCATCAGAAACCTTTTTACCAATTTCTTTACCACCACTACAGTATTCTCTGCAAATTGAAATAATTGTATTATTCATAAAAATCCCCTCCTAAACCATCTATAGCCCTATTCTACTATATCTATACCAATTTGTCTATAAATTAATTGTCAAACTTGAGTATAAATACAGGTGGATTTTTCTCCTTTTGAAGCATAATTGATATGGCTTCCTCAAGACTTGAAGCTTCGAAAAACTCAAGCTTATTCTGAGAATTAACATGACCTATAAGTCTTTTTCCTGTTGCCTTTGGTTCAATATAAACAAAGTTCCCAGCACCACATTCATATGCACCCTGTTTCATATCTCCGTCTTTTATCATACCTAATGATACTAAAGAACTAACATAGTCATCAAAACCGGTAACTATAGTACCATAGTCCTTAATATTATAAATAGGTAAAAGACCAAGTTCCATATCTGGGTATCTTTCATTCATATACTGCTTTGCATTAGCAACTGTAGCTAAATCATTAGCAATTATACCCCATTTTCCATTGTCATTTAAAAAGGCAAATTCCTTAATATCTGTAGGGTCATCAAGACTACCAATAACAAGTACCGCATACTTATTGTCACAAGCAATATGCTTAACATCAATATTGCCACTAATTCCTGATGCCTTTATAATAGCATTATATTCATCTTCGCCCTTTTTAGGATTTTTTATTTCGCCATGTTCAAAAGAATACATTCCTACTAACTGCTGATACTGCTGTGCTGTAAGCATTTTGGGCTCTACACCTACACCAGCTAAAAAGTAACCATTTTTAGTATTTAATGCTGTAAAAACAGATAAATCCTTTTCTCCGCCTTCTGCACCTATAACAGAATTGTAATCAGATGGTCTGATTAATAATACATCTGTATTCTTTGTAATATCATCGTCAGCTTTTGCATATCCATCAGCAATAATATCAGACAAAGAAACTGTATTCTCCTTTGAAAGGCTATATAAAAATCCAAACTGACTTAAAAATCCGTCTGATACTGCCTTGTCATCATAATATTTCTGAGCACCCTCTGCTACAGTAATCATTGAATTAATCTGTTCATCACTAGGTTCAAAATCAGAAAGACCAATTTTGTAATCTACTGTACCGTCTTTGTTAGCAGAAGCATTACCAACTTGTGCCTGTGTTGTAACTTCTGTCTGTTCAGTAGTAGTAGCATTAGAACCATTATGGATAAAATACATACCAGCTCCTGTTGCTACACCAACGGCAATAACAAAAGCACTTGCAGCAGCCATTTTTTTATCAATCATTTTTATATTCACTTTCCTTGTCTTTTATTTCTTCATAAACTCTCTTGAGTTCATTTGAATGAATATCCAAAATTTCAGCAACCCTTTCTTCTACAACTGATAAATTATCATCATAATCAATTACAATTTCCCATACTGGATTGTAATCATTATCAATTTCATCAATTTCTATAACATTGTCGCCATAAGAATCATAGTTATAATTATCAAAAATTGCACCATATTCCCAATCTTCTACATCTCTATCTGTTGATATTCTAAGATGTAATTTTTTCCCATCATCTTCTTTTAATACAAATAAGTTAACAATATATTCATCATTTTTATTTATATTAAGACTTCCTAATTCCTTTTCAAGAAATCCAGTTTCTTTATTTTTAAGCATTATAACAAATACAGTTTCTTGCTCCATATATATCTACCTCTTATTCTGCCTCGCTCCAACTATGTCTATGTAAATGTCCCTCCATTTGACAGCCCTTAAAAGAGTTCTGTCTTAAAGCCTCATAGAGAACAATAGCCACAGAATTGGATAAATTCAAACTTCTATATTGTTCAAGCATAGGAATACGAATACTATTATCCTTATAATGAAGGAGTATTTCCTCTGGTATTCCAGAGCCTTCGCTACCGAACATAATAAAATCGTCATCCTTAAATTTAATATCTGAATATGTATTCAGAGCCTTAGTTGTTGCCATATAAATATTGGCATTAGGATTTTTATTAAGGAAATCTTGGAAATTTGTGTAATAATGTACATCTAAATCTTTCCAATAGTCCATACCAGCTCTTTTAAGAGATTTGTCATCAATCTTAAAACCTAAAGGCTCAATTAAGTGTAACGAAGTACCTGTTGCAACACAAGTTCTACCAATATTACCTGTATTTTGAGGTATTTCTGGTTCGTGTAAAATTATGTTCATTTTAAAATTCATTTCCTTTACATATATATTAATACAATTATATATTACCACAAATATTCGTTTTTTACAACAAATAAAAATCATATATTTTTCAAATTACTATTGACAGAATAGAAAATTTATATTAGGATAAATAATAATTATTATTTATCATTTATTATAAAGGAGGTGTCCTATGAATACTTTAGCCGCAAATTTAAAGCAAAATCATTTAAAAGTAACTCCACAAAGATTAGCTATCTATTCATATTTGATTAATACTACTGCTCATCCTAGTGTAGAAACTATTTACAACGACTTAAAGGAAGAACACCCTTCTTTAAGCCTTGCTACTGTATACAAAACTGTAGCTTCTTTAAGAGATGCTCATCTTGTAACAGAGTTTAATGTTGGGGAAGATAGTCACAGATATGATGCAAATACAAGTTTTCATCCTCATTTGATTTGTACAAGATGTCATTGTGTAGTTGATTATCTCAATCCTACAGCTTTAGAAAGCTCTGCTCTTAGCAATTTAAGAAATCAAATAGCAGAAAAGAAAGGTTTCCACGCTGAAGCTCAAGAATTTGACATTTACGGTATATGCCCTGATTGTCAGTCAAAAGAAAACTAAAAAAACAAGGTCCTCGGACCTTGTTTTTTTGTTTAGAATAAGACTATCTGCTGTTTGAATTTGAATTAGATGAGTTAGAATTTGAGTTATTAGTGCAATTAGAATTTGAACGACTATTTGACTTTGACTTGTTGTTGCTCTGTTCATCAAAGTTCATATCTTCTGCAAATTCTACTCTACTATTCTTGTTAGTTCTGGACTTGCTGTTGTTGTTGTTTTCATAATTGTTGTTCATAACAATAATCCTCCTTTAATTATGTGAAGGAAAACCCTTCAAGAGATATTATTGTCCAATCATAAAAATATATACAATATTTTTTAATCTTCTAAAATATTTTCAACACTTTCAAGTGTCATTCTACCAAGTTTAGCTGCTCTAAATTCATCAATAAGAATATCTGCTGCTCTCTTTAAGTCAAGTTCATTACCTTTTAACTTAAATCCTCTGTTTACAGCAATCTGGTTTAATACTTCTTCTGATTTTGTATTTTCGTCATATGTTACCTTATATCTTTCAGCTAAAGCATTAGGATATAATTTTCTTAAATAATCAATTAATTTGCAAGCAAGAGTTTCTGAGTCAAGAATATCGTCATTAATAGCTCCTGTAAAAGCTAATCTTTCGCCTACTCTTTGGTCTTCAAACTTAGGCCATAAAATACCTGGTGTATCCAAAAGTTCAAAATCTCGTTTTACTCTTACCCATTGTTTACCTCTTGTAACACCAGCTTTATCGCCAGTTTTAGCAAGAGCTTTACCTACAAATTTGTTAATTAAAGTTGATTTACCTACATTAGGAATACCAACAATCATTGCTCTGGTTGGAGTAAAAAGTCTGCCACGAAGTCTTAATCTTTCAAGCTTTTCAGCCATAAGTTCCTTTGAAACTTCTGTAATATCCTTAATACCCTTTCCTGTAATAGAGTTTACTTCAATTACTTTAAAGCCCTTATCTTCAAAGTATGCTCTCCACTCTTTTGTTTTCTTTTCGTCAGCTAAATCCACCTTATTTAAAATAACAATTCTCTTTTTATTTCTTGCTAAATTATCAATTTCTGGATTTTTACTGCTAAATGGAAGTCTAGCATCAAGCAATTCAATTACAATATCTACTAAAGATATGTTTTCTTCCATCATTCTTCTTGTTTTAGTCATATGACCAGGATACCATTGTATGTTCATAACATTTCGCCTCCTTTTATAAATTTTGCACTTTATTATAATAATAACTAGAAATAAATTTTATTCTAGTTTTATAGACTAAAAAGAAAAAGCCCTCGGTCAACGCCGAGGGTCAAAAAATTACTTACTTCTTCTGTGGATATCTTCCTTAACCTTAGCTGCCTTACCGATTCTACCTCTGAGGTAGTTAAGCTTAGCACGTCTAACGATACCATATCTAACAACTTCGATACGGTCAATTCTTGGAGAATGTACTGGCCAAGTTCTTTCTACACCTACACCATAAGAAACTCTTCTTACTGTGAAAGTTTCCTTAGCGCCGCCACCCTGTCTTTTAAGTACAACACCTTCAAACATCTGAAGTCTTTCTCTTGTACCTTCAACAACCTTAGCGTAAACCTTTACTGTGTCACCTACATTAAATTCAGTAACTTCTGGCTTGAGCTGTTCGTTTTCGATTTCTCTAATAATTGAATAATTCATAAGGCTTTGCCTCCCTTTCATCATAAATGTTCATAAATACCCTTTGGATTAATGGCTTCCTGCCACAAGTACCAGCGGAACATTCGTACTCACAAGTCGATATTATAACATAATACTTTTTAAAATGCAAGCATTATTTTATTTTTTTAATCTTTCGATAAGAGAACTGAAATAATCCGGTAATTCCGAATTAAATTCCATATATTCTCCTGTTCTCGGATGAATAAATCCTAAAACCTTTGCATGAAGAACCTGTCCATTTAAGTTAAAAGGACATTTTTTAGGTCCATAGACTGGGTCACCTAAAAGAGGATGACCTATATACGACATATGCACTCTAATTTGATGAGTTCTTCCTGTTTCAAGTTGCAATTCAACCCAAGTATATTTACCCAATTTTTCAATTACTTTGTAATGGGTAACAGCATTTCTACCGCCCTGCATAACAACAGCCATTTTCTTTCTGTCGTTTTTAGAACGGTCAATATTTCTGTCTACAGTACCACTTTCTTCACTAAAACTATTGTAAACAATAGCATTATACACTCTTTTCATAGAGTGTTCAGCAAGCTGTTCTGAAAGACCTTTATGTGCCAAATCTGATTTTGCTATAACTAAAACACCTGATGTATCCTTATCAATTCTGTGAACAATACCTGGGCGAAGTACACCATTTATACCAGATAAATTATCCCCACAATGGAACATTAAAGCATTAACCAAAGTTCCTGTGTAATGCCCTGGAGCTGGATGCACAACCATATTTTGAGATTTATTTATAACAATTAAATCATCATCTTCATACATTATATCAAGAGGAATATCCTCTGGCACAATGTCAATATTTTCCGGAGGAGGAAGTTCAGCCTCTACTATATCGCCTAGATGAAGTTTATAGTTTTTGCTTATTTTTTCTCCATTTACTGTTATATTTCCCTTTTCGATATTTTTCTGTAAAGCTGAACGAGATACATCTTCCATTTCTTCATTCAGAAAAACATCTACTCTCTTATTAACATCATCTGTTTCAATAGTAAATATTTCCATACTATTTTCCCTCTTTTGTAAAACATAAGGAAACAACCAATAAAACAGCACCTATTACAACACAAATATCTGCGAAATTAAATACAGGGAAACTGTAGCCAAAAAAGTTAAATGACAACATATCCACTACATAACCTCTGAAAAGTCTGTCAATGCAGTTTCCTATTGCTCCACCAGCTACCAATACAAGTGCTAATGATGCAATTTTACTTTCATTTTTATTATATATTTTAGAATAATAAATGCCACCAGCTACAACAACAATAACTGTAAGGGCAACGAAGAACCATCGTCCACCCATCATTGTTCCAAAGGCTGCACCCCTATTTTCTACATAAGTTAATGAAAAGAAATTTTTTATAATTTCTACAGAATTAATAGGCATAAGCATTGAAACAGTCATATATTTTGTTATCTGGTCAACTATTATAATAGCTAGAATAATTAAAATCGGCAATAAAAACATTTATTACACCTACTTTGCTATGTATTCTATAGCCTTTTTTATATTTGCCACATCATTAGACGAATCAATAAAAGCCTCGCCTATTTTCTTTAATGCAACTATTTTTATTTTGCCACTTGAAGTCTTTTTATCATAGAACATCTGATTATAAACTTCATCAACATTGTTATCGCATCTAGTAGGAAGTTCAAAAAATTCAAGTAACTTTTCGATATCTTCAATATCTTCCTTAGTTGTATTGCCACATTCCATAGAGTAATAAAGAGCAGCAACCATACCAATAGCAACACATTCGCCATGAAGTAATTTGAAATTGTTAAGTGTTTCAACTGAATGACCAAAAGTATGACCAAAATTAAGAATAGCTCTCAAACCTAATTCCTTTTCGTCTTTACTTACAACATATGCCTTTGCTTCACAACACTTATAAATAACTTCAATAAGGGCATTGTTATCTAATGACTTTATACTTTCCTTATTTTCAATACAATATTCAAGGAAATCATTATCAATAATATAACCATACTTTATAGCTTCAGCAATACCTGCTGCAACTTCTCTATAAGGTAAAGTTTTAAGTGTTTCACTATTTATAAAAACAAAATCTGGCTGATAAAAAGCACCAATCATATTTTTATTACCGTTAAAATCAACACCTGTTTTACCACCTACACTACTATCAACCTGTGCAAGTAAAGTTGTAGGTACTTGAACAAAGCTAATGCCTCTCATATATGTAGATGCAGCAAAGCCAGCCATATCACCAACAACGCCACCACCTAAAGCAACAACAACAGATTTTCTATCCAATTTTTCTTCAACAAAGAAATTATAGAAATCGCTAATTGTTCCTAAATGTTTGCTATTTTCTCCTGCCTCAAAAACATAATGACAAACATCATATTTTTCTGAAAGCATAGACTCTATTGTTTCAAGATAATACTTTTCTACATTAGTATCTGTAATAATACAAAGCTTACTTGGCTTTAAACCGGATTTTTCAAAAGCTGAAACAAGTTCATCATAGCTATGGTCAATATAAATTGGATAATCTTTTAAAGCAGTTTTTACTTCTAAAACTTTCATATTAAACCTCTTATTCCTGTTCCTCGTTTAAACCTAATTCTTCTTCATACTGTTCAAGCATTTTCAATTCTGTTTCAAGGAGCATTTTTAATTTTCCTTTAACTGATTCGTACTCAGCTCTAACTCTGATAATTTCATTCTTTAACTGGTAAAGTTGTTTATGAGCATCCTGCATAATATCAACAGCCTGCTGTTCAGCAGTCTTAACAATCTGACTTGCCTCAACCTCAGCATTGTGCTTTGTTTCCTCAACTGTTTTTTCAGCTCTTACAATAGAATTTCTAATTGTATCCTCTAAATCCTTGTAATATTTAAGTGCCTCTTCTGTTGTAGTAACCTTATCCTGAAGTTTAGCATTTTCTTTGAAAAGTCTTTCAAATTCAACAATAACCTTATCAAGAAAAGTATCTACTTCATCACAAGAGTAACCTAAAGCCACCTTTTTAAAATCAGCTGTTTCAATATCAACAGGTGTCATCATAATTCAACTTCCTCCTAAATCTATTTATAGATTTCTATATCTATAAGAAATCTATCTTTTTTCGTTTTTCCAAGAGTTTCTATTACTTTAACTCGCCCAAAACCACGAAGTGTAATCATATCCCCGTCTTTTATGTTTTCAGACACAGATGTAATCTGTTTCCAATTTACAAAAGCCTTTTCGCCCTTTATTAAATCGGAAACCTTACCTCTTGAAATATTTAACGCCCCACTTAATACAGCATCTATGCGTAGTGAAGCAACTGTTATTTTCTTTGCATTTACTTCTGAAGGTGCAGACTCAAAATGGTCTATAATCTTTGCGTTAACCTTTGTATGAGAAACCCTTTCTAAGTTAGATACAATATAATCAGCAATATCTTCATCCACCATTATAACGGCTTTTTCATTCTGAATATATATATCGCCAACTTTATCTCTAGTTATACCTAATCCTAAAACCGAACCTAAAAATTCTCTATGAGTAAGAGTTTTACTATATTTTCCATTATATGTTACTTCAACATAAGAAATAGGAAACGATGTATAATCTCCTTCATCATAATAAGGGAAAAAGCCTACTTTCAATCTTTCAGCATCTTCATACCCACCATAGAGAACTGTGTTAAATTCACACCCTCTACAGATTTCTCCTAATTTATGAGCCTTATATGGGTCCATAAAATCTGAAAACTGAGGAACATTAATCTTAGCACACAAATCTCCCTTATCTAAAGCCTTAGCAAAAATTTTTCTTTCATCTTCGTCAGAAATACTCTTTAGTAAATCTTTTTTACTTGCCATTAGAAAAATACCCCATATATAACGCTTGTAAGGATTCTATACACAAACATTATTACTAATAAAGCTAATACTGGAGAAAAATCTACCATCATACCTCTACCAAGAGGAGATTTATAAATCAATTTTCTAATAGGTCCCATTATGGGTTCAGTAATTGCAACTAAAATTCTTACAAAAATATTATTCTGACCTATTGGCAACCAAGAAAGTATACATCTTGCAAGAATTGCGTATTCCAAAAGAGTATAAAAATAATAAAGTGCTTTTATTAATACAAAACCAATATTCGCATTAACCATATAAAACCTCACTATCTCCACATAGAAGAATTAGGCAATTTGATACCACTTGCTTCTAATTCGCGTCTAAACTGTCCTGAAATATTAACATCATAAGGTGCTACAATGAAAATTCTACTTGAAACAGGTTGCATAGTACCATTTAAGGCGTAACAAGCACCTGAGAAGAAGTCTGTAATTCTCTGTGCATTATCCTTTTCAACACCTTCAAGGTTAAGTATAACAACCTTAGACTTTAACTGAAGACTATCCTGACCAGCTTCTTCAAGTGTCTTTGGTGTAACAATAACAACCTGCATATTAACGCTTGTGTTAATGCTTAAAACCTTGTTAGATGCACCTCTACCCATATCCATTGACGAACCATAGTTTCTTGATGATGAGTAAGAAGACCTATAAGAAGACTGTGGTTCAGCATTTTTCTTAGAAGCAGATGAACTTGAGCCAAAGCCCATTTTCTGAGTAAATCCACCAAAGCTTGAGCCGAATGACCTTACATTACTGCCGTTACTTACTTCCTGTTCATTTTCATATTCTTCGCCATAATTGTCATTATATTCTTCTTCGTATTCTTCTTCAGGTTCTCCTAAAATAAAATTCTTAACCTTATCAAATAATTCAATCATCTATATATGTCCTCCTAAATATATTAAACCGCGTAATTTCTAGCACCGAAAAGTCCTGTGCCTATTCTGACAATATTGGCACCTTCCTGAATAGCTATCTCATAATCGTTAGTCATACCCATTGACAGATATTCCATATCTACATTATCATAGTTTTTATCCTTAATGTCAATAAATAATTTGTACATTTCCTTAAAATATTTCCTGTTTTCTTCAGGATTTTCGACAAAAGGAGCAACTGTCATTAAGCCTTTAACCCTGATATTTTTAAATTTAGATGCTTCTAAAACTAATTCCTCAGCTTTTTCTGGTGGAACGCCATGCTTAGCTTCTTCTCCAGCAATATTTATTTCCACAAGTACATCCATTGTAATTCCCTTAGCCTCAGCCCTCTTCTGAATTTCTTCACAAAGCTTTACACTATCAAGAGAATGTATAAGGCAAACTTTATCAATAATGTATTTAACCTTATTTGTCTGTAAATGGCCAATCTGATGCCATCTTACATTTTCTATTTCATCATATTTCCAGTTAATTTCCTGTGGCTTATTTTCGCCTAAATCTACAAGACCAAGATTAACAGCCTCTTTTATTCTAGGAACATCAACTGTTTTTGAAACGGCAAGAAGAAGTACATCTTCTCTTTTTCTGCCACTTATTTCAGCAGCTTTAGTAATTTTTTCTTCAATTTCTTTTAAATTGTCAGCTATACTCATTATCATTACCTCTATTCAAATACTTTTTCTTCTTTAGTTACATTTTCAGTATCTGTCATAATTCTATCGTATATGTTAATATTAGGATTTTTGCCAATATCTAAAATTGTATGTGTTGAATTAGAAACAGAGTCATCTAAACTTACAATTTTAAATTCTGCAATACCTGAATTTACTACATATATACCATTGGAATTGACTACATTTTCTATTTTATATTTGTTAGAAGAATTTGGCTTTTGTATTTCATCACCAACATTTAAAATACCAAGCTGTACCGGAACATAAGAAACCTTTTTTTCCTTATCTACACTTGAAACAACAACTTGTATTTCCTTTGTATTTGAGCCAGAAACCTTATTTACAGTATTATTTTCTGTAATATAATCACTAGGTATCTGTAAAAGTGTTTCATCTACAATAGAACTGTTAGGAACTTTATATCCCTTCTTTGATTTTTGAGTTTCAAAGCTAATACTTCTGTCCCCAACAAATTCAAGCATATTTTTTGTAATACTTAATATTACATATTTTTCTTTTCCATCTTTAACAGTTGATAATGTGTTAATTGTGGCTGGTAATGTATATGAAACACCATTATCGTCTTTTGCATATATATTAACTACATTACCAGTTTTCCAATCTTTAGTATAGTCTTCGCTAATGTAAGCAGCAATATACCAAGTATTGGACTTAATAATTTTAAAGACCGGACTATTAGCTTTTACAGAAGTCTTAAAACCACTATCACTACTTGTTGTAGCAAGAGTATTTTTCTTTGTAAGTGACTTCATTGTTTCTAATGTATACTTATCTTCATCGCCTATAACATCATAAGAAACGATACCACTTTCATTTGTAGAAACCTTACTAATACTTTGATTAAGTTTTTCTTCCTGTGCTTTTCTTTTTGTAACAAGGTCTGTTAAAGCTCCTTGATTTTCACTAAGAAGAAGCTGATTTCTTTCTGAAAGTTCTTTTTCTATATTTGTTTTTAATTCATATACATCTTCAAGATTTAAAGTTGCAAAATTAATAGCACTATCATCAACTATTTTCTTAATTTGCTGATTATCCTTATTAATATCGTCAGAATAAATTGAAATATCATCTCTCTTATCCTGAACATCCATAATATCATTATCTATTTTTTCAAGGTCACTTTCCATAGATGCTACTGCAGCTTGGTCTTTTATACTACAAACCTCTGTATTTGGCTTTACCTTTTCACCATCAGCCACATCATAAGAAATAACACCATCTACTGTGGTATTGTATACCTTTTCATCTCTTACAATAACACCCTGTATAACATTTGGAGAATCAATAGTTCCATACTGTACTGTATCATAATTTACCTTTCCCTTTGTTACTCTTGAAACAGAATAACCTATAACTTGTACAAGCACTAAGGCAAATATAAATATGTATATCGGTATAGCCTTACTATTTCGGCTACTCAAATTGATTATAGGTATATAATTTCTAGTTCTCTTTGGTTTAGGGGTAGCTTTCTTATGCTGTTTAGTTCTAGTGTTCTTAGTGTTTTTAGAATAATTACGCTCTTGATTATCAAATACATTTCTATTGTTATTTGTATATCCATAACCATTTTGATTTCTAGTGTTATTTGTACGACTAGAATTACTAAAACGGCCAGAACCATATGTACCTCTTGAGCTGTTCATTCCAGCACCAGTAGAAAAAACATTTTCAGAAACCCTATATTTTCCTACATTAGAATATCTATTTCCTGTTCCATATTGAGAGTTACTATTTCTCCCATATGTATTTCCATAATTTCTATTATTACTATTATTTCTGTTATTATTTACAGTAGTATTGTTTTTCTTAGTGTTCCTTGTCTTTTTATTATTTTTTTTACTGCCGAACACAATACTACCTCCTCATATTTTTTATTTTAATTCATATACTTTCACAAAAAAGGTTTTGAGATTTATGAAAGCAAGAAAATTTACATACCATTACATTATAACAATTTTTGCAATATATTTCAATGTTTTAATCATAATCTTTCCGAAAGAAATCATTAAATCTGCAAAAAATGGACTATTATTGTGGTACAACTTTGCTTTGCCCTCACTTTTGCCCTTTATAATAGGCACAAACATACTTAAATCGACAAATTTTCCCATTTATCTAAGCAAAAAATTAAGTCCCATTTTCAACAAAATTTTTAAAATAAGTGGGAATGGTGCTTTTCCCATTGTCTGTGGAATGTTATCTGGATACCCTTTAGGGGCTAAATTAACCTGTGACCTATATAATGAAAATAAAATCAGCAAATCAGAAGCACAAAGAATACTTTGCTTTAGCAACAACTCTGGTCCTATTTTCATTATTGGAACTATTGGCACGCAAATGCTAAACAATTCCGCCCTTGGCTATAAACTGTTGGCTGTACACATACTTTCTGCCATTACTCTTGGTATGCTATTAGGCATAGTATCAAAAAAAGATAATAGCAAATGTCTGTATCAAAAAAGCTCAATAAAGCCTATTGGAGAATTATTAAACTCATCTATATCCAACGGTATAGAAACCATTGTTGCTATAGGTGGATATATTGTTTTCTTTTCCATATTGTATACTTTACTTTCAAAAACTCAAGTAATAACACTATTGTCAAAACCACTATGTAGTATAGGTATGGACCAATACACAGCTAAAGGAATAATAAGTGGTTTACTGGAAATAACAAACGGCTGTAGTATTATTTCCAAAAGCAATTCAAACATTTTGCCTTTCATATCTATGATAATTGCATGGGGTGGTTTTTCTATACACGCCCAATCAATAAGCTTTATTGCAAAAACAGACTTATCAGCAAAAAAATACATATTAGCTAAATTTGCTCACAGTATTATATCTGCTATTTATACATATCTCTTTATATAAACTAAGGCTGTCTTATAAGTTCCATTCATAAGACAGCCTTTTTATAATTATGAATATTACTGTTCCTGATATACATCCTCATAATAAGTATTAAGAGTCTGGCGTTCTTCGTAAATTGCATCAATTTCCTGATTTAAGTAACCTTTAAGGCTTTCTGAATTGTCAGTAATGCTCTTAATAAGGTTTTCAATCTTAGTTTCAGTATTTGAAAGCATTTTATCTGCATAATCAAGAGAACCAACCTTGAGCTGAGTTGCTCTATCACTAGCTTCTTTAATAATAGAATTAGCCTTATTCTGAGCATCTTCAATAAGAGCTTCGGCTTCAGCCTTTGCCTGTTTATAAATCTGTTCTTCGCTAATCATCTGAGCAGCCTTTTCATTAGCTTCCATAATGATGGCCTGACCATTGGAATTAGCCTTATCAATAATAGAATGAGCCTGACCAACTATTCTTTGAGCCTGCTTTACTTCTCTTGGAAGATTAAGACGCATACCTTCAATAATTTCATTAAGTTCATTTCTTGAAACAGCAGCCTTATCATTTGAAAAAGGTGCATTTTTAGCTCCATCTACAGTATCTTCAAGTCTATCAATAAGTCTATAAAATGTATTGTCCTCAGCAAACTGATTTTCCATTTCCAAATTATCCATAATTATTTTTCCTCCTAATTCAATTCCTTTAATTCCAGTTTTTTACGCAATTGTTCGTTAATGATTTCAGGCACCATATTGGCAATATCGCCACCAAAGGAAGCAATTTCCTTAACCTGACTTGAGCTGAAAAACAAATATTGTGTATCAGCCGAAATAAAAAGTGTTTCTAAATCACTATCCAAGGCTCTATTAGTCAATGCCATCTGAAATTCATAAGAAAAATCAGTCACACCTCTAAGGCCTCTTATAACAATATTAGAATTATTTGCTCTGGCAAAATCTACTAAAAGACCAGAAAAAGCCTTTATTTCTACATTAGCAAAATCTTTTGTTATTTCTTTAAGTTGTGCTACCCTTTCTTCTACTGTAAAAAGTGGCACTTTTGACTTATTATCCAAAACACCGACAATAAGCTTATCGCACAATCTTGATGCACGATTTATTATATCCAAATGTCCATTAGTAGTCGGGTCAAAACTACCAGGATAAACCGCAACTTTCATTATTATCCTCCATACTCATCGGCATAAGTTAAAAAAGTCATACGAGTAATTCTGTATTCCTTTACCCTTGTAACTTTTAAGCCTGCTATTTCTGGAATTTCTTCTTCTGTTGACTGTTCAGCTATAATATACCCATCTTTTGAAAGTATATTATTCTTAACTATAGCCTGTAAAGACAATTCTACAAGCCCTTTGTCATAAGGTGGGTCCATAAAAATAACATCAAAAGTTTTACCTCTTTGTGCCAACTTTGATATAGCTGAAGTAACATCACAAGACATAACCTCTGCCCTGTCTGATACCTTAGCCCCATTGATATTTTGTTTTATAACATCAATGCTTTCCTTATTATTATCTACAAAAACGGCATTCTGCCCACCTCTTGATAGACATTCAATACCCATTGCTCCACTACCACTAAACAAATCAAGAAATCTACAGTCATACATATCAGCCGCAATAATATTAAAGAGCGACTCTTTTATTCTGTCTAATGTAGGTCTTGTGTTCATTCCTTCGGGAGCTTTCAGTTTCAAACCTCTGGCCGAACCTGAAATTACTCTCATATAATACCATCACCTTTACAACAGTTCTAAACATCATTATACAAAAAAAAATTAATTAAGTAAATACCCTAAATTCATTTATAGGCAAATTTTTTTATTTTCTTCAGAATATAGTTCTTCTATTCGCTTTTTAAGCAATAAATTTTCTTTTTTTTCCAAATTTTCATCACTTTTATACAAATCAATAGCAACTGACTGAACATCTTTTAATATATTTATGTCCTTATACAGGTTTGCAATTTTCATTTCTGGAAGACCATGTTGTCTTGTTCCAAAGAAGTCCCCCGGTCCTCTAAGGTGTAAATCTTTTTCAGAAATAACAAAGCCGTCATTAGACTTACACATTATAGACATTCTCTCTTTTGCTACCTTTGTTTTGCTGTCTGTAACTAAGACGCAATAACTCTTTTCTCCACCTCTACCTACTCTACCTCTTAACTGATGTAGTGCAGACAAGCCAAATCTTTCAGCATTTTCAATAATCATAAGAGTAGCATTAGGTACATTTACACCTACTTCAATTACTGTAGTAGACACTAACACATCAATTTCTCCACTAGAAAATCTATCCATAATATCCTGTTTTTCATTGTTTTTCAATTTACCATGCATACACTCCACTCTTAAATCTGGAAGTCTATCATTTTTAAGTTCTTCTGTAAATTTCAAAACACTTCTTAAATCCAGTTTTTCATTTTCTTCAATCATAGGACAAATAATGTAACATTGTCTACCCTTTGCAACTTCCTTTTCTATAAAAGCATAAAGTCTGTTATCATAAGTATGATTTACAGCAAAGGTATCAACTTTTTGTCTTCCTGGTGGAAGTTCGTTTATAGTAGATATATCCAAATCTCCATAAAGTATAAGAGCCAAAGTTCTTGGTATAGGTGTAGCTGTCATAACCAAAACATGAGGTTCTTCTCCCTTTTGAGCTAACATCTCTCTTTGTCTTACACCAAATCTATGTTGTTCATCTGTAATAACCAATCCTAAATTATTGTAAACAACTTTTTCCTGTATAAGGGCGTGTGTGCCTATAATCATTTGTGCAGTACCATTTTCTATATTTTTATAGGCTATATTCTTTTCTTTTTTCTTTATTCCACTTGTAAGTAATTGGCAACTTATACCTAAAGGTTCAAACACAGCCTTAAAACTTTCATAGTGTTGGTTTGCAAGTACATCTGTTGGTGCCATCATAACAGCCTGATAACCATTATTTATGATAAGATACGCTGCTATCATTGCTACAGCTGTTTTACCACATCCTACATCTCCTTGCACTAATCTATTCATAACATAACCACTAGAAAAATCGTTAAATATTTCGCCCAAAACCTTTTTCTGTGCATTTGTTAAATCAAATTTAAGTTGATTTCTTATTCCACTTACATCATAGTTTCCTATTTTTACAGTACTTGTCTTTTCTCCCACATCGCCTTTAAGCTGTAACAGCCTCATTTGCAAAAGTAAAAGTTCTTCTGCCACAAGTCTGTATCTGGCTTTAAAAAAGGCATCATCATTTTGAGGAAAATGAATATTCTTTATAGCATAAAGTCTTGAACATAGCCCCATACTTTTAATAATGCTTTTAGGCAAAAATTCATCTATCTTATCTTTTACCTCAATCAAGGCATCTCTGATAACAGTTCTTATTACTTTTTGACTTAATCTAGCTGGTAATGTATATACTGGAACAATTCTTCCATTATTTAAACTATTAGGATTAAAAATCTCGAACTCTGGACTTTCTACTTGTATTCTGTTATATTTTTCTGTAACTTTGCCGGAAAACACATATTCTTTTCCCAATACAAGTGAATTTTTAATATAAGGTTGATTAAACCACACCCCATCTATACTTCCTGTGGCATCACTTAATCTAGCCCTTACAATAACCATACCCTTTACTCTGTGTGCCTCGGGATTAAATGAAACCTTTGCTTTAAATGTATTAACTTCGCCTTTTACTACATCAGATATGTTTACAAAAAGACTTTTATCCTCGTAATCTCTAGGAAAATATTCTATAAGGTCATTTACTGTTTCAACACCCATTTTATTAAGTTGTTTGCATCTAGTTTCTCCAATATTTTTCACTACTGATATTGGCTCATTTAATTCCATTTTCTACACCCATTCTAAAATCGTATATCATATCACATAATATAATAAAAAAAGTCACAGCTTTCACTATGACTTAATTTTAACATATTTTTCATTCTATATCAATAAAGTAAATATTACGCAATTCTTATAAAAATCATATAACACACAGTCCCAACAAATACACTTAAAAGAGTGTTTTTAAATATTAAGTGTGTAATAACTGTTGTTGCTACCCCGCCAAATAATGTCAAATTAGATATAAAATCCGAATTGACAGCACCTTTCAAACAATAAACAACTAAAATAGCCATAATAGCAGAGGTAGATTTTTCTCCTAAATATGATATTATTTCCGGTGGCTTCTTGTTATCTCTAAATATCAAAAATGGTATGGCTCTTATACCAAAAGTGCAAAGACCACTGCATAGAATTATGGCTACATTTTTTAAGCTAGACATTATCTTCAAACCTCTTATTACTAAATTTTCTTTCCACAACCAATAAAAGCATGGTAAATAGCATAGCTGGGAATATAAAACTCTTTGCTCCAAAAACAAAAAGTGAAATTGTACCAAATACTAAACCTGTTATTACAAATTTACGGTCTTTCTTCACTTTCCATTTATCAATCAAAATAGTGACAAACAAGGCTGTCATACAAAAATCTATTCCTGTAAAATCAAATTTTAGAAAACCACCTAATAACCCACCAATAATAGTTCCTGTCAACCAATAAACTCTTGCCATTATAGCCACATATAGCATATACAAGGATTCATTTATACCCTTTGGTAAATTCATACTACAGTAGAGAGCATAGGTTTCATCTGTTAAACTAAATATCATATAAGGATAAAACTTACCTGTTTTTCTAAACTTCTCAATATATGAAATACCATAAAACAACATTCTGCTATTCATAAAAACAGCTGTTAATATTATGGTAAAAAAAGGTGTCCCTGTCTTTAAATAATCTACAAGAACATATTGAAAAGCTCCTGTATAGATAGTTTTACTTACTAGCCAAGACCATACAAAGTTATAGCCTGCATTGTACATCATAATGCCAAAAGCTATACTTAAAAACTCATAACTAAAGAAAATAGGTAATGAACTTATAAAAGCAAACAATAAAGTTTTCTTATCTATTTTCATCAAACTGCTTCCCTGATTTTGCTATAAAACTGATTATAAATAGCCTCTGCAAGCTTTCTATGACCAAATTCATTAAGATGTTCTCTGTCGGCAGAACTAGGTCTGGCATATTCTGAAGCAGCTACAAAATCAGCATCATATTTTTCTGCAATTTTTCTATAAACTTCAGGAAGTTGTTTTGACACTTCAACTGAATTTTCATTAAATTCAGTATCAAAACCCTCCTCCCATACTCCCTCGCCTAGTTCTATAGGTGAAACAAGTATAATATTTATATCAAGGTCACTATCTTTAATTTGCTTTATTAATAATTCAATACCACTTCCGATTTTTTCAGCAGTAGCACCATAGGCAGTTTTGCAATCATTTGTGCCAAGCATAAGTACAACTGTATCAATAGGCTTGTGAGTTTCCAATATAATAGGAAGTAAGTCTGCTCCCTTTCTTCCCTTTCTAGTAGCATCTTCAAAAATAGTTGTTCTTCCACACAAACCCTCTTCTACAACTCTATATCCGTTCTTCTCTATCTTTTTACTTAAAACACCAGTCCATCTTGTGTTCCAATCATATCTGTCTTTTGTTGCTGGAATTAATCCATATGTATTTGAATCTCCAAAGCATAATATCTGTTTCATACTAATCACCCATTTCCTATATGTTTTATATGATTTATGTATTATATTTTATTTATTACCCCTACTTTTGTCAAGTATAACACTATTGAATTTTTTATAAAATTTTTCATATATGTTGACTTTCAAATAATAATTGATTATGATATTCTTACTAAGCAAGTAGGATATTGGAGAGGTAAAACTAATGATTGATGAATTTGTTAAAAACTGTAATCTAAGTGACATACAGTTAAAAACATTATTGGAGTCCAATGAATTTGATAACCAGTTGAGAGAAAATGCGGATATTCTCAGAAAACAACATTATGGTACTGATGTATATATAAGAGGACTAATAGAATTTACTAATTTTTGTAAAAACAACTGCTATTATTGTGGTATAAGAAAAGATAATAAAAACGCCCATAGATACAGACTTTCAAAAGAAGATATAATGGAATGTTGCAAAGACGGTTACGGCTTAGGTTTCCGTACTTTTGTTTTACAAGGTGGAGAAGACCCATATTTTACAGATGAAAAGATTTGTGATATTGTCTGTTCAATAAAAGAAAAATATCCCGATTGTGCTGTAACACTTTCTATAGGGGAAAAATCAAAGGAAAGCTACAAGAAATATTTTGATGCTGGTGCTGACCGTTACTTATTAAGACACGAAACAGCTGATGAAACCCACTACAACAAACTTCATCCCGATAGTATGAGTTTAAAAAACAGAAAACAATGCTTATTTGATTTAAAGGAAATAGGCTATCAAGTTGGTTCTGGATTTATGGTTGGTTCTCCTTTTCAAACTACAGAAAATTTAATATCCGATTTAAGATTTTTACAGGAGCTTGAGCCTGATATGATTGGCATAGGACCATATTTAACTCACACCGAAACTCCTTTCCATATTTATGGCAACGGAAGTTTTGAATTAACTTTGAAACTTATTTCTATTTTGAGAATTATGTTTCCATATGCTCTTATTCCTGCAACTACAGCATTAGGAACAATAAATCCTTTAGGTCGTGAAATGGGATTAAAGGCTGGAGCAAATGTTGTAATGCCTAATCTCTCCCCTGTTAGTGTAAGAAAATTTTATGAATTATACGAAAATAAAATTTGTACTGGCGATGAGTCTGCTCAATGTAGAAATTGTCTTGAAAAGAGAGTATCCAATGCTGGCTACAATATTGTAACAGACATAGGAAATGTAAAAAGATAAATTTATATATTTGACAATGCAATATTTATATGATAACATTTTATAAAGTAGGTTAGCATTGTCTAACTATGTAAGGAGGAATATTATGTTAAATACAGGTATAAAAGGTTCTGCATCTGAAATTGTAACAAATGAAAAAACTGCTGTTGCTGTAGGTAGTGGTGGTTTATCAGTTTATGCTACACCAGCTATGATTTCATTAATGGAAAAATCAGCTTATGAAAGCGTTCAATCTCTTTTAGAAGAAGGTAGTGGCACAGTAGGCACACTTATGAACATTCAGCATATATCTGCTACTCCAGTAGGTATGAAAGTTACAGCCGAAAGCGAGCTTATTGCTATTGACGGTAGAAAATTGACTTTTAAAGTAACAGCCTTTGATGAAGTTGGTAAAATTGGCGAAGGTACTCACGAAAGATTTATTATAAACAACGAGAAATTCCAAGCTAAAACAAATTCTAAGAAATAAAATTAATGGCATAGGTTGTATTCGCCTATGCCATTCTTTTACTATTTTTGTTTTTTATATTCCATAATGCCATTTTTCAATCTTGAAAGCCCGTCCATAAGAATTTCCTTTGGGCAAGCAATGTTCATTCTCATAAAATTAATACCATTCCCCTTATAATTTACACCCTTTGAAATATATAATCCTGTTTTTTCTCTTATAAAATTGCAAAGCTCTGAAGAATTTTTAGTTATATTACTACAATCAAGCCACATTAAATAAGTCGCTTCAGATTTTAAAACCTTTAAATCTGGTATTTCCTTTTCAATAAAATCATATACTATTTTCTTATTTTCATATAAATAAATTCTTAATTCATCTAACCACTTTTCGCCCTTTGTATATGCTGTAATAGTAGCTTCTATAGCAAAAGAATTTACCCCAGTATACCTATCAATATTCAATCCCCTAACGATATTGTTTTTCAATTTTTCATTAGGAATTATAACTGTAGCTGAATGTAAGCCTGCAATATTAAATGTCTTTGCAGTAGATACACAGGTTACACTTACATTTTTGCATATATTAGATACGCTTGCAAAAGGAATATAATCGCAATCAGGGTCTGTTAAATCACAATGAATTTCATCAGAAAGTACAACAACATCGTACTTGTTGCAAAGCTCCCCTATTTTTGAAAGCTCCTCTTTTGTCCAAATTCTTCCTGATGGATTTTGAGGATTGCATAATACCATCATTGTTGTAAGCGGATTTGATAGCTTTTTCTCTAAATCTTCAAAATCAATGTAATATGTTTTGCCATCATATGTTAATTCATTTTCAACAATATTTCTACCCTGATTTTTAATGCAACTAAAGAAAGCATTATATACAGGAGTCTGTACCAAAACATTATCCCCTAAGTTTGTTACCCTTTTTATTACACAATTAACTGCTGAAACAACACCTGAACAAAATTGCAACCACTCTTTTTCCATTTTAAAGTTATGTCTGTTGTTCCACCAATATACTACAGCATCATACCATTGTTCAGATACAATCGAATAGCCGAATACACCTCTGTCTACGCACTTTTTTAATTCTTCCTTAATTTCTGGAGCTGTTTCAAAATCCATATCAGCTACCCACATTGGAAGTTCATTTTCGCCTACTTCCCATTTTAAGGAATTTGTATTTCTTCTATCTATAATTTTATCGAAATCGTACACTATCTCACACCACCATTAAATAAGTTTTATATTTACAATCATAATTATAAAACTTAAAACAATATAAACCAATATTAATTTTTTCTCTAATTTAGAAAGTTTTTCATTACTTTCCAAATCATTTGGTATTGCAAACATATCATACCATTCTTTTCGCAATTTAAAGGTCATTATTATACCAGGGATTATACTAAGTACAGCTATAACATATCTATTTACATTAGTACATTGACCTTTTATTATAAGCATCAAAAAATAATATACAACCGTATAAATTGCAAAGCAAAGACAAGAGCTTAAACCAATTCCAAAAATGCCACAAAATATTTTCAATAAATTTACTATATCAAATATTTTTTTCTTATAGAAAACATATTTTGAAACATTTTCAATATTATTTACTGGTAAATCCAAATTTTCTGTATTTTTTATGTATTCCAAAACTTTCATTTCATAATTAGATAGATTATTCTTGTTTTTCAAATAAAGTTCTTCTGCCTTATGAAATTTACCCTCAATAAAATATTTATACTCTTTTTTAAAATATCTTTCATTATCTATATTGTAATAATCATCAAAAAGTATCTCTTTGTATTCGTCTACTATATTTTTATTATTAAAAATATTCCCATTGTAATATTTATCAAAATCTCTAGCAAATACATCCTCTATCTCTTTTATTTCTTCTGAATAGGATAATTCCAGTATTCTTTCATAATATTTATCCGTAACAGAAAAAATATAGTTTATACATATTTCCAAATCTTTTTCGTTTTCAATATACTCAAATGACAAGCAATAGAATTTATCATCAATATAGTTTAATACATCATAAGGGTTATACTCTATCGGAGGATTTTGCTGTAATATAAACCTACAAAACAACTTTCCATAGTTTATTTTATATTCCAAAACAAGTATGAAACCCGAACCATAAAACACTTTACCCTTTATAATATCTATCTCGTCTATGTATCCATCAAAATTAAATCTACAATAAAGATTATTGTTATAGGCATAGTCCGTTATTAATTTTTGAAATTTTTTAATCACAAAGTACACCTCACAAAATCAATCTTTACATTAAATTCTTCTTTTCAATTATTATACCAAAAAAATTATTTTCTTCAACCTCTTATATATAAAAAGCTGATTTCCTTTTATAGAAACCAGCTTTTAAAACATTATTTTAACTTAGACAATATTTCTTTTTTATATTCCAAAAATTCTTCTGTAAGGTTATAATCTTTCCGTTGCTTTTTATCTTTTTTAACATTTATAGTTGAAACTATACTTCCGGGGCTACCACTCATTACATAAATTCTATCAGACAGCATTATTGCTTCATCTATATCGTGAGTAATAACAATTGATGACAAATTAATGCTATTGACAATATTCAAGTACCATTTATGTAGCTCTCCTTTTGTTATAGCATCTAAAGCACTAAAAGGCTCGTCTAATAAATTAATTTCATTTGAAAATAAATAAGTTCTCAAAAACGCAGCCCTTTGACGCATACCGCCAGAAAGTTGAGATGGATATTTATTCTGTGTTCCGTCTAAACCAAATTTAGGAAACAATTGACTTACTTTTTCTCTAGCAACTTTCTTTTTTTCTCCTCTTATTACAAGGGGAAGTGCTACATTATCCAAAACAGTTTTATATTGCACAAGTAAATCTTTCTGCAACATATAGCCAACTTCTCCTGAAATGCCAGTAATATTTTTACCATTTAGTTCTACAGTTCCATTATCCGGCTTAACCAATCCTGATATTACTTGAAATAATGTAGTTTTTCCAACACCGCTTACACCAAGTAATGAAACTATCTCGCCTTTATTTAATTCAAGATTTATATTGTCTATTATTTTTCTACCATCATAACTTTTTGAAACATTTGAAACTTTAAGTAAAGCCATATTTTCTCCTTACTTTAATAAATCATCTGTAAAGCCTGTATTTTCTGAAATTTTATAATTAATAGCCTTTGTATCGTAAAGCCAATTATAAAAACCATTCCATCTCTTAGGGTCTATATAGCCCCAACTTTCGCTATCTGCTGTATACTTATCTGCAAGCCATTCTTGACTTCTTTCAACTATATCTTTATCCAATTCAGGAGCATTTTCACAAAGAATATCTGCTGCCTCTTTTGGATTTTCCTCTGCAAATTCGTAGCCTTTTTTTGCAGCCTGAACAAAAGCCTTAGCCTGTTCTGGATTATTTTTAATATAGTCGTTATTAGCAATAATTACAGGGCTATAGAAGTCAAGATTTTCATCCTGTTCAGCAAAATTAATAAAGTTAGTATCAAGTCCTGCCTGTTCTAAAGCAATACCGTCCCAAGCATAATAAACCCATACTGTATCAACCTGATTAGTAGTCAATGCTGTTTTTACATCTTGAATAGTAGATGGAATCATATTAAGTTTGCTATAATCTCCACCATCTTTAGTCATAATATGCTTTATGATGCTCTTTTCAATATCCATATCCCATGTAGCGTATGTCTTTCCCTCAAGTTTTTTAGGTGAGTCAATACCTTTTTCTTTTAATGAAATAAGTCCAGAAGTATTATGCTGTATTATAGTTGCAACTGCTGAAACATTCATTTCTTCTCCTGGCTTAAATGCTGGTGCAAGGTATTCCTGAAAATCAATACCAAACTGTGCTTTGCCTGAAGAAACCATAAGTGTTGCACCGTCTTCTGGTGGCTGTTGAATTTCTACATCAAGTCCGGCATCTTCAAAATAACCTTTTTCTTTGGCCACAAAAAGGCCTGTATGATTAGTATTAGGTGTCCAGTCTAAAACAACTGTTACCTTTTCTAAATTTTTATTTTCTGATGTAGTAGTCTGACCACAACCTGTAAAACTTAAAGCTGTTACTACAGCTACAAAAACTGATATAAATTTTTTCATATATTTTTCTCCATTTTATTTTCTGATAATTCCCAAGGCATACAAATTTTCTTTAAAATGTCTACAATTCTCATCAATATAAGACTTATAACAGATATTAAAATTATTACTGCAAACATTTTATCAAATGAGTAAGATTTTTTTACTCTTACCATATAAACCCCCAGACCATTATATCCCCCCAACCACTCTGAAATAACTGCACCAACTACTGAATAAGCAGCAGATATTCTAAGTCCTGAAAAGAATTCTCCTCTTGACGCTGGGAATTTAATATGTCTGTATATTTGCAATTTACTTGCCCCCATAGACTTCATAAGCTGTATTTCGTCTTTATCTACAGAATGAAGTCCTGTATATGTTCCTACCGCTATTGGAAAAAATGTTGTTATTGTTATAAGCACAATTTTAGGTGTCAATTCATAACCAAACCATAACACTAAAAGAGGCGCAATAGCTATTGTTGGTATTGTTTGTGACACTATTATTATTGGATACAATATCTTATTTAATACTTTACACATATCCATAAGAACAGCTGTAATCAAGCCCAAAATTATACCACAAACCAATCCCCAAAATGCTTCTGTCAATGTTGTGCCAGTATGTCCCAAAAGTAATGCTGAATCTGTCTTTAAGGCAGAAATTACTTTCATTGGAGATGGTAACATATATTCAGGTATTATTCCTGAAACAGAAACACCCTGCCATATTAATAAAAAGACAATAGATGTCCATAGAGATGTACTATTCTTGATGATGTTTTGTAATTTTCTTTTCAATAGTCAATACATCTCCTTCTGGCTTATAAACAACCTTAACATAGGCAGAAACAGACTTAGCTCCTGCATTAACAGCAACTTTCTGACATTCCTTAACTATATCCATAAGTTGGTCATAATCGCCCTCAATAGTTGTTTCAAAAGGTCCTACAGAACAATTAAGCCCTGTACTCTTAATATAAGCTATAACCTCGTCTACAATTCTTATTAATTCATCTTCATCTCTTGTATCTGGTAAAACCTGAATTGCTATACTTGCGTTCATTTATTCTTCCTCCTAATCATAATTTAAAGCAAAAAAATAAACCCCCAAAAAAATCGGAATTTATAAAACACTTAATATAATATATCTCCCTATACCGGCATTATCCGAAAGGTATAAGGGTCAGTTTAAAACTTTCTCAGATGCTAAAGGCAACTCCCCTGATACATTATTATTTTAACATTATTTCAAAATTTGTTAATTACTATTTTATTGTATAAACAAAGGCACTTGATAATATAAATCAAATGCCTTTGCTAAGTAATTGCGTTTGGGAATTTTTTGTTCTGTCTTTTAGCTTTTGAAATTATTTTTCGATTAACTCGTTTGGTAACTTTGGTTCGTGAGCATATCCTGGAAGACATCTACCAATAGCAACAGAACCAACAACTAAAGCAAATGTACAAACCTGTAAAACAGTTCTGTTTGTAACAATTGACTTAATTTTCATCATTAAATTCTTCATAATTGTTGTACCTCCTCCTGAAAATTTTATACGATATGGGCAAGATACTTATAACGACATAGGTTTCCATAAGCATTAATATATTTACAAACCACATTGGCTTTGCAAATATAGCTAAAAGACAGTAGATTATGCTTACAATTACAGCTCGAGTTTTTAGCTGTTTTCTAACCTCTTTTTTTACCAAAGGATGATTTTCTGTATCTGCTGGTGCATATTTAAAAATAAGAAAAACATATGTAATCATTAATATGCAACGGGGTATTGTTCCAACATAGATGTCTTTTATTAGTATAGGGCTCATAACATCTAAAAATACAGAAAGCAGTAAACACATTAATCCTGATTGACAATGTAAGCCAAAGGTAAAAAATCTTAAAATTGCAAATGATAAAATAGCTACCAAAGTGTACTTTAATCCACCTAAGGCAAATGCCAAACCGATAATAATAACTGTCTTTATTAAATTTTCTAAAAGTATCTCCATTCCATAGGCTATTTTTACTTTTTCAATATGGCTGTAGTTATCATCTACCACCTTACTTGAAATAAAATCATCTACAAATTTTATTTTTATCACATCCTTTCTTGCCCTAAAAAAAGTATATTTGAAAACTTAATTAAAGTCAATTTTGCTAAAAATGTGATAATCGCACTAAAATAATGGTTATTAAAATATTTTTCAGTTTTATACTTCAATTCATCATCACATTTTTATAAAAACCACATTTAGCTTGTTTAATTTACACAAAAACTTAAACTTTCATTTGTTAATCAATAAATAAAGACAAAAAACCATATAAAAGTACAATAAATTACACTTTACTACATTTTTCGACATTTTATGATATTGTAATGCGAATTATAAACTCATTATTATCCAAAGTAACTGAATAAATGGCATTATCATAGTTATGTATTATATTTAAAAAGTTATACAAACCTATTCCACTACCACTTTCTTTAGTTGTGTAACCCTTTTCAAAAAGTTTTGATGTATCTTCTATATTCCCAATATAATTATTTCTAATTTCTATTCTGAATATATCTTTTTGTTTTATAGTGCAAGTTACTTTGCCATTTCCTATAGCCTCTGCTGCCTGTATAGCATTGTCAAACAATATACCTACAATTCTTATTAAATCTATAGTATCCATATTTATTTCATTTACAACACCTAAAACTCGTATAGTACAGTCTACATTTTTATTTTTGGCTTCTATTTGCTTCATAGCCAACAAGGCTTTAAGCTCTTTAAGTTCCACATATTGCAAACTAGCTATACTAAATTCATTATTATTTATTATTAAATCTGTAGGTAAAACAGTTTTCTTAAAATATTCCTCAAGTCCATCTATATCTTTTTCCGAAATATACAACGACATACTTGTAAGTATATTTTTATAATCGTGTTTAAATGTTCTAAGGCTATTATAAAGTTCCTCTATTTCCTTTGTATAGAGATTTAATTGTTTGTTCTTTTCTCTTTCTAATTTTATATCATATTCAGAAACTACATTTTTGATAAACATTATCATAAACATAGCAAGAAAAAGTGTATAGAGGCATAACAAAAGCCCCAGACTTTGTATAAATTCATTATTAAATCCTAGCTTTTTACAAACATTACCACTCGAAAAAATTATTATAAAATTAATTAAAAGAATTACGATTAAAAGTTTGCTATTTATTTCTTTAAAGTCCAGCATCTTCATTTTCATCTTTTTATTTACTACCCAACTAACAAAAGCTGACAATAAAGATAAAATTAGTATGGCAATAAAAGCATAAATAATCATATTATAATCATTTTTATAAAGTAAAGTATTAATATCCTTTTTTGTAATTAATATTGCCAGATTAGACTCTATAACATCTGCTATCATTATTATAATCTGTACAAACAATGCTATAACCAAACTATAATCAAAGGACTTGATTTTATCATAGAGAAGATAAACAGTACCTATAATCCCAGTATATACTATAATTCTAGGAACTTTATTAATAAGTAAGCAGGACAATAAAACTTGTACTACAATATAGACAATCATTTTCAAGGTATCATATTTTTCTCTTGCCAATATCATTCCACTTATATAATTTGCAATACAGGTTATAGCAATCAAAGCACCTATTGAACCCATATGTTTACATCATTCCTTTCATTAGTCTGTTCGAATATGAGAAAACTGTATTATTTTTCATATAAATTAATTTGTTCTTTTTATCAATATAATCTATATAGTTCTTATTTACAATATAATTTCTTTTACATCTACAAAAATCTTCGTTTAAATTGTTTATTATATCTGATATAGAGCCATAAAACTCCATTTTTGAATTTTTAGTGGTCATAATAACTCTGTTAGAATCTGATACTTTTTCAAAGCTAATAATTTTTTCAAAATCTTCTGTTATATTACTTCTTCCTATTTTCAGCGAAAACTTATTATAACCCTTACCATCTTTATTGCAACGCATATCTATAGTAATAAGACAGTTTTCAATCTTCTTTTTAATATTCTCCTCATTTATTTCCTTTACAATGTAATCTAATGGCTCAATATGATAGCTAAAAACATTGTACACAAATTCATAATGAGAGGTTATAAAAATTATAAAGGCATTGGGCTGTCTATTTCTTACTTCAATAGCAGTTTTAAATCCACTATTTTCACTTTCTATACATACATCTAAAAAATAGATATTAGTTTCTTTAGACTCCATAGTATCAAAAATCAATTCATCACTAGAAGTATAACATTTTTCTATTTTCATATTATACTCCTGTTTCAGAATTTCCTCTTGAATTATATTTTTAATTTTAATCAACTGTATTTTATTATCATCACAAATATATATTTTCTGCATAGTTTTTCTCCATATATCATATGTACTGTTTACACTATATTAATTATACTTTAGGAAAAAAACATATTCAATTAACATATATTGTCATAATTCGATATATTATGTCATAATTCGACAAAAAAAGAGTGCCAACACAAGTCAGCACTCTTTCCATATTTATTAACTTACTATTTTCTCATATCTCTGTTAATGTCAAAGATAGCTAATTCATCCTGATTAATCTTCTTTTCCATTACATCGACCATAGCCTTAAATGTATCAAGAGCAGTAATAAGTGTTAAATCACTTTCAATAGCTGTTCTTCTAATCTTAAAGCCGTCACTCTTAACATCATTTGCCTTCTTTGGAATATCGACAATAAGGTCAATAACACCACTTCTGATAGTGTCAATAATGTTAGGAACACCTTCGCTAATCTTCTTAACAACCTTGCAGTCAATACCATTTTCCTGTAAAACTTTAGCAGTGCCCTTTGTAGCAATAAAGTTGCAACCTAAATCTGCACATCTCTTAGCAATAGGTACGAAAGTTTCGTGGTCTTGACTTCTAACAGTTGCAAGAATTGTGCTACCAGCCTTAGGAACAGTCATACCTGACGCAATAAAGCCCTTATAGAGAGCATTTTCAAGGTTATAACCTACACCTAAAACTTCACCTGTAGAACGCATTTCAGGTCCAAGACTTACTTCAACCTGTGGAAGTTTTTCTGTAGAGAATACAGGAACCTTAACAGCTACTACATCTGGAGTAGGTGCAATACCTGTGCTGTATCCCATATCTGCAAGCTTAGAACCAAGCATTACATTTGTAGCAATATCAATAACAGGAACACCTGTTACCTTTGTAATGTAAGGTACAGTTCTTGAAGAACGAGGGTTTACTTCGATAATATTAAGTTCGCCTCTAAATTCAATAAACTGAATATTAATCATACCAATAATCTTGAGGGCATTAGAAATTCTCTTAGTTTCATCAAGAATCTGAGCCTGAATATCTTCGCTAATATGCTGAGGTGGATAAATAGAAATACTATCACCAGAGTGAACACCAGCTCTTTCCAAATGTTCCATAATACCTGGAATATATACATCTGTACCATCGCAAATAGCATCAACTTCGATTTCTCTACCACCAAGGTATCTATCAATAAGAACAGGATTCTTCTTATCCTTTTCGAAGGCTTCTACAAGGTACTTAGTAAGCTGTTCTTCGTTATGAGTAATTTCCATACCCTGACCACCAAGAACATAACTAGGACGAACAAGAACTGGGAATGTAAGTTCATTAGCAACAGCAATACCTTCTTCAAGAGTCCATACGCCCTTACCCTTTGGTCTTCTAATATCGAGAGATTCAAGGATTTCGTCAAACTTTTCTCTATCTTCAGCAGCATCAATCTGTTCTGGAAGTGTACCAAGGATTGGAATGTGCATTTCATCAAAGAAGTTAGCAAGCTTAATAGCTGTCTGACCACCGAACTGAAGAATAACGCCGTCTGGCTTTTCAGTTTCAACTACATTTAATACATCTTCTTCTGTAAGTGGTTCGAAGTAAAGCTTATCAGCTGTATCGAAGTCTGTACTTACAGTTTCTGGGTTGTTATTTACGATTATTGTTTCAATACCAGCCTTCTTGAGTGCCTTGATACAATGAACTGAACAGTAGTCAAATTCGATACCCTGACCAATTCTAATAGGACCAGAACCAATAACCATAACTTTCTTCTTATCACTAACTCTAACTTCTGTTTCTGTATCATAGCTAGAATAGTAATATGGAGTAACAGCCTCAAATTCGCCTGCACATGTATCAACCATCTTGAATACAGGCATAATGTTCCATTTCTTTCTTAAAGCATAAATCTCTGGTGGCTTGCAACCTACAAAGTTACTAATTGCCTTATCAGAGAAACCTTTTTCTTTATAGTAAGAAAGAGATTCTTCTGTAAATTCATCAACCTTAATGTTTTTAAGTTCTTCTTCCATCTTAACAATCTTGTTAATCTTGTCTACGAAGAATAAGTCCATACCAGTAATCTGGCAAACCTTTTCTTCCTTATAGCCTCGTCTTAACATTTCTGCAAGGTCAAATAATCTTTCATCATCTGGAACAACAACGCGTCTTTTAAGTTCTTCAAGAGTTCTAGCCTTAGAAGACTTTCTTTCAAGACCGTACTGACCAATTTCAAGAGAACGAATACCCTTTAAAAGAGCAGCTTCGAAACTCTTACCAATACTCATAATTTCACCAGTTGCCATCATCTTAGTACCAAGTGTTCTCTTAGCACCAAAGAACTTATCAAATGGCCAACGAGGGAACTTTAATACAACATAGTCAAGAGTTGGTTCGAAACAAGCAAAAGTCTTACCTGTTACTGCATTCTTGATTTCATCAAGGTTATAACCTAATGCAATCTTAGCTGCAACTTTAGCAATAGGATAACCAGTTGCCTTAGATGCAAGAGCAGATGAACGAGAAACTCTAGGGTTAATTTCGATTACAGCATAGTTGTAGCTGTTAGGGTCAAGTGCAAACTGTACATTACAACCACCCTTGATTTCAATAGAGTTAATAATGTTAATAGCTGCACTTCTAAGCATCTGATATTCTTTATCAGAAAGTGTCTGAGCTGGAGCAACAACGATACTATCGCCTGTATGAACACCAACAGGGTCAACATTTTCCATACTACAAACTGTAATACAGTTACCTGCACCATCTCTCATTACTTCGAATTCGATTTCTTTCCAACCAGCAATACTCTTTTCAATAAGTACCTGACCTACACGACTGAGGTGAAGACCCTGAGTACAAATTTCTCTTAATTCTGGTTCATCAGCAGCAATACCACCACCTGTACCACCTAATGTATACGCAGGACGTACAATAACTGGGTAACCAATCTTTTCAGCAAATTCTACAGCTGATTCAACATCTGTTACAATATCACTTTCAACGATAGGCTGGTTAGTTCTTTCCATTAACTGCTTAAAGCTATCTCTGTCTTCGCCTTCCTTAATAGAAGCAATAGAAGTACCAATAACTCTAACATTATACTTGTCGAGAATACCTGCATCATAAAGTTCACAGCTCAAGTTAAGACCTGTCTGACCACCCATACCAGCGATGATACTATCAGGGCGTTCCTTAGCAATAACTTTTTCTACAAAATCAATAGTAAGAGGTTCAATGTAAGTGTAATGAGCCATACCAATATCTGTCATAATAGTGGCAGGGTTAGAGTTTACAAGAACAACCTCAATACCTTCTTCTTTTAATGACTGGCAAGCCTGTGTGCCAGAATAGTCAAATTCAGCAGCCTGTCCGATTACGATAGGACCTGAACCAATTACAAGTACCTTTTTAATTGAATTATCCTTAGCCACGAGTCTTAACCTCCTCTACTGTCTTAATAAATCTATCAAATAAAAACTCTGTATCAAGTGGTCCTGGGCTTGCTTCTGGGTGGAACTGTACTGAATAAATTGGCTTAGTCTTATGTCTAATACCTTCAATACTACCATCATTTACATTTACAAAAGTAGGCTCAACATCATCTGATAAGTCACATACAACGAAGTTGTGGTTCTGGCTTGTGATATATACTCTGCCAGTCTTTACATCCTTTACAGGGTGATTTCCACCGTGGTGACCAAACTTTAATCTCTTAGTGTTACAGCCAAGTGCAAGACTTATAAGCTGATGACCAAGACAAATACCAAGTACAGGAATACCTGATTCAATAAGTTTCTTAACTGTTTCTACAACTTCTGGAATATCCTGTGGGTCGCCAGGGCCATTACCTAAGAAAATAGCATCTGGATTTACAGAAAGGATTTCATCAGCAGATGTGAATGCAGGGAATACACTAAGCTTGCAACCTCTCTTTGATAAATCTCTTAAAATATTCTGCTTAATACCACAGTCAAGTACAGCAAAATGTGTACCTATACCATTAATTGTGTAAGGTTCATCAATAGTAACTTCCTTTACAGCGTAAGCATTTGTGTAAGTATCAAACTTCTGCTTAATCTGGCTAGGAGTTAAATCATCAACTCTTGTAGTAATGATACCCTTCATAGTACCATTTTCTCTTAATACTCTAGTTAATGCTCTTGTATCAATACCTTCGATACCCATAATCTTGTTCTGCTGAAGGAAATCATCAAGATTCATTTCGCATCTCCAGTTGTTAGGTACATCACATTTTTCTCTAACTACGAAACCTTTTAAGAAAGGCTTTCTGCTTTCCATATCTTCAAGGTTGATACCGTAATTACCAATGAGCGGATAAGTCATTGTTACAATCTGTCCGGCAAAAGAAGGGTCAGTAAGAGTTTCCTGATAACCAGTCATACCAGTTGTGAAAACTACTTCGCCAACGGTTTCTTTAATATAACCGAATGCGTTGCCGTAGAACTTAATACCGTTTTCAAGTATGAGTTCAGCCTTTATGGTCTTTTCCATAATTATATACATCTCCTTAAATCATTTTTCATATCTATACAAGCCTGTCTAGCAGCCTTTGCAAATTCTGTTTCATCAGTAAAGCAACCCTTATACTGTTCTTTAGTATGAGCAGCAATAATACCTCTTGATGAGTTTACGATTGCACCAATACCATCTTTAAAGCATACAGCAAGGTCTTCTGCCTTACCACCCTGTGCACCATAACCTGGAACAAGGAAGAAAGTATGAGGCATAGCTTCTCTAAGAACCTTTGCCTGGTCTGGATGAGTTGCACCAACAACTGCACCAATTGAGCTATAACCATATTTACCTCTCAAGTCTTCGCCCCACTTTTCAATGAGTTCGCCAACTTTTTCATAAATAGGCTTGCCGTCTACCATAAGGTCCTGTATTTCGCCACTATTTGGATTAGAAGTCTTTGCAAGAATGAAAAGACCCTTTTCAAAATCCTTACAATCCTGAATATATGGTGTAATAGAGTCTGAGCCAAGATATGGATTAAGTGTAATCATATCCTGAGCAAAACTTGGATATTCATTTGGTCCAATCTTTACTCTACCGATATGACCATCAGCATAAGCCTCTGCAGTTGAAGCAATATCACTTCTCTTAATATCGCCAATTACAATAAGACCCTTTGCCTTAGCATATTCACAAGTCTTTGCATAAGCCTTCATACCCTCAATGCCGTATCTTTCGTACATTGCAATCTGTGGCTTAACAGCTGGTACAATATCACAAATTTCATCAATGATACACTTGTTAAACTTATACATTGACTTTGCAACAGCCTTTGGAGTATATCCATATTTTTTGTAATACTTTTCTGTAATAAAATCAGGAATAAAGTTAAGTCTTGGGTCAAGACCAACTACTGTAGGATTTTCTAATTCCTTAATTCTATCAATAAGTCTATCTATAATCATTATTTTGCCTCCTCTACTAAATTTCCGTCTTCAACAACTACATTGCCTCCAACGATTGTATAAAGAACCTTTCCTTTGACTTTTCTGCCACCGAAAGGTGTATTCTTTCCTTTGCTTACCATTTTAGATACATCTATTGTATATTCTTCATCAGCCTTTGCAATAGTAATATCTGCACAAGTACCTGGAGTAAGCTGACCCTTCTTGATACCAAGTATCTTTGCTGGGTTTGCACTCATTTTTTCAACAAGCTGTGATGGAGTAAGATAACCCTGCTCTACAAGTTCAGTTACAGCAAGAGGGAAAGCTGTTTCAAGACCAATAATACCATTTGCTGCCTTTGCAAATTCGCAGTTCTTATCATCAATGTGATGTGGAGCATGGTCTGTAGCTATAACAGAAATAACATCATCTCTTAAAGCCTCTTTAATAGCCTTTAAGTCCTCTCTACTTCTAAGAGGAGGATTCATTTTGAAATTACTGTCATATGCTTGCACATCTTCATCACATAATGTAAAGTGATGAGGAGTTGCCTCTGCTGTTACATCAATACCTCTAGCCTGTGACTCTCTAATTAAGTCAACACTACCCTTTGTAGAAATATGACATAAATGAAGTTTAGCACCTGTAGCACCAGCTAAAATCATATCTCTTGAAACGATAACTTCTTCAGAGTCATTACTGATACCCTTTAAGCCAAGTAATGCAGCTGCATCGCCAGCATTCATTGAGCCTGTTCCGGCAAGCTTTGCATCTTCACAATGGTCAAATACAGGAAGATTAAACATCTTTGAGTATTTAAGAGCTGTCTTCATAAGAGATGCGTTTTCTACAGAACGACCGTCTTCTGAAATTGCACAAGCACCAGCCTGAGCCATTCTACCAATGTCAGCAAGTTCTTCGCCCTTCTGACCCTTAGTAATAGCACCTATAGGCAACACATTAATTACGCCCTCTTTTTCAGCCTTATACTTAATGTAAGTTACCATAATTTCGTTATCAGTAACTGGTGTAGTATTAGGCATAGCGCAAACTGATGTAAAACCACCCATAGCACCTGCTCTAGTACCTGTTGCAATAGTTTCCTTCTTTTCCTGACCAGGTTCTCTTAAATGAACATGAAGGTCAATAAAACCAGGCATTACCCAGCAACCCTCTGCATCTATAACCTTGTCTGCATCTGCTGAAAGTTTATCACTTACTTCTGCAATAACGCCATCAACAACAAGAACATTTGCAACACTATCAATATTATTCACAGGGTCAATTACTCGACCATTTTTAATAAATAAGCTACTCAATGTATGTCCCCCTATCTGCTATTAGCCTCTGTTAAGAGCTTTAAAACCGCCATTCTTACAGCAACACCATTCTTAACCTGTACAGTAATAACAGAGTTCTTACCGTCAATTACTTCTGTACTAAGTTCAACACCTCTGTTTACAGGACCTGGGTGCATTACAAGAACATCATCTTTAGCATACTTCAAAATTTCTGAATTTACGCCAAATAAGCTTGAATATTCTCTTAAACTTGGGAATGGCATATTCTTCTGACGCTCAAACTGTATTCTTAATCCCATTACAACATCTGCATCTTTAATTGCCTTTGGAATATCTGTTTCAACTTCAACACCTAAAGACTTCATAGAATTGCTTACTAATGTTGATGGACCTGCAAGTGTAACTTTAGCACCTAATTTTGTAAGACCAAAAGCATTACTTCTTGCAACTCTTGAATGAGAAATATCTCCAAGAATTACAACCTTTAAGCCCTCAAAACTACCTTTCTTTTCCATAATAGTGAAAAGGTCAAGAAGTGCCTGTGTAGGGTGTTCGTTTGAACCATCGCCTGCATTTACAACACTAGCTTTTACATTTTTAGCCAAAAGATGAGCTGCACCAGTCATCTGATGTCTTATTATCATTATATTTATGCCCATTTGGTCAAGAGTTACACCTGTATCCACAAGACTTTCACCCTTTGAAACACTACTTGTTGCAACACCTAGGTCTTTTACAATAGCTCCCTGGTAATCGCCCGCAAGCATAAATGACATTTTAGTTCTTGTACTATTTTCATAGAAAAGAGTAACTATACTACTTTTGCTAAGACTATCATCTCTTAAAGATGGATTATCTATTTTTGCTTTCATTTCCTTTGCTGTATTGAGAATAGTCATAATTTCATCAGCACTTAAATCTCTCAAGCCTAGGAGGTCCTTCCTGTTATACAAAGCTATCACTCCTTTTATATTAAATTTAGACAATAAAAAAGACAATAAAAAGAATTTCTAAAAACACTCTTTCCACTGTCTTTGCAAACCACAAAAAAAGCAAATAAAAGGGGATAAAAATATTTTGAATACTGCTATAGCTGTCAAAGTATTTTTACACATAGTACATCCTCCTTTTCTTGCTGAAATATATCTAATGAATAATACCATTTTTATAGTATTTTGTCAACAGAAAATTCAAATTATTTTTTAATAATTTTACAAAATTCTACAATGTATTCTTCATCGACTTTTTTCATCTTAATTTATATTTATTCTATCAAAAAAGCCATTAAAAGTAAATAGGTTATTTTAATATTATTCCAAGTTTTATGAATATTTATTTTCACATATAAAATTAATTTCTTACTTTTTAAATATTGCCCAAAAAAACAGTAAAATTATTGGTAATTTATATTATTACAAAAATTCCCACCTTATGATATAATACTTTTGTACGATTGTTTATTATTTTGAGAGGAGGATTATCGGTGTTTAATGTAGGCGACAGGGTTGTTTACCCTATGTATGGTGCAGGTGTTATTGAAGGTATTGAAACTAGAGAAGTTGACGGTCAAGAACTTTCCTACTATGTTCTTCATATTCCAATAGGTGACCTTAAAATTCTGATTTCTAAAAACAAAGCCGATATTCTCGGTCTTAGAGCTTTAAATTCAGCTGAAAAAGTAATAGATATTGTAAATAATGCTGAACCTATTGATATGTCAAACAACTGGAATTTAAGATATAAAGAAAATATGGCAAAGTTAAAAACTGGCGATTTATTTAAAATCACACAAGTTTTTAAAACCCTATTCCTTAGAGAAAGAGTTAAAAGTCTTTCCAGTATAGAGAAGAAACTTCTCGGCACAGCTAAGCAGATTATTTTAAGTGAAATTATACTTTCACAAGATACAGATAAATCTCACGCTGAGGAATTACTTATGCATGGAATTGCAATACCTATTAAATAATACTTTACTTAATAAGAAATTTGTAGTATAATGTTGTTTACGCTTGTTATTTAGTATACTTATTCTAGGATGAAATGATACTTCGTTTCATCCTGTTTTTATGAATGGGAGTAATATTTATGCGAAAAATACTTTTAGTTATAGATATGCAGAACGATTTTATTGATGGAGCTTTAGGCACTAAAGAGGCCGTAGATATTGTTCCAAAAGTCGTTGATGAAATAAAAAAATATAACAGCTCAGATATTTTCTTAACTGCTGATACGCATTTTGAAAATTACTTAGAAACTCAAGAAGGTAAAAATCTTCCCGTACCTCATTGTATAAAAAACACTAAAGGTTGGGAAATAAATTCTGATGTTTTAAGTGTAGCAGGTAGTTGTGGTATTTTTGAAAAAAATGGTTTTGGTTGTCCAAAACTTGCTGAAGAATTATGTAAAATAAAAGAACCATTCCAAATTGAAATAATAGGCTTATGTACAGATATATGTGTTATATCAAATGCTTTTTTAATTAAATCACTTTTACCAGAAGTTAAAATTTCTGTAAAGGCAAATTGCTGTGCAGGCGTTACTCCAGATAGTCATAAAAATGCCCTTTCAGCTATGTCAGTTTGTCAAATAGAAATCATTGGAGAATAAATTTATGATTAACCCTAAACATCCTTTTTATTCTGCCAATGACTATTACAGAGAAAAATTTGGTTCAAAAATTATAAAAATTGCTATTGATGGTGGTTTTACTTGCCCAAATCGTGACGGAAAACTTTCCACAAAGGGTTGTATATTCTGTAGTGCTAAAGGTTCTGGAGATTTTGCCGGTAGCAGAGTGCTTTCTGTTACAGAACAGTTTGAACAGATGAAAGAAAAAATGGCTAAAAAATGGGGATATGGAAAATACCTTATTTATTTTCAAGCCTTTACAAACACTTACGGAAGTATTGATAAATTGCGTCAACTCTATTTTGAAGCTGCCAATTTACCAGATGTAGTTGGTATTTCTATTGCCACAAGACCTGATTGTCTTAGTTCAGAAGTTATTTCATTATTAAACGAATTACAGAAAGTAACATATGTTACTGTAGAATTAGGTTTACAGACTTCCAATGAAAATACTGTTAAACTAATTAACAGATGTTACGAAAACAACATATATAAAAATGCTGTAGAAAATTTAAAATCATTAGGTATTGATACTATTACACATATAATAATTGGTTTACCTAATGAAACTTTTGAAGATTATCAAAACACTTTGCAATTTGCTATTGATTGTGGTACTGACGGCATTAAACTTCAGTTGCTTCACATTATTAAAAATACTGAATTGTACAATTTATATTGCAAACAACCTTTTAAAATTTTATCACTAGAAGAATATGTAGATATTGTAATAAAACTAATTGAAATAACTCCTCAAAACATTGTAATACATAGAATTACTGGCGACGGACCAAAAGAAGATTTGTTTGAACCTCGCTGGAGTCTTGACAAACGAAAGGTTTTAAACTCCATATCTAGGGGTTTTATTACTAGATGTTCTTGTCAAGGTAAAATGTAACCAAAATTTATGTAATTATTTCTATATTTATGGAATAAAAAGAGGATTTACAATATTAAAAAAATGATTTATAATATAATATAGTTTTTTATAGGAGTTGGTATTGATGACAAAAACTGCTATAATGGCAGAAAACAAGCTTATCCTACTCTACTTAATTTACCAGTTAGATATGCCTATTTCATGGGCAGACCTTTTGGATTTTGCAGTCCCTAATTATATGGATTATATGGACTTTCAAATATATTTACAGGAAATGGTTGAAAACGGTATTGTCGAAAAATTAAACGAAGACAATAGCTATTTTTATTCTATTACTGAAGATGGTACTCAATGTATACGCTATTTTAGTAAGCGTATTCCTGAATCAAAATTAGGTAGTATATTGGCTTATGTGCGTAAGAACAAAAGTAGAATTAAAAAAGAATATTCTGTTTACGCAAATTATTTTTACTATGCAGAAAATGAATACATTGTAAAATGTGGTATTATAGAAGACGATGCCCCATTAATTGAACTTAACCTTACAGTTGCTTCAAAAGACCAAGCTAAGCTAATACGAAAGAACTGGAAATCTAATGTTTCAAATATTTATAATACAATTTTACAAAGTCTTATAACAAATGACTCCCCTGCTTCAAATGATGATGAATACGAGGATATACAAGAAAAGATAGAAAATTGTATGCAAAACAATGATATTCTTGAAGAAGATACCAACTTAATTCCTATGGTCGCAAAAAAGAAATAGAATGGTGTTAAAATTATTTTTCACCATTCTATTTTTGTTTTTAAACAACAAAAACCACTTCATTAACTTTTTAACAGTTAATGAAGTGGCAAATATTACAATTTATATTTCAGCACATCAAGATTATTAATATATTCCAATGCTGTATTTTTATCATCTTTCAACTGAGCTACTAACTCATCCATATTTTTGAATTTTCTTTCGTTTCTCAATCTCTTGTAAAAACAAACAGTAATTTCTTTATCATAAATATTCTCATTAAAATCAAATATATTTGTTTCAATTCGTCTGTTATTTTTACCGAAAGTAGGATTTGTCCCTACATTTGAAAATCCATAATATGTCTTTCCCTCATAAATGACAGATGTAAGATAAACTCCATCTGGAGGCAAAAGTTTCTTTTCAGGTGGTTCAAGATTCGCTGTAGGAAAATTCATCAATCTTCCCCTCTGGTCACCATGAACAACTTTACCTATTACAAAATATGGCTTATTAAGTAACTTCGCTACAGTTTCCATATCCCCATAATTTATAAGACCCCTAATTCTTGTACTAGAAACTCTGACACCATTGGTTTTTACAGAACTAATGCCTATAACATTTATTCCTCTTTCTTCTCCTAATTTTTTCAAAGTTTCCAAATTGCCTACTCTATCTCTACCAAAGCAATAATTTTCCCCAACTACAAGAACTTTGCAATTTGTTTTTTCAACAAGCAAATCCATAAATGCCTCTGGTGCAAGTTGTGCAAACTCTCTATTGAAAGGATAAAGCACAAGGTCATTTACACCCATTTTTTCAATTATAAATTTCTTTTCATCTAAAGACAGCATAGTAAGAAATTCGCCTTTTTTGCCAAAAAACTCTACGGGATGAGGATAAAATGAAAAAATAACACTTTCTAAATTTTCTCTTTTAGAATATTCTTTGACAGTTTTAATTAACTCCTGATGTCCCAAATGAACACCGTCAAAGTTACCTAATGATACAGCCGAAGCTCTCTCTATTTGAAAATCATCAGTTTCATAAACCTTCATTTTTATCACCTTATTTTAACATAGTTTTAGGTTTAATAAATTCCTCTTCTACTGTATAAATTCCGACAATATTGTTGTCCCAATCTTTGAGAACAACTTGTCCTCCTTTATCCATTTCTTTGGTACTTAAAAATTTCTTAGATATTGGATTTCCGTTTACAACGAACTTTTCTGCCTCTTTTGTAACAGTAATAGTATTAAAATCCTTTAAAATAACATCCATAGGAATAAGAACATCATTTATATTGCCATCTCCCACTAATTTTTTAAAGTCATCAATCTTTATACTGTTTTCAAGATAAAAGTTACCACTTCGGCTACGAATAAGGCTGGACATACAACCTCCGCAACCAAGTTTTTCGCCTATATCTTTACAAAGAGTTCTGATATATGTACCTTTTGAACAAAGGACTTTGAAGGCAAATTTATTATTTCCTAAACTCTTAATATCTGAAATATCAAATATATGTATAAGTCTGGTTTTTCTTTCTACTTCTTTGCCCTCTCTCGCCAATTCATACAATTTTCTTCCGTTTACTTTTATGGCTGAGTACATAGGAGGCTTTTGGTGGTATTCGCCTATAAAATTTACAGCAGCATTTTTAAAATCCTCTTCTGTAACATTTACAGGCTTTTCCTCCAATACATCACCAAAAATATCTTCTGTTGTAGTAGAGATGCCAAGAGTTATTTCAGCAATATATTCTTTAATATCTGCTGCAATATAGTCAGCCAACTTAGTTGCCTTACCTACGCAAACTGGCAGAACCCCTTCTGCCTCTGGGTCGAGAGTTCCAGTATGACCTGTCTTAACTTTGCTAAGGGTATTTCTGACTATATTTACTACATCGTGAGAAGTAAAACCCTTTTCCTTATAAATATTTATAACACCTGAAAAATTATAATTACTTTTCATCTAATTCTCTCTTAACTCTTTCTACTGCTTTTTCCAACACATCTTTTAAATTTCCCTCTACAGAAGCACCGGCAGCCAATACATGGCCACCACCTCCGTACTCTGATGCAATTTTATTTACATCAACAGATTTTGAACGGAAACTTAATTTAACAATACCATTATCTCTCTCACTTGCGAATACACTAACTTGTGAACCTTTAATAGAAAGCATATATCCAACTATACCACCAATTTGGTCAAGTGATGCACCACAATCCTCTAAATCTTTTGCTGTAATATAAGTATATGCAATTCCATCGTTATAATTCATATTAGAAACAGCTCTGGCCTCTATTTTCATTCTCTCTATTGTCTTTTCCTTTAATATCTTCTGATGAATAAAAGGAGTATCAATACCCACACCTACAAGCTCCCCTGCTACCTGGTGAGTTCTTTTTGATGTACAATTATGCATAAAGCAACCTGTATCTGTAAGTATTCCTGTATAGAGAGCAGTTGCAATATTTAAATCAATATCTACAAACTGACTTACAAGCTCGTAAACAACTTCACAAGCTGATGACGCCTGACTATTTACTATATTTTTATCTCCAAAGAGATTATTACTTATGTGATGGTCAATGTCGTAAGTAAGAGTTGCTCTGTCGAAAACTGAACCAGCCTCTCCAAGTCTTTCCTTATCTCCACAGTCAACAGCAAACATAATTTCTGGATTTAGTTCGGAATAATCCCCATTATATAAAAATCTGTTACCATTGAGAATATTAAATTCTTCCCCGAAATGTTCAAGAAGAATAACCGGAGTCTTGCCTAGCTTTTCAAGAGCAAAAGCAAGACCCATAACTGAACCTACAGCATCTCCATCTGGATTAACATGAGCAGAAATATATATTGTCTGTATATTTTTTATATCCTGCTCAATTGTATTCTCATACATACAAATCCCCTACTTATCGTTAATTTCTCTAATAATCTTATCAATCTTAAAGCTATATTCCAACGAATCATCAAGTATAAACTTAATTTCAGGAGTAACTCTAAGATTAATTCTCTTAGCAATAAGACTTCTAACAAAACCAGAAGCTCTATTGAGAACCTGCATTACTTCTTCTTTCTTTTCATCATCGCCTAAAATACTAACAAAAATCTTGCAATATTTTAAGTCGTTTGTTGTATCAACTTTTAAAACGCTTGTAATAACACCTACTCTAGGGTCTTTTAACTCGCCTCTTAAAATAGTTGATACTTCTTTCTTGATTTCGTCATTAATACGAATCATTCTTGTATTTGTTTTCATTATCGCTTAACTTCCTCCATAACGAAAGCTTCAACTATGTCGCCTTCCTTAACATCGTTAAACTTATTAAATGTAAGACCACATTCGAAGCTTGTGTTAACTTCCTTAACATCGTCTTTGAAACGCTTTAAGCCGGCAAGTTCGCCTTCGTAAATTACGATACCATCTCTGATAATTCTAACCTGAGCATTTCTGTTCATCTTACCATCAGTAACATAGCCACCACCGATTGTACCAATACCAGATGCCTTAAATGTACTTCTGATTTCAGCATGACCGATAATCTTTTCTTCGTATACTGGGTCAAGAAGGCCCTTCATAGCTGCTGTAATATCTTCAATAGCATTGTAAATTACTCTATAAAGTCTTACATCAACTTTCTGTTCTTCAGCAACATTCTTAGCAGATGGTTCTGGACGAACATTGAAACCGATTACAATAGCATTAGATGCACTTGCAAGCATTACATCTGATTCTGTAATAGCACCTACGCCACCATGGATTGTTCTAACCTTAACTTCATCGTTAGAAAGCTTTTCAAGACTCTGGCGAACAGCTTCAACAGAACCCTGTACATCAGCCTTAATTACAATGTTAAGTTCCTTAATATTACCACTCTGAATCTGGCTAAATAAGTCATCAAGGCTAACCTTTTGAGGTGTTTCCTTGAGCATATCTACTCTATCCTTAGCTACAACAGATTCGGCAACCTGTCTTGCCTTTCTTTCGTTTTCAGCAACATAGAACATATCGCCAGCCATAGGAACTTCATTAAGACCAAGAATTTCTACAGGCATAGATGGACCAGCCTTTTTAACTTTCTGACCTCTATCATTCATCATGGCTCTGATTCTACCATAGCAAGTACCGGCAACAATAGGGTCACCAACATGAAGTGTACCACTCTGTACAAGTACAGTAGCAACAGCACCTCTACCCTTATCAAGCTGAGCTTCAATAATATTACCTCTAGCTCTCTTGTTAGGATTTGCCTTTAATTCCTTCATTTCAGCAACAAGAATAATCATTTCAAGGAGGTTATCAATACCTTCCTTAGTCTGAGCTGAAACTGGAACACAAATTGTTTCGCCACCCCAATCTTCAGCAACAAGACCGTATTCAACTAATTCCTGCTTAACTCTATCTGGGTTTGCACCTGGCTTATCAATCTTATTAATAGCAACAATAATTTCTACACCAGCAGCCTTTGCATGGTTAATGGCTTCAATAGTCTGAGGCATAACACCATCATCAGCAGCAACTACTAATATAGCAATATCTGTAACCTGAGCACCTCTCATTCTCATAGCTGTGAAAGCTTCGTGACCTGGTGTGTCAAGGAATGTAATAGGCTTTTTATCAATAGAAACTGTGTAAGCACCAATATGCTGAGTAATACCACCGGCTTCTCTTGCTGTAACATGAGAATGACGAATAGCATCAAGAAGTGAAGTTTTACCATGGTCAACATGACCCATTACTACTACTACTGGTGGTCTTTCAACTAAACTCTTTTCATCGTCTTCTTCTTCCTTAAAGGCTTCTTCGAAAATATCAATTTCCTTTGCGTGTTCAACAATAATGTTGAATTCTTCCATACAAAGTTCTTCTACTGTATCAAAATCAATTTCCTGATTGATATTTGCCATAATACCCTTTTTCATAAGAGCCATAACAATAGCAGATGGAGCTTTCTTAATCTTTTCAGCTAAATCCTTAATGCTAATGCTTTCTGGAATAGCAATTTCAAAAATTTCCTGTACTTCTGGCTGTTTTTGAGCAACAGGTGCCTGTTTCTGACCACCCTTGTTCTTCTTATTCTTCTTGCCATTAAAGTTATTATTGTTATTATTGAAGTTGTTATTCTTCTTAAAATTGTTGTTATTGTTGTTGTTTCTGTTGTTGTTATTATTTTTATTAAAATTGCCGTTATTTCTGTTATTATTGTTGTTATTGTTGTTATTGTTTCTGTTATTATTGTTATTCTGACCGGCGTTTTTATTTCCGTTGTTTTTATTATTATTGTTGTTATTATTGTTATTTCTGTTGTTATTGTTATTATTATTGTTTACAACAGGCTTTTCTTCATTTTTAACTTCTGGCTTTTTATCAGCTTTAGCTTCAGATTTATTGTAAAGTGCTTTTACCTTTTCAACTGATTCCTCATCTAATGAGCTAACAGCCTTTTTATCCTTAATACCAATACTATCAAGTTTCTCTATAAGTTCTTTCGTACTTACTTCTAACGTCTTTGCTAATTCATGAACTCTCAATTTAGACAATAGAACACACCTCCATTTAGACTAGGGGCAACCCCTCACTACAACTTACTGTTCAAGCATAGAATGAATTTTGTTTGCAAAATTTTCATCAATTATGGCAAAGGTACTACGATTATCTTTACCAATAATACTGCTCAATATATCTTTAGTGCTTGTTATTAAAATCGGCACATCATAATGTTTACATTTATTTGTAAATTTCTTTTTTGTATTGTCAGAAGCATCTTCTGGAATAATAACCAACTTAGCTTCTTTTTTCTGAATTGCTTTCTCTACTGTATCTTCACCTGTTTTCATTTTGCCAGCTCTCTGACAAAGTGACAATAGAGAAAGTATCTGTCTATTCATTTATATTCTCCAACTGCATTTTTAACTCTTCATAAACGCTCTGGGGAACAGAGGTTTTGAATGACCTATCAAGTCCCTTAGATTTACACGCCTTGTTAAGACATTCTGCATTTGGGCATACATATGCACCTCTGCCCGGCTTTTTACCTGTAGGGTCAAGAGAAATTTCGCCAGCATCATTTCTGACAACACGAATAAGTTCTTTCTTATTTTTCATTTCCTGACAACCTATACATTTTCTCAAAGGAATCTTTTTAGTAGCCATTTTTACACCTCCCCAAATTATTCTTCAGTTGTTTCTTCTTCGATTGTTTCTTCAACTTCACTATTATTGCCAATTTTGTCAAAATCTATAAAGTCTGTAGAACGAGCCTGAGATTCACTCTTAATATCAATCTTCCAACCAGTAAGTCTTGCAGCAAGTCTTACGTTCTGACCTTCCTTACCGATAGCAAGTGAAAGCTGATTATCTGGTACAACAACCTTCGCAGACTTTTCGTCTTCATTTTCATCAATTTCAACAGCAACAACATTAGCTGGTCTTAAAGCAGCAGCAATAAATTCTGCTGGGTCTTCACTCCAAGGAATGATGTCAATCTTTTCGCCCTTGAGTTCGTTAACAATTACATCAACTCTTGAACCGTTCTGACCTACACAAGCACCTACTGCATCAACATTTTCGCTGTTTGAGTAAACTGCCATTTTAGTTCTTGAACCAGCTTCTCTTGAAATACCCTTAATTTCAACTGTACCGTCAAAAATTTCTGGACATTCAAGTTCAAAAAGTCTTTTTACAAGTTCATAGTGTGTTCTTGAAACAGTAACCTGTGGTCCTTTTGTTGCAAGTGAAACTTTAAGGATATAAACCTTTAATCTATCGTTAAACTTGTAAGTTTCTCCTGGAAGCTGTTCTGTCATAGGAAGAATAGCATCAGTCTTGCCAAGATTTACAATAATGTTGCCCTTGCCGTCTGTTCTCTGAACAATAGCTGTTTCAACTTCCTTTTCCTTTGCAGAAAATTCGTTGTACATTTTTTCTCTTTCAGCTTCTCTGAACTTCTGAACAACAACCTGCTTTGCTGTCTGAGCAGAAATTCTACCAAAATTCTTAGGAGTAATTTCAAAATCAACAAAATCACCTAATTCATACATAGGATTGATTTCCTGTGCATCTTCAAGAGAAACCTCTAAGAAAGCATCGTATACATCTTCAACAACTTCCTTCTGAGCGAAAACCTTGATTTCGCCAGTTTCTCTGTTCATATCAACCTTGATATTCTGAGAAGTACCATAGTTCTTCTTGCAAGCTGTAACAAGAGATGTTTCAATAGCTTCAAAAATTGTTTCCTTTGGTATACCTTTTTCTTTTTCAATTATTTCCAAAGAGTCTAAAAGTTCTTTGCAATCCATTTAAAATATCCTCCTTAAATTATAATATAACTGCTAATCTTGTAGTAGCAATGTCCTTACGGTTAAATGCTAATGTACGGTTATCTTCAGTTATGATAGTAACATTGTCATTTTCATCAAGGCCCTGTAAAGTACCTTGGAATTCCTTTACACCATCTACAGCCTTGAAAAGCTTTACATCAACAATTCTGCCCTTATACTTAACATATTCGTGGTCACGCTTTAATACTCTATCAAGTCCCGGAGAACTTACTTCAAGTATATAAGCCTGTTCAGTCATATCATCGTCAAGCTGAGCATCAAGCTCTCGGCTAACATCTACACATTCATCAATGCCGACGCCACCTTCTTTGTCAATATATAATCTCAAGTACCAAGAAGCACCTTCCTTTACATATTCAACATCAACAAATTCAAGACCCTTTTTCTCAAGAATAGGTACAGCTAATTTTTCAACAAGTTTAACTATTTCCTTTGCTTGCATTTAACCATCCTTTCAATGTAACTTTTTATTTTACATACAAAACGAGAGTGGGCGTAACCCACTCTCACACAAGACATCATTCAACTGGAGTAATTATAACATAATATACCATACAATGCAAGTAAAATTTATTTTCTTCCTATACCACATGGTAGAAACCCATCTTTACACAACATCTTTTTTTTAATTTATATAACATCTTGCTAGCAAGTAAAGTATAAAAAACACCTTTTTTCATAATATAATACTGTAAATCACATTGGAGGTCTTATAAGTATGAAGAAACGCAGTCAGAAAACCTGTTCCAATTTTAAACCAATTTCATATTTACCTAATGATTTATCTACTGTAAGACAAAGCTGTTGTTATTGTGAATACTTTAATGATAAAAATTGTAGAAAAAGAATTTATGATGAATTGGAAGATGATGAATGAAAAAAGGGGCGAAAAAACTCGCCCCATAAACCACTATTTTGCCATTCTATAGATATTTGCTACATCTTCTGCATATAATTTTTTAACTTTACCAGCAAAGCCACCACAAGCTACAATACATTTTTCAGCCATTTCTTGCATCTGTTCTTCTGTAACATCAATTCCCAATTCCTTTATTGATGTTGGCATATTTATACTATGATAAAATGCTTCCATAGCTTCAATACCCTTTAAAGCTGTTGCGTCATCATTTTCCTGTGGTTCAACGCCCATTACATTAACAGCAAATTTTGCAAATCTGTCTACTCTTTCCTTATAAACATATCTTGCCCAACTTGCCCATATTGCTGCAAGTCCTGCACCATGAGCACAATCAAACATACCACCTAATTCGTGTTCCATTTTATGAGTTGCCCAGTCTCCACCGTCAGTACCACAACCAGTAATACCGTTATGAGAAAGACTGCTTGCCCACATTACTTCTGCTCTTGACTCGTAATTATCAGGCTCTGTCATTAATATTACTGCGTGCTTTTTAACAGTTTTCATAAGACCCTCTGCTATACTATCAGTAATATCCATATTTTCACTTTGGTTAAAATATCTTTCCATTGTATGCATCATAATGTCAGCACAGCCACTAGAAGTCTGATAAGGAGGTAATGTCATTGTCAATTCTGGATTAAGAATTGCAAATTTGGCTCTACATACATCGCTATTGCAACCTCTCTTTATAAGACCTTCTTCCTTTGTAATTACAGATGAATTACTCATTTCACTTCCGGCTGCTGCAATAGTAAGCACACAACCTATAGGCATACAAGACTGAGGTGTTCTCTTTCTGTCATAGAAATCCCATACATCTCCACCGTTTGCTACACCATATCCAATAGCCTTTGATGAGTCAATTACTGAACCACCACCAACAGCAAGTATAAAGTCTACGCCCTCTTTTTTGCAAAGCTCTATACCCTCATAAACTAAACTTAATCTAGGATTAGGTACTACTCCACCAAGAGATACATAATCCACACCCTCTTTTTCAAGGCTATCTGTTATCCTATCAAGAAGTCCTGAACGCTTAGCACTTCCTCCACCATAATGAATAAGAACTTTCTTACAATTCTGTTTTTTTACAAGTTTTCCAACCTGTGCCTCTGCACCTTTTCCAAAAACAACTTTTGTAGGTGCATAATAAGTAAAATCATTTGCCATTATTAAGACCCTCTTTCATAATTTATAAGTTAAATATAGCACATCAATTTCTATATTTCAAATAATAATTATACAGCTATAAAACTACAGTACAAAGCTACCATTATAGGCATTGTAATAATACTTGCAACAGTGGTCATTATATTTATAGCACCTGCATATTGTTCATTGTTTCCATACACCTGTGCCATTTGCGTAATTGATGATGCTGTTGGTGTTATAGTTGCAATAAATGTTACCAACAAAATCATAGCACCATTATCCATTACATTTGTTACACCTGTAAAATATATAATCAAAAACACAATAAAAGGGAAAAGTATCATTCTGAAAAATAAAACCAAGTATATTCTTCCGTTCACAAATACCTTTTTAAGCTCTGCTCCTGCCATTATCATACCGGTAATAATCATACTAATTGGGGCAACAGTTCCACCTACAGATTTCAAAGTTCCTTGTAATACACTAGGAATATGAATTTTTGTAATAAACAATAAAATTCCAATAAATATAGCTATAAGATTTATGTTAGTATAAATCTTTTTTAATTCAAAGCCCTTTTCGTTACTTAGCATACTCTTACAATGAGTCCACAACAAAACCAACTGCACAGATACAAAAGCACTAGAATACAGCACCCATTCATCGCCTAAGACTGACATTACAACTGGTATTACCATATTAGCAGCATTTGAATACATAACAGATGCTTTTTCTACTGGATTAAAATTTAAAACCTTTCCCAATATTTTAATAAAAATCCAAGCAACAAAATGTATCACTATTGCTACTCCAACAGCCAAACCTAAACCTTTTAATTTTTCTGGTGTAAAATCAATTAAAAATGAATTTATAATTACACAAGGCATTATTAAGTAAAGACAGACCATTGATAAAACCTTACTGTCTTCAGATTTTACAATTTTCAATTTTACTAATGTATACCCCATTATTATCATTATAAAAAACTGGGCAATCTGCTTAAACAGTAAAAAACTTATTTCCATTATTTTCTCACCTACTTTCATTATTCTATTGTAAGTATACCACAACAAAAAAACCTTTCAAGCATATTTTCGTACACTTGAAAGGTTATATTTGTAAATTATTTTCCCCAAACTTCTTCTGCTATTTCTTTTACGAGAGCAAGCTTAGCCCATTGTTCTTCTTCTGTAAGTTTATTACCTATTTCGCAAGATGCAAAACCACATTGAGGACTAAGGTAAAGTCTATTAAGAGGAATATATTTTTCAGCTTCGTGAATACGGTTAATTATTGTCTGCTTATCTTCAAGTTCTGGAGTTTTAGAAGTAATTAAGCCAAGTACAACTTTCTTATCTCCTGTAACAGCCTTTAAAGGTTCAAAACCACCTGAGCGTTCATCATCAAATTCAAGATAATAAGCATTTACATTTTCTCTGCCAAATAATGGTTCAGCTACTGGGTCATATGCACCACTACTGAAATATGCTGAATGGTAGTTACCTCTACAAACATGAGTATTAATTACTAAATCTTCTGGCTTTCCTTCAATAGCGAGGTTGTTTACCTTTAAGAGTTTTTCTGTAATAGACTTTAAGTCTGCACCCTTGCCATAACGCTCCACACTACCTTCTGCTACAAGTACGCCCCAAGTACAATCATCAAACTGAATATTTCTACAGCCGGCATTGTATAAATCATTTATAACCTGATGATAGCCTTTTGCAATATCCTCAATTAATTCTTCATCTGTTGGATAAAACTTTCTTGTTGTTTCGATGTTTGTAGGAATAACCATCTGCTGGAAGAACTGTGCTGGAGCTGGAATAGTCTGCTTTGCTACAGTATTTTCATCTTCAAGATTTTTAACAAACTTGAAATGCTCAACAAATGGGTGGTTTTCACCAGAGATTTTACCTGTAAGCCAAGTATCATCAATCAATGCTGCCTCACTACTAAAAGCTACACCCTTTTCAGTTTTCTTGTGAGCTACACCCTTAAATCCCCACATAAAATCTAAATGCCAAGTTGCTCTACGAAATTCGCCGTCAGTAATAACATGGTATCCTGCCTTTTTCTGCTTTTCTACAAGGTCAATAATAGCCTTGTCCTCAACTGCCTTTAATTCATCAGCAGTAATTTTGCCATTTTCAAAATCTGTTCTAGCCTGCTTTAATGCTGTAGGTCTTAAAAAGCTACCTACATAATCGTATCTAAATGGTGTGTTTAACTTTGTCATTTTTTATTTTCCTCCTAAAATTGTTTGTTGTTTCCATTTATAAATGTTTTATAAGCTTATTTGCATATATTATAACCATAGCAAACCAAATCTGTAAAATACATAAAAAAGTAGGTTTGATATAGTTTTAAACTATACCAAACCTACTTAACCAAAATCTATTTATCATTTTCTTTTTCTCTTTTGTTTAATTCATTCATATAACCCGCCGTAATAATACCAGTTGGTAATGCAACTATAGCTATACCCATAAAAGAGGAAATCATACTTATAACTTTGCCCATTTGACTTATTGGATAAATATCTCCATATCCTACAGTAGTCAATGTTACAACAGACAAATATATTGCATCAAAAAACGAATTAAAACTCTCTGGCTCTACTTGGAACATAATTAATGCAACCAGAAAAATATATCCTCCAGCTAATACACATACCGTAATCAAAGCTTGTCGTTCTCTTTGTACAACTGAAAGTATCATATTAAAACTTTTAGAATATCTTAGTAATCTTAAAGCCTTAAAAGCCTTGTTTAACCTTAACAGCCTAAACAATTTAAAACTTGAATTTAGTAAAACAAGCGAAGGCAGTATAGATAGTAAATCAACTATACCATAAAATGTAAAAGGATATTCTATAAACGCCATTTTCCTCTTTTCACTATGCCTGAAATCTGCTGTTATCCAACGCAAAATATAATCTATAATAAAAAGCCAAACTGTAACTTTTTCTATCCATATGAAAACAACACTATTCCCCTTGAAACATAATGGAATTACACTTCCTAAAATGCAAAAAATCATTACCCTGTCATATAACACACTTAATATATCTTCATTTCCGTCTACATCTATTATATTGTATATCTTTTCTCTCATATTTTTCACCCTTTTGCCCAATATCAAAACCATCTACTTTAATATTACTCTAAATATTCTTTAAAATCAAATTTTTTACAAAGAAAAAGCAAGACTAAAAACAGCCTTGCCCTGATACATTATTTATTCCAACTTTTCACATAAAATATATAAACTCTTATTAACACTTCCAATAATACTGTAGCATAAATTATCAAATAAAAAACCACTCTTGACAATTCACTAAAACCAAGTATTAAAAACATTAAATTAATAATAAACATTATAATTAAATTTACATAATTTATGCCACGACATATTTCTTTGTTTTTTTCATTATCTGATTTTTCTATTTTATATGTAGCATAATTCATAGGCAAACTGTAAATAAGTAAAATAAAGGCAATAACAGAAACTAATTCTACGGTTTTATATATTTCAAAGCCATTGTAAACAAAATTTTCAAGTATGAAACTTGCAATAAGAATTATCAAATCTATAGCCAAACCAATTTTAATTAGTAATTTCATTTTCACCCCTCCTACTTTCCAACAATTCAAAAGCAGTAAAACAATTTATAATCATTAAGTATGCAAAGCCAATTATTAAACTAAATATGCTTTTGCCATTTAATACATTTTCAGCTATTAAAAATATCAAATATAACTGATTTATTATAGTAATAAAATACCAAATCAATGCTATTTTAGCATTTCCTTTAACTTTAAAAATCTTGTAATAAAATACTTGAAATATAAAAGCAACTAAGATTATACATATTTGCCTGTATGAAAATTCAAAATCATCGACACCAAATAAATATAAAATTGAACTAAAAAACACTAGCATTAACAATGCAAAATTTAAACAATACTTAATTAAATATTTTACAATTTTCATAAATTCCTCCTAAATATAAATTTTCTATAACAATGTTAATCAAAATCAGTCGGTTTCGGTGGTTTATACTATTCAACTATAAATGGCTCTGCTACTTTTCTTCCATCATCATAAGCAAGCTCATCTATTACATATGGGCATAAGTACCACCTATCTTCCTTTGATAACTTGCTCAATTCTTTAACTAACTCCTCATCGTCTAGCTTTCTAAATTTCTCAAGAATTTTATCTAACATTTCTATACAAATAGGAGAATTTCCATCGAGTGTAGGGTCAACATTGGAAAACCAATTTTTTTTCAAAATATCCAATTCTCTTTCTATCATAAAATCACCCCTTTATGTACTCTTCCTGCTCTTTAATAGGATAAAATGTGTCTCCTTTTTCATTTTTTCTGTAAACAACTGCTACATTATCGCAATTATAAATTTAGCCTAAAAGTTTGCCATCATCATTTACTTTATCCATAATGAATTCAGATTTACCGTTTTTAACCTTATACATCTCAGTTACAATTTTATCGTCGTCCCAACTGTCAGGAAACCAAGTGTGTCCGCCATTTCTTTTTGTTTTTGTAGCAGATGTTGGAACACTCCCCCATTTAACACCGTTGGAATATTCTCCCTCATTATATTTTTCAATTTTATATTCTACAACTACTGCAATGATAGTATTTACATAATAAACAGTTAGATGTATCAAGTCAAGATTTTCTAGCCAGTCTCAATTGCATATTCCTCTAACAAATCTACTGTTTGTATTCTTTCTATATTAATTCAACTAAAATTTATCTATAACAGCTACCCTAAATAAAGATTTCCTACTGCTCATTACTACATACATTTTATTAATTAATTTCTATTGCCATATTTATAATAAACACCACTACCTATATCAATTTTGAGTTCCCTTACCCTAACCAAAAATCAAATATAGATAGTGATGTCTAATAAAAGTTATCATAATCCCCTTGCTCTATTCCACTTATCCAAATTTGATAGTATAAATATTATACACAAAAACACATTACAAACTACAATTATAATATGATGAGTATAAATTTATTACTCACATTCATAACGGACATTTCCATACCAATTAAATTTAGAGTAATCATCATTAGCAAATTCAGGTGGAAAAACATCATATTTCTTTTCCGTACCATAAATATAAATCTTTTTATTATATTCTTTTTCAAAAACTGGAACCCCTATTATAAGACGCTCATCATAGTCCACTCCCTTTTCTGATTTCTTATCATAGTATATCATTTTTAATTTTCTCCCAAATGAGATTATAAAATCACCTTTTCTATCCGTACAATTCAATATTTCATTTGAAAAATTCGCACCATAAAGGTCATTTATCAGCTTGATAGTATCCTCATCTTCTTCTTCAAAATACTCCCACCAGGTAAACTCACAATCGTCTGTTAAATGATACTCATCAGCATAGAAATCCAATGTAGTATAATCTGACTCACCTATATAACTGAACTTTAAATATTTTCTACTATTTATACTACAAAAACAAACTACAATAGCCAACAAACCAGCAAGTAATACACCAATAAATACTTTTTTCATCTTTACCATCCTTCCAAATGTACATTATAGCTGCTTAATAATTGTAAAGTATCTTGTCATCTTCCTTATATCTTACATCGCCATCAATATTAAATTTTTGCATTTCATCTGTCCAGTACTCATTCTCCATAAATGGTAAATTTGATTTTTTATCTGTTTTATAGAGAAACATTGTATTTTTGCAATAGTCCTTTTTGAATACAGGTATAGCTAAATAATAATAATCCCAAATTTTATAATCATCATAGTATAATTTATCTAGCTTTCTGCCAAAAGATATGTAAAAATCACTATTTTCAAAATCCTTATCACTTAAATTTATAGACTCAGAAAAGCTTGTACCATATTTTTCATCTAAAATTTTAAGACTATTTTCGGATTCCCAACATTCGCGAAACCAAGTAAACTCACAATCTTTATCAAAATTATAAGTTGTGGTATACTCATCTGTCGTATATTTCGACTTTTCTAAATACTCTAATTTAATATATGTTCTATTATTTTTAGAGTTTTTATTTAAATCAGAAGTTGTACTTTCAGATGAAGCATTTTCATCAGCTCTTTTGGCACTGAAAGTAATATTATAAATTACAACAGATAACGAAAATACTCTAATTAACACTATAAATAATAGCTTTTTCTTCATTCTTCCACCCCCAAAAAACTATAAAATTAATCAGATAATTTCTTCTAGTATTGCATTTATATTATTATGATTTGTAGATGTTATAATGAGTTTCGAATAATCCGAATTCCACTTATATAATTTAAACATCCCTTCCTTTAAATATATCTTTGACGAATTTTTCCTATGAATAACTTCAATACTAGAAGCTATAACACAATCTATTTCCTGTTTACTTCTCGACACACCCATAGCAATATTTTCCTCGCCTCTTCTGTCATAATTTAAATTATCTAATTCAGATTTTCCTGCTTTACATGAAGTAAAAATAAAATAATCCATTTTTTTAATTTCTATGTCATCTGCCCTAAATACAGATGTTGTAATAATATCTGTTGATTGATTTTCTCTTGGGTTGGAAACTGTTCTAAATTTGTTCGTATTTCCATGTGCCACAATTATAACACCATCTATTTTGCCTTCATTTTCGTGTGTTCCATCCTATTCCATCTGACTTTAAAATCCTCTTCTGTAGACATCTCTACTCTCCATACATTCTTTTCCGGATCTTGCTCCTGTATTTTTTCTGACAATGCTATTGCTTGTGCCTCACCATTTTCCATAAAATTTGGATCATAAAAAATATACCAGTCTAAACCACTTGTATCCCAAGCATTAACCGGATTACCAGCACAGTATCCATACCAATTATTTCCGTCTTTTATAGGGTCTTCTGTTATAAATGAACCTGTACTTGGGTCATAATATCTATTTCTTAGGTATACAAATCCTGATTCACTATCTGTATATTCTCCACAATAGCCAAATGGAGCATCTCCTATGCCTATATCTTCTGTTTTATTTCCATAGGCATCATAAACTGTTGTAGATGAATTATCTTTTCCATTTACAAGATTACCGTGACCGTCATAGCTATATGAATTCTCTTTGCTATCAGATAATACTTGACCAAATTCATTTTTGTTGCAAAATATTTATAATTTCCTCCACATTTTGCTTTATTTTTCGCCCACATCAAATTTTCAGGATTTCCAAATTATTGTATATACTATAAAATATAATAAATATTAACCCTACACTCCCCTTAAACAACTCTCCTTATTTTTTATTTTTCTTTAAATCAATTTCCAATAAATCATATTCTAGTTCACCCCAACTAAATAATCTCCACTCTGGGAAAAATACCACATCACAAAAGGCAACAAGTAATATTAATAATTCAATGTCGTACTTCCACTCCATCGACTTAATTTTGTAGATATTCTTTCTCCCAAATCTCAACCTACTCTTAATTATACTAAATAAAATTATATCTTTATTTGTAACATTTATTATATGTTCTTTATTTTCTACAACATTAAATTTTAAGATTTCATCATTTATTTTAATACTAATTCCATTATTCTTATCATTTAATGTTTCTCCTATTTTTTTATCTTTTTCATACAAAATATATTTAGGAGCATCTGTTGGTGTATATATTAAATATAAGAAATTTAGCAAAAATTTTTTCAAAACATTTTCTTGTTTTAAAACATAATTCTTATCTGTACATATTTTTCTTAAAGTTAAACCAAAAGTATAATTAGCTTTTGCTACAAAACTCGAAAAATCTGCTTCATACAAATACCCCTTTTTAGTTATTTTTCTTTCTACCAAGCCATTAAAAATCAATTATTAATCAACTCCTATCTCTACCCCTTCGCCGATAACGGCAATAGATTTCACTAGAATTTTTTTATTTTTTAAATCTATTTTTGTTGCAACTCCTACTCCTCCTACATATCCAGTTCCCTTTAAAACTAATTTATGTTCAGTAAGTGGTATAGGAACTTCAACTTTACCACCCATAGAATATAATGATGCTGAAACATCAGCTCCAACATATTCTTTTGTAGCTCCAACATCAGCATTTATATTCCCTATATTTATACTAAATTCCATATTGTGAACTTTATTTTTTATTTCAGCCAATCCTGCACTACCTGAAATAATATTTAACCCATTTTTTATATTCATTCCAGTGAAACTTGCAAATAACCCATCACTTTCGCTGTTACCGTTAATTACTGAATTACTTACCTCGTATTTATTATCTATTTTCAAACCCATATGTTCCCAAGTAGTCTTACCTACCTTTCCATAACACTCACCTGTATTAGTCAATTTATTTTTATCCTTATATAAATTAACTGCTTTTACAGTATATTCATCATATATACCATATGTATATCTTGCATCAAGTAATTTTTGCTTACTTAGTACTTGTTGCACCTTGATAACATCTCTCATACTATTATTTTTTTGTTCAGATAATATAGTATTTTCCCCAAACAAACCACTCGGGTCCCAGCCATTTACCGGATTACCAGCACAATATCCATACCAGTTATTACCATCTTTTATAGGGTCTTCTGTTATAAACGAACCTGTACTTGGGTCATAATATCTATTCCTGAGGTATACAAATCCTGATTCACTATCTGTGTATTCTCCGCAATAGCCAAA